>Ga0207882_1000022_pt1 | contig 184282 bp, 153 predicted proteins | sample MalvirmetaMSP103_FD_184228 | JGI IMG/M metagenome (GOLD analysis project Ga0207882, IMG submission 184228) | Marine viral communities from the Deep Pacific Ocean - MSP-103 (SPAdes) | ecosystem: Environmental > Aquatic > Marine > Oceanic | place: Pacific Ocean | collected 2011-05-15 | reverse complement strand
TGAGCTGGATGTCGGCCTCCGCCGCCACTTCCAGCAACTCGACCTGAGCGCGCTGCAAGGCCCAACGTGAGGCGACGATGCCGCCGTCCTTGCCGGAGTCCGAATACCCCAGCATCACCACCTGGCGATCGCCACGCGCCGCCAGATGCGTCCGGTACACGGCATCGTCAAGCAATGCACGCAAGGTCTCTGGCCCATTGCGCAGGTCGTCCACCGTTTCGAACAGCGGTGCGATATCGAGCGGGACCGTTCCGGCTTCATCGACGAAGCCGCCCTGCCGCGCCAGCGCCAGCACCGCGAGCACATCGGCCGGCTGCTTCGCCATGCTGATGATGTAGAGGCCCACCGCGGCATGGCCGTAGTCCTTGACGGCACGAGCCATTGCGTCGAACACCGCCAGCGTGGAGGCGGCCTCGGGCGCCGCCGGCCGCGGCGCGCGAGCGTCGCCGGCGGCATAGGCGGCCAGCGTCTGCTGCTGCTCCTCGGCCGCACGCTCGCTCCAGTCCGGATCGCCGAACAGTGCAGCCAGCGCCTGACTGTGCACGCGCGAATCCTGGCGCACGTCGAGGCGCGCCAGATGAAAGCCGAAGCTGCGCGCGCGCCACAGCAGGCGGTTGACGGCGAACCAACCGGCGTGGCGCCCACCGTTATTCCACAGGCTGGAGGCGATCAGCTCGATGTCACCGATAAACTCATCGGCATGGCCATAGCGCGCCAAGGTGCCAGCCAGCGTCGCCTGCAAACGACCCGCAATCAGCGTCAGCAACACGCGATACGGCATGTCGGTATGGCGCGGCCGGATCGCCGCGGCGATCTCCGGAAGCAGCTCGCGGTAGCGGCCGCTGCGCATCGGAAGCTCGGCATCGACCGCGGCACGGTCATCGGTCTGCGACAGCAGTTGCGCCAGATGCCGCACCTCGTCGATATAGCGGCGCAGCGCCTGCGTCCGTTGCGAGCGCAGCGTATCTTCGACCGTCTGCGCATTAACGTTGGGGTTGCCATCCATGTCGCCGCCGACCCAGGAGGCGAAGCGCAGCACGCGCGGCAGCGCGCCCTCGTAGCCGTAGACGAGCTTGAGTGCCTGCGCCAGGGATTCATAGAACACCGGCAGTACGCGATAGATCGGGTCCGACAGATAGAAACTGACGTGCTCGAACTCGTCCTGCACGGTCGGCCGCACCGGCGAGGCCTCGCGCGTCTGCCAGCCCGCCGTCAGCGCCATGCGCAGCTGCGCCCAATCGATTTCGCGTTCCTGCGGCGTGCGGTTGCCGTCGAGGTCGTCGACCAGCGTGCGCACGATTTCCTGCTCCTTCTGCAACAGCGCGCGACGAATCGACTCGGTCGGATGCGCGGTGAACACCGGCTCGATGTCCAGCCGCCGCAGCCAGTCCATGAGCTCGTCGATACCGACGCCGTCCGCCTTGAGTTTGGTCAAGGTGGCCAGCAGGCTGTCCGGCTGCGGACGGTTGTCCTGCCGCTGGTAGTCGCGGCGGCGGCGGATACGGTGTACGCGCTCGGCCGTGTTGACCACCTGGAAATAGGTGGAAAAAGCGCGCGTCAGCATTTCCGCCGATGACACCGATAACCCGGCCAGCTGCTTGGCCAGCGCATCCGGCGCCTCGCCCTGCTCGCGGCGCCGGATCGCACCGGTGCGCACGGCTTCGACGTAGGTCAGGAATTCGGGACCGTACTGTTCGGCGAGCATCTCGCCAACCACCGAACCGAGACGGCGTACATCCTCGCGCAGGGGCTCGTCCTGAGGCAGGGTTTCGACGCGACGCAGCGGATCGTTCTGGATTTTCTTGGCCATAGTGGTGAAAGACTAGCAGGCGTCGTGCCGACTCCGTAAGCCAGCTTACCGGGGCTCGTCGACAACTCCATATCCTCTTATCCGCATAAGCGGATATACTGACCTCTACTACGCCGCCGAGGGGCGTTGCGACTCGCGCACTGCGAGCCAGGCTCGGCGGCTTTCCATTTGCGAACAGCGCCCGGACCAACCGAGAGTGACAACATGAACGCCGTCATCAAGAACGTTCCCGACGTGGACTACAAGGTCCGTGACATGTCCCTGGCCGAGCTCGGCCGTAAGCGCATCCGCATGGCCGAGGAGGAAATGCCCGGCCTGATGAGCATTCGCGCCAAGTACGCGCCGCTGCAGCCGCTGGCCGGCGTGCGCCTGACCGGCTCGCTGCACATGACCAAGGAAACCGCGGTCCTGCTCGAAACCCTGGCCGCCCTCGGCGCCTCGGTGCGCTGGGCCTCCTGCAACATCTTCTCGACCCAGGACGACGCCGCCGCCGCGGTCGCCGCCGCCGGCACGCCGGTGTTCGCCTGGAAGGGCGAGACCCTGGAAGAGTACTGGGACTGCACGCTGGACGCGCTGACCCACCCCGGCATGAAGGGCCCCGAGCTGATCGTCGACGACGGCGGTGACGCCACGCTGCTGATCCACAAGGGCGTGGAGATGGAAGACGGCTCCGACTGGGTCGACGGCCCCGGCGCCAACCACGAAGAGCAGGTCATCAAGAACCTGCTCAAGAGAACGCGCAGCGAGCGCCCCGGCTTCTGGAAGGCCGTCGCCTCGGAATGGCGCGGCGTGTCCGAGGAAACCACCACGGGTGTGCACCGCCTCTACCAGATGATGGAGGCCGGCAAGCTGCTGGTGCCGGCGATCAACGTCAACGATTCCGTCACCAAGAGCAAGTTCGACAACCTCTACGGCTGTCGTGAATCGCTGGCCGACGGCATCAAGCGTGCCACCGATCTGATGATCGCCGGCAAGGTCGCCTGCGTCTGCGGCTACGGCGATGTCGGCAAGGGCTCGGCGCACTCGCTGCGTGGCCTCGGCGCGCGCGTGATCGTGACCGAGATCGATCCCATCAATGCCCTGCAGGCGGCGATGGAAGGCTTCGAGGTCAAGACCATCGAGGACGTGCTGGACTTCGCGGACATCTATGTCACGACCACCGGCAACAAGGACATCATCACCCTCGAGCACATGAAGGCGATGAAGAACAATGCGCTGGTCTGCAACATCGGGCATTTCGACAACGAAATCCAGATGGACCGCCTCAACGCCTCCGGCGCGGTGCGCGACACCATCAAGCCGCAGACCGATCACTACACCTTTCCGGACACTGGCAAAAGCATCTACGTGCTGGCCGAAGGCCGCCTGATCAATCTCGGCTGCGCGCATGGCCACCCGGCGTTCGTGATGTCCAACAGCTTCTCCAACCAGACCCTCGCGGCGATCGATCTGTGGGAACACAAGGACAGCTACGAAAACACCGTGTATCGCCTGCCGAAGCGGCTCGACGAGGAAGTGGCGCGCCTGCACCTGGAGCAGATCGGCGTGAAGCTGACCACGCTCACGCAGGAACAGGCCGATTATCTCGGCGTGCCGGTTGACGGCCCGTACAAGCCGGATCACTACCGCTATTAACGCGTAAGGCGGTTGGAATCGCGCAAAGGCGCAGAGTCGCAAAGAGAAGGATTTCCTGGCTGTTCTTTGCGGCTCTGCGCCTTTGCGCGAATTGGCGCTTTTTGAACTGGAGTCACGCGATGAGCGAGCTCAGCTTCTCATTCGAGCTGTTTCCGCCGCGCACACCGCAGGGCGAAGAAAAGCTGCCGGCGATCGTCGGCAGGCTCGCTGCGGTGCAGCCCAATTATTTTTCGGTGACGTACGGCGCCGGCGGTTCGGCGCAGGACGGCACCTACGACACCGTGGTCAAGGTGATCGAGCAGACCGGCGTAGCGGCCGCGCCGCACCTGACCTGCGTGGGCTCGACGCGCGCGCACATCGCCGAGCTGCTGAACCGTTATCGCGCGGCCGGCGTGAAACGCATCGTCGCCCTGCGCGGCGATCTCCCCGCCACGGCGATGGATGCCGGTGCGCCCGGGGAATTCCGCTACGCCAACGAGCTGGTCAGCTTCATTCGCGAGCAGCATGGCGAACATTTCCGCATCGAAGTCGCGGCCTATCCGGAAATGCATCCGCAGGCACCGGACCCGCGCGGCGATTTCGACAACTTCGTGCGCAAGGTCAACGCCGGTGCGCACGCGGCGATCACGCAGTACTTCTTCGCCCCGGACGCCTACTTCGACTTCATGGAGCGGTGCGCCAAGGCCGGTGTCGAGGTGCCGGTGATTCCCGGCATCATGCCGATCCTCAACGGCGCGCAGTTGCTGCGCTTTTCGGACGCCTGCGGCGCGGAGGTGCCACGCTGGATACGCCTGCGACTCGCCGAGTTCGGAGACGACAAGGCCTCGCTGCAGGACTTCGGACTGGAGGTGGTGGCGCGACTGGCAGACACCCTGCTGGCGAGTGGCGCGCCGGGTCTGCATTTCTACACGCTCAACCAGTCCGAACCGACGTTGCGTCTATGGCGCGCCCTGCGGCTGCCGGAACCCTTGAGCCCCTGAAGCAAACTCACAGGGCGGCGGTGACGGCCGCAGCAAACTCGCGATCATAGAGCGCACCTTCGGGTGCCGACTCCACGTCGAAACCATAGAGTGCACTGAAGCTCGCGCGCGCCGCGTCACGGTGCAAGGCCGCCGTTGCGGGATCTTGCTCACGCAGCAGATCGGCCAGCCGCGCATGCAGTCGCCCGAGTATCGGCGTATCGGCCGTCGCGGCATCCTTTGCCGTATTCATCGCTGCTTCGAGCAAGTCGATGGCCTGATCCCTGTGCGCTTGCGCGACGCGCGCTTCGGCAAGCGTCAGCGTCGCACGCAGCGTATGGACGTGCTGCGGGCCGAGCACTTGCGTCAACTGCGCTTGCGTCGCCTCGATCAGCGGGACCGCCTGCGCCACCCGTCCCAGACGCAGCCAGGCCTGCACCAGCCGTACGCTGCTGTAGCTGACGTAGTGATGCGACTCGCCGAGTGCCTGACGGCGCAGCTCGAGGCTGTGCTCGAACAGACCGGCCGCCTCCAAATTGCGCCCCTGCTGCAGTCGCAGCACACCGAGAAAGTGTTCGGCGAACAGGCTGACGTTGTGCGCCGCGCCCAGCTGCCGCACAGCGTCTCGACGCAGCTCGGCCAACAGCGCTTCCGCCGCTTCAAGGCGGCCGGATCGCAACAGCAGATAGGCGCGCGTCGTCCGCACCCAGTCGACAACGCCGGTATTCCCACGTTTCCGGTAATAGGCTTCGCTTCCATCGAGCAAGCTGGCGGCACGGTCGAAGCGGTTGAGTTCGATCAAGGCCTCGGCGAGGTTCCAGCGGCTGTCGGCGAGCAGCTGGGGATCATCGATATCCCAACGCTCCAGATCGGCGAGCAGGCGCTCATAGTGTGCGACACAGGCGGCGAAATCCCCGCGCTTGTAGATCAGCCAGCCATAGCCGGAGCGGGCTCTCAAAGTCTCCGACCGCTGCGGCTGCTGCGCCAGGGCCGCCGGCCTGAGCATGTCCGCGTAAAGCACCGCGGCACGGGAATAGTCGTCCTGCTCGGTGGCCAGCCCCGCCAGCCGCAGACGCAAATCGACGGCCGCCGGAGACAGGGGCCCCAATGAGGCTTCGGCCATCGGCAATTCGCTTTCCAACAGGGCTCTGGCCTCGCCCCACAGCATGAGGTTTTGGTAGGCGCGCGCCAGGGTCAGCGCGGAACCGGCTCGTACCACGGGCTGCGCCGCGAGTCCCTCGGGAAGACGCGCAGCAGCCGTGTCCAGAATTTCGGCAACGGTCACCCGGCGCCCGCCGCCGGGGCGAAACGGATCCGCCGAGCCCAAAAGATCATCACTCAGAAACACGTTGAGCTGACGGGCGTGTTCGCTCGCCAATTGCGCCTGTTCGCGCGCCGCGCGCGCCTGCAGGTACAGCACCGAGCTGAGCATCGCCCCCAGCAGGAAGATCAGGGCGGCCAGCGCCAGCCAGCGGCGGCGCAATTGAGTCCGCGCCAAGGCCTGTCGCGTCCGTTCATTGGCTTGCTGCTCGGCTCGCTGTCGGGCGCGCTGCGCCTCCCGCGCCGGCAGCGCTCTGAGTCGGCGCGCCAACACCGCAGCATCGCCAAGGCGCCGCGCCGGCTTGAGATCGCAGGCCTCGGCGATGTCCTCGCGCAGCACCTCGCTGGCGATGTCGCGTTCCCAACCGGGCGCCAGCGGCCGGCGCAGGTCGCCGACCACGATCTGATACAGCATCAGACCCAGCGAATACAGATCGGAACTCAAGGTCGGCGGCTCGCCCGCCAGAACTTCCGGCGCCAGATAGATCGGCGTTCCCGAACCCTGCGACGCCCGGGGCTCGCCGGAGGCCACCTGCGTGATCTGCAGCGATCGCAGACGCTCCGGGTCCAGCACCTGGCCCGATCCAAAATCGGCGAGCCGTACCGAAGCTGGCCTACCCTCGGCCTCTGCGAGCAGCACGTTGGCCGGCTTGAGGTCCTTGTGCATCACACCCAGTGCGTGTGCCGACGCCAGCACGTCCGCAATGCAGGCCACCAGTTCGAGACGCTGGCCCAGGTCGAGTGATTGCAGGCCCTGGTCCGCCCATTCGAGCAGACTGCCGCCAGCGCAATACTCGTATTCATTGAAGTACGGTGGCTGGTCGTAGTTCCAGTCCAGAATTGTGACGAAGCCTTCGGCAGCCGGAAGACTCTTGCGCAGCAAGCGGTAGATCGCCAGTTCGCGCTTGAGTGCCCCCAAGGCCTGTGGCGTGTCCGCAAACTTGAACACACGGCGCTCGCCGGTCTTGGGTTGGATTCCGGACCAAGTGGTGTCACTGCCGCCGAGCGGGCGTTCCAGCGTCCAGTTGGCGCGCGTGGGTATCGCGGCCCCGGCCTGAGGTGAACTCGACAAGGACACTACAGCCGGCTCGCCCGCTTCCAGCCGTACGTCGCCGACAAAACGGTAGCCGAAGCCGTGCGCCGTGAGGATCCGCTTGCGACGCGAGGCGCCGAGCACTCCGCGCAGCCGAGCCACGCATTTGGTAATGACCGAATCGCTGACGGCACGGCCCGCCCACAGCAGGTCGACGATCTCCTGATGCGTGATGACTTCGTTCGGCCGACGCAGCAGCAACATCAGCAGCGCCAAGGGGCGAGGTTCGATCGACACGACCTCGCCATCGATGCGCAGTTCACGGGTCCGCTCGTCGAGTTCGACGTCATCGAAACGCCAGACCGCCGTGCGTTCCGACGGCCCGACTTCGGCGGAAAAATCCGCCAGCGGCTTTTTGCCCACCTTGTGCTGTTCCCCCCGGAATGAATCCACCGACTCGCGATGCGCGCAAGACTAGCAGCCGGCCGCGAGCCTCCCAAGACTGGCGGACGAGCTTAACGTGAATCACGCGCGGCGTGAGGAACGGCTATGCCCGAGGCTTGATTCGAGCCGGTCGTGGCGCCATCCTCGCGGTCGCCGTGACCTCCCCCTGACTCATGACCCTGTCGCAAATTCTTGATCTGATCGGTGTCGGCGTGTTCGCCGTCTCCGGCGCGCTGGCAGCCGGACGCAAATCGCTGGACCTGATGGGTGTGGTGGTGATCGCGATTGCGGCTTCGATCGGTGGCGGCACGCTGCGCGACCTGCTGCTGAACCGGCATCCGGTGTTCTGGATCGCCAACCCGAGCTACCTGATCGTCATCGTGGTCTGCGCCCTGCTTACGGTGGCCTGGACACGCTGGTTCCGGCCGCCGAACCAGTCACTACAGTACGCCGATGCGTTGGGCCTGGCCTTCTTCACGATCAGCGGCGCTCAGATCGCCGAGACGCTGAACTTCGCACCGATCATCGTGATCGTCATGGGCACGATCACCGGCGTCGTCGGCGGCGTGCTGCGGGACATCCTGTGCGCCGAGATTCCGATGATTCTGCGGCGCGGCAACATCTACGCAACGGCGGCGATTGCCGGAGCCGCGTTCTATCTGGCGATGAATGCCCTGGGCCTGCCGCGCCCGCTGCCGTCTCTGCTCGGCATGAGCATGATTGCCGGACTGCGGCTGGCGGCGATCCGCTGGAACCTGCAACTGCCTGTGTTCAGCCTGGATCGGGACAATCCACCCCGATGATTCGCGCCTGGTTGTGGACACTGCTGCTGTTCGTTGTCGGCCTGCCCCTGCTCGTGCTGGTCGGTTTGCGCTGGCTGCCGGCACCGACCTCCTCGTTCATGATCCAGTCGCAGACGCGACCGGTTCAGTACCAATGGGTAGCGATGGACCGAATCTCACCGTACGCCGGGCTCGCGGTGATCGCGGCGGAAGACCAGAAGTTCCCGCAGCACTGGGGCTTCGACATCGAATCGATCCAGAAGGCGGTCGCGGAAAACGAGCACCGCAGCCGTCCACGCGGCGCCTCGACGATCAGCCAGCAGACCGCGAAGAACCTGTTTCTGTGGAGTGGCGGCGGCTATTTCCGCAAGGGCCTGGAAGCTGGCTTCACCACGGTGATCGAACTGCTGTGGCCGAAGCGGCGCATCCTTGAAGTGTATCTCAACATCGCCGAATTCGGCCCCGGCATCTACGGCGTCGAGGCGGCGGCGCGGGCACATTTCGGCATTTCGGCCTCGCAGCTGAGCCTGCGCCAGTGCGCGCTGCTGGCTGCGGTATTACCGAATCCGCGCGAACTCAGCGCATCGGCGCCCACCGGCTACGTCAATCAGCGCGCGGACTGGATTCAAGGGCAGATGAACCACCTGGGGCTCGCTTACGTCGCGGGCCTCGATTGAGCGTAGAACCGGCGCCGGGAATCACCGCACTCAGTAGCCGACCAGCTGCAGCACGCCCATCAGGATCAGATAGATCGCCACGATGTAGCTCAGCAGATGTGGCCGCACCAAGATCAGAATGCCGGCCACGATCGAGATGATCGGCGCGAGTTCAAGATGGATAGTCATGCGGCTGGGCTCCCTGGATTTGATCGCAGCATGGCATCCCGCAGCTGAATGAGGGCCGAGCCCGAGTGAGCCTATTTCTCGCGCAAAGACGCAAAGTTAAAAGCAATGAAGGATCCTGAAGTCTCGCTTTGTGTCTTTGCTTCGCGCGTTTGCGTCTCTGCGCGAACCAGAATGCTTGTTTCGAAAAGCGCTAAAACTCCGCCACCACCCCGGCGATCGTCGCCGTCAACAAGGTCACGACCGCGCCGCCGAAGACTGCTCGCAGTCCCAGTCGTGCCACGTCATGGCGGCGTTCCGGAGCGATGCCGCCGAGCCCGCCGATCTGGATCGCGATCGACGAAAAATTGGCGAAGCCGCACAGTGCGTAGGTGGAGATCAGGCGGCTGCGCTCCTGCAAGGCACCCAGATTGTCCGATAGATCCAGGTAGGCCACGAATTCGTTGACCACGATCTTTTCGCCGATGAAACGCCCGACCAGTCCGGCATCCTCCCAGGGCACGCCGATGAGCCAGGCCACCGGCGCCATCGGCCAACCGAGCACGGTCTGCATCGATAATTCCGTGGGACGACCGCAGACCTCGCTGAGCCAGGCGTTGATCGAACTGCCGCCGCTCCAGGCCAGTTCGCCCAGCCACTGCAGCGGCGCGTTCATCAGGGCGATCAGCGAGACGAAGGCCAGCAGCATCGCGCCGATATTCAAGGCCAGCTTGAGTCCGTCGGCGGCACCGGTCGCCGCGGCATCGACCACATTGGCAGTGGTGCGTTCGATCTCGACATGCACCTCGGCACCCGTCAGCGGCGTCTCGCGCTCCGGCACCAGTATCTTGGCGATGACGAAGGTCGCCGGCACCGCCATCAGGCTGGCGGTCAGCAGGTGGGTGGCGAAATACTGGCGGGCGATTACATCTTCTCCGCCCAGCAGACCGACATAGGCCGCCATCATTCCGCCTGAAATCGTCGCCATTCCGCCAACCATCACCGTAAAGAACTCGGAGCGCGTCATCGCGCCGAGAAACGGCTTGATCACCAGCGGTGCCTCGGTCTGGCTGACGAAGACATTGGCGCAGACCGACATGGTCTCGGCCCCGGACAGCCGTACGAAGCGCGTGATGACCCAGCTCATGCCGCGAACCACGCGCTGCATGACGCCCAGGTGGTACATCACTGCCGACAGCGAGGCGAAGAAGATCACCGTGGTCAGCACGTTCATCACGAAATTGAAGCCGTATTTGCTGGTGTCGGCAAACTCGCCGAACAGCAGCTCGGTGCCCACCGACACGAAACCCAGCAGCACCACGAAGCCACGCGCCAGCAGCGCCAGCACTTCGCGCGGCCCCGGCACCTGCAGCAGCAGAATCACCAGCACCATCTGCATGGCCAGCCCGATCAGCACCAAGCGCCAGTCGATGGCGCGGCGCTGCTGCGAACACAGGGCGGTGACACCGACCAGGCAGGCCATTCCGAACAATCCGAACGCGATGCGTCCCAACACTTCCAGCATCAGCTTTTCCTTACGATGAATATGCTGCGAGCCAGCAAGTTCTATGCGGATACGGCACCGGGACAGCTGCCGATCTGTTCACGCAGGATCTCGACCAGTCGCCGCAGACCCGGGCCGACGGCGTCGCGGTCGGCATAGATCAGGAACAGCGGAATCGGCCGGCGCGCGCCTTCGCGCAGCGGCAAGGGTTTGAGCTGGCCGCTGGCGAGCTCGTCACGAATGATTTCCTCGGCGAACCAGGAATAGCCCATGCCCAGGGTCACGGCGCGGATCGACGAGGCCTTGTGGCTGACGGTCCAGCGCCGCTCGCTGCCCTGCCAGCCGGTGCTGCGGGTCCGCTCGCGCCCCGAGTCCCGGATCAGGATCTGGCGATGCTCGCGCAGATCCTCCACCGTCAGGTCGCGGCCGAGCTGGTGCAGGGGGTGCTGCGGCGCCGCGGCAGCAACGGCGTAGAACTCAATCAACAGATCGCCGTTGAATCCGCTCGGCACGTGCGAGCCGATGGCGAAATCGACACGCCCTTCCAGCAGGAGTTCGTCGGTGCCGCCGAGTACCGATTCGTAGAGCTCGATGCGGGTATCGGGAATCTCGTCGCTGAAACGGGCCAGCGCCTGCAGCAGCAGCCAGGTCGGAAACACGATCTCCACCGCGAGACGCAGCTCGGGCTCCCAGCCCCGCGCCAGCGTACCGGCGGCCTTTTCCACGCGGGCCGCTTCGTCGAGCAGGGCGCGGCCACGTCGGTACAGCAACTTTCCGGATTCAGTCAGCACCGCACGCCGCCCGAGAATCTCGAACAGGCGCAGCTCCAGTACCTGCTCGATCTTCTGCACGGCATAGCTCACGCTGGACTGGGTCTTGTGCAAATACGCACCGGCCTGGGCGTAGCCGCCTTCGTCGACCACCGCGACAAAGGCGCGCCATTGGTCGAGACTGATTCGGGGCCCGCTCATAATCAATCCATTCGATGTATTTCAGCGAAAATTTGCGCTTTTTTATCGTGCGGCGCAATCGTTTAATGAGGCTCCATACATCGTTCGGAGTTCGTCATGAGCAAGCTTCTTCAGATCAAGAGCAGTCTGTTTGGTGACCTCGGCAAGTCCTCGACCATGGCCAACAGCTTTGTCGAAGCCTGGCATCAGACGCACCCGCAGGACGAAGTCGTGGTTCGAGACCTCAGCAGCGATCCGATTCCGCATCTCGACGCGGAGCGTTTCCAGGCATTCCTGGCTGCGCCGGAAGCTCGTACCGAAGCGCAAAAAGCGATTGTTGCCGAATCCGATGCGCTGATCGAGGAACTGCGCGCCGCCGATGTGGTGGTGCTGGGCCTGCCGATGTACAACTTCGGCATTCCTTCGCAGCTCAAGTCGTACTTCGACCATATCGCCCGCGCCGGTGTGAGCTTTCGCTACACCGCGAACGGCCCGGAAGGCCTGCTCGGCGACAAGAAGGTCTATGTCTTCGCCGCGCGCGGCGGCCACTACCGCGACACGCCGGCGGACACGCAGACCGGCTATATCCGCACGTTTCTGGGCTTCCTCGGATTCAAGGACATCGAGTTCGTCTACGCCGAGGGACTCGCGCTTGGCGAGGAATCGGTGCAGAAGGCGCTCGACGATGCGGGCGCGAATATCGTCCGCCTGACCGCCTGAGTCACCTCGGGTCCAGGCATCCCCTTCGATCATTTTCAGGAGACCGATGATGAGCACGATCAGAACATTGCAGAGAGTCATCCCGGCCGTGGAAACGGCGGACGGTGCCGGTGTGCGCCTGCGCCGTTCGATCGGTTCGACACGCGGGCTCTACCTGGACCCGTTCCTGATGCTGGACGAGTTCTACTCGGACGACCCGCGTGACTATCTGGCCGGCTTCCCCTCGCATCCGCATCGTGGCTTCGAGACCGTGACCTACATGCTCGACGGCCACATGCGCCACGAGGATCATCTGGGCAATCGCGGCGACCTCGGACCCGGCGCGGTGCAGTGGATGACGGCGGCACGCGGCATCATCCATTCGGAAATGCCGCAGCAGAACGAGGGCCGCATGCGCGGCTTCCAGCTGTGGATCAACCTGCCGTCCGCGGAAAAGATGAAGCCGGCGGCTTGGCGCGATATTCCGGCCTCCGAGATCGCCGAGGCGGCGTTGCCGGCCGGCGGACAGGTGCGGTTGATCGCCGGTTCGCTGGATATTGCCGGCCAGCCGCTGAACGGACCGGTGCAGGGCGTCAGCACCGATCCGCTGTACGCCGACCTGCATCTGCCGGCGGGTGCGTGCTTCGAGCAGGCGATCCCGCGCGGGCACACGGCCTTCGTGTTCGTCTACGAAGGCAGCCTCAGCGTCGCCGGAAAGCCGGTGCCACCGCGCAGCGCGGCGGTGCTGGCCGACGGCGATCTCGTTTCGATCAAGGCCGGCGCCGATGGCGCACGGGTGCTGCTGCTGGCGGCGCGGCCGCTGGGCGAGCCGATCGTGCAGTACGGACCGTTCGTGATGAACACGCGCGAGCAGATCGAGCAGGCGCTGGACGACTACCGCAACAACCGGCTGCACGAACCGCAGGCGGCGTAAGTGGATGACGCGACGGCTCAGGACAGCCGCGCCACGTCGTCCTGCAAGTGCTGCAGGAGTTCACGCAGCAGTGGTTTCACCGGCGCGGCAACGGCCTCGTCGTAGCCGTAGCGACCGTCCTCGATCATGTAGACGGCCTGTGACAGCTCCAGTTGCAGGGCATACACGCGTTCGACCGGCTGGCCGTAGTGGCGTGTGATGTAACCGCCCTTGAAACGACCATTGGCAACCGCGCTCCAGCGCGCATCGGCCTGCACCCTCCGGCACAGCCCGGCGGTGATGTCGCGCGGCAGGGTGGAATCCGCATTGCTGCCGAAATTGAAATCCGGCAAACGGCCCTCGAAGAATCGCGGCACACGGGAGGCGATCGAATGCGCTTCGAACAGGATCGCGTAACCATGGCGGTCTCGCAGCGCCGCCAGCATCGCCTGCAGCGCGTCGTGGTACGGATCGAAATAGTCCTTGATCCGATCTGCGATCTCGCTGTCGCTCGGTGCCTGCCCCGGCCGGTACAGCGGCGCCTGCGCGAAGCTGCTCAGCGGACACAGTTCCGTGGTGGAGGCGCCGGGATACAGGGAGCGCCCGCTGGGATCGCGGTTCAGATCGATGACATAGCGCGAGTAGCGCGGCCACAGCGTACTGGCGCCCAGCGTATCGGCGAAGTCGTAGAGCTGCGGCAGGTGCCAGTCGGTATCCGGAACCGCGAGCGCCACCTCGGTGTAGCGCTGGGTCCAATCCGCCGGCAGCTCGGTACCGGCATGCGGCATGCTGATCAGCAGCGGTGAATCACGCAGGTCCAGCGCGTAGGTCGGGTGCTGTTTCATCAGCCGATATTCCCGTTTGCGTGAACGACGCGGCCGCGATGCACCACCTGCGTCGGTCGATGCAGGCCCAGTTCATAGGCCAGTGAGGCCGGCTCGTCGAACGACCACAGGCTGAAACTGGCGAGCGCTCCGGCTTCGAGACGGCCGCGGTCGCTCAGACCCAGGGCACGCGCGCCGTGCACGCTGACCCCGTCCAGCGCTTCGACAGGGCTCAGGCCGAACAGCGTGCAGGCCATGTGCAACGGCGTGAGGATCGAGGCGATCGGCGAAGAGCCGGGGTTGAGATCGGTGGCGACGGCCATCGGCACGCCGTGACGCCGGAACTCGGCGACCGGCGGCTTGCGTGTCTCGCCCAGAAAATAGAACGCACCCGGCAACAACACGGCCACGGTGCCGGCCTGGGCCATCGCGCGGATTCCGGATTCGGACACGTATTCCAGGTGTTCGCAGGACAGGGCGCCATACCGCGCCGCCAGCTCGGCACCACCCTGGTCGGACAGCTGTTCGGCATGAAGCTTCACCGGCAGCCCGAGTTCACGCGCGGTTTGGAACACGCGAGCCACCTGCCCTGGCGTGAACGCGATGTGCTCGCAGAAGGCATCGACCGCGTCGACCAGACCTTCGGCGGCCAATGTCGGCAGCATCAGCGTGCACAGTTCATCGACATAGTCGTCCGCGCGGCCTTCGAACTCCGGCGGCAAGGCATGCGCGCCGAGAAAGCTGGTGCGGATATCGATTCCAAGTTCATCCCCCAGCTGACGCGCCACGCGCAGCATCTTGCGCTCGGATTCCAGATCGAGCCCGTAGCCGGACTTGATCTCCAAGGTGGTCACGCCTTCGGCCAGCAGGGCGCGTGCGCGCGGCAGCGCTGCGGCCAGCAGCGCCACTTCGGACATCGCGCGCGTGGCGCGCACCGTGGCGACGATACCGCCACCGGCCTGCGCGATCTCGGCATAGCTCGCACCCTGCGCACGCAATACGAACTCGGCCAGCCGCGATCCGCCGTAGACCAAATGGGTATGGCAGTCGACGAAGGCCGGCAGCATCCAGGCGCCCCCCAGGTCCGTGGTCGAATCGGGCCGCAAGGACGGCGGGCAATCGACACTCGCGCCGACCCATTCGATCGATTCGCCGCGCGCGAGCAGTGTCGCGGGTGCCGCGATGCCGGCGATACGTGCATTGCTCCAGGCGTGCCGGCTGGTCATCGCGGCACGCAGCGGCCAGATACTTCGCCGTGGGTTTCGGTACTCATCGTCACAGGATAGGAGCAAGACCGTGGACGCACTACTGGCCGCTGCGGTCCAGCCGCCGTTCAAGGCGCGCCAGCGGCGCACGGATACCGGCCCCGACCTCGATCTGGGGATTGGAAAAGCGCTCGCCTGCCGCCGCCTCGCGTTGCCTGAGTATTGGCAGCGCCGCGTGAAACGCGCTTTCGAACGAGTGCGTCAGGCGCAGCTGTTCGTCGAACACGGCCTTGCCGAAGTAGGTGAAGTCCGATTCGCTACCGCAGCCGAATGACGTGTGTTCGGCGTCCGAGGCCGTCATCACCAGCGTGTCCGTGCCCCGCAGCGGGCCGACGAAACCACCCGAATAGCAGGCCGAGATCACCAGCACGCGAAAGCGAATGCCTGCGGCGTCGAGCCAGGCTCGCAGCATTTCGGGGCGCACATTGCCGAGCCGCAAGGGCGGATAGCGCGTCACCAGTTCATGAGACGCCGTGCCGTGAGAGCTGAGGTAGAGAATCACCAGATCCTCATCACGGTCGATCCGCTGCCCGATCGCCGCCAGCGCGCGCCGCAGATTGCTGCCGGTGGCCAACGGCAGTTCGCGCAGGCTGCGGTCGTTGTTCGCCAGCAGCAGCGAACGGCCGGCAGTGTCGAAGCGCGTGTCCATCAGTTCGCGGATCACGCGGCTTTCGCGCAGAAACACGTCCTCTTCGGCATAGGGCGCGAACGCGACGAAATAGCTGTCGACCCGGCCCGGCCGCTGCGGCGCAAGCGCATCAAGCGCCGAGGCCAGCAATCGCGGTTGCAGATCGAGCACCATTTCGCTGACGACTTCGCCCGAAAGCCGTGGTCGCGGCTCCTGCGGATAGTCCGGATAAAACCAATACTGGCGGGGAATCAGCCAGGCCGACAGGATCACCAGCACGAAACCCATGCCGGCGATGCCTCGCCCCGCCGACACCTGCGGATCGAGACGGTCCAAACCGCGCAGCGCGGCACAGAGCCACCAGGCATTCAGGACCAGGCTGACGATCAGCGGCAATGGCGTGTTGCCGATGTCCGGCACCAGACGATAGGCCAGCGTCCACAACAGCGACAGCGGACCGAAGCAGACCGACAGGCCAAGGCCGATCATCAGCGGCATCCAGGCGCGCAGCGCGGATGCGGCACCGGCGCGCCGAGCGCCGAACACACCGGCCGCCAGCAGCAGCAGAAAATCGAAAGCCAGCCCTCGTATCGCCCAAGGGTTGAACTGCATGGCCGGCGCACAGGCCAGCGCCGCCACGGCTGCTTCGAACAGCACGCTCAGCACCAGCAGCGCAGTCAGTTGCGCAGCGCCCGAATCGAGACGGGATGCCTCGAAACGGCGGAAGGCGGCGATCCGTAGCGTCGCGCCAAGGTTGTACATGAGCGCGCGCCAGAATCCGGCAGGTAGCGGATCTGGCTTCGGCTCGGGTGTTTCCCGGATGAGATTCATGCAAGGGCCTGCAAGGCTAAGTTCGTATCGTGCGCGTGGTACCAGCATCGGGCCAGCCGCACCGAGGGGCGCGACCCGCATTCGAACAGCACCGCAGCTTTCGAAGGCGCAGTGTAGGGCGAGCACCCTGCAACCGCTCCGGCAAGGCCATCTCATCGAGACCCAGAGCGCAGTCCTGCCGACGCCGTACGGCTATCCTTCGGCTCCCGATGCCGAAACTCATGACTATGCAACGGCGGTTTTCCCGAAACCATGACACGCCCCAGGCCTCCGGCCAGGACGCAGCGTGAACGCGCGTTTCGATCGGCTGCTGCCCCCGTCACGCGTACTGTGGACGGCCGCGCTGTTCTCGATGCTGGTGATCGCGCTGTGCCTGAGTCTGGCCACCCGCCAGCCCTGGCTCGGGTTGCGCCTGGCGCCCGAAATGCCGGATGCCGCACCCAGGATCGAAGCGCTGAGCGATCGCGGGATCGACATCGCGCCCGGCGACTACCTGCAGGCGCTGAGTCTGCCGGGCGCCGAAGCCCTGCCGCTGTACGGCAGCGATCTGACGCAGGAACCCGACGTGCCCTTCGCGGACTACGCGTCGTTCAATCGTTTCATGGAGCGGCAGGAGCGCTTCGCCGCACTGCTGCGGGCAGCGTCGATCGAGCTGCATCTGCAGGACGGCCGCCGGATTTCCATGCAGGCCCAGGATCACCGTCCGATCACGACGCTGCCATTCACGTTCTGGATGCAGCTGAGCTGCGCGATCGGCTCATGGATGGTCGGCGCCGCCATTTGGGCATTCCGCCGCCAGCAACCGGCCGCGGGCGCACTGGCGCTGTCCGGATTCGGCACCCTGCTGATGGCCGCCACGGCCGCGATCTACAGCACGCGCGAACTGGCACTGCCCGCGGAGATGTTTCGTCTGCTGTCGTCGATCAATCATCTCGGCGCACTGAGCTGCTGCGCCGGATTCGTACTGGTGCTGTGCCGCTATCCCGATGTGATCGCGCCGCGCTATCTCGGCCGCTCACTGCTTGCGGTGTTCGCACTGATCTGGCTGGCGGACGTGATGCAGGTGCTGCCGTACGGCAACCGCATGGTCACCGGTTCGATCATCGCCGGCTATGTGGCGGACAGCGTGCTCGCGGTGATTCAGTGGCGCCGCACCCGTGGCGACCCGCTGCGCCGGGCCGCGATGCAATGGTTCCTGATGTCCTGGTTCGTCGGCAGTGGCGCCTTCCTGTTGCTGGTGCTGATTCCGGCGATGGCCGGTTTCGATTCGAGCCGCATGCAGGCCTACGCCTTCGGTCTGCTGATGCTGGTGTCGCTGGGTCTGGCGCTGGGCATCGCCCGCTATCGCCTGTTCGATCTGGAGACCTGGTGGTTTCGCGCGGTCGGCGCGGTGGTCGGCGGCTTCTTCGTGATCGGGCTCGATCTGATCTTCGTCTGGCTGCTTCATCTGGAAGCACCCACCGCGCTGGCGCTGTCGCTGGCGATCTCCGGCTGGATCTACTTCCCGACCCGCCAGTGGCTGACCACGATGCTGCTGCGGCGCATCGGCGTTCGCCAGATTCGGGATGTGCCGACATTGCTGCGCGAGGTGATCGCCGATTCACCGCTGGAGGCCGCGGCCCTGTTGCCCGAATCGATGCGACGCCTGTTCGAGCCACTGCAAATGACGCCGCTGGATCAATCCCCGGAGCAGATCCGCATCATCGACGACGGCGTCGCCCTGGAAGTGCCGGGCATCGGCCGCTGGCCGGGTTGGACGGTGCGCTGGCCCGACAATGGCCATCGCCTGTTCCGCCGTGAAGATATCCAACTGGCCGACGCGGTGCGGGTGGTGCTGGAACGGCTGATCGCCTATCAGGACGCGGTCGAGCATGGTGTCGAGCAGGAGCGCACGCGCGTGGCCGCCGACCTTCACGACGATGTCGGCGCACGTCTGCTGACCCTGCTGCATCGCTCGGATTCCGAGTCGGCGCTGGCGATCCGTGAGGTGCTGTCGAGCCTGCGCATGGTGGTCTATGCACTCGGCGCGAAGCCGCAACCGCTCAACGAGGCCTTGGCCGACTGGCGCAGCGAGCTGCATGATCGCTGCGAGGCCGCCGGTGCGCGCGTCGAATGGATCGAAAGCATGCAGCTGCCGGACTTCAGCTTCGACCCGCAACAGCAATTGAATCTGGCGCGCGTGTTGCGCGAAGCCGTCAGCAATGCCCTGCGACACGCCCGGCCGACGCGGCTGCGCGTCAGTTTCGACATCAACGGCACCGTGCTGATACTCGGTGTGGAGCACGATGGTGCAGCCACTGCACCAATGCACTGGACCGAGGGCAACGGCTTGCGTGGAATGCGCAGCCGGGCACGTCGGCTCGGAGCCGAACTGCGTCTGCGCGGTGAAAGCGATCGCGTCTTGCTGACGCTGAGCGTACCGATCCGGAACGCTCCCCCAAGCAAGGGGTGACAGTCTCGCGTGGCCTGCCCCAGACTGGGAGCACATTCGGTGGAGGCTTACTAAAATGCTGCAACAGGGCCTGGTCGTTGAAGACCTCACCAGCACCGCCGAATGGCTGTCACAGGCGTTGTTGGTGGCCTTTCCCGGCATGCGTGTCCGCGTTGCCGAAAGCCTGGACGCGGCACGTACCCTGTCGCGTGCCACCGCACCGGAAATCGCGCTGGTGGACCTGGACCTTCCTGACGGTTCCGGTATCGAGTTGATCGAGGAGTTGCGTGCCGAGGCCGCCGACTGCATCTGCATTGTCACCACGATCTATGCCGACGACCGACACCTGTTTCCGGCGCTGCGCGCCGGCGCCCAGGGCTACCTGCTCAAGGACCAGCCGGTCGAACGCCTGGTGGGCGCTCTTCAGGCGATCGACCGCGGTGAGCCGCCGCTGTCGCCGACGATCGCCAAGCGCCTGTTGCGGGTCTTCAGCCAGACACCGGTGACACCCAAGGACAGCCGGCTGACCCAGCGCGAGCTCGAAACCCTGGCGCTGATCGCCAAGGGGCTGCGACTCAGCGAAGTCGCCGAACAGTTGGGCGTCACGCGCCACACCGTGGCCGGTTACGTCAAGACGATCTACCGCAAGCTCAATGTATCCAGCCGCGCCGAAGCGGCCCTGGAAGCGGCGCGCATGGGCCTGATCAAGAACGAGTTGTAGTCCCGCCTCAGAACTGGAACCGCAGAACCCCGTAGTACTGACGGCCGCGACTGGTGCGCACCGCCTGATAGTTGCCGGGTGCGGCCGGCACGTCGGTGATCTGTCCGAGGATCACTTCCTCGGTGAGGTTCTGGACCCCGAAGCTCAGACTCCAGGCGCCGGTGATGGCGCCGGCCGACAGGCGCATGTTGATCACCTCGGTCGACGGTTGCAGCGTCACCGGATCGAGGTCGACATCGAGATAGCGTTCGCTGGTGTAGAGATAGTCGACGGCCAACTGAAAGCCCCAGCTTGGCCAGAAGCTCGGAATGCCGACGGTCGGCGTGAGGCTGCCGGTCCACTTCGGTGCCAGCGCCAGCTCGCGGCCGGTCAGATCCTGCGAATCCTCGCTCGACGAGGCCGGTGCCGGCGCGGTGGGATAGCTGCGGTAATAGGCATCGTTGTAGCCGAAGGCCGCGCGCAGTTCCGTACCGGGCCACGGCGACAGCCAGCGCAGATCACCTTCGACACCCTGCGAGCGCGCTGCGGCAGCGTTGAGCACCTGGAAGGTGGTGCCGGTGAAAGTCGAGACCTGAAGATTATCGAAGTCCGTCAGATAGGCCGCGAGATTGGCCTGCAATACGCCACCGAACAGGCGCGATTTCAGGCCGAGTTCGTAGCTGTCGGCCTCCTCCGCGTCGAATTCCAGGTTCTCGTCGTTGAACGGCAGCGCGTTGAAGCCGCCGCTCTTGTAGCCGCGCGCCCAGATCGCATAGGTCGAGATCTGATCATTGATGTCGTACTTCACGCCAAACTTGGGAGAAACCTCGGACTCGCTGCGGCTGAGATCGGAGACATGATCGGCCTGACCCGTCACGATCGGCAACAGGATCGCGCCGTCTCCGTCGGAAACGAAATGGCCTTCCTTGTCTTCCTGCCCGAGTCGCAGCCCGGCGACGACGGCGAAGTCCTCGGTCAGATAACTGGTGATCTGCCCGAACAGGGCATAGGACTCGGTCTGCTGGTCGAGCGTCAGCAAGGCGGTCTCGCTGGTGAACGGCAGGTCCGGCGTGAACGGGCCGATCAGATTCAGCAGCTCGCCCAGGATCGTGCCGATCGCCGGGGAACCGCCGCCCGGTGTACCGCCGGCTCGCGCCGCGATCACGTAACCGGCCGCCGCCTCGATGTCTTCCAGGATCACCCGGTCATTGGTGTTGTAGTCCGAATAAAAGCCGTAGGCCCCCACGATGAATTCGCTGCGCTTGGTGCCGAAGCCAGAACCAAGACGACCCACCAGACGCAGCTCCTGACTGTACTGGTCATAGGGGCTGGGGTCGGCCTGGCTCAACTTGAGGAACGGCGCGGGCGAGGCGTCGAAATCCAGCGTACGCTCTCGCAGATCGTAGCCCGCGTAGGCGGTGATCGAGTTCAGGGTGATATCGCCCGACAGCTCCCAGTCGACATTGAGCTGCGCGCCGTAGAGCGTGGTGTCGGTATAGGAATCCACGTTCGAGGACAGTCGTTCGTTGCTGGCATCGGCCTCGACCCCAGCATCGTAGGTCTGCAGGAAAGTGAGCATCGAATCCGTGACCTTCGCCAGCTGGAACAGATTGCTGTTGGCGCTCTGATCGGAGACGAACACCGAGGGACGCAGCGTCAAGGTATCGCTCAGCTTCCATTCGAACTTGAGGCGGCTGCTGACGGCGTCGACGTTGCCTTCCGGACGATCCAATGTGGTGTTGTAGTAAAGACCCTCGTCACGCGAAATCGATCCGGCGTAGCGCAGCCCGAAGTCCGGCGCCAGCGGCGCAGTGACCCCGAAACGCACGTCGCGCGTATCGATGTCCTGCGCGGTGAACATGAAGTCGCCGTTGAGATAGTCCTGCACCGGCGTGGTCGCCACGTTGAGGACCCCGGCAATCGTGTTCTTGCCGAACAACGCGCCCTGCGGACCGCGCACGACCTCGAAGCGGTCGATGTCGAACAGGATCGCGGACAGGAACGCGGTGCGGCCGTAGTAGACATCGTCGACGATGGCGCCGACCGAGGACTCGAAACCAAGGTTCGACGGCGGCGTGCCATAGCCGCGGATGCGGACCTCGCCAGCGAACGGGGTGACCCGCACCTGGGTGCTCGGCACGTAGCCGTTGATGTCGTTGATCGTCTGGATCTTGGCCTGCTTCAGAAACTCGCCGTCCAGCACCGTCACCGATGCCGGGACTTCACGCAGCGTCTGTTTGAACTTTTGCGAGGTCACCATGACATCGCCCAGCTGCACCGGATCTTCGGCCGGCGGCGGCAAGGGAGCCACAGGCTCGTCCGCGACGCTGATCGTCTCGATCTCCGAATACTCGGGCGCCGGCTCCGACGAAAACTCGAAGTCCTCGTCCGTGGCCCGCCCCGAATCCGATTCACCCTGCGCCCGCGCCTGCAGACAAACCACACAGACCAGACAGGCCGCCAGCATGGCAAGCAGCCGATTCCCTATACGCATCCCTGCCCCTCCCCGATTCGCCAGTTCCGAAGGCTGGCTTGCTATTCCATTCGATCGGTGCGGCCATTCGCATGGGCCGATTCCCGAATTTCCCGCTTTTCCATATCCCTGGACTCCCTGCAGCAACGCACGTGCCGGAATTTACCGCTGCATACAGACAGACTCTTTCTATTGATTACGAAAACCTGCAAAGAAAATACTATTAACAGCTTGTAAAGTTTTGTTAAAGCGCCGCACCCGGCCGCGCCCCAGCCGGAAGACCGGGTCCGTCATCGCAATCACACGCCTTCACACCTATAGTGCTCTGGTCCGGGTAACGATAGAATATCCGCCTATCCGGATAAACGGATTGTTCATTCCGGCAATTCTTCCGGAGCTGCCCCAAGCGTTTTCGATCCCAGCGAGGTTGCATGCAGTGAGCGAGTACCTTTTCACATCAGAGTCGGTCTCCGAAGGCCATCCGGACAAAGTCGCCGACCAGATTTCGGACGCCGTTCTCGACGCGATCCTGGCCAAGGACAAGTTCGCGCGCGTGGCTTGTGAAACCCTGGTCAAGACCGGCGTCGCCATCGTCGCGGGTGAAGTCACCACGAGCGCTTGGGTCGACCTTGAGGAACTGGTGCGCAAGGTGATCCTCGATATCGGCTACACCTCGTCGGACGTCGGCTTTGACGGCTCCACCTGCGGCATTCTCAACATCATCGGCAAACAGAGCGTCGATATCGCGCAGGGCGTGGACCGCGCCAAGCCGGAAGATCAGGGCGCCGGCGACCAGGGCCTGATGTTCGGCTACGCCACCAACGAAACCGATGCGCTGATGCCCGCGCCGATCCTGTTCTCGCATCGCCTGGTGCAACGACAGTCCGAAGCCCGCAAGTCCGGTCTGCTGCCGTGGCTGCGTCCGGACGCGAAGAGCCAGGTCACGCTGCGCTATGGCGACGACGGCAAGCCGAGCGCAATCGACGCGGTGGTGCTTTCCACCCAGCACAATCCCGAGGTCAAGCAGGCCGACCTCAAGGAAGCGGTCATGGAACTGATCGTCAAGCACGTGCTGCCGCCGGAACTGCTGACGTCCAAGACCCAGTACCACATCAACCCGACCGGCCAGTTCATCATCGGCGGCCCGGTGGGCGACTGCGGCCTGACCGGCCGCAAGATCATCGTCGACACCTATGGCGGCTACGCCCGACATGGTGGCGGTGCGTTCTCCGGCAAGGATCCGTCCAAGGTCGACCGCTCCGCCGCCTACGCGGCACGCTACGTGGCCAAGAACATCGTCGCCTCGGGCCTCGCCGAAAAATGCGAAGTCCAGATCAGCTACGCCATTGGCGTGGCCGAACCGACCTCGGTGATGGTGACAAGCTTCGGCACCGGCAAGATCGGCGACGACAAGATCGAAGCGCTGGTGCGCCGTCATTTCGACCTGCGTCCCTACGCGATCACGACCATGCTCAACCTGCTGCACCCGATGTACCAAGCCACGGCGGCCTACGGCCATTTCGGTCGGGAGCCGGTTGAGATCACGCAGGCGGACGGCACGCGCTACACCGCGTTTTCCTGGGAGAAGACCGATCGCGCCGAGGCGCTGCGCGCCGACGCCGGCCTCTGAGCGCTCGGCCCCCCGCCCGGCTTCAAGAAGAAGGGCCGCCCCGCCGGGCGGCCCTTCTTCATTGGCGCCATCGGGTTCGACGGCTTCAGCGGCGAGTCCCTCGGCGACGCTCCTGCCCATCCGGAGGCCCATCGTTTCTCTGCCGACGATCGTCCCGTTCCTTGTTGCGGCGTTCGAAACGACGCTTCTCGTTGAGTTTCCTCACCTCACGCTGCTTTCGATGCGAAGTCGAAAAAAACTCGCGGTAGGCGACAAACACCAGCACCGCCGCCACTACGGCGTAGAACAGTATTTCCACGATCCACACGACTATTTCTTCCCTCGTCGCTGCCAGGTCAAGAATTCCCTTTGACGCGTCCCGAACACCGCCACATTAACGTGAATCACGCGTCGCGTGATGCCGACCTCCCCTCGCCCGCTTGCGGGAGAGGGGGACCGCTCGCGAATGCGAGCGGTGGGTGAGGGGCAACGGCCATGCCGCAGCAGATTCATTCTGCGGGGTGCGCTTGCGACATGGCCATTAATCACATCAACTGCAGGTTCTCTCCGACGATGCGAACCTTGCTTCCGACCGAGAGACCGGCGGGATCGGTCACCTCCACCACGCGTGTTCCGCCGGCCTCCATCGCCACCGTTACGCGGTAGTAGCTGGTCGAGCGGACCCGCTTTTCGACTTCATGGCCGGCCATGGCACCGCCGATGGCACCCGCCACCGTGGCCAGATCCTTGCCCTTGCCGCCGCCAAACTGATGGCCGACCACACCACCGACCACGGCACCGGCCAAAGCTCCGCCACCGCTGCCCGCCCCCTTCTCCGTCACCGGCTCGATCGAGCTGACGCTGCCGCAATCCGCGCAGACCGGCGCCGGTACAGGCGCAGCCGCCTGAGGCTTGGGCGCGGGTGCCGGAGCTGGCTTGGGCGCAGCGGGCGCAGGAGTCGGGGCGGGTGCCGGCACAGGTTGCTCCATGGGCGTGTCCGGCTCGCCGGGATCGGCCGGTCCGGTCGGGCTGTCGCAGGCCGCGATCAGAAAGGCCGCGAGCAAGCTCAGCGAAATCCACAAAATCCGAAACTGTTTCAGCATGATCGTGCTCCGTTCGAGCGATGGGCCTTTGAGTGTAGCGTGGTGGCCGCAACACGTCCCTGTCATTCAATACAGGCTCCAGGCACCCCACAGTCGCAACCGGCCGCGATTGGAATATGGCACGCAGGAAGAACCAGCATCTTTCGATGGTGGCATCCCGACCTTCCAGGTCACGCCGACGCGCCACAAGCGATTTCCCGCGACCCGGCTGACTGTTAAACTGCGTGATCGCGTGCCGGCTTAGCTCAGATGGTAGAGCTACTGATTTGTAATCAGTGGGTCGGGGGTTCGATTCCCTCAGCCGGCACCAGTTTCTCGGGTGGAGAGCTCGACTTGTGACGGCGTTGCGCAAGATTGCTTGCGCCGCGAGCCAATGGATGAAATGGACCCGTCGTGGCGCGTGACTCAATTCCGGACGCATTGACGGGATTCATCCGGGAGTTCAGGGAGCCGCATTGGGTCAACGAGGGAAAGCTGGATTCGGTCGATTCTCCGACGCGGACCGCGACAGCGATTCGCTGTCCTTCTCGCCGAAGCAAATCCTGGCGCTGGATCGCTGTGTCAACCGACGTCGCCCCAGCCTGCGGTTCGAGCCGCGCCTTGAGTCCGCTTTCGGGCGCGCAAATCGTACCCACAGCGCTGGCGTCCGGCTGTTGCTGACGCTGCTGCCGATCCTGCTGTTCGGTACGGCACCAATCTGGGGGCCGACATTGATGGACGTCCCAAAGAGCCTGACCGCGCCGCTGCGCATAATCGAATTCGCGGTGATCGTGCCGCTGTTCTCGCTGGCGTCCTATTTCCAGTGGCGCTGGCCCCAATGGGCGGTCAGCGAACGTCTCATGGTGCTCGCGGCCAGCGTTCAAACCGCATGCCTGTTCTGGATGATGGTGCTCGGTCGTGCGCACGGTTTCGCCATCGATCCGCTGATTCCGATCTGCGCTCCTCTGATTCTGATCGCCTTCTGCCAACCGCGGTTGAGCCAGTCCCTGTTTGTTCTGGTGATCTACCTGATCGCCGCGGTTATTTCCACGCACTTGATGCCACGAGACGACACCAATGCCGATGTGATGGAGCGCGTGGTGGAGGGCGTGCTGCTGCTGATCGCCGCGGGATCGGCGCTGGTCGGCGATCAATTCCGCCGACGCAGCTGGGCCGCGCGTCAGCTATTGGCGGTCCAGGCCTACGCCGATCCGCTGACCGGCCTGGCCAATCGCCGCGCCTTCGAGGACCACTACGAGCTGGTTCAACGCGTGTGCCAGCGCGAACGCAAGCAAATGTATCTGGCGCTGATCGACCTCGATCACTTCAAACGCGTCAACGACAGCATGGGACACGACTTCGGGGACGGCGTGCTGGTGGAAGTCTCACTGGTGCTGGCGCACTACGCACGGCGCCCATTGGACCTGGCGGCCCGCCTTGGCGGTGAGGAGTTCGTGCTGCTGCTCCACGACTGCGAAGGCCGCGTCGGCGACACCCGGGTCCGCGCTCTGATCCAGCAGATTGAGGCATTGCACATCGCCTACGGCGCCGACGACTCGTCGCAGGTGACGGCCAGCGCCGGTGGTACAGCGGTCGATGCACAGATGCGTCTGGCGGATGCCTACCGCAAGGCGGACAACCTTCTCTACGAATCAAAGCGACTCGGCCGCAACCGCGCCACCGTGGACGGCGACGAGAAAAAGCCCGTCGCCGTCCTGGCTGGATCGGTCTGAGCGGCGCCGCTACGCCGCCCTTGACGGCATGTCTTCCGGCGGTTCCGGCACATCGCGAACATGCAGGTCCATCTGCGGAAACGGAATCTCGATCCCTTCGGCGTCGAAACGGAGCTTGATCTTCTCGATCATGTCGCAGCGCGTATTCCACCAGTCGCCGCTGTTGGTCCAGCCGCGCACCGCGAAGTCCACGGAGCTTTCGCCGAGGTTGGTGCAATGCACCGTCTTGGCAGGGTCTTCGAGGAACCGCGGCTCATTCGCGAGCAGATCCAGCAACAGGTTCTTGGCCTTGAGCAGATCGGAGTTGTAGGAAATGCCGATCGCCAGATCAACGCGGCGGATCGGGCGAATGCTGAAGTTGGTGATGGTGTTGCCCCAGACCGAGGAATTCGGCAGCGTCACTTCCTGGCCGTCCGGGGACTTCAGCACGGTCACCACGATCTTGAGGTGTTCGACCACGCCCATGGTGCCGCCGATCTGCACGAAGTCACCGGCTCGGAACGGCCGGAACATGATCAACAGCACGCCGGAGGCAAACGAGGACAGCTGCCCCTGCAGGGCCAGACCGACCGCCACCGCCATGCCTCCGAGCACCGCAGCCGCCGAGGTGGTATCGACACCGAGCTTGCCGAGTGCGGCGATCACCACGATCGCCAGCGCAATGCCATACAGCACGTTGCCGACGAAATTGACGATCATCGGGTCCGATTCCTTGCGCGAAATCACCTTGCGCACCAGGCGGACGATGAGCTTGGCGACCCAGCGGCCGATCACGAACGTCAACAGGGCGGCGATGACACGCCAGATCACCGGCAGCACGAAGGTCATCATGGTGTCGACATCGGTGAGCCTTTCTAGCAGAGCATCCACAACGACTCCTCAAGCTTTGGGGACAAGCCGGGCAGTGTAGTGGCGTATCCTCGATCCGCAAATCGCATCGAACCCGATATGGACAGCAGGCCTTCGCCGAGCACGGACGATTCGACTCCACGCGTCACCGCCAATGGGGTGCAATTCGCCTATCTCAGCAGCGGACCCGAGAATGGTCCGCTGGTGCTGTGCCTGCACGGCTTTCCGGATACGGCCCAGAGCTTCCGCCCGCTGCTGGAGTGCTTGGCCGCAGCCGGCTATCACGCGGTGGCGCCCTACATGCGCGGCTACGCGCCGAGCGGGATGCCGGCGAACGCGGCCTATGGCGCGCTCGACCTGGGACGCGATGCGCTGGCGCTGATCAAGGCCTTCGGCGCCGAAAGCGCCTGTATCGTCGGCCATGACTGGGGTGCGGTGGCGGGCTACGCCGCCGCCGGACTGGCGCCACAGACCGTGTCGCGGCTGGTCGTTGCCGCCGTGCCGCACCTGCGCCGGTTCATGCTGCGGCCGACGCCGCAGCAGCTTCAGCGCTCGCGTTACATGCTGCGTTTTCAATGGCCGGGAGGCCACGCCTGGCTCGGCGACCCGCAACGGCTCGCGGCACTCGTGCAGGAATGGTCTCCGGACTGGATCTTCACCGACGGCGATCTAGCACCGGTGCTGGCGACCCTGCGCGATGCGAAGCGGCGCCGCGCCGTACTCGGCTACTACCGTGCGCTGCCGAAGCTGATGACCGACGTTTCGGCGCAACGCGTGCTGATGGCGCCGGTACCGGTGACTACGCGCGTGATCTACGGTGCCGACGACGGCTGCATCGGCCGCGAGATGTTTCTCGGCCAGGAGCATCTGTTCATGCTCAATCACGACCAGATCGAGATGCCTGGCGTCGGCCATTTCATGCATTGCGAAGCGCCCCAGCTGTTCGCCGACCACGTGCTGTCGTTTCTGCAGGACTGAACGGCCCGTCCCCGTTCGCCCCCCGGATGGAGTGGCACCAGAGTGGCCTGCCACCCGAAGCCGCAGGCGAAGGGTGGTTGTGCCTTGCCCAAGGCCCCCCTATCCTCGGCTGAATCGTTCGCTTAGAGCGGGGGACGCTGTGCTCTGGATCCTGTTTTTCCTGGTGGTCGGCATCGCTGTCGCCTATCACCGTCTCAATCTCACGCAGACCACGATCGCGGTCGGCGCCTCGCTGCTCGTGTTCGTGCTGCTGGGTGGTCCGTTCTGGGTGTTCTTGCTGCTGACGGTGCTCGCGGTCCTGATCCTGGTGCCGCTGAACAACACCACGCTACGCCAGGAATGGATCACGCGCCCGGCGCTGGCGTTCTTCCGGCGCGTGCTGCCGGAGATCTCGCCAACCGAACGCGTCGCGCTCGATGCCGGTACGGTGTGGTGGGAAGGTGAACTGTTCACCGGTCAACCGGACCTCGACCGCCTGCGCGGCTATCCGGCACCCACGCTCAGCGCCGAGGAACAGGCGTTTCTCGACGGGCCGGTCGAAGACCTGTGCCGCCTGTTCGACGAATGGGCGATCACCCATACCGAGCAGGACATCTCGCAACAGGCCTGGGACCTGATCAAGCAACATCGCTTCTTCGGCATGATCATCCCGAAGCGCTACGGCGGCCTGGAATTCTCGGCCTACGCGCATTCCTGCATTCTCGCCAAGATCGCCAGTTCACCCGGCGGCGCCACCGCCAGTTCGATCGTCGCGGTGCCGAATTCGCTCGGCCCGGCTGAACTGCTGATGCACTACGGCACCGAGGAACAGAAGGACCGCTATCTGCCGAAGCTCGCCACCGGCGAGGAAATCCCCTGTTTCGGCCTGACCTCGCCCTGGGCCGGCTCCGACGCCGGCGCGATTCCGGACACCGGCGTAGTCTGCATGGGCAACTGGAAGGGCCGCGAAGTGCTGGGCATGCGTCTGGACTTCGACAAGCGCTACATCACGCTGGCGCCGGTCGCCACGGTGGTCGGCCTCGCGCTGAAACTGTATGACCCGGACGGCCTGCTGCCGGACCGCGATGCCGCCGAAGGCGAGTTCGTCGGCGTCACCTGCGCGCTGATCCCCAGCGATACACCGGGGCTGGACATCGGCCGCCGCCACTTTCCACTGAACAATCCGTTCGTCAACGGCCCCTTGCGCGGCAAGGACATCTTCGTGCCGCTGGACTTCATCATCGGCGGCGCCGCGATGGCCGGCGAAGGCTGGCGCATGCTGATGGAATGCCTCGCGGTGGGTCGCTCGATCTCGCTGCCGTCCAACACCACCGGCGTCAGCCTGTTCGCGGCCTACGCCACCGGCGCCTATGCCCGTGTGCGCTACCAGTTCGGTCTGCCGATCGGTCGTTTCGAAGGCGTGGCGCAGGCCATTGCCGGCGCCGCCGGGCGTGCCTACGCCAGCGAGGCGGTGCGCTGCATGACTTCCGGCGCCGTCGACCTCGGCGCCAAGCCCTCGGTGCCTTCGGCGATCGCCAAGGCCTACTGCACCGAAATGTCGCAGGAAACCGTGAAGCTGGCGATGGATGTGCACGCCGGCAAGGGCGTGATGCTGGGGCCATCGAACTGGATCGCGCGCGCCTATCAGGGCACGCCGATCGGCATCACCGTGGAAGGCCACAACATCCTCACGCGCAGCATGATGATCTTCGGCCAGGGCGCGATCCGCTGCCACCCGTATGTGCTCAAGGAGATCAGCGCGGTCAATGACGACAACGCCGCGCGCGGACTCGTCGACTTCGACAACGCCTTTCTCGCGCATATCGGCCACGTGCTGTCGGCGGCGGCGCGCTCGCTGGTGCTGGGCCTGTGCTTCGGTCGCATCGCCAAAGTGCCGGTCAGCGGCCCCACGCGCATCCACTACCAGCGGATGATGCGCTATGCCGCGAGTTTCGCGCTGCTGTCGGATTCCTCGATGGCGCTGCTCGGCGGCAGCCTCAAGTTCCGCGAAGCGATTTCGGGGCGTCTCGGCGGCATCCTGTCCCAGCTGTATGTCGTCAGCGCGGCGCTGCGCAAGTTCGAAGGCGATGGTTCGCCGGTCGAGGACCTGCCGCTGCTGCACTGGGTTTGCGACACCGCCTGGGCCAGCATCGAGGCGGACGCCGACGGCGTGCTGCGGCATCTGCCGATGCGGCCCACCGCCTGGCTGCTGCGCGCGCTGGTGTTTCCGCTGGGCCGCCACGCACGGACGCCTCACGACGAAATCGAGATGCGTATCGCCGAACTGATGATGGAACCCGGCAGCGTGCGCCAACGTCTGTTCGCGCGCGTGTTCACCCCGAACGAACTTGACTACCCCGCCGGGCTGCTGCACCACGCGATGCAGGCGGTCAACGACTGCGCGGCGCTGGAAAAGCGTGTGCAGAAGAGCCACAAGGACGGCGTGATCAAGGACCCGCATCCGCTGCGCCGCATTCAGGAAGCGGCCAAGGCCTCGGTGCTGACGCAGGACGAAGCCGACCGTCTCGCACATTGCTATGCGCTGATCGAGCGCGTGTGTCAGGTCGACGATTTCAACAGCGAGGAAATGATGGCGCGCAAGCCGGCGCGCAAGCGCCGCACGCGCGCCGCCGAAACGCCCGCAGACGACGCCGCATGACGCCGGCGTTCCCGCTGGTTCGCAAGGTCTCGGGGCTGCGTGAGCGCGAGTTCGATCTGCTCGTGGTCGGCGGTGGCATCTACGGCGCCTGGGCGGCCTATGACGCCGCGCAGCGCGGCCTGTCGGTGGCGCTGATCGAGCAGAACGACTGGGGCAGCGCCACCTCCCAATCGTCCAGCAAGCTGATTCACGGCGGCCTGCGCTATCTCGAGAACTTCGAGTTCGGTCTGGTCCGGCACGCCTTGATCGAGCGCCGCGTGCTGGCGCGCATCGCGCCGCATCTGGTGCATCCGATGAACTTCATTCTGCCCTTGTGGAAGGGTTCTCGGGTATCGGCATTCAAGCTAGGCGCCGGGCTGACCATCTACGACTGGCTCAGCATCGGCTGGCAACCGGTGCAGCGCCACAAGCATTTCAAGCGTGACCGGCTGATGCGCCGTTACCCGTTTCTGGCCAGCGACGGACTCGAAGCCGGTTTCCGCTATGGCGACTGCCAGGAGGATGACGCGCGTCTGGTGATTCCGGTGGTCGCCGCGGCGCAGCAGCATGGCGCGGTCTGCGCCAATCGCGTCGCCGCGACGCGCCTGTTCGACGAGGACGGGCGCCGCGGCGCCGAGGTCACGGACCGCGAAACCGGTGAACGCTTCGCGATCCGTGCACGCACCCAGATCGCCACCGTCGGGCCGTGGATACGCGAGCTGGCCGGCGCCAACGCGCCGCGCGTCAAGCTGGTCAAGGGCACGCACCTGGTGATGCCCGGCATCCCCAACTGCCATAGCGCGTTTCTGCTGACGGCGCCGCAGGACGGGCGCGTGTTCTTCGTGATTCCCTGGTACCACCGCACCCTGGTCGGCACCACCGAGTCCGAGATCGGCCACCCCGACGAAGCGGTTCCCAACGACGAGGAACAGCGCTACCTGCTGTCCGCCGCGCAGGCCTGGCTGCCGGGCGCGAGCTGGCGGCCGGAGAATGTGATCTCACGGTTCTCGGGTGCGCGCACCCTGCAGGCACAGGAAGCCGGTACGCTGTCCAAGGTCTCGCGGGAGTTCGAGATTTCGGAGCCACGACCCGGTCTGTTTGTACCGATCGGCGGCAAATACACGACCTCGCGCCACGACGCCTCGCGCGTGGTCGATCGGGTGTGTCGCAAGCTCGGCCAAAAGCTCGACTGCAAGACCGACGAGCTGCGCCTGCCGGGCGCACCGGCCGGAGACGATTTCGCCGGCTGGCAGGCTGACGCCGTCATGCGCCTGCGCCAGGCCGGCGTCGACACTGATGCCGCACGCCAGCTCAGCCTTCGTCACGGGACTGCCATGGAGCGCGCACTGGATCTGATCGCGGCCGAGCCGGCCCTGGCCGCACGACTGGACGCGGATTCGCCATTCATCGGGGTCGAAGCGGTGATGGCGCGCCTGGACGAGATGGCACGCGATTTCGACGATGTGACGCGACGCCGTATTCCGCTGCAGATTCTGGCGCGGTCCGACGGCGCATGGCGCGAGCGTACCGAGGACATACTGGCGCGCCTCTGATCCGGACGCCATGGTGGCCACGATCGCGGCCGCGCAGCAGTGAGTGCCCAGATGGCAATGATCGGGGATCGGGGATTCAGGCCCGCACCACACGCCGTGTTCGTCACGGCGACGGTGCTGTTCGTGTTCGCCCTGCTGGCGGCCGCGCTGTGTGCGAGCCGCCTGCCGTGGACAGGCTTGATCCTGGATCTGGCCGAATCCGAGGGTGCACCGCGCCTGCTCGAACCACCGGCCGGCTCCCCGGCCGAAGGCAGGGTTGAAGCCGGACGACGACTGCTCGGCCTGCGTGATGCCGATGGCGTCGCGCTGGACAGCCAGCCACTCGTCGCCGCACTGACAACCACGGCCTGGAGCGCCTCGTACCGCGAATACGATGCGCGCATCGGCACGCTCGACCGCTTCCACCAACACCTCGCTTCCGGACATGCCGTGGTCATCCTCGACAACGGCGAGGAGATCGGCATCGACGTCGCCAAGCGACGTGGGATCGGATCGCTGAGCGAACAGTTCTGGACGCGCGCGCTGTGTGCCGCGGTCGCCTACCTTACCGCGATTGGGCTGTGGGCCTTCCGGCCCGGCACGGCGGTGACGCGCTATTTCGCGGCATCCGGCGTGACGCTGACGGCCGCCGTACTGCTGTCCGCCATCGCCGCCTCACGCCAACTCGGCTTCCCCGGCGAACTGCTGCGCCTGCTCGATCAAGCCACGACCCTGTTCAGCCTCGGCTTCGCCGCCTGCGCCATCGGCATCGTCAGCCACTACCCCACGCCGCTGCCGGGCGTGCGCTACACCCTGCCGCTGACGGTGGTGCTGCTGGCCTGCGGCGGCGGCGCTCATCTGTTGCGTCTCAGCGAAACACCGGCCGCCAGCTTGTGGCCGATCTTCGGTATTGCGCTGGTCTACGGCCTGATCCTGTTTCCGTGGCAGTGGCGCCGCCATGCCGACAATCAACGCGTGCGTCGCGGCCTGGTCTGGTTCTTCCTGGTTTGCGTGACCGCCTTCGGCTTCTACATCGGCACCTACACCTTGCCGACACTGCTCGGTCTCACGCCGTGGTTGCCGCAGCATTACGCCTCGCTCAGCGTGACCGCGCTGTATCTGGGCGCCGCGTTCGGCGTCTACCGTTACAGCCTGTTCGACCTCGACCCCTGGGTGTTCAATGCCTGGCTATGGTTCGTGCTGGGGCTGCTGGTGTTGATGGCGGACGGTGCCCTGGTTTACGCGCTGGACCTGGATTCACCGGCCGGGCTCGCCGCCGCGCTGGCCGCCGCCGCGTGGATCTACTTCCCGCTACGCCAAGCCCTGATGCTGCGCCTGTCGCGCCGGATTCAAAGGCGCGACTTTCGGCGGCTGGTAGCCGATACGCTCTCGGCCGGCCTCGACGAAGAGTCCACCGATACCGCCGACCAACGCTGGCTCAACCTGCTGAAACGCAGCTTCGCGCCACTGCACCTGCACGCGCTGGAGATCGCCCCGGCGGCCGCGACAGTGACCGCCGGCGGCGCGCGTCTGCAGTTGCCGGCACTTCCCGAAGTACCCGCCTACGAGTTGATCTATGCGGACCGCGGCAATCGCCTGTTCGGGCCGCGCGACCAGCGGCTTGCCCAATTGCTGGTGGACCTGTTCGAGCAGGCGATGACCATGCGTCTCGCCGCCTCGCGCGGTGCCGCCCGCGAACGCCTGCGGCTGGCGCGCGATCTTCACGACGACGTGATTCCGCCGATTCTGTCCTTCATCTACCGCAGCGAGGGCAGCGCGGCGGCGACGCGGGCGCGCACGCTGCTGCGCGACCTGCGACAAACGATCCAGGCCCTGAGCCTGGAGGATGTCTGAGGTGAAACAGCACCGCCTGCGGCGGGTCGCCGCGCTGGCCGCCGCCGGCCTGATCTGGATACTCGCCTGCGTCGGCGCAGCATTGCTGACCGCTTCACAACCCAGCCTGGGCGGCCAATTCACGGTTGTGGACGGCAGCGTGGTCGTGAACGCACCCGGACAGGCGCGGCCCCGTAAGGTCCACAGCCTGGCGGGCGCCGGGCTACCGGCGATTGAATTGCGCAGCGGCGATCTCGATCCGGAGCCGACATATCTGCGCCGCTACACGGAATTGCGCGCCTTCCTGCAACGCCAGGGCGCACTGGCTAAGCGCCTGGGCGCGGACACGGTGGAACTCGAATTCGACAACGGCACGCGGATCGCTTATCCCTTGAGTCGCGGACGCCCGCTCTCGGAGCTGCCGTGGGACTTCTGGGCGCAGCTGGCACTGACGCTGATTCCGCTGCTGCTCGGCGCCGCCGCCATCGCGCAGCGGCCGAACGATCGCGCCGCGCGCTACTACGCGATCTGCGCCAGCGGCTTCCTGTTGATGGTCTGCGCCTCCGCGATCTACAGCACGCGAGAGCTGGCACTGGACCCGCGACTGTTCACCGGCTTGCTTGGCATCAATCATTTCGCCGGTCTGGTGCTGCTGGTCGGAGGAGGCACGGCGCTGATCTGGCACTACCCACGTGCGCTGAGCCCATTTCCGGCGGACCGCCTGATCTTCGGCTATGCCGTGCTCGCGATGCTGGTTCATGCGCTGCAGTGGTTGCCGTCGCTGGACCTCGGCCTGCGCCTGCCGGTGCTGGTGTTCTTCGTTGCCAATCTGGTGATCTCGGTGCGGCAGTGGCGTCGTTCTCGCGGGCGCCCCGTGGACCGCGCGATGCTGCGCTGGTTTCTGCTGGCCTGGTTCATCGGTATCGGCAGCTACGTGGTGCTGCTGGTGCTGCCGGTGCTGTTCGGCGCGCGGCCACTGACCGATCAGCTCGGCGGCTGGATCGCCCTGTTCGCGATCTATCTGGGCCTCGGCTTCGGCATCACCCGATTCCGTCTGTTCTACGTGAACCGCGCACAGCTTCTGGTCTGGATCGGCGAGGGACTGCTGGTGTGCGCGATCTACGGTCTCGGCACCGGACTGCTCGATATGCACGGCGCCACCGTATTGTGGATTGGCCTGGCTGTGGCCGGCTGGGCGCATGTGCCTCTGCGAGATCGCATCTGGGCCCGTTTCGGCGGCGTGCATGGGGGATTGCGCTACGAGTCCCTGTTGCCGCGTGTGCTGGAACGGGCCGTCGACGCCGGCAGCGCATCGATCGTCGAACAGCGCTGGCGCGAAACCCTGGCCGAGCTGTTTCAGCCACAATCGCTGACACTGGCCTGCGCCCCGCTTCACGCCGCCGACATCGCCGATGACGGCGGCAGCCTGCTGGTGCCGGCGCTGCCGGCCGGCGCCGCGCTGAGACTCGAAGGCGCCAACCGTGGTGGTGGCGTGTTCATGCCGGCTGACATCCAGCTCGCGGACAGCCTCTGGACTCTGTTCGCACAGGTCAAGACCTACCGCGAACAGTTCGGGGCCGGCGAGCAGGACGAACGGACCCGCCTCGCCGCCGAGCTCCGGCAACGCATCGACGAACCGCTGCTGTCGCTGTCGCGGTCCGGCGTCGAAAGCACGCAAACCGCTCTGCTGAACGAGGCGCGGCACGAATTGCAGGTCGTGCTGTTGAGCCTGGCGGCCGCCGACGCGCCACTGGATACGCATGTCCGCGCCTGGCAGCAGGACATGCGACACCGCTGTGAGGCCGCAGGACTTGCCGCCGACATCGACATCGCGCTGGATGGCGAAGCGCCGGCCCTGCCGGGCCGCATCGCGTTGAACCTGCGGCGCATCCTGCGCGAAGCCGTGACCAACGCGATCCGTCACGCACGGGCGCAACGCATCCAGGTGCGTCTGCGCTGGCACGCCGAGCTGAAATACTTTTCCGCGACGATCGACGACGATGGCACCGGCTTCGATCCACTCACGGCCCGCGCCGGGCGCGGGCTGCACAACATGCGCACGCGCGCCGATGAACTCGGTGCGCTGATCGACTGGGCACCGGCGCCACTGGGCGGCACGCGCATGCATCTGGAATTGCGCCTGACGGACGCGGTGCGGGCCGATGTGCTAAAAATCCCCACTTGACGGAGAGGGGGGATGGCGATGTTCAGCAAGGCACTGATCATCGAGGATTTGCCGGATGCACAGACATGGCTGAGCTCGGTGCTGGGGGATGCATTTCCGGGAATTTCGGTGGCGATCGCCGCGACCGCGGCTGAGGCGCGCACGCAACTGGCGCGCGACCGGCCGCCGCTGGCACTGGTCGACCTCAATCTACCGGATGGCTCGGGCATCGAACTGTTGCCGCTGGTGCGACTGGCCGACCCCGAAGCGATCGCCATCGTCACCACGATCTACGACGATGAGGCACATATCTTTCCCGCGCTGCGTGCCGGCGCCCAGGGTTATCTGCTCAAAGACGAGCCGCGCGAATCGCTGGTGCGGCAACTGCGCACGCTCAGCCGCGGCGAATTGCCGCTGTCTCCCTCCGTGGCGAAAATGGTTCTGCGCCATTTCGCGCCGGCCGATGCCCTCGCTGGCACCGCCAACCTCACCGCCAAGGAGCGCGCCGTGCTGGCCGCGGTGGCCGAAGGCCTGACCGTGGGCGATGCCGCGAAGCGGCTCGGCGTCGCACGCAATACCGTGTCCACGCATATCAAGCACATCTACGCCAAACTTTCGATTTCCTCGCGTGCCGAAGCCGCGCGCATTGCGGCGCAACTGGGCATTGTCGGTCAGGTCACCTGAGGTTCCGCGGACTCACGTTCCAGTTCGATATCAACCGGCTCGCCCAGGAACTTCGGCGTGGTCCGCAGCAGGAACAGGTCCAGCACCGCCTTGACGCGTGCGAACACCTCGCGCGTGGGATGTCGGAATTCGGTACCGGGCGCCACATACGCGATTGCGTCCAGACCCATCTTGCGGCCGATGAAGACCGCTCGGTAGGTGTGGTACTTCTGCGTGACCAGCGTGAAGCGCTCAAGTCCAAACACCGCCTTGGCGCGGCTCACCGAATCCAGCGTGCGATAACCGGCGAAGTCCATGGTGATCGCACTCGCCGGCACGCCCTTCTTGACCAGTTCCTGCCACATCCGGCGTGGCTCGTTGTAGGTCGAATCCGGATTGGCGCCCGACACCACCAGATGCCGCACCTTGCCCAGTTCATAGAGCTGCGCCGCCGCGTCGATTCGCCCGCGGAAGTCCGCTGACAACGCGCCGCTCTTGGTGTAGGCGCTGGTGCCAAGAACGATGCCGACCTCGTTGGCCGGGATCAGCGACCAATCCTCGAACACATAGGCATCGGTACTGTTGATGACCCAGCGATTGGACAGCAGCACCAGCAGCACGAAGGCCGCAAAACCCAGCAGCAACCAGCGTTTGATCAGGCGACGAATTCGCAAGTTAGAGCAATCCCACGATCATGTAGACAAACAGCGCCACCTGCACGAAGTAGAAGGTCGCGCGTAGCAGTACCAGCCACTGCGAGGTGCCGATGAGATGCATCACGCTTTGCAGCACGCGGGCGTAGACCACCCACATCGCCACACCATCGGTCACGGCGCTCTTGTCGCTGAACACCGCCGCCATCACGATGGCGGCGAACACCGGCAGGTTTTCGAGACAGTTGATGTGCGCGTGCTCTGCGCGTTTGACCAGCCCGGGGCGATCGCGTTCGGCGCCACGTCCCCAGGAATTGGCCGGGACCCCTCGCGCAATCTCGAAGCCGCGCCACAGCAGCACGATCGCCACCACCACCAGCGTCCATGCCGTGAACAGCAATACCGCCATCACCGATGTACCCATCGTCGCTCTCCCCTATCGTTCTTTGGATGCCCGCCGGTCCCTCGGCCCGATGCATTCTATCGGCTCGCTGCGCTCATGGCTCGGTCGCGAAGCGACGAACACCGAACCGCCACCTCAGTGCATCAGTCGCCGCATGCCGCGATCGAGGCCGTCCAGCGTCAGCGGGAACATGCGGTCGGCGCCGATCACCTCCTGCGTCATCCGCAGCGACGGCGTGTGGTCCCAGAAGCGTTCCGGCTCGGGGTTGAGCCAGACCAGATGCGGAAAGGTCTGCATCAGTCGCCGCATCCAGGTGGCCCCCGCCTCCTCGTTCCAATGCTCGACCGAGCCGCCCGGTTGCGCGATCTCGTAGGGACTCATGGTGGCGTCTCCAACGAAGATCACCTTGTAGTCCGGGGTATAGCGGTGCAGCACGTCGTACAGCGGAATGCGCTCGGACTGACGGCGGCGATTGTCCTTCCACACCGATTCGTAGATGAAATTGTGGAAGTAGTAGTACTCCAGGTGCTTGAACTCGGTCTTGCAGGCCGAGAACAGTTCCTCGCATGCGCGCACGTGCGGGTCCATCGAACCGCCCACGTCCAGGAACAGCAGCACCTTCACCGCGTTGCGGCGTTCGGCGACCATCTTCAGATCGAGATAGCCCGCGTTCTTGGCGGTGCTGCGGATGGTGTCATCGACATCCAGGATGTCCTGAGCGCCCTCGCGTGCGAAACGGCGCAGACGGCGCAGTGCCACCTTGATGTTGCGCGTGCCAAGTTCGACTGAATCGTCGAGGTTGCGAAACTCGCGCTTCTCCCAGACCTTGACCGCGCGCTTGTGCTTGGATTCGCCGCCGATGCGCACACCCTCGGGGTTGTAGCCGCTGTGCCCGAATGGCGAAGTACCACCGGTGCCGATCCACTTGTTGCCGCCGTGGTGCTGCTCCTTCTGCTCCTCCAGGCGCTGACGCAGCGTCTCCATGAGCTTGTCGAGCCCACCGAGCGCCTGGATCTGCGCCATCTCCTCGGGCGACAGGTGCTTCTCGGCCATGCGCCGCAGCCATTCCTCCGGAATGTCCGCGCCGAACACTTCGTCGCCCAGGGTCTGCACACCCTTGAAGTACGCGGCGAAGGCCTGATCGAAACGATCGTATTGCGATTCGTCCTTGATCAGGGTCGCGCGCGACAGGAAATAGAAGTCGTCGATGCTGTAGATCGCGACGTGCTTGGACAAGGCTTCGAGCAATGTCAGGTATTCGGGCAACGAGGGCTTGAGGCCTGCGCTGCGCATCGTGAAGAAGAAGCTCTCGAGCATGGCTGCGTCCGGGTGGAGCCGTTTTCGAATGGTTCCGGCATTCTACGCGCTCCATCCCCGGCGTTACGCCCATGATCGAACCCGCCGTCATCAGCAAAGCGGAGCGCTACCTCAAGCGCGTCGACCCGCACATGAAGCGCCTGATCACGAGCCACGGCCCCTGCGCGCTCGGCGCGCGGCGGCGCGATCCGTTTCACGTGATCGCCACATCGATCATCTCGCAGCAGCTTTCTGTGCGCGCCGCCGACACCATCCAGGCGCGCGTGGAAGTCCGTGCCGGCGTGCGCGGCAAGCTCACGCCGCGAACACTGCTGGCGCTGACACCGGAGGACCTGCGCGCCTGCGGCCTGTCGAACGCCAAGGCACGCTGGCTGCATGCCCTGTCCGAGGCGCGCGCCAGCCGCCGCCTGTCGTTCCCGAAACTGGCGACACTCGACGACGAAGCGGCGATCGAGGTGCTCGACGCCCTGCCCGGTATCGGACGCTGGACTGCGGAAATGGTGTTGATCTTCGCCTTCGATCGACTCGACATCTTCTCGATGGGCGATGTCGGCCTGCGCCGCGCGATCAACCACATCTATCACGCCGGTGAAAAACTCGGCGACGCCGAAACCCTGGCGCTGAGCGAGACCTGGGCGCCGTATCGTTCGGTCGCCAGCTGGTACCTGTGGCGACTGGTCGATGGCAATCTGCAGGCTTGGGTTTGAACCCAGCTCTCTACCTCTGACGCGCACCTATGACATCACTAGAAACCCTGGTTCCCGGACAGGTCTCCCTGGCCCTGCTGCGCCGCATCTACCGCGAGGCACCGCCGCTGCGTCTGGCCGACTCGGCCTGGGCGCCAATCCGCGCCTCGCGCGAAACCGTGGACCGTATCGTCACCTCCGGCCGCACCGTCTACGGCATCAACACCGGTTTCGGCCGACTGGCGCAGACCTCGATCGAAACCGCGCGACTGGCCGAACTGCAACGCAATCTGGTGCTCTCGCACAGCGTCGGCGTGGGGCCGGCACTGCCGGACGCCGTGGTACGCCTGATTCTCGCCACCAAGATCGTGTCGCTGTCGCGCGGCTGCTCCGGTGTCCGGCCGGACGTCGTCGAGGCCCTGTTGACGCTGTATCGCCACGACGTGCTGCCGATCATCCCTTCGCAGGGTTCGGTCGGTGCCTCGGGCGATCTGGCGCCGCTGGCGCATCTCGCCGCGGCGCTACTGGGTGTGGGCGAGGTGCGAATCAGCGGCCAGCAGCGTCCAGCGTCGGAAGGCCTGGCGGTCGCTGGTCTGGCGCCGATCGAACTCGCCTCCAAGGAAGGTCTGGCCTTGCTCAACGGCACCCAGGTGTCCACCGCGCTGGCGCTGGCAGCGCTGTTCGAAAGCGAGGATGCCTTCGGCGCCGGACTGCTGGCCGGCGCATTGTCGCTGGAAGCGATCCAGGGTTCGATCAAACCTTTCGATCCGCGTATTCACGCCGCGCGCGGGCAGTCCGGACAGATCGAGGTGGCGCGGGTGCTGCACGGCCTGATCGCAGGCAGCACCATCGTCGAATCCCACATCAACTGCTCGCGTGTACAGGACCCCTACTGCATTCGCTGCCAGCCACAGGTGATGGGCGCGATTCTCGACCAGCTGCGTCAGGTCGCCGCGATCCTGCAGATCGAGGCCAATGCCGCGTCCGACAATCCACTGGTGTTCGCCGACACCGACGAGGTGATCTCCGGCGGCAACTTTCACGCCGAACCGATCGCGTTCGCGGCCGACATCCTGGCGTTCGCCGCCACCGAGATCGGTTCGATCTCGGAACGGCGCACGGCGATGCTGTGCGATCCCTCGCTCAACGGCGGCCTGCCGGCCTTTCTGGTGACCCAGGGCGGGCTCAATTCCGGCTTCATGATCGCGCAGGTCACGGCCGCCGCGCTGGTCTCGGAGTGCAAGATGATGGCGCACCCGGCGAGCGTGGATACGATCCCGACTTCCGCCAACCAGGAGGATCATGTGTCGATGGCCACGCACGGCGCGCGTCGCTCGCTGACGCTGGCCGGCAACGTCGCCCAGGTCGTCGGCATCGAGGCGATGGCGGCCTGCCAGGGGCTGGAACTGCACCGGCCGCTGCGTTCGACCGAAGCGGTCGAAGCGGTGTTCGAGGACGTACGCGGCCGCGTCGCCTTCGTGGACCAGGACCGTTACCTTCAACCGGACCTGCTGGCGATGCGTGACTGGGTACGCGACGGTGACAAGCCGGACAGCGTGCTCGCGCTGCTGCCGAGCCAAGCGTGAATCCGTGGCGCACCGTCAGTATCGCTTCAGGCCGCACCCGCATGCTGATAGATTGACATCGGGCCGTACTTCAGGAGATCGACCATGCAGATGCGCGAGATCGGCCGCTCCGGCATTCAGGTTGCACCGCTGGCTTTCGGTGGCAATGTGTTCGGCTGGACGCTGGACGAAAAGGCTTCCTTCGCGATGCTCGACGCCTTCGTCGACGCCGGCTTCAACCTCGTCGACAGCGCGGACATGTATTCGAGCTGGGTTCCCGGCCACGTTGGCGGCGAATCGGAAACGGTGCTCGGCAATTGGATCGCGCAAAGCGGCAAGCGCGATCGCATCGTGCTCGCCACCAAGTGCGGCAAAAGCATGGGCGCAGGCCGCTCGGGCCTGAGCGCCAGGTACATCGAGCAGGCCATCGAAGCCTCGCTGAAGCGTTTGCAGACCGACTACATCGATCTCTATCAGGCACATGCGCCGGACCCGGCAACGCCGATCGAGGAAACCATGGAGGCGTTCGACCGCCTGGTGCGCGCCGGCAAGGTGCGCGCGCTCGGCGCCTCGAACTATTCGGCGGACGAACTCTCGCAGGCCCTGGGCGCCAGCCGCAAGCACCACCTGATGCGCTTCGAATCGCTGCAGCCGCTGTACAACCTCTATGACCGCGCGGACTACGAGGGTGGCCTGGCCGAACTGTGCGCGCAGGAAGGCTTGGCCGTGCTGCCGTTCTTTGCGCTGGCCTCCGGCTTTCTCACCGGCAAGTACCGTACGCCCGAGGATCTCGAAGGAAAGGCCCGCGCCGGCATGGTGGCCTCGAAGATGACCGATCGCGGCGTCGCCATCCTGCAGGCGCTGGATCAGATTTCCGAACGGCTCGGCCTGAGCCCGGCGACCGTCGCAATCGCCTGGCTGCTGCAACGGCCGACGGTCACGGCGCCGATCGCCAGCGCCACCAAGCCGGAGCACTTCGAAGCGCTGGTCAAGGCGACGCAGGTGGAACTCGATGCCGAGGCGATCAGCCTGCTGGATTTGGCGAGTGCCTGAACGGAAATCCGCTACGCCGTGTCGATCCGGTAGAAGCCGCGTAGCAGTTCGTACAGAGAGGCGTGACAGCGCTTCAAGGCGGCACCTTGCTGGAAGTAAGCCTCGCTCGCGACCGCGAAGAATTCGCCCGGCCCTTCGAGCCCGTAGTCGTCGAGCACCGGTGAAGCCCGCTCGTGCAGGCGGTCGTACTCGGCCTGCATGACGGCACTCCAGCGCGTGTAGTCGCTCAGCTGCGGCGCGCCGGCATCACTCGCATCGAGCTGATGCGCGAACTCGTGAACGACGACATTGACCGGATCACCGTCCAGCGCCGCTTCCACATCGGCCCAGGACAGAATCACACGACCGCTGTCGTGGGACTCTCCGATACGTTCGTCGGCTTCGTCGTCCACCAGTTCGAACTCGCCGAACTCCACCGGAGCCGGCATCGGCGGCACCTCGAAAACCGACGGATACACCAGCACCGAACGCAGTGATGGGAAGGTTCCGGACTCCGGCCGCAGCACCAGCAGACAGGCCTGCGCGGCAATCAGCCAGCGCATGTCTTCGCTGACCTCCAGCCCGTCGCAGCCGTAGTAGCGCTTGTAGGCCAGGAATTCCTTGAGGCGCAGTTCGTAGAGCGCGCGCAGCTCCGGGCTCAGGCGGTCGAGCACCGGCAGCGCCGCGCGCAGCATCGCCCAGCGGGCCGGTTCGATCGGCCGCACCTGCAAGGTCCGCAGGCGGCGCTGTTCACGCGCGTTGTGCAGAAACGGCCAGGCGATCAGCCCGGCGGCAAATGCCACCGCGAGCAGCATCCAGACCATCGCCTCAGACCGCCTCCAGCTTGGCCAGGCTCAGGATCAGCCATTTGCTGCCGACATCCCGGAACGAGACCTCGACCCGGCCACGATCGCCCTCGCCGTCGAAGGCGGTGATCACGCCTTCGCCGAATCGCGGATGACGCACGTGTGCGCCCAGCTTCAAGCCATTGCGCGGCGGCTCTCCAGCGAAGCGGCTGCCGAGCCCGGCGCTGCGCGGCGCGAAAGCCGGGCGCGAGGTACCGCTGCGCGGTCTCGTTTCCAGTACGCATTCCGAGGGGATCTCTCGCAGAAAGCGCGAGGGCATGCACACCTGCTCCTGGCCGTGCAGGCGCCGCAGTTCCGCATAGGACAGGTAAAGCTGCCGGCGAGAACGGGTGATGCCGACGTAGCACAGGCGGCGTTCCTCCTCGATATTGCCTTCCTGCACGGCGCGCACATGCGGGAACAGGCCTTCTTCCAGGCCGACCATGAACACCGTCGGAAATTCGAGACCCTTGGCGGCGTGCAGGGTCATCAGCTGCACGCAGTCCTCGCCCTCGCCGGCCTGGCGCTCGCCGGCTTCCAGCGCGGCGTGCGTCAGGAACGAGGTCATCGGCGGCAGGTCGTCCTCGGCGCTGTCCTCGAAGCTGCGCGCGGCGGTGACCAGTTCGTCGAGGTTCTCCAGACGCGCCTCGGCCTGCTCACCCTTTTCCTTCCTGTAATGCTCGCGCAAGCCGCTCTGTTCGATCACGCGGTCCATCACCACGCCGAGCGCCTGCCCCTCGGCCTCACGCGCGAGGCGGTCCACCAGATCCTGAAACAGGGCCACGTTGCCGGCCGAACGGCCCAGCGCCGAGGCGCCGGTTTTCGCGGCATTCCACAGCGACACGCCCTGTTCGCGCGCAACCGCGCGCAGACGCTCCATCGTGGTGTTGCCGATACCGCGCGTGGGCGTGTTGACGACCCGTTCGAAGGCCGGATCATCATCGCGATTGCCGATCAGGCGCAGATAGGCCAGCGCGTCGCGAATTTCCATGCGTTCGAAGAAGCGCAGGCCGCCGTAGATGCGATAGGCCAGCCGCGCCCGAATCAGTCCTTCTTCCAGCACGCGCGATTGGGCATTCGACCGGTACAGAATCGCCATGTCCTGCAAGGGCGTGCCGCGCTCGTGCGCTTCGCGAATTCGGCTGACCACGAAATCGCATTCGTCGAGATCGTTGAACGCCGCGTACAGCTGGATCGATTCGCCATCGCCGGCATCGGTCCAGAGCTGCTTGCCCATGCGCTCGGAATTGCGCGCGATCAGACCATTGGCGGCCTTGAGGATGGTACCGCTGGACCGGTAGTTCTGTTCCAGACGCACCACCTCGTTGCCTGGAAAGTCGCGCGTGAACTTGACGATGTTCTCGACGCGCGCGCCTCGCCAGCTGTACACGGACTGATCGTCATCACCGACCACGAACAACTTCCCCGAATCGCCCGCAAGCACACGCAGCCACTTGTACTGCAGGGTGTTGGTGTCCTGGAACTCATCGACCAGAATGTGGCGAAAGCGGCTGCGGTAGTGCTGGCGGATGGCGGGATCGTCGCGGCACAGTTCGAAGGCGCGCAGCAGCAGTTCGGCGAAATCGACCAGCCCGGCCTGCTCGCAGGCATTGTGGTAGGCGCTATAGATGCGCACCAGCTGGCGTTGCGAGAAATCACCACGATCGTCGAAGTCCTCGGGGCGGCGCGCCTCTTCCTTCTGCGCGTTGATCCAGCCGGTGACGGTCTTCGGCGGCCATCGGTCCTCCGGAAGATCGAGCCCCCGCAGCACGCGTTTGATGAAACGCAGCTGGTCGTCCGAATCCATGATCTGGAAGTTCTGGTGCAGGCGCGCTTCCTTGTGATGCAGGCGCAGCATGCGGTGCGCGATGCCGTGGAAGGTACCGACCCACAGCGCGCGTACCGGCATGTCCAGCAGCAGTTCCAGACGATGCCGCATCTCGGCAGCGGCCTTGTTGGTGAAGGTGACCGCCAACACCGAATGCGGCGAAGTGTTCTCGACCGAGATCAACCAGGCGACGCGGTGCACCAGCACGCGGGTCTTGCCGGAGCCGGCACCGGCCAGCACCAATCGGTGCTCCGGCGGCGCGGTGACCGCTTCACGCTGCGCGTCATTGAGGCCTTCGATGAGGGGGGTGATGTCGTCGTCGTCAAATCGCATCGCGCGATTCTACCGGCCCGCGCCCCGACGCGACCGGCGACGACGCAGGTGCCCGATGCTATTCGGCCGTGACCACGATGCTGAAGCTGGCGGCTTCGTAACCGTAGACCGAGATCCAGTACTGTCCGGTCTGCAAGGCTGGCGAGCTGCTCGCATTGATCGTCACCGACTCGTCGCTTCCGTATTCGTAGGGCCGGAAATCCCACTGGCTCTGCGTGGGATAGCTGTCGCCATGGCGCACGTAGAGATCGCCGTCGCCGCTGCCCGTCATCTCGATCTGCAGTTCGCCGATACCGGATTCCACCTGCACGGTGTAGTTGCGCCAACTGCCTTCGGCAACGCTGCCGCTGACATCGAGCAGGGTTTGCGGGCCGCCGGGTTCGGGGTCTCCACCACCGTCGTCACCGCCGCCATTGGCCGGCACGCGGAAATCACGCACCACCGCCATGTGCTGCATGTTGCTGGCGGCGCTGTCCCCGGGCTGTACCGGCGAGACCTCGGACAAGGGTGTGTACACGCGGCTGTCGAACACCAGACCGTTGGTGTAGGTGCTGGCGCCGATCTCCAGCGGCACTTCCAGAATGTCGAAATCGCTGTCGGCGAGCACCCAGTCGTAGGGCTTGGCGCGGCTGGCGTTGGTACCGCCGGCGCCTTCCTGGTCCGCAGGATACGGGCCGCCGGTGTCGACGACGGCGGCCAGGGTCGACAGCGCCGCTTCGCTGCGCGAAGCGGTGTTGAAATCACCGCCGATCACCAGATAGTCGCCTGCGGGAACCTGCGCCTCGATGTAGTCGACGAGTTCCGCCGCTTCGGTATTGCGCACGCCGCTGCCGCTGGTCAGCAAATGCACGCTCACGGCCCACAAATCGGTATCGCCGGGAATGTCGATACGCGCCCAGGCGAAGTCACGATTCGAGACTTCAGGATCGGTCCATTCGCCGGAATCGATGATTGGCCAGCGACTGATCACGCCGTTGGGAATCTGCGCGCCGCTCTCACGGAAGTGATCGAAGCCGCTGCCGAAGGTCGAGCTGACCCAGGCAGCTACGGTCGACGCACTGTTGTCGCCGTAGTTGAACTCCTGGATCAGCACCACGTCCGGGTCGATGCCCTGGAAGATGCGCGTGCCCTCGCCGGGGTCGTAGCTCTGGTAGTTGCCGGAACTGATGTTGGCGGCCATGACCCGAACCGTGCTGTCGGCCGGCGCCGGCGTCCACCAGACCAGACAGAGCAAGGTAAGGATGAACAGCAGCTGCAAACGTTTCGCGGGCATTGTGAGGCTTCGGCTTGAGCGGGCGCCTCACGGTAACGGCCGCGCAGCAGCTTGCCAGCTCGGATTAACCCGAGGATGGCATTCGCAAGCCCGACTACGGCGGGCTTTGGCTCAGCAGCCGATTCGGCTCAAGCTCGAAATGCTGGCCAAGCAGACTCGCAAACCTGTCGAAAGCCACGCAGGCCCCGTTGATCGCCTGGTGTCGCTGCGTCGCGTCGAAAACCACGGCGTCGATCGACTTCCGGAAGCAACGCCAGCTCTCGGCGCGTCCGGCCGGCGGAGCCGCCAGATGGCGCGCACCGAAGTCGGCACTCAGACCCAGGCGCTCGGTCGCCTCCCGCAGCAGCAGGGCGGCGCCCAGGGTCGAGCCCTCGCTCACGTACAGCCAGCCAAGAGCATGCGCCGGTTCGGCCGGAGTCGCCGGGGTACTGGCGGCCGCTACGCTGGCGCCCAGATCGGCAAGATCCCGGTCGAGCGCCATGCGCCGCCAAGTCAGCGGTTCGAGCAGTATCGTATCAAGCGCCGAGCCGTACACGGCGGCGCAGTCCAGAAAGGCGTGCTGCACCCGCAGATAACGGCGGTAACGCTCGCGGCTCGCGAACGGTTCGGCCTGCGCCATCAATTCGTGCAGGTGTTCATGCCGGACCCGCGTCGCGTGCCGCAGCGCGTCGCTCAGGGCCGGCACCACGCGATTCACGGCGCCGAGGGGCCGCGCCACACCACCGAGTACAGGTCGTGACGACGATCCTTGAGGTTGCGCACGGTGCCATGGACCCGCGCCGTGGCCAGGGCCGACAGGTCGACATCGGCAAAGGCGATCATTTCCACGTTGGGCGTGGTGTCGGCCGCCACGCCATCGCGCGCGAATGGAAAATCGCAGGGCGTCAGGATGCAGCTCTGCGCGTAGTGGATGTCCATGTTGTGCACGCGCGGCAGGTTACCGACATTGCCGGCGGCGGCCACGTAGATCTGGTTTTCGACTGCGCGCGCCTGGGCGCAATAGCGCACGCGCAGATAGCCGGAACGCTCCTCGGTGGAGAACGGCACGAACAGGATGTTGACGCCCTGGTTGACGAGGTGCCGCGTCAACTCGGGAAACTCGGAGTCATAACAGACCAGCACACCGATCGGTCCGCAGTCGGTTTCGATGGCGCGCACATAGTCGCCGCCCTCGATCTGCCACCAGTAGCGCTCGGCCGGTGTCGGATGAATCTTGGGCTGTTCGTGCACAGAGCCATCCCGCAGAAACACATGCGCGACGTTGAGCAGCCGTCCGTCCGCTTCGAGCTGCGGATGCGAGCCGGCGATGATGTTGACGTTGTAGCGGATCGCCAGATCCTGAAACAGCGCCTCCAGACGCTCGTTGTAGTCGGCCAGCTTGAGGATGGCCTCGCGCGGCTTCATCGCTTCGTTCTCGATCGACAGCAGCTGGAATGCGAAGTACTCGGGAAACACGACGAAGTCGCACTTGTAGTCGGCCACGGTATCGACGAAGTAACGCACCACGCGCGCGAATTCGTCGAAGGACGGGATCTGTCGCTGGAAATACTGCACAGCGGCGATGCGCACCGTCGACGGCCCGCGGTCGGGCGCGCTGAAGGCACGTGTGTGATCGCGATGCGCGGCCGGATTGCGCCACAGCATGTGGGTGGCGTGCCCGCGCGAGTCACGATCCGAGGGGATGTAATCGTGCAGCACGCCGAGATACTCGAAGCCCTGGCGCAGCTGGAAGGTCATCACCGGATCGCGCACGGTCTGCTTGTGCACGGCTTCGCAGTAGGCATCCGGCGATTCGAACTGGCGCTGGCGTCGCCCGTAGCCGGGAATCCGGCCGCCGAAGACGATGCCGTCCAGCCCGAAGTCCACGCACAGCTTGCGCCGCGCCTGGTAGAGCCGCTCGCCGAGCCTGCGCCCGCGCAGGTCCGGGTCGGTGCAGACCTCGTAGCCGTAGAGATAATCGCCGTCCGGATCGTGCGTGCTGCCGTAGCCACCTCCTGTGATCTGATGCCAGGTATGGCGTCCCAGCGCGCGCTCCGCCGAAATGATCAAGGTGGCGCAATAGCCGACGATGCTGCCGTCGAATTCCGCCACCAGATGGCCTTCAGGGAAATGATTGACCTGTCCGCGCAACTGATCCAGGGAATAGCCGTCTTCCCCGCGGTAGGCTTTTTCGATGAGCCTGTGGATCGCACCGATATCGGTCGGTTCCGCACGGCGGATCGTCAGCGTCTTGGTTCTTGGCATTCCGCACTGTCGCTGCGCCCGCTGGAGCGGGCAGATACCTGATTATGTCAGCGTGCCGCTGTCCACCGGATGAGCCAAATCGATTTTTGTGCACTTTGTCTCGATGTCACCGAATGGTCATTGCTCTGTCATATCCCGATCAAGGCGCGCCCGTAGCGTGGCCGATGAAAAGTAGGGGAAATGCCATGCGAATTGCATATGGAGTGATGGGCTACGGGCGCGGCCACGCCATGCGCACCATGAGTGTGTTGCCGAACTTGATGAAGCAGCACGAAATCACCGTATTCGCCGGCGGCGACGCCTACGACGTGCTGGCGCCACTGTTTCCCACAGTGCGAATACCGACGATCGGTTACGTTTACAACTCGCGCGGATCGCACTCTCTGCCGCGCACCATGGCACGCAATCTCGCGCCGATGGCCGATCTTTTATGGCGTGGGCACGGCAGTGACTGCGTCGATCGCGAGATCAAGAGTCGCGGCATCGACCTGGTGATCTCGGATTCGGAAGCCTGGACGCATCGCGCCGCCCAGCGCCTGGGTCTGCCACGCATCAGCTTCGACCACATTGGCATCATCGCCTACTGCAAGCCGCATTTCCCGGCCGACCTGTGGCTCAGCGGCATGCGCGATGCCTGGGGCTACCGTCAACTCATGGGCGTGCCGGAACGCATCCTGCTGTCGAGCTTCTATCCGGCCGAGCCGGCGTACCCGAACACCAGCATCGTCGGACCGATGCTGCGCGACGAGGTCAAGCGCATCAAGCCGCGCGACGGCGACTACCTGCTCGCCTATTTCAACAAGGGCGATCACCAGTATCTGCCGCACATCGACCGCGCGCTGCGCTTGCTCGACATGCCGGTGGTGGTTTACGGAACATCGCTGCGCGGGCAGGTCGAAAACCTCGATTTCCGCGCGCCGTCGAACGAATGGTTCGTGCACGACTTGGCGCATTGTCGCGCAGTGATGTCGACTGCCGGCAACCAGTTGATCGGCGAGGCGATCCATTTCGGCAAACCGTTCCTGGCACTGCCGGAACAGGCCTTCGAGCAACGGCTCAACGCCTACATGATCGAACGCATGGGGGTGGGCATGCGCGCCGAACTCGGCACCCTGACGCCTAGCGACATCGACCGCTTCCTGGCCCAGCACGAGTACTACCACTCCAACACCGGCCGGCATGCCGGCGACGGTCGCGCGCAGGCCGTACAAACGCTGCTGCGCGACATCGATGAACTCACAGGCACCCGGCGCAAGGCCCACAAGCGTGGCGTGCTCGGCAAGCGCGGCCGACGCGTGCCGATCGCGGCCGTGCGGCCAGCCTGAGGCTTGGCGAATCGGGGCCCCTGCGGTGTGGCTCTTGCCGGTTCGGTCTCCTCCTCCAGAAGACCTCGCGGACGCGCCCCGGCGGGCGCGCCCTTGGTGTCGCTCAGCTTTGATGCGGTCTCAGCGCCGCCGCTTGCGGGTGCGCCACATCATCCAAACACCACTGATCGACAGCAGCATCGCCGCGATGCCGACGGCGTTGATCAGATAGGCACCAAAGCGCCCGAACAGGCGACCGCTATGTGCATCCACCAGCACGTGTTCCAGTGACACGGTGGGCCGAGAAAATGCTTCCATCGCCGCGCGCTGACCATTGTCCAGCGCCGCCGGCGCTGACCACTGCACGCGGGCCCCTTCCGGCAGCGGTGTCCAGTCCAGGCCGTCCACGGTCGCGTAGACGTCCAGATCCTGGATCGCAATCTGATCGCTACCCTCGACCTGTCCAATCCGGCGGATTTCTTCAACCGGCAGCACGTAACCGCTGAGTTCGTCGACGCGCGCGCCCTCGGGCGTGTACAGCAACAGTTTGTCACCGCCGGCCACGAACATCAGCGGCGCCTCCGGCGTACCGCCGACGGCAAAGCCCACCGGGTTGGCAACATGATCGGGCAACGCTTTGCCGTCCATGACGGTGCTTTCAGGCGTTGCCGCGATCCAGTGACCATCGCTGGCGAAACCGGACCGGGGCGGCGACGGCTTGAGGCTGTACAGCGACATCACCCAGGTCCAGTCGATCCGGACCGTGTCGTAACCCCAGTCCGCGCTCTGATTGATCAGTACGCCACTGGCGCCGAGCCACCCCATGAAAATGAAGGCAAACAGGCCCGCACGCTTGTGCCAGGTGCGTAGCGTCATCGTCAGGTTGGGCTTGCGCGCGGCACTGCTGGACCGCGACACCGAAACCGTCACGACCTGAGTGCGCCAGCGCCGCATCCTCGCGGTGAAGCCGGGACCGATCGCCGTATTTTCAGTGACCGTCAAGTTCTGCTCACTCATGACCGTCTACCGCGTGAGCGCGTCGAACTCGATAGCAGTTCGCGCCATTCGCTTCATCATTTCGACCGAATAGGTCGCTCCGGCGATATTGTCGACCGATTGGTCGAGTCCCCCGCCACTGGCATGCGCGCCGGTCAGCTGCTGCAGGAAATAGCCTTCACCGACCTGCTCGCCGCGTGACTCACGGTAGTAGATCACGCGGGCCGCGACGATCGCACCATTCTCCACAGCGAATGCGGCGGTGGTGGGCTGATAGCCCTCCTTGCCGAGATCGTCGAATACCCACGCGGTACGCGCGCCATTGGTCCAGTAACGCACGCGCGACTGCGGAAATGCGCGACCGTAGACGGCCTGGACGCGCGAGGCCGCTGCTCCATCGAGATTGAGTACACCCGCGACCGGGCGACTCCCGGCAAAGGCCTCGCCGATGAAGGCCTCGGGCGTCTGGAAAGTGATGCAGACCGGCGGCGTGCAGCTGTCGACCGCCTGCGCCGAGCCCATGCCGAAGCTCAGCAACAGCAAACCGACAGCGGTGGCGACGAACATCGATTGTGCATGACGGCGCATCAGGTCCAGCCCGCCGATCCGCAAGCAGGTGGTGATGCGCTGTACCGGCACATTCTTTTGGTTTGGGGAGTAATTATTCATTGTCTTGATAAATTCGGCGGCTCAGTCGAAATATTTTGAAGACATGACCGACGACGAACCCGGCCATCCCGGATGTCGCCGACCGGCTTCACTACACATTGAAGAAGGCGAAGCGGCGGGCTGCACACTCGTTTGTGCAGACCCAGCGCTCCGCCCCCAGCGTGTCGCAAGCTGATCCACTAGCTTCGAGGATCAACAACAACGCCTAGCGCGTGACGATGTCTTTGGTAAACGGCGCCAGCGCATTGATCAGCTGATTGCAGGAGTGATACGCGATCACATTGCGTTCGCAGGCGTTGTAGGCCGCCTCCACAACCGCGTTGAACTCGGTCATGGTGATGCCGAGGTCGGCGTGCGCCGCGCTCATACTGGCGCCCTGGTATTCGTTCGGGCCGCCCAGGACCATCGTTTCCAGCTGCGTGTTGAGGAATACCTGACGCTCGACGTTGCCGAACTCCTTGAAAATGTGATTGATCCGGTTATCGAGCATGATGTAGTAGAACAGGCTCTCCACCCAGTTGTGCACGCCTTCGCGCCCGCCGAACTTGGCAAGACTGGAGGATTCGACACCGAGGATGGGATTGGTTGGCTGCTCGGCTGCGATCGCTGTTTGCGCCGAGGCAAAAAGCAGCGTGGCACCGAACAGGGCGGTGAATATCTTGCTGGTCCGTTTCATGACAACCTCCATTGACTAGCCTTGTGACTCTCGTTGAAAGAGCGGTGCCCTGGCGGCACCGCCGTATCGGGTTTGCCTAGAATGTCGCGTGCAGCGACAGGTAAAAGCCGTTCTGATCCTCGGCGACGGCGATATTGCCAAGCATCAGGTAAGCCATCGTGATCGAATAGTTCTTGTTCGGCGCATAAGCGAAGAAGAAATCCCACCAGTCGCTTTCTTCCTTCTGCAGCAAGGCGTCTTGGATGCCGGGAAGCAGGTCGTCCAGCGCCGAGGTCGACAAACCCAGAACATCGACGCCGCGATTGTCAAGATTGTCGCCGTGCATCGTGTACTCGAAACCGATGGCGAAATTCTTCTGCAACAGATGAGCCACCGACACCTCGGCACGGACTTCCTTTTCATTTTCACAATCGTTCCTAAGGGCGTCGTGGCACACACCAAATCCCGTCAGACCGGTCTGGTTTGCCGAGGTATAACGCGCCGTAACGTTCACGAGCGTGCTGTAGCGGAAGAACACCTTGGTGAATGCGGCATAGGCTTCCCAGTCTTCCGTTTCGGCGGCGCCGAGCGTGCCTTCAACAAATACCGGGTCCTTGTTTTCCTTGTAGAGGAAACCAATCGACGTCTGCGGGATCCAGCTGTCCGAGGTATAAACGGCGTCACCGAACAACCGCAGCTTTGCGCCATAGGTCGTCATGTGGATCGTCGTTCCGTTCGGATTCAGCCCATTGTCGGCGCCGAGCAGACCGTCAAGAGCGAGTGCCGCGACATCCACCGTCGTAAGGTCGTCGGTCACAAGCTTCGCGTCGACGATCGACAGCTCGAAGCGATCGAAGAAGCCAATCGATCCCCCGAAGAAGTTGATGTCGTAGTTCGGCAGCTTCACGTAGGTGAAGCCCACACCACCGTTGATGCCATCGCGGGTTTCGTAACCTGTAATGGTGGCCCAGGGCACGGCACCACCGCCGCCTGCACCGTCAATGGTGAAGACGCCGCCGGTGAGAAACACCTTGCCATCGTTATACCAATCCGCCCATGCCGCGTTGCTGCAGACGGTGGCGCCCAAAATCGCCGCGCATTGAAGTAGACGCAGTTTGCTCCCTCTGACCCCTTTCATGTCCTCAACTCCTTTTGTGGATTTCACGCTGTAGCCCTGAAAACTCCGCCATCGCTCGGTATGGACCGGCTGATCGCGGACAAAAAAAAACGTCCACTTGCTGGCAGTAAAGCCAACAGGTGGACGTCGGTATCCGTTCAACCGAGCTTCTTTGCCCGGCTTGTTTGGTGTCGTGCGACGATGTGTCGCAGACAAGTCTAACTAAGCAATCGGCGTGCCACTCATAGGTAAATTCTCACCGGAACGCCTATACTTCATTGTTTTTACGGTGATTTCCAAACATCACCAAAATCATCAACGCATTGTCGTCAGCGACTGAAGCGCAAAATTCACACGGATTCGACCTGGCTGCGATACCCGATCTGGCCCCGTGCCAGTGCGCTGCACCCCGAATCAGTGCAGCACCGCTTCAGTTGTTGGAGCCTTGCCTTCCGTACCGATCGACGACCTGCTCATTGCCTCAGCGCGTGCGCTCCAGCCGTGCACGCCGATACGCGGTACGGCCGTCCTCGTAGTCCGCATCACGCTCGAAACTGTCGGCCGAAATCGCCGTGGGCGTGGAGACGATGATGCGAGGCGGATGGTCCAGATCGTCCGGCCGCTCTTCCTTCCAAGGCACGATGAACAGGCCCAGCGCGGCGTCTTGGTCACCGACGATGGTCGCACCCAAACCAGCGGCCGGGCCAAGCGTTGGTTCCGCCGCCTGCGACTGGCTGCTGTCCTTTCCTTCGGGCCGCGCGTGGACCGTGCCGGCCATCAGCAGCGCGGCCAGGATCATTGCGCGGTGCGTGCTGATCCGCGCATTCATGGCGTCATCTGCGCGCTGGCGACCGACGCGGCCGGCGATGGCACGCCCTTGGTTTCGAGCTCCTTGATCCAGGCACTGACGATCAGGCGCGGCTCGTCGGCCTGATCCCGGTAGTCCCGGTAGTGCTCCAGAGCCTGCTGCGGACGTCCCAGCGCAAGCTCATACAGAATGGCCAGATTCAGATGCGCGGCGGCGTAATTCGGCCGCACCTCCAGCGCCTTCAGATAGGCCGCCTCGGCGCGCCCGAAGTCGCCGGTCTCGCGGTACAGGGTACCCAGCCAGTTCAAGGCCACGGCATTGTTGGGGTTGGCAGACACGGCCTGCGAGAAGCTCGCCACGGCATCGCCACGCTGGCGACCGCTGGCGTACAGAATTCCAAGATTGGTCAGCGGGCCCGAGAAACTGGGATATTCGCGCGACAGCGCCAGCAGTTCCTCGCGCGCGGTATCCGGTCGCGTGCGCATCATCTGCAGCGCTGCGTGGAATCGTTCGTCCGCCGCGTCATCACGAGCGGCTTGCGCGCTCGCCATCTCCGCGCCCGCCGAGGCGCGCGAGGCGCGGGGCGCAGTGGTGGTACAGCCCGCCGCCAGAATGGCGAGCAGGGCCAAAGTCAGATTTCTAGAGTAGGGATTCATAGCTCATGTCCCGTTGTTCCTGCTTGCCATAGCGCGCCGGCACGATTTCACCGAGCGCATGCGAGCTGCGCCGTATCCATTCATCCCAGAGCCCTTCACGCAGGCGCTGCAGATTGACTTCATAGGCGGCGATCGCCTTTTCCTCGAAGGGATAGGCCTGCTCCTCGAGCAGCAATTCGTATTGTTCCTGCGCCAGCGCATCGAGTCCGCGCGGCCGCTCGGACTCGATCAGCGCCTTGCCGAAATCACGATAGACGTTCGCGATTTCGTAGGTGGCAGCGGTGCTGACCTCGGCGAAACCGAATGAAGATGCGCGCGCCAGGGTGGCGATCGCCTTTTCCGTCGCGACCTTGCGCAGGTCGAGGCTTTTCTCGATGGGGGCACGCAAACTCACCGAACGGGCATTGGCAGCATCGAGCCGACCCAGCTTCAGTGCGGCGCGTGCCGCGATCAAATGGGTCTCGTCGCTACGTTGCCGGCCGCCCGCGGACTCGTTGCTGAGGATTTCGTCGAGCCAGTGTACGTGGCGCGAACCGTTGCCACTTTCCTGCAGCGCCAGATCGGCGAGCCGCTGACGCGCCTGCAAGGCCGGCAACAGCGGTTGCGGATACTGCTCGACATAGCGTTCATAGGCCGCTTCGGCGCGATCCGCGCGACCGCCCTGCTCGGCCAGCTCCGCCGACAGCCAAGCCGCCTCGCGACGCACCGATGGCGCCTCGCTGGCCCGCTGCGCGATGCGCGCATAGACCTCGGCGGCTGCAGCCAGCTTGTCGTCCTGCTGATAGGCGAACGCGAGTTTCTTGTCGACGTCCGGCAGCAGCGCATGCTCGGTGTGACGCCGCCGGAACGCTTCCATCTGCTGCTCGGCCAGCGGCCAGTCTTCGAGACCGACATTGGCCATCGCCGCGTCGTAGTCCGCTGCGGCACGGATGCTCGCCGTCGGCGCAACACGTCCGACCCGGGCGAAGGCCTCGGCGGCGGCATGCAGGTCCTCGGCATCGCGCGCCATCTCGCCTTGCTTGTAGACCGCGGCTGCCAGCTGTTCGATCTGCTGATCGGTGGTTTCGTTTGCGCCGGTCGCCAGCAGGCGCGTATAGCTTGCCTCGGCATCGGCGTAGCGCTCCAGCGTGAACTCCGCATCACCGCGCACACCCAGCGCCGTGGCCTGCAGCGATGCCGGTGCGCTCAGCGCCAGCACGCGCTGCGACAGCTCGATGGCGCCCTCGTAGTCCTTGAGCTCGAAACGGTCCTCGGCGGCCCGTGTCAGCACGCGCGCCAGCTCCGGATGTTCGGGATAGCGATCCGCCCATTCCAGACTGGCGGCGACCGAAGCCCTCAGGGCTTCGGCGCGCTGCGTCGAAGGCACCTCACGGGCCAGTTGCTGCCAGGCCTGCGCAGCGGCGAGTCCGGCCTCCGGCGCATGTTCGCCGTCCGGCGCGTCGCGCATCAGCTGCGAATACTGTCCGGCCGCCTGCGCGGTGCGTCCGGCTTCGAGCAGGCTGTCCGCGTAGAGCAGGCGCGTCGCGTCGGCGTGCGCATCGTCCGGGAACCAGGTCAGCGCCTTCTCGTACCAGCCCGAAGCCTCGGCGAAGGCCGCTCGACGAGCCGTCTCGTCCGCGCCTTGCGGCAGGGTCTGCGCGCGCGCGTGGGATTCGCTGGCGAGTTGCTCCAGATCCTCGCGCACGGTGGCGAGCACCGTTTCGCTGGGTGCTTTGCCTTGCCAGTAATCGGCGCCCGGCGCGAACGCTTCCACATAGTCACGCTTGGACGCCATCAGCAATTCGCGGAAGCCACCGGCCTGATAGGCGGCAACGGCCTGCGCCTGGAATTCGGGCGCCAAGCGGTGCCGCGGGTGAGTATCGATGAATGCGGTGTAGGTCTCGGCGGCGTCGGTATAGCGACGCCTGTCGAGCAGCTGTTCGCCGAGCGCAGCGTACAGCGCCGGCGTGAAGCGAGGCTCCGAGTCCTGAGCGCTCAGATAGTCGTTGATGGCCGTGCCACCACCGAGCGCCGCGAAGCACAGGCCGGTGACGCGCAGCGCATCCCGCGCCATGTCGGCACGCCCGCTTTCGACACGATCGAACAGGCCGTTGCTGGAATCGAATTCCCCGTCGTCTGGCAGGGCGCGGTCGAGCAAGGCGATGAATTCCGGCAGGGCTTCGCTGTAGCGCGCCTGCTTGTACAGCGCCCAGCCATGCTTGTAGCGCGCGTAGTCGGCGTACGGCGCGTCGTCACCGAGTTCGATGGCCGCCGCGTATTGCTCGGTAGCTTCGTCGTAACGACGTTCCAGATAGAGCTTTTCGGCGGCGCGAAAGCGGGCATCCGCGACCCGTACCGAATCCGGATAGCGTCGCCCGAGCTGCTGCAGGGCCTCGATCGATCCATCATCGTTGCCGAGCAGCTCGTAGGCGCGAGCCAGCTGATACAGCGCACGATCGGCAAGACGATCCTCGGGGAACTCGGCAAGCAGCGTCTGGTAGCGGTCGGCCGCCGCCTGCAGGTCCGCCTTGTCGCCCTCACCGCTTTCGAAGCCTTGCAGACGCAGATCGGCGGAACGGCGCAGCGCCTCGGCGCGCAGCCTTGGCGGCGCGTCGAGCTGCAACAGCCGGTCGTAGCTGGCGATGGCCTGCTGCGGGTCGGGCTCGACCTCGCTGGCCGCATCGACGCGCAAGGTACTGGTGGTTCGCACCACGAACCAGCCATCGCTGGTGCGGCCATTGGCATCGGCCACCGTGGCGACGGTCGGCGCGTCCGCGTTGCGTATGGCAGATACCGAGCCGCAAGCCGACAAGCAAAGCAGCAGCGACGAAACAAGCGTCACATTCAGCGCGAGCGGATTCACGAGCGTCATCACCTGGCGGAACGGCATGCTCATCGCTGCACTCGCGGCGTGGACATCGCCAGGTCCACAGGCGGCCGGTCGTACAGGCGCGCCAGCGCAAAATGCGCCTCGACCAGGTAGCGCTCGGTCTGCTTGCGAAGTTCCTGCAATTGCGCCGACGCCAGTGCCTCCATTTCACGGGCCTGTCGCTCACCGACCACTCGCAAACGTGCACGCGTGGCGTCTATACGTGCCGGCAACGCGCCGCTGGCTTGTTCCGATTCGCGCAGGCTCGCGGCACGGGCGGCCAGCAGACGGTCGAGATCGTCGAGGCTGCGCAGTTTGCGAATCGCGTCACGCACCGGTTCGGATTCGAGCAGGTAAGCGACGTAAAACATCGGCGAGGCTTCATCGTCGGACTGCAACCACCAATGCGCGTCCGGCAACTCGACCAGCCACCAGGCCCATCCCCCACTAGGGCCGGTATCGAATCCGCGCACGGTCGCCGCCAGACCGCCGTGCGCGACATCATCGACGGCCGCACCGAGCCTGCGGTAGCTCAGTTCCAGCAATTCGATCGCGCGCTCATAGCGCTGCACAGCCTGCTGCCGCGATCCCAGATGATCCATGGCATACGGTACGGCAAGCATGCCTTCCTGCACGGCCGGATCCAGCGGATCCCGCCCGACCAGTTCGGCCCAGGGCACCAGCGCGCGATTCAGGTCATCGGCGCGCCGTGCCGATGCGGTGGAGGTGTAGTACCGGAACGGCTGCTCACGACGTAGCGCGGCCAACTCAGGGTCGCGCCCACCGAGCCAGGGCATCGGCTCGCCGTCAGGCACGTCGGCAGCCTCCGCGGCGTCACCGCCACTGCCGGCCGGCTGCAGATAAGCCCAGCCAAGCCCGAGCAGGGCGGCAGTGGAATAAGGCCCCGGGCTGCGCACCCGCTTGTAGGCTTCGATGGCGGCCATGCCATCTCCGCTCGACAGGGATTGCGCACCGAGCAGCAGATTGGCCCGGTCTCGCAGGGCCAGCGCGGCACTGTCCGACTCTGCAAGCTTGGTGCTGCCCAGGGATTGCAGAATGGCGATTCCGGTCGCGGCCTGCCCGGCGTTGATCGCCTCGACCGCGGCGTTGAATCTTGAGTAGTCACCGCTGATCGCGGCGCCATCGGACGCACTGCCGGACGTCACACCGAGGCCGCGCAGGCTGGCGTCCAGTCGTTGTGAAAATTCGGGCATGGGTGCCGCACCCGCGCCAGCCAGCGCCTCGGCGCGAAGCAGGCGGCTGGCGGCCGAAACATAGTCCGCCGCCGCCAGATCCACATCGACCGCGAGCAGTCTTGGATCGCTACCGCCGGGCAAACCCGCTGGCACCGCTGACTGGGCCCAACTGAGTCGAGGCCCGCCGAAGGTTCCGGCAGGCTGCTGCTCGAGCACCAGCGCGTTGCGTCCCGCCGGAAAGTCCAGCGTTTCGTCGAGTTGCGCGAAAATCGGCTTGCCGCGGACATCCATGGTCCGCGACACGAAGCGCGCTCGAATTCGGTGCAGCGCCGCGTCCGCGTCATGCACCATGAGCGCAAACAAGCCGCCGCGGCGCAGGGCGCGAGACTGATCGAGGCTGAAGTCATAGACCCGGGCCGGCGCTTCATCGATGCGAACCTCGACCTTGCGCAACAGCAACTCGGTATCGGCAATGCCGACATAGAGTGTGGTCGCCGCGGATGCAGCACCAAGCCGTTCGGCATGCCAGGCTTCGGCGTCCACCTGCAGGGCCTGCTGGATCGCGGCGGCGCGTGCCACATCGAGCTCAGCGGTCGGCGATACCGCATGAGCCAGCCCGCAGCCCAGCAGCAACGGCGGCGCCATCAGGGCCCGCAGCCTGAAGTACGCGAATGTACGAGCAAGGCGTTCGCTCAGGTTCCCTGCCAAGGACTCGACTGCCTGCCCCACCGTCTTGCCTCCCTGCCGTTTTGCGGATGTGGACCGCTCGCAAAACTTGCAAAAAAAACGTCCGCAAGCGCATTGCTGCGCAAGCGGACGTCGTTGTCCGGTATCACCTTCGCCCAAAGCGTCTTCAATCGAAAGTGATGATTCGTCTGACGCTCCGGTGCGCAAACGATGATGCTTCGGTCGTAAAGCGCAGCAACCATCGTGCCACGCGCCACTGGCGCAGGTGCGGCGCGCCCCATCGACACCAAGCAGCTGGCGACGGCACGGGATTGGTGCCGCGGGCGTACTCAATAAGAGCACAGCAAGCCGTCGATGCACCGCACCGCATAGGGGATTTCGCCTCGCATGAACTGTTCGGGCCAAACCGCCACTTCCCGGAGACCGGGACTAATGATTTGTTTTCATTAAAAATAAGTAAACCATTCAAGCTGAGGACGACGCCAGGCCGAACAGATGGCACAGCGATTGCGTCAACAATCCGGACCGTGGCGCACCGTCGCATGCTGCGCCCGGCCTGGACCAACGAAGGTCCACATCGAAACGGATAACGACGTCCACCTCGCTCCATCTGGAGCGGCGGTGGATTTTTTTTTGGCTTCGCGAAAGGCAGATTTCTGCATTCGCGACAGGGATGGCCTCGGCAAAGGGAATTGCATGAATGGCTCAGGGGGAGCGCTGGCTCCGCGACATACGCTCGATCCGGCCGACTGGCGGCGCGCCAGCGAGGCACTCAGGCCCCAACGGGGCACCGCGTCGATCATGCCCGCGACAAAAGTGCAGGCCGGCTCGCGCCAAGCGCCGCAGCCCCATCTTTCCAAGCTCAACACCGGTGTTCATTTCACCGCAATCACACGGGCAGCGAGTCCGGATATCAACCGTTACAAACGAGACTGCAGGGAGTCCGACAACATGTCTAAGAATCACCCGATACTGGTCGCAATGGTAGCGACGTCCTTACTTTCACTGGGCGCCTGTTCCTACGGGCCCTCACCGACCTCTGGTCTGCGCAAGCCGATCTACACCACCCCGGCGCCGCCACCCGCGCCCCCCAAGCCGGCACCCGCGCCGGCACCGCCTCCGCCGCCGCCGCCCGTGTGTGAAGCCGGCACCATGTCCGGCTGCGATGTCGGCGACAAGATCGTACTGCGTGGTGTGAACTTCGACTTCGACAAGGACAGCCTGACGATCAATGCCAAGACCATCCTCGACGACGTCGCAGCCGCTCTCAAGAAGCGCTCCGACATCGAGGTGGAGATCGCCGGTCATACCGATTCCATGGGTTCCGACAGCTATAACCAGAGTCTGTCTGACCGCCGCGCCAAATCGGTACGCGCCTATCTGATCTCCATGGGCATCGCGGCGAGCCGTATGACCAGTGTCGGCTACGGCGAATCGCGTCCCGTGGCGTCGAACGACAGCGAGGACGGCCGCGCCGAGAACCGCCGCGTCGAACTGGAGATCCTGCGCTCCAATGGCGGCATGACCATGTCCAGCAGCCCCGCACCGATGGCCGCGGCGCCGGCGCCGAAGAAGGCCGCGCCGGCGGCGGCCAGCGGTTCGGCTGCGGTCACGATCGCGGACTTCGCGTTCTCGCCGGAGGACCTGACGGTCGCGTCCGGCACTACCGTGACCTGGACCAATGAAGACGGCTCCAATCACTTCGTCACGTTCAGCGATCAGGGCAGCGACCGCCTGCGCGAAGGAGCGACCTACAGTCGCACCTTCAGCAACGCCGGCGAGTACAGCTACGCCTGCTCGATTCACCCGTCGATGACCGGAACCGTGATGGTGCAGTAGCACCTGCGGCTTCCATCAATCGACTGACCCAGTCTAGCGTTGCGCCCCCCTTCCCCCGCCGGTTCGCTGGCGGGGTTTTTTTGCTTCGGCCCGGGCGCGGGCTCGGACCGGTATTGCCAGCCCGTCACGTCCCGTGCATCCGCTGCACGGACGAGTCGTGGAGCTCATCAATCGGGGAATGACGATGACGGCACCAACACTCAAGCGCCACGGTGTGATCGCCGTGCGTACTCGCGGGTCAAGCACCCTGCAGCACCAAGATAGTTCAGCCGACGGCGTCATGCCCCGCCCAAGGGCACAAACCTTGCAGCGCCCTCAGCGCAACGACTCCACGCCCGCCTTTGAGCCAGCCAACACACCTATGCGCGTAATGCTCGTGGACGACGACCATGATCGACTGAGGCTGCTGCGCGAAGCACTCGTCGGCAGCGGCAACGAGGTCGTCGCCGAACTCGCGACCAGCAGCGATCTGCTGACGGCAGTCAACCGGCACCAACCGGACGTCGTGCTGATCGATGTCGATGCCCCGAGCCGTGACACGCTCGAATCGCTCGGCCAGATCGCACGCGATCGACCGCGTCCGATCGTGCTGTTCGCCGCCAACAGCGACGCCGAAACCATCCGTCGCGCGATGCGTGCCGGCGTGTCGGCGTATGTGGTGGACGGAATGTCAGCGTCGCGCCTGAAATCGGTCATCGACGTGGCGATCGCGCGCTTTCACGAACATCAGGCGCTGAAGCGCGAACTCGAGGACACCAAGACCCGACTCGCCGATCGGCGCGACATCGATCGCGCCAAAGGCGTACTGATGCAACGCCGTGGGCTTTCGGAAAACGATGCCTACGAGCTGCTGAGGCGAATGGCGATGGATCGCAATCTCAAACTCGGAGACGCCGCGCGTGCCTTGCTGGCCGCGGCGGACCTCATCTAATGGAACCGTCGATGACCAGCAGGCTGGAAAAGGCCTCCCTCGAACTCGGCATCATTCCACTGGTGGATGCGGTGCCGATTGTCGTTGCCCAGGCCAAGGGATTTTTCGAGCGCCACGGGCTCGACGTACGGATCAGTGTCGAAGCCTCCTGGGCCAGCATCCGCGACAAGGTCGTGGCCGGCGTGCTCGACGGTGCGCAGATGCTGGCGCCGATGCCGCTGGCCGCCACACTGGGCGTGGATGGCATCGGCACGCCGATGGTCACCGCGCTGTCGCTCAATCTCAATGGCAATTCGATCGCGGTCTCCAACGAGCTCTACAGTCAGATGGCGCTGGAGCAAACCGAACCCGCAGCCGTCGGCACCGCGCTGCGCGAACTGCTGCAACGCGACCGTGTGGAAGGCCGCAAGCCGCGTGTGTTTGCGCACGTATTCCCGTTCTCGGCGCATCACTACGAACTGCGCTACTGGCTGGCCGCCTGTGGCATCGATCCCGACCGGGATCTGCGGCTGGAAGTGATCCCGCCGCCACAGATGGTGCAGCACCTGCGCGACGGACGCATCGACGGGTTCTGCGTGGGTGCGCCCTGGGGCGCTGTCGCCGAAAGCGCCGGCGTCGGCCGACGCATCGTCAGCAGCTACCAGATCTGGAACAACAGTCCCGAGAAGGTGCTGGGCGTGACGCGCGACTGGGCCGCCCGCCACCCGAACAGCCATGTCGCGCTGATCGCCGCACTGATCGAAACCAACCGCTGGCTCGACGTCCCCGAAAACCGCGGTGAGGCCGCGCGTGTGCTGATCGAAAGCGGCGTGCTGGATTCACCGGAGCCGACCATTCGCGAAGCCTTGGGCGTACCCGATGCCGACAGCGCGCTGTTCAGCCCCGGCCTGGTGTTCTACAACGGCGCTGCCAGTTTCCCTTGGCGCTCGCACGCCGCCTGGTTCATCAAACAGATGCAGCGCTGGAATCAGATCGGCGCCGAGATCCAGGCCAGCGACATCGCGGCCCAAGTCTATCTGCCGCAGATCTATCGGCAGGCGGCCGATCTGGTCGGCGCCAGCTATCCCGGCGCGGATACAAAACCGGAAGGAACGCACAACGGCAGCTGGCCGATGCCGGTGGCACAACAGGCGCTGACCATGGGTCCGGACCGCTTCTTCGACGGCGCCACCTTCGAGGTCTGAAAACAGTCACGGTTCTTGGATACAACTTCCAGCCCGCCCCACCAAACGCAGGAGCAACGCCCGCATGACCCCGGCCCAGATCACCTTGGTACGCGACACCTGGGAACAGGTGCTGCCGATCTCGGATTCCGCCGCGAGCCTGTTTTACGGAAAACTGTTCGAACTCGACCCGGAGCTGCGCAAGCTGTTCAAAGCAGACATGCAGACCCAGGGACGCAAGCTGATGGCGATGATCGACACCGCGGTTCGTGGGCTGGGGCGCGTCGAAATTCTGCGCCCCGCGCTGCTGGATCTGGGGCGGCGCCATACCGGCTACGGCGTGCGCCCGGACGACTATGCGACCGTGGCCGTGGCTCTGCTGTGGGCCCTGGAACAGGGCCTGGGCGAGGCCTTCACCAGCGAAGTCCGCCAAGCCTGGACCGAGGTCTACATGATTCTGGCCACGACCATGCAATCCGGCTAGTCCTTGCAAGGGCCGGGGCCTCGGCGCTCCACCCCGGTGCGAAGCGCGCACCATCGGCGCGCATCACAATGAGGCCCGCCTGCAAGTCATTGATGTTGCTGAGCCGAAGCCTGGCACGAGACGTGCGTTACCTCTGATGACCGATTCCCGGCCAATGGCGGCCGAGAGTCGAACCAATTTTCGCCATCCGTAGCACGGGTGGCATGGACAACGGCGTCCATGACCGGTTTCCCCGGCTCATGGGCGCTTTTTTTTGGGGCCGCGACAGCCCCATCAATGATTCAGACCGGAACGAGCAATGCGCCCGACCAGCGTCCAGAAACGGACCCGCTTCACCCAACCCGCCCGCAGCCTGTGGGCGGGCGCCGGCCTCGCAAGCCTGCTGCTGCTCGGCGCCTGCGGCAACAAGGATGAAGCCGCATCGCCGTCTCCGCAGGCACAGCAGACCGCCGCCGATATCGCCAAGATCGAAAAGCCGGACCTCAAGTTCGGATTCATCAAGCTGACCGACATGGCGCCGCTGGCCATCGCCTACGAAAAGCAGTATTTCGAGGATGAAGGCCTGTATGTGCAGCTGGAGGCTCAGGCCAACTGGAAGGTGCTGCTCGACGGCGTGATCGGCGGTCAGCTCGACGGTGCGCACATGCTCGCGGGCCAGCCGCTGGCCTCGACCATCGGCTTCGGCACCCAGGCCAACATCATCACGCCGTTCTCGATGGATCTGAACGGCAACGGCATCACCGTATCCAATGCGGTATGGGACGCGATGAAGGCGCACGTGCCGATGAAGGACGGCAAGCCGGTGCACCCGATCAGCGCCGCCGCGCTCAAGCCGGTGGTCGACGACTACCGCTCGCAGGGGCGCCCGTTCAAGATGGGCATGGTGTTCCCGGTGTCCACCCACAACTACGAGCTGCGCTACTGGCTCGCGGCCGGCGGACTGAACCCGGGCTATTACGCACCGGACAAGGGCGACACCGCCGGCCAGATCAAGGCCGATGTGCTGCTGTCGGTGACGCCGCCACCGCAGATGCCGGCCACCTTGGAGGCCGGCACGATCTACGGCTACTGCGTCGGTGAGCCCTGGAACCAGCAGGCCGTGATCAAGGGCATCGGCGTGCCGGTGATCACCGACTACGAAATCTGGAAGAACAATCCGGAAAAGGTCTTCGGCATCCGCGAAGACTTCGCCGAGAAATATCCGAACACCACCAAGGCCATCGTCAAGGCCCTGATTCGCGCCGCCTACTGGCTGGACGAAAACGACAATGCCAATCGCGAGGAGGCCGTGGAGATCATCTCGCGCCCGGCCTACGTCGGCGCTGATCAGGAAGTCATTGCCAACAGCATGACCGGCACCTTCGAATACGAGAACGGCGACAAGCGAGAGATTCCGGACTTCAACGTTTTCTTCCGCTACAACGCGACCTATCCGTACTACTCCGATGCCATCTGGTACCTCTCGCAGATGCGCCGCTGGGGCCAGATCGCTGAGGCCAAGCCGGACCAGTGGTTCGTCGACACCGCGAAGAAGGTCTACCGCCCGGACCTCTATGCCTCGGCGGCACAGGCCCTGATCGAGGAAGGCCAGATGCAGGCATCCGACTTTCCGGACTTCGCCACGGAGACCGGCTTCAAACCGGCCACCGCCGAGTTCATCGACGGCATCGAGTACGACGGCCGCGAGCCGAACGCTTACCTGCAACGCTTCGACATCGGCCTCAAGGGCGATGAGTCGCCCTGAATTCAACGACTTTTCGGTGCCCGCAGGTGCGGATACAGGTTTCATGTTTGAACGCTTCACGACACTCATTCCGATACGGCTTCGCTCGACGAATCCACCAGTAACGAGGTACGGCGCATGAACACTCAAGCCCTTGCGGGCCGCTCACCGATGGCGTTTCGCCAGATCGGTCAACGGCTGCTCAGACAGACATGGGAGCGGCTGCAGACGCTGCCATCGGACGTGGCGAAATCGCTGCCCAAGCTGATCGCGCCGCTACTCGGGCTGTGCGTGTTCCTGCTGCTGTGGCAGGTGCTGGCCGCGCGCGTGGAGACCTCGCTCGGCAATTTTCCGGGGCCGACCGAAGTCTATGAGCAGGCCAGCAATCTGTGGGCCGAACACAAGGCTGAAATGGAGCGTGCCGACGCCTTCTACGCACGCCAGGAAGCCCGCAACGAAGCCTTGCTGGCACGCAACCCGAACGCCGATGTGCGCATTCGTGATTACACCGGCAAGCCCACCTTCATCGACCAGATCGGCACCAGCCTGATCACCGTGGCCACCGGCTTCCTGATCGGCTCGGCGATCGCGATTCCTTTGGGCATCCTGATCGGCCTGTCGCCGACGATGTACGCGGCGATGAATCCCGTCATCCAGCTGCTGCGGCCGGTGTCGCCACTGGCCTGGCTGCCGCTGGTGACGATCGTGGTGGCCGCGACCTACCAGAGCGCCGACCCGCTGTTCGCCAAGTCCTTCCTGGTTTCGGCGATCTGCGTGCTGCTGTGTTCGCTGTGGCCGACGCTGGTCAACACGGCCGTCGGCGCCTCCAGCGTCAGCAGCGATCTGGTCAATGTGTCGCGCGTGCTGCGTCTGAGCAAGCTCACGCACATCGTCAAGATCGTGCTGCCGTCGTCGGTGCCGATGATCTTCGCCGGCCTGCGCCTGTCTCTGGGTGTGGCCTGGATGGTGCTGATCGCCTCCGAAATGCTGGCGCAGAACCCGGGCCTAGGAAAGTTCGTCTGGGACGAGTTCCAGAACGGCAGTTCCCAGTCTCTGGGCCGGATCATGGTCGCCGTCGTGGTGATCGGCCTGATCGGCTTTCTGCTTGATCGCGGGATGCTCGCGCTGCAACGCGCGGTGTCCTGGGACAAGACCGCCATTCTGCGCTGAGGCCGAGCCATGAATACCAAAATCGGACACCTCGAGCTTTCCCACATCGGCATGGACTTCCCGACGCCGAATGGCCCGTTCTGCGCGCTCGAGAACGTCGACCTGCATGTCGCCAAGGGCGAGTTCATCAGCCTGATCGGCCATTCCGGCTGCGGCAAATCCACGGTGCTCAACATCGTGGCCGGCCTCTACAAGGCCACGCGCGGCGGCGTGATCGTGGACGGTCACGAGGTCGACAGTCCCGGCCCGGAAAGGGCTGTTGTTTTCCAGAACCACTCGCTGCTGCCCTGGCTCACGGTCTACCAGAACGTGGAGCTGGCGGTGAAGCGCGTGTTCCGCGGCAAGAAGAACAAGACGCAGATTCGGCAATGGGTCGAGCAGAACCTGGAGATGGTCCAGCTCACGCATGCGCGTGACAAACGGCCCAATGAAATCTCCGGCGGCATGAAGCAGCGTGTCGGCATCGCCCGCGCGCTGGCGATGCAGCCGCAGATCCTGCTGATGGATGAGCCGTTCGGCGCGCTCGACGCGCTGACCCGCGCCTCCCTGCAGGACTCGTTGATGCAGATCCAGGCGCAACTCGGCAACACCGTGCTGATGGTCACGCACGATGTGGACGAAGCCGTGCTGCTGTCCGACCGCGTGGTGATGATGAGCGTGGGACCGCGCGCCGGTATCGCCAAGGTAATGCCGGTGGACCTGGAGCGTCCGCGTCATCGGCTGGAACTGGCCGAGAGCCCGGCCTATCACCACGCGCGCGCCGAGATCCTGCACTTCCTGCACGACGGACATGACGCCGCCGGCGCACCCGCGCAGGCGCCGGGCGAGACGCCGCCGGACGAGCCTGCCGATGACGAGCCGGCGGTCGTCGACGTCTGCGCCACCGCGGCCAAGGACGCAGCACCGCCGGCTGTGGCCGGCGCCGCGCAGGTCGAGGAACCCCGTAGCCGCATCTTCAGGATGCGCCCCAAGAAAGTCGCCAACGGTTGAGGCGGTCGGCGCTTCGGCTATCCGGAGCGCCGCGAATCGGACCGATGGAGGTCAAGTCTATGAGTCTCAAGATTGTGATGGTCGGCCACGGCATGGTCGGACAGAAATTTCTCGAATCGCTGGAACAGCTGAAGCTAAAGGCCAGCGTGACCGTGCTGTGCGAGGAAGCGCGGCCGGCCTACGACCGTGTGCAGCTGTCCTCGTTCTTCAGCGGCACCACGGCCGAAGCGCTGTGCCTGGTGCCGGAACAGTTCTTCGAACGCACCGGCTACGTGCTGCAGCTCAGCGCCCGCGCGGTCGCGATCGACCGCCAGGCCAAGACCGTCACCAGTTCCAAGGGTGATGTGCTCCCGTACGACGTACTGGTGCTGGCGACCGGAAGCTATCCCTTCGTGCCGCCGGTTCCGGGCCGCGAACGCGAACACTGCTACGTGTATCGCACGCTCGACGACCTGGAATCGATCAAGGCCGGCGGCGCGCAATCCAGCATCGGTACTGTGGTCGGCGGCGGGCTGCTCGGCCTCGAAGCGGCCAAGGCCCTCAAGGACCTTGGGCTGCAGACCCATGTCGTTGAATTCGCGCCGCGCCTGATGGCGGTGCAGGTGGACGACAGCGGCGGCGCCATGCTGCGCGGCAAGATCGAAGCCCTGGGCGTGGGCGTGCACACGCAGAAGAACACGCGCGAAATCGTGGATGGCGAGCATGCGCGGCACCGCATGAACTTCGCGGACGGCTCGCACCTGGAAACCGACCTGATCGTGTTTTCCGCCGGCATCCGGCCGCGTGACGAGCTGGCACGCGAATGCGGGCTCGAAGTCGGTGCGCGTGGCGGCATCGTCGTCGACGGTGCCTGCCGCACCTCGGACTCGTCGATCTTCGCGATCGGCGAATGCGCGAGCTGGAGCAACCGCGTGTTCGGCCTGGTGGCGCCCGGCTACCAGATGGCGGATATCGCCGCACGCTGGATCGCCTACGAATCACCGGACACCGAAATTGAACTCGACGCCCAGGCCGCCGCCGCGCGTGACGACGGCGCGCTGGCGCGACCGGTGGAATTCGCCGGCGCCGACATGAGCACCAAGCTCAAGCTGCTGGGGGTGGACGTAGCCTCGATCGGCGACGCGCACGGCGCCACGCCGGGCGCGCTCAACTACGTATTCACCGACGAGGCGGCCGGCAGCTACAAGAAGCTCGTGGTCTCGAGCGACCGGACGCGCCTGCTCGGCGCGGTGCTGGTCGGCGATGCCGAGGACTACGGCAACCTGCTGCAACTCGCGCTCAACGGCATCGATCTGCCGGAGCATCCCGAGGATCTGATCCTGCCGGCACGCAGTGGCGGCAAGCCCGGCCTGGGCGTGGACATGCTGCCGGACAGCGCGCTGATCTGCTCCTGCAACGCCGTGTCCAAGGGCGCGCTGTGTGCTGCCGTCGAAGCCGGTTCCACGACCATCGCCGCACTCAAGAAAGGCACCAAGGCGGCGACCTCCTGCGGCGGTTGCGCGCCCCTGCTCAAGCAGGTGCTGGATTCGGAACTCAAGCGCCGCGGCGTCACCGTCAACAATCATCTCTGCGAACACTTCGCCTACTCGCGCCAGGAGCTGTTCCACCTGATCAAGCTGGGTGAACTCAGGACCTTCAACGACGTGCTGCTCAAGCACGGCCAGGGGCGCGGTTGCGACATCTGCAAACCTGCCGTCGCCAGCATTCTGGCGTCCACCTGGAACGAGCACATCCTCAAGCCCAAACTCGCCAGCCTGCAGGACACCAATGACTACTACCTGGCCAACATGCAGAAGGACGGCACCTATTCCGTGGTGCCGCGTGTGCCGGGCGGAGAAATAACGCCGGACAAGCTCATCGTGTTGGGCCGCGTGGCGCAGCGCTTCGGCCTGTACACCAAGATCACCGGCGGCCAGCGCATCGATCTGTTCGGCGCCCGCGTCGAGCAACTGCCCTTGATCTGGAAGGACTTGGTCGAGGCCGGCTTCGAATCCGGACACGCCTATGGCAAGGCCATGCGCACCGTCAAATCCTGCGTCGGCAGCACCTGGTGCCGCTACGGCGTGCAGGACTCGGTGAGCATGGCGATCAAAATCGAGGAGCGCTACCGCGGCATCCGCAGTCCGCACAAGATCAAGCTCGCGGTGTCCGGCTGCACGCGCGAATGCGCAGAGGCGCAGAGCAAGGACGTGGGCGTGATCGCCACCGAGAAGGGCTGGAACCTGTTCGTCGGCGGCAACGGCGGCATGAAGCCGCGCCACGCCGAACTGCTGGCCACCGACATCGACGACGCCACGCTGCTCAAGTACATCGATCGCTACCTGATGTTCTACATCCGCACGGCCGATCGCCTGCAGCGCACCTCGGTGTGGATGGAGAACATCGAAGGCGGGCTGGACTACGTCCGGCAGGTGGTCTGCGAGGACAGCCTTGGCATCGCCGCCGAACTCGAAGCCGAGATGCAGCATCTGGTCACGACCTACGCCTGCGAGTGGAAGCAGGCGATCAACGACCCGGCCACGCTCAAGCGCTTCCGCCACTACGTCAATTCGCAGGAACCGGACAACACGATCGAACTCGTCGACGAGCGCGGCCAGGTCCGCCCGGCACGTCCCGACGAGCGTGCGTCGGCGGTGGAGGCGGAGGCCACCTCATGACGCCGAGCGCGAACTGGACCTACGTCTGCGAAGTCGAACGCATCGTCCCCAACACCGGCGTCTGCGCCAAGGTCGGCGAGCGTCAGGTCGCGGTGTTCCGTACGGTCCTGCCGGATGGCAGCGGCGAGTCGGTACACGCCATCGACAACATCGATCCGCGCTCCGGCGCCTCGGTCATCTCGCGCGGACTGGTCGGCGATATCGGTGGCCGGCTGGTGGTCGCCTCTCCGATCTACAAGCAGCACTACGCGCTCGAAAGCGGCGTGTGCATCGAAGACGAAGCCTTGTCGGTGCGCAGCTATCCGGTACGCGTGGCCGACGGCATGGTTCTGGTGAAAGGTTCATGAGCACGCGGCAGCGACTGGTATTGATCGGCAACGGCATGGCTGGCATACGTCTGCTGGAAGAGCTGCTCAAGCGAGCGCCGCAGGCCTACGACATCACCGTGATCGGCGCCGAACCCCGCGGCTGTTACAACCGCATCCTGCTGTCACCGGTACTGGCCGGCGAGAAGACCGTGGATGACATCATCACGCATCCGCCGCAGTGGTATGAGCGCCAGGGCTTGCGACTGCTGTCCGGCGAACGCGTCACCCATATCGACCGCGCAGCGCGCCGGCTCAAGACCGGCTCCGGCCTCGACATCGGATACGACCGCCTGGTGCTCGCCACCGGCTCGCTGCCGTTCGTGCCGCCGATCGAAGGCCGCGACCGCCCCGGCGTGATCTGCTTCCGCGATATCGACGACGTGCAGTCCATGCTCGAAGCCGCGCGCGTGCATCGCCGCGCCGTCGTCATCGGCGGCGGCGTGCTGGGCCTGGAAGCAGCCTGCGCGCTGCGTCTGCGCGGTATGGAGGTCACGGTGATCCATCGCGCCGCGTGGTTGATGGAACGCCAGCTCGATCCCCAGGCCGCGCAGCTGCTGCAACGCAGCCTTGAGGATCGCGGCCTCGAATTCCGACTGAATGCGGACACCGTCGCCGTCGAGGGTGCCGAGCGCGTGCAGGCACTGCGCTTCGCCGACGGCGACCGCCTCGAAACCGATCTGGTGGTGATGTCGGTCGGAATTACGCCGAACGCCAGACTTGCACGCGAAGCCGGCCTGCACTGCGAACGCGGCGTGGTCGTCGACGACGGCCTGCTCACCAGCGATCCAGCGATCCATGCGCTCGGAGAATGTGTGCAGCATCGAGGCATCTGCTACGGTCTGGTGGCGCCTCTGTACGAGCAGGCCGTGGTGCTGGCACAGCAACTGCTCGGAACCGATCCGGGCGTGCGCTATGACGGCTCACTGCTCGCCACCAAGCTCAAGGTCACCGGTATCGACGTCTTCTCGGCCGGGCGGCATGACGGTGGCGAGCACTGCGAAGACATCGTTTACCGCGATGCACGCCACGGAATCTATCGGCGGCTGGTGGTCGAGGATGGGCGCCTGGTCGGCGGCGTGCTCTACGGCAATACCGCGGATTCGGCCTGGTACCTCGACCTGATTCAACAGGGGGCACCACTGGGCGCGCTGCGCGAGCATCTGGTGTTCGGTCGCGAGCTGGCGGAAGCCGCCTGATCCTGTCGTGACCCGTGCGCGCGACTCTCGCCCCATCCGCCACCAGCACGCGATCCCCGGCATGAATCCGTCCACCGCCGTACGCACGACCTGTCCGTACTGCGGAGTCGGCTGCGGCGTGCTCGCCAGCGTCAACAGGAACGGCGGCACCGAGGTGAGCGGCGATCCCGCGCATCCCGCCAACTTCGGCCGGCTCTGCGTCAAGGGCGCAGCGCTCGGCGAGACCATGGACCTGCACGGCCGCCTGCTGCATCCGGCACTGCGCCCGACGCGCGACTCCGCGGCGCTGCAGCGCATCAGCTGGGACGAGGCCGCATCGCGGATCGCCGGCCGCTTCTCGCAGATCATCGCCGAACACGGCCGCGAGGCCGTGGCCCTTTACGTCTCGGGACAGTTGCTGACGGAGGACTACTACGTCGCCAACAAGTTCGTGAAGGGCTATCTCGGCAGCGGCAACATCGACACCAATTCGCGGCTGTGCATGTCCTCGGCCGTGGCCGCGCACAAGCGCGCCTTCGGCGCCGACCTGGTACCGGTGTGCTACGAGGATCTGGAACAGGCGGACCTGATCGTGCTGGTGGGCTCGAATACCGCCTGGTGCCACCCGGTGATCTACCAACGCATCGCGGCGGCGCGCGCGGCACGTCCGTCGATGAAGCTGGTGGTAATCGACCCGCGCCGCACCGCCACCTGCGAGCAGGCCGACCTGCACCTGCCGATCACACCGGGCACCGATGTCTGGCTGTTCAACGGCCTGCTCGCCTATCTGCGCCGCGAGGGACGCTTCAATTTCGGCTTCCTGCGCGACCACACCCATGGTGAAATCGAAACCGTGGACGCGGCCGAACTCAGTGCCGGCAATCCCGACGAAGTGGCGCGCGTGTGCGGACTGGACCCACAGGCCCTGCTCGACTTCTATCGGCTGTGGGCCGATCACGAACGCGTGGTCACGGCCTTCTCGCAGGGCGTCAACCAGTCTTCGGCCGGCGTCGACAAAGGCAACGCGATCATCAACTGCCACCTCGCCACCGGTCGTATCGGCATGCCCGGCGCCGGCCCGTTCTCGATTACCGGCCAGCCCAATGCCATGGGTGGCCGCGAGGTCGGCGGCCTCTCCAACCAGCTCGCCGCGCACCTCGAACTCGAAGACCCGGATCATCGCGATCTGGTGCGTGGTTTCTGGGGCAGTCCCGAAATCGCCGACAAACCCGGCCACAAGGCGGTCGACCTGTTCGAAGCGATTTACGACGGTCGCGTCAAGGCCGTGTGGATCGTCGCCACCAATCCGGTGGTCAGCCTGCCGGACGCCGACCGGGTCCGCGCGGCGCTGAAGCGTTGCGAGTTCGTGGTGGTCTCCGAGGTCAATCGCGATACCGACACCAGCGACCTCGCCGACGTCCTGTTGCCGGCCGCGGCCTGGGGCGAGAAGGACGGTACCGTCACCAACTCCGAACGTCGCGTCTCGCGTCAACGCGCCTTCCTGCCGATGCCCGGGGAAGCGCGACCCGACTGGTGGGCGATCAGCGAGGTCGCCAAATACATGGGCCATGCCGAGTCCTTCAGCTATGCCTCGGCCCACGAAGTCTTCGTCGAACATGCCCGCCTGAGCGGCTGGGCGCAGGATCGCGTGCCGCGGATGTTCGATCTGTCCGGCCTGGCCGAACTCGACGCCGTCGGCTACGACCGACTCGAACCCGTGCAATGGCCGTTGCGCGCGGGACAGACTCAGGGCGTGCAACGGCTGTTCGAAGACCATCGCTATGACACTGCGGACGGCCGCGCCCAACTGGTTCCGCTGATCCCACGGCTACCGCAGCATCGCGCTGACAGCGAATATCCGTTCGTGCTCAATACCGGACGCGTGCGCGACCAGTGGCACACCATGTCGCGCACCGGCAAAGCGCCGCGGCTGGCCACGCACATGCTCGAGCCCTACGTCGAAATCCACCCCGACGATGCGGCGGCGCTCGGCCTGAACGAGGGCGAGCTGGCACGCGTCTCCACCCGCTGGGGCCGTTGCACCGCGCGCACCCGCGTCACCGATTCGATCCCGCCACAACAGCTGTTCATCCCGATCCACTGGAACGGCCAGACCGCCGCCGAGGCGCGCGTCGGCGCGGTCGTCAATCCCGTGGTCGATCCGCTGTCGGGCGAGCCCGAGTTCAAACATACCCCGGCGCGCATCGAAGCACGGCCGGCGCACTGGCATGCCTTTCTGCTGATTCGCGCCACCGCGACAGCGGATGCGCTGCGTGCCCGATTCGATCGCGAATCACTGTGGTGGACCCGCATTCAAGGGGCGGATTTCGTGCGCTTCGAACTCGCGGGCACTGCCGAGCCGGACGACTGGGCACGCTGGGCGCAAAGCCTGTTCGCATTGCCCTCGCAAGCCGACTGGATCGAAACCAGCGACCCGGCACGCGGCCTGTACCGTGGTGCATGGATCGAGGACGACCACCTCGCCTCCTGCCTATTCGCCTCACGCCGACGTGACACGCTGCCATCACGAGACTGGCTGAGCAGCCTGTTCGGACAAGTTCAGCTACATCCGTCACAGCGCCTGTCTCTGCTGGCCGGACGAGCGCCGGGTCCACAGGTCGATCATGGACCGACCGTCTGCGCCTGCTACAACGTCGGTCGCAACACGATTGTGGACGCGATTCGCAAGGACGGCCTGAAGACCCCCGAAGCACTCGGCGCCAAACTCAGGTGCGGCACCAACTGCGGCTCCTGCGTGCCGGAACTGCGGACGCTGATTGCATCGAACTGAAGGGCCTGCGTCGTCGCCGCGGGCAATGGTTCGGTGAAAGGCCCCGGTCTCGCGCAAAGCCGCAAAGCCGCGAAGAAGAAGCTCAAAAACAGAAACGCTTTTCTTTCATTCTTTCTTGGCGTCTTGGCGTCTTTGCGCGAAACCCGAAGCTCTTTCCGGCCTCAGGCGGCGGCCTCGCGCAGATAGGGCGGCGCCTCGCTGCCGAGCAGCTGGCGCACACCGCGCGAGATGTCGTCGGCGAGCACTTCCTCGCGACCGGCTTCCAGCGCATCGAGCAACTGACGCGCCACGTCTTCCGGCGCGGTCTTGGGCGCCTGCACGCCGCCGGCCATGTCGGTGTCGATGAAGGCCGCGTGCACAGCCAGTACCTGGGTACCCTGCTTGCGCAGTTCGTTGCGCACCGCGTTGGTGAGCGCCCATTCGGCCGACTTCGACGCGCAATAGCCGCCGATCTGCGACATGTTGAGCCAGCTCAGCACCGACAGCACGTTGACGATCGCACCGCCGCCACCCGCCGCCAGCAGCGGCGCGAAGGCGGTGCACATGCTGGCGGTGCCGAAGAAGTGGGTATCGAACTGCTGGCGCGCGGCCTCGATTCCCGGCGCGGTCAGCAGGCGACCGGGCCGCAGGATGCCGGCATTGTTGATCAACAGGTTCACGTCCGGGCAGGCGCGCGCGGCCTCGCTGACCTGGGCGGGATCGGTGATGTCCAGTCGCACCGGCACCACGCCGTCCAGGGTGATGCGCGCCGGATCGCGCGCTGCGGCGTAGAGCTTGCCGACGCCACGCGCCTGCAGCGCCTTGGCGATCGCCAGGCCGAGTCCGCGGTTGGCGCCGGTCACGAGCGCAACACTGTTTTCGATTTTCATCGGGGGTTCTCCGTCAATCATGGGCTTGGGGACTGCCGGCGGCGGACGAGCGCACCGCCACGATCAGGACGAACGCGGCAATGAAACTCAGCGACAGCAGCAGGAAAACGTCGCCGAAGCTCAGCGCCAGCGCCTCGTGGGCACCCAGCCGGGCCAGCAGCGCCCGCGCCGCCAGGGCGGCCCGCGCTTCGTCGACGAAATGGGAATCGAGCGCCGCCTGCACCGACTGCAGGCGCGCGTCCACGACCTCGCGCACCGGCCGCATCTGCGCGGCGAAGGCGGCGACGTGGCGCTCGAAGCGCTCGTAGAACAACTGCGTGTTGATCAGCGCCAGGCCGATGGCGCCGCCGAGGTTGCGGGTGACGTTGACCAGCCCGCTGCCGGCCTTGAGGTCGGCCGGGCCGAGCTGCGCCAGCGCCAGATTGGTGATCGGCACGATGCAGAACATCGAGGCGAAACCGCGCAGGGCCTGCGGCAGCAACAGTTCCCAGAAACCCCACTGGTCGCCGATGCCGTGCAGCAGCCAGGTGCTGGCCGCGAACAGGCCGAAGCCGATCGACAGCTGCGCGCGCACGCCGATGCGGCGCGACAGGATGACGATGCTGGGCGTCGAGAACAGCTGGAAGATACCGACCACGAACACCGTGGTGCCGATGTCCAGCGCGTCCCAGCCGCGCACGCTGCCGAGGTACAGCGGCGTCAGGTAGATCGCGCCGTACATGCCGGCGCCGAACACGAAACTGAGCGTGCAGGCCAGCGCGAAGTTGCGCTGCGCGAGCAGCCGCAGCTCGACGATCGGCGAGGCGTAGCTGAGGCTGCGCCCGATGAACACCACGCCCGCCAGGATCGCCGCGATGAACAGCTTGCGGATGCCGGAGTCGCCGAACCAGCCGTGGCGGGGGCCTTCTTCCAGCGTGTACTGCAACCCGCCGAGGAACAGCGCGAGGCTGGCCAGGCCGAGGTAGTCGATGCGCCGCAGCAGGCTCATGTCGGGTTTGTCGATGTGCAGGCGGCGCGGAATCAGCAGCGTGATCGCCAGGCCCGGGACCAGGTTGATGAAGAACAGCCAGCGCCAGTCCAGGTGGGCCGTGATCCAGCCGCCCAGGGTCGGCCCCAGCGCCGGCGCCAGCGTCCCGGCCAGGCCCAGGATCGCCGGAATGCGGGCCTGTTTTTCGCCGGTGAACAGGGTGAAGCCGGCGGCGAAGGTGGTCGGCACCATGGCACCGCCGACGAAGCCCTGGATCGTGCGGAAAAACACCATGGACTCGATGTTCCAGGACAGCCCGCAACCGATGCTGGCCAGCGTGAAACCGGCCGCCGACAGGGTGAACAGCCAGCGAGTCGACAGCAGCCGGCTGAGCCAGCCCGACAGCGGAATCATGATGACTTCGGTGATCAGGTAGGCGGTCTGGATGAAAGCGACCTGGTCCGAGGTGGCGGCGAGGCCGGCCTGGATCTCGGACAGCGAGGCGGCGACGATCTGGATGTCGAGCAGCGCCATGAACATGCCCAGCGCCATGACCATGAAGGTCAGCATGCGCTGGCGGTCCTCGCGCTGCGCCGCGTCGTCGGGCTCGGCGCTTTGCAAGACTTGCGGGGTCTGGTCCATGCCGCGCGTCTAGCGTGTCGCGACCTGCGCCGCCGGGCGATCCCGCGTATCGACGCGGACCACCACCGACAGCCCGGCGCGCAGCCGCGGGGCGGCGGCCGGGTCGTGGGCGTCGAGTTCGATGCGCACCGGCACCCATTGCACGATCTTGGTGAAATTGCCGGTGGCGGTCTCGCGCGGCAGCAGGCTGTATTCGGAACCGGTGGCCGGCGCGATGCTGACGATGCGTCCGCCGAGCGCACCGCCGCCGAAGGCATCCACATCGACATCGGCGTGCTGGCCGACGCGCATGTGCGCGATCTGCGTTTCCTTGAAGTTGGCGACCACGTAGGCGCGCCGCAGCGGCACCAGGGTGTAGAGCTGCGTGCCGGGGCGTACGTAGGCGCCCGGCTCCACCGAGCGGTTGCCGAGCACACCGTCGAACGGTGCCTGCAGCACGGTGTGCTCCAGATCCAGCTGCGCCGTCTGCTGCCGGGCCTGCGCCTGCTCCACGGCGGCCTCGGCGCGCTGCAGCTGCGCCAGCAGGACCCCGCGTTGCTGGCGCGCCGCATCGACCCCGGCGCGCGCACGGCTCAGCGCCGCCTGCGCGGCATCGACGGCGGTGCTGCTGCTGTCCAGCGCCTCGGCCGTGGCGTAGCCCTGGTGCGAAAGATTCCGGTCGCGCTGACGGTCGAGCCCGGCCTGCCGCGCCCGCGCGGCGGCCTCGGCCTGCGCGGCCTCGGCCTGCGCGATGTGCGCGGCCTGCAATTCCAGCAGGCGCTGGGTGGCCTGACGCTCCGCGCGCGCCGCGCCCAGCGCCGACTTCGCGGCGGCGAGGCGCGCGCGATAGTCGCGATCGTCGATGCGCACCAGCACGGCACCGGCCTCCACGGCCTGGTTCTCGCCGTAGCCGACCTCGGCCACGTAGCCCGATACCATCGGACTGATCGCGACCGAATCGGCGCGCACATAGGCGTTGTCGGTGGTTTCGACGTGGCGCCCGATCAGCCACCACCAGGCGACGCCGCCGACGACCAGCAGCACCACGCCGAGTACCAGGAACTTCTTGCCGCGAGCTTGGGACGATGCACTCATGGTTGCCCCCCTTGTTGAGTCGAATCGGACGCAACCGCCGCGGACGGCGACAGCGGCAGGCCGGCCGCCAGTTGCCAGGCCAGGCAGGCCTCGACCGCGTCGAGCCGCGCCGTGGTGCGCAGGGCGTCGTTGTCGGCGAGCAGCGCCTCGGCGCCGAGCACTTCGTCGACATTGGCGCGCCCGGCATCGAACAGGGCGTTGCGCGTATCCAGCGTCTCGCGCGCCGAGGCCACCGCGAGATCGGCGTAGCGCGCGGCGGCCTGCGCCGCCTCGAAATCGGCCCGCGCACGCGCCAGTTCGGCGGCGATGCCGTTTTGCAGGTCCTGCAGGCGCGCACGCAGCGCGTCGCGCCGCAATAGCTGCTCGCGGTGGCGCAGGCGCGTGATGCCGGCATCGAACAGGGTCCACTTGAGTTGCAGCGCGATCAGTTCGTCGTGTTCGGGATACAGGCTCAGTCCGTCGCTTTGGCGGTGCTCGGCGACCAGATCCACGGTCGGCAGCCGCTGTTCGGCGCGCACCGCCTCCGCCTCCAGGCCGAGGCCGGCGATGCGCTGGCGCAGGGCGCGCACATCCTCGCGGCGCTCGGCGACGGTGTCGGGATCGGCCGGCGGCAGCTGAAGATCGTCACCCAGCCGTTGATAGCCCGCCGGCGACACCGGCGGCGCCCGGCCCACCGCCTGCGCCAGCGCGATGCCGGCGGCCGCGCGCGACTGCTGCAGGCGCACCAGATCACGCCGCACCGCATCGCGCGCCAGTTGCACGCTGAGAACATCGGCGCGCAACGCACGCCCCGAATCGAACAGCGCGGACAGGCGCCTGGACTGCGCCTCCAGGCTGCGTTCATGGCTGCGCGCCGCCGCGATCCGAACCTCCAGCCGCGCCGCCTGCAGCCAGATCCGCGCCGCCAGGAACGCCGTGCGGTCGGCTTCGCGCGCGGCCAGTGCGCGCGCCGAGCGCGCCCCGGCCTGCGCCGCCGGTTTGCGGTAGCGCGAGCTTGCCAGGTCCAGCAGCGGCTGCCGCAGCGACAGGCTCGCCAGCAGTTGCCGCGAATCGCTGGTGGTGAGCGCACCGGCGGGCGTATCGACCATGGCCTGGTCGCTGTGCCAGGACTGGTCGGCCTGAAGCTGCAGCGACGGCCACCAGGCCTCGCGCTGCACCGCCTGCGCGCTGGCTTCGTCGGCGGCCGCCTCGAGCGCGGCGACATGCGCGGACGGCCGCTGCGCGCCGGCCCGCAAGGCCTGCTCCAGATTCAGCGACTGAGCGCTCACCGATGGACCGGCCAGCATCAATCCGAGCGCGAGCATCGACCGCCGAGCGCGGCGCTGTTGCGGTCCGCGCTTCATGGCCGCGGCGACACCCGAGACGGCTTCAGACCCGCCACAAAGCTCACGACCCGCGAGACGATTCCAGCATCGCGCAACAGGCGGTAATGGCCCAGCCCGTCGACTGCCACGAACTCGCAGCCCGGCCAGGCCTGGGCGACGGCACGGCCATTGGTGATCGGCACCACGGGATCGTCCTGCGAATGCACGATCAGGCCCGGAATGTCGAAGCCGCTCACCAGAGCGGGGCTGTCGATGCCGGCGACATCGACGCCGAGTTGACGCAAGGCGTCGAGCATCTCCAAGCGGCCTTGATGATCGAGACCGCAGGCTTGTCCGAAGGCCTGCGCGTAATCGGCATAGCGCGCCGGCGTCGCCAGCAGCGCCAAACCCGCGGCGGCGAGGCCTCGATGCTGCGCCACTACCGCGACGGCACAGCCGACCGAATGCGCGACCAGCGCCTGCGGAGCACCGAATCGCCGCGCCACCGCCAGCAGCGCCTCGGCGGCCTGCGCAATCGAGCTGCGTTCGCCCTCGGAGTCGCCATGCGCAGGCAGATCGGGGGCGACGACGCGGTAGCCACTGAGTCGCAAGGGCTCGACGAAGGCCGTCAGATCGGACGCCGCGCCCTCCCAACCATGAACCAGCAGCGCCAATGGGGCTTGCTCCGCATCGGAATGCGGGCTCCACAGCCCCACCGCAACCCGCCCCTGCGGCGTCTCGACCATGGACTTGCGGACCTCGGCCGCATCGTCCCGGACAACGGCCCGGCGCCGCGGCGTGAGAAAGGCCAGGGCCGCAGCCTGCGGCCTCAGGGTCCTTGTATTCGGGTTCATTGCCATCCCTTCAAATGATATTCGTCATATTTATGGGCTCAAGGCTGCGCCGGGCAGCCGGTTCCTGCAGCCACAAAAGGCACCGCAGCGATCTCCAAATCCGTCCGGCTCCGGCTCGATTCGATCAAGCTCGTGACAGCTGCGAGGTCCATTGAATTATATATGACGGTCATCATTTTTCAACCCGCCAAACATGCTCAGCCAAGCCGGTACCGGGCGAGAACCGGTCGCACGACCGGGCCTCAAAGGAGAATCCTCTCTATGATGGTATGGACATGACTCAGCCTCTCAAAATCGATTTTGTTTCCGACGTTTCCTGCCCCTGGTGCGCCATCGGTTTGGCTTCGCTGGAACGAGCCTTGGATTCGCTGGCACCGGAGCTGACGGCGGACTTGCGCTTTCAGCCATTCGAATTGAATCCGCAGATGGGCGCCGAGGGCGAAGACGTTGCCGAGCACCTCACGCGCAAGTACGGCTCCACACCGCAGCAACAGGCACAGATCCGTGAAACGATCCGCCAGCGTGGTGCCGAAGTGGGGTTCACGTTCAAGCCCGGCGGGCGTGGCCGGATCTGGAACACGTTCGATGCGCACCGCCTGCTGTACTGGGCCGAGCAGGAAGGCGCGCCCGGCCAGCAGCATGCCCTGAAGAAAGCGCTGCTGGAGGCCTACCACGGCCGCGCCGAAAACCCGGCGGATCACGAGGTGCTGCTGCGCGCTGCGACTCAGGCGGGCCTGGACGAACCCAGAGCCCGAGCGGTACTGGCCGGAGGCGAATTCGCCAGCGAAGTGCGTGAGCGCGAGGGGTTCTTCACCTCAAACGGCATCCATTCGGTGCCGGCCGTCATCATCAACGGCAAGCACCTGATTTCCGGCGGCCAGCCCGCCGCAGTGTTCGAGCAGGCCTTGCGGAAAATTGCCGCTGCGGGCTGACGAGGCGCTTGTTTCGCACCCTAGGACTCAAAGGCCAGCAAAGCCTGCACTCTCCCACGATCAGGCGTACCGGCGATTGCCAGTGGCTCCCACACGAAACGTCATGGACCCAGCAATCGCCGACTGGCCTGATTGTGACCGCGGACCAGATCGCGCACATCCAAACCCGGAATCTCGCCGTTCTCGACTGCGACTCGTCCATTGATGATCGACAACCACGCCGCTGCCGGCGAACAGGTCATCAAGGCCGCGACGGGATCGGACTGCGCGCCGGCATGCTCGATGCCGTCCACGCGAAACGCCACCAGATCTGCCGCCTTGCCGACCTCCAGGCTGCCGATATCGTCACGCCCCAGTATCGAGGCACCGCCGCGCGTGGCCAGCTTTAGCGCCTCACGCGCCGACATGCGATCGGCACTTGACTCGAATCCGGGCCAGCCGACGCGTTGCAGCAACATCGCCTGTCGCGCCTCGCCGAGCATGTGATTGCCGTCATTGCTGGCGGAGCCGTCCACGCCCAGTCCGACGCGCACGCCGCGGTCGATCATCTCGCGCACCGGCGCGATGCCGGAGGCGAGGATCATGTTGCTGCTGGGACAGTGGCAGACGCCGCTGCAACTGTGCGCGAGCTTGCCGATGCCGGCATCGTCGGCATGCACCACGTGCGCGAACCAGACATCGTCGCCGAGCCAGCCCAGGGATTCGGCGTAGTCGATCGGGCGCAGGCCGAAACGGTCGAGGCAGTAGCGGGTTTCGTCGGCGGTTTCGGCCAGATGGGTATGCAGGCGCACCTGCGCATGGCTGCGCGCCATCGCGGCGGACTCGCGCATCAGCGCGGCGCTGACCGAGAACGGCGAACACGGCGCCAAGCCGATGCGCAGCATCGAACCCGGTGCCGGATCGTGGAACTGTTCGATTACGCGCAGGCTGTCGGCCAGGATGTGATCCTCGGCCTCCACCAGCGCGTCCGGCGGCAGGCCGCCCTGGCTTTCGCCGACGCTCATCGACCCGCGCGTGGGATGAAAGCGCACGCCGAGTTCGCGCGCCGCCGCGATCTCGTCGTCGAGCCGCGCACCATTTGGGAACATGTAGAGATGGTCGGCGACGGTGGTGGCGCCGGATAGCAGCAACTCGGCGAGCCCGAGCTTGGCGCTGAGGTAGACCGCGTCCGGGTTCATGCGCCCCCAGATCGGGTAGAGCGTCTTGAGCCAGTCGAACAGCCCGAGACCAGCGCCGGTGCCCACGGTACGCGTCAAGGTCTGGTAAAGATGATGATGGCCGTTGACCAGGCCCGGCGTCAGTACGCAGCCGCGCAGATCATGGCGACGATCCGGTGTGCGCGCGGCCGGGTCCTGCGCCATCCAGGCCTCGACCTCGGCGCAGCTGCCGACCGCGGCGATCCAGCCGCCGTCCACGAATACGGCGCCATCGCGAATCTCGCGACCGGCGTCGTCCTGGGTGGCGAGCACCTCGGCACCCGTCAGTAGCTGCTTCATGGACTGGGGTCCCCGGTAGTCTTTTCAGAGCTTGTGAATCTTTCTACTGCGCTCGGCGGCGCGCAGGCGCTCGGCCTCGGTGCCGGCCTGGCGGTTCGGCTGACCGGCGCGCGATCCGGCGAGCTTGGCCGCCAAGTGCTCGCCCACGGTGATCGGCGGATACCCGGTTTCGCCAGCCGCCAGACAGCTGGGGATGGTTTCGATCAGCGCGTCGATATTGCCATCGTGAAAATAGGCGGCGGAGCGGCGACGCACGATGCGGCCGTCGACTACCGGGGGAATAACGCGGTGCAAGGTGGAGCGCCAGCGATCATGAGTCCAGCGGGCGGTGAGGTCACCGAGGTTGACCAGCAGCGCGCCCTCGGCCGGTTGTACGTCATGCCAGACGCCGTCGCCGCCGAGCACCTGCAGGCCCGGCACCGGGTCGGCCCACAATACGGTGACGATGCCGTAGTCGGTGTGTGCGCCCATGCCCACCGGGTCCGGCCCGCCGACCGCGGTGCCGGGCGGCAACGCGTAGTGATTCATGCGCAGCACATCGATGGAGTGATCAGTCACGGACCCGAAGATGTCGGGCGACACGCCCAGCGCGTCGGCGAAAATCCGTGTCAAGGTGCGCGCGACACGACCGGCCTCCGCGAAATAGTCCTCGACGGCCGCAAGAAACCGTCCGGCGTCGAATCCCGGCGCCGTTCCTGGCCACAGATTTTCCGCGTAGACGTCATCCGGCAATTCGAGCCCCGGATAGTCAGAGGTCGACGTGCCGACATTGAACGCTTCGAAATAATCCGCTGCCGAGGCCTCTATCCCGAGCGACAACGACAGCGATTCGCTGTGCGGCGGCGCGTAGCCGCGGTTGATCCCAGGCGCGGTGCGATAGTGCTGCTTGAGGGCGGGTGGCAAGGCGAAGAAACCATCCATCGCCGAAGCCAGCGCCGCCAGCACCGAATCGGGCACACCGTGCCCCCGAACCTGCACGAAACCGACCTCGCGACAGGCCTGCGCCATCGCTTCGGCGACGGCGGCGCGCACCTGGAGTTCCTCGTCGCAGAGGTAGGCCGCAATATCGATAGTGGGGACCTGAAATTTCATGTGTCTGAACACGATTGTGCACAATCGTTGCATGCGGTTGCATGCACTTTTCCCGCCAAGCCACTTCCGCTGTGTCGGAAGGCGCCCAGCCACAAGCGATCACATGTCATGCCAACACCCGTACACGAATTGATCGGGCAACTGCCCAAAGCCGAGCTGCATGTCCATCTCGAAGGCACGCTTGAACCGGAACTGAGTTTCGCGCTGTCGCAGCGCAATGGCGTGGCACTGGACTACGACACGCCCGAGGCGCTGATCGCGGCCTACGACTTCCATGACCTGCCGTCGTTTCTGGCGATCTACTACAGCGCGATGCGCGTACTGGTCACGGAGCAGGATTTCTACGACCTTACCTACGCCTATCTGAAGAAGGCGCGCGAGCAGAATGTTCTTTATTGCGAGCCCTTCTTCGACCCGCAGGCGCATACCAGTCGCGGCGTGAGTTTCGAAACCGTGATCACCGGCATTCGTCTGGCACAGAAGCAGGCGGCCGCCGAACTCGGTATCGAGTCCCAGCTGATCCTGTGCTTCCTGCGCGACATGAGCGCCGAATCGGCGATGGAAGCGCTGGAACAATCCCTGCCCTACAAGGACTGGATCGTCGGCGTGGGTCTGGATTCGGACGAAAAGGGCAACCCGCCCAGCAAGTTCGCCGAGGTGTTCAAACGCGCCCGCGCCGAGGGCTACCGCCTGACGATGCATTGCGACGTGAACCAGGACAACACTCTGGGCCACATCCGCCAATGTCTGGACGAGATTGGCGTGGACCGCATCGACCACGGCATCAACTCGCTTGAAGACCCCGCGATCTGCGCGGACATTGTGCAACGCGGCTTGGGCCTGACGGTGTGTCCTGTGTCCAACCGCTTCGTGGTTCAGGACCTCACGGCCACGCACATCCGTCGCATGCTGGAACTGGGCATGCGTGCCACGATCAATTCCGACGACCCTGCGTACTTCCGCGCCTACGTCAATGAAAACCTGCTGGCCTTGCACGAGGAGGGCGGCCTGAGCCTGGACGAGATCACACAGCTGGTGCGCAATGCCTTCGTCGTGGCCTGGATCGACGATGCGCAACGCGCGCGCTATCTGGCGATGCTCGACCACCAGCTTGCCGCAGCCTGAGATCCGCTTCGGACAGACAGCGACCCCGACAACAGGAAACCCGATGTCCCGATTCAAGCTCCTGAATGCGGCGCTCGCCGCTGGCGCGCTGGTGCTGGCTGGCGCAGCCGTCGCCGAACCCATACCGGTCAAGGTGGTGGTCGTCTCGATGTTCGAAAACGGCGAACCCACCGGCGACGATCCCGGCGAGTTCCAGCTCTGGGTCGAGCGGCGCAAGCTTGATCGTGAATTCCCGTTTCCACTCGGCGAATACGCGCTGCGCATGAATGACGACGGCCTGCTGGCGATCTGCACCGGCGGCGGCATCACCAATGCCACGGCCTCGATCATGGCGCTGGGCCTGGACCCACGCTTCGATCTGAGCCACGCGTACTGGCTGGTCGCCGGCATCGCCGGCGGCGACCCCGAGAACGTCTCGCTGGGCACGGCTGCCTGGGCACGCGCCGTGGTCGACGGCGATCTGCTCTACGAAATCGACGGCCGCGAAATTCCCGGGGACTGGCCCTATGGTCTGCTACCGCTGGGCGCGAAGAAACCCAACGACAAAGCCGATGGCTGGACCGTGGACACGATCCACTTCCCGCTCAATGTCGAACTCGCCGAATGGGCCTACGCGCTGAGCAAGGATCACCCGGTGGCGGACAGCCCCGGCATCGCCGAATTCCGCAAGCAGTTCGCCGGTTACCCGAACGCCGTCAAACCACCGTTCGTGACGATGGGCGAGAGTCTCTCCGCCAGCACGTACTGGCATGGCGAAAAGCTCAACCAATGGGCCAATGACTGGGTGAAATTGCAGGCCGGCGAGAACCGCGATTTCATGATGGGCGAGATGGAGGACAGCGGCACCCTGACCGCGCTGCGCCGCCTGTCGCGCACGCAGCGGATCGATCTGGACCGTGTGATGGTGCTGCGCACGGCCAGCAACTACTCGATGCCGCCCAAGGGCAGGACCGCGGCCTGGAGCACGACCGCGCCCTACCCGGAAAACGGTCGCCCGGCGCTCGAGGCGGCTTATCAGGTTGGCGGCGTGGTCGTCGACGAATTGCTCTCCGACTGGCCGCGATACCGCGATGCCACACCCTCCTCGAACTGAACGGAAGACCCAGGCATGAAAGCCATCATCAGAACACTGCTCGGCGGGCTGCTGCTCGTCACCGGACAGGCCCAGGCCGCCGAGGCGCCGGCCACGCCGACGCACTACAAGCCCAACGACACTATTCTGATCCTCGGCGCCGTGCCGCAGGAGATTCCGCCGTTCGTCGAGGCGATGAAGGATGCCGAGAAGAAATCGTTGTGGGGCATTCCCTACTGGCAGGGTCACATCGACGGCAAGCCGGTGATCGTGGCGATCACCGGCATCGGCAAGACCTTTACCGGCATGACCAGCACCCTGTTCATCAGCGAGTTCAAGCCTCGGCTGGTACTGATGAGTGGCACCGGCGCACGCATCAACCAACAGTTGCGAACCGGCGACGTGATCGTGGCCACCGCACTCTACGAGCACGACTATGGCTCACTGACGCGCAAGGACATGGTGTACCGCCCGATGAACGGTCCCGACGACGGGGCCGAGATGGAGAACGCGTTCTCGCCGCCCGACGCGCTGCTGAAAGTCGCCGACCAGGCCATCGCCAGCTATGAAGGCCCGGAGGTCACGGCGAATGGCTCGACCTATACGGTCAAGGCGCGGCGCGGCGTGGTCGCTTCATCCGATCTGTTCGGCGTGACGGAACAGCGCATCGACACGCTGCGCGAACAGTTCAAGGTGGACATCATGGAGATGGAATCCGCACCGCTCGGGCACGTTTGCGCGTATCTGGGCGTGCCGTTCCTGGTGGTACGCGGCGGCAGCAATGTGGCACAGGAAGCGCCGAACGACGACTATCTGCGTCTGGGGCCGATCGCCGCGAAGCAGGCGGCCCTGTTCTCCTTGCACCTGCTCAAGTCGCTGTAACTCAATAGACGAAAATCCGGGGATGTCGATGCGTAGATTGGTCCTGCTTGCGAACGCGATGGTATTGACAATCACTGCGCTGGGCGCACCGGCGCAAGCGGCGCAAGCCTGGTTCGAAAAGCTCAAGGCCGAAGCCACGCCGGAACAGCTGTACACCTTCCTGTATGCACTGCCCAAGGGCGGCGACCTGCACAACCATCTCTCCGGCGGAGTGCTGTCGGAATGGCTATGGGACGCCACGCTGGCGCAGGCCGACAAGGGCTACACCTACTACACCAAGGTGCGCATCGAGAACTGCGAGAACTACGGCACCAACGAGTTCGGCATGGCACCCTACCTGCTGCTGTTCCGCAATCTGCAGGCCTCCAACTACGACAAGCTCGATGCCTGCGAGAAGCGCGAGTACAAGCGCCTGCAGGATCTCAGCCCGCGCGAGAAGGCCGGCTGGCTCGACAGCATCCGCCTGGACCAGCCCTACGAGGGCCGCAACGAATTCTTCGGCGCGCACTGGCAACGCCTCAACGACGTATCCAACAATCCGTACATCTGGGCCGACATGATGGTGCGTGACATGCAGGCCTTCGGCGCCGAAGGCCTGAAGTATCTTGAGCTGCAGCACGGCGCCTTTGGCGCGCTGCGGCCGGACGGCAGCGTGTTCCCGCCCGATGAGGTCGCCGACATCTACCGCGAGCGGCTCGCGCAGAAGGACGCCAAGGCCACCGGCGTGACGCTGCGCCTGCAGATCACGCTGCTGCGCTTCCTGCCGAACGCCGAGGAGATTCTCAAGACCCTGTACGCCTTCGTCGACCGCAACCGCGATCTGTTCGTGGGCATCAACATGGTCGGACGCGAGGACAACGACAAGGGCTATCCGCTGCGCTTCCTGCCGACCTTGCGCGAACTGCGCCGCCACTACCCGGACATCAAGCTGTCGATTCATGGCGGCGAGGTGGACGAACCCAACGAGCACGTCCGCGACACGCTGCTGCTGGGCGCCGAGCGCATCGGCCACGGTGTGAACCTGATCAGCGATCCGGACACGATGCTGCTGATGCGCCACGGTCCCTATCTGGTGGAGATCAACCTGATCAGCAACCTGTTGCTCGAATACGTCAGCGACTATTCGCAGCATCCGTTCCCGGAATACCTGCGCATCGGCATTCCGGTGGCGCTGTCCACCGACGATCGCGGCATGTGGGATTCCAACATGAGCGACGAGTACTACGTGGCTGTGAAGGAATTCAACCTGTCCTGGGAGGAGATCGTGCAAATGGGCCGCAACTCGCTGCAGTTCGCCTTCGTCGAGGAGCCCGTCAAGCAGAAACTGCTCAAGGACTATGACAAGCGCGTTGAGAGCTTCGCCGCCGCATTCAAACGAGGTGGCTGGAACTCGCTGAACGATGTCGAGCCGGTCAGCTACTCGTTTCTGTGCAAGCACTATTCGGTCTGCCTGGAATAGCGCCGTCCGAAACACGTCATTCCAGACAAGCCGCAGACTCGATCCGGAATTCGCGAGCAACCTGACTCGCGAAACATTGGCGAGGCACCACGCCGCTGACGCCTAATGTCATCAGGCACAGACCGGCTGCGACCTACCATCGCCTCATCACTCAGCGATCGTGCGCCCGGCCATCGACACGCGGGCACCCGATTTTCCGATTTCATGGAGACAGCATGCGCGTTCGTCCCCGCTGCAAACGCCCGGACGGGCGCCACGCACCTGTTTGCAAGGTCCGTACTGCAATCCTCGCATCCGGACTGGGCGCAGCACTGCTGCTGCCAGCACCGAGCGTGGCGCAATCGCCCGACACGCCCATCGAGACGATTCCGGTCACACCGATCGACGAGAACAACTCAAGGCCCGGCGAAAAGCCCGAAACCGCGCCACGCATGCTCGAGGAGATCGTAGTCACCGCGACCAAGCAGTCCTCGTCGGTGCGTGACATTCCGGTGAGCATCGACGTGCTCATGGGCGACGATCTGGCCGAGTCCGGCAAGACCAGCCTGGAACAGATCCTGGAACAATCACCGGGCGTCAGCTTCAGCAGTTCCGGCGGCTCCGAAATCCGTCAGCAGGTGGTGATCCGCGGAGTGACCGCCAGCAGCACGGCCGGCTACGGCGGTGCCACCACAGGCTATCTGTTCAACGACGTCTCGCTGGTCAATCCCTCGCTGGCCGGCTCGATTCCCGGCATCGACCCTTACGACCTGTCCACGGTCGAAGTGCTCAAGGGGCCTCAAGGTACGCTGTTCGGTGGCGCCGCGCTGGCCGGCGCGATCCGCTACGTGCCCAATGCACCGGTCTACGGCGAGTTCTCGGGCAGTCTCGCGGCCGGTCTGGCGGACCTCGCCGACAGTGATGGGCTCGGCCAGGAAATCATGGGCCGGCTCAACCTGCCGGTCGGCGATGAGGCGGCGCTGCGCATCGCCGTGGTCAAACGCGAGCGCCCCGGCGTGCTCGATGACCTCACTTCGGGCGAAGACGACATCGATGAACGCCGCAATCTGCAGGGCCGCATCATCGGCGCCTGGCAGATCACCGACCGTCTTTCCGCCGAACTGAGCGCGCACTTCTTCGAAGCCGAAGCGGACGCCAGTGGCGTCACCGACAACACCCAGACACGGGCCACGGCGACGCGGCGCTACGAGACACCGGGCGATGTGTCCGCGCAGATCTATCGCGGCCAGCTGGTCTACGATTTCGGCGCATTCTCGCTGACCGGCGTCGGCAGCTACGTCGACAAGGACAGCGACAGCCTCTACGACCTCACGGCTTTCCAGGGCTTCGAGTGGGTGCCGGGCCTGGCCGTGTACCAGAACTTCCTGGCGACCACCGAGCAGACCACCGGCGAGTTGCGCATCACTTCGAACGAACGTAGCCAGAGCGACTTCTGGCTGCTCGACAGCTGGTCCTACCTCGGCGGCGTGTACCGGCTGGATGCCGATCAGGTGTTCGATCTGCCGACCTACATCAACGAATCAGGCGCCGCCGCGCTCGACGCGCTGGGCCTTGGCGGCCTGGGGCTGGATGCGCTGCTCGATCCTACCGTGGAGCTGTTCGTGGGGTCGGACGTTTCGGCCACCGCCGAGGAAACCGCCGTGTTCTTCGACGTCACCAAATACCTGGGCTATTCCTGGGAGCTCAATCTGGGCGGGCGCTACTTCAAGCAGAGCGGGCATGGGCAGTTCGCCGGATCGATCAACGGACTGACCACCAACAGCGGGGAATCCGATCTGACGGAGGACGGGTTCAACCCCAAGGCCGCACTGACCTGGCGCGCCACCGACTCGATCTCCGTCATCGGCAGCTACGCGCGCGGCTTCCGCTTCGGCGGCTTCAACAACAATCCGCTGCGCGATCCAGACATTCCGTTCACGTTCTACTCGGATGAAATCGAGAACTACGAACTCGGTCTCCGGACGCAATGGCTGGGCGGCGCCCTGCGCTTCGACACCACGGCGTTCTACATCGACTGGACCAACCCGCAGGTCCGCCAGTCCAGCCAGACCACGTCCACCTCGTACATATCCAACGCCGGCGCGGCACGCATCCAGGGCGTGGAATCGGCCGTGACAGCGGCGCTGCCGTTCAATCTGACGATGCTGGTCAACGGCAGCTATCTCGATGCGCGCCTGACCGAATCCTTCGACGCCGCGCGCGGCGTCGCCGAGGACGGTTCAAGGCTCCCGGCCACGCCGTTCCTCACGGGATCGGCCACCTTGTCGCATCAGGCCCTGCTCGGCGCCTGGTCGATGGTCTCGAACCTCGGCTACAGCTACCAGAGCAAAACCAACAGCGGCGTCAGCGGCTTCGAGGTTCTGCCGGCCTACGGCCTGTGGAATCTGGCGCTCGGCGCGACCCACAGCGGCCCACGTTTCGACACGACGTTCCGCGTCAGCGCGACCAACCTGTTCGACAAGACGGTACCGGCCAACGCCTTCCAGGGCGTGAGTTCCACCGGCGGTGCCACCAACTACGGGTTCATCCAGCCGCGCACCGTGATCGCGTCCGTGGGCGTCGATTTCTGATCGTCTGGTCGCGCCTCAGATCGCGCCAATGGAACTGAGCACGAACATGCCGAGGTTGATCGTCACCGCGGCGGCGACGGTGGTGAGCACGATGATCGCCGCCGCCAGCTTGTCGTTGGCGCCGTAGGCGCGCGCCATGACGAAGCTGGCCGCTGCCGTGGGACTGCCGAAATACAGGAACATCACGCCGAGCTCCGAACCACGGAAGCCCAGCGCATAGGCCAGCGCGGTGAACACCAGCGGCAGACCGAACAGCTTCATCGCGCTGGCGCTGACCGCGATCCGGCTGGCCTGGGCGATCGCCGCGAGCGACAGCGTGCCACCGATGCAGATCAGCGCCAACGGCAGGGTGAGGTCGGCGAACAGCTGCGCCGAGCGCATCAGCCAATCGGGCAGACCGATGTCGAAGAACGCGAACGGCAAGGCCAGCACTACGCCGAGAATCAGCGGATTGGTGGCGATGCCACGTGCGTTGTCGCGCCAGCTCGAACGGATATCGGCGCTGTAATGGGCCAGGATCACCGTCGACGTCACGTTGTAGATCACGATCACGATCGCGGCGAAGATGCCGCCGAGCGCCAGCCCGAAGTCTCCGTAGGAACTGACCGCCAGAGCCAGGCCGACGATGCCGCAGTTGCCGCGAAAGGCGCCCTGTACACAAACCGCACGATCCGCCCGCGGGATGCGCCAGATTCCCCAGGCCAGCGACAGCCCCACGCTGGCCAGCATCGCCAGCGTGAAATAGGCCAGCAGGCCGAATCCGATCACCGCATGCGTGTCGGCCTTGAGCAGGCTGATGAAGATCAGCGTGGGCATGCAGCCCTTGAACACCAACAGCGAGGCCGTGCCGATGAAGGCCTGATCGATCCAGCCGATGCGCTTGAGCACGATGCCCAGCAGCACCATCGCGAACACCGGAACGGTAACCGCGAGGGTCTGCGAGAACAGTTCAAGCATCGAGTCGGCGGCGCCTGCGGCCCGCTGCGTCGGAAATGTCGGAAAGACCGATGACTACTGCACTTCGTACGGCAGTTGGTCCTGGTACCGATCCCAGTTGGCAACAATGTCATCCACCACCGTGCTGCCGACCACGTAGGCCGCTTCGACCGAGGCGTCGAGTCCGGCATAGCCATCGTGATCCATCAGCAGGTTGTCCACGGCGCTGACACCGGGCGGCTGCATCGCGTAGTTGCTGGCGGTGCGCAGCACCATGGTGCGCTGCTTGTCGACCTTGCCGGCCTTGTCGAGATAGACCAGCGACTGATACGTGCCGGTGTCTTCCATCGCGGACGACACGAAATTGCCCTTGCCGTCGCTCCAGTACTTGACCCAGCGGTTGGCCCAGTCGTTGAGCAGCTTGCCGTGCCAGTAGGTCATGCCGGCGAGATTGTCGCCCTTGAGTACGAACGGCGGCTTCTGCCCGTTCGGAAAGCCCTCGTAGGTCTCGCGCCGGCGGCGCAGCACGTCGCTGTCGGCCAGTTCGATGTCCTTGGTGAGCTGATAGGCCCATTCGGTCATCTTCGGGTCCAGATGGAACACCTCGCCTGCGGATTCCGGGTGCGGAGTCTCGTAGGGCTTCTTGGTGCCGCGTGCGAAATAACCGGTGGTCCAGCCTTCCGGAATTTCGCGGGCATCAATCTCATGCGCAAGATCACCGTCGACCAGGTATTCAGCCCAGGCGGCGGAGCCGATCGAGGCGTCTTCGGGATCGAACCCGGCGATCCCGGCCACCAGCCAGTAGGCCTTGCTCAGATCGAAACGCGGGTCCAGGCCCAGCGCCATGATCGCACTCGAGGAATTCATCGTGCCGATGCCGGTCACCATGCCGAGCACGCCGGTGTCCGGGTTGAAGAACAGGTCATGATGATGCGGGAATGCGAAGCGCTGGCTCAGCTTCTGGCGCTCGTACCAAAGCTGGAACTCGGCGGCCTGGTCGCCCGTGTCCTCGCCGATTTCGAACATGGTAACGACGACCACTTTGACGGGTATCGGCTGGGCGGGCGCGGATTTTTCGGCACCTTGCATGGCCGGCTCGGCAATCGGCGCCTCCACCATGTCCATGCTCGATGCTTTCGAATCGTCGGTCGGCGCCTCACAGGCCGAAAGCATCAGTGCGAGCGCCGACATGGCGATGACACCGGGAATCCTGTCGAAAACAATATTGTTCACTGCACCACCACTCCTTGCTCAATCGGCCTTTTCGGCGCGTCGCGCGGACAGGCCGGAAGTTCGTGTACTGCACCACGGCGGATGGTCTGGCCGCGCCCCGAGTCGGAGCAGGATGGTAGCCCAATCCCCGCTCAAGCTCGCTTTTGACCCGTGAACCGCCCTTCGGGGAACCGCATCGCCGAAAGCCGGAAATCCGCACGCACCCGTCGCCCGCCATCTGGATTCCGGATCAGGCCTGCGGCTCGTCCGGAATGACGGTCGATCATCGTTCCCACGGCAGCGCCGCCACCAAAAAGGCGCGGACAGAGTTTCCGTCCGCGCCCGATTTCAAGCGACCGCCCGATCAGTCCTAGAACTTGTAACCCAGCGTGACCAGCCAGTTGCGCGGGGTTTCCGGCAGCACCACGGAGGAGCCGAACAGATCCGGGAAGTTGGAGCGGTAGTACTCCTCGTTCGTCAGGTTCTTGCCGGACAGGCCGACCGTCCAATGCGTCATTTCGTAGTTGATACCCGCGTTCACCAGGGTGTACTCCGGCAGCTTCACGGACTGCGAGAAGCCCGAATAGACCGAGTCCACATGCGTGGCGCCGACGGTCGCCGTCAGACCGGACATCCAGCCCGTGGTGCCGGTGTAGATCAGGTAGACGCTGTAGATGTTCTCGGGAACACCGGCCTTTTCGGCATCCTCGGTCAGCACCAGACCGTTGATCACGCCGCCGAACATCAATGCGGGGTCGACGCCCTCGGGCAGGTCTTCGGCGCCGGCGAACGAGAACTGGTTGCCGTTCTGCGCTGCCGTCAGGTTGTGAACCTCAAGATTGGTCCAGGCGCCGGTTACGGCAAAGTTGTCGTTGATGACGCCGCGGAACTCGAACTCCCAGCCCTTGGCTTCGGTGGTGTTGTTGGTCACCGTGTCCTGGGCGTTGTAGTCTACGCGTTCCTGCTTGAAATGGGCGACGGTGGTGTAGATGCGGCCACCCCACAGACTGGCCTTGACGCCATATTCGGTGAGCTTGGAATCGGCTACGGCATGACCTTCCATGACGATATCGGCCGGCACCTGGCCGCCTTGGCCGACGATCAAGGTGGTCTGCTTGGACTTGGTGAAGTACGGCGTCATCCCGGTCTTCGGAATGTCGTACGAAAGACTCCCGGACCAGGAGAAGGCGTCGTCGGACGAATCATATTTGATTCCCGTGATACCCAGGTCGTCGCAATCCGCGCCCTCCAAGCAGGTCGACTCCACATCGATCTGGTCGTAGCGCGCGCCGGCCAGCAGGTGAATGTCGCTGAAGAACGTGTAGTCGGCCAGCACGGCCGCGGCGAGATCGGTGAAGTTGCCCTTGGTATGCGACGAATAGGGTTCGAGCCCGGGATCACGGGTCGCCAGTGAGCGCCGATCCACCGGCGAACCCGGCTGGGTGATGTCGCGGCGATCGAAATACTCGAAGGCGAAGTTGTCGCCGTGTTCGAAGTCCTGATAGCGGATCGAGGGGCTGAACTGGTAAGCCGCCTCCACCTTGTCACCGTGCATGGTCTGGTAGGCGAAGATCAACTGATCTTCGAAGGCCCAGGTGTCCGCGAACTGCGAGAAGCCGTACTGGTTCTCGTTGTTGTTCTTGAGCGATTCGTAGAACGACTTGTTGGTCATCGTCAAACCGCTGTCGAAATCGTGAATGAAGTCGAAGTACAACGTGATGACGTCATCGGTCAGCTCATCGTCTTCCTGCACGAGAACCTGGCTGCCGTCGATATGCGTGGTGCCCGGATTGATCAGCGCCATGTTCGGATGATCCGCCAGATCGTTGAGCACGGTCTCCGCCGACTGCTGGCTGACATCGCCGAACGCGACATTCGGGTCGCTGCTGCCGAACGGATAGAAGATCGCCAGATTGCCGGCAGCCGATTCGTCAGCCGACAGAATCCCGTCCCCATTGGTGTCCAATGAAGGTGGCAGGCCGGTGATGTAGGTCCCGTTGTCGATCAGGTCCTGCGTCAGGCGGTTCCAGCCTGCGACCTGGTTGCCTTCGTATTCCTGATACATGCCGCCGAACTCGATGCGCGACTTCGGCGTCAGGTCCATGTTGAACGAGGCCTGGTAGATGCTCTGGTCGGTGGAGGAATTCTCGTAGTAGGACCCGGAATCCTCGGTCTCGGCGTAGACGTAGTAGCCGAAGGCCTTGTCGCCGATCTTGCCGGGGCCGCCGACTTCGGCGGTGAGGATGTCCTTGTCCCAGCTGCCGCGCGTGATGTTGAGCTCACCCATGGCCTTGGGCATGTACTGCCCGGTATCGGCACGCGCCGACTTCGGAATGAAGTTCAGATAGCCGCCGATCTTGGACGGGCCGTAGATCGGCGACGCCGGACCGCGCACGATGTCGATGCGGTCGGTGGCGCCGATCGGCGTCGGATAGTTGCCGGGATTGTCGATGCGACGCACGCCGCGGAAATAGACCTCGCCCGGCGTACCGCGCACATCCAGCGAACCGGCCACGCCGAAGAACGACTGCGTGAACGAACCCGGGCTCAGCGCCACCAGATCATCCAGCTCGGTCAGGTTGAAACGATTCAGCATCTCGTTGCTGATCGAGGTCACCGAACGCGGCGTCTCGAGCAGCGTCTTGTTGAAGCCGAACACCGAGCCGTTCGGTTCGGTCGGAAGAATCTCAAGCTGGTCGTTGACCTCGCCTTCGACCACCGTGGTACCCAGTTCGGTCGAGCTTTCCTCTTCATCGGCGTCTTGCGCCAGCAGGGTGCCCGGAGCCGCCAGACTGCCGCCCAACATCATCAATGCCAGAGCCTGTGTGTTCCAGGCCATCTTAGAACGCTTCATGTGACTCCCGTCCCCAAAAAAGTTGAAAAGACTTGTCAGCTTCATTCCCGTGACATCCGCACTGGCGCGCCTCAACGGCAACGCCTCCTGCGTGCATCGGTCCCACTCCTTACCGCCGTTGACACCTCGTTCCGGGGCGCCAGCGCTTACCGAATGCCTGCCTCCAAGTCACACCTGGCTACCGAATCAGCGAATGACGCGCCGCGGTGGCTCAACTTTTTTGGGTCCGGCGATGCGTCGGGCGACAGCCCGATCAACGCCTGCCTGCTACTTCTGCGATCTAACGGCCGTGCCGCAAGCGGCACTCCGCAGAATGAATCGCCTGTGGCATGACCGTTCCCTCCACCCACCGCTCCCGAAAGCGGGCGAGGATAGGTCGGCATCACGCCGCGCGTGATTCACGTTAAGGCTATTTGGGGATCGCTCCCTCGACTCCGGCCACATACCAGTTCATCGACATCAGCGCTTCGCTTGAAAGCGCATCGCCTTCCGCCACCTTGAGCTTGCCGCCCTGATCCAGCAGCGGTCCCTGAAACGGCGCGAACGACCCATCCGCCAGCGCCGCCTTCTTGGTCTCGAATGCCGCTACGCCATCCTCCGGAACGGCCGGCAGCAGCGGCGCCATCTGGATCATCTCGTTGGCGACGCCGCCCTTGATGTCCGCCGGCTTCCAGCTGCCGTCCATCACGGATTTCGCGGTATCGATATAGAACGGTCCCCAGTTGAGGATCGCGGCGGAAATCTGCGCGTCCGGGGCGAAACGGGACATGTCCGAGTCCCAGCCGCAGGCATAAACACCTTTCTCCTGCGCGACCTGCAAGGTGGCCGGCGAATCCGTGTTCTGGCACATCACGTCCGCACCCTGCGCGATCAGGGTTTCGGCCGCCTGGCGCTCCTTGCCGGGGTCATACCAGGTGTTGACCCAGATGACCTTGGTCTTGATCTCCGGATTCACACTCTGCGCGCCGAGCGTGAACGCGTTGATGTTGCGAATCACTTCGGGAATCGGGAACGAACCGACATAGCCCAGCTTGTTGCTCTTGCTGAGACTGCCGGCGAGCACACCGAGCAGGTAGGCCCCTTCATAGGTGCGCGCTTCGTAGACGCCGACGTTGCGCCCGGTCTTGAAGCCGGTCGCGTGTTCGAAAGCGACTTTCGGGAACATCCGCGCGACCTTGTGTGTCGCCGTCATGTAGCCGAACGAGGTGGTGAAGATCAGCTGGTTGCCGTCCGCCGCCAGCTGGCGGATCACGCGTTCTGCGTCCGCGCCTTCCGGCACGCTTTCGACATAGGTGGTGTCGACCTGATCGCCCAGCGCCTCGACCAGCGCCAGCCGGCCCTGCTCATGCGCATAGGTCCAGCCGGCATCCCCCACTGGCCCGACGTAGACGAATGCCGTCTTGAGAGGTTCTGCCGATACCGCCGCCGTCGCCAGGCACAGGCCTGCCAAAAGGGCCAGCAGTCTCGAACCGATCCGCTGCATTGTGTTCATGCGCTCCACTGTCTGTGAGGGTGTGAATGGCATCTTCGCACCGTGCCGCCGACATCGCCGTGTGGCGCCGCCGCCGACCCACCCTCGTCCGGCAATCTGGTACGCAAAGGCACTTACCGTTTGCGTACATAAAGTTTCACGCCTGCAAGCAGGCCTGTTCCCATCAGGCCGGTCGCAATCGTCGTGCCACCGCGATCAAATCCTTGTTCGGCATGGGTCTGAACACGTAGAACCCGTTCCAGGGCGGGCTTCAACACCGCCCTGAACGCGCGCACGCGCACCAATGGCGCACACTTCGCCCCAATAATGTGCGACGATTTTTGCACTTGATTGCATACAATCCATAACTTGCTCTGCGTACATTGCGGCTAGGACAATGCTCGGGATGGCATAGCCCTTGCGGGCTCAGCTTCCGTCAACAAAGGCTCGACATGCGATGGGCAGGCTCACCACACACGTACTCGACACGCATTCCGGCCGGCCGGCCGGCGGCCTCGGCCTGGAACTGTTCCGGCTGAGCCCGCAGCGAACCTCACTGTTGCGCGCCGTAACCAATGCCGATGGCCGCATCGACGCGCCGCTGCTGAACGGCAACGCCTTCGTCGCCGGCCGTTATGAACTGATCTTCGACGTAGCCGACTATTTCCGCGCGCAGGGTGTCGTGCTTCCGGAGCCCCCGTTCCTCGACCAGGTGCCGCTGCGCTTCGGCATCGCCGAACCCACGCAGCATTACCACGTGCCGCTGCTGGTCTCGCCGTGGAGCTACTCCACCTACCGCGGCAGTTGATTCCGGGAACAGCGCCATGAATCCGGTCGCCACCGATCAGTCCGTCCGCTTCGTCCTCAATGGCGAAACGCGCTGCGTGGACGGCCTGCCGGCCACGACCACGGTGCTGCAATACCTGCGCGAACACGCCGGGCTCACCGGCACCAAGGAAGGCTGCGCCGAAGGCGATTGCGGCGCCTGCACCGTGGTGGTCGGCGAACTCGACGATTCCGAAGCGGCCGTGCGCTATCGCGCGATCAATGCCTGCATCCGCTTTCTGCCGACCATCGACGGCAAGCAACTGCTCACGGTCGAAGGCCTGCGCGCACCGGGCGGCGCGCTGCACCCGGTACAGCAGGCGATGGTCGACGCGCACGCCTCGCAGTGCGGCTTCTGCACGCCGGGCTTCGTGATGTCGCTGTTCGCGCTGTACCTCGAATCGCCCACCGTCACCCGCGAAGACGCGGTCGAAGCGCTGGCCGGCAACCTGTGCCGCTGCACCGGCTATCGCCCGATCATCGACGCCGCCTGCCGCATGCGCGACTACCCGCAGCCGGCGTACCCAGCCGAGCAGCGCGAGGCCTTGCACGCAATCCGGCGCCGCGACCACTTCGAACAGCCCGGATTCCTCGCGCCGCGCACGCTGGACGCACTCGCCGCCGCGCTGATTGAGCAACCGGAGGCAACCATCCTCGCCGGCAGCACCGATGTCGGCCTGTGGGCCATCAAGCAGCTGCGCGAACTGCCCAGCCTGGTCTACGTCGGCGAGATCGCCGAACTCAAGACCATCACGACAAGCGAAGCGGGTCTCGATATCGGCGCCGCCGTGTCCCTGACCGACGCCTGGGCCGCCATCGTCGCCCACTACCCCACGCTGGCCGAAGTGGCGCAACGCTTCGCCTCGCCGCCGGTGCGCAATGCCGGCACGCTCGGTGGCAACGTCGCCAACGGTTCGCCGATCGGCGACTCGATGCCGGTGCTGATCGCGCTCGGCGCCGAAATCACGCTGCGCCGTGGTGACGAGACGCGCCGCATCGCCCTGGAGTCGTTTTATCTGGGCTATCAAAAGAAGGACTGGCAGCCCGGCGAATTCCTGGTGGCGATCCATGTTCCGGCGCCGCGTGCCGGCGTGTGGGTCGAAAGCTACAAGCTGTCCAAGCGCCTGGATCAGGACATTTCCGCGGTCTGCGGCGCCTACGCCATTCGCGTCGAGGATGGCCTGGTACGCGAAGCCCGCATCGCCCACGGCGGCCTGGCCGCGATCCCGGCGCGGGCACGCCAAGCCGAGGCCGCCTTGATCGGCCAGCCCTGGAACGAGACCACGCTCGACGCCGCCATCGCGGCGCTGGCGCGCGACTACGCGCCGATCGACGACATGCGCGCCTCCGGCGACTACCGCCTGCGCGGCGCCGGCAATCTGCTGCGCCGCTTCTATCTCGCGCACCCGCTGCGCGGCCTCGCGCCGCTGTTGCGCACGCTGGCGGTGAAGCTGTGAGCGTCGGCGCCGTGCCGGAATCCGCACGGATCGGCCGCGCCACGCCGCACGAAAGCGCGCAGCTGCACGTCAGCGGCGGCGCGCACTACGCGGACGATCTCGGCCTGCCAGCCAACACCCTGCACGCCGCCTTCGGCCTGAGCCCGGTGGCGCACGCGCGCATCCGCAACATGGACCTCGGCGCGGTGCGCGCGGCACCCGGCGTGGTCGCGGTCTGCACCGCCGCCGACGTTCCCGGCCGCAACAACTACGGCGGCATCCAGCCCGACGATCCGGTGTTCGCCGAAAACCTTGTCGAATACGCCGGCCAGTCCTTGTTCCTGGTCGCCGCCGACAGCTATACCGCCGCACGCAAGGCGGCGCGGCTGGCGCAGGCCGATTACGAAACGCTGCCGGCGATCCTCGATATCCGCTCGGCCCTGGCCGCGCAAAGCTACGTGATGCCGAGCAAGCGCATCCTGCGCGGCGAACCAGCGCGGGCCCTGGCCGAGGCGCCGCAGCGTCTGCAAGGCAGCATCGACATCGGCGGCCAGGATCACTTCTACCTGGAAGGCCAGATCGCGATCGCGATTCCGCAAGAAGACGACACGATCCTGATTCACAGCTCCACCCAGCACCCCAGCGAAGTGCAGCACATGGTCGGCGACGTGCTCGGCTGGCCCTCGCACCGCATCAGCGTGCAATGCCGGCGCATGGGCGGCGGCTTCGGCGGCAAGGAAAGCCAGCCGGCGCTGCTGGCCGCTGCTGCGGCGGTGATGGCGCGCAAGACCGGACGCCCGGTGAAACTGCGCCTGGACCGTGACGACGACATGCTGCTCACCGGCAAGCGCCACGACTTCATCGCCGACTACGAGGTCGGCTTCGACGAGACCGGCCGCATCCAGGCGCTGCAGGTGATGATGGCCTCGCGCTGCGGTTATTCGGCGGATTTGTCGAGCCCGGTCAACGACCGCGCGGTCTGCCACATCGACAACGCCTACTTCCTCGAACATCTCGACCTGGTCTGCCACCAGTGCAAGACCAATACGGTGTCCAACACCGCCTTCCGAGGCTTCGGCGGCCCGCAGGGCATGCTCATCATCGAGCAGATCGTCGACGAGATTGCGCGAACGCTGCGGCTCGATCCGCTGACCGTGCGCCGCCGCAACTACTACGGCATCGACGAGCGCAACGAGACCCACTACGGCCAGATCGTCGAGGACAACCTGCTCGACACCATCACCGATCAGCTCGTCGCCAGCAGCGGCTACGAACGCCGTCGAGCCGAGATCGCCGAATTCAACGCCGCCAATCCCATCATCAAACGCGGCATCGCGCTGACGCCGGTGAAGTTCGGCATCTCCTTCAATGCCGTGCGTTACAACCAGGCCGGCGCGCTGCTGCACATCTACACCGACGGCAGCGTGCTGCTCAATCACGGCGGCACCGAGATGGGCCAGGGCCTGTACACCAAGGTCGCGCAAGTGGTCGCCCATGAACTCGGCCTGCCGCTGGGCGCGGTGCGCCTCAGCAGTACCGACACCAGCAAGGTCCCCAACACCTCCGCCACCGCCGCCTCCAGCGGCTCCGACCTCAACGGCAAGGCCGCGCAGGCCGCAGCGATCACCCTGCGCGAACGCCTCACCGACTTCGCCTGCCGCATCACGCCGGGCCTGAAACCCGAGCAGGTGCGTTTCGAAGACGGGCGCGTCGAACTCGGCGAACATTCGATCGGCTTCAAGAATCTGGTCGCGCTGGCCTACGACGCGCGCGTGCAACTGTCCGCCACCGGCTACTACGCCACGCCCAAGATTCACTGGGACCGCGAGCGCCTGCACGGCCGGCCGTTCTTCTACTTCGCCTATGGCGCCGCCGTGTCCGAAGTCGCCATCGACACGCTGAGCGGCGAAAACCAGTTGCTGCGCACCGACATCCTCCACGACGTCGGCAGCTCCCTGAATCCCGCGATCGACCTCGGCCAGATCGAAGGCGGCTTCGTTCAGGGCATGGGCTGGCTGACCACCGAGGAACTGGTCTGGAACGCGCAAGGCGAACTGCGCACCCACGCACCCTCGACCTACAAGATCCCGACCGCGCGCGAATGGCCCGAACACGTCGACGTGCGCCTGCTCGAACACGAGCCCAATCGCGAGGACACGATTCATCGTTCCAAGGCCGTCGGCGAGCCGCCCTTGATGCTGGCGATTTCCGTGCTGCACGCGATTCGCGACGCGGTCGCCGCCTGCGGCGACGGCACCGCGATTCCGAGGCTGCGGGCGCCGGCGACGGCGGAGGCGGTGCTGGGGGCTGTGGAGAGGATTCGGGGGGATGCGCGATGAATAGCCCCAAGGCGTGGGCACGCTGCGCTTTGCCCACCCTCCCGCACGGTCACCTTGGTCTCCCTCTCCCTCTGGGAGAGGGCAGGGTGAGGGCGCCCGCGGCATGCAATCTCGGCTTGCCAGTGAACGCCGAGCGCCCTCATCCCCACCCCTTGCCCCTTCGAGGCCTCGCTTCGCTCGCCCGGAGGGAAAAGGGAGCTATCCCGCTTCCTTGCAGGGGAGCGTTCTAAATGCTCGACCGCCAATACATCTCACAGGCAACGGCACCAGCCACCGCACCCGGCGGCTGGCTGCGCCCCCTGCACAGCTGGCCGCGCCAAACCCTCGCCAGCCTGCGCGACCACGCGGCCGTCGTCCGCGTGCTGATCGCCGGCGTTCGCGGCTCCGCGCCGCGCGAGGCCGGCGCCTGCATGCTGCTGGCCGGCGACACGCTGTACGGCACCGTCGGCGGCGGCCATCTCGAATGGCAGACGCTGCGCGCCGCGCGCGAGCTGCTGAACAGTGACGCGAACGCCCGCGTGCAGAAACTGATCCTCGGCATCGAACTCGGCCAATGCTGCGGCGGCGTGGTCGAAGTCTGGCTGGAACGCTGGACGTACACAGACCGCCTGCTGCTCGAACGACTCGTGAGCGAACTGGAAACCCGCAAGCCGCTGTGGCTGCGCAGCGCCCTGCACGGCGACTGCATCGAAGCCCGCAGCATCGTGACGACTGATTCACAGGCTCGCGTCACACTGCAACGCGACCCCGACAAGGACCGCGCCGAACTGCTCGAACGCCTCGACGACGCCCGCCAGCCGCTGTGGCTGTACGGCGCCGGCCACGTCGGCCAGGCGCTGGTGCGGGTGCTGGCCGAATTGCCGCTGCAAGTGACCTGGATCGATGCGCGGCCCGGCGTGTTTCCGGCGGACCTGCCGGAATCGGTGACGCCGCGCGCCACCGCGCCGCTGGCGCTGCAGCACGAGGCACCACCCGGCGCCGCGCACATCGTCATGACGCACGATCACGCGCTGGACTACGCGCTGGTGCTGGCCCTGCTGCAGCGCGACGACGCTCGCTACCTCGGCCTGATCGGCTCGGCCAGCAAGGCCGCGCGCTTTCGTTCGAGGCTGCGCCGCGACGGCATCGACGAGGCACGTCTGGCGCGGCTGATCTGCCCGATCGGCGTGCCCGGCATCGACAGCAAATGGCCCGGCGCCATCGCCGTGGGCGTGGCCGCGCAGCTGATGCAGACGCTGAGCACCCCATCCGACCTAACCACCTCGCCGGCACCGCAGCCGGTCGAGTCCCCCTGCAATACCGGTCAGTGCCACATATGCCAAGCCAAGCAGAGCTGAACGCACCGCGCCTGGTCTTGCGCGGCATCTCCAAGCGCTATCCCGGCGTGGTCGCCAACGACGGCGTGGACCTGTGCGTGCAGCGCGGCGAGATTCACGCGCTGATGGGCGAAAACGGTGCTGGCAAGAGCACGCTGATGAAGATCGTCTACGGCGTGACGCGCCCCGACGAAGGCCACATCGAATGGGAAGGCCGGCCGGTGACGATCGCCAACCCGAAAGCGGCGCGCGCGCTGGGCATCGGCATGGTGTTCCAGCACTTTTCGCTGTTCGAAACCCTCAGCGTGGCCGAGAACATTTCGCTGGCGCTGGACCAACGCGAAGCGCTGCCGCAACTCGGCGAGCGCATCCGCGAGGTCTCGCAGCGTTACGGCCTGCCGGTGGACCCGCAGCGGCTGGTGCACAGCATGTCGGTGGGCGAGCGCCAGCGCGTGGAAATCGTGCGCTGCCTGTTGCAGCAGCCGCGCCTGCTGATCATGGACGAACCGACCTCGGTGCTGACGCCGCAGGCGGTGCGCGTGCTGTTCGAAACCCTGCGCCGCCTCGCCGACGAGGGCGTGAGCATTCTCTACATCAGCCACAAGCTCGACGAAATCCGCGAGCTGTGCGGCACCGCCACGGTGCTGCGCGGCGGCCGCATCAGCGGCACCACCACGCCGGCCAGCGAAAGCAATGCGAGTCTGGCGCGGCTGATGATCGGCAACGAACTCACCGAATGCCGGCTGACGCCGCGCGAAGCCGGCGACATCCGGCTGGAGCTGACCAATCTGACGCTGGCCTCGCCCGACCCTTTCGGCACGTCCTTGCACAACATCGACCTGCGCGTGCGCAGCGGCGAGATCATCGGCATCGCCGGCGTCTCCGGCAACGGCCAGGCCGAACTGATGGCGGCGATCTCCGGCGAGACGCCGTGCACGGATGCCGGTCAGGTCCGGCTCGGCGGCCTGCCGGTCGGCCAGTCGGACCCGGCGCGGCGCCGCACGCTGGGCCTGGCCTTCGTCCCCGAGGACCGGCTCGGTCACGGCGCGGTGCCGGAAATGAGCCTCGCCGACAATGCGCTGCTGACCGGCGCCGCGAGCATGGTGCGTCGCGGGCTGGTGAAGATGCGCACGGCGCGCGCCTTCGCCGAGCAGGTGATCGCGGCCTACAAGGTCAAGTGCAACGGCACGCAGTCGGCCGCCAACAGCCTGTCCGGCGGCAACCTGCAGAAGTTCATCGTCGGCCGCGAGATCAGCCACGAACCCGAGGTGATGCTGGCCGCGCAGCCGACCTGGGGCGTGGACGTGGGCGCCGCGCAAATGATCCGCCAGGCGCTGATCGACCTGCGCGACCGCGGCGGCGCGGTGCTGGTGGTGTCCGAGGAACTCGACGAACTGTTCTCGATCTGCGACCGCATCGCCGTCATCGCCAGCGGCCGACTGTCGCCACTGCGCAAGCCGGCCGAGACCAGCATCGAGGAGATCGGCAGCTGGATGGCCGGCGGTTTCATCCAGCGCGAGGAGGCCGGCCGTGCTGCGGCTTGAGAAACGCCCGGAACCCTCGGGCGCGATGCGCCTGGCCTCGCCCTTGATCGCGGCGGTGGCGATGCTGCTGACCGGCCTGCTGATCTTTCTGATCCTCGGCAAGAACCCGGTCGAGGCTTTCCAGGTGTTCTTCATCAAGCCGGTCGACAGCGTCTACGGCCTCGGCGAACTGCTGCTCAAGACCACGCCGCTGCTGCTGTGCGCGCTGGGTCTGGCGATCGGCTTTCGCGCCAACGTCTGGAACATCGGCGCCGAGGGCCAGCTGATCGTCGGCGCGCTGGCCGGCACCGGCGTGGCGCTGGCCTGGGGCGAGACCGAATCGTCCTGGATCTTGCCGACGATGCTCGTCGCCGGCGTGCTCGGCGGCATGCTGTGGGCGGCGATTCCGGCGCTGCTGCGCACCCGCTTTCACACCAACGAAATCCTCACCAGCCTGATGCTGGTCTACATCGCGCAACTGCTGCTGGCCTGGCTGGTGCACGGCCCCTGGCGCGATCCGATGGGCTTCAACTTTCCGCAGTCGCGCCTGTTCGAGGAATGGGAACTGCTGCCGATCCTGTGGGACGGCACGCGCGTCAACATCGCCTTTGTGTTCGCGCTGCTGCTGGTCGCCGCCTCCTGGTTCTTCACCCGGAAAACCCATGCAGGTTTTCGCATGCAGGTTTCCGGTCTGGCCCCGGCGGCGGCCACCTACGCCGGCTTCGGCAGCGCGCGCAACATCTGGCTGGCGCTGCTGATCAGCGGCGGTGCGGCCGGCCTCGCCGGCATCGCCGAAGTCGCCGGCCCGATCGGCCAGTTGCAGCCGCAAATCTCGCCCGGCTACGGCTTCGCCGCGATCATCGTCGCCTTCGTCGGGCGGCTGCACCCGGTCGGGATTTTGCTGGCCTCGCTGCTGATGTCGCTGCTGTATCTCGGCGGCGAGCAGGCGCAGATGAACCTGGCACTGCCTTCGGCCATCACCGGGCTGTTTCAGGGTTTGTTGCTGTTCTATCTGCTGGCGGCGGATCTGTTCGTGAATTTCCGGCTGCGCATCAGAACCGTGGCGGGAGCGGCGTGATGCCGGGAACGACCGTAATGATCGTAGGGTGGGCAAAGCGAAGCGTGCCCACGCGTCGGCACCGTCCCGACCCGCGTGGGCACGGCCTGCGGCCTTTGCCCACCCTACGATCATTGCGCGAAACCGGTGCGCCTCATGACCACTGATCAAATCATCGCCATTCTCGTCAGCACCGTGGTCGCCGCCACGCCGCTGATCTACGCCGCGCTCGGCGAACTGGTCACCGAAAAGGCCGGCGTGCTCAACCTCGGCGTCGAGGGCATGATGCTGATCGGCGCGGTGGCGGCCTTCGCCGTCGGCCTGACGACCGGCAGCCTCGCGCTCGGCTATCTCGCCGCGATCGGCGCGGGCGTGCTGATGTCGCTGATCTTCGGCTTTCTCACGATTACCTTGCAGACCAACCAGGTCGCCACCGGCCTGGCGCTGACGCTGTTCGGCGTGGGCCTGTCCTCCTTCGCCGGGCGGCCCTTCGTCGGCCAGCCGATCACGCCGGTGCCGGCGCTGGACCTGCCGCTGCTGCTGTCGGACATTCCGCTGCTCGGGCCGCTGCTGTTCAAGTACAACCTCGTGGTCTACGGCTCCATCGTGCTGTTCTTCGCGGTGCAGTGGTTCCTCACGCGCAGCCATTGGGGCCTGCTGACACGCGCCGTCGGCGAAGCCCCCGGCGTGGCCCATGCCATCGGCCGCCCGGTGGCCCTGGTGCGCTACGCCGCGGTGATGTTCGGCGGCGCCTGCAGCGGCATTGCCGGGGCCTATCTGTCGACCGCGCTGACGCCGATGTGGGTCGAGTCGATGAGTTCCGGACGCGGCTGGATCGCGCTGGCGCTGGTGGTGTTCGCCACCTGGAAGCCGCTGCGCGTGCTGCTCGGCGCCTATCTGTTCGGCGGCGTCACCGTGCTGCAACTCTATGCCCAGGGCTTCGGTCTGCACGTACCGTCCGAGTTCATGTCGATGCTGCCGTACCTCGCCACCATCGTGGTGCTGGTGCTGATCTGCCGCGACGGCAAGATCATCCTGCTCAACCAGCCGGCCGCGCTGGGCAAGCCCTTCCACCCGGACCTCTGAGGCGCGCATGGACGCCTACCTGTTCGAGTGGTTGAGCCTGCTGGGCCGCTGGGTCCACGTGATCACCGGCATCGCCTGGATCGGTGCCTCGTTCTACTTCGTGTGGCTGGACAATCACCTGTTGAAACCGGCCAACCCGGCCGACGCCGCCAAAGGCGTCGGCGGCGAGCTGTGGTCGGTGCACGGCGGTGGCTTCTATCACGCGCAGAAGTACGCCCTGGCCCCGGCGCAAATGCCGGGATCGCTGCACTGGTTCTATTGGGAGGCGTACAGCACCTGGCTGTCCGGCTTCTTCCTGCTGTGCGTGCTCTACTACCGTTCGCCCGAGGTGTACATGATCGACCCCTCGGTCGCCGCGCTGGCCGGCTGGCAGGCGGTGGCGATCGGCCTGGGCTCGCTGGTCCTCGGCTGGGCGGTGTATGACGGTCTGTGCCGCTCGCCGCTGGGCCGTAACGACAAGGCGCTCGGCTCGGTGCTCGCACTGCTGCTGTGCGCCGCCGCCTGGGGCTTGTGCCAGGTGTTCTCGGGACGCGGCGCCTTCCTGCATTTCGGCGCGATGATGGCGACGATCATGGCCGCCAATGTGCTGATGGTGATCATCCCCGGCCAGCGCAAGAACGTGGCCGCGATGTCGCGCGGCGAGGCGCCAAACCCGCTCTACGGCGCACGCGGCAAGCAGCGCTCGGTGCACAACACCTATTTCACGCTGCCGGTGCTGTTCACGATGATCAGCAACCACTACGCGATGAGCTACAGCGGCGCGTACAACTGGCTGGTGCTGATAGGCCTGTGCTTCGCCGGCGCCGCGATTCGCGCCTGGTTCGTCGCGCGCCACAAGGCGCACGAGCGCGGCGGCAAGACCTCGCCGCTGGCGGCGATCGTCGGCGTGCTGGCGATCCTGGTGGTGGTCGTCGCGCTGCGGCCGACACCGCCGGCGACAGACCCCGTCAGCGACAGTGCGAGTGCAGCGCCGGTCGAGATTCCGGACTTCGAGCACGCGCAGGCCATCGTCATCCAGCGCTGCGCCGGCTGCCACGCCGAACATCCGACCCAACCGGGCTTCTACAGCGCGCCGCTGGGCATCAGGCTCGACACGCCGGATACGCTGCTCGCGCATCTCGAGCCGGTGCGCCAACAGCTCGTCAGCCGCGCCATGCCGATCGGCAATCTCACCAAAATGACCGATGCCGAACGTGCGCAGCTGATCGCCTGGATCGACGCCGGAGCGCCGCAGCCATGAGCGCGCCACTGACAGCCCATCGCGGCGCGCTGCTGCATTTCCTGTCCGACCCCGGCGAGCACGACGAGGCCGGCGCCTACGAGTATTTCGCCGATGGGCTGCTGCTGGTCGCCGACGGTCGCGTGCAGGCCGCCGGCCCGGCCGCGGACCTGCTGGCGACGCTGCCGGCCGATGCCGACCTCGTCGAACACGACAACGGCCTGCTGCTGCCGGGCTTCATCGATACCCACATCCACTACCCGCAGACCGAGATCATCGGCTCCGGCGGCCGTCAGTTGCTGGACTGGCTCAGCGACTACACCTTTCCGGCCGAGGCACGCTTCGGCGACGCCGCCTACGCGCGCGAAGTCGCGGACTTCTTTGTCGACGAACTGCTGCGCAACGGCACCACCACCGCCCTGGTGTTCGGCACCGTGCACAAGACCTCGGTGGACGCGTTCATGCAGGCCAGCCAGTCGCGCGGCCTGCGCATGATCGCCGGCAAGGCGATGATGGATCGCCATTGCCCCGAGAACCTGCGCGACACCGCCGAATCCTCCGACCGCGACAACCGCGCGCTGATCGAGCGCTGGCACGGCACGGACCGCCTGCACTACGCGATCACCCCGCGCTTCGCCGTGACCTGCTCGGACGCGCAGATGCAGGCCGCCGGAACGCTTGCCGCCGAACACCCGGAGGTTTACGTGCACAGCCACCTCGCCGAGAACTTCGGCGAGATCGACTGGGTGCGCGAACTGCATCCCTGGAGCCGCAGCTACCTCGACGTCTACGACCGTTACGGTCTGGTGCGCGAACGCTCGGTCTACGCCCACTGCCTGCACCTGGACGACACCGACCGCGCGCGCCTGCACGAGGCCGAAGCCGGCATCGCCTTCTGCCCCACCTCCAACCTCTACCTCGGCAGCGGCCTGTTCGACCTCGCCGCCACCGACGCCGCCGGTGTGCGTTTCGGCATGGGCACGGACGTGGGCGGCGGCACCAGCTTTTCGATGCTGCGCACGCTCGGCGAGGCCTACAAGGTGGCGCAGCTGCGGCAGCAGACCCTGACGCCGCTGCGTGCCTTCTATCTGGCGACGCTGGGCGGCGCGCGCGTACTGCGCCTGGATGATCGCATCGGCTCGTTCCGCAGCGGTAACGAAGCCGACTTCGTGGTCCTCGACCTCGCCGCCACACCCTTGCTGGCGCGGCGTAGCGCACAGGCGCGCACGCTCAGCGAGACGCTGCTGCTGGCGATGACGCTGGGCGACGATCGGATGATCCGGCGGTGCTATGTGATGGGAGAAGCCATTGAGACGGTGGCCTGAATGATGAGGACAGAACCAATGACCGGCACCGACCACTCCGCAGGGTGGGCAAAGCGCAGCGTGCCCACGCGTTCGCAGCGCGACGATCCGCGTGGGCACGGCTTGCGGGTGCTCCCTCTCCCTCCGGGAGAGGGTCGGGGTGAGGGCGCCCCGCTCGATGGACGTTCGGCGCGGGATTCGGCGCCGAGCGCCCTCATCCCCAGCCCTTCTCCCGGAGGGAGAAGGGAGCTTCTGGTTTTCGCGGTTCGCCCCCCTTCGGAGGCGCCGGGTGAGGCGCCGGAGGGCGCCGGAACCGGTCGCAAACGTCTCCGAATGACAAAAGACCCTCGACGTCGAATCGAAGCCGCAACACCAACACGACAAGCGCACCCAACAAGCACCGGAGCCACCGCATGAGCGCCGAGATCGCCGGCCTCCCGCTGCGCCGCGCCGGCCGCGCCGGCCGCGCCAAAGGCCCGGCCGCGCCGGAAGCCGTCGCGGAAACCGACGTCGACCAGGCCTACGAACGCATCTGCGAGGCGATCATGGACCACAGCCTGCCGCCGGAAACGCGGCTGGTGGAAACCAAGCTGTGTGAAATCTTCTCGCTGGGCCGCACGCGCGTGCGGCAGGTGCTGCAACGCCTCGCCAACGAACGTCTGGTGACGCTGATGCCGAACCGCGGCGCGGTGGTGTGCAAGCCGACCACGCAGGACGCGCTGGACGTGTTCGAGGCGCGGCGCCTGCTCGAAGCCGGTATCGTCGCCAAGTTCGTCGAGGTCGCCACCGATGCCGACATCCAGCGCGTGCGCGCGATGCTCGACGCCGAGCAGGATGCCTGGCAGCGCCGCGACCGCCGCGCGATGATCCGTCTGTCCGGCGAATTCCACCTCTTGCTCGCGGAAATCGCCGGCAATCACACCCTGCTCGAACTGCTGCGCGAACTGGTCTCGCGCTCCTCGCTGATCGTCGCCGTCTACCAGGCGCCCGGCGCGTCGAGCTGCCCGCCGGACGAGCACCACTCGCTGTACCAGGCGCTGCTGGCGCGCAGCCCCAAGGCCTCCAGCCTGATGCTGGACCATCTCGACCACGTGCTCGGCGAGCTGCAACTCGAAGAACCCGAAACGCCGGGCGTGGACCTCTACAGCGTACTCGCGCCGCCGGCGCGCATCTGAACCCCACCGAAACCGACCGTGAATCCTGAGCACCGCGATCCGAACTACCCCCGCGACCTGATCGGCTACGGCCGCCGGCCGCCACATCCGCAGTGGCCCGGCGGCGCGCGCATCGCCGTGCAGTTCGTGCTCAATTTCGAGGAAGGCTCGGAAAACTCGGTGCTGCACGGGGATGCCGCTTCGGAAACCTTCCTGTCGGAAATGTACAGCCCGCAGGCCTTTCCGATGCGCCACCAGAGCATCGAATCGCTCTACGAATACGGCACGCGCGCCGGCTTCTGGCGCGTGCTGCGCCTGTTCGAATCGCGCGGCCTGCCGCTGACCATCTTCGGCGTGGCGATGGCTCTGGCGCGCCACCCGGAAGCGGCCGCCGCCTGCCGCGAACTCGGCCACGAGATCGCCTGCCACGGCCTGCGCTGGATCAACTACCAGCTGATCGACGAAGCCACCGAACGCGCGCACATGGCCGAGGCCGTGAGCATTCTTCGGGACCTCACCGGCGAGGCGCCGCTGGGCTGGTATACCGGCCGCGACAGCCCCAACACGCGCCGGCTGGTGGTCGAACACGGCGGCTTCGTCTACGACGCGGATTCCTACGCGGACGACCTGCCGTACTGGACGCGGGTGGACACGGCACAAGGCGGGAAATCGCATCTGGTGGTGCCGTACACGCTGGACACCAACGACATGCGCTTCGCCAGCCCCCAGGGTTTCGCCACCGGCACCCAGTTCTTCGAACACCTGCGCGATGCCTTCGACGTGCTCTACGCCGAGGGCGACCCCAAGGGACCGAATGCGCCGAAGATGCTGTCGATCGGCCTGCACAACCGCCTCGTCGGCCGGCCGGCGCGAATGGCGGCGCTGGCGCGCTTCGTCGATCACGTGCAGGCGCACGAGGACGTGTGGATCTGCCGGCGCATCGACATCGCGCGGCACTGGATCGAGCGCTTCCCGGCGGAGGCGGCAGCGTGAACACGGACCCGCGCATCGAACTGGGCGCGCTCAACCGCGCGTCCGCCGCCGACTTCGCCGCGCAGCTGGCCGGCATCTACGAACACTCGCCGTGGATCGCCGAGCGCGCGGCGGCGGCGCGACCGTTCGCCTCGCGTCTGCAACTGCTGGCGGCGATGCAGGCCGTGGTGATGGCCGCGACGACGGACGAACAGCTGGCGCTGGTGCGCGCGCATCCGGAACTCGCCGGCAAGGCCGCGATTCGCGGCGAACTCACGGCCGAATCCACGCGCGAACAGGCCGGCGCCGGCCTGTCCGAATGCAGCGCCGAGGAATTCGAACGTCTGCAAACACTCAACGAGGCCTACACCGAGCGCTTCGGCTTTCCGTTCGTGCTGGCGGTCAAGGGCCATGACCGCGCCTCGGTGCTGCGCGCCTTCGAGCACCGTTTGCGCAACGAACCCGCGGACGAGCTGGCGACCGCGCTCGCGCAGATCGAGCGCATCGCCGAATTCCGCCTCGCCGAGCGCCTGCGCGAACCGATGGGCGAAAGCATCCTCGCCATGGCCGATCACCTGCGGCAGTACTCCGACGACACCGACGCGCTGAGCTGCACCTATCTCGGCGCAGCGCATCGCGCCACCGCGCAGCGGCTTTGCGACTGGATGCGTGCGGCCGGCCTGCAGGCGCAGATCGACGCCATCGGCAATGTCGTCGGCCGCTGGTCCTGTGGCCGCCCGGACGCGAAGACGCTGCTGATGGGCTCGCACTACGACACCGTGGTCAACGGCGGCGCCTACGACGGGCGCCTTGGCATCCTGCTGCCGATCGCCGTGGTCGAGCACCTGCGCCACAGCGGCGTGAAACTGGATTTCGACCTGGAAATCATCGGCTTCGGCGACGAGGAAGGCGTGCGCTTCGGCTCCACCTATCTCGGCAGCCGCGCGATCACCGGCCGGTTCGACCTGAGCCTGCTCGAGCGGCAGGACGCGGACGGCATCAGCCTGCGCCAGGCATTGACCGCCGCCGGACTCGACCCGCAGGCGATTCCCGCGCTGGCGCGCGAGCCCGGATCGCTGCTCGGCTATCTGGAAGTGCACATCGAACAGGGCCCGCAGTTGCTGGACGAGGACCTGCCGCTGGGCGTGGTCACGGCGATCAACGGCAGCCAGCGCTTTTTGATCCAAATCGAGGGCACCGCCGGCCACGCCGGCACCGTGCCCATGCACCTGCGCCACGACGCCGCGGCGGCCGCCGCCGAAATCCTGCTCTACACCGAAAGGCGCTGCGCCGGCGTCGCCGGCCTGGTCGGCACCGTCGGCCGGCTGCAGGTGCCGGGCGGCGCGGTCAACGTGATCCCCGGCCGCTGCGAATTGTCGCTGGACGTGCGCGCGCCCGAGGACGCCACGCGCGACGCCGCCGTGGCCGACATCATCGCCGAGATCGAACGCATCCGCGCCCGGCGCGGCGTGCGCATCGAACTCGAAGAAGTGCTCAAGGGCGCGGCCACGCCCTGCGCGCCGACGATCCGTCAGGCGCTGGCCGACAGCATTCGCCGCGTCACCGGCCGCGATGCCGTGCGCCAGCTCGCCAGCGGCGCCGGTCACGACGCGGTGCCGCTGGCGGCGGTGACGCCGGCCGGCATGCTGTTCGTGCGCTGCGGCAACGGCGGCATCAGCCACCATCCCGATGAAACGCTCAGCGAACTCGACGCCGACATCGCCGCGCGCGTGGTCGCCGATTTTCTCGTGCGCCTCGAGGCCCCATGACGACTCCGGCAATGATCGACGACCGAACCCGTGACGCCCTCGCCGCCCAGGTCGAAACCGACTTCCCGGCGGCCTGCGATTTTCTCGCCGAGCTGGTGCGCATTCCCAGCGACAACCCGCCGGGCGACTGCGCGGCGCATGCGCTCAAGGCGGCGGCGCTGCTGCGCGAACTCGGCTTCGAGGTGGAGGAATATCCGGTGCCGGAATCCGTGACCCGCGAGGCCGGCATGATTTCCGCCACCAACCTGATCGTGCGCCAGCGCTTCGGCGAGGGCGGCCCGTGCATCGCACTCAATGCGCACGGCGACGTGGTGCCGCCCGGCCGCGGCTGGACGCAGGACCCCTACGGCGCCGCCATCGTCGACGACCCGCAGCACGGGCCGGTGATGCTTGGCCGCGGCGTCGCCGTCAGCAAGTCGGACTTCGCCACCTATACCTACGCGCTGCTGGCCCTGAAAAAACTGGCCGACCGCGGTACGGCGCTCAAGGGCAGTATCGAACTGCACTTCACCTATGACGAGGAAGTCGGCGGTGACATCGGCCCGCGCCGCTTGCTGGAACAGGGACTCAGCAAGCCCGACTTCGCGCTCGGCGCCGGCTTCGCCTACGCCGTGACCACGGCGCACAACGGCTGCCTGCATCTGGAAGTGACCGTACACGGCAAACAGGGGCATGCCGCGATGCCGCAATCCGGCATCGACGCACTGGCCGCCGCCACCACGATCCTGCAGGCGCTGTACGCCTCGCGAGAGGTCCTTGCGACGCGCCACTCGCAGACCCACGGCATCGATCATCCGACGCTCAACGTCGGTTTGATCGAGGGCGGCATCAACACCAACGTGGTGCCGGACCTTGTGCGCTTTCGCATCGACCGCCGCATGATTCCGGAGGAAGCGCCGGACGCCGTCGAAGCCGAACTGCGTCGACTGATCGAATCCACGGCCGGCGCCATCCCCGGCATACGCATCGAACTGCGCCGTCTGCTGCTGGCGCTGCCGCTGGTCAAGCTGCCGGGTGCGGACCGGCTCTGCAAGAGCCTGCAACGGCATGGCGGATACTTCCTCAGCACCGCCGTCGTCGAGCACGGCGTGCCGCTGTACACCGACGCGCGCCACTACACCGCCGCCGGCATCCCCACCGTGCTCTACGGCGCCGGCCCGCGCACGCTCGGCGAGGCCAACGGCCACGCCGCCGACGAATGTCTGCGCCTCAACGACCTCAAGGCGGCGACGCAGACCGTGGCCTGCGCGCTGGCGGAATGGATGCAGGGCTGAGCACTGAGGTCCCGCCGCTAAGGCTAAGATGCCGCGATGAATGCACTCAGCGCCGCATTGCCACGCCCCCAGGCCGACGGCTTTTTTCAGTGGCTGGGCAATATTCTCGGCTCCCTCATCCGCTTCATCGTCGAGGTACTGGCGACGATCCTCGGCTTCATCCGTTCGGCGATCTCGGATTTCGTGACCGGCGTCGCGCAGGCCCTCGGCATTTCCGATTCCATCGCCGGCTTGCTGCCTTTGATCCTGGGCCTGCTGCTGCTCTACGCTGCGGTACGCGCCTACGTGAAACGCGGCTTCGTACGCGGTACGGTGTTCCTGCTGATCGGTCTGAGCCTGCTGAGTTGGCTGATCGGCGCCTGACATGAACCGTCCGCCGGAGGATGACCGATGAACGAACGCCAATCACCAAAGCCCAAATCACGCCAATTCATGGGACTGGGCATCGCGCTGGGTGCCGGAATCGGAACCGCGATGGGCGTGACGTTCGGCAATATCCCGACCGGCGTGGCGCTGGGGGTTGGGATTGGCGCCGCCGTGGGCGCGGTACTTTCGCGGCACGCATAGCGCCGCGTCCTACACCGAACGAGACGTTCCACGCGTCCGTTTGTCGGTCTATTCCTACGCTCCAGCGCTTGTCCGAATCGGCTTACACAAGCCGTCCGTAATGGCTGACGTCCGGCTCGGGGGTCCTGGCATGGAATCTGGCGGCCGGGCTCGCGCAAATTGCCAGTTGGATTCCGGATCAGATCTGCGGCCTGTTCCGCCCATCAGGCGGCGCCGGCCGTCGGGCACGCCGCTCCGGTTTCGATCCAAGCCTGGATCAGGGCGCCGAATGCGGCCTGCGTGCCCGGAACCGCCTCACGATCGCTTCCCGGATTCCAGCCCCAGCCCACCAGCGAGTCCTCGGCCATGTGGTGATGCAGCGCTTCCAGATCCTTGCCGCCATTGCGGTCCGGATCCTGAATCTGTTCGCAGATTTCGGTGATGGTCCGGCCCTGCCAAGCCATTTCAATCGGCGCCAGATGCCATTCGGGGTGTCCGGGCACTCCGGAGGCGGCGAAGTTCTCGTCCTGATGGCAGGTATCGCAGCGCATGCCGACCACGCCGTGGTTGTCCTTGCCGCGCGCCACCGGCGGATTGTGCGTATGCATGTCCATACCCTGCGTCGGCGTATTGCTGGCCGGGTGGCAGTTCACGCAGCGTGGATGGCCGATGACCTTGAACGCTTCGACGAACAGGGCGCGCGAGCGCTCGCTTTCGTCGTCGATGCCATCGAAACTGGCGACCTCGCGCAAGTCCCCGCCGGGGCCGCTGGTGTCTACGATCTCGTGCGATTTTGATTCGCCGCAGCCGGCCAGTCCCAGACAGAGCAATACTGCGGGAATCCAGAATCGGCGGGGCAACGGTTGTGGACGAACATTCATCGGGGTCTCCTTGCCATCGGCCTAGCGTCGTACCCGTCGACGCCGGCTGGCAGGGCATTCTGAAGATCGAAAACCCGCGCGCCGCTGAACGTTACCTCACGGTAACAGTTTTTGGTTACTCTATGCCGACGATACCCAGCGCCACATCCCGGTGAAGAAGACCGCGAACATCGCGGAATCGCCGGACTGCTGGACTGGAACAAGGCACGCGCCGTGCCGCCTATCCGCACGGCCTACCCATGGAGACGAGCATGCCCAGCCTGAAGGTCAACGGCCAGATTCACCAAGTCGAGGTCGATTCGGATACCCCCTTACTCTGGGTTTTGCGCGACGAACTGGGCCTGACCGGCACCAAGTTCGGTTGCGGCATCGCCCAGTGCGGCGCCTGCACCGTGCACGTCAACGGCTCTCCGCTGCGCGCCTGCTCGGCGCCGTACTCGATCGCGCAGAACGCCGAAATCACCACCATCGAGGGCTTGTCGTCGAAGGCCGCCAAGGCGGTGCAGGCAGCCTGGGTCGAACTCGACGTGGTGCAATGCGGCTACTGCCAGTCCGGTCAGATCATGTCGGCGGTGGCGCTGCTGGAGCAGATTCCGAAACCGACCGACGACGACATCGACGGCGCGATGGCCGGCAACATCTGCCGCTGCGCGACCTATCAACGCATTCGCGCCGCGATTCATCGCGCCGCGGAACAGATGACGGCCTGAGGACGACGCGCCATGAAATTCCGGAACTCCGATACCCTGGCTCGCGAACTCCGCACGCTCGGCGGCGGGCTCGACCGACGCAGCTTTCTCAAGTCCGCCGGTGCCGCCGGACTGGTCATGGGCGTTTATCTCGCATCGCCCGGCCGCGCACGCGCGGCGCAAACAGCCGACACCCAATTCGCACCGAACGCCTTTGTGCGCATCGCGCCCGACGACACGGTGACGCTGATCGTCAAGCATCACGAGATGGGTCAGGGCGTGACCACGGGCCTGACCACGATCCTCGCCGAGGAACTCGACGCCGATCTCGCCCGCGTCCAAGCGGAGTACGCTCCCGCCAATGCCAAGCTTTACGGCAACCTCAACATGGGGGGCATGCAGGGCACCGGCGGCTCGACCGCGATCGCCAATTCCTGGATGCAGATGCGTCATGCCGGCGCCACCGCGCGGGCGATGCTGGTGGAGGCCGCGGCCAAGCGCTGGGGGGTTCCGGCGAAGCAGATCTCGGTGAGCAAGGGCGTGGTGTCGGGCGGCGGCAACTCCGCCACGTTCGGTGAGCTGGCCGAGGATGCGGCGACGCTGCAGCCGCCGAAGAATGCACCGCTCAAGGACCCGTCGAAGTTCGTCTACGTCGGCAAGCGTAATACGCATCGTCTGGATTCCCCGGCCAAGTGCAACGGCACGGCGACCTACACGATCGACGTGAAACTCCCCGGTCTGCTGACGGCGGTGATCGCGCGACCACCGGCATTCGGCGCCAGCCTCAAGTCGTTCGACGCGGCCGAGGCGCTCAAGGTCAGCGGTGTCGTCGATGTCGTGAAGGTTCCCGAAGGCGTGGCGGTGGTCGCGAAGTCGATGTGGCCGGCCCTGAAGGCCCGCAAGCTGCTGAAGCTGGAGTGGGACCGCAGCGGCGCCGGCCCGGTGTCGAGCGAGGCGCTCTACCAGGAATACGAAGCGATGACCGACCAGGCCGGCGCCGTCGTCGTGGCCTCGGACAAGACCCAGAGCGGGCTCGATGGCGCCGAGACCACCCTCGAGGCGGTGTACCGCCTCCCATACCTCGCACACGCCTCAATGGAGCCGATGAATTGCGTGGCCTGGCTGCACGACGGGAAGCTGGAAACCTGGGGCGGCCACCAATTCCCGTCGATGGACCTTCCCAAGGCGGCCGAGGCCTCCGGGCTCAAGCCCGAACAAGTTTCACTCAATCCCCTGATCTCGGGCGGCAGCTTCGGCAGGCGCGCCAATGCCTGGGCCGACTTCACGGTGGAAGCCGTCAACGTCGCCAAGGCGATGAAACAGAAGAGCGGGAGCGAAGCGCCGATTCGGGTGCAGTGGAGTCGCGAGGATGACATGCAGGGCGGCCTCTACCGCCCGCTGTACGTCCACAAGGCGAAGATCGGTCTCGACCGTGAGGGCGCCATCACCGCGTGGCAGCACAGCATCGTCGGCCAGTCGATCATGGGCGCCACGGACATCATGGCCGGCAACGTCAAGAACGGCGTGGACGAATCGACCAGCGAAGGGGTCGAACCCACGCCCTACGCAATTCCGGCGTTCTCGGTGACCATGCATTCGCCGAAGCAGGCGGTGCGTCCGCTGTGGTGGCGTTCGGTCGGCAACACGCATACCGGATTCGTCATGGAAACCCTGATGGACGAACTGGCTGAAAAGGCCGGACGCGACCCTGTGGAATTCCGCCTGGCGCTGCTCGACGAAGCGCCGCGCATGGCCGGTGTGCTCAAGCTGGCGGCCGAGAAGTCCGGCTGGGGCAACAAGCCCAAAGCCGGCCGCGCGCTCGGCGTGGCCGTGCATTTTTCGTTCGACTCCTACGTCGCGCACGTGGCCGAAGTCTCGATCGGCAAGGACGGCCTGCCGCGCGTGCATCGACTCACCGTCGCCGTGGACTGCGGTGTTCCGGTCAACCCCGACCAGATCGCGGCACAGATGGAAGGCGGCGCGGGCTTTGCCCTGGCCGCCGCCCTGTACGGCGAGATCACGATCGAGAACGGTGTGCCCAAACAGAGCAACTTCCACGACTACCAGGTATTGCGGATTCCCGAGATGCCGAAGGTGGAGGTGCACATAGTGCCGTCGCAGGAGCAGCCCACCGGCGTCGGTGAACCCGGCGTGCCGCCGTTGGCACCGGCCGTGGCCAATGCGGTGTACAAGCTCACCGGCAAACGCGTACGTCAACTGCCATTCACGCGCGCCGGGCTGGTCAAGGCCTGATGCCCGAAACGACGCCGCGTATCCCGGCCAGCATGCGCATAGCGGACTGGCCGGACTGGCCGGAGTACGGCCTGGTCGACGACCTGCTGCCGACGCTGGAGCGCTGGCTTGCCGACGGCCGCCGCTTCGCGCTGGCCACGCTCGTCGAGATCGAGGGCACCTCGCCGCGCCCTCTGGGCTCCGAAATGGCGATCAATGATCTCGGTGAGTGCGCCGGCTACGTCTCGGGCGGTTGCGTCGAGGCCGAAGTGGCGCAGCAGGCCCTGGGCGTGCTCGCCGACGGCGAACCGCGCTATCTCGACTATGGCAGCGGCAGCCCCGTACTGGACATCCAGCTCGCCTGCGGCGGGCGCATCGGGATTCTGGTGCGAACGCTGCGCGATGCGCGGACGCAGGTCGCGCGGTGGCGCCAGGCACGCGACGCGCGTCGTCCGCTGAAGGTGGTCACCGACTGGAGTGTCGGCCAGCGCGAGGGCGAAATCGCCCGGCAGTATCGACCGACCACGCGCCTGGTGATCGCCGGAGGCGATCCGGTAAGCCTGGCCTTGGCGCGACTGGCCGATGCCTTCGGCTTCGAGATCGTACTGCTGCGGCCCAACGGCCCCGAAGCGCCGCCGCAGGGAATTCGGCTGCTCGCCTACGACCGCCGCCCGATCGAACAGGCGCTGGCAGACCTGAAGCTCGACGCCTGGTGCACGGTCTACACACTGACGCACGACGCCGATACCGACCACGCCGTCCTGATGCACGCCCTGGATTCGCCGGCGTTCTGCATCGGAGCGCTCGGCAGCCGCCGCAAGTCCGAACTGCGCCTGCAAAGATTGCGGGACGCAGGGCTGGGCCGCGATCAACTATCGCGCCTGCACGCCCCGGCCGGTTTGCCGATCGGTGGATCGACACCGCAGGAAATCGCGCTCTCGATCCTGGCGCAGATCGTCGCACAACGTGGACAGGCCTGATCGCTTCGCGATCATCGTGCTCGCCGCCGGCCGCTCGCGTCGCTTCGGTCGCGGCAACAAACTGCTGGCGCCGGTCCGCGGTCGCCCGCTGATCCAGCACGCCGTCGCCGCCGCCTGCCACTCGCTGGCGTCACCGGTGATCGTCGTCACCGGCCATCAGGCGCCTGGCTTGCGTCGAGCGATCCTGCCCTGGCGCCGCCGGCTGCGCCTGGTGAACAACCGCCACCATCGCAGCGGCATGGCCGGTTCACTGCGCTGCGGACTGCGCGCCGTGCCCGCTTGGTGCAGCGGCGTGATCGTGGCGCTGGGCGACATGCCGGACGTTCGGGCCGGCGACGTAAATCGCCTGATCCGACACTGGCGCCCCGGCGATTCGGCGGTCGTGCCCTATACGGACGGCGTACGCAGCAACCCGGTGCTGCTACACCGAGAACTGTTCGAGGCGCTGCAGACACTCGACGGTGACCGGGGTGCGCGCAAGATCCTGGCGCGCCCCGAAGTCGCAGACCGTATTCGCCGCATCGCCGGCCAAGGCCAGCATCGGCGCGACATCGACACGCGCGGCGACTGGCGCCGCCTGGGTCGCTGAGCCCTATGGCACCGGCGGACTTGAGCAGTCGCGCGTCCAGGTCCACCGGCGGGGCTCGGCATCCTCGGCGCCGCCGTCGACCGTGGCCTGCAAGGTGTCCGCATCGATCAGGCGATAGCGAATGCGCTGTGGATAATCATGCTGAGGATTGACGAATTCGACGCTGGTCTCCGTCAGCGTGGAGGCATCAAAACTCACGGCGCCATGCCCGCCGGGCTGCGCCCGATAGACCCAGTGGTCGCCGTCACGCTCGATGCGCAGAAACTCGAATCCACGCAGCTGATCGCCACGGCTGTCGCGGTGCAGGCCCAGCAGCATGCCGGCGCGCGGCGACGTCCGGATTTCCTCGTTGAAGTCGCCGTGGTTGCTGCCGCACCAATGGCCTTCCAACCAAGTCAGTTCTTCCGAGGCAGCGGCATGACCGGCTATCGCCATCCATCCAATGCCGCCAAGGCAAGTCTTGCGCGCAGGCGCATTCATTTCGAGAACAGTTCGTCCAGACGCCGATCCATGGCCTTCAGATGATCGGCCTGCTCGCTTTCCATCGTCCGGAACACCGCCACCAGTCGCTCACCAAATCCGGTCAGCGTGGCGCCGCCACCGCCGCGCCCACCAGTCGATCGCGACACGACCGGCTCGGGCGCGCGCTGGTTCATCGCGTCCACGGCATCCCAGGCGGCGCGATAGCTCATGCTCATGGCGATCGCCGCCTGCCGGATCGACCCGGCTTCCGCGATTCGCTCAAGCAACTCGATACGACCGCGTCCCGCCAGGCTCTTGCCGCCGGCCATCAGCCAGATGCTGGACTGCAGGGAAATTCCGCAATCGTTCATGAGGCGCTCTGGCGGATCGTCAAATTCGTGATCACGAACATCGTTATATATACTCATGCACAACGCCGGTCCGACCGACCGGCAACAGATTGGAAGGAAGCTCCCACATTGTCTCCCGAACTGACAAGCCACGAATCCGCGACCGGCGTGATCCTCGCCGGTGGCCGCGGCCTGCGCGTCGGGGGCATGGACAAGGGCCTGATCGAATGGCGCGGGCGCCCCTTGATCGAATATGGGCTGGACTGTTTGAGGGCGCAGACCTCGAAGCTGTTCATCAGCGCCAACCGCAATCTCGAACGCTACCGCGCCTACGGCGTCCCTGTGCTCAGCGACGACGCGCCGGGCTATCCCGGTCCACTTGCCGGCATGCTCGCTGCCGCACGGGCCGCGGACACGCCATGGATCGTCTGCGTGCCCTGCGACATGCCACAACTGCCGGCGGACGCGATCCGAAGACTGCTCGCGGCCGCGAGTGAGCAACAGGTCTGTGCGGCCTATGCCGTGTGCGGCGGCGATGCGCTGTATCCGCTGTGCATCTTCGAGCGCGCGCTGATTGCCTCGCTCCACGAAGCCGCCACCAGCAACGATCGTTCCGTGCGTGGATTCCTGCAGCGCAACAACGCCGCACGCGCGGACTTTTCGGACTGCGGCCTGCGCAATCTGAATACACCGCAAGCGCTGGAGGCGGCGTGAACGCACCGCTGCCCGTCAATGCCCTGCATCCGCAGCTCGCCGACGCGCGCGGACGCATCAAGCGCAAGCTGCGGCTTTCGCTGACCGACCGCTGCAATTTTCGCTGCCATTACTGCATGCCCGAGCATCCGAAATGGCTGCCGAAACCCGAGATTCTGAACCGCGCGGAAATGCTGCAACTGGTGCGCCTGTTCGTGACCGAACTGGGCGTGCGCGAACTGCGTCTGACCGGCGGCGAACCGCTGTTGCGCAAGGATGTGGTCGAGCTGGTCGCGGACTTCGATACCCTGCGCGCCGACGGCCTGGAGCGCATCGCCATGACCAGCAACGCCTCGCGACTGGTGCAGCTGGCGCAGCCGCTGGCGGACGCCGGACTGGATGATCTCAACATCAGCATCGACGCGATTCGCGCGGATCGGTTCCGCGAACTGACGCGCGCCGACATCGGCCCGGTGCTGGCCGGCATCGACGCCGCACGCGCGGCCGGCATCCCGGTCAAGCTCAACTGCGTGGCGATCCGCGACTACAACGACGACGAACTGCTGCCGCTGGCGCGCTGGTCTATGGAACAGGACCTGCCGCTGCGCTTCATCGAGTTCATGCCCCTGGACGGTCGTGGCGACTGGCGCGCCGAACGCGTGATCAGCGAAGCCGAAATTCTGGAACGGCTGGCGCGGCACCACCGCATCGAACGCCTGCCCAGAACCCACGAGCCGGCCACCTACTACCGCCTGGACGATCGCCATACCATCGGCATCATCTCCACCGTCACCAATCCGTTCTGCACCAGCTGCGACCGGGTGCGCCTGAGCAGCACCGGCGGCCTCTACAACTGCCTGTTTTCGCCCACCGCGCTGGACCTGCGCGAAGCGCTGCGCGCCGGTGCCGACGACGACGCCATGCTGGCCTCGATTCGCGGCCACGTGTGGAACAAGGAAGCCGGATACGCGGAGAAGCCCGGATACGTGGAGCGACCCATTACGATGCATCACCTCGGGGGCTAGGGTGGGCAAAGCGAAGCGTGCCGGCTTTCCCCCTCTCCCTCTGGGAGAGAGCCGAGGTGAGGGCGAACGTCTCATGCAGTTTCCGCGTACGAGTGAACGCCGAGCGCCCTCATCCCCGTCTTGCCAGACACCAACGCTCAAGCAAATCGACATGAACATCCACATCCAGTTCTGGGGCGTCGCCGCCCGCCTCGCCGGCACCGAGCGCCGGGAACTCGCGCTGCCCGAAGCCGCGACCGTCGCCGACGCCGCCACCGTCCTCGCCGGCTCCGCCGAGCTGGCGCGCGAACTCAAGCGCTGCGCCTTCGCCATCGGCGACGATCTGGTACCGCGCAGCCATACCCTGAAAAACGGCGATACGCTCGCCGTGTTGCCACCCGTCTCCGGAGGCTGAAGATGGATTCGCCACGTCCCGATACCCCGACCGAACACCACATCCGCAGCACGCCGCTGTCGCTGGACGCGATGCTGGCCGATACCGAGCGTGAGGATTGCGGCGCGCTGGCGATCTTCGCCGGCACTGTGCGCAATCATCACGAAGGCAAGCCGGTGACGCACCTGGTCTACACCGCACATGCGGCGCTGTGCGAAAAGCTGATCGCCGGCATCGAGGCCGAAACGCGCGAGCGTTTCGGCGTGCCGATCTGCCGCATCCAGCACCGCATCGGCGAGCTCGGCGTCGGCCAGAACGCGATCCTGGTGGTGGTGCGTTCGCCGCACCGCGCCGAGGCTTTCGCCGCGCTGCGCCATGCGGTCGATGCCACCAAGCATCGCGCGCCGATCTGGAAGGAAGAGTTCTACAGCGACGGCAGCAGCGCCTTCGTCACCGGCTGCTGCATCGCGCCGGACGGCGAAGCGGACGCGCACGATCATTCCCACGAACACGAGCACACGCATGCGTGACATCACCCTGAAGCCGACCACCCTGCGCAGCGCGCGCGCCGCCGGCTTCGTGCGATTGCCGCCGGAGACGATCGCGGTGGTGCGCAGCGGCGAAGTCGAGAAGGGCGACGTCTGCGGCGCCGCCAAGCTGGCCGGGATGATGGCGGTCAAGCGCACGCCGGACCTGTTGCCGCATTGCCATCCGATCGGCGTGCTCAAGACCGAAATGGACGCGCAGGTCGTCGACGACGGCATCGAACTGGCGGCGGAGGTTCAAACGATCGCCTCGACCGGGGTGGAGATGGAAGCGCTCACGGCGGTGTCGATCGCCGCGCTCACGGTCTACGACATGCTCAAGGCCTACGCGCCGGCCGAGGCGATGAAGATCGGCAATATCCGCCTGCTGCAGAAAAAAGGCGGCAAATCGCATTTCAAGCGCGCCCTCAAGGAGACGCTCGGCGGCGCCCGCGCCGCGGTGCTGGTGCTGTCCGACACCGTCGCCGCCGGCAAGAAACCGGACACCGCCGGCGCCTCGGTACGCGACCGGCTGGCCGAGGCCGGCTTCGACATTGTCGCCTACGACATCGCGCCGGACGAGCCCGAGCAGATTCGCGCCTGGGTGCAGGGCTGGATCGAGAACAAGGCGGACTTCGTGGTCACCGTCGGCGGCACCGGCCTCGGCCCGCGCGACCGGACCGTGGACGCGGTGCAGCCGCTGCTGACCACCGAACTGCCCGGCTTCATGGAAGCGGCGCGCAGCTTCGGTCAGGCGCGCACGCCCTACGCGATGCTGTCGCGCGGCATCGCCGGCCTTTCGGGCAGCAGCTTCGTCGCGACCTTTCCCGGCTCGCGCAAGGGCGCCGAGGAAACCCTGGCGGCGGTGCTGCCGGGGCTGGTGCACCTGATCGAAGTGTGCCGCGTGGCAAGACCGCATGAGGGCGGCTACGAATGAATTGGCTGTCGCGAATCTCCGCGGCAACGCTGCTGTCACTGCCCGGTTTCGCCGCGCAGGCCGAGGATGCCACGATCGCGGTAGCGGCCAATTTCACGGCGCCGGTGGAACAGCTGGTCGCAGGCTTCGAACAGCAGAGCGGTCACAGCCTGCGCGTCTCCAGCGGCTCCACCGGCAGCCTTTACACCCTGATCACCCAGGGTGCTCCGTTCGACCTGTTGATCGCCGCGGATCAGGCGCGGCCGAAGCGTCTGATCGACGAGGATCTGGCGGTGCGCGGCACGCGCTGCACCTACGCCGTTGGTCGGCTGGTGCTATGGAGTCGAGACGCCGACCGCATCGGCGCCGATCCCGAGCCGGCACTGCGCGACCGCACCCTGCGTCATCTCGCCATCGCCAATCCGGACACCGCGCCCTACGGCGCGGCCGCGCGCGAAGTGCTCGAGAATCTAGGCGTCTGGTCGCAGCTGCAATCCAGGCTCGTGCGCGGCATGGACATCGGCCAGACTTATCACATGGTCGCCACCGCCAATGCCGAACTCGGATTCGTCGCTGCATCCTCGCTCGCCGCCGCCGGTGACGAAGCCGGCGGCAGCCGTTGGAACGTACCGGACGCTCTGCACATGCCGCTGGCACAGGATGCGGTGCTGTTGGAGCGCGGGCGCAACAATGCGGCGGCCAGCGGCTTTCTGCGCTATCTAGGCAGCGAGGACGCGCGAGGCACGATTCGCCGTTACGGCTACGAGATCGCCGCGGATGCGGCCTGCGGTTCGTAGCGCTGAAATGGCCGATCTCGAACCGATCTGGCTCACGCTGAAACTGGCGACGGCCACCGTCGTCGCCCTGCTGATCGTCGGCACGCCAATGGCCTGGTGGCTGGCGCATACCCGCAGCAAGGCGCGTGTGTGGATCGAATCGGCGGTGGCGATGCCGCTGGTGTTGCCTCCGACGATCCTCGGCTTCTACCTGCTGATCGTGCTCGGCCCCACGGGGCCACTCGGCGGACTGTGGCTGGACCTGACCGGCGGCACCCTGACCTTCTCGTTCAGCGGTCTGGTGCTGGCGTCGGTGTTCTATTCACTGCCGTTCGTGGTGCAGCCCTTGCAGACCGCATTCGAGGCGATCGGCCGCAGGCCGCTGGAAGCGGCCTGGACGCTGGGCGCGTCGCGGCTCGATGCGTTCTTCACGGTCGCGCTGCCGCTGGGCAAGCGCGGCTTCCTGACGGCGGCGGTACTGGGCTTCGCGCACACCCTCGGCGAATTCGGCGTGGTGCTGATGGTCGGCGGCAGCATCCCGCAGGAAACACGCGTGGTCTCGATCGCGATCTTCGAAGCCGTGGAACGCCACGACTATGCGGCGGCCCATCAGCTTTCGGCATTGATCGTGCTCGTATCCTATGTGGTGCTGATGGTGGTCTACGGACTCAACCGGCGCTTCCCGATGGTGGTCCGCTGAATCAGGAATGAGCGACAACGAACTCCAGATCGACTTCAGCCTGAGTCGTCCCCCGCAATTGCTGCGAATGTCCACGCATCGCCGCTGGAACGGCATTCTCGGCATCAGCGGGCCGTCTGGCGCCGGCAAGACCAGTCTGCTGCGCGTGCTGGCCGGACTGGAGCCCCAAGCACGGGGCCGCGTGCTTTTCAATGGCGAAGTGCTGCAGGACAGCGCGCAAGCCGTCTTCATTGCCCCGCACCGGCGGCGCGTCGTCGCAGTGTTCCAGGATGCGCGCCTGTTCACGCATCTGGATGTTCTCGGCAACCTTGCCTACGCCGCACGCCGCGCCACCGCGGCGCCCGCGCTGGATCGCGACACCGTGATTGCACTGCTGGGTCTGGCGCCCTTGCTGCAACGCAAGGTTGACGGACTCTCCGGCGGCGAGACGCAGCGTGTGGCGATTGCTCGCGCGGTGCTGGCGGCACCTCGACTGCTGCTGCTCGACGAGCCGGTGTCCGCTCTGGACGCGCGTGGCCGTGACGAAGTGCTGAGTTGCATCGAACGCGTGCGAGACGCGAGCGGCTTGCCAATGCTATATGTGAGCCACGCCGATGCCGAACTGCGGCGATTGGCCACCCAAATTCTGGCTCTGGAAACCGAAGCGTACGGCGCATCCTGCGACGAAACGCCGCCCGGTACGATGGTAGACCCATGCTGAAAAGTGTCGAAGAGGCGCTCAATCTGATCGCTGCGGCGACCCAACCGCTGCATGCCGTACGCGTGCCCCTGACCGAAGCCGTGCACTGCGTCTTGGCCGAACCGGCGCGCGCGCATTTCGATCTGCCGCGCTTCACACAAAGCGCCGTGGACGGTTACGCACTGCGCCATCAGGATCTGACGGCACTGCCGCAGACTCTGCCGCTGAGCGGCCACGTCGCCGCGGCGGCGCAGTCGCAGGCACCGGACCTCAAGCCCGGCACGGCGATGCGCATCCTCACCGGCGGCATGCTGCCGACCGGTGCCGACACGGTGGTCCGTCAGGAGAAAACCCGCAAGCGGGACGCCGCCATCGACATCGTCGAAGCGGTCGGTCCCGGCACCGACATTCGTCCGCAAGGCGAGGAATGCCGTGAGGGCAGCGTCATCGCAAAGGTCGGGACCCTGGTCACGCCGGCGCTGATCGCTCCGCTGGCGACGGCCGGCGTCGAGAATGTCAGCGTGCGCCAACCGCCGCGTATCGTGGTTCTGACCACCGGCGACGAAATCGTGTCGGATGGCAGCAAGCTGCGACTGGGCCAAATTCCGGATTCGAATGGCCCGCAGCTGGCCGCATGGTTGACGTCCTGGGGCATACCGCCGCTGCGCGTGGAACATGTCCCTGACCACGAGGCGGACACCCGCAATGCTCTGGAACGTGCGTTCGCAGACGCCGACATGGTGCTGAGCTGCGGCGGCGTCTCGGTCGGCGACCATGACTACATTCCAGCCGCGGCCAGGGCCATCGGCGCACGCGAGGTGTTGTGGAAGGTTGCGCAGAAGCCCGGCATGCCACTGTTCGTCGCCGAGCGCGCTGGCCGCCTGCTGTTCGGCTTGCCCGGCAATCCGGGCTCGGTGCTGGTCAACCTGCTGATCTACGTGCGCACGGCGATCCTGCGCATGCAGGGCATGGAGCCGCCGCGCGAATGGTCACGGTTCGCAACCGTCAAGGGCGAGACCATCCAGCCAGAACCGACCCGGGTACGCTGGGTGCGCGGCATCATCGACTACACCGACGACGGCCGCTGCAGTTTCGAAGCCCTGGGCGGACAGGCCTCGCACATGCTCGGCAACCTGGCGCAGGCCAATGCCCTGGCCCGAATACCACGCGGCAGCACGGCGCCCACCTGGGTGCGGTGGATGCCGATTTAGCTCAGGCCCCAATGTCGGCTGCGGGCTTTCTCAGCCTCGCGCGCGACGCAGCGCCTCCAGATCGCGTTCCAGCGCATAGAGGTCCTGCGGCATCAGGGCGCCGATCTGGCGCAGTGCGCGTGCATGGCCGGGCACCGCCTTGCCATTGACGAAAATCGGCACGGCGTCCGACAGCTTCTCGCGCAGGCGCAGCAGCTGCGCGGAGATATCCTGAGCGCCCGACCCACCCGACAGGTTCAGCACGACACCACGCGCCTGTGACACATCGGCTGCGAACACGATCTCTTCGGACGCCAGACCCGCGCCGGGATACATCACCGACCAACCGGCCCGCGCCGCGACCACCGCCGCCGCCAGCGCGCCGACTTCCTGGTGCTGTCCGCAGTGCGAAGTCACCAGCAATACCGGCCCCTCGCTGCTGTCGTTGATGTCCTGCAACAGACGGCCCAGCGCGGTCCGCAACTGAGTGCCGACAAAGTGTTCATGGCAGGCACGCATGCGGCCGACATGACGGCGTTCGGCCACCGCGTCGAGCAGCGGCTGCACGAAACGCTCCATGACCGCGACCAGCGAATGCTGCGTAAAGGCACGGGATGCGACCTGCAGCAAGCCGGTACCATCCAGCCGTGCCACCGTATCCACCGCCGAATCCAGCAGTTGCGGCAGCGTGGCGCTGGCGTCGACGGACGTGGCTCGGCTCGCACTGCGGCTGATCGACAAGCCTTCGTCGCGCAACAGCTGCGCTAGGCGCTCGTCGTCCATCTGCGCCACGTCGCCGATCCGCCATCCGGCTTCGGTGACTCGGCGCAACAACGTCAGGCGCGCGATTTCCCCGTCCGAATACATCCGTCGCGCGGTGTCCGAACGATCCGGCTGCACGGCCTCGTAGCGCTTTTCCCAGGCACGGATCACATGCGTACTCAGACCGCTGCGCCGCGCCGCGACCTGAATCGGATGCTGCGCCATGACCGCGTCCACTCGAGCTAGGTTCGACATTCTTGTTTTCATTCCCAATCGATATTCAGGCGCATGCCCGGGCTTGGTTCATGCAAACCTCGACAAACGCCGCTTTGGCCTACGAACAGTGATACGGGCCTGACCGGCTTTTGGATGCAGCCGGCCGGTGAACGGTTCGACACGCTTACAATCTCCTTATGGAACTTCTCGAATCACCGGCACTGGCGGCGGCCTGCAGCCTCGTTCTGGGCGTGCTGATCGGCATCGTCGTCACCGGACTGCTGCTACGCGGTCGCCTGCTGCGCAGTGACGCCCAGGCCGACGCGCAGCGCACCGAACTCGAACGGCAACGTGAACAGATCGACCGCGCGCAGGCGGAAAGTCGGCGTCTCGACAGCGAACTCGCCGCCAATCGCGCCACACTGGCCGCACAGCTCGAATCCTCCGCCGAGAAGCTCAAGCTGCTGGAATCCACGCGCGAGGAGATGACGACGCGCTTCAAACAGTTGTCGCAGGAAATTCTCGAAGAGAAATCCAAGCGGTTTTCCGAGAGCAACCGCGAACAGATCGAAAATCTGCTGAATCCGCTGCGCGAACGCATCGGTCATTTCGAACAACAGGTCAAACAGACCTACGAGCACGAAACCCGGGATCGCCTTGCGCTCAAGTCGGAAATCGTCAATCTGCAAAAGCTCTCGCAACAGGTGTCCTCGGATGCCAATAACCTCGCTAACGCACTGAAGGGCGAAACGAGGACACAGGGCGCCTGGGGCGAGATGATTCTGGAACGCATCTTCGAGCTGTCGGGGCTGGAGCGCGGGCGCGAATATGAGACCCAGGTCAACATCAGCATCGAAGGCGGCCGACGCCGACCGGACGCGGTGGTGCATCTGCCGGATGGGCGCGATGTGATCGTGGATGCCAAGGTGTCACTCACGGCGTTCTCGCGTCTCGGCGAGGCCGTTGACGAAACCGAACGCCGTACGCGCCTGACCGAACACGTGCAATCGATACGCACCCACATCAAGGGATTGTCGGTCAAGGAGTACCAAAGCCTGCCGGGCATCGAGTCGCTGGACTTCGTGCTGATGTTCGTACCGTCCGAGGCCGCGTACATCGAGGCCCTGCGGGCGGCGCCGGATCTGTACGAGGACGCGCTGGCGCGCAACGTCGCGCTGGTATCGCCGTCCACGCTGCTGCCGACCCTGCGCACCGTGGAAAACCTCTGGAACATCGAGCGCCAGGGCCAGAATGCGCAGAAGATCGCCGAGGAAGCCGGCAAGCTCTACGACCAGTTCGTGCTGTTCGAGACCGCGCTGTCGGACGTCGGCGACAAGCTCGGCAAGGCCCAGAACGCCTACGACACAGCGCGCAAGCGCCTCATCGACGGCCGCGGCAACCTCGTGCGCCGCACCGAGCAGCTGCGGGTGATGGGCGCCCGCGCCAGCAAGGCGCTACCGGCCGATCTGGTCCGCGAGGCGAACGAGGACGATGAGACACTTGAGGCGCCGGACGAGGCTGAAGGAAGCTGATTCGCGGGGCTGAAAAGCAACAGCTTTTATTTCGTGCAAAGACGCCAAGGCGCAAAGCGAAGCAACCATAAAATCAGTTCAAGTCTGTTGCCTTTATAGATTTTTGTTCTTCTTAGCGGCTTAGCGCGAGACAAAAACCGGTCAAGCAGTCGCCCCACCACAGGAACTGCCGCCGCCGGCGGTGCAGCCGAAGCAGTGCGAGCCGAACACGATGTGGCGCTGCATCAGGCGTTCGTAGTCGAAATCGAACACCGTCATGTCGTCGACCGCCGCCGGCAGTTGCAGCATCTGGTTGAAGTCGCAGTCGTAGAGCCGGCCGTCGTGGCTGACCGAGATCAGATTGCGGCACATCACGCCTGCAGCGGCCGCCGGGTTGAAGGCAGCCAGCAGCTTGTCCATGTAAGCCGCGTACTGTCCGGATTTTTCCAGGTGCAGGCGGAAGCGGTGAATCGGCATGTTGGTGATCGTGAACAATCCGTTGAAACGCAGACCGAGCTTGCCGAGTTCGCGCCGGAAGTCGCCTTCCAGGACGGTCTGCGCCGCCGGCAGGTAAGGCCCCGCCGGGTTGTAGACGAGATTGATGATCAGACCGCTGTCCGCCTGTCCGTAACCGACTGCATTGAGCTGCCGCAAGGCCTCCACGCTCTTTTCGAATACGCCCTTGCCGCGCTGCGCATTGGTGAAGTACGGCTGGTAGTACGGCAGCGAAGACACCACTTCCACGCCCTGGGCGGCGAACCATTCCGGCAGATGCCGCATTGACCGGCCATTGAGCGGATGACCGTCGAACTGCACGGTGAGGTTGTGCCGCACCATGACCTTGCGGCCCAGGGCGCGGGCACGAATCACCAGTTCCTCGAACTGCGCGTGCAGTTCCGGGGCGCCGCCGGTGATGTCCAGCGTACCGATCTGCGGATGGGTTTCGAGGATGCGCAGGCAGGCGTCCACGGCCTGCGGGCTCATCGCCTCGGTGCGCGCCGGCGAGGCATCCACGTGGCAATGCCGGCAAGCCTGGTTGCAGAGCTTGGTGATGTTGAGCTGCAGGGTATCGATCGCCAGCGGCGGCAGATCCAGGCCTCGTGTACGCAAGGCTGTCTCGAAGTCGTGATCGGCGGCTTCCGCCTCAAGCTCGCTCAGGGGGATTGCGGACAAGACTGCGCTAGCCCCGGTCAAAGCGTCAGCTTCTTGATGTGATTCTGCATCTGCACACTGTGCACCAGAGTGATGCCGGCCTGCATCACCGCCGCCACGTGTACCGCCTCCATCATCTGCTCAGGATTGGAGCCGGCTTCCAGGCAGGCGGTGGTATAGGCGTCGATGCAGTACGGACACTTCATCGCATGGGCCACAGCCAGCGCGATCAACGCCTTCTCGCGCTTGGACAGCGCGCCATCGGTGGCTGTGACGGCGCCGTAGTACTTGAAGAACAAGTCAGCGTGTTCAGGGCCGTGCTCGCCAATGTTGCCGAACTTGGCAAGATCTGCGGGATCGAAATAGCCGGCGCTACTGCCGGAGGTGTTGCTCATGTCTGCTGTCCTGTGATCCGGGGGCATCAGCGTTCACCCGAGCCGGCTTCAAGTCAAACCTTGTGACAGGTTCAGCGCAAGCTCACCGCGAACGACGAGGATGCAATCCTCAGCCGAAGGAGAGCCCGTGATGACGATGAAACTGATTCCGTTCGAAGCCGACAACGTGGTGGCCATCCAGACCGAAGGCAGGATCGCGAGCCAAGATTACGACCTCGTCCTGGCGGACGTGCAAGACAAGCTGCAAAGACATTCCAAGCTGCGCATCTATGTCGAAATGGCCACCTTCACCGGCATCTCTGCCGAAGCCTTTTTCAAGGACCTGAAGTTCGGTCTCGGCCACATGGACCGATTCGACCGTGAAGCGGTGGTCACCGACAAGGCTTGGATGCAGCGCTTCGCCAGCGCAGCGGACAAACTGTTTCCGGGCATCGATATCAAGGTCTTCGCCAGCCAGGACAAGGACGTCGCACGGGACTGGGTCGTCGCCTGATTCCGCTTATCGCACCGCGTCGCCCACACGCCGCAGTTCGTAGTCCAGATCGGTATCGGCGACGGGCTTGCCGTCGCGGTCGTACATTCTGAGCGTCTGCGAGTCCGCAACGGCGAAGAAACGATCGCCACTACCGCCCTTGAGCCGGATCAATCCCTGATCGTCGCGCGTCCACTGACCGGTGGTCACGATCGGCTGCGTGCTGCGTGACAGATAGGTTTCGGAAAGGCGAAACAAACCGTCCTGCGACAGCAAAAGCTCGGCCTTGATTCCCGCGCAATCCGCGCAGGGAATCACCCCTTCATAGGTGCCATAGACCGCAGTCGCGCCGCCACTGGTTCCACCGCAGGCGGACAGCGCCAGAAGAATGAATGCAAGCAGAGGCCGAAAGATCACTGACATTGGAATCATCTCCGTCCGGTCGGCGCCGACACCAGGGCCGGCGTGCTACAGCAGCAGATGCGCCAGCGGCACACTGAGCAGGGAAACCAGAGTACCCACACCGACGATGCTGTTGGCAAGCTTCGGATCGAGACCGAACTGTCCGGCAAGAATGCCGGCCGAGACCATCGGCGCCATCGCTGCTTCCAGCACGCTGACGGTCAGCGGCAGGCCACGAATCCCCAGGGGCACGCCGACCAGCCACACCAGCAGCGGCGCCAGCATCAGTTTCCAGCCCAGGCCCAGCACCAGCGGCGCACGCTGGCCGCTCCCGAAACCCAGCTGAAACTGCAGGCCGACCGAGAACAGCGCCAGCGGCGTCAGCGTGCTGCCGAGGCGCGTGAGCACCTCGTCCACGATCGGCGGCCAACCGCCGGCCGCGGCGGCAATGAGCCCGATCACCAGACCGATGAACGGAGGGAATGTCAGTACGCGCCGGACGATCGCGCGTGGATGCGGCTCGCGCCCGGCGTAGATCGCCGCAGCCACCACGGCGCCGGTGGACAGAACGATGAAGGTGCCGAGCTGATCGCCAAGCACCGCCAGCCCCATCGCCTCACGACCGCGCAGGGCTTCGATCAGCGGATAACCCATGAAGGCGGTATTGCCGAGCCCGCAGGTCAGTACGACGGCGCCGATGCGGCCACGCGACCAGTGCAGACGCCGGCCGATCCGGTCGAACAGCAGCCAGGAGCCGATGAACACCAGCCAGGGCGACAGCGCGAGATACCAGACGTCCAGACGGAAATCGAGTTTCGGCAACAGCTCCATGACCAGCGCCGGCAGCGCCAGATCGATGATCCAGGTGTTGATCACCGCGGGCGCATCGCGCGGCAGACGGCCCGAACGCGCGAACAGCACGCCGAGCCCCAGGCAGATGAGCAGTAGCAGGAACGAGGACATGAGAATCGTGTACGGATCGAGGCGCGCATTCTACGCACCCGCGCGGCCGGCATCGCCGGACCGAGACCAAGGTCTGAACGCAGAGCGGCTGACGAACCGATTTATTTCAGCAGGCGGTCGAATCCGAAGCTGCGCGGATTCAGCACGTTGTTCGGGTCCAGGCGCCGCTTCTGGCCCAGCAAGCCTTCCAGTGTCTCGGGTGCGGTATGCGCCGCATACTCCTCGGCCCATTTCGGACCGATGCCGTGCTCGGCGCTGAAGGTCCCGCCGTGGGCCAGCGTGACGTCGATCACGCGACGGATCAGCGCGGCCGCGCTGCCCTTGACCGGCGATTCGCGCGTACCCAACAGATGCAGATGCGCGCCACCGACGCCGGCATGACCGAAAGCAATCAGCTGGACCTGCGGGAAATCGGCTTCGAGCTGAGCCTGCAATCCGGCGAGATAGTCGCCGAATACCGCCACCGGCGTGGCCGTATCGAAGCTCAGCCTGCCACCGCCGAGTTCGCGCATACGATGGTTGCTGGCTTCGGTAATCGAATGACGGATCGCCCTGAGCACCGGCAGCGGTGCATAGCCGATCTGCTCATCCTGCAACTCCAACTCACCCGCCAGGAATTCGTAGAGACGCGCCGCCAGATCGATGTTGGGGTCCGGGGTCTTGAGTTGCAGCAACACGAAATACGGCGTACCGGGATCGGTCTCGAACGGCCAACGAAAAGCGTCTCCGCGCAGGCCACGCACCAGTTCCAGCGCGCTGCGGCCGATGAACTCGAATTCCTCGACCTCGCCCGGAAAGGCGGCGCGCGCGGCGCTCAGTATCCGCATTGCGGCCGGCATGTCGGCCACCGGCAACATCGCGGCTTCGCGCTGCATCGGCACCGGAAATGTTCTCAGGCGTACTTGCGTGATCACCCCGAAGGCACCCTGGCTGCCGATCAGTCCCCAGGCGGTATTCACGGAAGCGGAGTCGATGGCCAGCGTATCGGTCGCCGGCAGACGCCAGCTGGCCGCGCTGCAATTGCCGCTGGGCTCACCATTGCCCCAATAGCCAGACGCCGAGACGCACATGTGCGCGGCCGTGCCGTAGCACACGGCATTGGCGCCGGCTGAGGCATTGGCGACACAGGCGCCGACCGTGGCGGCGCTGCTTGAGCCCATTTCCATCGGAAACATCAGATCGATCGGCGCGAGAATCCGGTTGAGCGCATCCACTGCCATCGCGCCCTCGACGAGGATACTGGCGCCGTCGACGGACGGCTTGCCTGCGTCGCGCCACCAGGCCGCCAAGGCATCGCCGTGCGCCTCGGGCGCCAGGCCGGTCTCGAAATCGAAACTGCGTCCGTCCGCCAGACTGAAGCTCAGCGGCTGTTGCAGCTTTTCCAGCGACAGCACGATCTCGCCTTCGGGACGTTGCGCCTCGACCAGGCCGGTACGACCGGCGCTGATGACCAGCCGCGCACCCGTTTCATTGGCGGTGCGCAACATCTCGCCGACTTCGGATTCGCTGGCCGGAAGCAGCAGACCGGCGGCCTTGCCGGGCTCGCCACGTTCGGGGATTTCGTAGGCTTGCAGACGCTCGGGCGCGTCGCTGTAGTGATTCGAAAACCGCTGTTGCAGCGTGCTCATTCGGTACGATTCGGGCGTATGGACGCCCCTGGCAATACGGAAGCGCTCAGTCTATCAGCCTGCCGTCTTGCACCGGGACCGGCATGGACAAGCCACGCCCACGGACCAACAATCGGCCGATGAGCGAACCGATCACCCCACGGACCGAGCAGGCACTTGTCGAAGCGGCGCGACTCGGAATGCGCCGGGCGTACACGCCTGTCAGCGGATTCGCGGTTGGCGCGGCGGTGCTGAGCGTCAGCGGCACGATCTATCCGGGCTGCAACGTCGAAAGCGTGATTTCGGGCATGGGCGTGTGCGCGGAGCGCTGCGCGATCGATCACGCGGTTGCGAACGGCGAGTACCGGTTTTCGGCGATCGCGGTGATCTCCGCCAAGTCCGAGCCACTGTCGCCCTGCGGCATGTGCCTGCAGTACATCGGCGAGTTTTCGCAGGTCGCCGGGACCGACATCACGATATTGATGTTCGGCGCCGACGGCAGTCTGCGGCGCAGCAGCGTGCGCGCGATGTCACACGCGATCTTCGGACCCGACGACCTTGGCCTGGATCTGAGCCGCTATCGCGAATGAACCGGATGCAGCCTCAGCGATTGACTGTCCGCTCCCACATCTGCAGGTACAGCTCGGCCGAATTGTAGAGATCGGTGATGGCCTGCTCGCCACCTTCGATCCGCACCGCCTCCACCCAGTCGGCGATCATGCCGTACTGCGCCAGGCCTTCGGAGTTGATGTCGAAGTAGCGGCCACCTTCGGGCACCGCGCTCTGTTCGAACACCAGAGGCTGCAGACCATCGAACTGGGGTCCCCAGCCCGGACCACTGAACAGGGTGAACGGATACTGCACGGGCTCGGCATCCGAGCCACGCGGCGGCGACTGATGCGCCAGGCCGTTCATGTCGGCACCGTAGCCCATCGCGAACAGATAGTCGGGACTTTTGACCGTGCGCAGCAGTTCGCGCTGTTCGTTGTACTTGATGCCATTGCCCTTGGCCGGATACAGCAGGCCGCCATCGGCGAGCAGGCGTCGCGCCTGTTCCATGCTGATGCCGCCGTGGCCACCATGCGTCGAAACCAAGGGATACACAGGGCTGTGTTCTTCGGCCATGTCGAGCAGCTGGGTCTTCATCTTGAGGTCCATGTGGTCGACCTCGATGATGATCTTCTTGTCCATCAGCCGCTCCATTGCGTAGCGGCCGAGGTCCGTAAACCAGCGCGAGTTGCATTGCTTTCCGGTGGGATACAAGGGCACCAGCCCTTGCGTCAGATTGGTCAGCAGATCCACCAAGGGATTGAGCGAATCGACCGGCAGCGAGGTGGTCATGTCCGCACCGGCGTCGAAGAAATACGGCTGATCGGGGCAGGTATAGGTTTCCCAGAATCCAAGGGTATCGACGAAGTTGCCCACGTTGAGAATCAGTCCGTCAAAGATGCCGTTGCCGCCGAGGCTGTTGTCGAATTCGTGCAGCGGGAACATCTGCCGTACGCCCAGGTTGTAGAGACGGTCCAGCTGGGTATCGATCTCGGTTTTGTCACAACCGTTGATATCCGGCGTGAGTCCGCCGACCTTGATGACCTGACAGTTGAAGATATGCGAAATCTCGATGCCCAGCACCACCGCGAGCTTGCCCTCATTGATCACTGAGCGCGCCTCCTGCGGTGACTCGACGATACGGAACCAACCCTTGCCGGGGCCACCGGACTGGGCATCGATGTAGTCCTCCAGATCGTGCATGTACTGGATCTGCTCAATCGAGCTTTCCATTTCATTGCAGCGCGGCGGTACCACCAGCTCGGTCAGGTTGTCGACGATGTCGCTGACGTCGATGTCCAGTGCATTGGCCACATCGACCACCGATTGCAGCGTGCACAAGACCTGGTTCTCGACCAGATCGTTGACCATGATGCGCATACCGGCCATGTACGCACGTTCGATCCAGCGGTAGTACATGCCCTCGTGCATCAGCGAATTGCGATTCGGCCAGTCGACGAAGGTCGGCCACCCCTGGGTGTCATGGGCTGCCAGCGGGTTGACGCTTTCCCCCCCCATCAGATTGCCCACCAAATCGAGTATGCCGTTTGGACCGTGCTGCACACTGCAGTCACCTAGCGCTTCGGTCACACCGTATTTATGGAACGGTTGCCCGTAGTGCCCGCCACCGAGGAAAGTGGTGGCGCTGGCGTGGGCGTGTACTTCAGCGAATCCAAGTACAGGCTGGTCCACGCCGCGGCCCTTAAAGGTCTGTCCTTGCACATCGAGCGCAATCTCGGGGAACGGTACGCAACCGCGTGCCGCGGCGAACGCGAAATCGAACGGTTCGGTCGCCAGCTCGAACAGACCGCTTTCCTCGTTGACGGCGAGATAACGGTCGGCCAGTTCGGAATACAGCGTGAATTGAGCGTCTCCGCGTTCGAGTACGGTCCAGTCGGCCTCGGCGCAGGGGTCAGCCACACTGCCTACGAGCGTCCGCGTCTCGCCCAATGCCGCCGCTCCGCTGACGGCGAGCATCGTCTCATTGTCGGAATAGAGGAAATACTTGCCGAGCGCGGTCGGCTTCATGAACAGCGGCGTGGCGGCAGCGACATCGCCAGCGGCGGCGATATAGCCGCCCTCTTCGTCACGCAACGCGTACTCGCCACTATCGACCGCCTGCAGGGCGTAACAACCATTGGCCATGTCGTAACGCGTCAACGGCGCTGGCGTCGGATCCGGGTCCTGCGGCGTATCGCCGCCTCCGACCTCGCTCGACCCGCCGCATGCCCCCAGCAACAGCGTGGCACCCAACAGCGCCGTCCGACATCCGTGTCGCTTCATGGTAAGTCTCTCCCAGATTCCCTAGCCGATACTGCTCGTATACAGGGCTGGTTTTTCCAGCTGAACAGTGTCATTCACTAGTCATACTAAGACTCGATGAACATCAAGAGGCTGACATTTACCGCCACCGGTCTGCTCGTGCTGTTCGGCCTTTTCCTATGGATGAAGCCGGCGCCAGAGCCGGCCGCGAAGGCTCCGCTCGCGGCAGAAGAAATGATCGAAGGCTCGGCTCCGGCTGCGGCCGTGCAATCCGACATTCCTGAACTCAATGGAAGCGATGGAACCGTTCCGGCGCCGCAGCCGCAGCGCTTCGAGTGGACGGTGTCGAACGGTCGCCGTGCGTCAGGGCCCGAGCGGGTCATCGTCCATGTAGGTGACACGGTGTCGCTGACGCTGCACTCCGATCAGCCCGAGGAGCTGCACCTGCATGGCTACGACCTTCATCAGCATGTGCACGCAAACCAGGCGGCGACGCTGGAGTTCATCGCCAAACATGCCGGCCGTTTCGCGCTGGAGCTGCATCATTCCGACGTCGAACTGACCGTCGTGGAAGTTCAACCCTGATGGACCGCCACAGGCTTCCATGCTGGCGGAGCCTGGCGGCGCTGGCATTGGGCGCACCGTCTGCAGCATTCGCGCATTCCTTCGGGCAGGTCTACAACCTGCCGGTTCCGGTGTGGCTCTATCTGTATGGCGCCGCCGCCGCGCTCATCCTGTCTTTCATCGTGGTCGGCTATTTCGCGACGGAAAGCGACAACGAGCATCCGGCACATGGCATCGAGCTTGGCGAAAGCCTGGGCGTCCGCCTGCTACGTCGCATTCGGCTGATGGGATTGTTGCGTATCGTCGCCGTGCTGATGCTGGTGCTGTGCATCGTCAGCGGACTGTTCGGCACCCGTAATGCCTACGGCAATTTCAACATGACTTTTTTCTGGGTCGTGTTCATCCTCGGCTTCGGCTACTTCACGGCGATCTGCGGCGACAGCTATGCCGTACTCAGCCCTTGGCGCACGCTCGCCGACCTAGTCGGTCGGTGTTGGGGTTCGTACGCACGCGGGCGCCTGCGCTACCCGCCCTGGCTCGGCTATTGGCCAGCGCTGCTGCTGTACATGGGTTTCGTATGGATCGAGCTGTTCGGCAATACGCGGCCGTACTCGCTGTCCGTGATCCTGGCGGTCTACACCGTACTCAACCTGATCGGCGTCTGGCTGTTTGGCAAGACAGCTTGGTTTCGTTACTGCGAATTCCTGGCCGTCTATTTCCGGCTGCTGGCCAAAGCGGCGCCGATTGAATACCGCCCGGGAGAACCCGGGCCTGGACGCCTGCGTCTACGCTGGCCCTTTTCTGGCCTGCTTGAGGAGCGAGCTGACAGCATCAGCCTGCTGCTGTTCGTGCTGTTCATGCTGTCTTCGACCGCCTTCGACGGCTTGCACGAAACCGTCATCTGGATGAGTTGGTTCTGGCTGGATATCTACAAGTCGCTCACGCCCTGGATCAGCCCCAATCCGTTCATTGCTTACCCGACACTGCGCAAGCTCTACCTGAGCTACCAGACCACGGCGCTGGTGCTGTCACCTTTCCTTTACCTGATGACCTACCTGCTGTTCGTCTGGCTGGCGAAACGCGCTGCACGCAGCACACTACCGCTTCGGGCTCTGGCGCTACGCTTCACCTATTCGCTGATTCCTATCGCGCTGGTCTACAACATCACGCACTACTACACACTATTGCTGACGCAAGGTCCGAAGATCATCAGCCTCACCTCCGATCCGCTGGGCCGGCGCTGGGACTTGTTCGGCACGGCCGGCTGGTTTCGCGCACCGTTCATTCCTGACATGGGAACGGTCTGGAATGTACAGGTGGGCCTGATCGTGCTCGGACATATGGTCAGCGTTTATCTTGCGCATGTGGAAGCCCTGCGCCTGTTTCCTAAACGCTCGCAGGCCATAGCGAGTCAGCTGCCAATGCTGTTGCTGATGGTGTTGTTCACCACAGCGGGGCTGTGGATACTCTCGCAGCCGATCAAGCCGGGCGCATAGCGCGCACCGACACGTTCCCTACACAGCTCATCGCGCACAGATCGCCGGCACGATCCGGAATCCCTGTGAGCTTCGGTGTCCGTATGGATTCCCGGCCCCCCCCCACAAAAAAGGGCGCCCGAAGGCGCCCTCAATCCTGCTGTTGAGGCTTATTTTCCGAGCACCCGGAATTCCACGCGGCGGTTCTGTGCGCGCCCGGTCTCGGTGCTGTTGTCGGCGACCGGATCGTCCTCACCGTAGCCACGCGAGCTGAGCTGGCTGCTCGATACGCCCTGGCTGATCAGGAACTCACGCACCGCAGCGGCGCGACGATCCGACAGCTTCATGTTGTAGGCGTCGCTGCCCTTCGAGTCGGTATGACCGGCGATTTCGACCTTCATGCTGGTCTGGTCGCTCAGGCCACGGGCCACCTTGAGCAGCGATTCCTTCGCGCTCGCCGTGAGCTGTGCCGAATCGAACTCGAAGTTCACGTTCTGCAGCACGATGGTCTGCTTCTCGATCACGCAACCCGTCGAATCAACCCGCAATCCGACCGGCGTGTTCGGGCACCGATCCGTGTAGTCCGGCACCTTGTCGCCATCCGAATCCAGCGGACAACCGCGCGAGTCGACACGCACGCCGGCCGGCGTGTTCGGACATTGGTCGACACGGTCGAGCACGCCGTCTCCGTCCGAGTCGGGCGGTGGTGGTGGTGGAGCCGGAGGCGGCGGCGGAGCCGGCGGTTCCGGCTTGTCGCCGAGCGCGACCTGAACGCCGAGGTTGACCATCAGATCACCGAGCGGATCGGAACCTGGAACCGCGCCGAAATCGCTGTCGATGTACTGGTAGCGAACATCGGTGCGCATCGCCACACGGTCGGAGATGTCACCCAATAGGCCGAGGCCGGCGTTGAGGTAGTAGTCATCGTCGGACTTCGCGGCGAGATTCTGGTGCACGTAACCACCGCCCAGCAGCGCGAACGGTCGAATCGCGGACTGTGTGAACGGGAACATCAAGTCGGCGGACAAGCCCGAGGTATGATCCTTGTGGCTGTCGACTTCGTGCTCGGTGAAGTAACCGAAGCCACCGAGTTCGAGATTGACCCAGCGACTCAGCGGTACACCGTAGAGCAGGCGTCCACCCCAACCGTAGTCATTGTTGTAGCGATCAGTATCGGGGCCGATGTAGCTGCCGAGAATGCTGACGTATGGGCGTGAATCGTAGTCCTGGTCCATGTCCTGGGCGTGGCTCGCACCGATCGGCGCGAGTATCGCCAGCGAACAGGCCAGCATTGTTTTTGGCGCTTTCATGGGATCTCCATTGAACACGGTTATCCCCCCGTGGCCGCGGATTGTAGCGACACTTTCACATTTCAGAAATCATCTGCGGTTAAGGCAGTAAATGATTGATACCAATCGATCTATGCCTACCACAATCTCACTGAAAATCGCGTGAATGCGTCGGCAGGGCACCCAGCCATTCGCTGACATCACGCAAGCGTTCGACCACGATGTGAATCACACCGCTGACATTCTGCAGACGTCCGTGTGCCAGCAACAGACGCCCGCCCAGAACCGCCTCGCGCTGTTCGTCCAGCAGTTGCACACGAATTACCAGATTGTGGAATCCCGTCTCGTCCTCCAGCGTCATGAACATCGTGCCCTTGGCGGTCTGCGGCCGCTGGCGGTTGATGACGAGTCCGCCGACGCGCACGGCAACGCCGTCCGGCAACTGCGGCAATTCTTCGGCGCGGCGCAGCCGCAGGCGGTCCATGCGCGGGCGCAGCAAGGCCACCGGATGGCGCCGAAGCGTCAGCCCGGTGGCCTCGTAGTCGGCCACGATATCCTCACCTTCACGCGGCACCCGCGAGGCAAGCGGCGCTTCGCGAGCGGCATGTCCAGCCAGCAGGCCCGGCAGTCGCTGCACGCCGAGCGCGGCCCAGCGTGCGGCGTGACGGTGACCGGCGATCGGGCGCAGCGCGTCCGCATCGGCCAGCGCGCGTCGCTCCCGTGCGTTCAAGGCGGCGCGATGACAGAGATCGTCGACATCGCTGAACGCCCGGCTCGTCCGCGCCAGTTCGATACGTCGCGCCGCCGCCTCATTGAATCCCTTGACCAGTGCCAGGCCCAGGCGCAGCGCCGGTGCGCCCCCTGTTGCGGGTTCCAGGCCGGACTCCCACAGACTGGCGCTCACATCCACGGGGCGCACCTCCACGCCGACACGCCTCGCCTCACGCACCAGTTGCGCCGGCGCGTAGAAGCCCATCGGCTGGCTGTTGAGCAGGCCGGCAAAGAACGCCGCCGGGTGATGGCACTTCAGCCACGACGAGGCATAGGCCAGCAGCGCGAAACTGGCGGCATGCGATTCCGGAAAGCCATAGTCACCGAAGCCCAGAATCATCTCGAAGATACGTCTGGCGAAATCCGGGGTGTAGCCGTTCTGCGCCATGCCCGCGTACAGGCGATCACGGATCGGCTCCAGACCGCCCTTGTGCTTCCACGCCGCCATCGAGCGTCTCACCTGATCGGCTTCGCCCGGCGTGAAATTGCCGGCCACCATGGCGATTTCGATCACCTGTTCCTGGAACAGCGGCACGCCCAGGGTGCGGCTCAGCACCGCCTCCAGTTCGGGGCGCTCATAGCGCGGTGCCTCCTTGCCTTCGCGGCGCCGCAGATAGGGGTGCACCATTCCGCCCTGGATCGGCCCCGGCCGCACGATCGATACCTGGATCACGAGATCGTAGTAGTTCTTGGGCTTGAGCCGCGGCAGCATCGACATCTGCGCGCGCGATTCGATCTGGAATACACCCACCGTTTCGGCGCGCTGGATCATCGCGTACGTGGCCTCATCACCTTCCGGAATGTCCTTCAGCGCCAGGGGCGCGCCGCGCCAAGCCGAGATCATTTCCAGGCTGCGCCGGATCGCCGAGAGCATGCCCAGTGCCAGCACGTCGACCTTGAGCAGGCCCAGGGCTTCGAGATCGTCCTTGTCCCACTGGATGATGGTGCGATCCGGCATCGCCGCGTTCTCGACCGGCACCAGTCCATGCAGCGGCGTCTCTGAAATGACGAAACCGCCGACGTGCTGGGACAGGTGTCTGGGCATGCCGATCAGTTGACGGACCAGATCGATCCACAGGCGCACACGCGGTGCCTCGGCATCGATGCCGAGCACCCGCAGGCGATCGCTCAGCTGTTCCGGCGTATCCCACCAGGCCAGTGATTTGGCCATGCGATCGATCAGGTCCGGCGACTGGCCCAGCGCGCGACCAACATCGCGAACCGCCATGCGCGGGCGGTAGTGAATCACCGTGGCGGCGATCGCGGCACGGTCACGGCCATATTTTTCGTAGATGTACTGGATCACCTCCTCGCGGCGCTGGTGTTCGAAGTCCACGTCGATGTCCGGCGGCTCCTTGCGTTCGCGCGACATGAAGCGCGCGAACAACATGCGCGAGCGATCCGGGTCGACTTCGGTGATGCCGAGGACGAAACAGACCAGCGAATTGGCGGCGCTGCCACGGCCCTGGCACAGAATTCCCCGGCCGCGTGCCCAGCGCACCACATCCTCAACCGTCAGGAAGAAATGCTCGCACTGTCGCTCCGCAATCAGCGCCAGTTCGTCCTCGATACCTTGGCGATTCCGCGCACTGACGCCTTCGGGCCAGCGGTTCGACATGCCCTGTTCGCACAGGTGGCGCAGCCAACTGATGGCGGTGTGTCCTGCGCCGACGACCTCGTGCGGATACCGGTAGTGCAGCTGATCGAGCGAAAATCCGCAGCGGTTCGCAATGTTCAGACTCTCGGCGATCCAGCCCGATGGATACAGGGATCGCAGCGCGGGCAGAGTGCGCAGATGACGTTCGCCATTCGGAAACAAGGCTTCGCCACACTCGGCCACCGGTTTTCCGAGACGGATCGCCGTCATCAGGTCCTGCAACTGGCGACGCGCGCGCACATGCATGTGTACGTCGCCAGCGGCGACGATGCGAAGTCCGCTGGACTGTGAGAGCGCAAGCAGGCGTTCGATGCGACGCGGCTCATCGCCACCACGATGCAGCTCGGCGGCGATCCAGGCACGGCCACCGAACGTCGAGCCGATCCAGTCCGCGTGCGTCTCGTCCTCCGGAATCCACAGCACCAGCGCCCGCGCCGCCAATTCCTCGACATCCACCCGATGCAGGCGATAGCCGCCCTTGCGTGTCGCGCGCCGGCCGCGCGTGATCAAGGCGCAGAGCTCGCTGTAGGCGCCGTGATCGGGCGCCAGCAGCACCAGTTTCGGGCCGTCCCGCAATCGGATCTCGGTGCCGACGATCAGCTTGAGCCCGGCGTCCCTGGCCGCAACATGCGCCCGCACGACGCCCGCCATCGAACATTCGTCGGTGATCGCCAGCGCCGCGTAGCCCAGCGCCGATGCACGCGCCACCAGCTCTTCGGCATGCGAGGCGCCGCGCTGGAACGTAAAACAGGAGAGGCAGTGAAGTTCGGCGTAGGACGGAGCCGCTTCCACCCCGACCGCCCTGCGGGCTATGCCCACAAGCCCTGGAGAAACCAGGCGTCCTTGGCACGATCCCGATAGACCCACAGGCGCATGCCGGCGGCTTCGGCGACATAGTAGTCACGTGAAACGTCGTTGCCATCCCACCAGCCGGACTCGACACGTTCGGCCGGTCCCAGCCCGGAGGGTGCGCGCGACAGCGGGCGCGGCGGATCGAGCAGCCAGGTGGGCCGCGCCATGCCGCGCGGCGGCATCGTCACCGTGGGCCCCGCTTCGGCCTGCGGCGGCAGCGCCCGCCAGCTTTTCTCGGGACGCGGATCGGCCACCAGACCGAGATTCCAGACTGCCTCGGCACCGAGGCGCGCGATCAGTTTCTCCACGGTGTCGCGCCAGGCTCGAGCCTGCTGCTGACGACCATCGAACAGATCGAACTGGACCACGTCCGGTGCCGCGAACCGCTCGGCGACGAGTTCGATCTCACGTACCGGCGCTTCCAGCTTGAAGCGTTCCAGACGCTCACGCAGCAGCAAACCCAGTTGTCCGGCATCGCATGTGGACGTCGTCAGCTGCAGTTCGAGCACGCTGTCGGGACGCCGCGGATGCGCCAGCCGCAGCGACAGCTGCTGCACGCCGGTATCGCGCGCGCGCAGGTAGTGCTGCAATTCTCCGAGTAGACGCCGCAGCGGAAACTGCAGACCTTCGGTATGAGTGATCTCGCCGAACAGCTCGAAGCGGCGCCGATAGACTGGCGGCGGCTGCAGCGCGCGGCGCGGATCCGGGCGGCGGCCGCTGAGACGGGACAGGTAATCGACCAGCCCGGCATCGAAGCGATGCGCCAGCACGTCCGATGGCAGCGCCAGCAGTTCGCCGAGACGCTCAAAGCCGCTGCCACGCAGGGCCGCGATACGATCAGGCGTCAACGGCAATCGGGCCAGCGGCACGGCATCGAGCCAGCGCCGGTGTTCGGGCGCGTCTTTCAAAACCGCGCCGTCACCGTCGAGCGCCGCCAGCAAGGCCGCCTCCGGCGTCGGCGCCACACCGCGCGCCAGCGGCATACTCCAGGCTCGGGCACTGTCCAGATCCAGTTGCGCGAGCAGTCCTTCCAGCCCGCCGAACAGTCTCAGACTGGCCCCGATCTCGACCCAGACGAGCGGCAGCGGCAGGCCATAGTCCCAGTTCGACTCGCGGGTCTCCAAGCTTACCGGCTGACCGAAACGATAGGCCCAATAGGCCAGATGCCGGAGCATCTCGGCTTCCGCCTCGCGCTCGCGGGGATGCGCTTCGACGCCCGGATACAGCGCCTGCACCTGGGCCAGATCGGTGCCGGGCGTCACGCGCTCGTCGGTACAGGCCAGCACCCAGCGGCGGCTGCCGCGACGTTCGGTGACGGCGAGCGTGCGGCCGGGCGGCGGCATCAAGGCGGCCAGGGACAATCGCGTGGGATGTAGACACAGCCACAGCATCAGCCGGGATTCGGTTCGGCGATTTCGTCATAGCCGCGCCCCAGCATCGTAAGCAGACAGAAGCCATGCCCGAACGGGTCGGCGAGATGCGCGATACGGCCCCAGACATGGGTTTGAATCGTGTCTTCGAGCACGGCGCCGGCGGCCACCGCGCGGGCTACGGCGGCGTCGACGTCGTCCACCTGGAAATCGAGATGCACCGGCGTCCAGTGGCGCGCGTAGTCGCGTGACTGGCTGATGCGACTGGCGGCCGGGCTGCCCGCCGGTTTGACCAGCAAAAACACCGGGCACGCGGCACCGCGAAGTTCGACGCCACTGGAGCCGAAGCGCCGGCAGACACTCAGGCCAAGCGCCTGCAAATAGAAGGCTTCGGCCCGGCCGAGATCGTCGACATCGATATTGACGAGCAGCTTCATCAGGGAGCTCCGCAGAAGCTGCCAGCTTATCGCCGACACGCGATCAAGGCCATGTGGCCGAAGCCTGCCGAGAGTCCGGCTACTGCGTCTTGAGCTGCGACTGGACCTTCTGCGCGACCTCGGGATTGGTCTGCATGGCCAGGTAGATTTCCTGATAGCGCGACACGGTCAGTCCGTTGTCCTCGATCGCCGCCTTCATGTCCTCGGCGGCGTCCTGCTTGATTTCGGTCTGTGCCTGGGCGTCTCCGGCGGCCTTGAGCTTCGGCTGGACTTCGACATTGATGCGCCGCACGTCCTGCGCGGAAGCAACGAACTGGTCGATCTCCGCCTCGCTGACGGGTGTGACCTGCGGGGCCTGAGTCATCGGTGGTTGCGGCGACGCCGGTTCCTGCTGCTGGGCAAATGCCAATGGCGCGGTGGCCAGGCTCGTCAGCACGATGCCGACAGTGAGGTGCTTGCGCATCTGAATCTCCTGTTTCGCAAAAAGAAAAAGGGGCAGATCACTCTGCCCCCTCATTTGCGACCGACCGACTGCCGACAAGTTCAATCCTTGTCCGGCAAGACGATATTCATCTCCAGAACTTCACAACCGTCTTCGCGCTGCACGTTGACCTGTACGGCGGTGTCGGCGACCTGAACATAGCGGCGCACCACGCCCAGCAGTTCCTCGCGCAGATTCGGCAACCAGTTGGGTCCGTTGGCGCGGCCCTCGCGCTGGTGCATGACCACGACCTTGAGCCGCTCGCGCGCCAGCGAGGCGGACGCGCCTTTCTTGTCGTCATTGCGGAATAGCTTCAGCCAGTCCATCAGGCGCCTCCGAACAGACGGCCCAGCAAGCCCTTCTTGTCGGCGCTCAGGAAGCGCATCGGCTTGTCTTCGCCGAGGAAGCGGGCAACCAGGTCGGCGTAAGCCTGACCGGCATCGGACGTTTCGTCGGCGATCACCGGGGTCCCCGCATTCGACGAGGTCAGCACCGCCTGCGACTCGGGGATCACGCCCATCAGCGGAATCGCCAGAATGTCGGTGACGTCCTCCACCGACAGCATCTCGCCCTTGGTCACGCGCGCCGGGTTGTAGCGCGTCAGCACCAGATGCTCCTTGATCCGGCCCTCGCCCTTCTCGGCCTTGCGGGTCTTGCTCGACAGCAGACCCAGCACGCGGTCGGAATCGCGCACCGAGGAGACTTCCGGATTGGTCACCACCAGGGCCTCATCGGCGAAATACATCGCCATCAGCGCGCCCTTCTCGATGCCGGCCGGCGAATCGCAGATGATGAATTCGAATTCCTCGGCCAGTTCCTTGAGCACGCGCTCCACGCCTTCCTCGGACAGCGCGTCCTTGTCGCGCGTCTGGCTGGCGGCGAGGATCGACAGGGTTTCGATGCGCTTGTCCTTGATCAGCGCCTGGCGCAGCGTCGCCTCGCCCTGGATCACATTGACGAAGTCATAGACCACGCGACGCTCGCATCCCATGATCAGATCGAGATTGCGCAGACCCACGTCGAAGTCGATGACCACGGTCTTGTGGCCGCGCAACGCCAGGCCGGTGGCGAACGAGGCACTCGTGGTGGTTTTGCCGACGCCGCCTTTACCGGACGTCACTACAACGATTTTTGCCACTGCTGCTCCTTGGAAAGGTTTGGGCCCGCCTTGAACCTGCTGCCGGCGAGTGCCCGTGATTTGATTCGGGTCAGTCGAGCTTTTCGATCATCAGCTTGCCGCGATCCAGGAATACCTGCACGGCCTTGCCGCGCAAATTCCCCTGCATCTGCTCGGCGACGGCATAGACACCCGCCACCGCCACCAGCTCGGCTTCGAAATGCCGACAGAAAATCCGGGCGTTCTCGTCACCCCTGGCGCCAGCGATGGCGCGCCCGCGCAAAGAACCGTAGACATGGACGCAGCCGTCTGCAATCACCTCGGCGCCGACGCTGACGCTGTTGACGACCACCACATCGGCGCCTTCGGCGTAGATCTGCTGACCGGAGCGCACCGGTTCCAGCGCCATGCGCGCCGGCTTGTGTGCGGCCGGCGCGGCCGGCGCTGGCGGCGGCGGTGCGGCACGCGGTGCGCGGCCGGCGCCCAGGCTGGTCTCGTCGAGCACGGCCAGCCCGAGTTCACGCGCCGCCTCGCCGAGCGGACCTTCGAGCACCGCGAGCGGCTGCAGGCCGATGTCCCGCATCGGCGTCAGCAGCGCGGCCAGATCGGTCGATTCCGCGGCATCCAGCACCACCGGCATGCCGGCAACCGAATCCGGCATCTGGCGCGCCCATTCCTGCAACTGCGCCGTTGCCGCCGCAGTATCCGCCGCCCGCAGTTTGATGCGGGTAACGGAGAGCATTTGCCCCTTGAGTTCAAGCGCAGCGTGTTTGGAAGCCATGATGTTCATTTAAAGTGATGATGCAAGTATCGCCCAGCGACTGTGCCGGCCGCGAGTGGTGCACAATTTGCAATGCGCTCAGGCATCGTCCGCCGAAGCGCACGCACTGCCCGCTTGGCTTGCCAATCGGGCGAACACACAGAGCAACGGAAATCCACGTTCGCCATGAGCATCCACGTCGCGCTGACGCATCGTACCGAATACAGCTATGACCGCCCGGTCACGCTGTCGCCGCAGGTCATCCGCCTGCGCCCGGCGCCGCACGCCAAAACACGCGTGCTGTCGTACTCGCTCAAGATCGAACCCGATCCGCACTTCCTCAACTGGCAACAGGACCCGCACAGCAACTGGCAGGCGCGCGTCGTGTTTCCGGAAAAGGTCACGAAATTCCAGGTCACCGTGGACCTCGTTGCCGAAATGGCGGCGTACAACCCCTTCGACTTCTTCGTGGAACCGAGCGCTGACACGTTCCCGTTCCGCTACGACGAAGCCCTGGTGGAGGATCTCAAACCGTTCCTGAGACCCGCGCGTGTCGGCCGCCGCCTTGAGAAATACCTGAAATCGGTACCGCGCAAGGCCGACAAGACGATCGATTTTCTGGTCGAAATCAATCAGACCTTGCAGCAACACGTCAAATACCTGATTCGCATGGAACCGGGCGTGCAGACGCCGGAAGAAACCTTGACCGCCGGTTCCGGCTCGTGCCGCGACTCGGCCTGGTTGCTGGTGCAGATTCTGCGCAATCTCGGCCTGGCGGCGCGGTTCGTATCCGGCTACCTGATCCAGCTCAAGCCGGACGTGAAGTCGCTGGACGGCCCCAGCGGCGCCGAGTTCGACTTCACCGACCTGCACGCCTGGACCGAGGTCTATCTCCCCGGTGCCGGCTGGGTCGGCATGGACCCGACCTCGGGCCTGCTCACGGCGGAGGGCCATATCCCGCTGTCGGCCACGCCGGAACCGGCCTCGGCCGCGCCGATCAGTGGCGCCGTGGACGAATGCGAAGTCGAGTTCGGACATCACATGGACGTGCGCCGCATCTATGAAGCGCCGCGCGTGACGCAGCCCTACCGCGAAGCACAGTGGGCCGATGTCGATGCGCTCGGCGCGGTGGTCGAAACCAGGCTGCGCGATCTGGACGTGCGCCTGACCATGGGCGGCGAACCGACGTTCGTCTCCCTAGATGACATGCAGGGCGAGGAATGGAACATCGCGGCGGTGGGCCCGACCAAGCAGAAACTAGCCTACGACCTGCTGCTGCGCTTGCGCGACCGCTTCGCGCCCGATGGCCTGATCAGCTACGGCCAGGGCAAATGGTATCCGGGTGAATCATTGCCACGCTGGGTGTACACGCTGTACTGGCGCGGCGACGGCAAGCCGATGTGGACCACGCCGCTGCCGGAAGACCCCAAATCCGCCACCAATGAAATGGCGGAGCGCTTCATCCTCGGCCTGGCCAGGCGACTTTCGGTGGCCCCGGAGAACGTGCTGCCGGCCTACGAGGATGCCTATTACTACATGCATCGCGAGCGGCTATTGCCGAACAACGTCGATGCGATCAAGAACAAGCTCGGCGACCCCGAAGAACGCGCTCGTCTGTCCCGCGTGTTCGAACGCGGGCTCGACGCTCCGCGCGGCTACGTGCTGCCGGTGCAGCGCTGGCAGGCGCTGGCGGGCCGCCCCTGGATCAGCGAGCGCTGGAATTTCCGCAACGGCAATCTGCTGCTGATTCCCGGCGACTCGCCGATTGGCCTGCGCATGCCGCTGGACGCGCTGCCGTGGCTACCGGCCACGGAGTATCCGTTCGCGGTGGTCGCCGACCCGACGCGGCAGGTGCCACCGCTGCCGGAGCGCGATCCTTCGCGCCAACCGTTTCTGCAGTCGCGCGGTCAGCCCGATGCGCGCAGCGAACAGCGTCTCACCGAGGAACGGCGCCAGCCGAAGCCCGAGCCGCGGGGCGCGCACTACCAGGGCGGCAACGTCCGCACCGCCCTGTCGGTGGAGGCGCGTGACGGCCGGATCAATCTGTTCATGCCGCCGGTCGAAACCACGGAGGACTTTCTCGATCTGGTCGCCGCCGCCGAGGACGTGGCCGCCGAAATCGGTGCGCCGCTGCGCATCGAAGGCTATCCGGCGCCGAGCGACGGCAGGCTCAACCTGATCAAGATCACCCCGGACCCGGGCGTGATCGAGGTCAATATCCACCCGGCGCATTCCTGGGACGAGCTGCGCGAGAACACTCTGGCCATCTACGAGGAAGCGCGGCTGTCGCGCCTGACCACTGAGAAGTTCCTGATCGACGGTCGCGCCGTCGGCACCGGTGGCGGCAACCACATCGTGGTCGGCGCTGCGCATCCGAGCGACAGCCCGTTCCTGCGGCGACCCGACGTGCTCGCCAGCATGATCCGTTTCTGGCAGAACCATCCCTCGCTGTCCTACCTGTTCTCGGGCATGTTCATCGGCCCGACCTCGCAGCATCCGCGTATCGATGAAGGCCGCGATTCGCAGCTTTACGAAGTGGAACTGGCGCTGTCCGAAATTCCGGAGCCGGGCGGCGCCATCCAGCCCTGGCTGGTCGACCGCATCCTGCGCAATCTTCTGATCGACCTGACCGGCAACACCCACCGCACCGAAATCTGCATCGACAAACTCTACGCGCCGGAATCGGCGACGGGCCGCCTCGGTCTGGTCGAGTTTCGCGGCTTCGAAATGCCGCCGCATCCCTTGATGAGCCTGACCCAGCAGTTGCTGGTACGGGCACTGATCGCGTGGTTCTGGGAGCAGCCGTACAAGCGGCCGCTGGTGCGCTGGGGTACGCAGCTGCATGATCGTTTCATGCTGCCGCACTATGTCTGGCAGGACTTCAAGCAGGTGCTGGAGGAGCTGCAACTGGCCGGCTACCCGTTCGAATCCAGCTGGTTCGACCCGCATTTCGAATTCCGTTTCCCGCGACATGGCTCCGTGCAGTTCGGCGACATCGAGCTGGAGCTTCGCCATGCGCTCGAACCCTGGCCGGTGCTTGGCGAGGAAGCCGGTGGCGGCGGCACCTCCCGCTACGTCGATTCCTCGCTGGAACGCCTGCAGGTCCGCGCCAGCGGGCTCAATGGCGATCGCTACTGGGTGGCCTGCAACGGCCGCGCGGTGCCGCTGGCGGCCACCGGCACCGAAGGCGAATCGGTGGCCGGCGTGCGCTACCGCGCCTGGCAGCCGTGGTCCTGCCTGCATCCCACGATCGGCATGCATGCACCGCTGACCTTCGACCTCTACGACACCTGGAACCGGCGCGCCGTCTCCGGCTGCGTCTATCACGTGGCGCATCCGGCCGGCCGCAATTACGAGACCTTCCCGATCAACGGCCTTGAGGCGGAATCGCGGCGATTGTCGCGCTTCGAACGGCAGGGGCAGACGCCGTCCTACTACGACTGCGTACCGCCTGCGGTCGACCGCGAATACCCGTGTACACTGGATTTGCGCAAGCGAAGCTGATCGATGGACCTGCGATCGACGAACCTGCACGCGTGGCAAGAACATTGCGACTGCCCGATTCAGGCATGCGATCCACCGAATCCGATTCGCGTCCAAAACTCATACAAGACAGGAGCGCCGTAAGGCATGGCGATCGATTGGCGGAAGTACCAGTCGGACACCTATGACGAATTGTTCGAAGCGCCGGGCGTGCCACGTCCTGCGGCGAAGCAGCTGTGCGACTACCTGGATGATCTGTCCACGCAGGATCTTGCAGAACGCCGCCTGGCCGCCGAACTCGCGATCAAGGTGATGGGCATCTCGTTCACGGTCTACACCGAGGGACGCAATGTCGATCGCGCCTGGCCGTTCGACCTGATTCCGCGCGTGATCGCCAAACCGGAGTGGGACCGCACCGAGGCCGGCCTGAAGCAGCGCGTTACCGCGCTCAATCACTTCATCGCCGACATCTATTCCGAACAGAAGATCATCAAGGATCGCGTGTTTCCGAAATGGGTACTCGCCGACTCACAGAATTTTCGCAAGCAGTGCGTCGGCCACAAGACCGGAAACGGCGTGTGGGCCCACATCTGCGGTTCCGATCTGGTACGCAACATCGACGGCACGATGTACGTGCTCGAAGACAATCTGCGCGTGCCGTCCGGCGTGTCGTACATGATGGAGAACCGCGCCGTGACCAAGCGCGTGTTTCCGGAACTGTTCGAGACCACCACGATCCTGCCGGTCGACGACTACCCCGCGCAGCTCTACGACATGCTGGCCGGGCTGTCACCGCGCAGCGGCGATGTTCCGAACATCGTGCTGCTGACGCCGGGCATCTACAACAGCGCCTATTTCGAGCACTGCTATCTGGCGCAGCAGATGGGAATCGAGCTGGTCGAAGGTCCGGATCTGTTCGTGGATGATGATGACTGCGTCTACATGCGCACGATCTTCGGCCCGGAGCGGGTCGATGTGATCTACCGCCGCATCGACGACCTGTTCCTCGACCCCGAGGTCTTTCACCCCGATTCGATTCTCGGCGTGCCCGGCCTGATCCGCGCCTGGCGGGCCGGCAAGGTCGGGCTGGCCAATGCGCCGGGTGCCGGCGTCGCCGACGACAAGGTGGTCTACGCCTACGTACCGGCGATGATCAAGTATTACCTGGGCGAGGAGCCGATCCTGCCGAACGTGCCGAGCTTTCTGTGCGCACGCGACAAGGACCGCGAGCATGTGCTCGCCAATCTCGACAAGCTGGTGGTCAAACCGGCCAACGAATCCGGCGGCTACGGCATGCTGATCGGCCCCAAGTCGACCAAGAAAGAGCGCGAGAAATTTCGCGAGCTGATTCAGTCCAATCCGCGCAACTACATGGCGCAGCCGACATTGTCGCTGTCCACCGCGCCCACTCTCGTCGACGGCGGGGCGGCCGAGCCGCGCCATCTGGACCTGCGACCGTTCATCCTGTCGCGTGACCAGCCTTACGTCACCATGGGCGGCCTCACGCGCGTGGCGATGGTCAAGGGCTCGCTGGTGGTCAACTCCTCGCAGGGCGGCGGCGCCAAGGACACCTGGGTGGTCGATCTAGACGACCACGAATCGATGACGCAGACACAGTCGGGAGCCGGCAGTTCCCAAAAACAATCGCAACGCGGAGGACGCCGCTAATGCTTTCGCGGGTCGCTGACGACATTTACTGGTTCGGTCGCTATCTGCAGCGCGCCGAAAGCACGGCACGCCTGATCAACGTCAACACCCAGCTGATGCTCGACCTGCCGAAGAAGATCCAGTTCAGCTGGGATTCGCTGGTGGACATTGTCGGTGGACAGCAGGACTTCCGGCGGCTGTACGACAACGCCGAGGAAACCGACGTGGTGCGCTTCCTGCTGCTCGACGACGAAAACCCGGGATCGGTGATCACCTCGCTGCATCGCGCCCGCGAAATCCTGCGCACCACACGCGACACCATGCCACGCGAGACCTGGGAGAAGGTCAACGACCTCAACCTGTTCGTTCAGGGCAGCGGCGAGCGCGTGCTGAGCCGGCGCTATCGCGCCGATTTCCTGGCCCGCGTGATGGACCAATGCCTGACGGTGTGGGGCGCGATCTACGCCAGCATGACGCGCGATGTCGCGTTCCAGGTGCTGCGTATCGGCTCCAATCTGGAGCAGGCGGACATGACCACACGCATCATCGATGTTCGCTCCACCGGTCTGATCCAGTCCGCGCATGGCGAGGAGCTGCGTCCATTCGACAACATCCAGTGGATGAGCGTGCTTCGCTCCCTGGCCGGGCTGCAGATGTACCGGCGTGACGTGCGTCTGCGGGTCACCGGCCCGCATGTGCTGCGCTATCTGCTGCAGAATCGGGACTTCCCGCGCTCCGTCACACATCATTTCCTGCGCATCGAGAAACTGCTGCCGCAGCTGCCGAACAAGCGGCCGGTGGAACGCGCGCTGCAACGGGTGAAGGCGCTGACGCGCGATGCGGATATCGACGCCCTGGTCGAATCCGGGCTCGGCGATTTCATGGACGAGATCCAGATCGGAATCGGCCGTCTGCACCAGGAAATCGCCGGCAGCTACTTCAGCTCATAGACGGCGGCTCACAGGCGGCAGCTCACTTACAGGCAGCCACGCCGAATGACGGTTCGCGGCGATATCGCGACCCCGCCACCCGTTCAGACGATGCGCCGCACCGGTGGCTGATCCGGCTTGATCTCGTCGATCAACATGTCCTGCTGCGGCGAGACTTCCGATTCCCATTCGAAGCGTGGCAGATTGGTGAAGATCGCCGCGATATTGCGCGCCCAGGATTCCTTGAGGGAGGCGTAGAACGGCGTATCCAGGTCCAGGCGCAATTTTTGATCGATCTGCATGCCGTCGGTGCGGATGATCGACAGGTCCAGCGGTGGACCGACCGAAATGTTCGATCGCATCGTCGAATCCAGCGAGACCAGCGCGCAGCGCGCGGCGTCTTCCAGACTGGTGTCCTCGTGGATGATGCGATCCAGAATCGGCTTGCCGTACTTGTTCTCGCCGATCTGCAGGTACGGCATCTCCGGTGAGGAAGCGATGCAGTTGCCTTCCGGATAGATCATGTAGAGCGCCGGCTCCTCGCCTGCGATCTGCCCACCCAGAATCAACGTGGTGCGCAGGTCCACCCCCCCGAACTGCGACTGCTGCGACACCCCTTTCTGTGCGTTGACCGACAGCGAGCCAACATACTCGGCGGCATCGTACATGTGCTTGGCCAGCATCAGGCTCATCGGCACTACCGGCGCCGCGAGGTCGCGGCGGATCTGCGTCAGCACGGACTGCGTGGTCGCCAGATTGCCGGCCGACATCAACACGAACACCCGTTCCCCAGGGTATTCGAACACGTGCATCTTGTTATAGGTGCGGACATCGTCCACCCCGGCACTGGTACGCGTGTCGGAGGTGAAAACGAGTCCATCATTGACCTTGATGGCGACGCAATACGTCATGTTCTGCTTGGCATGGCCCTGGGTCCGGACTCTGGCCGGGCTCTGGTCTGTAGGTTTGAAATCCCGCGCGCGGCGCGGCGCCTTTGACGGTCGGCACCGCTGACCCCGCTCGGAGGGTAACAGGAACAAGCATAACTTGTGCCCGTCTTGGTGCACATGCAACACTCGATTTCAGCTGCTCAACTTTGGTGCACCGCATGGCAAGAATCGACTTCTACTGGGACGCCGCAAGCCCCTACACCTATCTGGCCGCCACCCAGATCGGCGCCCTGGTCGACCGCCACAAGGCCACGCTGAACTGGAAGCCGTTTCTGCTCGGCGCGACGTTTCAGGCCACCGGCAACAAAATGCCCGCGGCGATTCCGGCCAAGGGCAAGTACCTGTTCAAGGACGTGAAGCTTTGGGCGGCCTATTACGGCGTGCCATTGAACTGGCCTCAGGTCTTCCCGGTCAACAGTCTATTGGCGCAGCGCGCCGCCTGCGCGATCGGCGATGAGCGCGCGTCCGACTGGGCACTGGCAGTGATGCGCGCCTACTGGGTGAACGGCAAGGACATTGGTCGGACGGAGGTCGTCGAAACCGTGCTGCGCGAGCACGGCTTCGACGCGCCTGCGGTACTCGAGGCGGTGCAGACGCCGGCCGTCAAGCAGCAACTGAAGAGCAATACCGAGGAGGCCGTGGCGCGCGGCGCCTTTGGCGCGCCGACCTTCTTCATCGACGACCAGATGTTCTGGGGCAATGACCGTCTGCCGCTGATGGACGTCTGCTTGTCGGGCAAACTCGCTGCGTGAGCGCGCCGCGTTCCGAGTTTCTGCGCCTGCGCGGCCTGAGGTTTCACGTGCGACGCCTCGGCGCGGCCGATCGCCCCTGGCTGTTCGTGCTGCACGGCTGGTCGGATACCGCCCGGACCTTCGAACCGATGTTGGCGCCTCTGGCCGAGCACTGGCAGATCGTCGTTCCCGATCTGCGCGGCTTCGGGCACAGTCAGTGGAGCGGTGATACCTACTGGTTCCCGGACTACGTCGCCGACGTGGACGCGCTGGTCGCGCACTATTGCGGTTCGGAGCCCTTGCGTCTGGTCGGCCACAGCATGGGCGCACAGATCGCGAGCCTCTACGCCGGGCTGCGGCCGGAACGGGTCAAGCGCCTGGCCCTGCTCGATGGCCTGTTCATGCAGGACATGTCCATGGACAGCGCCGCGAAACGGTATCGCGGCTGGCTGGACTCGCTGGCGCGACCACCAGAAGTCAAACGCTACGCCAGCGCGGAAGCCTTCGCCGCGATCATCGGCCGGCTCTATCCACGCTTGTCCGGACCCAGGGCCGAATGGGTATCGCGTCGCTGGTCACGCCCGGATGCCGGCGGCGGCGTCACGGTACTCGCCGATCCGATACACCGGATGAATACGCCGCTGCCCTACCAATTGGAACATTCCCGGGTGATCTGGCGTGAGGTGCGGGCGCCCACGCTGCTGATCGACGGTGCACAATCACCGTTCGTGCTCGCCACGCCCACAGACTTGCGCCAGTCCACTCTGGACTGCTTCGCCGACCACCGCCATGAAGTGGTCGCGGATGCCGGTCACATGCTGCACCTTGATGCCCCCGAGACGACCGCGGCTCTGCTGCGCGAGTTCCTGGCTTGAGGAGCGGTTCGGCCCGGGCATCGGCTACCCTATGCACCCTTTTGGGGACGCTCCCGGCCGGCGCCACGACCGCGCCGCCGGGTCCATCCCGATGAACAGGTGAACATGAACGTGGCGAAACTGTTGGTCATTGGCGGCGGCGGCCGCGAACACGCGCTGGCGTGGAAACTGGCGCAGTCGGCGGAGGTGCGGGAAATTCTGGTCGCGCCCGGCAATGCCGGCACCGCCGGCGAAGCCAAGTGCCGCAATGTCGCAATCGCCGCCGAAGACGTGGAAGCCCTGCTCGATCTCGCGAAACGCGAAGCCGTCGATTTCACCGTGGTCGGCCCCGAAGCACCGCTGGCACTCGGCATCGTCGACCGCTTCACGGCCGAGGGACTGTGCATTTTCGGCCCCACGCAGGCCGCCGCGCAGCTCGAATCCTCCAAGGCCTACACCAAGGATTTTCTGGCCCGCCATCGAATTCCAACGGCGGGCTATGCAGTGTTTACCGAAGTCGAACCCGCGCTGTCCTACATCAAGGCCCGCGGCGCGCCCATCGTGATCAAGGCCGATGGCCTCGCGGCCGGCAAGGGCGTGGTCGTGGCGGTCTCGGTGGACGAGGCCTGCGATGCAGTGCGGGGCATGCTCGGCGGCGACAGGCTCGGTCAGGCCGGCGCACGCGTCGTGATCGAGGATTTTCTGAGCGGCGAGGAAGCCAGCTTCATCATCGTGGCCAGCGGTCGCGACTACGTGGCGATGGCGACCAGCCAGGACCACAAGCGCATCGGTGACGGCGACACCGGTCCGAACACCGGCGGCATGGGCGCCTATTCGCCGGCTCCGGTAGTCACGCCCGAAGTCGATGCCCGCATCCGCCGCGAAGTCATCGAGCCGACGCTCGCCGGCATGCTGGCGGATGGCGTGCCGTTCACCGGTTTTCTCTACGCAGGATTGATGATCGCTCCGGACGGCGCGCCGTCGGTGATCGAGTTCAATGTACGCTTCGGTGACCCCGAGACCCAGCCGGTGCTGTTTCGCCTGCAATCGGACCTGCTCGGCCTGCTTCAGGCCGCCGTCGACGGAAAACTGGCCGCGATGCCGGCCCCGGCGTGGAACCCGGAACCGGCGCTGGGCGTGGTCATGGCCGCGGGCGGCTATCCCGGCAGCTATCGCAAGGGCGTCGCGATTCAGGGGCTGGAGCGAGCGCACGCCACCAACGTCAAGGTGTTTCACGCGGGCACGGCCGAATCGGACGAGGGCGTCGTCACCGCCGGCGGCCGCGTGCTCTGCGTATGCGCGACCGGTGCCAGCGTCGAGGCGGCCCGGGCCGAGGCGTATGCGGCCGTTGCACAGATCGGGTGGGACGGCGTGCAATATCGCCGCGACATCGGTTGGCGCGCCATCGAGCGCGAAAAGGAGCATAGATGAGGCTGTTCTATTCGTTGACTTCGCCATTTGCGCGCAAGGTTCGGCTGTTGGTGCAGGAACTCGGAATGGCCGATCGCATCAGCGGTGTCACCGTCGACCCCTGGAATGACGAGAGCCTGCGCGCGATCAATCCGCTGTGTCAGGTTCCGGCGCTGGAACTCGACGACGGCAGTACCTTGTTCGATTCACCGCTGATCTGCGAATACCTGGATGCGCTGGGCGGTTCGCGCTTTTTCCCGACACCGGGTCCGGCACGCTGGACGGCATTGCGCCGGCAAGTGCTGGGTGACGGCATTTGCGACGCCGCGATCCGCCGGCGCCTGGAGCTGAACCGGCCGGAGGCGCAGCGTTCGAACGCCGTCATCGCGCGGCAGATTCTGGCCGTCAACAGCGCGCTGGACGCGGCCGAAGCCGATGTGCCGGAAGAAGGCAGCTTTACCATCGGCGAAGTGTCCCTGGTCTGCGCGCTGGCCTATCTCGATCTGCGCTTCGCCAAGGATGAATGGCGCGAAAAGCGGCCCAGACTTGCGGCCTGGTACCGGGCGATCTGCGCGCGTCCCGCGATTCTGGCGACGGCGCCACCGAGCGCTTGATCGTCGCACCGGGCATCACCCACAAAAAAGGCGCCACGCAGGCGCCTTTTTTGATTTCGGGCGGTGAAGCCTCAGTTGCGCTTCATCGCGTCGAAGAACTGCGAGTTGGTCTTGGTCTGCTTCATGCGGTCGATCAGCAGTTCCACCGCACCGACTTCGTCCATGTCGTGCAGCAGTTTGCGCAGGATCCAGACCTTCTGAAGGTCACCGGCATCCATCATCAGCTCTTCCTTGCGGGTACCCGAGCGGTTGATGTTGATGGCCGGGAAGATGCGCTTCTCGGCGATGCGGCGTTCCAGATGGATTTCCATGTTGCCGGTGCCCTTGAACTCCTCGTAGATGACCTCGTCCATCTTCGAGCCGGTATCGACCAGGGCCGTGGCGATGATCGTCAGCGAGCCGCCTTCCTCGACGTTGCGCGCGGCGCCGAAGAAGCGCTTGGGCTTCTGCAGGGCATTGGCGTCTACACCGCCGGTGAGCACCTTGCCGGAGCTGGGCGCCACGGTGTTGTAGGCGCGCGCCAGACGCGTGATCGAATCGAGCAGCACCACCACGTCGCGCTTGTGCTCGACCAGACGCTTGGCCTTCTCGATCACCATTTCGGCAACCTGCACGTGACGCGCCGCCGGCTCGTCGAACGTCGAGGCCACGACTTCACCGCGCACCGTGCGCTGCATGTCGGTGACTTCTTCCGGGCGTTCGTCGATCAGCAGCACGATCAGGTAGACGTCCGGATAATTCGCCATCAGCGACTGCGCCATGTTCTGCAGGAAGATCGTCTTGCCGGCCTTGGGCGGCGACACGATCAGGCCACGCTGGCCCTTGCCGAACGGCGCCACCAGATCGATGATGCGCGCGGTGATGTCTTCGGTGGAGCCGTTGCCACGCTCCATCTGGAATCGTGAGTCCGGGAACAGCGGCGTCAGGTTCTCGAAGTTGACCTTCTTCTTCGAGACTTCCGGCGCCTCGTAGTTGATCGTGTCGACCTTGAGCAGCGCGAAATAGCGCTCATTGTCCTTGGGCGTGCGGATTCGTCCGGCGATGGTGTCACCGGTGCGCAGACTGAAGCGGCGAATCTGGCTGGGCGACACGTAGATGTCGTCCGGACCGGCGCTGTAGGAGCTGTCCGGCGCCCGCAGGAAGCCGTAGCCGTCCTGCAGGATTTCCAGCACGCCATCGCCGTAGATCTGCTCGCCACGGCGCGCCGCGGCCTTCAGCAGCTGGAAGACGATGTCCTGCTTCTTGTTGCGCGAGATGTTCTCGATCCCGAGATTCGTCGCCATTTCCAGCAACTCGGACGCTGTCTTGCGCTTGAGATCGGAAATGTTGAGAACCTTGGGCGGCGGCGGCGGCAGCGGCTGGCCGTCCGGGCCGATGACCGGCTCCGGCATACCCACGGCGAGCGCAGCGGCTTCTTCTTCTTCGGTCAGGTCATCCCCCATCATCGGGGCGGGACGAGGACCTCCACCACCGCCGCCGCGCTTGCCGCGCTTTTCTGTGTCCCCGCCATTTCCATTGGCATCGAACGAATGATTCTGACGAGGGCGACGACGTGGTTTCATGATTTAGGCTGCGGTAACGTGGGGTGTCACAAAGGCGGTGAGCTGTGCCTTGTGCACGGCTCCCACCTGAGTAGCGGCGGGTTTGCCATCCTTGAACAGGATCATTGTGGGAATGCCGCGGATCGCGAACTTCTGCGGCGTTTCAGTATTTTCATCGACATTGAGCTTGACGACCTTGAGCTTGCCGACGTTCTCGCCCGCCACCTGATCGAGGATCGGGGCGATCATGCGGCATGGACCACACCATTCGGCCCAGAAGTCCACAAGGACGGGAATGTCGCTCTTCAGGACATCCTGCTCGAAGCTGGCATCGGTCACGGCGGAAATGTTTTCGCTCATCGGATTACTCCAAAGGACGCAAAGGAAAGCCAAACGAATGGCGCAATCTACTGGTTCGCTAATCCTGATCCCTCAGTACGCAACAGCGCGGCTGGGCCGCGGGCGCTACTGTTGGGCTGTTATGATGGTGTTCTTGGGGATTGCGATGCAGCCGTTCAACCGCTTTGCCTCGGTCTGAATCGAGCGACAGGCGACGGGACGGCGTAGGAGTTGCGGCTATTGGAGCCGATCCGGCGCCGCATTGCAAGCGATCCCGCCCATAAAAGAACCTATGCAAGACGACCATCTATCCGACGTACGCTTCGAGCAGCTCAATCTGGACCCCCGGCTGCTCGCCAATCTCCAGACTCTGGGCTTCGACCGCTGCACTCCGATCCAGGCCAAAAGCCTGCCCCTGGCGCTGGCCGGACGCGATGTCGCCGGCCAGGCGCAGACCGGCACCGGCAAGACCGCGGCCTTCCTGCTGGCGATTCTCGACCGCCTGCTGAAATCGACCGCCAAGGGCGAACCGGGTGCGCCGCGATCGCTGATTCTCGCGCCGACTCGCGAGCTCGTGGTGCAGATTCACAAGGATGCCGAAGAACTGGCGCGCAACACCGGCCTCAAGATCGCAGTGGTCTACGGCGGTACCGGCTACGAATCGCAGCGCCAGGAGCTGTCGGCCGGGGTCGACATCCTGATCGGCACCCCGGGCCGCCTGATCGACTACCTCAAACAGAAGGTCTACACCCTGCGCCACATCGAAGTCGTGGTGCTCGACGAAGCCGACCGCATGTTCGATCTCGGCTTCATCAGCGACATCCGCTTCATGCTGCGACGCATGCCGCCGGCCACGCAGCGCAGCAACCACCTGTTTTCGGCCACGCTGTCACACCGCGTGATGGAACTCGCCTACGAGCACATGAACAGCCCGACGCGGGTCACGGTGGAAGCCGAACAGCTCACCGCGGACCGCGTGCGTCAGTCCCTGATCCATGTCGCCAACGATGAAAAGCTGAAGATGCTGGTCGGCCTGATGCAACACCACGCGCCGAATCGCACCCTGGTGTTCGTCAACACCAAGCGCACCGCCGAGCACGTGGAAGACACCCTGCGTGCCAACAAATTCGAGGCCAGCACCCTGTCCGGGGACGTACCGCAGCCGAAGCGGCTCAAGCTGCTCGAACAGTTCAAGAGCGGCGAATTGCCGGTGGTGGTGGCGACCGATGTCGCCGCGCGCGGCCTGCATATCGACGGCGTGACCCACGTCATCAACTACGACCTGCCGCAGGATCCGGAAGACTACGTGCACCGCATCGGCCGTACCGCGCGCGCCGGCGCCGAGGGCGACGCGATTTCGCTGTGCTGCGAAACCTGGGTCTACTCGCTGCCTGACATCGAACGTTACCTGGGTGCGCGCATTCCGGTGATGACCGGTGTCGACGACATCATGCCCAAGGACTTCGTGAGCGCACCACGACGGCCGCGCGACCCGAACCGGGCGCCGCGACGGGGCGGCAACAATGGCGGTGGCCGGCAACGCGCGCGCCGATAGCCCGCCCCCACGCAATCGGCCCGACTCAACGGGCCACCCCGCCACACGCCTCAAGGACTCAGAGGCCAAGCCCGCAGAGCTGAACAAGTCTTTTCAGGACGAGTTCACAGCACCGGCTTAGGGTGAACCCCCATCGGAAGACACACATTCCAAGTCCCCGACAAGGAGGTTCATCCCATGAACAAGAAAACGACCCCAATCATTGCGCCGGCCATCATCGCGCTCGGTCTGATGTCCGCACCGGTCTTTGCCGGCGACGTGCTCGGCACCGAATCCGAGGGCGCCGACTCGGTTCAGCTCGGTGGCAACGCTGACAGCAGCTTGAGCGACCGTGCCGGCGAACTGCGCTCCAGCTTTGAAGATGCGCGCGCCGAGCGCATGGAATCGCGCGGCGAACTGCGCGACCAGCTGCAAGACTCGGCGGATGATGCACAGTCCCGTTTGAGTGATGCGCGATCCGAAGCCGAGGACAGCGAGCTCTCCGAAATGGATGCCGGTGACGGCGAGCTGCAGGACTCTCTGCCCGGCCTGAGCAATCTCGACCATGAGACGGAGGTTTCGCGCGACGATGACGGCGTGGACCTCAGCTCCAGCACCAGCGGCACGCTCGGGGAACAGTCCGTCGAAAGCAGCAGCGAGTTCCATTCGAGCCGCGAAAGCGAAGACGGTAGCCGCTCGGTGAATCGTGAAGCGAGCGGACAATTGAGTGCCGGCGATTTCGAGGCAGGCTACGACAGCAGCGCCGATCGTTCGTCCTCGATTTCGCGTAGCGATGCGGGCGTCGACATCGAACGCAGCGCTAGCGCCAATCGTGAAGCCGAGCTCAACGATTCCAGCGTAGGTATATCCACCGAAAGCTCAAGCTCGCACAGCTTAGAAACCTCGATGCCCGAAGGTGAAGTGGGTGACGCTATCGAGACCGGTGACAGCGAAGTGGGCGATGGTGAGATGCTTGATCGCGACGAGGCGTTCGCCGACTCCGACATCGGCGAGGGCGACTCGGAACTGAGCGATTCGTCGAACGATTCGGACGACGACACCACCACCGCTTTCGGCGACACCGACAGCAGCGATTCCGATCTGAGCACCACCGGCGGCTGATCGAAGGCGAGCCGAGCGTTCGGGACGCCAGGGCGGAGCATACGATTCAGCCTGCAGTCCGCAGCGCTACGGTAAGTCTGACCCCCAAGCGTCCAGACAAAGGACCGGAGTCCATTGGGCTCCGGTCCTTCAGTGTCTATAGCCGGGCCAGCCGAAAGCCCGCTCCAACGGGGATGACGCACCTGTCAAGGAACTCAAAAAAAGGGAACTTCACCATGGCTATCGATCTGCCGCCGCCGCCCAGCCCGGTACAAACCGAAGTGTCCGCATTGCAGGGACGCAGCACCCTATACGATGGCCAGCTTGGGAATCTGGCGGTGCATATCGTGGGCGACACGGCACTCGCGCTGCTCGACTTCACCGGTCCGATCCAGCGATCCAAAACCGCATCCGACGTGGTGCGCGCCGTTGCGCAACACGTCTACCGCGCCGGCTATCCGGCTGCCGAAATCAGCTACGCGAGCACTGAGGACACGCTGTTCGTCGGCGTGACACTGGCGCACGTCGCCGCCGTGGAGATGCCCGCACCGGTCGCGCGCTATTTCGAAGACCTCCCGGATCAGGTCGGAGCACTGACCGACGCACAGTTCGAACGCCGCCGCGCCCTGGCGAGCCTGCACGCCGACATGGCCTCATTGTCGATGCAGCCCAAGTTCGAGCCTACCGGCCAAGCGGGTGAGATGCGGCTGATCGCCGACGCCAGTGACACCGAGGACGACGCAAGCTCACTACACGCCGAAATCGGCAACCCCGGGAATCGCTTCGTCGGCCGCCACTATGTCGATGCCTCGATTTCGGCCGGCCTCGCCTCCGGCAACCGCTTCGTCGCCAGTACGCGCGACAGCCTCAGCGCGCTCAATTCCGACGAAGAGGACACCGGCGAGTTGCACGAACGGCGTCTGGACTGGCGCCATGTCTCCACCTGGGGGCTGTTCGGCCTCAACACCCGCTATCTCAGCTATGACTTCAGCGCCGTCCTCGAACAGGACGACGGCTTCAATCTCAGCGACCTGCTGCCGTTCCTGCCGGGCCCAGACGACCCCGAGGCGAGCCGCATCAACGGCCGCATCTTTACGCTGGAAGCCTACTGGCAGACCTTGCTCTACGCCGATTTCTATCGCCGCTGGACCGCGCAGGTACAGATCGACCGCACTGGCAAGACGCTGGACACCGAGGATGACAGTGCGCGCATTCAGCGCGAAATCTACAACTCGGTGGAACTGTCCACCAACTATGGTGGCAGTCTGCTGATCGGCGAAGACAGCGAACTCGGTTACGAAGCCGAACTGAAGCTGCGCCACGGCATCGGTAACGACGACGAGCCGTTGAGCGCCGCCGATCTGAACTACTTCCTGTGGCAGCCCAGCCTCGAAGGCAGCTACGCGCGAGGTGCGCACTGGTTCTACAGCTTGCGCGCGGACATGCAGTTCAGCAGCGACATCGTGCCCGAACAACAGCAATGGGTACTCGGCGGCCGCGACTCGCTGGACGCCTATCTGCCCGGTGTGGCGGTGGGCGACGAAGGTGCCAGCCTGCGTGCCGAAGTCGCCTACGAGGGCGTGGAAATGCTGGGAATGACGTGGCGGCCCAGACTTTTCGCGGACTACGCCTACAGCCACAGCCGACGCGATGACGACGATGTGACGCTGGCCGACGCCGGTATCGGCCTGGACATCGAGTACCGCGAGCGCATCAAGGCCGCCCTCAGCTTCGCCCAGGGCATTCATGACGACGGTGTGGATCACCAGCGTCTGGAACAGGCCGAAGCGGACGTCTATTTCGGCGTCGGCGTGACGTTCTGAACGCCGGATACTTTGGCGACCAAGCCGCGCCAGCGGCGCGAAATCAACGACTGCGCCGGTTTGCGGCATAATCCGCGTCCCCGCAGGCAACCATTCACCACTTCGAACGGAGTTCCGTAATGACCCAACCCGTCCGCGTTGCGATTACCGGCGCCGCCGGCCAGATCGCGTATTCGCTTATCTTCCGCATCGCCTCGGGCGACATGCTCGGCAAGGATCAGCCGGTGATCCTGCAGTTGTTGGACATTCCGGATTCCCTTGAAAAGCTCAAGGGCACGATCATGGAGATCGACGACTGCGCCTTCCCGCTGGTGCAGGGCATCATCGGCACATCGGATGCGGAGGAAGCCTTCGAAGGCGTCAAGTACGCGATGCTGGTCGGCGCACGCCCGCGCGGCCCCGGCATGGAACGTGCCGATCTGCTGCAGGCCAACGCCAAGATCTTCTCGGTGCAGGGCAAGGCCCTGTCGTCGAAGGCGGATTCCGATGTTCGCGTCCTGGTGGTCGGCAACCCGGCCAACACCAATGCGCTGATCACCGCCAGCAACGCGCCGAAACTGGACCCCAAGCAGATCACCGCGATGACCCGCCTGGATCACAATCGCGCGCTGTCGCAGCTCGCCGCCAAGACCGGCGCGCACAGCACCGACATCGAAAAGCTGATGATCTGGGGCAACCACAGCGCCAGCCAGTACCCGGACCTCACCCATGCCACGGTCAAGGGCAAGGCGGCCAGCTCGCTGGTTGATCAGGAATGGGTCGAGAAGGACTTCATTCCCACCGTGCAGCAGCGCGGCGCGGCGATCATCAAGGCGCGTGGCGCCTCCAGCGCCGCCTCCGCGGCCAGTTCGGCGGTCGATCACATGCGTGACTGGGCCAAGGGCTCGGACGGTCAGTGGGTCAGCATGGCCATTCCGTCGGACGGCTCGTACGGCATCAAGCCAGGCGTGGTCTATTCCTATCCGGTAGTCACCAAGGGCGGCCAGTACGAGATCGTCAAGGATCTGCCGATCGACAGCTTCTCTCGGGGCAAGATGGATGCCACCGATCAGGAACTGCGCGAAGAGCGTGCGGCGATCGAAGACCTGCTGAAGTAGTTCTGAAACGCCCGGCCTCCGCAACGGGGCCGGGCGATTTTTCATGAACGTCTACCACCTCGTTTCCGGGAAGCCGCCCCAGCGGCTGGCGTCGCCGCAGGCGCTGCCGGACGACGGCTTCCTCTGGATCGACATCCCGCGTGAACAGGCTACGGACTGGCCCGCGCTGATCGAACCGCTCCTGGGTGTGGAGGTCGAGCGCAACCACGTCTCGGACAGTCTCAACGCCGCGCACCGTTCGTTCTTCGACGGCACGCCCAGCTACGACATGCTGGTATTTGCCGGCCTCGGCCCCTGCGAAACACCGCTGCCGCTCGAGATCCGGAATGTCGCCCTGTTCATTTTCGATCGCATGCTCCTCACCGTGCGCGCGCAAGACAGTCTCAGCGTCCTGCAGCTGCAGCAACGGATCGACGAAGCCCTGCTGAAGTCGCCGAAAGACCCGGCGATGCTGGCGCATCTGCTGCTGACCACGATGATCGACCGCTTCCTGGCGGTGCGCGAACCACTGATGGAGCACTTCGACGATCTGGAGGATGAGCTGCTGGCGCCGCGACACGGCGCGGCCAACTGGCGCCGCCTGCTCGACAGTCGTCGCCAGGCGCGCAAGCTGGAAGCCCTGTGCAGCGATCAGATCGAGGCGCTGGACGCGTGGCGTCGCGGCACCCGCAAGAGTTTCAGCAATCCGCTGTCGGTGCGGGTTCGGGATCTGACGGAACATGCGGCGCGCGTAATGTCGCTGGCTGCCACTCAGGAACGTGATCTGGAGTCTGCGATCCAGCTGCATTTCGCGATTGCCGCGGAACGAACCAACCGGATCATGCGGGTGCTCACGGTATTCTCGGCCGTGTTTCTGCCGCTGACCTTCCTGGTCGGTGTGTACGGGATGAATTTCGACTACATGCCGGAGCTGCGCTGGCGCTACGGCTATTTCTTCGCGCTGGGCTTCATGGCCGCGCTGTCGCTGGGCCTGCTGCTGCTGTTCAAGCGCAAGCGCTACTTCTGACCGCAGCCGCCGGTTTCGACTGCGGTCCGAGCTCGGGGCTTCAGCAGTCCAGATGCGCCTTGATCAGGGACTGAGCCGCGTGCGCCGCGTTCTTCAGCGGGCCTGAGACCCCGCAGAACACCAGCCGCGACTGCATGCCGCCTTCCTGCAGCAGCATCAGCGCATCGCCCAGCTGTTCGTGCTTGCGTGCACCGGTGCGCTTGGCCAGCGAGTGCCAACGCTTTCGCAGCTCGGACTTGTATTCAAGGATCACCGGGTGCGCCGGGTGATCGTGTTCACGGATCTCCACCGCGGCGTTGCCGAGCGCGCAACCGCGCACATCGGTATCGCAATTCTTGGTCACGAAGGCGCCGAACAGATCCATGATCTGCGTGCGCGCATCGTCGGGGTGCTTCGCCACCACTTCATCCCACCATTCCCACAGTTCGCGGACCTGCTGTCGCAGGTATTCCGCGACCAGATCGTCCTTCGAGGAAAAGCTTCGATAGAAGCTCATCTTGTTGGTACCGGCCTCGCTGGCGATCGTATCCACGCCCACGGCGCGAATCCCTTGTTGATAGAACAGATCGCAGGCCGTTTCGAAGATGCGGTCACGCACACGCGGCTTGCACGGAGCTTCCGCGGCCATCGCTGCTGGCGTCTTGTTCGCACTCATTTGAAGAACCTCCTCTTGACACAGGTGTGACCGGTCAGTAACGTACTGCAAATGTTACTGACCGGTCACTAATTATCGCACAAATTTGATGATCCGGTCAGTTACTAGCCAAGACGCCCGTTTTCATCGGGCGCCGCAATTCGGGATCACCCGCCGGCCTTGCCCGCCGACGGTTTTGCAGCAAGGGAGTTTGAACATGGCAAGCACTCAAGCAAACCTCTCAGGTTCGCGCCCCACGTTCGCGCCGCTAGCGCGAACGCAAGGCCGTACACATCTGATTTCATCACAGGCGAGCGAACTGGTGGGGATTTTGTTGAAAGCCGCTGCCGTACTGGGCGGATTCGCACTGCTCGCAGTGCTCGGTGGTTGCAGCGAGGCGCATTCCCAGGACGGCGCCATACCGCCACCGCCCACGGTCACGGTCAGCGAGGTCGTCCGACGTGAAGTGGCGGACTGGGATGCCTTCACCGGGCGCTTCGAGGCCATGGAACGCGTTGAACTCAAGCCGCGTGTTTCCGGCTATATCGACTCTGTCAGCTTCGCCGAAGGCGCCTTGGTGGAAAAGGGCCAGGTGCTGTTCCAGATCGATGCGCGGCCGTATCAGGCCGCGCTGGATCAAGCACGTGCCGAACTGGATCGTGCGCGGGCGCAGTACGCACTGTCCGGCAGCGAGCTGACGCGCGCAGAAACCCTGCTTGAATCCAAAGCGATCTCGCGTGAGGAATATGATCAGCGCGTCAGCGGCCGCAGCCAGAACCAGGCCAACCTCAAGGCGGCACAGGCGGCGGTCGCCGCGGCGGCGCTGAATGTGCGCTTCACGCGCGTGCTGGCGCCGATCGACGGCCGCGTCTCGCGCGCTGAAATCACCGCCGGCAACTACGTGACGGCGGGACAAAGCCTGCTGACCACGGTGGTCTCGGTCGATCCGATCTACGTGTATTTCGACGGTGACGAGCAGACTTATCTGAAATATTCGAACCCGGCCCGCAGCGGCCGGCCGGACGCCAGCGGCAGCGACACGCCGGTGCACGTGGGCCTGGCCGATGAGCAGGGTTATCCGCATGACGGGCGGCTCGACTTCATCGACAACGCGCTGGACCCGGCTACCGGCACGATCCGCGCCCGCGCGGTGCTGAACAATTCGGACGGTCGCCTTACGCCGGGCCTGTTCGCACGTGTGCAGCTGCGCGGCAGCGGCGCCACCGCCACCACGCTGATCGAGGAGCGCGCCATCGGCACCGATCAGGACCGCAAGTACGTCTACGTGATCGACGAGAACAACGCCGCGCAATACCGCCGTGTGGACCTGGGCGACTACGCCCACGGCCTGCGCATCGTGCGTGCCGGCCTCAAACCGGGCGAACGCATCGTCGTCAGCGGTCTGGCGAAGATTCGTCCCGGCATGACGGTCAGCCCGGAGGCCGCTCCACCGGCCCAGGCGGCCGCCGATTCCGACGAACTCGCATTCAACTGAAGCGCCGCCGCAGACCACCGAATCGTCCCATGAAATTTCCGCACTTCTTCATTGAGCGCCCGATCTTCGCCGGCGTGCTCTCCTTTCTGATCCTGGTCGGCGGCACGATCGCGGCATTCGTGCTGCCGGTCGCCGAATATCCGGAGGTCAGCCCGCCGACCGTAGTGGTGTCCGCGCAGTACCCGGGCGCCAACCCGGAGGTCGTATCCAGCGCCGTGGCCGCGCCGCTGGAGCAGGAGATCGTCGGCGTCGAGGACATGATCTACATGAACTCGCAGGCGCAGCAGGACGGCAGCCTGCAGATCACGGTGGTATTCAAGCTCGGTGCCGATATCGACCGCGCCCAGGTACAGGTGCAAAACCGCGTCTCGCAGGCACTGCCGCGCCTGCCGGAAGAGGTGCGCGCGCTGGGCGTGACCACGCGCAAGAGTTCGCCGGACCTGACGATGGTGGTCCACCTGTTCTCACCGGACGGCCGCTATGACGGGCTGTATCTGCGCAACTACGCGCTGATCCAGGTCCGTGACGAACTCGCGCGACTGCCGGGCGCCGGCGATGTGCGCCTGTTCGGCGCCGGCGACTACGCGATGCGCGTGTGGTTGGACCCGCAGAAGCTGGCCTCGCGCCGGCTCACGCCCGGCGACGTGATCGCGGCGGTGCGCGAACAGAACCTGCAGGTGGCGGCCGGCTCGGTCGGCAGCGCTCCGCTCAGCAAGGGCTCCGACTTCCAGCTGTCGATCAATACCAAGGGACGACTCAGCGGCGAACGCGAGTTCGAGGAGATCGTCATCAAGACCGGCCCGAGCGGCGAGTTGACGCGCCTTGGCGACGTGGCACGCATCGAACTCGGCGCTGGTGACTATTCGCTGCAAAGCCGGCTCGACAACCAGTCCGCCGTGGCCATGCCGGTGTTTCTGCAACCGGGTGCCAACTCGCTGGAACTGGCCGACGCGGTGCGCGAGCGCATGGTCGAACTGAAGAAGAACTTTCCCGATGGCGTGGACTATTCGATCGTCTACGACACCACGCAGTTCGTGACCGAATCGATCAGCGCCGTGATTCACACCCTGCTCGAAGCGGTGGCCCTGGTCGTGCTGGTAGTGCTGCTGTTCCTGCAACGCTGGCGCGCCGCGCTGATTCCGATCATCGCCGTGCCGGTGTCGATCATCGGCACGCTGGCGGCATTGCAGATGTTCGGCTTTTCTTTGAACACGCTCACGCTGTTCGCGCTGGTGCTCGCCGTCGGCATTGTCGTGGATGACGCGATCGTGGTCGTCGAAAACGTGGAACGCTCGATCGAGGAAGGGCGCTCGCCACGCGAGGCCGCACACCGCTCGATGGACGAGGTCGGCAGCGCCATCGTCGCGATCTCGCTGGTGCTGTGCGCGGTGTTCATTCCGCCAGCCCTGGTCGGCGGCTTCAACGGGCAGTTCTATCGGCAGTTCGCCTTGACGATCGCCTTCGCCTCGCTGATCTCGGCCTTTAATTCTCTGACGCTGTCGCCAGCGCTGGCGGCACTGTTGCTGCGTTCGCATGATGAAAAGCCGGATCGTGTCCAGCGCCTGATCGATCGTTCGCTGGGCTGGCTGTTCCGCCCGTTCAATCGCGGATTCCTGGCCGCCGGCAACGGCTATCAGCGCAGCGTGAAGCGGCTGCTGCGAATGAGCGCGATCGGCCTGGTGATCTACGCCGGCCTGGTGCTGCTGGCCGGCTTCAGCTTCGCCAAGGCGCCGACCAGCCTGGTGCCGTCGCAGGACAAGGGCTATCTGGTATCGGTGGTGTCGCTGCCACCCTCGGCGTCGATCAGCCGCACAGAAGCCGTGGTTCAAGAGATGGGCGAGATCGGCCTGAAGCAGCCCGGCGTGATCCACGCCGTGCAGTTTCCGGGTCTGTCCATCAACGGCTTCACGCGCAGCTCCAACGCGGCCATCGTGTTCTTCACGCTCGCACCGTTCGAGGAACGCGGCGCCGACGAAAGCGGCTCCGCGATCGCCGATGCGCTCAATCAGAAGTTCAGCGCGATCCGAGATGCCTTCGTGCTGACAGTGGCGCCGCCGCCGGTACGCGGCTTCGGCCCGGCCGGCGGCTTCAAGATGCAGATCGAGGATCGCAGCAACAGCGGCACCACGGCGCTCTACGAAACCACGCAGAACCTCTTGGCGCAGGCACGGCAGACGCCGGGTCTGGCCAACCTGTTCTCCAACTACGACATCAACGCCCCGCAGTTGTATGCGGACGTTGACCGCGCGCAGGCCAAGCGTCTGGGCATTCCGCTACAGGATGTGTTCCAGACACTGCAGGCTTATCTGGGTTCGTACTACATCAACGACTTCAACCAGTTCGGGCGAACCTTCCGCGTCACCATGCAGGCCGACGAGGAATTCCGCGATCGACCGCAGGACGTGCTGCTGCTCAAGACCCGCAATGTTGATGGCGACATGGTGCCGCTGGGTTCGGTGCTGAGCCTGAAGGACAGCTTCGGCCCGACCGCCGTGCAACGCTACAACGGCTATCCGTCCGCGGACGTCAACGGTTCGCCGGCCCCCGGCACGAGTTCCGGCGAAGCCATTGCGCTCCTGTCACAGCTGGCGAACGAGACCCTGCCGGCCGGCATGACCTTCGACTGGACCGAGCTGACCTATCAGCAGGTCGAAGCCGGCGGCGCGCTGGGCGTCGTGTTCCCCCTGTGCGTGCTGCTGGTGTTCCTGGTGCTGGCCGCGCAGTACGAAAGTCTCAGCCTGCCGCTGGCGGTGATCCTGATCGTGCCGATGTGCCTGCTGTCCGCGGTGGTGGGCATCCTGCTGCGCGGACTGGACATCAATATCTTCACGCAGATCGGTCTGTTCGTGCTGGTGGCGCTGTCCGCCAAGAACTCGATCCTGATCGTCGAATTCGCGCGCGATGCGCAGGCCCGTGGGTTGGGGCGTGTCGAAGCGGCACTGGAAGCCTGCCGCCTGCGTCTGCGGCCGATCGTGATGACCTCAGTGGCCTTCATTCTCGGTGTGCTGCCCCTGGCGATCGCCACCGGCGCTGGCGCCGAAATCGCACAAGCGATGGGCACGGCCGTGTTTGCCGGCATGATCGGCGTGACCCTGTTCGGCCTGCTCTTCACACCCCTGTTCTACGTCGTCGTGCGCGCGTTCGTCGAACGCCGCAAGACCTCCACGACCGACGCTCCCGCGCCGGCACTTCTGCCTCCCATAGGAGAACTCTCATGAGCGAAAACATTCGTGTCGTCACCGACAGCAGCTTCGAACAGGACGTGATCGCCGCCAGCCACACCCATCCCGTGCTGGTGGATTTCTGGGCCGAATGGTGCGGGCCGTGCCGCATGGTCGCGCCGGTGCTGGAACAGGTGGCCGACGACTACCTCGGACAGATCCGCGTGGCCAAACTGGATGTGGACGCCAGTCCCAAAACCGCCGCCGCCCTGGGCATACGCAGCATCCCCACGCTGATCCTGTTCAAGGACGGCAAGCCCGCCGCCACGCAGGTCGGCGCGGCGCCCAAGGCCAAGCTGAGCGCCTTCGTGGCCGCACAGCTCGACGCGGTCGCCTGAGCGCGACCGCCAGAACACCACCGGAGCATTTGATGAAACGTATGGCATTGGCGACGACAACAGCGCTGCTTTCGCTGATTTCAGCCTGCGCCGTCGGCCCGGACTACGAGGCGCCGGAAACCCCGGCGCCCACGTCGTTCCACAACGCGCAATCATCACTCTACGGCCAGGGCGCCACGCAAGCGGCGTTCTGGACCGAGTTCGATGACGCCCAGCTCAGCGCGCTGGTCGAACAGGCCATGGGCGCGAACCATGATCTGCGCATTGCCCTGGCCAACCTCAATGAAGCACGCGCCCTGCGGCGCGCAGCGTTCTACGACGGACTACCCGTGTTCAATGCCAGCGCCGGCTACACCCGCGCCTTGCAGAGTGCCGATCAGCGCCCCGGCGAATCCCGCGACACGCGCGAAACCGAACTGTACAGCGGCGGCTTCGATGCCGCCTGGGAACTCGATCTGTTCGGCCGCGTCCGCCGCAATCTTGAAGCCAGCCAAGCCGGCGAGGAAGCGCTCGAAGCCGAACTGCGCGACGTTCAAGTCAGCGTCGCTGCCGAAATCGCACGCAGCTACTTCGAATTGCGCAGCGCCCAGGAACAGCTTTCGGTGGCGCGCAACAACGCGGACAACCAAAGCGCCACGCTCGACTACGTGAGAGCGCGGCTCGACGCCGGGCGCGGCACGGAATTCGACGAACTGCGCGCACGTTCCCAGTCGCTCACCACCCAGGCCACGATTCCCCAGTTCGAGACCGCCGTGGCCGTCGCCATTCACCGCATTTCCGTCCTGGTCGGGCAGACGCCGGACGCGCTGGAAACCGCACTGACATCCGCGCGCGAGCTTCCCGCACTTCCACGCCTCACCGCCATCGGTAACCCCGCGCAACTCCTGCGTCGCCGTCCGGATATTCGGGTTGCCGAACGTCGGCTGGCCGCCGCCACCGCGCGCATCGGCGTGGCCACGGCCGAGCTGTTTCCGGTCGTCAGTTTCAATGGTGAAATCGGCTTCGCCGTAAACGATGCCGACGATGCCGGCAGCAGCGTCGGCGAGACCTGGGGCTACGGCCCCAGCATTCGCTGGGCCGCGCTGGACCTAGGCCACGTACGCGCCCGAATCGACCAGTCACGCGCCCGCGCCGACGGCGCGCTTGCCGGCTACGAGAAGGCCGTTCTGGGCGCGCTGGAAGAAACCGAGAACTCACTTGTTGCCTACGGTCGGAACCGGCAACGCCTCGATCTGCTGAGCGAAACCGTAAAGGACAGCGAACGTGCCGCACAGCTCGCGCAATTGCGTTACGACGGCGGCGCGTCCGACTTCCTGGACGTACTCGACGCCCAGCGCGCGCAATTGGAAGCCGAAGACCGGTTCGTCCAAGCGCGGCGCGAGGCCGCGACCAGTCTCGTGGCACTCTACAAGTCCCTGGGCGGCGGCTGGCAAGCCATCCCCGATCCGCTGCGCACAGCGGACGCGCGTGGCCCCAGCAACCCCGGCACTGGAGTGAACCGATGATCGACCTGCACTACTGGACCACGCCCAACGGACACAAGATCACTCTGTTTCTTGAAGAAACCGGACTTGAATACCGCGTCCATCCCGTCAATATCGGACGCGGCGACCAATTCAAGCCCGAGTTTCTCGCCATATCCCCGAACAACCGGATCCCCGCCATCGTCGACCGGGCCCCGGCCGACGGCGGCGAAGCGATTTCCGTGTTCGAATCCGGCGCCATCCTGCTGTACCTCGCCGACAAGACCGGCCGCTTCATCCCGCAGGACATCCGCGGACGCACCCAGGCGATTGAATGGCTGAACTGGCAAATCGGCGGACTCGGCCCGATGCTCGGACAGAACCACCATTTCAGTCAGTACGCACCCGAAAAAGTCCCATACGCCATCGACCGCTACACCCGCGAAACCGCGCGGCTCTACGGCGTGCTCGACAAACGCCTGAGCCAACACGAGTTCGTGGCCAGCGACTACTCGATCGCCGACATGGCCGCCTACCCCTGGATCGTGCCGCACGAAAAGCAGGGACAATCACTGGACGACTTCCCCAACCTCAAACGCTGGTTCCACCATATCGCCGAACGCCCCGCCACCCAACGTGCGTACGCCGTCGCAGAATCGATCAATACCCAACCGACCGTCGATGAGCAGTCACGCAATGTGCTGTTCGGACAACGCCAAGAGCCCTGAGGCGATCGCAGGGGTCACCTGAACAGGCGATATCTCGCCATCGTCCCAAGCGGTACGCTAGATTCCAGAAATCGACGTTAGGGGCTCAGATGTCCGGAGCAAAATTTCACAGATTCAGTGGGTTAGAATTGCGTTTGACGCAATTTCAATTTAACTTACCTTCTAATTCAATAGCTTATGATATTTCTGCTTGGGTTATACGTCGAATTGTCGGATTAGGCGTCACCCTGGCATCTAATAAGCGTTGGGCACTGGAGAACGGCCAATGAGTATTTCAGGCGCAGATCGCCTTAGGCTGTGGCGCGCGCTCTCGGATTTGTTCTTGGATACGGAGCTTGAAGAATCCATGTATCGGCACATCGCCCGCGTGATCGCCGAGGATCAATACACTACGGAGGAAGCTGAAAACATTCTCTGGGCGGAGGTATTCCCGGTTCTGGAAGGCAATTTGCGAAACGTCGCGGGGGTCTGGGCAGGCTGGCCGGACGAGTGGTTGTTGAACAATCTAAAGCCCACTACTTCTACGTTTGCTCCGGCGGCAATTAACGGCAACGCAGAAGGTGTCCGTGAAATCAAGTCATGTTGGAAGAAGGTAATCATCGAAGTGGAGAAGCATCGTGCCCAACAATAGCTTCCAGCCGACGTATTTGCCTCCGCTGCGCTGCGGCAAATCCGCGGCTGAAGCTGGGCGTTATGCCTGCGGGCCAAGATGCCTCACTTTTTTGGTATTTTCAGGTCCGTGGAACATCTGAGAGAAATTCGCCCCAACATGTTTCATGTAGCCACATTGGCGGCACCAAGCGCAGCGGCCCAATTCGCGTCGGTCGTTTGCGTCCCGCCAGCCTTGTCGGTTCGCTCGGCAAACGAAGCCTCAACATCCTTCGCTCGTTGCCGGCGCCAATGACCCAGCTCGCCGCTCCCATCCAGGTCTACAGCGGCGGCTTCGTCCAGCGGAGTTTTCTCAGTTCTGCTGGTGGTCGCCGGCGGCGCAGTTGGCTTCGGTCAAACTCACTGGCACGCTGCGAGCTACGGCGGCATAACCAATCGTTCCAGCCGACCTGCATTCCGTGGCTTCGCCACTCCATGCAGTCGGCTGAACTCAGGCGTTATGCCTGCGGGCCAAGCGGCCTCACTTTTTTTGTGTTTTCAGGGTGGCGGCACACATGAAAGCAATTCGCCCCAACAGGATTCACGTCGCCACATCGGCAGCACTGAGCGCCGGGGCCAATTCTGCCTTGGCCAATCGCGCTCAGTCGGTTTTGTGCGCATGGCGGCCAAGCCCAGCGCAATCACCCATCACCTGCCGTTCGTGCCAATGATCCAGCTCACCGCTCCCAGGCAGGTCTACAGCGGTGGCTTCGTCCAGCGGAGTTTTCTCAGTTCTGCTGGTGGTCGCCGGCGGCGCAGTTGGCTTCGGTCAAACTCACTGGCACGCTGCGAGCTACGGCGGCATAACCAGGCGCTCAAGCCGACGTTCCTGTCGCTGCTTCGCAGCGCCAGAAACGCGGCTTAGCTCAGGCGTTGGGCCTAAAGGATGAGCACGCCGTTCTCCATCTCTGCAAGCGACGGGGCCATCCACTTTGAAGGGCGCTCATTTGTCTTGGGTGCCGGCGCCAGCAAGGACGCCGCAATCTCAGGTCTGGCGGATCTGTATGCCGGAAGTAGGAACCACAACAACGGCTATGAGTGGGCGTTCTTCAAAGGGTTTTCGTTTGGTGGAGCACCAAGCGGTATGTCACTTTGCTTCAAGTTCGGAGAGCTAGTAGAAGCTCACTGGAGCGTAAACCTACCTGGCGCCGAAGCTGAGGGAGGCTGGCCCACTAAAAATGCTATCGACCAAGAGGTGGAGTTCGTCTGTAGCGTCCTTGCCAAGGCATTCGCCCCACAACATTTCTCTGGCCACCGCGTGTTTTCATGGGGAGAGGTCTGGTCATCGTTTGACCCAAAGGGATTCATGGCCAGCTCCGGGCTGCGGTATAAGGCCCAACAAGCGGTTCCACCCGACGTCCCTGCCGCCGCTTCGCGTCGTCAGGGCCGCGGGTGAACCTAGGCGTTATGCCTGCGGGCCAAGCGGCTTCACTTTTTTGGTATTTTCAGGTCATCGGCACATTTGAGAGCGATTCGCCCCAACATGTCCCATGTAGCCACATCGGCAACATCAAGCGCAGCGGCCCAATCCGCCTCGGTCGTTTGCGTCCAGTCGGCCATGTCGGCTCGCCGCGCAAGTGCTACCTCAACACCCTTCGTTCGGTGCCCGCACCAATGATTCAGTTCGCCGCTCCCATCCAGGTCCACAGCGGCGGCTTCGTTCGGCGGTTTTTTCTAAGTTCTGTTGGTGGTCGCCGGCTGCGCAGTTGGCTTCGTTCAAACTCACCGGCACGTTGCGAGCAACGGCGGCATAACCAGGCGCTCCAGCCGACGTGCAACCCTCCGCTTCGCTCCGGGCTGCACCCGGCTGAGCTTGGGCGTTGGGCCCCATAGAAACAATGTTCATCCTTGGACCAGAACGCGACGCAGATGTAGTCGGCGCATTTGCGAAGTACGCTGCGTACCTTCAGCGGAACCGCAAGCGTTTTCCTCCGTCCGCCTACTCGCTGGCAACCTCGGACTGGTACTACGGTTTCAGCGCTCACAATGCGCCGCATGACTCCTGGCTGGAGTCGTTTCAGCTGGCAGAACCATCCAGCGGTAAGCGGCAAGAAGTCCGCAGCACATCGCTTTCTATAAAGCTGTTGGGCGCTTACCACGATGGCTACATCGAGTTCGTTTACCCCAACGTCTTCGAGTATCAGCTTTCGGGCGTGGGGCTCGATCGCGGGCATGGAGATTGGAGGTACGACGAGTTTCGGCTCAACAAGAAGGGGCAACTCGTCCATGAAATCGAGTGGGCGTCGTACGGCGCAGGGCACAGATGGGTCATCGTTGCCAGTGACGTCATCCATACATGGACGCCGTTAGCTGTGGCCCAACCAACGCTTCAAGCCGACGGTCCCGCCTCCGGCGGGCCCGCGGCTTAAGCTGGGCGTTATGCCTGCGGGCCAAGAGGCCTCACTTTTTGGTATTTTCAGGTCAGCGGCACACTTGAGAGCGATTCGCCCCAACATGTTTCATGTAGCCACATTGGCGGCACCAAGCGCTCCGGCCCAATTCGCCTCGGTCGTTTGCGTCCAGCCAGCCTTGTCGGTTCGCTCGGCAAACGAAGCCTCAACATCCTTCGCTCGTTGCCGGCGCCAATGATCCAGCTCGCCGCTCCCATCCAGGTCCACAGCGGCGGCTTCGTTCGGCGGCTTTTTCTAAGTTCTGTTGGTGGTCGCCGGCTGCGCAGTTGGCTTCGGTCAAACTCACCGGCACGTTGCGAGCAACGGCGGCATAACCAGGCGCTCCAGCCGACGTGCAACCCTCCGCTTCGCTCCGGGCTGCACGCGGCTGAGCTTGGGCGTTATGCCTGCGGGCGAAGCGGCCTCACTTTTTTGGTATTTTCAGGTTAGCGGCACATCTGAGAGCAATTCGTCCCAACATGTTTCATGTAGCCACATTGGCGGCACCAAGCGCACCGGTCCAATTCGCGTCGGTCGTTTGCGTCCAGCCGGCCATGTCGGCTCGCCGGGCAAGTGCTACCTCAACACCCTTCGTTCATCGGTGGCGCCAATGATCCAGTTGGCTGCCCCTATGCAGGTCTACAGCGGTGGCTTCGTTCAGCGGAGTTTTCTCAGTTCTGCTGGTGGTCGCCGGCCACGCAGTTGGCTTCGTTCAAACTCACTGGCACGCTGCAAGCTACGGCGGCATAACCAATCGTTCCAGCCGACCTGCATTCCGTGGCTTCGCCACTCCATGCAGGCGGCTGAACTCAAGCGTTAGGTTCTTCCGCCTTGCGCAGCTTGGCGGCCTGTTTTGTCACCCACTGGCGCACCTTTTCCGGCGTCACCATCTTGAAGTCTGTCCACTCAGCGTCGGTCATCTTCACCGGGCGCGCCTTGCGCACTTCGCCGCCCAGGGCCTTGCGGCCTTGACCCCTTCCTGCACCGCCTCGCCGCTTTGGCTCATCCATGGAAAATACACGGCGCGTAGTCGAGCGGCCTGCCTCCAAGTGCACCTTTCTTCAGATTCCATCCGCAGCGGTACGGCTCAATCATGTGAGCGGTCTCGGTTCTTAGCGCGTTCTTTTGCAAATCGAAACCATCAAATTTCTGCCGGTAACGGCATTCAACCCCGCACTCCGGCGGAGTGTCGGTGTTGGCGGCCGGGTCTGCTGGGCGGGGCCTCATGCCCGCAACGCCGCAGGACGGTTGGCCTGAAAAACAGGCACACGCCCCGTAGGGGTCCAGTCCCGCGCACGGTCACGCCACCCCAAGGAATCACGGGTGCGAAAACCGAAAAGCAGGGCACCTTCAGCGGTGCGCGCCTCGACGGCGATCTCGCCGTCTGGAAAGGCTTTGTTGGTAATGTACGCGTATTCCATTTCGCCGCTCCGGTTCGTTTGTTGATGCTGTTATCGTATATCCGCAATCAAACTATATCAAGCTGTTTGTGTATCTTCGCAAACAAACCTAACTATCGCTTCAAGCCGAAGTCCCCTTCGGGGCCTCGGCTTAAGCGGTCGTTGGGCTTCAAGGAGGCCTCATGGAGTTGGTTGACTTTGCAGCGTCCAAATACGCTATTCCGCTACTTCTCTTTGCACATAGCCAAGCTGTCAGCTTCATGGTCAGCAAGGTGAAGGAAGCAGCAGGCAACGGCACAAGCGAGATGGCTTTGTTTCTTGTACAGAACTATTGGACCCCACGCGTTGCTGACAAAGTTACGCTTCCAGTTGTCTTGGTCTGCCCGATCTACTTGTTCATGTCACTGAGCGTCATGCATGCGTTCGTTGCATGGGCAGCCACCTACGCCGTGGCCTTCATGATCGTTCTCTACATGCAGAAAATAAGCATTATGAAGGGCTTGAACGGACACTTCTTTTACTCGGCGGGTCTCGCGCCCGTCGGATACGGGCTTGCGCTGTATTTCCTACTCACAAAATGAGTGCCGTTATTGCCATGCCCCATCAAGTCAACATCTATCCGCACAATGATCTGTTGAACCTCGCGCATTACCACTACGAGACTATCAACAGAAAGGTCAACGAGAGTATCGAAGACGCTGTCGCCTTGGATTGCATGAGTTGCATCATGGCGTTGGCGTTCTCGGTCGAAGCGCTCATCAATTTCGTCGGAAGCAAACGTGTTCCTGACTGGAAAGAACGTAGGCCATTTCTGGAGAAGATCAAGGCAGTAACCAGCACTCTCGGGATGGCCTACGATGAGACCGTCGAGCCGCACCTTACGGTCGCTACGTTGAAACAGATAAGAGATCAGATCGCCCATGGTCAACCGATAGAGAAAACTGCGCGTGTATCGTCTAAGGCCGACCTGAAGGCAGCAATGGAGACGTCTTGGGACAGCTACCTAACGCCTGCTTTTTGCAATCGAGCATACATGCGAGTAAACGATTTCGAGAGCCAGTTGTTGGAACGCTCTGGAATTCCAATTGAATCAACCATAACGTCTGCGTTTGCGCAGAACGCATGAGATCGAGAGGGCGTAATCGTGTTTGATTTCCTCAAGAGGACTTTCGGCGGTCGGAGCAGCGGGGACGACATCATTGAGAAGATGATGGAGCGTTCACAGAAATTTGTCCTCATCGGCAGGCAGATCGCCGATGACTGCGTTGAGGAGGGGTTAAGGAAGGGCGAAATCGCCAAGCTGTCAGAGATGGAGAAGTTCATTGCGTCGAATCATTTGTACAACACAGAGGCGGTGATAAACGGCTTCCTTACTCGTATGCAGGACTACCTCACAGCCGAGGAGGTCATCAATCTATCGGTAGAGGGTGGCGACGCCATCTTCGTTCATAAAAATCACGTTGCGGCATTTCTACAGAAGATTAGGAACGGTGAATCCGCTCAGGAAAGCCAAACCCATCGCGATGAGGTTCAAGACACTGCAGGCGATGAAATCCTGAGGGGTCAGGAAGCTCTTGCGCATGAGGTGGCTCTTTTCTTAAGCGACATTAACAACACGTCAGAGTCACTGGCGAAGCTGCTGGAAGGAATCTTACCGGCAGGAAAGGCCATTGAGCTTCTTGCCCAACGGAAAGGAGAACGCGCGGTGCCCACATCGGGCTGGACAGTGAACGCCACCCTCGGATACTCAGGCGGCACGCGCCAGGGCTTCATTCGAGTTCAAGATCCAAAGCTTGTCGGCTTTCTTCAGCTTGATAACCCAAAGGTCTACGTCATGATCGGTGCCAAGACCAAGAAGCTATTCGGCGAGGGTGATAACTATGGCGGGTACTTCGCATTCAGCTATTACGTGCATTCCGGCAGCATCGTCAATGAGGACAGACAGAACAGTATTCGGAAAGACCTTCAGTTCATAGACGACATCCTTCGTCAGTATAATTTTCCAACGTCGCTACCAGATTTATTCCAGCGCGCTGGCTACCAAAATCTCGTGCGTAAGTGGGCAGCTATAGCCCAACAAGGCGCTCCAGCGGACGTGACCGCTTCGCGGCCACGCCGCTGAGCTTGGGCGTTATGCCTACGGGCCAAGCGGCTTCACTTTTTTGGTATTTTCAGGTCAGCGGCACATTTGAGAGCGATTCGCCCCAGCATGTCCCATGTAGCCACATCGGCAACATCAAGCGCAGCGGCCCAATCCGCCTCGGTCGTTTGCGTCCAGCCGGCCATGTCGGTTCGCCGCGCAAGTGCTACCTCAACACCCTTCGTTCGGTGTCCGCGCCAATGATTCAGTTCGCCGCTCCCAGGAAGTTCTACAGCGGTGGCTTCGCCCAGCGGAGTTTTCTCAGTTCTGTTGGTGGTCGCCGGCGGCGCAGGGGGCTTCGGTCAAACTCACTGGCACGCTGCGAGCTACGGCGGCATAACCAATCGTTCCAGCCGACCTGCATTCCGTGGCTTCGCCACTCCATGCAGTCGGCTGAACTCAAGCGTTATGCCTGCGGGCCAAGCGGCTTCACTTTTTTGGTATTTTCAGGCCAGCGGCACATTTGAGAGCCATTCGCCCCAACATGTTTCATATAGCCACATTGGCGGCACCAAGCGCAGCGG
>Ga0207882_1000019_pt1 | contig 242065 bp, 259 predicted proteins | sample MalvirmetaMSP103_FD_184228 | JGI IMG/M metagenome (GOLD analysis project Ga0207882, IMG submission 184228) | Marine viral communities from the Deep Pacific Ocean - MSP-103 (SPAdes) | ecosystem: Environmental > Aquatic > Marine > Oceanic | place: Pacific Ocean | collected 2011-05-15 | reverse complement strand
GCGCGCGGGTCCGGCAAATCCCCAAACGTGTCTTCAAACTGCTCCATGAGGTCCTCCGCAAATGGAAAACCTCCTTAGAATCCTGTTCGCCGCCTATGGCAAATCTGCCATATGCGATTCCCCTGCCCCTTGAGGGGGGAGCCTCATCTTTAACTCCTCCCCCCTTGAGGGGGGGAGGTTGGGAGGGGGGTGTTCTCTCCTCCGTAATCCAGTCTGATGCAGGGAAAGGCCTTGCGGCCTATCACCCCCACCCCAACCCTCCCCCCTCAAGGGGGAGGGAGTAGATAAGGCCGTCCTCCCCCTTCAAGGGGGAGGGAGTAAACAAAGCCGTCCTCCCCTCTCAAGGGGGTGGGAGTATATCGAGCCGTCCCCTCAGAAAAATCGGACCAACCTGCCCTAAGACTTATCCAGCCGGAAAGTGCCGCCGTCTTCGGCGGTGGCATAGATGCCGTCAGCTTTTTGGCGCAGCAGGCGGTCTGAATCGGCGCGGCGGAATTCTTCCAGCAGATGGGCGATTTCTTCTTTATTGATATCCAGGCGATTGAGCCCCTCTTCTGCCAATTTGACAGAGCTTTCGAAGGTATCGCGGATCAGGAAGTCCGCCCCGCTGTCCAGTAATTCCAGCGCATGCACCCGGTCATGGGCGCGCGCCATGATGCGAACCGTCGGGAAGCGTTTGGCGATCACTGCAATCGACCGGGTGCAGGCGGCGGCATTGTCAATCGTGACATAGACCAGATCGGCCCGCCCGACGCCCGCTGCTGTCAGCACATCAATGCGCGTGGCATCGCCGAAATAAACCTTGGCGCCAAACCGTTTCGCCGCCTCTATGCGCTTCGGGTCCGCGTCAATGGCCGTAACCGAAATGCCCTTCATGCGAAAGATCTGACTGACAATCTGGCCCACGCGCCCAAAGCCCAGAATAACCACACTGTTGGTTTCTGTCTCATCGGGGCGCGGCAGGTGATCTGTGGAGGCCGGAGCGCGGCGCTTCATGGCCTCTTCAAAAGAAAGCCGCAGCAAGGGCGTAAAAGCCATAGACAGCGTAATCAGAGCGGAAACAAGGTCCGATTGACCATGTGACATCAGCCCAAGGGATAGGCCTTGCGCTACAATGACGAAGCCAAACTCCCCACCCTGGGGCAAAGTCACAGCGATGCGCCCGGCATCTTCCCAAGAGGATTTGAACAAGCGACATAGGATCAGAATGATCGTCCCTTTCAAGGCCATCAGCAGGATCGCCCCGCCTAGCACCAGCGGCCATTGCGCCAGGACCACGGTCCAATCAATCGTCATTCCAATGGCGATGAAGAACAATCCCAGCAACAGGCCCCGAAATGGCTGAATATCCGCTTCTATCTGATGGCGATATTCACTTTCCGCCAGCATGACTCCGGCCATAAAGGCACCCAACGCCATAGATAGCCCGCACCATTCCATCAACAGTGCCGATCCAATGACAATCAACAGCGCCGCTGCAACGAAGATTTCACTGGATTTGGTTTGGGCAATCACCCCGAAAACCGGGTTCAGCAGGAACCGCCCAGCAAGCACCAGCCCAAGAATGGCCCCAATCGCCTGAGCGGCTGGTACCCAGGACAGGTCCTCTCCAGAGGCGACATATATCCCCAAGGCCAGCAAGGGCGACAGAGCCAGAATTGGCGCGATGGCGAGGTCCTGCAACAGCAGGATGGAGAATGCGCGGGTGCCATATTGCGTGTTCAGCTCTTTGCGTTCCTGCATCAACTGTAAGGCAAAGGCCGTCGACGAAAGAGACAGACCAAGCCCAATCAGAACCGCTGTCTGCCAGGAAACGCCGATCACCATCACGCCAAACACGCCGATCAGAAAGGCGGTCAGGCAGACCTGAGCCGTCCCCAGGCCGAATATATCCGCCTTCAGCGCCCACAATCTGGCCGGTTTCAATTCCAAGCCGATCAGAAATAACAGCAGAACGACGCCGAATTCAGAAAAGGCCAAAACGCTTTCTGCATTGCCGACAATCGCAAAAACATGGGGGCCGATAATTGCCCCGGCGGCCAGATAGCCCAGAACAGAGCCGAGCTTCAAACGCTTGAAAATAGGGACTGCAACTACAGCGGCGGCAAGATACAGCGCGGCATCTTGAAAAATTGTCAATTCACCGCCAGCCGCCATCGCCCCGTATGCTCACCCTTTTTGAAACCAAACCCTGTTGCCTTTTAGATGTAGCACGGTTCAATTTCACCACAAAGGTAATGTTGCACCGCGAAAAGTAAGCTATGCGCTAAGGGCGGTCGAACAAACCGTTCAACCCTGCCTGACTGGCCGTGCAAACCCCGCGTTCTGTAATCAATCCGGTGACCAATCGGGCCGGCGTGACATCAAAGGCATCATTGCGGGCGACAACATCCTGCGGCGCGATATCGACGGTCACGATCTCCCCCGCCTCCGTGCGTCCGGTAATACGGGTCAGTTCTGCGCCGCTGCGCTGCTCTATCGGGATTTCCGCAACGCCATCCTGAACGGTCCAGTCAATCGTGGTCGACGGCAAGGCGACATAGAAAGGCACCCCGTTATCCTGGGCCGCCAGAGCCTTCAAATAGGTACCGATCTTGTTACAGACATCACCCCGCGCCGTGGTGCGATCGGTCCCGACGATGCACAGATCAACAAGTCCATGCTGCATCAGATGCCCACCAACATTATCGGCAATCAGCGTATGGGCAACGCCATGGCGCCCCAACTCCCACGCTGTCAGGCTGGCCCCCTGATTGCGTGGGCGGGTTTCATCGACCCAGACATGTACCTTTATGCCCTTCTCATAGGCCATATAGATCGGGGCCGTCGCGGTGCCCCAATCGACCGTGGCCAGCCATCCGGCATTGCAATGGGTTAGAACATTGACAGCCTCGCCCGCCGGTTTCTTGGCCGCGATGTCTTCGATCAGGCGCAAACCGTGCTGACCAATGGATTTACATATCTCGACATCCGCATCACAGATCTCCGCCGCGCGCTCCCAGGCCAGCGCCGCGCGCTCTGCCGGCGCACGATTGTCCAACAGGGCGCGCATCTCGTCCAGCGCCCAGCGCAGATTAACCGCCGTGGGGCGGGTGCGATACAGCCGCGCATAAATCGCCTCAACCGCCATGTCACTGGCATCTTGTTCCAGGCCCAAACAGAACCCATAAGCCGCCGTCGCCCCGATCAAGGGCGCACCCCGCACGATCATATCCTCAATAGCGAGTGCCGCCTCTTCCAGGCTGGTCAAACGTAAGGTCTCAAAACTGTGGGGCAGTTTGGTCTGGTCAATCACCGCAACAGATTTGCGCGATTCCTCAACCCAAATGGTGCGATACGGCGTGCCGTTAATTTCCATAATGCCTCAGGTCCTATCTGATTTGAATAATGCGCATGCCGACAGGGGATTTCATCTGCAAAGCCTGATACTTGGTCCAGTCCAACGTATCACTCCACATCCTATCGGCTGTTAAAACCGGTACATTCAGCCGAAATCCAAGTGTAATACAGGCACGATCCCCTAAGGAAAGCCTAACATTCCGCGTGAACAGGGTCATGCGACCAATCTCAACCGCATCAATTGGCGCAAGATCCTGTAACTGTATTCCCAGGGCAACGGCATATCGTAATGGTTCATCCGCTTCAAAACCATTTCGCACGAACCATGCTGATGCTTCTGCCAAATTCACTAATGATAGATGCAATGGCACTTGATCGACAGTGTAAGCATGGACAATTTCAGCCCCCGCTTCGCCTTTGAAATACGCCAACAATGCGGAAGTGTCGATCACCACTCCTGTCATGATCCCGATTTCTTCCGACCTTCTGGCGCCGCCATCCCCCGTTCTTCTGTTAAATAATCTTCGCGACGCTGTTTCAGGAAATCATCAACGACCGACTGGTCCGCGCGATTTCCCAGAACAGCCCGCATCCGGGCGCGGATATCCAACAGGGAAATTTCGGCCGTCGGCGCGCCTTCAATCAATTTCGTCAAATGGTTCCGCAAGTATGATTCCATACTTTCATTCGACTGTGCCGCCCGAACACGCAGCGCCTTGTACACGTCATCTGGTACATTTCGAATATTGATTGTCGCCATGGCATCCTCCAATTCTGATAGCAATGATATCATCGCCCTCAAAAAAGGTGAAGTCTCAATCGCGGGGCTGCCTGCCATAGCTTTTAAATTTTTCCAGCACGTCAGTCATCTGTTCATCATCCAGAATGACGGGTGTGCCGCCTTGGCGGGCATGGTGATATTGTCGGGCCAGGCTTTCAACTTCAATGGCCAGCGCCAGAGCGCGGTCTAGATCTCCATCAAAACAGATCATGCCGTGATTGGCCAACAGGCAGGCTTTTCGCCCGTCCAGCGCGGTAATCATGGTTCTGGATAAGTCTTCAGTGCCGAAGGTTGCATAGTCAGAACAGCGGATATCCACGCCCCCGGCCACAGCGACCATGTAATGGAAGGCGGGGATGCTTTCACGCCTGCAGGACAGGGCTGTGCAGAATGTTGGATGGGCATGGACGATGGCTTGAGCCTCCGATCGATTCCGATAAATATCGGCATGCATGCGCCATTCGCTGGAAGGCAGCAGTTGACCAGGCGCGCATACCCCATCCAATTCCTGCAGAACAATATCCATCGGCTTTAGGGCGTCATAGGCAACACCGCTGGGCGTGATCAGCATGGCATCGCCAAACCGGGCGGAGACATTGCCCGACTTGCCCTGATTAATGCCAGACGCATTCATCGCCTTGCAGGTATCAATGATCCTGCGGGACAGGGCCTGTCGTGCATTGCCTCCTGAAAGTGTCATGTAATTCCATCCCGTACCAGCTTGTACGCATACGCATCATACAGCGCGATGACGGAAGCATCGATGATGTTGGCGGAAACACCAACCGTCGACCAGCGCGCACCCTCTTCGTCTTCGCTTTCAATTGTCACGCGCGTGACGGCATCGGTTCCCGTTGATCCTTTGGGCGGCGGCAGGATGCGCACCTTGTAATCCACCAATTGCATCCCGGCGAGGTCTGGATAGATTTGAATGACAGCCTCCCGCAGAGCCGTATCAAGGGCATTGACGGGCCCATTGCCCATCGCAACCCGCATGATCTGGGTGCCCTTCAACTCCACCTGCACGGTTGCCTCAGACTCAGTGATCAGGTTTCCGACGGCATTATGGCGACGCTCGTCCATGACCCGAAAGCGGCTGATATCAAAATAATTCGGGACTTCTCCCTTTGCCGCCCGGGCCAGCAGTTCAAAACTGGCCTCCGCCCCATCATAGGCATAGCCCTGGAACTCCCGTTCCTTAACTTTCTCCAGCAGGCGGCGCAGGGCTTCTTCCCCAATCTCAACCTCAATTTCTTCCAGACGGGCCAGGATGTTGGAGCGTCCGGCCTGATCAGAAACCACGATATGGCGTTTGTTGCCGACCGTTTCCGGTGGGATATGCTCATAGGTCCGCGGATCCTTGGCAATGGCCGATACATGCAGCCCCCCTTTATGAGAAAAGGCCGCTGGCCCGACATAGGCCGCATGACGGTTCGGTGAACGATCCAATCGCCCATCCAGCAACCGGGACAGACCCGTAATCTCTGCAAGAGCATTGGGTTTAAGGCCGGTTTCTAAGCCCATTTTGAGAATCAGGCTGGGGATCAGGGAACACATATTCGCGTTCCCGCAACGCTCTCCCAATCCATTGATGGTGCCCTGTACCTGCCGTACGCCTGCCCGCACCGCCGCCAGCGAATTGGCTACGGCATTTTCCGTATCATTATGTGCGTGTATCCCAAGATGGTCGCCCGGAATATGCTGTGTCACTTCGCGAACGATGGCGTCAACTTCGTGGGGCAGCGTGCCACCATTGGTATCGCACAGCACGATCCACCGCGCCCCGGCTTCATAAGCTGCCGTAACACAGGCCAAGGCAAAATCCTTGTTGGCCTTCCAGCCATCAAAGAAATGTTCGGCGTCATACATCGCCTCCCCTTTCTTTTCCGCGGCCAGCCGGATCGAATCGGAAATCATGCGGATGTTTTCTTCCTTCTCAATCTCCAGTGCGACATCGACATGGAAGTCCCAGCTTTTCCCGACCAGGCACAATCCCGCCACATCGGCTTGCAATAACGGGGCAAGCCCGGGGTCATTTTCAGCAGACCGACCGGGACGCCGGGTCATGCCAAAGGCAATCAACTTACTGTTGCTCAGGCTTGGCGGGTCCGCAAAAAAAGCATCATCTGTGGGATTGGCGCCGGGCCATCCCCCTTCAATATAATCAATACCCAGCCGATCCAACGCCTGCGCAATCGCCACCTTATCAGCGACAGAAAAGTCCACACCCTGAGTCTGCGCCCCATCGCGCAACGTCGTATCAAACAGGTATATCCGGTCAGTCATTTGCTTCTTTCATCCGTTCCAAAAATCAACAATCTCATCTGCCGCCCCTCAGATACCCGCTTGCGCGGGTAGGGCTCAATATCGTCACCCCGGACTTGATCCGGGGCAGAGCAACACGCACCTCTCTCACCCACTGCCCTGGATACCCGCCTTCGCGGGTATGACGCGGTACTTTCACCGCCACCCCTCAAAGTCTCGCCTTTGCGGGTATGGCTCAGTATCGTCACCCCGGACTTGATCCGGGGTCCAGAGCAACACGCACTCCCCTCACCTGCCGCCCCTGGATACCCGCCTTCGCGGGTATGACGCGGTACTTTCACCGCCACCCCTCAAAGTCTCGCCTTTGCGGGTATGGCTCAGTATCGTCACCCCGGACTTGATCCGGGGTCCAGAGCAACACGCACTCCCCTCACCTGCCGCCCCTGGATACCCGCCTTCGCGGGTATGACGCAGTATTGTCACCGCCACCCCTCAAAGTCTCGCCTTTGCGGGCGGGGCTCAATATCGTCACCCCGGACTTGATCCGGGGTCCAGAGCAACACGCACCCCTCTCACCCGCCGCCCCTGGATACCCGCCTTCGCGGGTATGACGCGGTACTTTCACCGCCACCCCTCAAAGTCTCGCCTTTGCGGGTATGGCTCCGCATCGTCACCCCGGACCTGATCCGGGGTCCAGAGCAACACGCACCTCTCTCACCCACCGCCCTGGATACCCGCCTTCGCGGGTATGACGCGGTACTTTCACCGCCACCCCTCAAAGTCTCGCCTTTGCGGGTAGGGCTCAATATTGTCACCCCGGACCTGATCCGGGGTCCAGAGCAACACGCACCCCTCTCACCCGCCGCCCCTGGATACCCGCCTTCGCGGGTATGACGGGATGAGTGCAAAAAACCCGACTATTCAAACAGATCGTTGTATAGATCTCTCCAATATGGGTTCTTCTCTTCTATCAGTTTTAACTTCCACTCTCGTCGCCACTTTTTTAACGCCTTTTCCCGCTGGATTGCGGATTCCATATCTGGACACGCTTCAAAATACACCAGTAAATGAACAGCATATTTCTTAGTGAAACCATCAAGGAGCTCTTCCCGGTGTTGCGCTACACGCTGCGGCAGATTGGATGTTACGCCGACATACAAGGTTCCATTCCGGTCCGATGCCATGATGTAGACAAACCCGCCCTGTGCCGCAGAAATCTTCATCCTATACTCCTTCATCCGTCACCCCGGACCTGATCCGGGGCCCAGAGCAACACGCACTCCCCTCACCCGCCGCCCCTGGATACCCGCCTGCGCGGGGATGACACTGTTTGATCAAGCCCGGCGCCATTCGGTGATGCCGCCTGGCTTGTCTTCCAGAATGACGCCCTGTGCCTGAAGGTCATCCCGGATCTGATCCGCTTTAGCGAAATCCTTTGAGGCCTTGGCTTCCTTTCGGGCCTCGATCTGGACCTCTATTTCTGCTTCGGTCGGGCCGTCTGTTGGGGTGCCGGCCTTGAACCAGGCTTGCGGATCTTGTTCCAGCAGGCCCAGAGCATTGCCCAGTTGCAGCAATCGCGCCCGATCTTCAGAGATTGAGCGTTCACCGATATGGGCTTTTGCGTCCCGCTTCATGGATTTGTGCACAGCAACACTGAGCTGCCGGGCACTGGCAAAGAAATGTTTCAGGGCTTCTGCCGTGTTCAAATCATCGGACAGGGCCGCGACCAATCCCTGCCATTCCGGATCGTCGTCTGAAATATAGACGAACGGTTCAGACTGGGTATCGCGCAGTAATGTATAGAGACGATCCAGTTCCGCCTTAGCCTCCCGGCATTTATCCTTAGAGAAATCGAGGGGGGAGCGGTAATGAGTCTTCAACAGGACAAGGCGCAGGACCTCCCCTGGAAATTCCTCCAGCAATTCCGCGACGGTGTAGAAATTGCCCAGGCTTTTGGACATTTTCTCGCCCTCACTCATCAGATACCCATTGTGCATCCAATAGCGCGCAAAGCGGTCCTGACGGTCCGTTGGCGCATGGGCGCAGTAGCTTTGGGCGATTTCGTTCTGGTGATGGGGGAAAACCAGGTCGATGCCCCCAGCATGAATATCAAAATCGGGGCCCAGGAACTTTTCCGACATGGCAGAGCATTCAATGTGCCAGCCGGGCCGACCCTTTTCGCACCACGGATTGGGCCAGCCAGGCGTATCGCCATCACTGGGCTTCCACAGTACGAAGTCCGCCGGATCGCGCTTGTAACTGGCAACCTCTACGCGGGCGCCCGATATCTGTTCATCCCGGTCCTTATTGGCAAATTTGCCATACTCTTCCCAGGACGGCACATCGAACAGCACATGACCATCGTCCAGCGCATAGGCATGCCCCTGGTCGATCAGTCTTTCAATCAGCGCAACCATCTCTGGAATGGTCTCTGTCGCGCGCGGTTCATGATCCGGGGGCAGGCAGTTCAGGGCTTCGCAATCCTCCCGAAAGCGTGCGACTGTGGTTTCCGTCAATTCGCGAATATCAATGCCCCGCTCCTTCGCACGCGCATTGATCTTATCGTCGATATCCGTGATGTTCCGAACATAGGTGACGGTCGGATAGAGTGTGCGCAGTAACCGGGACAGGACATCGAACACGACCAGCGGGCGCGCATTGCCGATATGGATGCGGTCATAGACCGTCGGACCACAGGCATACAGGCCAACCTTGCCCGCTTCACGAGGCTCGAAAATGACCTTGGCGCGTCGGCTTGTATCGTAAATCTTTAAATCCATTGTGTTCTTCAATCCTGTTTTGTCATGACGAGGTGCCGCGGAAGGGGAGATCCTGCCGCGGGGTCTATCGTTTCACTGCCACCATTTCAAAGAGAAATCAGGTCAGCATCACCGACGACCGCCGCGCAATGCGACAGCCGCAAATAATAATGTCGATGATGATGCAAAAGACGGTCATTGTATTACAATCAATCGCTGGATTTCCTGACGCGACGCACTATACGCCCGAATGACCGGTTTGCAAGAGGCCAAGCCTATTGCGCGCGCGAGAACAGGTCGCGCATCAGTGTCTCCAGGGACGCGATATCCTCTACATCGAACGCATCGGGTTGATCGCTGTCGATATCCAAGACGGCAATCAATTCCCCTTTCGCGTTCCAAACCGGCAGAACCAATTCAGACCGTGTGGAAGACGCACAGGCGATATGATCCGGAAAAGCGTCTACATCGGGTACCATCTGAACCTGCCCTGTAGTGGCACAGGCGCCACAGACCCCCCTGGAGAAAGGAATCACCAGACAGCCATGTCCACCCTGATAGGGACCGATCTTCAGCATGTTATCGCCAACATTGCGATAGAATCCAACCCAGTCAAAACGATCATCGGCGTGGTATAATTCGCACACGGTCGTCGCCATCAATGAGATCAGATCCGTTTCCCCATCTGCAATGGCAAGGACCCGTGCATTCAAATCCTTGTAACGCCCTTCAACAGCCATAATTCACCCCAAACTGCCTTGAAAATCGATGCTGAAATCAACCGCTGTCAGATCCGCAACCAGACGCCCTGTCGCATCTGTGTCCAACCCCACCAATGGCGGCCTGACAACGCTCCATATATCGTTATGGGAATAATGGGCAACGGCTGCTTTAACACCCGTGATCAATCCATGATTCTGAAAGACTTTGCGAACCTTGCGCATTTTATCATTTGCGGTGTCCAGCGTGTCCTTGTCCCCGGCGTGATAGGCGTCGATCACGGTTCGAATGCCAGTCGGATTCACATTGGCGGTCGCACTGATGCACCCTGCCGCCCCATTGTCGAATCCATCCAACAGGAACAGTTCCGATCCCGGAAAAACATCAAAGTCAGGCACATTGTCCAGGATCGCCTTGGTGTTTTTCCAATCACCGGAGCTATCTTTCAAGCCTACCACACTATTGGGAAATGCCTGAACCAATCGTTGGATCAACGGCACCGACCAGCCCACCATCGCGAAAGGCGGAATATGATACAGATAGATTTTCAGTCGATCATCGGCGACCAGACGGATCACTTCGGACACATAGGCAAAAAGCCCGTCATCGGTCGCCGCGCGATAGAAAAACGGGGGCAGCAACAATACACCCCCTGCCCCCAATTCCACCGCTTGTTTGGTCAGGGCAACAGTATCCATCAGGGAACAGGTTCCGGTTCCCGGCATCAATTTTTCAGCAGGAACGCCAACTTTCACCAAAGCCTCGGTCTGTTTCATTCGCTCTTTTAAGGCGATGCTGTTGGCCTCACTGGTCGTGCCAAAAATCGCCAACCCGTCCAGCCCATTGGCCAATTGCCATTTGCACAAGGCCTGAAAACGGATGGTATCAACACTGCCATCTGCAGCAACAGGGGAAATCGTTGGCGATAAAACACCAGAAAACGGTCCGCGAGGCATAGCAAACTCCTAAAGGCAGGAACAAAATGAACAGATATCGCAGCGGTACAGCGATCATATGGCTTGATCAAGCATCCTGTCTAAAGACACCAGCCGAAAGTGACCGGCGCATCGCCTTGCGCCGCAATTTATCATTCATGCGACCCCATGCCCACTGCACCCTTCCGACCCGTATTCGTCATTCAACAGCATTCGGCAGGGGCGGCGATTTGCGGACAATCCGACGCAGCGCCATATTGGACTGAATGCGCGTGACATGCGGCAGCCTGGACAGATGCGCCTTATGAATCCGCTCGAAATCCCGCATATCGCGCACGACAAGCCGCACCAGATAATCAGACTCCCCTGCCATCAAATGGCATTCCACCACTTCCGGGATTTCCACCACGGCGCATTCAAAGGCATTCAATGCAGTCTCGCTTTGGCTATCCAGCGCGATCTGCACCACCACGCCCGCTTCATAACCCAATGCGTCTTCATTCAACAGCGCGGTATATTGCTGAATGACCCCGTTCTCCTCTAACCGGGTCAATCGACGCTGACAGGTTGAGGCAACGACATGCAGCCGATCCGCCAGGTCGGAAATGGTGATACGGGCATTTTCCTGCATCGCGGCCAGAATGGCGATATCTACGGCGTCCAGCTTCATTCTCGAATAATCCTGCATTTTAATTCATTATTCTGCATAAATTATGCAAAAGCATCGTAAAATTCCAACGTGTTCGCAAGTACATTTCCATCGAACAAGCGTAGGATCACGCATCAAAATCAGCGGGACCTGCCACAATCCCGATAAGCCACAATCCCGATAAGACCGAAGGGGAAACAATCATGCGCATTGGTGTGCCAAAGGAAATCAAGAATAACGAGTTTCGCGTTGGGCTGGTCCCGTTTGCGGTTCGGGAATTGTGTCACAACGGACATGACGTCGTTGTGGAAACCCAAGCCGGAGAAGGCATCGGGGTCAGCGACAAGGACTATCAGGCAGCCGGCGCGAAAATCCTTGGCAGCGCAGAGGACGTCTTCAAATCAGCCGAAATGATTGTGAAGGTCAAAGAACCCCAAGCCACCGAATGCAAGATGCTGCGGGAAGATCAATTGCTGTTCACCTATTTGCATCTGGCCCCCGATCTGCCGCAAACCAAGGGATTGATGGAGTCCGGCTGTATCGCGATCGCCTATGAAACCGTGACCAGCCCGCGCGGCGGCCTCCCCCTTTTGGCCCCGATGAGCGAAGTCGCCGGGCGCATGGCCGCCCAGGCTGGCGCGCATTGCCTGGAAAAGGCGCAAGGCGGGCGCGGTGTTCTGATGGGCGGCGTGCCGGGCGTTCTGCCAGCCAAAGTTCTGGTCATTGGCGGCGGTGTTTCTGGAACCAATGCGGCGCGGGTCGCGCTTGGCATGGGGGCAGAGGTGACAATCCTGGAGCGGAACATTGCCCGCATCACACAACTGGATGATGAGTTTCGAGGAACCGGCCTGAAGACCTTATATTCAACCGTCGATGCCATTGAACGCAGCGTGCAGGATTCTGACTTGGTCATCGGCGCGGTTCTGGTGCCCGGCGCGGCTGCACCAAAATTGATCACCCGCGCGATGCTGCAAACCATGCTGGACGGATCTGTCGTCGTCGATATCGCCATTGATCAGGGCGGTTGCCTGGAAACATCCCGCCCCACCACTCATGCCGACCCGATCTTTATCGAAGAAGGTGTCGTGCATTATTGTGTGGCTAATATGCCAGGCGCCGTGGCGCGGACATCCACTTTTGCCCTGAACAATGCAACCCTGCCCTTCACGCTGGCGCTGGCCAATCATGGCTATCGCAGTGCCCTGGCCCATGACACGCATCTGCGCCAGGGTCTGAATGTTCATAAGGGTCAAATCACCTATAAGGCGGTTGCCGAGGCCCATGATCTGCCCTTCACTGCGCCCGAAGAAGCGCTGGGTATTCCGTACTGAGGATAGACCTGAACAAGACCTGTGAAAAAGTTGCGGTTGTGAACCGGGCGGGCGTCCAACAGGATTGACGCCATGATGGATGATATAAACCTGCCTTTGATACTGGGTGCAGCCCTACTGGCGGCTGGCAGTCCAGGTCCTGCGACCCTGGCGATTGCCGGGACGTCTATGGCGTCCGGCCGGGGGCTGGGCCTTGCTGTTGCCTCTGGCATTACAGCAGGGTCGTGGATGTGGTCCATCATGGCAGCGGCCGGGCTGGGCGCAATCATGCAAGCCAATGCCTGGGCCTTTGAGGTGCTGCGATATTTCGGGGCGGGCTATCTTTTGTTTCTGTCCGCGAAATCCGGAATCTCAGCCTGGCGTGGGGCAAAGACCCAGACAACCGCAATGACGATTACATCAAAGCGTGCGGCCTTCGGGAAGGGTTTGGCCCTTCACCTGACCAATCCAAAGGCAATATTATTCTTCGGGTCACTGTTTGCCATCGGTGTGCCCGCCAATGCCACCCCCAGTTCTCTGGCCGTTATCATCGTCGCCGTTGGACTGCAAAGCATGATCATCTTTCATGGCTATGCCCTGCTCTTCTCCCGCCCCGCACTGGTCGCGGTCTATACGAAGATGCGGCGCTGGTTTGAAGCTGGATTTGCACTGGCATTCGGGGCTGCGGGTCTGAAGATTCTAACGACCAGACTAGGCTAAAAGTTGAACTGCCGACAGGTCGCTACTCCGCCGTTTTTTCGCCCTGCCCGACGGTTTGCGTCATGATGATGGATTGCAGGGGTTCAAAATGTTCCGGCTTCACCTTAATGAAGGCAACACACAGAACCATCCCTTCTTGATCTCCCCCAACAATTCGACAGGGGATTTCAATTTCCGGCAGATTATCAGGCGCGAGCACCGCCATCAGTTCATCACCAATTTCCAGCCCTTCAGCATCCGGATAAAAGCCGAATCCCCCCAGGCTTAAATCAGTCAAACGGCCGCCAATGCCCCCCAATTCAGCAGGCAGGCGCACTTTGACACGCCGCTCCTTACGGCGATCGCCGGGTTTAATGATACTCATCAATCGGCTGAACATAACGGTTTCCTTGCATCTTCCTGCCTGAAGAATTCTGTGCAGGAATCGTGCCGGAACACCTTACGCCAAAGCATCCTTGATGCGATACCAAAACATTCCCAATGTCAGCAGTGGGGTGCGGAATTTACCACCGGGAAAGATTGGATGTTTGAATCTGCTCATGACATCAAATTGTTCCGCCTGACCACGGATCGCCTGCGCCAATATCTTGCCACACATATTGCTCAATGCCAGCCCGTGTCCGGAATATCCCTGACTGAAATAGGTGCGCGACCCAATGCGACCAACATGCGGCATCCGGTCTACGGTAATCCCAATATAGCCGCCCCAGACATGCTCGATCTTAACATCTTCCAACTGCGGAAAGACATGCAGCATACGCGGGCGGACAAATCCCCCCAGGTCATTGGGCTCAAGCCCCGAATAGGTCGCGCGCCCGCCAAACAGCATACGCTTGTCACCGCTCAATCGAAAATAATCGACGATAAAGCTGCAATTGGTGACGGCTTCATCGCCCGAAATCAGGCCCTTCGCGCGATTTTCCCCCAAAGGTTCCGTTGCGATGATGTAACTGCCCACCGGCATCAGGCGTCGAAACAGATAGGGCTGTGTTTCGCGCAGATAGGCATTTCCTGCCAGGACCATGTAATCGGCGCGAACAACGCCCTTTTCTGTGTGAATGGCCGGGTTATCGTCCGTATCCAAACGGATAGCGCGGCTGTGTTCATAGATTTTCACCCCAGCCTTCAGGGCAGCCTGTGCCAATCCCAGACAGTAATTCAGCGGATGTACATGTCCGCCGCCAGGCTCCCACAACGCGGCCTTGTATCGCTCTGAACCGATTTTATCGCGCAGGTCAGCGCCTTCCAGAAGTTTGGACCCGGTATAGCCATACTGGTCCCATTCCGCCTGGGTTTCTTTTAAATCTTCTACATGGCTGGCTTTTTCACCGGCATGCATATATCCCCATTTCAAATCACAATCGATGCCGTATTTCTTGATCCGCTCCCCAACCAGTTTCGGGGCGGCATCGGCGATATCCCACGCGGCACGCGCCGTTTCTTCGCCAAACCGGTTGCGGATCGTCGCCATGGATTTGTTATAAGCCGTACAGATCTGTCCGCCGTTGCGCCCGGATGCGCCAAAGCCGACGGTTTCAGCCTCCACGATCACAACGGACAAGCCCGCCTCGGCCAGTTCCAATGCGGCGGACAATCCCGTATAGCCCGCCCCCAGAACGGCAACATCGGCTTTAATCTCCCCCTCTAATTGCGGGTGAGATGGCGCGGCATGGGCTGTCGCGCGATAATAGGACCGGGTATCGTCAAATTTTGCCATGTGCTTAGACCTAACTATTAAACAGTGCGAAGGTACCACTCGTAATCCAGTGGGGGAATTTGCGCCTGAAACGCATCATTTTCAAAGCTTCGGGCGGCGGCGAACATTTCACAGTAATGGGCACCCAGATATTTCGGCAGCACCTTGCTTTCCGAGAATGTCTGCAACGCCTGCCACCAGCGTAACGGCAAATCCGTTACCGGCTTGTCATAGGCATTGTTGCGCTCAATCGGGCCCGGATCGATCTTATTGGTCAGCCCGTGATGGATACCTGCCAGAACGGTCGCCATCGTCAAATAGGGATTGGCGTCTGCCCCGGCAATACGGTGTTCCACCCGCATCCCCTTTGCATCCGCGCGGGGAATGCGCAGTGATACCGTGCGATTATCAACCCCCCAGGCGGTATTGATGGGGGCATAGGAATTTGCCTGAAAGCGCCGATACGAGTTTGCATTCGGGGCAAAGACCGCCATGCCATCAGCCGTCGTCTTCGCCAGTCCCCCGATTGCATGGCGCAACGCCTTAGACGCTGGAAGGCCGATTTCAGGATCCATGGGACCCGCAAAAATGTTGTTACCGTTCTTGTCCAGCAGGCTGATATGGATGTGCATGCCACATCCCGCCAATTCCGAAAACGGCTTGGCCATGAAGGTCGCGATCATACCATGCTTGCGCGCAACGCCCTTGATGATGCGTTTTAATAATACAGCATCGTCACAGGCCTTAATCGGATCATCCACATGGTGCAGATTGATTTCATACTGCCCCGGCCCGTATTCTGCCGTTGCGGTATCGGCCGGCACATCCTGCGCCACACAGGCGTCTTCCACATCGGTCAGGAAGTCTTCGAATTCATATAATTCATCAATGCCATAGACCTGAGTGGTGGTCTGACGCTGGCCCGTGGTTGGCGATGTCGCCATTTCCGGACAGCCCTTAGCGTCCAGTTTTCCATCCAACAGATAAAATTCCAATTCGATAGCGGTCACGGGCGTATACCCCATATCCACCAAAGGCTGGGCTGCACGCGCCAGAATGTAGCGCGGATCTGCAAAGTACGGATCGCCGTCCTGCGTGACCATCGACGCGATCACCTGTCCGGTTGGCGCATTGGCCCAGGGCACGGGTTTCAACGTGCCCGCCACGCCCAGACAGTTACAATCGGGGTCCCCATCCCGTGTGCCATATTCAATGGTTTCGCAATTGCGCCCGGTGGAATCCAGCAGATAAGTAGATCCAGGAAGAGCAATCCCACCCTCATACAATTTGTCGATCGCTTCCACGCCGATGCGTTTGCCGCGCAGGATACCACACATATCCGGCACGATCATATCGACCCCTTTCAAGCCGGGATTCGCTTCGACAAAGGCGTCCACTTCCTGTTTGCTGAGCCAACTGGTCATTTTAATATCTGCTTTCATATATCGCTTGGTTACGCGTGAAACCTTGTGGATAAGAATTGATTAGCGCTTGCGGATAGCCAGAAGTATAAGGCATAAAAAATGTGATCACAATCGCAGCGCCATGCTTTTTTCATCCAGTAAGGCGTGTGATTCACACCGAATCAGGGACGGATGTGTTTTTGTGGTAACTATTAATCTCTAGAAAACTGATCCGTATGGATAGTGAGGCTAACGTGACCAATTTAAGTGAATGGCTAAAATCGCGAAATGTGGACGAGGTTGAATGTCTTCTGCCCGACATGTCCGGCATCGCGCGGGGCAAAATTCTGCCCTCAAACAAGTTTCTGAAAAGCCTGGAAGACCGCAGCCTGCGTGTTCCAGAATGTCTTTTCATTCAGACTGTCACCGGTGAATTTGTGCTGGATACCGAAGCCGTTGCAGACACCAATCGTGACATTGCAATGGTCCCCGATAACAACACCATTCGCATCGTGCCCTGGTATCCTGACCCTGTCGCCCAAGTGATTTGCGACGCCTATCATCTGGATGGCTCACCGGTCAGTTTCTCACCGCGTTTTGTGCTAAAGAATATCCTGGAACTTTTTGCCAAAAAGGGCCTTCAGCCAATCGTTGCGCCGGAGTTAGAATTCTATTTTGTGAAAAAGAACCTGGATCCTGACTATCCCCTGGAACCCCCCATTGGGGCGTCGGGCCGCCAGGAATCTGGTCGCCAAGCCTATGGTATCGAAGCCGCCAACGAGTTCGATCCCATCGTCGAAGACATTTATGATTTCTGCGAGGCTGCGGAACTGGATGTCGACACCATGGCGCATGAGGCTGGGGCCGCGCAGATGGAAATCAACTTCAATCACGGCAATCCATTGGAATTGGCGGATCAGGTCTTTCTGTTCAAACGCCTGGTCCGACAAGCCGCCCTGCGTCACGACATCTACGCGACCTTCATGGCAAAGCCGCACCAGAATCAGCCCGGTTCCTCCATGCATATCCACCAGTCATTGGTCGATATGTATACGGGCAAAAATGTCTTCTCCACAAAGACCGGAAAAGATTCGAAAACACTGCTGCATTACATTGGGGGGCTCCAGCGCTATCTGCCGGCCGCAATGCCCTTGATGGCACCCAATGTGAACAGCTATCGCCGTATCGCGCGCTATTCCGATGCGCCGATCAATGTGCATTGGGGGCATGACAACCGCACCTGCGGCCTGCGCATTCCGGACTCTTCGCCCGAATCACGACGGATCGAAAATCGGCTGGCTGGGTCCGATGCAAATCCCTATCTGGCCATGGCGGCGACCCTGGCCTGCGGATATTTGGGAATTAAGGAGAAGATTGAGCCATCCAATCCGGTGGAAGGCGATGCCTATCGTTTTGCTTTTGCGCTGCCGCGCCATCAGGGGGATGCCCTGCAAAAGCTGAACTACTCAAAGCCTTTGAAAGAAACCCTTGGCGAGCATTTCGCCCGCGCCTATATGGACGTTAAAAACCATGAATACGATTTGTATCAACGGGTTATCAGCTCGTGGGAACGCGAAAACCTGTTACTGAACGTCTGATCATCACCCCCGCCCTTTAGTAACCCCACCCCCGCGCAATCCCCTGCGGGGGTGGCAATTTTGTAATCAGGTCCCAATGCGAGGAGGCCCCCCCTGGGAAGCCTGACTGGGGCCAAAGGCCTTATCTAAGATATGTGTCGAAGATTCAGCCAGTTTGATCGCCTCTGACAGATGCTCCAGCACTTTGATATTGTTGGAAAGAACCAGCTGAGCTTCCGGGCGGGTATCATCTGTGATCTTCGTGCATCGGAGCAAAACATCCTTGCGAACAATCCGCAGCAAATCTTCCAACCGATGGCCGTCGGGCTTTTCTTCGGAAACAAGGAAATGCGTCATGACTCCTACTCCTTTAGCAAAATGTGACAAGCGGTTGCCGCCTCCCCACGACAGTCTAGCGCCGAACCGCAGACCGCGTCGATGGGCAATTCGACAGAAATCATTTGCATTGCCGGGAGTCGAAGGGTAAAAGCCGCGCCTGATACGAACTTTTTTCAGAGGGTTTTCGCGCCGTGGCGCGTCCTCAACGGCTTTGGAGCTTACGCGCGATGAAACAGGATATCCATCCAGACTACCACACCATCACCGTCATCATGACCGATGGAACGACCTATAAGACGCGCTCTACCTGGGGCAAGGAAGGCGACGAAATGCGCCTGGACATCGACCCGACCGGCCACCCGGCCTGGACTGGCGGTACCGGCAAGCTGATGGCGTCGGGTCAGTTGGATCGCTTCAACAAGCGCTTTGCGAATTTCGGCCTGAAATCCTAATCAGGTTTTCTTTGGGTCAGACGATATTGGGGCGATCTTCGGGTCGCCCCAATTTTTTTAACCCTCCCCCTCTTGAACGCCTAAAATCGTCACCCCAAATTTAACCTGTCGAGAGGCAGTCCTGTCGAACGCCCGATTGGGGTTCACAAACAGGCGCAGCCTTAAGACGGCATAGCGGACCGTCGCCTGATCTGGGGCGGTTCTAACATCACTCTCGCTCTAACTTGAGGAGACTTAGACATGCGTGCATTCGATATGACCCCGCTGTTGCGGACCACTGTTGGTTTTGACCGTCTGGCCCGGACGATGGATTCCCTGGCCAGCGAACAGGTTCCAACCTATCCCCCTTACAACATCGAAAAGCTGGACGACGACGCCTATGCCATTTCCATGGCCGTGGCAGGCTTTTCGGAAGACGACCTGGACATCACCGTTCAGGAAAACACGCTGACCGTGACCGGCAAGATCGCCCAGAGCGATGAAACCGTGGAGCGTCACTTCCTGCATCGCGGCATAGCAGAGCGTGCGTTTGAGCGTCGCTTCAGCCTTGCCGACCATATCAAAGTGGCCGAAGCGAAACTGGAACACGGCCTGCTGCACATCGCCCTGAAACGCGAAGTGCCGGAAGAAGCAAAGCCGCGCACGGTGAGCATCACCACGACGGCAAAACCCAAGCAAAAGGCGCTGGAAAAGAAAGCCGCCTAACGCTTGATCGCACAGCGTAATCGTTGACGTGAGCAGAGGCGCATCGGGGAAAGCCCCGATGCGCTTTCGTCTGTATGCAGCGTAAGAAATTCTTGCCCAAAGGCCGCGCAAATCGAGCTTGCCCAATAGACGGGGTTTGGCAAACTGCCGGTCCATCAACCATGGGAGACTGCGATATGGACGGCCTGACCCTGTATGATCATCCCGAAAGTGGGAACGGCCATAAGGTTCGACTGTTGTTGAGCCTGCTGAATATCGACTACACACTGGTGTTCAAAGACATCCATAAGGGCGAGACGCGCACCCCGGAGTTTCTGGCGTTGAACCCGGCTGGGCGCATCCCTGTCTTACAATTGGCTGATAATCGGACCTTGCCGGAATCGAATGCCATTCTTTGGTATCTGGCGGAAGGAACGGGTTTTATTCCCACAGATCGATGGGAACGCGCGCGGGTGCTGGCTTGGATGATGTTTGAGCAATATCAGCATGAACCCACCGTCGCCGTGGCACGATTCTGGTGTCATCATCTGGAAATGACACAAGAGCGAAAGGCTCAACTGGCAGAGAAACATGTCAAAGGATATGAAGCTTTAGCAGCCCTGGACACCCAGCTTCTAAGATCCGACTGGCTTGTTGGATCCAACCCTTCCATCGCCGATATCGCGCTGTATTCCTATACCAGCGTCGCACAGGAAGGCGGGTTTGATCTGTCAAAGTTCACCAATATCCAACTATGGCTCGACCGCATCGCCGCCCTACCCGGCTTCATCCCCATGGAGCCATGGACCGAGTAAATAGGCGCAATGTCTGGCCCACACCCGCCATACCCGCGCAAGGGGGGTATCCAGGGCCACACGCACCAATCGCGCCTGCCGCCCTGGACCCCGGACCACGTCCGGGGTGACGATGTATCAAAAAATGTACCCTCACCCTGAGGAGCGCAGCGTCTCGAAGGGGGTGCCCGCTGGAAGCACCCCCCTTACAGCGCATCCTTCGAGACGGCGCTATCGCGCCTCCTCAGGATGAGAATGGGACCTCCCATCCCCGTCATACCCGCGCAGGCGGGTATCCAGAGCCACAAGCACCAGTCGCACCCGCCGCCCTGGACCCCGGATCACGTCCGGGCTGACGAAGTATCAGACAAATGCTCACTCACCCTGAGGAGCGCAGCGTCTCGAAGGGGGAGCCCTCTGTAAGCACCCCCCTTACAGCCCCTCCTTCGAGACGGCGCTACCGCGCCTCCTCAGGATGAGAATGGGGCCTCCCATCCCCGTCACACCCGCGCAGGCGGGTATCCAGAGCCACAAGCACCAATCGCACCTGCCGCCCTGGACCCCGGATCAGGTCCGGGATGACGCTGTAGTATTACCGAATACCCCCTCACCCTGAGGAGCGCAGCGTCTCGAAGGGTGGCCTTCCTGTAAGCACCGGACTTACAGCCCCTCCTTCGAGACGGTGCTGTCGCGCCTCCTCAGGATGAGAATGGCGCGGAAGGTCAGACCTGGAACGCCACAACGCACCATCCCCTCAGCGTCCCTCGCGCCTTCTCTGCGCGCCCTGCGGTTAATCTTTACCTTCTCGTCATACCCGCACAGGCGGGTATCCAGGGCCACACGCACAAATCGCGCCTGCCGCCCTGGACCCCGGATCAGGTCCGGGGTGACGATGTAGTATTACCGAATACCCCCTCACCCTGAGGAGCGCAGCGTCTCGAAGGGTGGCCTTCCTGTAAGCACCGGACTTACAGCGCATCCTTCGAGACGGCGCTATCGCGCCTCCTCAGGATGAGAATGAAGCGGAAGGTCAGACGTGCAACCCCACAACGCACCACCCCCTCAGCGTCCTTCGCGCCTTCTCTGCGCTCTTTGCGGTTAATCTTTACCATCCCCGTCACACCCGCGCAGGCTGGTATCCAGGGCCACAAGCACCAATCGCGCCTGCCGCCCTGGACCCCGGATCACGTCCGGGGTGAGGAAACATGCCCCTGCTGAACCTAAACCGACAAGAGTCTCACAGGGGACAGTTTTGTCCGCTTTACCATACGCCGGGTAAGGAATAAGACGTCAGTGTAGATATTCGTTCTTAGACGTCACAGAACCCGTTGGTCATATGAGCCCGATCCTCGCCGTAGGCGCGATCATCAATGCCGTTGTTCTGCTGCAATGCGGAATGGGATTATTAAGCGCCCTGCTGCCGTTGCGCATGCAGGAGGCTGGTTTCTCTTCCTCTGAAATCGGGGTCATGTCTGCCGGGTTTTCAGGCGGTTTCCTGTTGGGCTGTATCCTGGCCCCCACCTTAATCCGCCGGATCGGTCATATCCGTGCCTTTTCAGCCCTGGCAACCGTCCTGTCCACGCTGACCCTGGCCCTGGCAATCGACACAGACCTGTATCTGTGGACCGGTGCACGCCTGCTGTCTGGCATCTGTTACGCCGGCTTGCTGACCACGTCGGATAGCTGGATATCGGGGGAGACGGATCGATCCGTGCGCGGGCGGGTGATGAGCGTCTATATGATCTGTTACAAGGTCGCCCAGGCTGGCGGTCCTTTAATGCTGACCGTCGCCACCATTTCGGGCAATTGGCATTTCATGCTGGTCAGTGCCTTCTTCTCGTTATCACTGTTACCGGTCGCCCTGCGTCATGGTGGCAACCCGACACCGCCCAGTGATGATCGTATGGGGATCGTGCAGGTCTACAGGAAGACCCCCCTGGCGATTGTCGGCTGTCTGTGTATCGCCACATCCAACAGCGCCCTTGGGAACCTGATCGGCCTGTATGGCCTGGCGGAAGGCCTGGATGTCAACGGGGCCGTTGTCTTAAGTTCCGTGCTGCAATTCGGTGCGCTGTTCCTGCAATGGCCCTTGGGATGGACGTCGGATCGGATTGACCGACGGCTGGTGATGATTTTCGGCATCGCCACCATGGCGGTGGTCTCTGCCGTATTGATTGCCCTGCCCGCTCTTCCGCTGTGGGGATACGCCTTCTTTGTGCTGTTGATCGGGGGGCTGGGCTTTTCGATCTATCCCATCATCGTCGCCCATGCGGGAGACTTTGTGGAGCAGAAGCAGATGGTGCCGCTGTGTGCGACCCTGATGCTGTCTTTCGCCTTTGGCATGACATTGGGCCCCCTGACGGGCAGTACGGCGATGGAATGGCTGGGGCCGGACGGATTGCTGTATCACACCATCCTGTTCAACGGCATTTTCGTAGGCTTTGCGATCTATCGCATGACCCAGCGCAGTGCTCCCGCGCCGACCGGTGCCTATGTCAACGTCCCGGCCAGCTCTGTCGCAATCTCCCAGCTAAACCCCCGCTCCGCCGGGCCGGAGATCGAAGAAAGCCTGGAAGCCGTCTTCGGCCACGATGATGAGGCGGACGGCGAAGAGATCCCGCACTATAAGCCCAGCGGGAAGTAACTCACTAGGACCACTCAAGACATACAGAAAAAGGCCCCGCCAGTTGGCAGGGCCTTTCTGAAATCTTGCAGTCCAAACGCGGGTTAACGTGAGTAGAACTCGACGACCAGGTTTGGTTCCATCTTCGCCGGATAGGGAATTTCTTCCAGTTTCGGCGTGCGGATGATGTTGGCAGTCAGTTTGTTGTGGTCGACTTCCAGATATTCTGGAATGTCACGCTCGGCGCTCTGAATGGCTTCCAGGACCAGCGGCATTTCGCGGGATTTCTGGCGGACTTCGATCTTGTCGCCAATCTTCACGGTATAGGAAGAAACCGTCATGCGGCGACCGTTGACCAGAACGTGGCCATGGCTGACGAACTGACGCGCGGCAAATACGGTGGGTACGAATTTCGCGCGATAGACGATGGCATCCAGGCGGTGTTCCAACAGACCCACCAGGTTTTCACCGGTGTCGCCTTTCACACGCTGGGCTTCTTCGTAATATTTCCGGAAGCGCTTCTCGCCGATATTGCCGTAATAGCCTTTCAGCTTCTGTTTCGCCATCAACTGGATACCGAAATCAGAGGGCTTGCGGCGGCGCTGGCCGTGCTGACCCGGAGGGGTCTCGCGCTTGTTGAACGGGCTCTTGGGGCGACCCCAGAGGTTGACGCCAAGGCGTCGGTCAATCTTGTGTTTCGCATTAATACGCTTAGACATAATTTACTCTCCCGTTGGTTCACGGTGTTGTTCCAAATTGTTCCGGTAGTCCATCCCGGCCTGATGCCCAAAAGCCTCAGTCGGGTGGCGGGATCGTCCATGTGCGGAAACTTTGTTCCAACACCACGGGCCATCCACATTCCCAGAAAGCGAGCGGACTTATAAGGATTTATGACGCCCTGTCAAACCCCAGGGCAAACCCCAGGACAGATTTCTCTAGGCGGCCGCCTCGATCGCGTCAGAAATATGAGCAATCACACTGTCGATCAGGCCCGGATCATCGGCTTCCGCCATCACACGGATCACCGGTTCTGTGCCAGACGGGCGGATTACCAGACGGCCAGACCCGTTCAATTGCGCCTCCCCTAAGGCAATCGCCTTCTTCACTGCAGCCGATTCCAACGGTTTTCCACCGGAATAGCGGACATTGTGCAGACGTTGGGGAACAGGGGTAAAGACCTTGCCAACCTGGCTCATGGGCGCACCGTCACGCACAGCGACGGCCAGCACCTGCAGCGCGGCGATAAGACCATCGCCGGTGGTCGCATAATCGCTCATGACGATATGGCCGGACTGTTCCCCGCCCAGGTTACAGCCCCGATTGCGCATCGCATCGACGACATAGCGATCCCCAACCTTGGTGCGAACCAGCCCGATTCCCTGATCGGCCAGATACCGCTCCATCCCCAGATTGGACATGACCGTCGCGACAACATCGCCCCGCAGATGACCCGCCTTGGCCCAGGAATTGGCAATCAGCGCCATCAACTGGTCGCCATCGACAACATACCCTGTCTCATCACAGACGATCAGGCGGTCGGCATCGCCATCCAGCGCCAGACCGATATCGGCCCCATGGGCGCTGACGGCCTCGCACATGGCGGCCGGATCGGTGGCACCACAGAAGGCATTGATATTCTTGCCATTGGGGGCAACCGCGATGGGCACAACCGTCGCCCCCAATTCACGCAGCACGATGGGGGCAACCTTATAGGCAGCACCATGGGCGCAATCGACCACGATCTTCAGGGATTCCAGGCTCAAATCTTCCGGGAAGGTGCGCTTCACCGCCTCGATATAGCGGCCCGGCGCATCATCGATCCGGGTTGCACGGCCAATGTCTTCCGGTGCCGCACGCTCAGACACGCCCTCATCCATCAGACGCTCTATTTCCAGTTCGGTCTCATCCGACAGCTTGTATCCGTCCGGCCCGAACAGTTTGATGCCATTATCGCGATAGGGATTGTGAGAGGCGGAGATCATCACCCCGACATCGGCCCGCATGGAGCGTGTCAGCATCGCCACGGCCGGTGTTGGTAGTGGCCCGAACAGCATGACATCCATGCCCATGGCACTAAACCCGGCAACCAGCGCGCTTTCCAGCATATAGCCAGACAGGCGCGTATCCTTACCGATCACCACCCGGTGGCGATGCCCGCCACGATGAAAATGAGCTCCTGCAGCCAGGGCAAGGCGCAGAACGGTATCGACCTCAATCGGGGCCTGATTGGCGGTTCCGCGAATCCCATCCGTGCCAAAATAACGCCGCGTCATAGTCCCTCGCATATAAAAGAATGTCCGTATTTATGCGGCGGAGTCGCCCAATAGACAAGGATTGCGGCTGACGGCCCTATCCCGCCTTCAACTGCTGTTTGAATTGGACGCTGGCTTTTGTGAAGCCGCCATCGCCGCCATCGATGAAATGCAGATGTTCGCTCTGTTCCAGGTTGAACACCAGGCAGGTCATCAGAGCGGTGTCTGATTTATGCAGGCCATAGGCGATGGCGCCGGCCTGACGTTCCTTCGTCAGCAGATCCTCAATCGCCTGTATCTGCGTCTGGCTACAGTCCAAAACAAATCGCAGGACATCGTCAAACCGCCGATAGTCGGAATTTGCCCGTACTTCCTCACGATAGGTCGGCGCATTATAATCGCCGACCGCCAGATTACACCGTTCCAGAATGTATTGAATAAAGCTCTGATACAGCAGAAACATCAAACGACGGGCAAAGGATTGGGCCCCCCGGGTCAATTGGGCCTCCATCCGCAGACCTTGCGGAATCCATTTGAACCGCATTGTATCTGCAGTCACCGGGCTGGCGGATTTCAAATCCCCCCCCAGAATTTCACTTATTTTCGCCAAAACCCGATCATATATCTTTCGGCGCTGCGCCCCGCTTTCGGAAGTCGCATAAAGCATCAGGCTTAATACCTGTCCATTGCGGGATTTCAGGGGCTCCCAACGACAGGACAATCCTGTCATATCTGCTTCCCCCTCATCTCCATCGGACACAAAGAGATACCCGTTTTCTCCAAGATCATCACTTTTGATCAGAGAATCAGCCAAAAAAATGCCGCCGCCGCCAAACAAGGCCAGTTCATTGCCCGGGCTGAGACGCAGTTTGGACACAGTGACATCGCGGCCCTGGGCACGAATTTCCTTTACGGAAACAGACCCGATGCGCAAATCAAAGCCAAACTCCCTTTGTGCCATCAAGGCGGAAGCCATCAGCGCCTTGCGCACGCAAGAAAGCAAGATATCCGGTACCAGGAGGGTCGCGCCATCCCCACCGAAACTATAGGGAATTTCCGTGGTCTCGCCCGCAGCTTTCCGAACCGCATTCAAAGATGCCGTTATACAAGCCGTGCCAACAATATTGACATGCTTATAGCGACCTTCCGCCACGGCACGGGTTGAATTCCGAATATCGGCAATGATGACATGCCAATCCTCCGGCACGGATCGAAACAATGTCTCGTCCGTGAAGGCGCCAAATTCTTCGAAATATGGTAGGTCTGGATAGAATGTATCGTCAGATTGGTTCGGCATGGTCAAACCAAGATCAATGTAGGGACCATACCCACATTGATCAGGCTCCAACTATTCCGCAGGACCCGGCTCTGGATCCGCAGATGCGGATGGCGAGAGAGGTTTACCCGTGGTCGGCACAGAGGCACGCCCCCCACTTTTCGGGCTTGGCTCATCATCTTCCGGACGTTCAATCGACTCGCCGCGCAACAGCTTGTGGACATCCGCCCCAGACAGGGTTTCATATTCCAACAGGGCCTTTGCGATCGTGTGCAATTCATCCTGATTTTTACGCAGAACATCGTAACACAGGGTTTCCGCTTCTTCGCAGATGCGACGCACTTCTTCGTCAATCAGTTGAGCGGTTTTCTCTGAGATATTCTGGGTCTTCGCAACGGAATGCCCCAGGAAGACTTCTTCCTGATTATCTGAATAGCGCAGACGCCCCAGCTTGTCCGACATGCCAAATTCGGTGACCATGCGCCGTGCCAGACCGGTTGCCTGTTGCAGATCGTTGGACGCCCCGGTGGTAACATTTTCCGGGCCGAAGATGATATCTTCTGCCGCGCGCCCGCCATACATCATGGCCAGCTTGGCATGCATTTCCAGCTTCTTATAGCCCAGGCGGTCCCGCTCTGGCAGGTTCATCGTCACGCCCAGCGCCCGGCCACGCGGGATGATGGTGACCTTGTGCAGCGGATCATTACCCGCGACATGAATGCCAACCAGGGCATGGCCGGCCTCGTGATAGGCCGTCAGCGTTTTTTCTTCCTCAGACATCACCATAGACCGGCGTTCAGAGCCCATCATGACCTTGTCCTTGGCGTCTTCCAATTCCTGCATCGACACAACGCGACGATTGCGACGCGCGGCCAGCAGGGCCGCCTCGTTCACCAGATTGGCCAGATCAGCACCAGAGAAACCGGGCGTACCACGTGCAATAACCTTAGCATCAACATCGGGTGCCATCGGCACCTTGCGCAGATGCACTTTAAGAATCTTCTCCCGACCCAGAATATCCGGGTTCGGGACCACAACCTGACGGTCAAACCGACCAGGGCGCAGCAAAGCGGGGTCCAACACATCTGGACGGTTCGTTGCGGCGATCAGGATCACACCTTCATTGGCCTCAAAGCCGTCCATCTCAACCAGCAACTGGTTAAGGGTCTGTTCGCGCTCGTCATTACCGCCACCCAGGCCGGCACCACGATGGCGACCCACCGCATCAATTTCATCGATGAAGATGATGCAGGGTGCGTTTTTCTTGCCCTGTTCGAACATGTCCCGGACGCGGCTGGCGCCAACGCCGACGAACATCTCAACGAAATCAGAACCAGAAATGGTGAAGAACGGCACATTGGCCTCACCCGCGACAGCCCGCGCCGTCAGTGTCTTACCCGTGCCGGGAGGACCGACCAGCAGCACGCCTTTAGGAATTTTACCCCCAAGGCGCTGAAATTTCTGGGGATCGCGCAGGAACTCGACAACTTCCTGCAATTCCTGCTTTGCTTCATCAATACCGGCGACGTCCTCAAACAGGACCCGACCGTGCTTTTCGGTCAGCAGCTTCGCCTTGGACTTACCAAAGCCCATAGCCTTGCCACCACCGCCCTGCATCTGGCGGAAGATGAAGAACCAGAACCCGATCAGTAGCAGGATTGGCAGTGCATTCAACAGGATCGAAGTCAGAGAAATGCTGTTATCCGGGGGAATGGCTTCAACACGCACACCGCGGCTGGTCAGCGTAGAGACCAGGTTTGGATCATCCGGCGCATAGGTTTTAAAATCCTGACCGGAGGTGTATTTACCCGTGATTTCCTGACCATTCATCCGCACGCTTTGCACGGAACCGGAATCGACCTGCTTCAAGAATTCAGAATATGCGGTGCTTTCCGCCTGAACCTGATTGCGTCCGCTATCAAACTGATTGATCAGGAACAGCAATAAAACAATGATGACAATCCAGAGCGCCAGATTCTTGCCGAAAAAGTTCACGGTTGCAGTCGTCCTTCCGTCGAGGCTGCCAAACAGCGGCCCCTTTTGCCATAAATGCGGGATTGAGCACCGCGTATTTCCTCATTAAAGCGAGAAAACACCGTTCCGTCCAGCAGAGTTGCTCCCAGACACGCGCTCAATTGTCATTGTGATGTTACATAGGACGTCACGCAGCATTTGAAAAGGGCGGGCCCGGTCTAAATCGCCCAATCAGTGTGAAAAGCTGAACCGCTGCCTAAATGCCTCACCCCAGGCCGGCGATACCGACCGATAGCCAATCGTACCAATGGGATAGTCTTGGGGCGCAGACTCACCTGTCGTCAGCCCCAGATGGGGAATGGCGGCCAGGTCTGCGCTATGCCGAAGCGCCGGCAGGGTCACCCGGACGGCGCCGGGCAAGGCCGCCAAAGCCTGTGGCGCACGCTCCCGCGCCCAGGCCAGACCATCCCGCCCAAGCGGACCAATGGTGAAACCAGGGTCGGCAACAGCCTGCGGCGCGAACCGGCAGTCGTAGCGATTATCCCACAAAGTCCGGTTGGCAATTGCCCGATCACCAGTCATGCCCGCAGATTCACGACAAAACAGCACATGGTCTCGCCATGGCATAATCCGGACGCCAGAGACGGTGCGCCCCCCTTGCAACCCCGTCAAAGCCATGGGGTCCTGAGCCAATGCGCGGTGCAGGGCAATGACATGTTCTTCCCGGGGTGGATAGTCATTGCCCCCCAGAATGCGCAGCTTATGGGACAGACAGCGCAAGGCAATCTCTTCGGGAAGGTCGCATAAGGTTGCCGCATTGCATGTCGCGAATCCCGCAGGATCACAGACCACATGATCGTTCAAAAACCGATCCCGGGCCTCGGTCAGCGCCGCGCCTGCCCTGGCCATACGCTCCGCCGTTTTTCCCAATCGCTCAGGCGTCAGACCTTCCGCAGCCAGACTTTCCTGCATTTGGCGCATTCGAACACGGGCGAACGCCCGATCGCCATTGGATGGATCTGTCACGATGGGCAGGCCCGATGCCTGTGCGGTCGCCAGCAATCGTGCCTTGGGAAAGGACAACAGCGGACGCAGCAATGTCATGCCATCGCGCTGAGTTACCGGTGCCATCGCCGCAAGCCCATCAACGCCGCTGCCCCGCGCCAATCGCAACAGGACCGTTTCCGCCTGATCATCCTGATGATGCGCCAGAAAAATATGCTTGTATGCCTGGTCGCTCGCCTGAACCCAATCGGTCAGCAACCGAAACCGAATCTGCCGCGCCGCCGCCTGAATATCGCGAACCGGTTTGCGTCCTTCATGACGTAAGACAGTGGTTACAACACCATATTCGTTCAGGGCGCGCGCAACCCCCTGCGCTTCCGCGCCAGCCTCAGCCCGTAAGCCATGATCGACACAGACTGCCCGGGCGCGCATCCCCTGAGTCTGAGCCCATTGATCCGCCAGAAAAACCAGCGCGATGCTGTCTGGCCCGCCCGAGCAGGCCACCAGCGGCGGTGCTGTTCCCGGATAGGCCAAACTGATCAATTGATTCGAAAATTCTTGATTTGTCATCGGTGTTACAGGCATCGGGATCCTTCCCCGCAGCAAACCTGTCTGCTGCTGTTCCAGTAATCCTGGATCAGCACCCATATTGCGCGGAACGGTCTTCCGCCAGTTTCAGAACTGCGCGCCGCGCATCCGGATAATCAGACTTCAAGGTCTGGAAGGCGGTGCAGGCTTCAGACTTATTGCCCAGGGCAAACAGGGACATACCCAGTTTCAACAAGCTGTCGGGCGCTTTGTTGCTTTTTGGGTGTTTGGAATAGACATCCACAAAGGAAAAGGCTGCATCACGATAGTTATCGCGCACGTAATAGGTTTCGCCCAACCAATAAATCGCGGAACTGACCAGCGGTGAGTCCGAATGTTTGTCCAGGAAGACCTTCAGCGCAGACTCCGCCCCCGCATAATCTCCCTGCCGCATCAGACCCAGGCTGTAATCATACAGGGCTTGCGGTTCCGTTGGCAGCGACGCGGTATCCGCCTGGCTGACGGTGGAAAGATCGCTGCCCGCAACCGGCCCGGAACTGGGGGCGGCTTGCGGGACACTGGGCGTTGTTGTGTTGGATCCCGATGCAGACATCGGGCTGGACCCTTGGGTCGCGGAGGCAGAGGCTTGCCCCCCGATCACATTACCCTGCCCGTCTACAATCAATGTGCCCAATGTGCCTGGTTTGCCCGCAGTCGCGTTTCCAGAGGTCGAGCCGGGGCCTTGTGACCCTTCCGAAGAGATTACGGTTGTCGATGACTGCCCCGGTACGGGAATAATTTGTTGCGGTTGATTTGACGACGCAGCCGCATTGCCGCTCAAGGAACCGGTCTGTTGGGGTGCATTGGGATTGCCCCCTTCCAGCTTTGTAAGGCGATAGTCGATATCCGCCAGGGCGGTATCAAGACGCTGATCCAATTGGCGCAGTTTAAACTCGGTTTCCTCCAGCTTGCCGGTGGATACGCGCAACTGCCGCTCCATTTCCTGTAGCTTGATCTGGATCTGCGCCGCTGCGTCAGAGGGCAAACCCGCCCCCGCACTGGACGCGGTATCCTCGCTGAGTGTCGGAACCGGCCCGGACTTGCCATTGTAGACATAGCGCTGAAGTGTCGCCAAATCCCGCTTCAGGTTCTGCAATTCACGCGCGACATCCTGGGCCTGAGCCGGCACGGAGGCCAAGCCAGCAACAGCCAGAACAAGGCCCACAACAACGGCCAGCGCCTGACGGGTTACGGACAACGGCAGAATACGAAGATTTGTCTTTTTCATGATCTAACTCTTGCGCTTACATCGTGGCAAAATTTTGGCAGCACCAAAAAAATAGGCGGCCGTCAGGGATTTCCAGACGACCGCCTAAAACACTTCTACGCGATGGGTTAGCTGTTATAGCCACCCGTCAAAACAGTCACTGCACGGCGGTTCTGAGCCCAAGCGGCCTCATTCGAACCGGTAGCAACCGGGCGGCTTTCGCCAAACGCCAAGGTCTGAATGCGGCTGGCTGAAACACCCTTTGCGATCAAATAATCGCGGGCAGCAGCAGCGCGGCGTGCGCTCAGAGCCAAGTTGTAATCATCCGTCCCACGCTCATCAGCATGACCTTCGATCGTCACGACCACAGCCGGGAACGCGGCAAGCCATTTGGCCTGTGCATCCAAAGCTGCCTGTGCTTGATCAGAAAGATCCGAGCGGTCTGTTGCGAAGAACACGCGGTCGCCAGCAACCTGCATGAACTGCTCAATAGAACCTGCAACCGGACCAGCAGGTGCCGGAGGAGGAGGTGGTGGCGCGACGGCCTGTGTTTGTGTTCCAGTGTTCTCGGTCATCGCAGCTTCGTCGCCGGATGAAGAGCATGCCGACACCAAGGCAACGGCTGCCAGCAAGGCAATAACTTGTAAGCGCATTGAGGTACCCCCTACGCAGTCGCCTCAAAATAGGGCGACGTGTAAATCTCGTGTCACTCCGACGCGGGACGAGGATGCGAACCACCCTAATCCTTCGGCGGTGCAATAATAAACATGCCTTTACACGCTTTTCAACTGAATCTGCGCCGATACGGGACATCTACCTCAATATTTATCAATTATTTGACCCGAGTAGTGGCAGATATGCGATATCACAGCCCCAACTTTACCGATTAAGGGGGGACCACGCCGGATCAGCGGCGTAGCCTGGAGTTGGAATTCGTCTTTCGTTATAGCCGGTTATGTCGATGGAATAGAGATAGGATTCACCCTTGTCCCCACGCGTCTCGCGATAAAACATCAGAACACGGCCATTCGGGGACCAGGTTGGACCCTCATTGTGATAGCCATTGACCAACAGGCGCTCGCCGGTTCCATCGGGTCGCATGACGCCGATATAGAACTCTCCCTTATAGATTTTCGTAAAGGCGATCAAATCGCCGCGTGGCGACCATACCGGTGTCGCATAGTGACCATCCCCGAAACTGATACGCTGGACGTCAGACCCGTCTGCATTCATCACATAAATCTGTTGCACACCACCACGATCCGATTCAAAAACCACCCGCGAGCCATCGGGAGAATAGCTGGGAGAGGTGTCGATCCCTGGTTCATTGGTCAAGCGGGATGATTGCCTTGTCCGCAGATCCATCGAATAAATCTCAGAATTTCCGTTCTGTTCGAACGTCATCACGACCCGGTTTCCATCGGGCGAGAAACGCGGCGAAAATGTCATGCCATCGAAAGAGCCCAAAAGTTCGCGACGGGCTGTTTCCAGATTGAATAAATACACACGGCGCATGTTGTTAAAGAAATCCAGATAAACGATTTCCTTACGCGCAGGCGAAAACCGGGGCTTTTCAACAATGCTGCTGCCATCGGTCAGATAGCGATGGTTGGCGCTGTCCTGATCCATGATCGCCAATCGGTACGTCCGATTGTCCTTTGGCCCGCTTTTGGCGACATAGACGATCTGGCTGTCAAAGTACCCATCTTCCCCGGTAATCCGCTTATAGATCGCGTCCGCAACCACATGGGCAACACGGCGCCAGGTATTTGAATCCGCAGAATAGCGACGCCCCAGCATATGTTCTGCCGCAAAGACGTCCCATAACCGGAATTCCACCGTGACACGGCCATCCTGTTCAACGGAAATCTTACCGCTGACCAGGGCCTGGGCGTCAATCTTGCGCCAGGATTCAAACCGGGGGCGCACAGCCAGGCTTTGAGAATCCTGATTGAATGCCGCGCGATCCACAGCGCGGAAAAGCCCGGAATTTACCAGGTCATTCTGAATCACATCGGCAATATTTCGGCCCAATTCTGATTCAGCGGCGCTGAGACCAAAGAATTCAGGAATGGCAATGGGCAAAGGCTCAACATTGCCCCGTGTAATGTCGATGCGAACCTCAGCCCGGGCGCCCGGAGACGCCGCACCAAGGGTTACAACACAGAGCAACAGGATCGTCGAAAATGCGATAACGCGTTTCATCTTAAGCCTCGCTTGCATTCAGTCGGTTTGGTCCTAATGACCGGTTCATTCCCAAAATCCTAAAACACCATGTCTCTTGGCGAGAAGGTCAGGATGATCTTATTCCATTCGGCATATTTGCCGTCAGGTAACTTCAGCGGCGAACACAATTGCACGGCCCGCAAGACGCTTTCACCATATTGTTGCGTCGCAGAGGATGACAGTTCCGTCACCCGCGCACTGTTCACAGACTTGTTCTGATTCATCTCTATTTCCACCACGGCCAGCATATCTTTCACATTCGCGGCCCCAACCGGAGGATTCCAGCAGCGCACGATCTGATCCCGCACGATGGCCAATTCAGAATCCGTCATGCCTTGTGAGGATAACCGACTGGACGCCTGAGCACTGGGCTGTGGGCGTTGCCCCAGGGCAGCGGCAACGGCTTCGTTCAGCGTCGTGACTTCTTTCTTTTCTTCCGGCTTGGGCGGTGGCGGTGGCGCATCCTTCACATCCGCCAAGGTATTCAGCACGGAAGAGGCAAAATCCTTCTTAGGCTCCTCGGGCTTTTTAGGCTCCTTGGGCTTTTTGGGCGGCTGAAACACGGGGGGCGCGGTCGCAGCCTTTGGCGGCTCCGGCTTCGGTTCCGGCGGCTTAGGCTCTGGCGGCGGCTCCAGCTTTGGCTCGGGCACAGGTTCCGGCTTGGGCTCAGGCGGTGGCTCCTGCGGCGGGGGTTCCGGCGCTGGTTCAGGCACAGGTTCTGGCGGCGCAGGAACCGGCTCTGGCGGAGGTGGGGGGGGCGGCGGCGGCGGCGTTGGCTCCGGCGGTGGTGGCGGCGGAGCAGGCGCAGGATCCGGCTTGGGTTCCTCTGGCTTGGGCTCTTCCGGTTTTTCTTCCGGTTTCGGCGTTTCCGCTGGCGTCTGTAATTGCGCCAATTCCTCTTCAGAGACGACCTCGAAGCTTTGCTGTCCGCCCAATTCAACCAACTCGCGACTGCTATCGGGCCAATCAATCAAGGCCGCGACGACAATCGCGATATGAAACAGTATTGAAAAGATGAAGGGGCCGCGCATAGGTCTCTACTTGGGTCCTCTAACCGCGTTCACGCCGTTGGGTCATTTGGGGGATGCCGCCGGGGGTGCATCCCCCGTTTGTGAAGGCAGACGCGCCAGAAGGGCGACCTTCTTAAATCCAGCCGCGCTGATCTTGCCCATCACTTCCAAGACACGGCCATAGGCGATCTGCTCATCCCCGCGCACGAAAATCCGAATATCCGGATTGGCCCCATGACTGGCGACCAGTGTCGCCACCAGACGGGGCAGATCTGTAGGTTCTTCATCCAGGAACACATCGCCATCGCGATTGACCGTGACAACAAGCGGCTCATCGCTGTCATTCAGACTAGCCGCCTCAGTCTTGGGCAGATCAACCGGAACCCCGACTGACAGCAATGGGGCTGTGACCATAAACACAATCAACAGCACCAGCATGACATCGACAAATGGAGTCACATTGATTTCCGACACAGGCTTATAGCGCTTGCTGCGCAAACCCGGTCGAATGCCGTCGGATCCTAGCTGCATTCCCATGATTCAGGTCCTGTCATCCAATTGCCGTGAGATGATGGCGCCAAACTCACCGGCAAAGCTTTCCAGCCGCCCGGCATAGCGTCCAAGATCCGCAGACAATTTGTTGTATGCCAATGTCGCTGGTATGGCCGCGACAAGCCCCAATGCCGTGGCAAACAGGGCCTCTGCGATCCCAGGCGCAACGACGGCCAGGCTTGTCTGGTTCGTTGCGGCGATGGAGGCAAAGGAATTCATGATTCCCCATACCGTCCCGAAAAGCCCCACAAAGGGTGCCGCTGATCCGACAGAAGCCAGGAACGGCAAATATCGCTCCAGCTTGTCGATCTCCCGGTTCATGGATAGCTGCATCACCCGTTCAATGCGTTGTTGCAGACCCAATGACGCCCCTGATGTGGCGCGCCCGGCAGAGCGTTCCCATTCCCGCATCGCAGAGGAAAAGACCGACGACATCGGATCGGCCGGATATTGACCGATGCGCCCATAAAGTTCCTCCAGCGATCCACCGGACCAGAAGGCATCTTCAAAGCGCGACGCCAGACGACGCATCTTGCGCAGGCGCATCGACTTTTCAAAGATGATGGCCCAGGTCCAGACCGAGGCAAGGATCAACAGTACCATCACGATTTTCACGACAATATCCGCCTGAAGAAACAGGGAGATAATTGATAATTCCCCACCATGCGCCATCATCTGACCGGAAATCACTGTATCCATGAGGCCGGTTGTCAGGCCGTCCCCCGTTTGCTGTTCCATAGTCTGCCCTTTTCTCTTCCTAATCAGGTCCGATTACCGGACCAACCGCCCCAAATCTTTGATTTGATTTACCAAACACACAGTAACAATTCCTGCCGACACGTATCACGTTGGCATCAAACCCCAACCATCCAAGGCCACCCGGACCGATTGAGGCAGGCGCACGGGCCGACCGGATCCATCCACGCATCCCAAGGTGACGGTTAAATCACACAAGATCGTGGCATTTCTAAGGACACGTTGTGCCATTTCAAAGCGCGCACCAGACACGGCAAGCAAATCAGATTCGACGCTTAATGCATCATCCAACTTTGCGGGTTTTCGATAATCCACAACACAGCGCCGCACCACAAAACCCACGCCATCACTTGCCTGCAAATCGCGATGACCAAATCCCAAATCCCGCAGGAATTCGGTACGCCCCCGCTCTGCAAATTTCAGATAGTTTGCGTAATAGACGATCCCGCCAGCATCCGTATCTTCATAATAGACGCGAATGTCTGTGACATGGGGCGCATTAAGACGGGTCATCATCCCCCCCGGGCGGTGCCGTCGCCTTTTGCAGAAGATCCAGTTGCGCAGCCGTTGTCGCTGGCATGTCCAGACCGATATAGGACCAGCCCTGGCGGGCAAGCATACGACCGCGCGGCGTGCGCTGAACCAATCCTTGTTGGATAAGGAAAGGTTCCACCACTTCCTCCAACACGTCGCGTTCATTGCCCAAAGCCGCCGCCAGGGTTTCCGCCCCGACAGGCCCGCCGCCATAGTTTTCCGCGATACAGGTCAAATACCGGCGGTCCATCGCGTCCAACCCGCGCGCATCCACCTCCAGCCGCAATAGGGCGGCATCTGCGGATTTCGCGGTGATCGCGGAATTTCCATCGACAGAGGCAAAATCCCGCACCCGACGCAGCAACCGATTGGCAACCCGCGGCGTGCCCCGACTGCGGCGGGCGACTTCGCGCGCACCATCATCCGTGACATGCATCGACAGAACCCGCGCCGCACGGCGCACAATTTCGGTCAATTCATCTTCAGTATAGAAATTCATATGCAGCGGAATGCCAAACCGTTCCCGCAACGGCGTTGTGATCAATCCGGCCCTTGTCGTTGCGGCAACCAGCGTAAATGGCTGCAGATCAATTCGAACGGAGCGCGCCGACGGGCCATCCCCAATGATCAGATCCAGTTGAAAATCCTCCATCGCGGGATACAGGATTTCCTCAACCGCGGGGGACAGACGATGAATCTCGTCAATGAACAGGACATCGCGGGGCTGTAGATTGGTCAACAACGCCGCCAGATCGCCTGCTTTGGCGATCACAGGACCAGATGTCGCACGGAAACCAACCCCCAATTCACGGCTGACGATCTGGGCCAGCGTTGTCTTGCCCAAACCGGGCGGGCCATAAAACAGGACATGGTCCATTGCCTCGCCCCGTCCCCGCGCCGCCTCCACGAAGATGCTCAAATTCTGCTTCACCGCGCCCTGCCCGACAAATTCGGACAAGGTTAAGGGGCGCACCGTGCTGTCGCGCTGATCTTCGGTCCCCGCCTCGGGGCTGACAACACGGTCAGGCGAATAGTGTGTGGGATCACTCATTTACTGAGCTCCCTCAATACCAGTCGGATCAGGCCGCCAACGTCATTGGCCTCCCCATTGCGGGTGGCCTTGGCAACGGCGGTGAAGGCGTCGCTGCGGCCATAGCCCAGATTGACCAGGGCAGAAACCGCATCTTCCGCTATGCCCGCATCGGCGTTGTGCGACTCTCCGGCTTTGCCGCCTTGTGCTGCTGTGTTGGGGCCCAGTGCCATACCGCCGACCTTGTCTTTCAGTTCAGAAACGATGCGCTGGGCCAGTTTCGGACCAACGCCATTGGCACGCACGACAGCAGCCTTATCCTGGGCCGCAACCGCCTGGGTCAGCAATTCCGGTGTCAGTACACTTAATATGGCCAGGGCGACGCGCGCCCCCACCCCTTGCACTGTGGTCAACAGACGGAACCAGTCCCGTTCTGATTTTTCCAGGAACCCATAAAGATGAATGTGGTCTTCCCGCACATGGGTTTCGATCTCAAACCGCAATGCCTCGCCCCGCCCAGGCAAGGCACTCAGCGTGCGCCCCGAGCAATAGATCAAATAGCCTACGCCACCGACATCCAGAATAACGGTATCCTCGCCCACTTCGTCTAATGTGCCTGTTAAGCGTGCGAACACCGATTATCCCCTTATCCAACGCGCCCGGCGGCCCATTGCCGCCCGGTATCGGCATGATGTCCATGACAGATCGCCACAGCCAGGGCATCTGCTGCATCTTCGCCGGACGGATCACAGCCCGGCAACAGCATGCGCACCATGACACCGATCTGATCCTTGCTGGCCCCACCCGTGCCTACGACCGCCTGTTTCACAGTCTTGGCAGCGTATTCAGCAACGGGTAACCCAAACAAGGCTGGGACCAATAGTACAACGCCCCTTGCATGCCCCAGCTTCAGGGTTGTACCCGGATTCTTGTTCAGGAAAGTTTCTTCAACTCCTGCCTCATCGGGCGTCCATTCCCGAATGACCTGGCCGATGCCGTCATGCAAGGCCTTAAGCCGTTGAGCCATTGAAACATCAGCAGGCGGATGGATTGTGCCACAGGCCACAAACTGCAAATGCCCGGCCTTGCTGTCCACAATGCCCCAGCCCGTATGCCGAAGCCCCGGATCGAGGCCTAGAATGCGCATTGCGTTAATCGCTCCTACCAAACTGCTGTTCGGACGGTCATCCTATGCCTTCGGCCAATCACCCCCATCAATCGGACAGGGACGCCATCGTCTCGTCAGAGACATCATAATTGGCATAGACATTCTGAACGTCGTCATTGTCATCCAAGTTGTCCAGCAGTTTAAACAGTGATTCTGCTGTGTCGCCTTCAACAAAAATCAATGTCTGTGGCTTCCAGATCATTTTTGATTCTTCAGGCTCTCCAAACCGCGCCTCCAGCGCCTTGGATACCTCATTTAAATCTTCAATCTCACAGACAATCTCGTGACCGCTATCGGAACTGACAACATCCTGTGCACCGGCTTCCAGCGCAGCCTCAAAAACCGTATCGGCATCTCCGGCATCTGCGCTCAAAACCACTTGGCCCACGCGATCAAACATGAAGGACACCGCCCCGGTTTCCCCCAGATTACCGCCACTCTTGTTGAAGATGGAGCGGATATCGGCCGCAGAGCGATTGCGGTTGTCGGTCAGCACATCAACAATGACCGCCACCCCGCCAGGACCATAGCCTTCATAGCGGATTTCTTCGTAATCGGTGCCTTCACCGCCGCCCAAACCCTTTGTAATCGCGCGTTCTATGTTATCTTTGGGCATAGACTGCGTCTTGGCGGTCTGGATCGCCAGGCGCAGGCGTGAATTTGTATCCGGGTCGCCATTGCCGCCCATTTTGGCCGCGACCATGATTTCCTTGCCCAATTTCGCGAAAAGCTGAGCACGTTTGCGATCCTGCGCGCCTTTGCGATACATAATGTTTTTAAATTTTGAATGACCGGCCATGCTTCCACCATACTATACAATGGGTCACCTTCGATGAGGAGGCAGAACCCTGTTTATCCAAGGATGCGCAGTTCCAGATAATCGCCGTCACAGGCGACCCGGAACTTTGCGCCTGTGATTAGGCGTTTCCAACGGATTTTGCAATCCCGGCCACACGGGACGCAGTGCCCGACCCCAATCTTCATCGTCCACGCGATGTTCCCATAGGCCAACCGAAAGCAATTATTTAAGTCTATTTGAAATATTCAAATTGTGTATAATGATAACGGAAAGTTAATTCTGTGAATGGAAAATTATGCCGTTAAATCTTAGTCGACTGAAAGTCCTGATCGCCGAAGACAATTCCCATATGCGGGTGATGGTTCGGGAGATTCTGATCCAATTCGGGGTCAGCACAATACAGGAATGCAAGGATGGTTCCGACGCCCTGGCCCTTTTAAAGAATTGGCAACCAGACATTATCTTCATGGATTGGATGATGGAGCCAATGGATGGTCTGGAATTCACCCGTGCGGTTCGAATGGATCCCACCAGCCCCAATCCCTTTATCCCGATTATCATGTTGACCGGCCACACGGAAATGCACCGTATTGTCGAAGCCAGAGATGCTGGGGTTACCGAGTTTCTGGCGAAACCCGTTACCGCGAACGGCGTATATGCCCGCATCAAGTCGGTTGTTGAAAACCCCAGGCCGTTTATCAAGACAGATCGGTATCTGGGGCCCAGTCGACGGCGGCGTCAGCAAGATATTGGCGGTGCGAATCGACGCAAGGGATCGCCACAGGATAGCACCCTGGCGATCTAGGGCGCATTCCTCGAAAACCAAAGAATTTACGGTAAGCTGGTTGCAGAATCCCGCGAAATAGTCACATTTAGACGTGTTCAAGAATATTGGAGAATGGGTTTCGTATGACCACCAGTGACAAGTCAGGCGATGATAATGATGATAAAGATGCAGTCGAAATCATAAAACCACCGCATCCGATCAAAGATAAAGTGTCTGGCAGCGGCGGTCCCACCCCGGAAATGTTGGCCAAGGCACAGGCCGCGATAGCTAAAATGTCTGATGACTATCCAGGCTGGGCAATGGAAGATGTTCAGAACCTGGAAAAGCTGATCCTGGATGCCAAACCAGGGGTCGGGAATGGACGCGAGCAGATGAGCGATGCGTTTAAGCTGGCCCACGACATGCGGGGCCAGGGCGGCAGCTTCGGCTTTCCGTTGATGACCCGGATTGCCAATTCCTTCTGCCGATTTGTTGAAGGCCTGACATCAGTCGATCAGGGCGCCCTTGATATCTGTATGGCCCATGTGAATGCCATGCGCGCCATTCTGCAAAACAATGTCCGGGGCACAGGCGGCCCCCTTGGCGCACAAATCGCCGACAGTTTGGAACTGGCTGTGCAAAAATACATGGACAAGCATAAATAGAAATTTAAAAAATTTATTCTAATAATTTAATCCGCGTGCCATAAGCTTTAAGCAGCGTCGCCCTGCATGTGCCAAAGGTGTTTAACATGAAAAATTTTGTGATTTTCGTTTTGTCGCTGATCATTCTCGTTGGCGGCGCAGCCGCAGCCTACCCGCTGTACACAAACTATGTCGAAGACCAGATCGCCAATTGGGTCACGGTGGAAAATGCGCGACATCCAGATGCGACATTCTCGTATCAGACTTTGGAAGCAAGACCGCTGACATCTGAAATCATCATACATGGCCTATCCTTCGATACCAAAGATGAAACCACCACGATACAGCGCGCTGAGGTTACAGTTGACAGTTTCCTGCTGCTCACACGGGTCAATTCTGTAAAACAGGCACAGTTTCTGAACATTTCATCGATCTCGAAGACCGAGACGATCACAACATCGGCAGGCATTATTACCCTATCCAATTTGACTGGAAATTTGACCGATTTCGCTTTCAGCACACCAGACGATATCGACATTTTTAATCAGGTTTCAGCCGACACCCTGTTGATGGAAGCGGTGACACTAAAAGATACAGAGGAAGGCATTGATATTCCCATTGCTCAGATTCAGCTTTCGGACATTCACAACGGCATGATTGGAGAGACCGCACTCAGGGATCTCTCAATAGCGGTTGACGGCGCCACAGTGACGATCGGCGAAATCCTATTGAATGGCCTGAATGCTGGTGAAACCATGAAACTGACGCAACGAATGGAACAGGACGAGCGTTGGGAGCCATCCGCCAGGGACGTCATCAAAGCCCTGCATCTGCAGCGTATTGAAGTGTCTGACCTGATCGCCACACCTGACGGACAGCCACAAATGGGTCTCGGCGGTTTTACGATTTCTGATATCGTCTATAGCGACGGCATACCAACCGCCTTGACCGCCACGTATGACAATCTAAACACACCGATTACGGACGATATCCGGCGGGATCTGTTAAACAGCGTCGGATCGCAAATTCATGTGGACCTGCCAGACAACGTCATAAGCAAAGGCAGCTTTTCATATGCTTTGGATACACAACAGGATCGCCTGAGCCTGTTAAATTCGTCCTATGATTCATGGCTTGAAACACAGATTGATGTGGAATTCGATATCCGCAACGTTGTCAGTGTCTTTAATGCACTGAAAGAGGATCAGACCCCAAATGAGAATGATACCATGCGGGTTGAGATTGGGGGCATGTCGATCCGGGCAGAAAACAAGACGCCATGGGAGGCCCCAAAGATTTTGGATGGTAAGCCAACGCTGAGGCTGTTTCTGGTGAATATTCTACAGTCTTTTAACCTGTCGCCAAATTGGGATGCTGCGATTGGTCAACCGCTTCAGAAATTCCTCAATCAGGGGGGTGTTCTAGAGATTTCGACCAACCCGACGCGACGGCTCACTTTGCTGGAATTCATGTTCATGCATTCTGCAACCCCAGAGCAGATTGTGGACTCTATTGGTTTTTCAGCAACCCATAACCCGAATTAACGGATCCTACGAAACGGCGCTTCAGCCTGGCCAGGTGGGACTGAGTTTGCCGCCGATGCGTATTGGCTGAACGCGTTTGGCAAGGCCGGTCTTTGGATCGGTTTCGATGACCGTTCCGCACAGGGTGGCCTCCCCCTCGGCGGGTTGCATACGGGGTTTGGGCAGGCGGTTCAGGAAACGGTCCAGCGACCCTTCCTTCTGCATGCCAATGACGCTGTCGTAATCGCCGCACATGCCCGCATCGGTCTGATAGCCGGTGCCATGTTCCAGAATATGCGCATCGCCGGTTGGAACATGGGTATGGGTGCCCACAACCAGACTGGCGCGTCCATCACAGAAATGGCCAATGCCATATTTCTCTGACGTTGCCTCCCCATGCATATCGACCAGGACGCAATCAAAACCTGCGGCCGCCGGGTCGCCTTCGGGCAAGGCTTTTTCCAGGGCATCGAAGGGATTGTCCAACAGTTCCATGAACAGACGGCACATCACATTGATGACCAGCACGCGATGTTTTCCATCGCGACTGTCAAACAGGCTGACCCCCTTGCCCGGCGTGCCGGAGGGAAAATTTGCCGGGCGCAGCAGGCGCGGTTCTTCATCGATATAGGAGAGGATTTCGGGACGATCCCAACTGTGATTGCCCCCTGTAATCACATCGACGCCCGCATCGAATAAATCTTCACAGATTTTTGGCGAAATGCCAAAGCCGTGGGCGGCGTTTTCCCCATTGGCGACAACGAAATCCAGCCCCAATTGTTCGCGCAGGCGCGGCACTTCTGCCACGACAACATCACGCCCCGCCTTGCCGACAATATCGCCCAGAAACATCAATTTCATCAGACAGCACCTTCTCTATCGGGCTGAAATCCGCCTGATTCAGTAAGTATCCAATCCAGCGGCTGGTCATAGGGGCCGCGCAGCACGGCATCAACCTGTTGCCCGGAATAGGCAACACCAACCGCCAGGACAGGCTTGGTCTTGCGCAGCATCTCCAGCGTGCGATCATAAAATCCACCGCCATAGCCCAGGCGATATCCTGCGCGGTCAAACGACAGCAAGGGCACGATCAGAATATCGGGCTGTACCTCTGCCGCGGTCGCGGCCGGGGCGCGGGTGCCAAAAGATTCTTCGATCAACGCATCCCCCTGCTTCCATAAGCGAAAGACCAAAGGGGTCCTGGGCGCAATGACACAGGGCAGGCAGATCTGACATCCGCGCCCAGCCATCGCACTCAAAGTGGGCGCGACATCAACTTCGCTGCCAATTGACAGAAAGCCAGAGATAATCGTGCCCGCAGGTGGAGAGATTAAAGTTTGAAAATGGTCCGCCAGTTTTTGGCCCGCATCCGACCCGGCATCGGCTTTTGCCACTTTCCGGGCGGCCATGGCCTGCTTGCGCGCCAGAACTTTTGCCGCGACCAGTTCTTCCGTCTCAACAAGTGCCGGTCGGGCCATAAGAATGCCAATCCAATTCCAAAAAATGCGGCAGTCAAGCAATCCGCGATAGATACAGGTAAACCGAAACAGGTGGGCGCGTCCGCGGCCGCCGTGGCCGACTCTTTGTTCCTCTGGAGCCTACAAGTGTAGGTGGGCGCCGCAATACTGAGACCAAGATCCCAGCAGAGGCAGCTCCCAAGAGGAGATTATAGCCCCCGGGACACAATATCGACTCCACGCGCGGTACAGAGCGCGCCCGAGTGATATTTAGGCTTCTTGCAGCCGCGCGGCAATAGCGTCGATACGTTTTGTTGCCGCCATCGCCTGGGCTTCAAGCGCTTGGGCCAACTCAGCCGCGCGGGCTTCGGCGGCTTTGGCGCGTTCTTCTGCCGCATTTGCGCGTTCTTCTGCCTGGGCCAGATCGGCTGAAAGATCGGGGAACGGGGTGGGCGATGCCGTCTCAGACTGTGGTGCAGGCGTGTCAGTTTTCGCCTTTGCCAGTTCCGATTCAACATCATTCAGGCGATCCACTAGGGACAGGCCGGAAATAACCAACAATCTGGAATCGCCAATCTGTCCCATCGCGCCTGCAATACCGCGCACCTCTTTGTCCAATTGTGTCGCCAATTCCATCAGGCGCGGCTCTTGACCATCCTCACATCCAACAACATGGGGGCGGCCATTAATCGTGATCGTTACCTGTGCCATTTTCGCCTATCCTGCCTTTGGCTCAATACCAGCCAACAGATCATCCACCTGCCCGACCGCATGATCGACTTTTTTCAACGCCGCCGCCCGTCTGGCATTCGCCTGGTTCAAGGCCCCGCGCAAATGTTCAATTTCCGCCTGGGCATCCGCCAGTTCTGCGCGCAAGGCTGCGACCTGTGCGTCATCCCCAGTCTCACCCATTGGACCGGCTGGGCGAGATTCCAAAGCCTTTTCAAGGCGCTGCAAGGCAGATTCCAGGGACGCTGGAAGACTTTTATCACTCATAAAAATAACCTTTGTTCAAACCTGCACGGTCGCTGTTGGACCCTAGGCTATCTCTTAGCAGACCGTCAACTGCGCCGCAAAGGCGGTTTGATGCAGATTTCCGCCACGAATCGGTTGACCCGATGGGCCGGTCTGGGCATGTTGCCGCCGCTTCCCGCCCCTCATGCTAGGACACGAGCACGCGATATGCCAACAGCACAAAACACGACCACCGCCCAGAAAGCCAAACAGACCCCGACAATCTCCCCCATGGCCAATGCCATCCGGGCGCTTGCGATGGACAGTGTAGAGCGCGCAAATTCCGGCCATCCCGGAATGCCGATGGGCATGGCAGATGTTGCGACGGTGTTGTTCAGCAAATTCCTGAAATTTGATCCCAAGGCACCCAACTGGCCCGACCGGGATCGTTTCGTCCTGTCGGCCGGGCATGGATCCATGCTGCTGTATGCGCTGCTGTATCTGACCGGCTATGAGGATATGAGCCTGGATGATCTGAAGAACTTCCGCCAATTGGGGGCAAAGACCGCTGGTCACCCGGAATATGGTCACGCATCTGGCATTGAAACCACCACCGGGCCCCTGGGCCAGGGTCTGGCCAATGCCGTTGGTATGGCCATGGCGGAAAAGCTGACCGCAGCACAATATGGGTCAGACCTGGTAGATCATTACACCTATGCCATCGCGGGCGATGGATGCCTGATGGAAGGGATCAGCCACGAAGCAATCTCTCTTGCCGGTCATCTGAAACTGTCCAAGCTGATCGTCCTGTTCGATGACAATGGCATTTCCATCGATGGTCCGACATCCCTGTCGGTTTCTGACGATCAGGCCGCGCGCTTCAAGGCCAGCGGATGGGATGTGCGCAGCGTCGATGGTCATGACGCCGCCGCGGTTGAAAAGGCCATCCGCGCTGCCAGGCGATCCAACAAACCCTCCCTGATCGCCTGTAAAACGACGATTGGTTATGGTGCACCGAAGAAGGCCGGCACGGCGGGCAGTCATGGCGCGCCCCTGGGCAAGGATGAAATCACCGGAACCCGCGCCGCGCTGGGCTGGGACCATGCCCCCTATGACATTCCAGACGATATTCTGAAGGAATGGCGCAAGATTGGCGCACGGGGCGCAAAGGCCCGCAAAGCTTGGGATGCGACCCTTGGAAAGACCGATGCTGCCAAACGCAAGACCTTCCTGCGGGCCATGGCAGGCGACCTGCCCGATGGCTGGGAAGTCGCCCTGACCAAATACAAAAAGAAACTGTCCGAAGACGCGCCAAAACTGGCAACCCGTACCTCCTCTCAAAAGGCACTGGAAGTTTTGACCGCCAGCATTCCTGAAATGGTCGGTGGGTCTGCGGATCTGACCGGGTCAAACAATACAAAGACCCCGGCGACGACACCGGTTTCGGCGGAGGATTTCTCCGGTCGCTATATCTATTATGGTGTGCGCGAACATGCCATGGCGGCCATCATGAATGGAATGGCGCTGCATGGGGGTATTATTCCCTATGGTGGCACCTTCATGGTGTTTACTGATTATTGCCGCCCGTCAATCCGCCTGTCCGCCTTGATGGGCCTGCGGGTTGCCTATGTCATGACCCATGATTCCATCGGCCTGGGTGAAGATGGACCAACGCATCAGCCAGTCGAACATCTGGCCGCCCTGCGCGCCATTCCCAATCTGAATGTCTTCCGCCCGTGCGATGCGGTGGAAACAGCCGAATGCTGGGCCCTGGCGCTGAATACCAAGAAAACACCGTCCATTCTGGCGCTGACCCGTCAGGGACTGCCGACGATCCGCACCTTGCCGCAGGATGAAAATCTGTGTGCCCGTGGCGGATATGTCATGTTCGAAGCCGCCTGTGGCCCGCGTCAGGTGACCCTGATCGCCACCGGATCCGAAGTGGAAATCGCGATTGCCGCCCGGGATGCGCTGGAAGCCAAAGGGGTTGGGACCGCGGTTGTCTCAATGCCGTGCTTTGAACTGTTCGATGCACAGGACCGAAGCTATCGCGACAGCGTGCTGGGCTATGGCGCGATCCGCATCGGCATCGAAGCAGCCATCCGCCAGGGCTGGGACAAATATCTTGGCATCGATGGTGAATTCATCGGCATGACAGGCTTTGGGGCTTCCGGCCCGGCAGAAGAGTTGTATCAGCATTTTGGGATAACCGCAGATGCGGTGGTAACAGCGGCGTTAAAGCGGCTGTAAGGAAACGCACATCAAAAAGAAGGAGTTTCAGTATGGCTGTTCGGGTTGCGATTAACGGGTTCGGTCGGATTGGCCGTTTGGTTCTGCGGGCGGCGATGGAAGCCGGGCGCAAGGATATCGAATTTGTTGCCATCAACGATTTAGGCTCGGTCAAAGCCAACGCACAATTGCTGAAATATGACAGCGTTCATGGCCCCTTCCCCGGCACAATCACCACCGGGGATGACTGGATGGATTTGGGCATGGGCAAGATCAAGGTAACGTCGATCCGCAATCCGGCTGAATTGCCCTGGAAAGAATTAAACATCGATGTCGCCCTGGAATGTACCGGGATTTTCACCTCCAAAGACACCGCATCCGCCCATCTGACTGCGGGCGCAAAGCGTGTTCTGGTTTCCGCCCCCTGCACCGATGCGGATGCGACCATCGTCTATGGCGTGAATGACGGGACCCTGAAGGCCTCTGACACGGTAATCTCGAACGCATCCTGCACGACAAACTGCCTGGTGCCGGTGGCCGCCGTGTTGAATAAGGCGGTTGGGATCGAACGGGGCTTTATGTCAACCATCCACGCCTTCACGGGTGATCAGCGCACGGTTGATACCCTGCACAGCGACCCGCGTCGGGCCCGCGCCGCCAGCCTGTCCATGATCCCGACCTCCACCGGCGCGGCAAAGGCTGTCGGCCTGGTACTGCCGGAATTGAAGGGCAAACTGGATGGGACCTCCATCCGCGTGCCAACCGCCAATGTCTCGCTGATCGACCTGAAATTCGATGCGACGAACAAGACGGATGCGGAAAGCATCAATGCTGCCATCATCGCTGCCGCATCAGAAGGCCCGCTGAAAGGCATTCTGGCCACCAATGATGAGCCGCTGGTATCCACAGACTTCAACCACAACAAGGCCAGTTCCATTTTCGACCTGACGCAAACCCAGGTCGTTGATGGGACCCTGGTTCGTATCTTGAGCTGGTACGACAATGAATGGGGCTTTTCCAACCGCATGTCCGACACGGCAGTTGCGATTGGCAAACTGGGTTAAGACCCAATTCTTGAATGGATATAAAGCAGCCTCGCCCCTGGCGGGGCTGTTTTTTTATTGATCCATGGGGGACTTCAATCGCAAGAAACGGGTGGTGCCGTGCCCTCTTCCACGAAAGTATCGAGGCCCCACACTAAGGAGTAACCAATGCCCCCTGCACCGCAACGCGCCACCATGACATTGATGGAATGGTTGATGATCATCACGCTTTCCATCATCTGGGGCGGGGCGTTCTTCTTTGGTGAAGTCGCCGTGCGGGAATTGCCGACCTTCACCGTTGTCGTATGTCGCGTCGGATTGGCCGCTGTCATCCTGTATATGGTGATGACCGTTTGGGGCCTTCGCATGCCAACCAGTCCAGCCCTGTGGGGCGCGTTCTTTCTGATGGGCCTGCTGAACAACGCGATCCCCTTTTCCCTGATCGTATGGGGCCAAAGCCATATCGCCTCTGGCCTGGCATCGATCTTGAATGCAACGACACCGCTGTTTTCCGTGATTGTCGCGCATTTATTTACTCAGGACGAACGGATCACCCCGGCCCGGCTGGGGGGTGTTATCATTGGGTTTCTGGGGGTGATCCTGATGATCGGAGGCGACGTCCTGGACCAGATTGGTGTTGATATCGCAGCCCAACTGGCCTGTCTGGGCGCGGCGCTGTCCTATGCCTTTGCAGGCGTGTTTGGGCGACGGTTTCGGCGCATGGGGATATCCCCGCTTGCCACGGCCACAGGACAGGTCACGGCATCCAGTTGCATCCTGATCCCATTGATGATGATGATCGACAAGCCCTGGACGCTGGCAATGCCGTCGGCAGGCGTTGTCTTCTCGCTGATCGGTCTTGCGGCCCTGTGCACGGCGGTCGCCTATATTCTATATTTTCGTGTGCTGGCCACAGCCGGGGCGACCAACCTGATGTTGGTGACGTTTCTGATCCCCGTGACCGCGATCCTGCTGGGCATTCTGTTCCTGGGGGAACGGCTGGAGGGCGCACATATCATAGGCATGGCGATGATCAGCCTGGGCCTGGCTGCCATTGACGGCCGGGTGCTGCGATGGCGCAGAATACCCCGCCCTGCGGCATAGGCCTTGCATGACCAGATTTAAATCCAGATGACAGTTCCGACTCGCCGTGCTATTATCATGCTATCTGGATCAGTAGAATACTGACTTCGATACGGGCATCGCCTGCCCACAGAAAGTAAAGAGGCCACCGGAATGAGTATCTTTGACGTATTAAGATCATCTATCAGCGGGACGTTCTCTGGAGCGTCTGGCGCGTCAATGATTCTGGCTGGCAGTTCTGGAAAAAAAGCTGGCACCGGTGGTGATCCCGCCCAAAAAATTCAACAAATCCTGGATTCTGCAAAATTGGACGCCAACCGCCAGCAGATCATGTCTGCTGCGTCGCTGCGCATTCGCGGTATCGCACAAGGCCTGGTGGAGCCTAAAGAAATCTGGGAAAAGACCGCCGGGTTCCTGACCCTGACGGGCCAACCCTTTACCTATTCCGTGGACCAGTCCGGCCAGGTAGAGGTTCAGCCTCAATCAACCGACGACCTGTCCTTCGTGACACCAGGCCAGCGCACCTTCATGCGAAAAGCACTTGAACGCCTGGACGAGGTTCGGATAGCGGTCGATACGGTGAATACAAAGGCAAATCTGCGCAATGAGCTTTCTGGTGCGGTCAGTCGTATCAAGGAGTTGCAACAGTTTTCGCCCCCTCAGGAACAGTGGGAACGCGACTACAATCTGTACAGAAAGCTGGGGCAGCCTGTAATGATTGGATTGACCGCAGGCGGGGAATTAAAAGCCATCGATCAGTTGAATTCAAATTTCGACTATGTGGAAGATCCGACCAAGCGCGAGATCCTGCAAAATGCCAGCCGTGACTTGAAAAACATCCTGTCTGGCGCAAAAAGCGCCACGGAAAACTGGCATTATGCTGCGCTGGGCAACAAAGTGGAAGGCGACGATTATTATCTGGACGTCGACCAAAACAACGAAGTCGTGGTGCGCCGCAACACAGATCGTCGCAGCGTATCGACAACCCAGCCGGCCTATCAGCAAAGCGGGGCGGCCGATTATCACATCATCCCGGAATTCCTGAAGGCCACGCGCGAAGATCAGAATATCTTTAAGGCGGATTGGGAACGTCAGGCGGCTGAACACATTCAGAATAAAACGCCATTCCATCTGGAAATTGTTGGTGGCTTTGTGACGGTGCGCGCCACGGACTACACCTCTGCCCGTCGCCAGGATTTGCTCGATTTCACCAGTGGCCGCACAAAAGTCGCCCAGGCGACAATCAATCTCCTAACGTAACGCCAACGGTATGAGAAACCGTATATCTGCGTTAGTGCGTGATATTTTCAAGTTCTAAAAAAATCGATCACTGCCAATTCGTTGGCAGCGAGAACTGTGGGCGGGCACCAATATCTGCCGCATGCAGTTCCGTAATTTTAACATTCCGACAAGAATGTCCTGTAATCCTGACTACGACCTTGTCGGATTTTTGGAGGGTATCATATGTCTTTGGGTACGATTCTAATCATCCTGCTTATAATTTTCCTGCTTGGCGGTTTCAGTGGACGCTTTGGTGGCTATGGCTATGGTTTTGGTCATGGCGGCATCGGCGTTTTGGGCGTCGTTCTGATTGTCCTTGTTGTCTTGATGTTAACGGGCCGACTCTAGATTCCCTGATAAGATGACATGTCCAAGGCATCCCTTAAGGATTGGGGTGCCTTGGATGTGCCTTCACATACAGCACGATTGCTGCGCCCAGAAGGATCAATGCCATTCCGGCAAAACTTTGCATCGTCGGTATCTCGGCAAAGAAGAAATAGCCGATCAATCCCGAGAATATCAGTCCTGCATAGTGAATCGGTGCCAAAAAGCTTGCCTCTTGCAAGGCATAGGCGCGGACATTGGCCAATTGACCCAACGCCCCCAGTGGTCCCATGAACAGGATCGGCCAATAATCCCCGATAGACAGTGGAAACTCAAAATTCAGGGCAACGATAAAGGCGATCAGGGCTGAAATGCCATTAAGATGCAACACAATCGACAGGGCGGACTCACGGGTTGCCAGATACCGATACGTGATGCTTTCAAATGCAATGAATACTGCAGCGGCCAGGGCCGCCAAGGCCCCCAGTGTCCCGGCAGAGGCTGTTATCGCTCCAACGGATGGATCAATAATCACAATCGCGCCCGCCAGGGACACAGCGACCGCCACGGCGCGACGCGGGCCGATCTTTTCTTTCAAGATCAGTGACGCCAATACCAGACAAATCGCCCCATCGGTCATAGACACACTGATCGCGGTCGCCATCGGAACCACCTGCACCGCGTAGAACAGAAAGAAGGCGGCCCCCAGCCCTGCCCCGGCGCGCGCTAAATGCCCCAACAGCCCGGATTGTCGAATTCTACCATGCTGCCTGCGATAGCAAATTCCCACCGGCAGAATCATCAGGAAGCCCCCAAAATACCGGATAAACACAATCCAGGCGATGGCAGGGGCCGACTCCGCCAACCTGGGAAAGGCAAAGACCAGAGAAAACAATACGCCACTGAGCAACGCCCACAAATATGCCCGTATATGAGGCGGCAGCATCCAGCCCGGTGCCCCCTGATTTACCTGTACCATCCATCATGATCCTTTCGCCTTTTCGATGGCGCACTATGGACATTCAGAAATGTCTTGGGATCCTCATGATTGAATGAATGATATTCAAAAATGAATGGTGCGGTCGCCGTGGTCTTTGATAGAATGACGTCATGGTGGCGATGTATAAAATGTCATGGGATGACATCCGCGTTTTTCTGGCTGTGGCGAGAGAAGGGTCTTTGTCCCAAGCCGCGCGCAGTCTTGCCATCAGCCAGCCCACCGCTGGGCGTCGTATAAAAGCCCTGGAATCTGCCCTGAATACCCGTCTGTTTGACCGCCTGCCGGAAGGTTTTTTTCTTACGCGGGCGGGTACGGACCTGTTGCCGGTTGCAGAATCAACAGAGCGGGAGGCCAGAGCCTTTCTGCGCCAAAGCGCGGCGCTGGATACAGGAATGACCGGGCGCGTGCGGATTTCCTGTGATCTGTCGATCGGTCATGTGCTGGCCCGTCGCATGCCAGATTTGCAGTCAGCGTTACCCCATGCAGAATTTTCCCTGGATGCCTCACAAAACTCCGCAGATCTTATGCGAATGGAGGCAGACCTGTTGATCAGGCAATGCCTGCCCGACAGTGCAAATCTGTTGTCCAAGGGACTGGGCACAGCCACTTATGCTGTATACAGCACGGCGCAATATGAGGCGGACCTGTCTAAAGGAAATGGTCCCATTCGCTGGATTGCCCCCGATGCGGGCCAAACAAATTTCAGCCTGAATCGGCGCTGGATTGAGGACAAAAGCAAATCTGTGCCACATTATCTGGCGGGCAATGAACTTTCTGCCATGACGATATGTGAAGCGGGGAGTGGACGAACGGTGCTGCCAGATTTTCTGGGGTATCAAAATCCGAATCTGGTCAGACTTGAGGACTCACTTCCAGACCTTGCCCAGAAACATTGGCTGTTGATGCATCGCGATATGGCGAAAACACCGCTGATCCGCGCCGCGATTGAGGCCATAACGCAGATTTTCAAATCTGCACCTGGCTTCAGATAATCAAAAGGCGCTCAATTCCGGGTCCTCGGTGCCAGAAGCGTTGCATATCAGGCCTCTTGCGTGTATTTGCCTATCCCGACTTCTAAGCACAACCCGCGCCAGCTTATTTGCCAATCTGCGCCAAAGATCAAAAGGGTCGGAACCATGAAAATCACCCCAAAAGTTAAGAAAATCCTGTCCTATTACGAAAGCGACACGCCGGGCACGAAGCGCAATATCGCCTCGATCCTGATGCAGGGTCGGTTGGCCGGGACCGGCAAGATGGTGATCCTGCCTGTTGATCAGGGGTTTGAGCATGGCCCGGCGCGATCCTTTGCGCCAAATCCGGCGGCTTATGACCCGCACTATCATTACCAGTTGGCGATTGATGCGGGCCTGAACGCCTATGCCGCGCCCCTGGGACAGTTGGAAGCTGGTGCTGATACCTTTGCCGGCCAAATCCCAACCATCCTGAAGGTCAACAGCTCTAACAGCTGGGCAACGACCAAGGATCAGGCGATTACTGCATCGGTGGGCGATGCCCTGAAGCTGGGCTGCGCCGCCATCGGCTTTACGATTTATCCCTGCTCTGACTATGCCAATGAGCTGATCGAAGAGATTCGCGAAATGGCGGAAGAAGCCAAATCCGTTGGCCTGGCCGTTGTGATCTGGTCCTATCCGCGCGGCGGGGATTTGTCGAAAGAGGGCGAGACTGCGATGGATGTCTGTGCCTATGCCGCCCATCTGGCCGCACAACTGGGTGCTCATATCATCAAGGTGAAACCGCCCACGGCACATCTGGAACAGGCCGACGCCAAGAAGGTTTATGAAGCCCAGAAGATTGACATTTCCACCCTGGCGAAACGGGTTGAACATGTGATGCAATCGTCCTTCAATGGCCGACGCATTGTCGTCTTCTCCGGCGGGGCCGCGAAGGGTCTGGATGGGCTGTACGAAGAAATCCGCGGTCTGCGCGACGGGGGGGCCAATGGCTCCATCATCGGGCGCAATACGTTCCAGCGCCCCCGCGCAGAAGCTCTGGCGATGCTGGACCAGATCATCAAGATCTATCAAGGCAAAGCATGACCGACCCGGTTGCGCCTCAGCTGTATCTGGTCAGCCCGCCCCGATTCGAACCGGAAGCGTTTGCCGCCCAGGTTCGGGCGGCATTGCAGGGCGGGCCGGTGGCCTGTCTTCAGTTGTGGATGCCTGATGCGACAGAGGATGAAATCCGCACTGCAGCGACTCTGGTCCTGGCGGAGGTCAAATCTCATGACACGGCCTTTCTGTTAAATGGGAATGCCAAACTGGCAGCGTATCTGGGATGCGATGGTGTGCATCTGGACACGCCCGATGTGAAATCCGTCAAGGCGGCGAAAAAGATCCTGGGCGATGATGCCATTGTCGGGGTTAGTTGCGGAACGTCGCGCCATACCAGTATGGATGTGGCCGAAGCGGGCGCGGATTATGTGTCCTTCGGGCCAATCTTTGACACTGGCACGAAGGATCTGCCAGCCGCTGCTGGTGCCTTGGACACCTTGACCTGGTGGGCAGAGATGATGGAAGTTCCTTGCGTGGCGGTTGGTGGCCTGACGCCCCAGAATCTGGCATCTGTTTTGGAAACGCGTTGTGAATTTATCTGTGCTGTATCGGCCGTCTGGTCCCATCCCAATGGTCCGGATGCCGCCGTCAAAGCCTTCCATAAAGCCCTTGAAGCATCGGAGTTGTAAGGCGAAATGCAGGGTCTGTTTCCGAACTGGAAAACCGCATTCGACGGAGTAAAGGCCGAACTGTCGAATGAACAATGCATCCTTTTACTCTCCCATTGGGGCAGCCTGTGGCAGGACGAGACTCCGAGGATTCCAGACCGCAGAGCGGTCGATCCTATCGCCTTTACCACGGCCCTGCCGCATGTGTTCCTGATTGAAGCAGAGCCGGCAACAGACCGCCTGCGCTATCGACTGGCAGGCGAAGAAATTAACAGCCGCTATCAAAATGGGATCATCGGAAGGTATCTGGACGAGATAACGCCCGCAGAAGCACTCCCGCGGGTAAATGTCTATTTCCGGGCTTGTATCGAGCGTCCGTCTCTGGTGCTGTTGAAAGGCATTCTGTTTGGCGAACGCCCTCAGCCTGCGATGGGCGAGCGGCTTCTAATGCCGCTGCAGGATCACAGCAACAATCGGCTGGGTCTTATCGGCATAACACTTCAGAAATTCAGCTTCCCTGATATTCAGACCGCGCGCCGCCAAACGCCGCGCATGCTTCATGTCTATCCCCTGGACGGCAGCCCTGCTGAAATCACGGAATATTAAAAGAGGCCCCGTGATTTCTAATCGGTGACATCAGCGCCCCCCGATAGATATCAAGACTCATCGCATTCATATATTCTTATCTTGTTCTGATTTTCTCTTGATGCTACAAAAGATCATTAAGAGAACAAATAATGGTATTTAATCGAACAAATGAGTGTGTAATGGGCCGTATCAAAGAAAACGATCTGCGCCGACAAGAATCTCACCGTGTCCAAACCGTTCTCGGGGATCTGACCCAAGACGCGATTGATATCTTCTGTTGGTGCAATCGTTGTGGCCACAATGCGGTTGTCGCAACGGCGGTTCTGGTTGCGCGGTTTGGCCCAACCATTCCGGTGCCGGAGATCGGGGCCCGGCTTCGCTGCTCCGGCTGTGGCAGCAAAGATATCGCCACACGACCAAACTGGCCTTCTCTGGGACAGGTTGCCCGTCATAGTTGAGTTGATAGGAACACAAGATATTGTGTCCTCAATTTCGACCCGATTCGCTGCGGAAACGTGAAAATAACGGCGATTCTAACCGACATGAGTCCACGATTCTGAGCATAATTGACCAAATTTTCGCCCCGTGAAGACTTGACCTTCCCATAGAATCGCCACGCTCCGCAGAGAATCTCACTCGAATCGTTTTTTCTTCTTGAGACTCAAAAAATAGCCGTATATTGTGCTGGCAAGCAAATAGACCACAATATCTATTGGTTTAGCGGACGGGGGAAGATTCCGTGCGCGCGGGAGAGCTACGCCGAATTCGGCCAGCATCACGACCAACGGCCAGGCGAGACGCCCTACGGGGGGAGGTCCGGCGAAAACACGAAGAGGTGCACCATGGAATGGACAGATGATCGCGTCACCCTCCTCAAGGGAATGTGGACGAATGGATACACCGCACGCCAAATCGCTGAGAAACTTGGCGGTGTTACGCGCAATGCGGTAATCGGAAAAGCGCACCGTCTGGGTCTGTCATCCAGGCCGCAACAGGTGAAACGACACACCCCGCTGCCGATTCCCAATGTTGTAGAGCGTCACTGCCAATGGCCGATTGGTCATCCAGGCACAGACGAATTCCACTTCTGTGGCAAAAGCGCAGTGCCGGGCAAGCCATATTGCCAGGCGCATTGCGGGGTCGCGTATCGCCGCAAGGATGATGGCGCATCGAGCAACAATTCTGCGGCCACAACGTCCGCGTAACAGACACCCTGGTCGACCGGATGCACAGAGTTGATCCGTGTATCCGGTCCCACAGGGAGCGCGCCATGCGCGCGCATATGCTAGTCAGATGACTTAGTGTTTCGTTTAAACCAAACTGTACCGTCGAAAATGAGTCTGTTTACGTAAAATTTGCTCTAGGAAAAGGCTGCGATGTCGGAAGAGCCCCCTGCCCCAAGCGGACCCCGGACAAATTTCAGGGTCATCACTGTTTTCGCGGCCTTTTCCATTGTCGCCCTATTCATTTATCTGATGGTCGTTGCAGAAGCGATCCTGCTTCCCTTTGTCATCGCAGTTTTCGTCGTAATCTTATTGGATTCCCTTGCGATCCGGTTGACCAAAACATCCTTTTTCGGTCGCCATCTTCCGACCTGGGCAGGCATGACGATTTCCATTCTTGTTTTCATCGCCGGTTTCATCTTCCTGGCGAATTTGATTCGCAGCAATATTGCCGACGTCACCGCAGCCCTGCCGGGTTATGAAGAAAATATCCGATCAATGCTGGATAACAGCCTCGCCTTTTTTGGTGTGCGGGAGCTTCCCAGCGTGCAGGAACTTATCAAACAGATCGATGTTGGGAAAACCTTGGGCAGCACCGTCAGTGCTGTCGCCGCAATCACCGGCAACATGATGACGGTATTATTCTATATCATCTTCATTCTGTTGGAACAGGTGACATTCGGGAAGAAGGTAAAAGCCCTGTTCCAAAAGACAGATGATCGCAAGCGCGCACAAGAAATGATCGAAGAGATCACAAAGGACATCCAAACCTATATCGGACTGAAAACCTTTGTAAGCGCGATCACCGGCATATTCAGCTATGGCGTCATGGCGGCGGTCGGGGTGGATTTTGCCGGCTTTTGGGCCGTGCTGATCTTCATCCTGAACTTTATTCCTTATATTGGCTCATTGGTGGGCGTTGCCTTCCCAGCACTTTTAACCCTGGTCCAGTTCGACTCGCTGATTCCTTTTGTTGTCACGGGAACAGTGCTGACCAGCGTTCAATTGGCTGTCGGCAATTTGATCGAGCCGCGCCTGATGGGCAGGTCCTTGAATCTCAGCCCTCTAGTCATTCTGTTGTCCTTGGCGATATTCGGCCAGATCTGGGGCGTTGTGGGTATGGTTTTATCAATGCCCTTCATGGTTATTGCCATGATCGTTTGCGCCAATTTCGCTGCGACCCGCCCCGTTGCCATCATCCTGTCGGCATCGGGCGATGTGAACAAGCGTCATCCCTTTCTTTAGCCGCCTGTCTTCCAAATAGAATCACAATAACTTCCCCCGCTTTAACTTCCCCCGCTTTCCGATGTAGAACGCATGAGCCTCAATTGAGTCTCAAACTTGTCATTTTTGCCTTTGACACGGACTCGCGGTTCGCTATATCTTGTGTCTCGCAGCAAAGAAGGTCGATATCTTGTGGGTAATATCGTTAATATCCACAGGAATTCAGTCCACAGCCTGTGAATAACGGGAGCAAAAGCGTCCTGCAGTTTGGCCTAACCCTATGCTATTTAGCGGGTTCAGGCAGACCCTTTGGGGGGACGACAAGCTGGGGATAACAGATTGAACCGAGATGGTCGCATCGGACCGAATGACTTGGGGGTAAGACACGTGCCAGACGGATCCATGAAAGCGTCACAAGACGACGCTCTGTTCGAAGACCTCGACGCCAAGCTGAAGAAGGCCGCGCAGAATACGCGCGCCCCCTCCCCACAGCAGGAAGCCCCGCAGCAGGAAGCCCAAGAGCAGGAAGAAGGCGATCTGGGTATCCAGATGCGCGATCTTAAGCAGAACGAGCGCGGCATCCAGGTTCATGTGGATCGCAGCCGTGATGCCTTGCTGACCGAATTTGGCAAGGCGACCCTTAAAGACCGCTATCTGATGCAGGACGAAAGCTATCAGGACATGTTCGCCCGTGTCGCGATGCATTATGCGGATGACTCCGCCCATGCCCAGCGTCTGTATGATTATATCTCCAAACTTTGGTTCATGCCCGCCACCCCGATCCTGTCCAATGGCGGGACCAAACGCGGCCTGCCGATCAGCTGTTTTCTGAATGAAAGCAATGACAGCCTGGAAGGCATTGTCAGCCTGTGGAACGAAAATGTCTGGCTGGCGGCCCGTGGCGGCGGCATTGGCAGCTATTGGGGCAATCTGCGCTCTATCGGTGAAACCGTCGGCGGCAATGGTAAGACATCCGGTGTCGTGCCCTTCATCCGCGTCATGGATTCCCTGACGCTGGCGATCAGCCAGGGTTCTCTGCGTCGGGGCTCTGCGGCCGTCTATCTGCCGATCTGGCACCCCGAAGTCGAAGAATTCATCGAAATTCGCCGCCCGACCGGTGGCGATCCCAACCGCAAGGCACAGAACCTGCACCACGGAATCGTCATTACCGACGACTTCATGCGCGCGGTTGAGAATGATGAAGAATGGAAGCTGGTTTCGCCTAAGGATCAGAAGATGGTCCGCATGGTGCGCGCCCGCGACCTTTGGATCCGCATCCTGACGGCACGCATCGAAACCGGCGAACCCTATATCGTCTATGGCGATCACGTGAACCGGAACCTGCCCGAACAGCAAAAGCTGGCAGGATTGACGGTCAAAACCTCAAATCTGTGTTCAGAAATCACCCTGCCGACCGGCATCGACCATCATGGCAAGGATCGCACCGCTGTCTGCTGCCTCTCCTCTCTCAATCTGGAAACATTCCTGGATTGGCAGGATGAAGAGATGCTGATCCCCGACGTGATGCGCTTCCTGGACAATGTGATGCAGGATTTCATCAACAATGCCGGATCCGAGTTTGAAAAGGCGAAATATTCCGCGATGCGTGAACGCTCTGTCGGGTTGGGCACGATGGGCTTCCATTCCTTCCTACAGGCGATGAAAATCCCGATGGAAGGCGTTATGGCCAAGGTATGGAACACCCGCATGTTCAAACATATCCGCATTCAGGCCGATGCAGCCTCCAAGCAATTGGCAGAAGAACGCGGAGCCTGCCCCGATGCCGCCGAATTTGGCATTATGGAACGGTTCTCCAACAAGATGGCGATTGCGCCCACGGCGTCGATCTCCATCATCTGTGGCGGCACATCGCCCGGAATCGAGCCGATTGCGGCGAACAGCTTCACCCATAAAACGCTCAGCGGCTCCTTCACCGTTCGCAACCGGCACTTGAAGGCCCTGTTGGCGGAAAAGGGCAAGGATGACGACGATACCTGGTCTTCCATCTCCATCAATGAAGGCTCTGTCCAGCATCTGGACTTCCTGACCGACGAAGAAAAGGATGTTTATAAGACAGCCTTTGAAATTGATCAGCGCTGGCTGGTGGATCACGCGGGTGATCGGTCCCAGTATATCTGTCAGGCACAATCGCTGAATCTGTTCCTGCCGGCGGACATCCATAAGCGCGACCTGCATCAATTGCACATGCGGGCCTGGAAACAAGGTGTCAAAAGCCTGTATTACTGTCGCTCCAAATCAATCCAGCGGGCAGAGGCGGATGATACGGTGCGTATCAAGGCATCTGGCACCGTCTCCCTCCCCTTCGCCGGATTTGTGAATGCTGGCGATATGCCAAAGGCCGTCCAGCCGGATTACGAGGAATGCCTGAGCTGCCAGTAATCAGCTTGCGCTCTCTTTAAGAAAAACCCTCCCCAATCGGGAGGGTTTTTTCTTTGCGGCATATCAAAAACAGACCCTACTGATGTTAGAGCAATATCAGGTCATTCATGGTCACTCTGATGTCTTTCGGCGAGGACGATGCGAGGCACCCGCCACAGAGCGATGCGGGGCATCGCGCAAGGCGGGTAACGCAGCAGCAGTCCGCCGAAAGTCACCGTTCCGGCCGGATGTTTTAAGGCTGGCCTGCGTCGCAGCTCTTGCCCGTAGCCCCGCTACGCGCAGCAAGCTGCTCCTAATCCAGCCTTAAAACATCTCGGTCAGAGTGACCATGAATGACCTGATATTGCTCTAGTTGACTAGGAAACTATATTGATGTAGTTTCCTAGTCAATTAATGGAGATTTTATGCCCCCCACGCGCCCTATTTCAGACCTTACCGCGCATATCGGCTACTGGCTGCGTATGGTGTCCAATCATGTCTCTGCCGCCTTCGCGGCCAAACTGGCGGACAAGGGGATAACTGTTGCTGAATGGTGTGTCATGCGCGCGCTGTATGATACGGAATCGATGGCCCCCAGCCACCTGGCGCAAACGATGGGACTGACCAGGGGCGCGATCACCAAGCTTGCCGACCGATTGATTGCAAAATCCCTGATCCTGCGTCAGGCCAGTGCTCAGGATGGCCGCGCACAAACCCTTGCCCTGACCGAAGAGGGTCGCGCCCTGGTGCCGGATCTGGCGGCACTTGCGGATTTCAATGATGCAGAATTCTTTGACGCGCTAACCCTGGAGGAACGCGAAACACTGATCCGTTTGCTGAAAAGCCTGGCTCAACGCGGCCAGATGACCATCATTCCGATTAAATAAGCACAATACCCCCTCTTTCCGAGACCCCGATATGAACGAACACCACAAAACCATTGCCCAAACCTGCCTTAAGGCGGCGGAAGGAAACACCATGGCCTTTCCACAGATCGTGGGAGCCTTGAGTGACGCTGGATTTGAAAGCTATGCGATCGACTTCCGGCGGGCGACCGCAACCTACTATTTGCCCAATGGGGAGAGCATCGAACTGCCAACACACAGGGTCGATTCAGCAATCGCACCGGCATTCGATACCACCCGCATGCAGGCTGCGATCCGCGACGCACAGCAACAGGTTCCCGGCTATACCTATCAGGGATTCTGTGAAAAGGCCGCCATGGCGGGCTGCGCTGGGTATATCGTGTCATTCTGCGGTCGCCGCGCGCTGTATATCGGGCGCACCGCCGAAACCCATATCGAATATTTCCCAGACCAATAGGCAGCAGCGCTTGTCGATAGGCCCTGCCCCTCTCATACTCACAGGGTGTTATCGTATAAGGACCGCCCCCCGTGGTAAAAGCTTTGATCTTTGATGTCTTCGGAACCGTTGTGGACTGGCGCAACGGGGTTGCCAATGCCGTGCGGGATGCCGGTTTGCCCGTGGACCCGCTGGCCTTTGCCGATGCCTGGCGCGGCAAGTATCAGCCCAAGATGCAGGAAGTGCGCAGCGGCAATCGCCCCTATGTCGCACTGGACATCCTGCATCTGGAAAACCTGGAATCGACCCTGGCGGATTTTGGCCTGCAGAAAGATCTCAGCGCCGCGCAAAAGGCCAATCTAAACCGCGGCTGGGAAAAGCTGCCGCCCTGGCCGGACAGTGTATTGGGCCTGAACACGCTGAAGCGGCATTTCACCATCGGGACATGCTCCAATGGCTCGGTCAGCCTGATGACCAATCTGGCAAAATTTGGGTCCCTGCCCTGGGATCATATTCTGGGGGCGGAGATTGCCCAGGGTTATAAGCCGGACCCCAAGGTCTATCTTGCCAGCGCCGCTGCCCTGGACCTACCGCCCGATCAGGTCATGATGGTGGCCGCCCATAATGGCGATCTGGCCGCAGCCCGCGCGACCGGTCTGAAAACCGCTTTCTTTCCAAGGCCAGTCGAATATGGCCCCGGACAGAAGGGCGATTTGAAGGCTGAGTCAAACTGGGACGTGGTCGCCAATGATCTGGTCGATCTGGCACAAATTATGGTGCGGTAAGGGATCGATCGACTATGCTGCCCCCCATCAAAACTGTAAAAGGCGAGACAGGCTGACATGTGCGGGCGTTATTCCCTGACCACGCCGGTGGACGGCATTCGGAAATTGTTCGGCTTCAGCCAGATCCCGAACCTGCCCGCCCGCTATAACATCGCCCCGACCCAGGCAGTGCTGGCCGTGCGCCGCGATGATCAGGGGCGCAGTGCCTTTATGGCCCGCTGGGGCCTGATCCCCAGTTGGTCCAAAGACCCCTCCATTGGCGCGAAGATGATCAATGCAAGGGCGGAGACGGTTCAGGAAAAGCCATCCTTTAAAACCGCCTTCCGCCGCCGCCGCTGCCTGATCCCTGCGGACGCCTTTTATGAATGGAAAACCATTGGTGGCGCAAAACAGCCCTTCCGCATTGCCTTTGAAGACGCCACTGTCTTCGCCTTTGCCGGATTGTGGGAAAGATGGCAGGGCGCGGACGGATCGGATGTGGAGACCTGCAGCATCGTCACCACAGAGGCCAACGCCACCCTGGCCGACCTGCACCACCGCATGCCGGTCATCCTGGACAGCGATCTGTTCGAAACCTGGCTCAGCGGCCCGGAAGACGCCGCTGCCGCCACGATGCAGCCCTATACCGGGCCCCGCATCCTGACCTACCACCCCATCTCCCGCGCGCTCAACGACGTCCGCAACGACGATTCCAGCCTGACCGACCCCGTCACCCTGGACGAAATCCCCGAACCAGACCCCGCCCCAAAGAAAAAGCCAACGGATCAGTTATCGTTGTTTTGAGGTAGGGCGTGTAGGGCGGTTTACTGGGTTAAAACTATATAGGTTATCGAAATTCGATTGCGCCACTTCAGTTTGGCATCATCCAGTCATGGGCAAAACTAGGAAAATCTTGCCATGCCATCATAAGATGACCTTTTGATTTTCGTACATTGTAACCGATTTTCTGCCAAGCATGTTCTAATGCCACAGCCGAAAACAGCGATATATGCCCATTCCGTGGGGCAACGTACCACCAATTCAAACGGATAGAGTGAATTTCCTTTGGCTGCAACAATGTGGAGAACAAAACAATTCCTTGCGGCTTCAACAAGCTAGACATGGTCCGCAATGTCTCCATAGGAGAGACTGCATGTTCAATTACTTCAAAGGCTGTAATCAGATCGTAGGTCGCATGTGGCCAATGCGACTCAGCCTGATATGGATCGTAGCTATAAGTGTTTTCAAATCCCCCTTCGCGCATGGCATCGCGAAATCTTCCATTTCCACCACCAAAGTCCAAGATTGATAGCGACTTATCTGCTTTGTTAAGCATTCTTATTACCAATTTGGCATTCGCAATTGGTCTTGTATCGGAAAAATCTGGATCAACCAGCGAATAATCAGAATTATAAATGGTGTCTAAAAAATCTTCATTCGTCCAAGAATCAAACGCCCTTGTGAACAAGAACCCACAATTGGGACAAAAATTATAGTAAATTGGAATTCCAGAGCGGGCAAAAAACTTGCTCTCTAGTTCTTGGCAACTCTTGCTAAAATCAACCACATCGAAAAGAGGAGACGCAGCACCACATATCTTGCAAGTTTCTTTTAAATTTCCATCCGGCAATCGAATTTGCGCCATACAACCCTCTGAATACTCTGGCTAGAAGGAATGACACAGCCTCACCAGACCACCACCTATAGATGATATTAAAATACCTTGGTATCATTTAACAATAGATAAGTTAGGGTAAATTTTGACTGATATTCGACCAATACAATTGTTCAACTACAAAATTGCGTCCATCGCATCGAATTCTGAGAGGAATTCGGCGAAGCGGGTGGCGGCGGTGGTCAGCAGGGTCTCGCCGAGTTCTGCGCTGGCGGCTTTGGCATTTCCCGCAACCCCGTCTTTGTTCAGGTCCCCCATAAGCCAACCCAGTTTGACGGGCTTTCCGCCGACACCGACATGACTGTGGGTCTTCGCCCAGTCTGCGCCTTTGGACGGGAAATCCTGGGCCTTGGCCATTTTTACACGGTCTGGATGGGTGGCCAGCATGGCGCTGGTTTCCATCTGACCGCCATGGATGCCATGGATCAGTTCCTGGGCATCCAACACCCCTTCCTGTCCCGACAGGGCATACCAGGAGGTGTGGGCGGTCAGCAGGCCGTGCTGGGCCCGCAAGTCCCGTGCAACGATGTCCATAACCGACACATTGCCGCCATGGCCGTTGAACAGGACCAGCTTCTTAACCCCCGCCCGCGCGACACAGGCCCCGATTTCCATCCAGACGCGGATCGTGGTTTCGGCAGACAGGCTGAGCGTGCCTGCAAAGCGTTCATGTTCCACACTGCGCCCGATGGCCTGAACCGGCAGGGTCAGAACGGTCAAGGCCGGATCGACCTTATCTGCCGCCCGCACAAGCACGGCCTGGGCCAGGTCGGTATCGACCGATAGCGGTAGATGCGGGCCATGCTGTTCCGTCGCCCCCAGCGGCAGCACGGCAATGGTGCGCGCCAGGTCCAGCCCATCAAATTCTTCTGTCGTCAGATCAGCCCAAGGGCGCATTGTCATCCTATCGGTAATCATGTCGCGAAAAGTCTGTCACGGGGGCCGCCTCAGGCCAAGACCGGATAGCCCAGCGCCTCCGCCTGGCTGCGAAAATCCAGCATGGTTTGATAATCCGGCGTGTCGCAGGGAATGAATCCCTTCAACTGCAAGCGATCCCGCACTGCGGCAAGATCAGGGTCTGCGCCCGCTGCGATCAGGGCCGTTTGTACCTTCTGAAAGGTGTGTTCATCCGCCTCAATCCGCACCGCATAGGGCAGCGAGGGGGCGGGGGCGGTCCAGGTCAGAATGCGCAGAATCTTCGACGCCTCCGGATGATAACGCCGCATCAAGGCCCAGGTGACGCTATCGATCGCGGCAACATCCGCCCGCCCGGCCGCAACCGCCTGAATGGACAGGACATGCCCGCCAGACACAAGAACCTGTGAAAAGAACGCCTTTCCCTCCGCCAGAGGGGCAATAGAGTGGCGCAGGGCATTCATGCCGGAATGGGAATTCCAATTGTTGATCGCGACACGATGCCCGCGCAGATCCGTCAGGTCCTGATAGTCCGAATGTGCATGAACAATCACCGCACTGGAATAGGTGCCGCCCGCACAGCCTTCACAGTTAAAGACCGGCGTCGCCACCGCCCGCAGGTCCTGCTGCAATTCCGTCATCAAGGGATAGCCGCAGGTTTGCGTGACCAGCAGGTTCGGATTGCGCCAATTGCGCTCATTATCCTCAATGCGGGTCAGGTGGTCCGGCACATCTGGCAGGCCTTGATCGCGCAGGTGACGGGCGATGCCCTGCCACCACGCATCCGTATCGGCCTGCAGGAAGGGCAGATCATATTGCGGCAGGCTGGCAATCAGATGGCCCATAGCCCCCTCCCCAAATCCGGCACCTTATCCCGCCATGCGTTCAATTTGCGCCCCACAGGCAGCCAGTTTCAGATCCAGCCGCTCATAACCGCGATCCAGGTGATAGATGCGGTTCACAAAGGTTTCCCCCTGAGCCACCAGTCCTGCGATCACCAAGGCGACAGAGGCACGCAGATCGGTTGCCATGACCGGCGCGCCGGTCAGGCGGGTAACGCCCCGCACCATGGCAGAACGCCCATGCAGATTGATATTGGCCCCCATGCGGCTGAGTTCCGGCACATGCATGAAGCGATTCTCAAAAATTGTTTCGGTCAGCATCGACGCGCCCTGGGCGGTCGTCATCAGCGCCATCATCTGGGCCTGTAAATCGGTGGGGAAGCCCGGATAGGGTTCCGTCATCACATCGGTCCCAACCAGCGCGCCACAGCGGATGCGCATGCCATTGGGGACGGCATCAATGATCACTCCGGCGGCCTGCATCGCCTCAATCGCCGCGCCCAGTGTTTCCGGCAAGGCGCCCATAAGGGTCGCATCCCCGCGCGTGGCGGCAATTGCCATCGCATAGGTGCCGGTCTCAATCCGGTCGGCCATGACCGTGTGCTGTGCCGCGTGCAGGGCATCAACGCCCTCAATCACAATGCGGTCGGTCCCGGCCCCGGTGATCTGGGCCCCCATCGCGATCAGGCAATTGGCCAGATCAACAATTTCCGGCTCCCGCGCTGCATTGAACAACTGCGTGCGCCCCTTAGCCAGGGTGGCTGCCATCATCAGGTTTTCCGTCGCCCCGACCGACACAAAAGGGAAAGTCACATCCGCACCGACCAGCCCCTGGGGCGCAGCAGCGACGATATAGCCGCTGTCCAACTCGATTTCTGCCCCCAACTGGGTCAGCCCCTTCAGGTGCAGATCAACCGGGCGGGTGCCAATGGCGCAGCCACCGGGCAGAGAAACCCGCGCCTTGTGATGCTTCGCCAATAGCGGCCCCAGCACCAAGATACCGGCCCGCATCTTGCGCACGATGTCATAATCGGCGACCGTGTTGTTCAGGCTGCCCGCCGTCAGGGTCAGTCGCTGTGCGCCTGCTTCCCCTTCCGGCGCTTCAAACTTTACGCCAATACCCAGACTGTCCAGCAATTGCGCGGTGGTGCGGATATCCGCCAGGCGCGGCACATTGTCCAGGGTCAGGGCATGATCTGACAGGATCGACGCACACATCAGTTTCAGGGCAGCATTCTTTGCGCCGCTGATCCGGATTTCCCCCTTCAGCGGTGTACCGCCCATAATGCGAACCTTGTCCATGCCGGATGTCTTTCCTTCTGCCGGATGCGGCACCCCTGCCATCAGGGCCGACTCATTCAGGCTATTATTTAGATCATGGGGGGACATGCAAACCTCTCAATTGGGCAAAAGGACAGGATATACCAGACAGGCGGATCGACAGGGTTTCAGGACGGAAACAGTCAGCCCTTATTTCGGGAACAATGCTGATATCAAAAGGCGAGACTAAGGCAAAAGTCAGGTGTTTTTGGACCCGTCTTCAACATCCGATGATTCGGCCTGGTTTTCCAAGCGTCTCGCGCGTTGTTGCGCCTTTCTTTTCAACAAATTCGCACGCAGGGTCGCCGCCTGCCGCTGAAGGCGCGCGCGCTCTCGTTCCGATGTCTTGTTGTCTGTCGCCATACGCAGGAAATGCCGGGTGGCGGCGGTTGAGTCAAGTCCGTGTCCGTAGCGCTTGCACCGGTCCGAACCTTATGGCATACACCGCCCCGCTTGGGCGAGACATCGCCCGCCGCCACGATAACGCTGTCGTAGCTCAGGGGTAGAGCACTCCCTTGGTAAGGGAGAGGTCCAGGGTTCAATTCCCTGCGACAGCACCATTTTTTCCGCGAAAAACCAGAACTTTTCTGCCTTTTCCAGCGATCAGGCACTCTGCAGAACAAAGCAAAACAACGCAACCTAATCTGTGCAAAACCCGTGGATTCAGTGCGTCACTTGTTATGTGCCATCCCCAAGGACTTTCATCAATGGCCGAATGGACAACACCAATGGGCACTAAGCCCAGGATCACCTGTGCCACATGCAAGCACAAAGATTTTATCGCGATAGGCCCGCGTCATTTTGATGAAGCAATGGTTCGGCAGGCGATGGCATGGCTTGAAAACAACGAATTGCCAACACAGACGATTTGTAGCAATCTCTTTTAGATTAGTGATTTTCCATGGGGCCCCGTTGTTTGTCAGTTAAGTCTTCTTTAAGGAATAGCATGTCATCATACAAAGGAACGATGTGCCGCTTGTTGGCCGCAGATGGAAGTTGGGATAGCTTCCGGGAAAATTGGCGTCACCAATGCGTTCAGCAAGGCGATGATTTTGAGTCGTATGGAATAACATGGCTTTCAGTGTTTGAGGAAGATGTTGCCAGCGATATGAAAAATGCGCGTGTATACACGATCGAGTATGATGGAGCGCCACATGCTGCTTTCCACGCAAACTGGACCCAGATTAAAGGACACAAAAAAGAAATTCTCCGTGTGCGACACTTAGTCCTGTCTCCAGATTTGGATTATGGGACGCTACCGCGATCAGATTATGCAATTGTTTTGCAAGGGATTATCTCAGGAGTACTAGATTTAGCTGATAGTGAGCTGCCTGCCGACCATATTCGGATTCACTTAAAAAGTCCGTCGGATATCCCTGTGTTTTCGGCCTTTGGCTCGTTTCTTGCCTCAAGTGGTGTAGTCAAAGAGGCGGCTCCGCACGGTTCCTGGATTTTCCTTGACAAATGACGCCTTGGAGCAACATTAAAGTCGCAACTTAAGTGAGGGAGTGAATGATGACTAAAGAGCAAAGGGACTTTCGGATTCTAGGAGCGGTGCTGAAAACCATTGATTTGGTTGGGTTTGACGCTCTGAAACGTACAAGCCTTTTCAGCTCCAACCATCGCCGAGTGCAAGTGGAGAACAAAAAAGCCGCGTGAAATTTCTACAATGAAGTTTTAGTTGAGGCCGTCCTTTTGGGCGGCCTTTTTTTGATAAATAGGACCGTGAGTTCATGTACGCCGCTGCACAATCCCCCGTCGTTCTTTATGCTATCTACATTCATCAAGCCATTTGGGACCCGCCAAGCATACGTGCGGATATGTATAGGGTATTAAGAAGTGCGAATGGTTAGTAAGAACATTTATTTTTTCCAATCGACCCTATCACGGCGACAACAGCACATATTGTATCGGTATGCCCTATTAGTGCCCCTCTGACTCAGTTTTGTTAGGTCTTATCGGGTCCAAAAACAAAGGTGCCCACAATTGGCACTTCTATAACATATTGTTTTTAGGTTATTTTATTGGTACAGACTGACTTGGTAAGGGAGAGGTCCAGGGTTCAATTCCCTGCGACAGCACCATTTTTCCCACTTTTCGTATTCTTGAATCGGCCTTTTGGGCTGGTATGGATTGGGTGATCCCATGGCAAATGATGATATCTACAAAGACCTTTCGCAATTGGGGCAGAAGGTGGCTTTGCCGGAGTCTCCCGACGAGGCTGAGCTGGAGCGGGTGGCTAATCCACAGCAGGGGGTGGCCTATGCGGTGCGGTTTGTGGCACCGGAATTCACCTCGCTGTGTCCGATGACGGGCCAGCCAGACTTTGCACATCTGGTGATTGACTATGTGCCCGGCGATTGGCTGGTGGAGAGCAAGTCGCTGAAGCTCTATCTGGGTGCCTTTCGCAATCACGGGGCGTTTCATGAGGATTGTACTGTCAGCATTGCGCGGCGCTTAGTGGAGTTCCTGCAACCGGTCTGGTTGCGCATCGGCGGGTATTGGTATCCGCGCGGCGGGATTCCCATCGATGTCTTCTATCAGACTGGGCCCGCCCCGGAAGGGGTCTGGATCCCCGATCAAGGCGTCCCCCCCTATCGCGGGCGGGGCTGACCCTTACTGTGCCAGGGCCTTATAGGCGGCGGTGAAACCATTCAGGGAGATGGGTATCGCAATAGGCGCATCGGGATTGGCGGCCCTGGCAATAGTGATGGTTGCCCGCGCGCCGGCCTGCATCGATTGGACCTGGTCAGCCGTCAGCGCCATATTGGCGACGCAGCCGGCCGGGGCGCAGAATTCATAGACATAGCGCAACCGCTCCCCCTGATCGATTTGCAGGGCGACCCCTTCCGGCAGGGCCGTGCCCAAGGGCACAATAACCGTACCCCCGGCTGGAATATTGGGGTCGGATTGCAGCCGGATCAGGCTAAATTCCACGATGGGTTTTCCAGTGGCATCCGACCCGTTCTGGACCATGTAGCAATCGCTGTTATCGGCGGAATCGCACAGAATCCTCCAATCTCCGAATTGCCCGACCACCCGTTCCTTCTGTGCAGTGGGCGTCGTTTGAGCCTGGGCCGTGGAAAATGACAGCAGAGCAATCACAACCCAAATCATCAACCGAACCATACCCTGCCATCCTCATTGCTGAACCTATGCGTCACCCTAGCATTTATGGTGCCGGGGACCCAAGCCTCTCACTTTGCAAAATGGACCAGCATTCCGCCCCCGGAATAGGATTCGGGACGGGCTGAGAACAGCCTAGCCGCGTGGCTGATAGACTTTCGGGTCAAACCAGATTTTCTGTTCGTGAATTTTCCCCAACAGGCCGCGAATCTGCTGAATTTCCTGCATCAGGTCTGCGGAACTCGTGCCCTCTTCCGAGTCGGATTGACGGGCATTCATGACACGGCGGGTCAAATCCCCCACACGCCGGGTCAGGGACACTTCGATGAAATCGATATCCTGGATATCCAATTCAAAATGCGTTCTGAACTTCGCCATTGGGGGCCCCTTCCATTCTTAACCACACTTGCCCGATACAGCACAGCTGAAAGGCATGATGATGCTTATAAAAGGATAGACGGAGTCAAAGCTGGGTCAATATAAATTTCCCAGATGCGACACCCAGTGACTAATATGCGACCCTTGCTCCGGGATGCGATAGATTTCATTCACGGACTTCAGGCCGCATCGTACCGATTGTCCATGCTGGGACATAACGATAGGCTTTAAAGTGCAGCGCCGTGCCGATGGCATTCACGCCAGGAACGACCCAAAGGGGAATTGGTTTATGGATTTTACCGATGTGAAGACGCTGGAAATGATCCTGGTCTTCATTCTTATTGGGGGTGCCCTATACTTCTATGCCACGGAAAAGCTGGCGCTGGAGGTGACGTCGCTGGCGGTGATCTGTGCGCTGATGGTGGTGTTCCACCTGTTGCCGGTTCCAGGCCCGGACGGGAAGAACCTGCTAAGCGCAAAATCCCTGCTGACCGGATTTGCCAATCCGGCCATGCTGACGGTGCTGGCGCTGCTGATTCTGGGCGAAGGATTGAACCGGACAGGCGCGCTGGACAGTGCTGCGAAACTGGTCAATGCCGTATCTCAGGGACGCCCGATTGCCGCCATTGGTTTGACGCTGTTGATGGTGTGCAGTGTCTCGGCGGTGCTGAACAATATTCCCGTTGTCGTCCTGTTCATACCGATCATGCAGGCCCTTGCCGTACGCTCAGACCGACCGTCTGGCCGATATATGATGCCGCTCAGCTTCGCGGCTATTCTGGGGGGCATGACCACGCTGGTCGGATCGTCCACCAACCTGTTGGTGTCCAGCGCGATGATCGAGTTGGGGGAGCCCGGATTTAGCTTTTTCAGCTTCACGGTACCGGGACTGGTCGTAGCTGCAGTCGGCATGGTTTATGTTGTTTTCATCCTGCCCAAGCTGTTGCCGGAGCGCGCCAGCAAGATTGAGGCATCGCAACGCGAGGCAAAACAGTTCAAAGCACAGATCACTGTGCGACATCATGGCAAACTGGACGGCATGACGCCTTCTGCCGGATTCTTTCCAGAATTGAACAATATCACGGTTCTGTCGGTTGAGAGCGAAGGCGAGGTTCGCCTTCCCCCTTATGATGAAATCCCGCTACAGCCCGATGACGTGCTGATCGTTGCGGCGACACGCGACCGGCTGTTGCAGTTTCATAAGGAAAATCCCGGTGCGATCACCCCCGACATCATGATGCGCAGCGGTCTTGCCCGCATGATTGATGCCGATGCCCCCTGGAAATCAGGCGCGCAGTCGGTGGCGGAAGTCATGGTCACCCCGGCATCCCGCATGGTGGGGCGGACGCTGGATACGATCGGGTTTCGATATCGCCATGACTGTGTCGTGCTGGGGGTGGAACGGCGCAGCCGCATGGCACGCACCAGACCCACTGAAATCCCTTTGGAGCCAGGCGATATTCTCCTGATCCAGGGGCGCCGGTCGGATATTGAGGCCCTGCGCGGCAGCCAGGAAGTGGTTTTGATGGAATGGTCTGCCGAAGACCTGCCCCAGCCGCATCACGCGAAACGCGCCGGGGCGATCTTCCTGGCCACGATTGCCGCCGCAGCAACCGGCCTTCTGCCGACAGAGGTTGCCACCCTGACCGGGGCGGCGGCGATGGTGATTTGTGGTGCGATGACAGCGGAAGAAGCGATCCGCGCGATTGACCATAAGATCATTCTGTTGATCGCCGCGGCCCTGGCGCTGGGCGCTGCGATGCAGGCAAGTGGCGGGGCGAGTTTCCTGGCTCAGGGGTTGGTCTATGTGCTGGGCGGAACAAGCCCCGCTATTGTCCTGTCCGGCTTCTTTCTGCTGACGGCAATTCTGGCCAATGTGCTATCGACGAAGGCCACGGCGGTTCTGTTCACCCCGATTGCCGTTGCAGTGTCGCACACCATTAACGTTCCAGCGGAAGCCTTTGCAGTTGCAGTGGTTTTTGCCGCCAACTGTTCCTTCGCCAGCCCGGTTGGATATCAGACAAACCTTCTGGTCATGGCCCCTGGCGGATATAAGTTTAAGGACTTTCTGAAGGCTGGCGCACCCTTGTTGATCCTGTGCTGGCTGGCCTTTAGCCTGTTTGCGCCCTTCTGGTTCGATCTTTAAATCACCAGCACATTCTGTAAGATGGTGCAGAGATGATAGTGAACCAAACCATGAAATCCGCCCTCGCCCCCCCCTGTCGCACCTCTGACGGCGTACAGGATCGGCGTGTGGGAATTGAAATCGAATTCGCAGCCTTAAAACCACGCGATGCTGCCACGCTTGTCACACAGCGATTTGGCGGAAAAGTGGTCGAAGTAGATCCCCATCGCTATGAAATTCAGGAAGGCCGCCATGGGGTTTTCCTGGTCGAATTGGATGCACAATACGCACATCCAAATGAGAAGCTGAGTGATGTCGAAAAGCGCAAGCCCTGGCTTTCCGAAATGGCCAACTGGCTGCGGGACCTGGATACCGAAGCCAGCCGGTTGATCGGCGATCTGGGCGGGGACCTGATACCGTGCGAGGTGGTTTGCCCCCCCATTCCCTGGACGGAGCTGAACCAAATAGAAGATCTTTATCGCGCCTTGCACAAGGCTGGGGCGGCTGGAACCGATGAAGGTTTGCTGTATGCCTTTGGACTGCACATGAATGTGGAAACCAGCGGCACGACCGTTGGGCATATATTGCCGACACTAAAGGCCTATCTGTTGTTAAGCCCCTGGTTGAGAAGTGCGATACAAGTTGATGGAACTAGAAGGATTTTCCCCTATATAGACCCCTTCCCGTCAAGTTATATCAAGCGGGTATGCGCCCCAGATTACACGCCGGATCTGAATGCAATGATTGGTGATTATCTGTCTTTCAATCCAACGCGAAACCGCGAATTGGACATGTTACCCCTGTTTAGTCATCTGCGTGCGGCGCGGGTTTCTGGCGCCGTGGATGACCCACGCATCAAGGCACGACCCGCCTATCATTGGCGATTGCCAAATGCGCTGTTCAGTGGCCAGGAGGCGGGGCCCCTTGCAGAGTGGTCACGCTGGGTGACAGTTGAACGCCTTGCTGCCGATTCCGATGGGTTGGATAAGGCATGTGAATCTTTTCAGGGCCTGTCCCCGCTTCCCCTGACAGATGACGTCGAAGTCTTTTCTACTGACCTGGCGAAGGCCTATTGCCCATGACGCGCCCTATCATCGGGGTCACGACCAGTCACTTGCGCGGATGGCGTTCCTGGCAATTTCAGCGCTTGGCGATCTGGCGAGCCGGGGGCCGGGCCAAGCGGCTGACGGCATCGCGTGTCCCAAACCCGAAAGACTGTATTTTAAGTCTGGATGGTTTGGTGATCGGGGGAGGAGACGATATCGACCTGACCCTGTATGGCGGCACCCTGGATCTGAAAATCAGATACGACCCGGAACGGGACGCATTAGAGCGCGCGCTGCTGGAAGCGGCCACAGACCAGCCATTGCCCATTCTGGGCGTCTGTCGGGGCGCGCAAATGCTGGCCCTATGGCGTGGTGGAAACCTGATTCAGGATATTTATACCCATTATCCGGACCTGCCACGCATTCGAACCGTCTTCCCGAAACTCAGCATTACTGTCCAGGAAAATACAAAACTGCAATCCATCCTTCAGCGGTCATCCCTGCGGGTGAACAGTCTGCATCACCAATCGATCAACGCCCCTGGCGATGGGATGCGTATCGTCGCCCAGGACCCGCGGGGGGTGACACAGGCGATTGAACATACCGGGGATCGATTCATGGTCGGCGTTCAATGGCATCCAGAATATATGCCACAAAAGCCAGCCCAACTGCGCCTGTATAAGGCCTTGATCGCGGCGATACAGCGCTGAGAATATATGCGACATATTTTCCTTATTTTGCGACACATTGGGCATTGACGACGCGCCACGGCGTGCCTAGCTTTCGCGCAGCTGATTGGCATGAGGGTTTTGCCCGTGACCGTCATCAGCAACGATCCCGCCTTGCCCGTCCTTGGAGACCCCGCCTGTGACCCAGAAACCAGACACCCGCCCCGCTAATCCCAATTTCTCTTCTGGCCCCTGCGCCAAGCGTCCGGGATGGAGCCCTGACGCGCTGAAAGATGCCCTGGTCGGGCGATCCCATCGATCCGGTCCAGGAAAGGCAAAGCTGAAAGAGGTCATTGACCGCACACGCGCCATTCTGGACATTCCGGCAGACTACAGAATAGGGATTGTGCCTGCGTCAGACACGGGCGCGGTGGAAATGGCACTGTGGTCCCTGTTAGGGCCGCGCGGCGTTGATATGCTGGCCTGGGAAAGCTTTGGCAAAACCTGGGTCAGTGACGTGATCAAGCAATTGAAATTGAGCGATGTCCAGGCCATTGAAGCAGATTATGGCCTTCTGCCGGACCTGACCAAAACGGCAAAGGATCGGGATATCGTTTTCACCTGGAACGGCACGACCAGTGGGGTCCGTGTCCCTAATGCGGATTGGATCGCTGAGGACCGTAGTGGACTGACGATCTGTGATGCGACCTCTGCGGCCTTTGCCATGTCCCTGCCCTGGGACAAGCTGGATGTCACAACCTGGTCGTGGCAAAAGGTTCTGGGCGGCGAAGGAGCCCATGGCATGATCGTTTTGTCGCCGCGCGCCGTTGAGCGGCTGGAGACCCACACACCCGCCTGGCCAATGCCAAAGATCTTCCGCATGACCAAGGGCGGTGAACTGATCGACGGGATTTTCGTTGGGGAAACCATCAATACGCCGTCTATGCTGTGTGTTGAGGACGCGCTGGACGCCCTGCGCTGGGCAGAGAGCGTTGGTGGTGCACAAGGCATGATCGACCGCTCCCAGGCCAATCTGGCGGTCATTCAGGACTGGGTTGAAATGACAGATTGGATCGAATTCCTGCCAGTCGACCCCGCCACCTATTCGAACACGTCGATCTGCCTGAAACTGTCAGACCTGTGCCCGCTGGAGGGGGAAGCCCGCGCCACGGCCCCCAAGCGGATGGCAAGCCTGTTGGACAAGGAGAATGTCGCAAAGGATATCAATGGCTATCGCGATGCCCCGGCCGGGCTGCGGATCTGGGGCGGTGCCACTGTGGAAGCCAGCGACACCACCGCGCTGATGCCCTGGCTGGACTGGGCCTATGCCATGATCACAAAGGAAGGCTGACCCCATGCCGAAAATCCTGATTTCCGATAAGTTAAGCGACCGCGCCGTCGATATCTTTCGTCAGCGGGGGATCGAGGTTGATTTTGAGCCAGGCCTGTCCGCTGAAGACTTGCTGGCCCGCATCGGGAATTATGACGGCCTGGCGATCCGGTCCGCCACAAAGGTGACAGACGCTGTGCTGGCGGCAGGGAATGGCCGGTTAAAGGTCGTCGGGCGCGCGGGCATTGGCGTCGATAATGTCGATCTGGCCGCCGCCACCCGCTTTGGCACGGTGGTGATGAACACGCCCTTTGGTAATTCCATTACCACAGCAGAACATGCCATTTCCATGATGATGGCTCTGGCCCGCCAAATCCCCGCCGCCGATGCATCCACCCGGGCCGGGAAGTGGGAAAAGTCCAAATTCATGGGGGTGGAGCTGTTTGGCAAAACCCTTGGTCTGATCGGGGCCGGGAACATTGGTGCCATCGTTGCAGACCGCGCCCAGGGCCTCAAAATGAAGGTCGTGGCTTTTGATCCCTTCCTGTCGCCCCAGCGCGCCCGCGATCTGGGGGTCGAAAAAGTTGATCTGGACACATTGCTGGGTCGTGCCGATTTCATCACGGTGCATACCCCACTGACCGATGGAACCCGAAATCTGATTGACGCCGCCGCCCTGGAAAAATGCAAAACAGGCGTTCGCATCATCAACTGCGCGCGGGGCGGTATTGTTGACGAAAAAGCACTTAAAGACGGCCTGGAAAGCGGCAAGGTTGCCGGGGCCGCCCTGGATGTCTTTGTTGAGGAACCCGCGCGGGATAATCCGCTGTTTGCCCTGGAAAATGTCGTTGCCACCCCGCATCTGGGTGCTGCGACAGAAGAGGCCCAGGAAAATGTCGCCCTGCAGGTCGCGGAGCAGATGTCAGATTACCTGCTGACCGGCGCGATCACCAATGCGCTGAATATGCCTTCAATTTCTGCCGAAGACGCCCCGCGCCTTCAGCCCTATATGGCTTTGGCCTGCCAATTGGGAGCCTTTGCCGGACAAGTCACCGAATCAGCGATTAAAGCGATTACGATGGAATTTGAAGGCCATGTCGCCAAGCTGAATGTAAAGCCCCTGGTTCAGGCGGCCCTGGCGGAGGTGATGAAGCCCTTTTCCGAAGCGGTTAACATGGTCAATGCCCCGGTATTTGCCCGGGAACGCGGCATAGACGTGTCTGAAGTCATTCATGACCGCCCCGGCGATTACCAGACCCTGATCCGGCTGACCCTGACAACAGAACGGTTTACACGATCCGTATCGGGCACGCTGTTTGGCGGGAAACTGCCGCGGCTGGTCAATATCAAGGGCATTGCAATAGAAGCAGAACTGTCCCCCAATATGCTGTATATCACCAATCATGATAAGCCGGGCCTGATTGGGGGCATTGGCTCCATTCTGGGCGATGCCGGGGTGAATATTGCCACATTCCATCTGGGCCGGGCGGATGCCGGCGGCGATGCCATCGCGCTGATTTCAATTGATGAGGCCCTGACACCGGACCTGCTGACAAAACTTCAGGAACTGCCACAGATCAAACAGATAAAATCCCTCACTTTCTGAGGTAAAGCGCTGTTATTTCAGGATAATATTTTTTCCTTTCGCACCTGCAGCATAAACCTATATCATAGGGACCGTTCTAATCGTTACTAAGGACACCTGATGCTCTATTCATTCCATGATGCGCGGTCTCGCGCGCTAATGCCGCTTCGGTGGATGGCGGAAGCAACGCGCATCACCTTCGACAGCCCGTTTCACCCGATGAGCTGGACTCCCGTTGGCCGGATGTTGGCCGCAGGCTCCACAGTGCTGGAAAGTCTTATTGCTATTCGTGGCAAGCCGGAATGGCGGATCGACACCGTTGAAATTGACGGCCAGGATGTGCCTGTCACCATCGAACCAGACCTGGAAGCGCCCTTTGGCGATCTGGTTCATTTCAGCAAGCCTGCAAAGTTCAAGGGTCAGCCCCGGATTCTGCTGGTGGCCCCGATGTCCGGTCACCATGCCACTTTGCTGCGCGATACCGTGCGCGCCCTGATCGTTGAAAACGATGTCTGGATCACAGATTGGCGCGATGCCGCTGATATTCCGGTTGAGGAAGGGCGCTTTGGCGTCGACACCTATATTCAATATCTGCGCGATTTCCTGTCCCATCTGCATCAGGAAAGCGACGCGCCTGTCCATATCATGGCAGTCTGTCAGCCAGCCCCGCTGGTCCTGGCGACTGTCGCATTGTTGGCAGAAGAAAAATCCCCCACCCTGCCCGCCAGCATGATTCTGATGGGCGGTCCCATCGACACACGGGCGGCGGCAACGGCTGTCACCCGCGTTGCGGAAAACCGCACAATGGCATGGTTCGAACGCAACATGATCCACCGCGTGCCGGCCCGCTATCCCGGTGCTAATCGCAAGGTTTATCCTGGCTTTTTACAGCTTCATTCCTTCTGGTCCATGAACCCGGCCCGCCATGCGGGCGCGCATGTGAAAATGTTCAATCAGTTGCGCAAAGGTGACGATGAGTCTGCCGAGCGGACACAGGCTTTCTATGATGAATACATGTCTGTTGCCGATGTGCATGCGGATTTCTTCCTGGAAACGGTAGAGCATGTCTTCAAACGCCATTCCCTGCCCACGGGAACGATAATGTGGAATGATCGCCTGGTGAAGCCAGAGGCAATCACGACGGTTGGCCTGCTGACGGTTGAAGGGGAATTGGACGACATATCCGCCCCGGATCAGACCGAAGCCGCTCATGATATCTGTGCCAATATCCCGGAGTCTCTGCGCGATCATATGTTGCAGAAGAATGTCGGGCATTATGGCATCTTCAACGGTCGGCGCTGGCGCGAAGATATCTGCCCCCGGATCGGCAGCTTCATTCGGAAGATTGAGGCGATGAAGACCGAACCTGCAAAAGAAGCAAGTGACGGACAGCAAAACGCTGCTTAAGCTTGGCGTATGAAGTCAGTCTTACCTTTCATCCTCATGGTGATACTGTTGCCCATGACAGCAGTGGCCCAAGAGCGCCTGCCCGGCGGCGGTGTCGCGGAAGCAACCGGCCTGCGGGCGTGGTATGCCGAACCGACAGAACGCTATGCCCATGGTATTCTGGATGATGCGATTGAGGCCGGAAGCCTGATTGCAGAGCGGGACGGCAAGACCTATCGCTATGACCTGCCCGATGACAGCGTATTTGAGGATCTGACGCCGCGCCTTGTTGATGCCAATGGCGATGGGCAACTGGAAATCCTGACAATCAAATCCTACCTGACCAGCGGGTCCACTATTGCCCTGTATGGCATCCAGGACGATACGCTGGTACCCCTGGCAGAAGCAGCCCCCATCGGCACTTCCAATCGATGGCTGAACCCGGCGGGGGTTGCGGATTATGATGGGGATGGCAACCCGGATATCGCAGTCATACAAACCCCACATATCGGGGGCATCCTGATCCTGTATCATTGGGATGGCACCTCACCAAAGATTGTCGAGCGGGGCCGAAAATCTGGCTATTCCACCCACAAAATTGGATCAACGATGCTCAACATTGCGCTAACGGTCGATTGGAATGGCGATGGCGTGATGGACCTGTTGCTACCCCGCCAGAACCACACCGATATCGTACCAGTCTATATGATCGGGGATACCTTCACAGAGGGCGAAACCTATCGGATGCGCCGGGAGATCACGGGACGTTTGGAATTAATGGGTAACTTTGTCAAAATCCCACTGCGCGGCGGCCTGACAAAAACCATCACCCGACCCTACAATCCCGCCGAAAAGGCAAAGAAAAAAGAGAAAGCCCTGCATTCGACCGATTGAAATCGTGTTGTCGGGGCTATTCCGCAGCCTGAGACAGGGTATCAGCAACAGGGCTGTTCAGGGACGCGATTGCGGCATCCATTGCACCCTGACCCAAAGGCACACCATGGCGGCGCAGCACGGTTTCAATCCCCGCCAGCGCGCCCAGGATCATCGGCTCATTAATATTACCCATATGACCAATGCGGAAGCCCTTGCCCCGATAGGGCCCAATGGCGGACCCGATATGCAGGTTCATGTCCCGGCCTGTGGCACGGATTTCTTCTGCATCAATCCCCTCTGGCGTCAGAATGGCCGTGACTGAATCCGCGCGATCAGCCGGATTTTCTGCATTGAAGCGCATGCCCCCTGCCTCGCACCAGACAGAAACCGCCGCCCTAACGCATCGCGCCAGCCTTGCATGGCGCGCAATCACACCGTCCAGGGTTTCTTCCGCAATCATGTTCAGGGCTTCGCGCAATCCGAAAATGTGATGTTCGGGCGCCGTGCCACAGAATCGCTGATAATGCTCACCCGCGACCCGTTCCTGCCAATCCCAATAGCGGCGGGGCATCTTTGCTGACTTACCCGCCGCCATTGCCTTGTCATTGACCGCGACCAGCGCCAAGCCTGCAGGCATCATCAACCCTTTCTGAGACGCCGCGACCGTGACATCCACGCCCCAGTCATCCATTGGAAAGGCCGTCGTGCCAAGAGAGGCAATCGTATCGACACAGAACAAGGCCGGATGCCCTGCCGCATCAATCGCCTTGCGCGCCGCCAGCACATCGCTTTTCAGGCTGGTGGCGGTATCGACATGCACGAACAGCACGGCCTTGATCTTATGAGCTTTATCCGCGCGCAGAACCGCTTCAATCGCATTCGCATCAATGGCTTTGCGCCAGCTGTTTGGAACCGTTTCACAGACCAGCCCCAAGGCCTGCGCCATCGCTCGCCAAGCCTCTGAGAACACACCCACTTCCGGGATCAGCACAGTGTCGCCGGGTGAAAGAATATTGCTTAATGCCGCTTCCCAGGCCCCATGACCATTGGCCCCATACAGATGCACGATCCCTTTGGTCTGGAAAATCGCCTTCACATCCTCAAAAACCGCGTCACACAGGGCAATGAATTCAGGACCGGAAAAGTCCACGGACTGACGATGCATCGCATTCAGAATGCGATCAGGCACCGGCGTCGGACCAGGGCTCAACAAAAACTGAAATCCACGCTCAATCACCATGGGATGCTCCTGAAAAACCCGGTATGGAAGAACAGGCTATTCCTACTCCAATTATGCCGTTGGTCAATCTCAACAGAACGACCCTTGCGACCTATTGCCCGACCGGGTGGTCAACCGCAGGCGAATGCCGCTATAGAGACCCTCAATCTCATCTTCTATATCGGAAATCTGATCTTATGAGCGACCTGCCCCCCTGCCCCGCCTGTGCGTCCACTTACACCTATGAGGCTCAAGGCCTCTTCAACTGCCCGGAATGTGGCCATGAATGGTCCGCCAATGCCAGCACCGGCGCATCAAAAGTCTGGCGCGATGCCAATGGCAATGAATTACAGGATGGCGATACCATCACGGTCATCAAGGACCTGAAGGTCAAAGGCTCGTCCTCTGTCGTTAAGGTCGGCACCAAGGTTAAGAACATCCGCCTGGTTGAGGGCGATCACGACATCGACTGCAAAATCCCCGGCATCGGTGCCATGGGCCTGAAATCCGAATTCGTGAAGAAGAGCTAAAGCAAGGACCGCACTACGCTTGTGTCTCTCATTCAACTAATCGCATTCTGTTGCAGAGAGTTGTGCGTAAAGCATTGCCTCAACGAAAGCCTGCTCTTTGGCTGAGTCATAAGCCGAGGAAACGGTTTTGGACATGTCTGCACCCGCCAAGACAGCCGCAAGAGCGGACATTAATTTGGAGCGGTTTAAAAGATCACTCTTCCTATTCTTATCGATAGGCGATTGGGTCGACTCGTTTGAGTACCATGAGGCGACGTGACGCCAGCCATCAGAACGGCAAGGCGATGCCATCGCTGCTTTACGAAGTCTCAACTCATCTGGTTTGAAGCCTTCCCACTCCCACATCGGACGATCTCCAAAATTTGCAAGAAGCGTGGCATCTGGGGTGGTCAAAACAATGTGAACTTCGCTTTGCATCGTGTTTGCTCGATCCGCAATGGCTTGAGCCTTCGAGGTGGACTCTGCGCAATCTGAAGGGAAGATATAACTTTCGTATTGTTCCCGCCCTGACATTTGACCAATCACACGAAAATCGTCATGCCGGGCAAAGTCGAACACAGCTTGAAAAACGAATTTCCCCAAGTCGGAAAAGTCAGCATCTGGATCTGACCGACTTTTGTCATAGGTGAAGGTTACAAGGCAATCTGCAACCGTCCCTTCTGGTATATACCGAAAGAACATATCCGACATAATCCGCGCATCGGGGTCTGGCGGGGGTTCGGCAAGTGCCTTATCTGGCGCTGGCTGAAACATCGCTGCAATAGCCAGCGTCGCAGCACCCAGTGTGTTTGAAATCTTAAGACGCTTGGTTTGCTGCCTCAGAACGTTATTGCAACTCATTCACCCTTTCTCCCCGTCGAGAAAACACGTCAACATCAACACCCGCACTGATCCCATGACACGGTGGGTTCGATGGCATCATGAACGACATCAGCCTCTAAGGACGGATCAGTCTGCAATGTGGCAACAGAGACTAAAGCTCTATCCTGCTCAAAACACCATCTTTCCGTATGTGGGCCGGGTGACAGGTTTTGCAAAGCAGCCTACACTCTTCCTGCAATCCTTCCGGCGCAGTCTTACTAGTCTTGGAACCCAACCATTGACCTTCAGACGTATTACCATCCTCACCGCGTTTCTAATGAACCTGTGCGCTTCTACGATACCTGCCTCCGCTGATGAGCCACTGCCGGACCTAACGGCAGATGAAATCATTGAACATTGCTGGGCGATCTCGCTTGAACTTCGATCAAAACCAAACACGGAAGCAATACGGGCTGGTCATCTCGATACCGCTTTGTGTTTAGAAAATGCTATCATTGACTACGCATCGGACTTTATCGATCCAAACTCTATGACCCGGAGTGAAATTGAAGGAAAGATGAACCAGACCCGTTACGCTATAGGAGGATTGTATTGGAGCCTCTATAATGAACACCGGGCCTGTTCCTTTCCATCCTGTGGCCACTTCTTTCAGTCGTTTCATAACAACATGCTCTCAAAAGTCTATGAAGAGGTTCTGAAACGGGTGATGGCCCAGCGCGAAGACTATAGGGGAAAGTTCTAACCCGTTTTTGGAGAAGTCGCTATGGCATCTTTGGCGATTGATCCCTCAGCACAGTTTTATGTTCACACCGGAAGATACTTTTGCAAAGATGACCTGCCTGCAATCATAGGAAGTATGACGATGACACTTGGACGTACCTGCCTTGCTCTGTTCCTGATCGGGTTGGTTCAATGCATTGGGCTGTCTGTGTCTTGGGCAGAAGACACACCTTTAAATCAAAATGGCAAAATCGGGGGGTGGCCAACGGAGTTTGATGGACGCTATCCGGTTGGTACACCACCGGGCGACGGGTGGAACTTTGTATCGGGGGACGGCAAGAAGTTCTCCAGCGCCTGCATTGGTAAACTGCGCTCCCCACAATGCCTAGTCGACACCATGATGGCCTGCGGTGCCTGGTCCGATCTCGACGCTGGATGGCCCTCCGAAACCGACGCGGAAGAGGTCTTCAATCACCCAATCTGCCATGCATTGCAGAATTATCCTGGCAAACCTGGGGTTGGCATTGCAACGTTCACTGGACCAGGCTTTGATCCCGACAACTGGATGATCTACTATAAAACTGACCAGCGGGTTGTTGATCGAACCTGGCTGATTGATCCTGATCTTCCCTACCACCTTTGGGGGGGCAATTTATTTCATCTTCGGCCTGATGATACTGCTATCATTGCTTTCATGGTGATATGCGAGACTCAAAGCCCATTGCTTTCAAAAAATAAAACGGATGACATCCCTCTTTACCCCCGGAACAATAGTCCGTTGTCACAGTGCTGGGATGGCACTTTGGAAGCCGAAGTATTATTTGCCCGAAAACGCCCGGACAAAGAGGAGTGGTATGTCGGGAATTTTTTCGACGTGGGGCAACAGGGCTCATCAGGTAAGCCCTGGCCCAAGCTGGATGAATGGTACGCACAAGTCTATCCATCCGTTCTACCCGGGATGAAGTCTCGCTTTTAGGGAAGCCGATAACTATCCAGTCGCGCATTCTCGCCATTAATATTGGGATCCGTGGCGCGGAAAGCACTCCTACCATCCATCAAATTGTCGATGAACTGTTTCCGTGTCGCTGGGTCCTTTGCCAAGTCGCCCATCGCTTTGAGCGACTCGGACCCCAATATTGAATCTTCAACCACAGATTTCTGGCGACCTTGCTCCGCATAAGTCTTGTTTATTGCCTCTTGGATTAGTTTTGTGCCGTTTGGCCCTCCTTCTCGGAACACGGTGTCCGCAACGGCGATGACTGTGCTCTTGTCTCCAATCGTAGTTTTAAAGACTTCTGCACCACTGATTTTTCCATCCGATGCTTTAGATGGACCGACAGCACTGTCTATATAAATCTTGTAATAGGCGACTTGCTGTTCCGATGAAAGCTGATCAGGGGTCATTCCAGGCTTTATACCAGCCGCTTGGAGGCGAGGGCCTACCCATTTCAGTTTAGGGTCTAGTTTTACACGTTCTTGAAACTTGTTAAGCGTATCAGCCGTGATCCCAGCGACCGTGGTGCCATCGCGCTTTCCCCCACCTTCTGCGGAATATATAGAACCGTAGATTTCTCTCTCCAGGGGATCTGTAATCCCCTGCGCATCTAATGCGGAATGAAAACCAATCCAATCGGATTGCGTCACCCGCGTTGAGGGGGTGCCGGAAGGTCCCTTATAAGTTGGTATCCGTGGCAGCGTGCTTGGGCTTGTTCCTGGAGCCCCTGCATTTCCAGAGGGTGCAGTTTGTGCCTGTGCAAGTTGCACTGGGCTCGGGGTGTTTGATGGGTCAGGAGAATTCGCTGCCGCCACTTTTGCCTCAGGCGCATCAAAAGTGGGCGCGGCAGAGCGAGGTTCGGCAGCATTGGCTGAGACTTTTTGGATCAGGGGAGAGATCAGGTCGTTCAGTCGCACCTCGGTCTCTCCGCCCGGACGAGAGAAACCGTCGGTCTTCAGGCCGAAGTCCCGTTGAAAGCCTCTCAGCCCCCAATTCAGATCTTCGTCGGTCGTCGGGTTCCCTAGATGGGCCTTTTCAACCGGGTAATGGCCGGTCCAGGCCAGCGCATTCTTCAAGCCGACAACATCCTGGCCCCGATTGACCTGCCCCTGCCCCACGCCGCCCCCCAGACGCAGCGGGCGGCCATTCCAGTCAACTTTCTGGATGGCTGTCTTAACCTTAGGCTTTGGCGTGTAAAAAGGGTCCGTCAGTTCTGGATCATAGGCAAATGGAGCGGACGCCTTCGCAGGGCGCTTGGGCTTATAGGGATCTTCATGTCAGGTCAGGTTTACACGTTCAGAATGGCCCTGCGCCAAATCCCAGAAATCGTCTCATCACTGCAGGGTATCGGCATCATCCGATGCAAGCTTGCCGCCCACCGTGATGACCTCCTCCATGAACCCGCATGTGTCTGAGTGTAGTTTGCTCTGTTGATCAGATACCTCCCAATCCCGAACGCGTTCTGCATATTGCCGAAAATCGGACATGTTTTGACCGTCCAAGAGGCGACGATGGAAAATCCTGTAGGCTGCTTGTGCGGATACAATGTAGCCGCGTCCCCCCACTTCCGCACCGCTGCCTGTGAATTTTGACCAAAATGGATCCGCGTACGGCAGATAGAATCCAAGGGGCACCGCCAATGTCCCGTCCTTACGAACTTGGAGTTCTATATCTGGATATCTTTCGTCCCATAAAAGTGCAACTTCTCGCAGAAATTCCTTGGAATACAGGCCGTATAGAAGTTCGAAGTCGTTATTCTTCTCGCGAAAATCATGTTCAAAGACACGACATGTCGCAATAAAATCGACCTCAATCCAGTTCCAAGCGGCCCAACTCATGCCGCGCCAGACCGGCCCCCACGCAACATAAACAAGAGCGATCACGATAATCGCGACTGCACTTCGTTTGAGGATCAAGAAGGGGTTTTTCACGGACCGTACTCAGGTTCTAAATCCTGCCATTCGACATTCTCTTGGACTAAATCCCCACCGACAATTCGAAACTTTACTGTCATCTTCTGAGCCCAAGCAGCTTTACTATCGTACTCTGCCGCCCGACCTTCATCTGTTAGTGCGTTCATTATTGGATCGGGAGATGATTCTCCATCAAAGTCATATCGATCATTCCAGTTATGATTGATGACGCCGGTAACAGTTAATGCGTCACCATGTCTAGAAGCAGTAAAACCGTCTTTGATATCCGAAGACACTTTGTTCGTTCCAAATGCAAGCGCCTCATCGAGGTTTCCTTCCAAAACATGATCAAACGTTGAGGTGTTTCTTGTCCAACGGTCAGCTGACCCAAATGCACCTTTAGGCTTTTGCGGGACTATCTGACGCACATCTCCATCCTTCAGGCCTAAAAGTTGCTGCCGATAGTTGTACTTTATTGTCGTGCCGTCGTCCAAAGCAACTGTTTTATCTCTTGTAAGGCTATCCACGAACCGTTCCTGATTCTTCTGTTCCGCCTCTCGGATGAAGGGGCGTTCACGGGCTTTGTCTCGGGAGTAAGTGCGATCTTTTCCGGTTCCGTCGAGGAAGTGATCAAGGTTGTCGGCGGCGTTGTCCAGGCCAGCGGCGCGGCCCGCGTCGGCACCGAGGCGCAGTACGCCTTCGGCCGCATCCAGGGCGCCACCTCTCACTCTATCCCCGACTTCATTCGCCGCGTGCTTGACATCGCCAACCAACTCCTCCGCTGCGCCTTGAGTCTGTTTTCCCGCCTCCTCCAACGCCCATTTCGTTGGATTTTGCCACCCTGATGGTCGATAGCCCGAAGCGTCCGACACTTGCACCGAGCCAGACTTTGCATCCTCCGTTCTGGCATCGGTACTCATTCCAGTCTGCATCAGCAGATTGGCGCCAGTTGTCGGTTCATCTGGTCGAAATTCGCTTGTCGTCGCCGAGGCCCTCTTGATCAAGGGAGAGATCAGGTCGTTCAGTCGCACCTCGGTCTCTCCGCCCGGACGAGAGAAACCGTCGGTCTTCAGGCCGAAGTCCCGTTGAAAGCCTCTCAGCCCCCAATTCAGATCTTCGTCGGTCGTCGGGTTCCCTAGATGGGCCTTTTCAACCGGGTAATGGCCGGTCCAGGCCAGCGCATTCTTCAAGCCGACAACATCCTGGCCCCGATTGACCTGCCCCTGCCCCACGCCGCCCCCCAGACGCAGCGGGCGGCCATTCCAGTCAACTTTCTGGATGGCTGTCTTAACCTTAGGCTTTGGCGTGTAAAAAGGGTCCGTCAGTTCTGGATCATAGGCAAATAAAGTGGAAACCTTCCCAGGGCGTTTGGACTTGTCGGGATATTCATACTGGTTCAGATCCTTCCTCTGGACCAAATCATGTGCCGTGTTTGCAAGATGGGAATTGAGCGTCTTCTCCGTCGGGCCGCCCGGTCGGGCATAGCCGTCAACCGTCAGGCCATTCCTTTTCTGAAACGCCTTCATCCCATCGAACATTGGCGTGTCTGGGTATGGTGTCATGCCATAGGCGGGCGCCTCATAATGGCCCAGCTTGTTCAGACCTTGTTTCATATTCAGCACATCATCGCCATTGGCGGCAGAGGACGACCGCAAGACGTTGTTCAATTTGAAACCAAACATATTTACCCCACTTTTGTTCCAATTTGTAGTATGAGAAAGACCCCCTGCCCTTCTCTTCAAAACGGCATCTGTCACACCATGCGTTACAGAAGTTGCATATTATTTTACAAAAAACTAAAAATTGTCAATATATAAAAAGAACAAATTATAAATTAATGTATAAATTATTGAAATGTTTGATTTATTGCGGTATCATATTCGTATGCGCTGGCCGCCCTGGACTCCCGCCTACGCGGGAGAGACGAGGGTGTGAGCCTTGCCGCTCTTGAAGGTTTACCGCAAAGGACGCTTAGAAGGCGCAGAGGACCCAGAGAGGCAGAAGCGTGCACTTTTTCGTCACCCCGGACCCTGATCCGGGGTCCAGAGCAACAAGCGCGATTGGTGCCTGTAGCCCTGGACTCCCGCCTGCGCGGGAGAGACGACGGTTTAGGGGTCCATTCTCATCCTGAGGAGGCGCGTTAGCGCCGTCTCGAAGGAGGGGCTGTAAGTGGGGTGGTTACAGGAAGGCCACCCTTCGAGACGCTGCGCCCCTCAGGGTGAGGGCGCATTTGGCTAATACTATGTCATCCCGGACTTGATCCGGGATCCAGGGCGGCGGGTTTAGTTTTGTGCCTGTGGCCCTGTATACCCGCCTGCGCGGGCGTGACCAGGTATGACAATGATTCAGTGAAAAATGGTGCGCCGGTTCAAACTTCGTTCGAACCTATCATCTAAACAAAGGGCACCATTTTAAAAAAAATGGTGCCCGGGGACAGAATCGAACTGCCGACACAGCGATTTTCAATCGCTTGCTCTACCGACTGAGCTACCCGGGCACGCGCTTGGTGGGTCGGTCTTGTTCCACCGGAATGCAGAGGGTTCTATGAGAATTGCACCGGTCTGACAAGCCTTGTTTGGAGCAAAGGCGTGAAAATGTCCTCGCCCTTAAGCACCTGATATTCTCAGTCCTGATCGGTGCGATCCGGGTCCTCGCCGGAGACCGCGTCATTGGGGCCCTCGTCCGTTTCGATGCGATAGACGCCGCCCAGCCAGCGGTGCAGGTCCACATCCTGACAGCGCCCGGAACAAAACGGCTTGGTATCGGTGGCCGAGGGTTTGCCACAGATCGGGCATTTCTGTTTGTTATGCTTGTCGATGCGGGGTCTGTCAGGGTCCATCATGCGGGATCACGCTCCAATCTGACATCCAATTTGGCGGCACCGGGTTTCAGGATCAAGGGCTGGCCGAGGCGCTTCTCACACGCTTCCCGTGCCGCCTTCATATTGCCATTCAGCACGGCAGCCGCTGAGTCCGGCAGGGCAACAACCGGCTTTCCGGCCCCTTGCAACCGCAACGCCCGGCGCAAGGCATCGGCTGCCAGTGCATCGGGGGCCGCTGGGGGATAGGCCACCGGCGATAGACATAGATCGGCCAGGCTGGGTCCCATACGCTGGCGGGTGATTTCTACCAGGCCCGAGGGTGATATTCCCAGAACATCGCTGTGCGTCTCCGCATTCTTCAACCGACTGCGCAGGATATCCAGGAATGTCTTCATCTTGCCACGCCCGGTCAGGCCCGCGAAATCGATCACGATCAGACCACTGAGGCGGCGCAGGATAATCTGGCGTGCGATTTCTTCTGAGGCACGGCGGTTCAGGCGGTGGATCGCCTCATCCTTGGTGGAGGCCCCCGCCTCTCCCGCGCCCATATCAACATCGATTGACGTTAAGGCCCTGGTCTGTTCGATGGTAAGGCGACCCCCGCCGGTCAAGGTGACCTCTGCCCCCAGCGCTTGTTCAAGAATATCGCTGAGCCCCGACGCATCGAAAATCGGCGCAGGGTCATTGTGGAAGGCCAATCCCTCAGACAAGTCCGGGAAGTATTCCGCACACAGCTTTTCCGCCGTCGCGAAGTCCAACCGATCATCCAGGGCAACCCGTGCCTCAGGCCCCGCATCGCGCAGCATGGTCTCAATAAACGGGGTTGTGGGCAGCAACAGGGCGGGCGCTTTCTCCGTCTTTGCCCTGGCCTGAATGTCCGCCCAGGTTGCGCGCAATCGGTCTGCCTCCGCCTTCAATTCCGCACCGCTGACGGTCCAGGATGGCCCGCGCAGGATCAGGTCCGTGGGATCGGCTATCCCGCTCTCAGCGGCTGCCAGGGCCTCGGCCCGGTGCTTCCCCTGACCCAGGGCCCTGGCGCATTGCAGGCCGCCGCCGCGACCCGGTTGGAGGCCCAGATAGCGGCCCCACAGAACAGGCTGACGTACGGCCGCTGGCCCCTTATCGTCATGGGCATCGCGGGTGATCTGGACCAGGACGGCCTCCCCCTCGGTGATATCCTTTGCCTTGGACAACAGGCCAATCCCCGCCGCGCCCAGATCCAGGAAGGCCGCGCCCAGGCGCTTATCAACAGCCTTCACCCGCGCCAGGAAGATTGCGCCGATCAGACGGGGACGGGTCACACGCTCAATATCCAGCCCCAGGGCCAGGCCATTGGCATCCAGATGCCCGGCCCGGCGCTCTGCGGGGCTTCCTTCAATGTATATTTCTGCTGCGCCCGTCATAGGTCGTTAATCCTCAAATCCGATAGATGTTAAGAGCGCTGCGGTCTCAAACAGGCCAAGACCGACCACATTGGAATAAGATCCGTTAATCCGGCGTATAAAGGCAGCAGCGCGCCCCTGAATGGCATAGCCACCTGCCTTGCCCTGCCATTCGCCAGAGGCCAGATAGGCGGCAATTTCTGTCTTATGCAGACGTTTGAAAACAACCGCAGTTTCAACCATCCGCGTCTTGACCGTTCCATCCGGGGCGATCAGCACGATACCGCCATATACCGTATGACGGCGACCAGATAATTGCTGCAGGCACTCCCGCGCGGTCTTTTCATCCTCTGCCTTTGGCAGGATTCGACGCCCCAGTGCCACCACCGTATCGGCGGCCAGAATGGCGGCGGAGTCGTCCAGACCGGCAGCGACCGCTTGCGCTTTCTCCAATGCCAGGCGGGCGGCATGGGGCCGCGGCAATTCTCCCCGCTGGGCAGATTCGTCGATATCCGCCGGATGCACAGCATCAGGCACAATCCCGATCTGGGCCAGTAAATCAAGACGGCGGGGGCTGGCAGAAGCCAGGATCAACTTTGGTTTAGCGTTCAAATCAGGATACCGGGAAAGTTTTTAAGAGACGTTGATGGATCTGGTCGCGCACTTGGCGATAGGCGTCAAGCCTCTGTTCACGACTGCCTTCAATGATGGACGGGTCGAATGTGTTCCAGAACACGACCTCACAGGCCATGGTGCGGGTCAATTCAACCGCATGGTGCTGGGCTTCCGGGGACAGGGCAATGATCGCGTCAAAGAAGGTATCTTCCAATTGATCGAAGGTCTTGGCGGTGTGCTTGGACATATCAACGCCAATTTCGGCCATGACTTCGACCATCATCGGGTCCAGCTCCCCACTGCGGGCGCCGACGCTGTCGACATAGATTTTCGTGCCATGCATTTTCTTCAACAATCCTTCGGCCATGGGGGAGCGAATAGAATTCATTGTGCAGCAGAACATCACCGCATCAGGCAGGTCGTCGGCTGAGAATATCATGCGCGCCCCTTCCCTGATCTCTGTTTCGCCTCGCCCCTTTTATCCGTTAACCGCGAATATGCAGGACACAGACCAGCGTAAACAGCCGCCGAGAGGTCGCTTTATCGATCTCAATTTTATCTTTCAGGGCATCGACCAAAACCTCCGCGCCCTCATTATGTAACCCGCGCCGCGCCATATCGATGGTTTCGATCTGGCTGGGGGAATGTTTCTTAATCGCGTCATAATAGCTTTCGCAGATCTGGAAATAGTCCCTGACGATGCTGCGAAACGGTGATAGCGGCAGCGAAACCGTAGTCAGATGCGCATCACCCTCGTCATCGATCTGGAACAGCACCCGTTTGCCATCCTCAATCGCCAGGCGCACCTTATAGGGACCGACATAATCGCCAATGGGCCGGAACCGGTTCATGTCCAACAGGTCATACATCGCGACCTTGCGCTCATGCTCCACCTCAACAGCACGGCGCACGACGCTTTTCTCGTCCAGCGTCAGGGCAACAATCTTATCGGTCGCGTCGTTGAAACTAGTGTCGCTCATCGTCGATACTCCCTTTGAATAGGCTGTCGGGCGGGAGTTTAATGCAGTCGCCACCGCTTAGCGAGACGGCATATTCAGGCGCAGCGCCACGGAAAGTCCGTGGGCACCCAGCCCTTCCGCCTCTGCCAGACGCACCGCAGCCGGGCCGATCTGAGTCAGGCTGTCTGCATCGCATTTCACGATGGAGGTCCGCTTCATAAAATCGACGACACCCAAGCCGCTGGAAAACCGCGCGCTGCGGGCCGTTGGCAGGACATGATTAGGCCCTGCAATGTAATCGCCAATGGCTTCTGGCGTATAGCGACCCAGGAAGATCGCACCGGCATTGCTGACCTTGTCACACAGGGCTTCCGGCTCTGCGACCGCCAGTTCCAGATGCTCCGGCGCGATGGCATCGATCAGCGGCACGGCAGCACCCAGGTCCGGCACAACAATGATCGCGCCGTGCTGGGTCCAGCTTTCCCCGGCGATAGCCTTGCGGGGCAATGTTTCCAGACGCCGCGCCACGGCGGCTTCGACCGCATCGGCAAAATCGGCACTGTCCGTGATCAGGATGGATTGTGCGGATGTGTCATGTTCGGCCTGGCTTAACAGATCGACAGCGATCCAATCAGGGTCGTTCTGTGCATCGGCGACCACCAGGATTTCTGACGGGCCCGCGATCATATCAATCCCCACCGTGCCGAAGACGCGACGCTTGGCCGCTGCGACATAGGCATTGCCCGGCCCAACGATGGTAGAGACCGGCTGTATCGTCTCTGTCCCATAGGCCAGCGCCCCTACGGCCTGAGCACCACCGATGCGATAGACCTCATCCACGCCAGCAAGCTTAGCCGCCGCCAGAACCAGCGGATTGGTTACATTATCAGGGGTTGGAACAACCATCACCAGCCGCTTCACCCCAGCGACCTTAGCAGGCAGGGCATTCATCAGAACGGAACTGGGATAGGCCGCCGTACCCCCCGGCACATACAGGCCAGCCGCAGCAACCGGCGTCCAGCGCGCGCCAAGGCGCACCCCGATCTCGTCCGTATAATCTAACCCGGCCGGCAGGGTCTTTTCATGGAAAGACCGAATCCGGTGTGCCGCCAGTTCCAGCGCATTGATCAATTCCGGATCACACGCATCCGCTGCCGCATCCAGGGCGGATTGAGGAATGCGCAAATCATCAACCGTGATCGCCACCCGGTCAAAGCGGTTGGTATAATCCACCACCGCCGTATCGCCCCGGCTGCGCACATCCTCCAGGATAGCCGCGACCGTGCGATCCACATCTTCATCCATCTCCCGCTTGCTGTGCAGCAGGTCATCGAAGGCAGCATAAAATCCCGGCGCATCAGCAAGCAACCGGCGAGATACGGGATAATCATGCGGCACGTTGTGCAACCTCCTGAAAACGACTGACCCAGCCGCCAACTTCTTCCGACCGGGTTTTCAAGGCGGCCCGATTGACGATCAGGCGCGAAGTGACCTCCGCCACGGTTTCAACCTCTACCAACCCGTTTTCCTTCAAGGTCCGGCCAGAGGAGACCAAATCAACGATGCGGCGACACAGGCCCATGCCCGGTGCCAATTCCATTGCCCCATTCAATTTGATACATTCGGCCTGCACACCCCGGCGCGCGAAATGCTTGCGGGTGATGTTCGGGTATTTTGTGGCGACACGAATATGGCTCCACCGGCTGGGATCATCGCCGGCAACCAGCTCAGCCGGCTCTGCCACGGCAATGCGACAATAGCCGATATTCAAATCCACCGGCGCATAGATCTCCGGATAGTCGAATTCCATCAACACATCATTGCCAGCAATGCCCAGATGCGCCGCACCAAAGGCGACAAAGGTCGCCACATCGAAACTGCGCACCCGGATAATCGACAGGTTGGGCACATTGGTATCAAATTTCAGCAACCGGGACGACGGATCATCAAAGGCCGGTTCCGGCACAATGCCAACACCGTCCAGCACCGGGCGCAACTCGTCCAATATCCGCCCTTTCGGCAGGGCCAGCACCAAAGGTTCATTCGCGGTCATAACGAAAATTCCGGATCAACGGTGAAACAGGGCCGTTACATGGCACACCGCCCCCCCGGTTTCCAGTGTTTATCTGTTTTGTCTCTTTTGCCAGGGGCGATAAGACCACCCATTTGCGGACCAAATACGCTGGGCATTGACATTTCTAAGAGCTGATGTTTTTTATATGTAACTTTATAACATATCATCAAGGATGTACGAATGTCTGAACAAATCGATGCCCGCCTGCCCGTCACTGTTTTGTCAGGCTTTCTTGGAGCGGGGAAAACCACGCTTCTGAACCATGTCCTGAACAATCGCCAGGGACAGCGGGTGGCCGTCATCGTGAATGATATGAGCGAGGTAAACATCGACGCCAGCCTGATCCGGGAAGGCGGGGCAAACCTGTCACGCACCGATGAAAAACTGGTGGAGATGACCAATGGCTGCATCTGCTGCACCCTGCGCGATGATCTTCTGGCTGAAGTTAGACGATTGAGCCAGGAAGGACGCTTTGATTATCTATTGATTGAGGGGACGGGAATTGCCGAGCCGCTGCCCGTCGCCAGCACTTTTTCCTTTCGTGATGAGAATGGGTTGAGCCTGTCCGACATTGCACGACTGGATACCATGGTAACGGTCGTTGATGCCGTAAACCTGCTGAAAGACTATTCGTCCCAGGACTTCCAAAGTGACAGAGGGGAAATCGCCGGTGATAGCGATGATCGAACACTGGTCGATCTGCTGGTGGACCAAATCGAATTTGCCGATGTCATCGTCATCAACAAGAAATCAGAGGTCACGCCAGAACAACGCGACCTTGTGCTGACAATTGTGAAATCCCTGAATGCCGATGCACGGATTATCGAGACTGATTTCAGCAAGGTTGCGTTAGGGGAAATCCTGAATACAGGTCTGTTCAGCGAAGAAAAAGCACAATCCCACCCCCTTTGGGTCAAGGAACTCTATGGCTATGACGGCCATGTGCCAGAAACGGAGGAATATGGGATCAGCAGCTTCGTCTATCGCGCCCGCCGTCCCTTCCATCCCGCCAAATTTAATGACTTCACCAAGGCGACCTGGCCCGGCCTGATCCGCGCTAAAGGGCATTTCTGGCTAGCGACACGCCCAGACTGGGTTGGTGAATTCTCTTTGGCCGGTGCTATTGCCCGATCTTTCCCAATGGGAATCTGGTGGACTGCCGTCCCAAAATCCAATTGGCCAGATCATCCAGAATGGCAGCAAGTCCTAGACAGCAACTGGGACCCGGTCTGGGGTGACAGACGGCAGGAACTGGTCTTCATTGGCAGCAGCATGAACGAAGCGGCAATCCGCACCGCCTTAGATGCCTGCCTGGTTGACGACACAGATACATTCGATCCCAAAGCCTATCAGAATCTACCGGATCCCTATCCAATCTGGGAACGACAAGACGCTGCCTGAACCGGAAGGAGGACCATTGGTCCTCCTTACTCCACCGTCACAGCCTTTGCCAGATTGCGGGGTTGATCGACATCCGTGCCCTTGATGACAGCGGTGTGATAGGCCAGCAATTGCACCGGGATGGTATACAGGATTGGTGCGACATAGGGGTCGACCTTGGGCAGTTCGATACTGGCAAAGGGTTTTGCCATGCGGGTCATTTTAGCAATACCATCGGCATCGGACAGGAAGATAACGCGCCCGCCCCGGCTGACCATTTCCTGCACATTGGATGCCGTCTTCTCAAACAGCGGGCCAGAAGGCGCGATCATGATGATCGGCACATTTTCTTCGATCAGCGCGATGGGGCCATGTTTCATCTCACCCGCCGGATAGCCTTCGGCGTGGATGTAGGAGATTTCTTTCAGCTTCAAGGCCCCTTCCAAGGCGATGGGGAAAGAGGAGCCGCGCCCCATGAAAAAAACGTCCCGCGCCTTGGCAACCGTCTGCGCGATCTCACGGATATACTCATCATGCACCAGAACTTCGGCAGCACGACCAGGCACTTCCGCCAGCGCAGCGGCCAGAACAGCCTCCCGCTCCCGCGACAAGGTGCCCCGCGCCTTTGCGATGGCAATCGCCAGACAGGACAGAACCGTCAATTGCGTGGTGAAAGCCTTGGTCGAAGCGACCCCGATTTCGGGACCGGCCAATGTCTGGAGCACCGCATCGGAACTGCGCGCAATGGTCGATTCCGGCACATTGATGATGGACAGGATATGTTGCCCTTCGCGCCTGGCATACCGCAGGGCTTCCAGCGTATCCATCGTCTCCCCAGATTGGCTGATGAACAGGGCCAGGCCATCCTTAGGCAATGGGGTTTCACGATAGCGCAATTCGGATCCGACATCGACTTCGACCGGCAGGCGCGCCAATTCCTCAATCCAGTATTTCGCGACGCATCCGGCATAGGACGCCGTGCCACAGGCCCCAATGGTAATTTTGGAAATCCCAGCCAGATCAAAGGGCAGGTCCGGCAGGGTTATGGTCTGGGTCGCCGGGTTCAGCATGGAATGCAGGGTATCGCCGATCACGGCGGGTTGTTCATGAATTTCCTTCTGCATGAAGTGCTGATAATTACCCTTGCCGATCATTGCACCAGACACGGCGGTTTCAACGATCTTTCGGGTGACGGGGGCACCATCGGTGTCAAAGACTTCCGCCCCTTTGGGGGTCACGACGGCCCAATCGCCCTCTTCCAGATAGCTGATACGCCGGGTCATCGGGGCCAGCGCCAGGGCATCGGAGCCAAAAAACATCTCCCCATCGCCATAGCCAATGGCCAGGGGACTGCCGCGCCGCGCGCCGATCATCACGTCTGGGTGGCCCGCAAAGATCATCACCAGGCCAAAGGCCCCTTCCAGCATGGGCACGGTGCGCGCCACGGCCTCTTTCGGGCTGAGGCCCTGATTCAGGAAATCGGTGACCAGATGCGCGACAACTTCGGTGTCGGTTTCACTGGTATAGACGACATCCTTATCGGCCAGCCCCTCCCGCAATTCCTGATAATTCTCGATAATGCCATTATGGACGATGGCAACGCGATCCGTCGCATGGGGATGGGCATTCCCCTCTGATGGTACACCATGGGTGGCCCAGCGGGTATGACCGATCCCTGTCGTGCCAGACAGCGGGGTATCCTCCAGCACTTTTGCCAGATTGTGCAATTTTCCAGGCGCGCGGCGGCGGTCGATTGCATCCCCCACCAGGGTTGCGATACCCGCCGAGTCATAGCCGCGATATTCCAGGCGCTTCAAACCATCGACCAGGATGGGCGCGACCTGTGATTTCCCTAAAATGCCAATAATACCGCACATAAATTATCGTCTTTCCAGAATGAAAGGTTCAGGTTTTCTTCAGCGCCTCTTTACGCGCCTTCAGGCGGGCGCGCAATTTGGCGGCCAGGCCGGGCAGGTCCCGCTGGTCACCCCGGGCAATGGACAAGGCATCGGGCGCGACCGTGCGGGTAATTGTGGATCCCGCGCCGATGGTTGCGCGCGCTCCAATCGTTACCGGCGCAACCAGGGCACTGTTGGAGCCGATAAAGGCCTCCGCCCCGATCATGGTTTGATGCTTCAGGTATCCATCATAGTTGCAGGTAATGGTGCCAGCCCCGATATTGGCGCGTTCGCCAACAGTGGCATCGCCGATATAGCTGAGATGGTTCGCCTTGGCCCCTGCCGCGAATGTCGCATTCTTGACCTCGACAAAATTGCCGATCCGCGCCTCTTCGCCGATATCCGCACCAGGGCGCAGCCGCGCATAGGGGCCGACCACCGCGCCCCGTCGAATGACACAGCCTTCCATATGACTGAAAGCCTTAATCGTCACATCGCCCTGGACCACAACCTTGGGGCCAAAGACGACATTTTGACCGATGGTGACATCCTGTCCCAGCACGGTATCCCAGGAAAAATAAACCGTCTGGGGGTCCTGCAATGTCACACCAGCGTCCATCGCGGCCAGCCGGGCGCGGGCCTGCCATTGCGCCTCAGCAGTCGCCAATTCACTGCGGGAATTGATCCCCCGTAACTCTTCCTCTTGCGCCAGAATGACGCGACAGGACAAATCCTGTGCACGGGCGATGGCGACAATATCGGTCAGGTAATATTCGCCCTTCACATTGTCATTGCCGATGCGATCCACCAGATCGAACACGCGCGACGCATCTATCGCCATAACGCCAGAATTGCACAGGCCGATCTTGCGGGTCGCATCATCGGCATCATTGTATTCAACAATCGCCTGCAGGTCGCCTGAAGGATCAACAACCAACCGGCCATACGCGCCTGGATCTTCGGGTTCGAATCCCAGTACGACAACTGCCGCGCCAGCCTCGCGCTCCTCTACCATCGCAGCCAGGGTCTGGGGCGCGATGAAAGGCGTGTCGCCAAACACAACCAGAACAGTGCCGCGTTCGACTGTTTCCAAAACCGGCCGCGCCGCCTTCAGGGCATCCGCAGTGCCCAACTGTTCTTTTTGAAGGACAGTTGGAACCGGAGCTACGGCCTGGGTCACGCTGTCCATATCCGGTCCAACAACCACGGCGCACTGTTTCGTACCCAGTTGTTCTATCGCCGCCAGCAAATGCCCAACCAGCGATTTTCCCGCAATTTCATGCAGCACCTTCGGGCGGGTGGATTTCATGCGTGTTCCCTTCCCGGCGGCAAGGATCACGGCGGCAATCGGATGTTCAGACATAGGGCGAAACCAAGCTTGCAGAAGTTCCGGAAACGATTCTACATCGTGTAGGCAGAATACCTGCCATAGACCAAGGCTTGGGCCAAGTCACAAGGTGTTTCAAGCCATGTCGGATTGTTACAATATTTTACAGGGGCTGCCGATTATTTCTTGGGCATCAACGTGTCTAACAGATCCAGAACCTTACGGCGCTTTTCAGAACTTAAGCCTTCCAGACCATCACTGATCGCCAATTGCATGTCCAAACTATAGACACCTCGCAACCGACCCGCCCGCACCAGGCTGTCGGCCAGTTCATGCCCCAGCTCCAACGACAGCTTGTCACGGACTTCTGAAATCTGATCGTTCTTAGTCACCATGCTCTGCCCCAATCCACCCACAGAGACGAGTAGTCTTAGAAATCTAAGCCTATTACAAGATTCTGTTCAAGGGGGTTAAAAATCGGGCAAACTGAGACACAAATCTGGGCTTAATCATTGATAACATGGTTAATTTTTTAAACCGCATTTAACGAGCACCAATCAAATTTGCCGAATCTGACATCATGGCGAAAAAGCAAAAGCCGGATGACACAACAGAATATGCAGCATCATCCGGCTTAAGCTTGACTGAATGTAACTATGCGGGCGGATTAATAGCTCGCGTCGGGCATCGACTCTTTGCGCTGTTTGATGAAGTCCAGCAGAGCCTCGTCAACCGCAGGATCAATGGCCGGGGGAATATAGTCGTTCAACATCTTCTTCCAGCGCGCATTTGCCCGTTGATTCATATCCAGGCTGCCTTCCGCCTCCCATTGTTCATAGGAATTGTTGTCCGCCAGTGGGGAGCGATAGAAGGCGGTTTCAAAATTCCGCTGTGTGTGGTTACAACCCAGATAGTGCATGCCCGGCCCAACTTCGCGGATGGCATCCATGGCCTGGCCGTTTTCTGTCATGTCCACACCGTCCAACAAACGCACCAGCATTGCGGCCTGATCCGCATCCATGACAAATTTTTCGTATCCCATGGACAGACCGCCTTCCAGCCAGCCTGCGGTATGCAGCATGAAATTCACGCCCCCCAAAGCCGCAGTCTGCAATGTGTTGGCCGATTCATACGCCGCCTGCGCATCGGCAATCTTGGACGCGGTGAAACCACCGCCCGAGCGGAACGGAACACCCAGACGCCGCGCCAATTGTGCCGCCCCATACAGCACCAGCGATGGTTCCGGTGTGCCAAAGGTCGGCGCGCCCGACTGCATGGAAATAGACGATGCAAACGTACCAAAGATTGTCGGTGCGCCGGGCCGAACCACCTGTGTCAGGGCCATCCCGGCCAAAGCCTCAGCATAAAGCTGCGTCAATGTCCCCAGCACCGTGACCGGGCTCATCGCGCCTGCCAGAATGAAGGGAGAGATTACCGTTGCCTGATTGTTGCGGGCATAGACCTTCAAAGCGCCCAGCATCGTATCATCCCAAACCATGGGAGAATTCGCATTGATCAGATTGATCACCACGCAATTCTGATCGACGAAGTCTGCGCCAAACAGGATCTTGCACATATCGACGGTATCTTGCGCCCGTTCCGGTGCCGTGACCGACCCCATGAACGGTTTGTCGGACCAGCGCATATGGCTGTAGACCATATCAAGGTGACGCTTGTTCACGGGAATATCGACAGGCTCACACACCGTTCCGCCGGAATGATGCAGGCCGGTCGACATATAGGCCAGCTTCACGAAATTACGGAAATCCTCAATCGTGCCATAGCGACGCCCCTTATCCAGGTCGCGCACGAAGGGGGGTCCATAGGCCGGGACTAGAACTGTATTCCCCTCCCCCATTTTAACCGTGCGGGCAGGATTGCGTGCATGCTGGGTAATCAGCGACGGGGCCGTATCCTGAACAAGCTTTTTGCACAGACCTTTTGGGAAATGCACCCGTTCGCCCTGCACGTCACAGCCCTGATCGCGCCACATCTGCAGGACTTCTTCGTCACCGCGAAAATCCAGGCCGATTTCTTCCAGAACGGTGTCTGCGTTGCGTTCAATCAGATCCAGGCCATCTTCATCCAGCAGATTGAAGTAACCGATCTTGCGGGTGATATAGGCGGGCGCCCCTAAGTCGCCGGTTGCACGCGCTGCCTGACGGGCGGCGCGACCACTGCCACCGCCGCGCCCATGACGCCGTGCGCCGGACTCTGTACCTGCATCTGTCGCAGACCCTGCGCCAGCCGACGTATCGAGCAAATTGTCACCCATCATCATCCCTTTCATCGTCACCCTTAAGGATGACTTATCGACCAACCACGACTGTCTTGCCGCTGTGTCAGGATTGCCCTGCCGCCAACAGCAGAACCGTATGGGGACGTTATTGCGCGTCCTGTCCGTTCAGACGTGCGAAATCGCGACTTACTTATCGTCAAGCCGCGTCATTCGATCCATAACCAGTCTTAAATCAAGGATCAGAAAGAAAAGGTTGAGGTCTCGCCTTGACCGTATCCCGGCGAAATCAGGATTGGGACACTAAGCCCCAGAATGCGAGAAACGGATTGTGACTCATCACACAACGGCACAAGAAAACGCTCCCACTCCACAATCGCCTCGGCTCTTCTCAACCGATGCTTGGTATACAGGGGCTGTTTGCTCTGAAGTATGGCCCGGTAGCACGTCATAAGATAGGCACGGCAGGACGGACTGGCCGGCAGGTCGGACACGAGACGCCCAGTCCAGTCAAACCCGATAAAATCTGCAACCCGACTGCCAAAAACCCGGAACTGAAAATCTTCGCCACCGTCGATGACATCCATATACATCATGAACCCCATCGCGGCGCGAAACTTAAAAACATCGAAATCATTGACGTTTGGTACAGCATTTGGCTGGGGACTTGGCATTTCAGACCATGCCTCGTAGAAACGCTGCATCATCAAGCTTGGCAGGCCATCCTTATCAGGTGCCCATGTCAGAGTTAATGGCTCATGCGTATCGCTCTGAAAATGCGAAAAAACGGCATCAGCGTCGCCTTGCAACAAGGCATTCAGAACGCCCGGCGCTACGCAATAGTCGTTTCCATCACGCTCTTCTGGCACTGTCTGGTTTACATGTACCATTGATTGAATTCACCTCAACAAAATTGAATCGTTTGATCGCTTCGGCAAGCCAATGCAGGCCGCGCGGAAATGCGATAAACCACGTCCAACACAATTTCAGGGCGATTGAATTTGCCCCCCCAAAAAACCGTATTCGAACTGTGTTCAGGAATCAACCAGCATTATACTTTAAATGTTATAATGTATAATTCCTGATACATTGACCTTAATTCTTTTCTGGATAAAAACTCACTAAAACATCCAGAACTTCGCCCTTGAACAATAATTTATGCACCAACTGAACCACGAAAAACAACACCACCCTAAGATAGAATTATCGTTTTTTCGACACAGGTTGTCGGGCACCCTGGAACCAACAGGGCGCGCCCTAAATATCAGCGCTGTTTCGGTGATATTCATTTAAGAATCTACAAAGATGTGGCGTAGGATTTGGTGTGAACGTCGCAAACGTGAAAGCGATATCCAACTGTATTCAACATTCTGCGCATCGTAAACAGCACACGAACCGAAGGGGTCGGTCAGACCTCTCGGACCATTGGGAAGGGTCGCTTTCATCATGCAAAGCCATGCACGGGTAGTCGTTATTGGGGGAGGCGTAGTTGGCGTTTCCGCATTGTATCATCTGGCCAAAAAGGGCTGGAGCGATGTCGTGCTGTTGGAACGCAAAGAGCTGACATCCGGGTCCACCTGGCATGCGGCGGGCTTGTTGCCATTGTTTAACATGAGCTATTCCGTCGGTCAGGTTCACAAATATTCTGTAGACTTTTATCAGGAGCTTCAGAAAGAGACCGGCCAGGATGTCGGCTTTGCCAAGGTATCCAATATCCGCCTAGCACAGACTCAGGACCGAATGGACGAATACCGCCAATATGCCGGTGTCGCGGCAACAATCGGTATCAATGTCGAATTTCTGACCCCGAAACAGGTCAAGGAAATCTGGCCCTTATGCAACATTGATGGCCTGGTCGGTGCGATCCAGCATCCGGATGACGGTTATATTCAGCCTGCTGACCTGACCATGGCTTTGGCACAGGGCGCACGATCCCGTGGGGCGACGATCCACCGGAACACTGCGGTGACCGCCATTACCCGCACCCCGTCTGGCGAATGGTGCGTCCATACCGACAAGGGCACGATTACCTGCGAACACATCATCTCTGCGACGGGCAGCTTTGCCCGCCAGACTGGCGCGATGGTTGGCCTGGACATTCCGGTCATTCCGGTGGAACACCAGTATATCGTAACAGACGACCACCCCGATCTGGTTGCGCGCAAAGACCAGGGCCTGCCGGAATTAGGCGTACTGCGGGATTCCGATAATCAGTGGTATATGCGCCAGGAAAAGGGCGGCCTGATCCTGGGCCCCTATGAGAAAGGTGCGCCTGCCTGTTATGTCGACGGCCCGTCGGCGGAGTGTGAATACGAATTGTTTCAGGAAGACTTGGACCGATTGGAACCTCATATCGAAGGCGCGATGTTCCGAGTTCCCGCCTTCGGAGAAGTGGGCGTCAAGAAAGTCTATAACGGCGCAATCTGTTATACGCCCGACGGCAATCCCATCATCGGACCGGCCTGGGACCGCCCGAATTTCTGGCTGTCAGAAGGCCACAGCTTCGGCATCACTGCCGCCGGTGGCGCGGGCTGGCAATTGGCCGAATGGATTGTCGAAGGCGAACCCACCATCGACATGCTGGGCGTTGATCCCCGTCGCTTCGGCGATTACGCGACCAAATCCTATTTGGTAGAAAAGAATGAAGAAGCCTATAATCACGTCTTCATCACCCATTATCCAGACGAAGAGCGCCCCGCCGCGCGCCCGCTGCGCCGCACACCGATCTATGACCGCCTGAAAGATCTGGGCGCGGTATTCGGTGCCAGCTTCGGCTGGGAACGTGCCAATTTCTACGCCCCCGAAGGAACACCACAGACGGACCATTATTCCTTCCGGCGCTCTAAATGGCACGATGCGGTTGGCCTGGAATGCAAAAACGTGATGGATAATGTCGGCATCCTGGACATGACCGGTTTTGCAAAATGCCGCATCTCCGGCCCAGGTGCCGAAGCCTTCCTGGACCATCTAGTCGCCAATAAGCTGCCCAAAAAGATCGGTCGGCTGGGCCTTGCCCATTCACTGAGCGTCCGTGGTGGCGTGCATTCGGAATTCACGATCCTTCGGGAAGAACCGGATTACATGACCGGCGACCCCAGCTTCTATATCGTGTCGGCCGGGGCGTATCAGCGTCTGGACCATGACTGGATCAAGAAGCATATGCCAACCGACGGATCGGTCCGGTTCGACAGCCTGACCAATTCCATGGGTGTTCTGGTTATCGCAGGTCCCAAGGCCCGCACCTTGATGCAGCGTGTCAGCCCGCGCACGGATTTCTCCAACAAAGCCTTCCCCTGGCTGTCCAGCCAGAATATCGATGTCGGCAATGCCCCCTGCCGGGCAGCGCGCGTCAACTTTGTCGGTGAATTGGGCTGGGAATTGCATCACCCGATCGAATATCAGGTCCATATCTTTGACAAGCTGATGGCGGCGGGTGCCGATCTGGGGATCAAGCCCTTTGGGATCCGCGCCATGGACTGCCTGCGCATCGAAAAATCCTATCGCCTGCCAGGCCGTGAGCTTTCCATTGAATATGCGGCGTTGGAATCCGGCCTGGATCGCTTCGTTCACCTGGATAAGGGCGATTTCCTGGGCCGCGATGCCCTGGCAGCCTGGAAAGACCGGGGCTTCAAATGGGCCTTCACAACACTGGAAGTGCATGACACAACAGACGCCGATGCATTGGGATCAAACCCGATCACCTTGAACGGGGATGTCGTGGGTCGTTGCACATCGGGCAATTATGGCTTCCGGCTGGAAAAATCCCTGGCGCTGGCCATGATCCGCCCGGACCTGACCAAGCCCGGCACGGAACTGGAAATCGAAATCCTGGGCAAAGTTCATCGCTGTACCGTTGTGGAAGAAAGCCCCTTCGATCCGGATAACACCCGCCTGCGCGCAGACGGCTAAGCCTTAGACACAGTGGGGTGCCGGGACGGATCAAAACCGACCGGCCCCCATTCTCTGCGATCACTTCAGCAGCGTTTCCAGCGGCAACCCTGCGAATTCTTTGGTTCTGTCCAGGACGACATGGCTGGATATACGGACCTTTGCCGAACCGTCTTCGATCTGGCGCTCACTGATGCGGTGATAATCAGCAATGCTGCGACAGACGAACCACAGCATATAGTCAAAATCGCCGCTGACCTTAAAGCACTGAACAATTTCAGGGATTGCCGCAACCTGCGCCTCAAAGGCGCGGTAATCCTGATGGCTGGCAGTATCCAGACTGACAGTCGTCAGAACCATCACATTCGGGCACAAACGATCCAGGTCAACCTGCGCAATGAATGGCCCGATAACCCCATCGCCTTCCAGCTTGCGAAACCGCTGTAAGCAGGGGCTGGGCGACAGGCCGACCCGATCCGCAAGGGCCTGGTTCGTGATCCGACCATTGCGCTGAATTTCAGTAACAATCCGCAGGTCCGTCGCGTCCACAGCCATACCGAATTTCCTTTCTATAACACCCAATGCAACAGCAGAATCTGCCGTAAATGACCGACAGATAAATGGGATATTTTGACCAGTCTCTGCCATAATCCCCTTCATTCATGGATGGAGAGCTTACGATATGGCTAAAAACGCTGCAAAAGATTCTATCGCATTCCCCCCGAAGATTTCCCTGATTGGTGCGCCCAGCGATATCGGGGCCGGTCATCGTGGGGGGTCCATGGGACCGGAAGCGCTGCGGGTTGCAGGACTGCTGCAGGCCTTGACCCGCATGGGCTATGATGTGGAAGATCGCGGCAACCTGAACGGGCCGATCAATCCTGACACGCCACCGGTCAACGGATATCGCCATCTGCCGGAAACCATTGAATGGTGCACCGCGGTGCGCGATGGCGTTTATGGCATCCTGAAAGATGGCCGAATGCCGATCCTGCTGGGTGGCGATCATGCCTTGGCGATTGGATCCTTGTCTGGCATTGCCACCTACTGTGCGGAGCGTGGGGAAGACTATTCCGTCCTGTGGCTGGACGCCCATGCCGATTACAATACCGCCGATGTCTCCCCCAGCGGCAATATCCATGGCATGCCCCTGGCCGTCGCATCGGGCTACGGTCCAGAAGGACTGACAGGGCTGGGGCCGAAAACCCCGTTCCTGAATCCAAAGCGCGTGGTGCAGGTCGGCATCCGATCCGTGGATTCGATTGAAAAGAAACTGGTTGTGGCGTCTGGCATGGATGTGCACGACATGCGTCGCATCGACGAAAACGGCATGCGCCAGACGATGAGCGACGCCCTGGACAAACTGGCCAGCCTGGGCGGGCATGTTCATGTCAGCTTCGATGTGGATTTTCTGGATCCATCGATCGCACCAGGCGTTGGGACGACGGTGCCAGGCGGGCCAACCTATCGCGAAGCGCAACTGTGTATGGAAATGATTCATGACAGCGGCTTGATGCGCTCCCTGGACCTGATGGAACTGAACCCGGCTTACGACGTGAAGAATGCCACAGCGGACCTGACGGTTGACCTGGTTGAAAGCCTGTTTGGACAGCAGATCCTCAGCCGCACGGATTCCGCATTATAATTTTATTCTCCTGGGAGTGATTTGAAATGAACGCTGCTGCCGAAACCACTGATTTTTTGGCCGTCGAATCCGAATTGGGGGCGCATAACTATAAGCCCCTGGATGTCATCCTGACCAAGGGGGAAGGCGTCTGGGTCTGGGATGTGGATGGCAAGAAATATCTGGATTGTCTGGCAGCGTATTCCGCCGTCAATCAAGGGCATTGTCACCCGCGCATTCTAAAGGCGATGGTCGATCAGGCATCCAAATTGACGCTGACATCGCGCGCCTTTCGCAATGATCAACTGGCCCCGTTTTATGAAGAAATCTGCGCCCTGACCAATTCATCCAAGGTGCTGCCCATGAACAGCGGCGCCGAAGCGGTCGAAACCGCCGTAAAATGTGTGCGCAAATGGGGCTATGAGGTCAAAGGCGTTGCAGAGAACCAGGCGGAAATCATTGTCTGTAACAATAACTTCCACGGGCGCACCTTAAACATCGTTGGCTTTTCCACCGATCCGTCGGCGCGCAAGAATTTTGGCCCCTTCGCGCCCGGCTTTCGGGTTGTGCCATTCGGAGACGCCGCTGCGCTAGAGGCCGCCATTACACCCAACACCGTGGCTTTCCTGGTCGAACCCATTCAGGGTGAGGCGGGCGTCATCATCCCCCCCGAAGGCTATATTCAGGCTGTGCGAGAGATTTGTACCCGGCATAACGTCATGCTGATCCTGGACGAAATCCAGACCGGGCTGGGCCGCACCGGCCGGCTGTTGGCGGAAGAACATGAAGGCGTGGTCGCGGACCTGACGCTGGTTGGCAAGGCCCTGTCTGGGGGGTTCTATCCAATCTCTGCCGTACTCTCCAACTCCGAAGTGCTGGGCGTATTGAAACCCGGTCAGCATGGCAGCACCTTTGGCGGCAATCCCCTGGCCTGTGCCATTGCCCGTGAATCCCTGAAGGTTCTGGTCGAAGAGGGCATGATTGAAAATTCCGCCAAACAGGGCGCGTATTTTCTGGAAGGGCTTAAGAAAATCCGCAACAACGCCATCCGGGATGTGCGCGGGCGCGGCCTGATGCTGGCCGTGGAATTTCACCCGGATGCGGGCGGCGCGCGGCGCTACTGTCTTGAATTGAAGGAATTGGGCATCCTGTGCAAGGAAACCCACGAACACACCATTCGCTTTGCCCCACCCCTGACCATCACTCGCGATGAAGTCGATTGGGCGCTGGAGCGGATTGAGCGCGTCCTGACCCAGTAACACGTCAATTCCGGTATCGGCAGCATCTTGTTTTGGGTTGTGTTCAAACAGCAAACAGATGACTGTGCCTGCATTACAGACAGGCGCCCTTCCAACCCAAGATGGTGTAATGCTTTCAAATTTACAGACCCGAATTAAGCTGCTGTTCAAGCTGCCGATCGCCGTTTCGATTGTCCGAATTCTTGGTAAACTGGGCATTCAGAATTCGACCCTGCGGCGGATCGACTTTCTATCTGCGCCCGATGCCAGCAGGCCAACCAAGGCAACGGAGATTCTGTTCCACTGGATGGACCAGGTCGGGGCCAATCCCAGCGAAGTTTTAAAGAAGGCAGCAGGCGGGACCGTTCTGGAAATCGGATGTGGACGCTATGCCGGTTTCGCCCCCATTGCGACACTGTGCAACGCATCCAGGTATATTGGGATTGATCCAGGTTTGGACCCCGCTGTTCTGAAACACCGCAAGGTCGCGACGGGTTATTTCCTGCCAGGACTTGAGCAATCGTCACAATACCTGCGAAAACATCAGACTGGGCTACCTCAACTCCCCTCCCCGGACATAAAAACACTCAATCAACTCTATCAGATTTGTGATTTCCGAAGGGCGGGAATTGTGGAGGCGATGAGCACAGGTGAACAGGTAGATTTGTGCCTATCGATTTCCTGCCTGGAACATATTCAGGGGTTTGAGGAGGCCGCAAAAACAATGGCCGCCCTATCCAAACCCGATACGCTGCATATCCATATCGTTAATTTTTCCAACCACTTGTCCAAAGACAAACCTTTCCAGGGGCTCTACGACAGACCCTTCCCGGAATTTGCCAAGGCGCATAGTGACCTGATCAATGGGCTGCGTGTGACGGATTTGGAACAGATCTTTGAAAACGCAGGCTTATCTTTGCAAATGATTCCCTTGGATATCGGGCCGGATGCCCTGCCTGATTCCATTGATTCCTACTGGACCGAGAAATACAATCTTGACGCACTGTCCACGCGCGTTGCGATGTTCACCACGCTGCCGGTAAAGCAAAACCCTGCTGCACGGTAGCTTACCCACTCTGTCGCTAATGATTTGCCCCCCTCGACACTGCTGGTGGTAGCTTGTACAGTTCGGAATGAATCGCAGTTTGCTTGGGGGAGTATCTCGTATGATCACCGCTGACGCCGCGCCACTCCGCTTGCGGGCGTTTGACCTTGAGGATTTGGGGGTTGTCTCCAGCATGGTGCAGGATGCGCTGGTCCCGGGTCGTGATATGAAATATCTGTCGGAAGAGCGCAGCTTTATGCTGGCGCTGAACCGATTCCAATGGGAATCTGCGGGCGATACGCCCCCCTATAGCCGCAGCCATGCGGGTCTGCGGTTCGATCATGTAACCCATGTATCACGGCGCGGCATTGGGCCCGACAGCGCGGATAAAATCTTCGCCCTGCTGGCCATCGCCTATCACGACTATGCTGTGATGCTGACTTTCTCGGGCAATGCGGCAATCCGCCTGACGGTCGAGAAACTGGCGATTGGATTGACCGATCTGGGCACCCCCTGGCCGACGCAATGGAAGCCTGGGCACGATCCTGACGCCATGGCAGACTGATTACTCCTTTGAATTAAAACAATATTTATAATTCGATGACGCCGACCTGCTATTTTAACACTTAAACATGATACATTATAATTGAAAATTTCGATGTTTAGTGTATCATAAAATAAAACAAGCCAATTGCAGGACTGGAAACGTCAATGACAGATGCGCCCCAAATTGAAGGCTTAACAGCGGACGACCAGCGTGGGCAGGCGCGGTTTCAGGCGTTGTTGGACGCCGAAGAAAAGATCGAACCCCGGGACTGGATGCCAGACGGCTATCGCAAATTGCTGGTCCGTCAAATCTCTCAACATGCGCATTCCGAAGTCGTGGGCATGCTGCCGGAAGGAAACTGGCTGACCCGCACGCCGACGCTGAAGCGCAAGGCCGTGCTGCTGGCAAAAATTCAGGACGAGGCTGGGCACGCCCTATATCTCTACAGCGCCTGCGAAACCCTGGGCACACCCCGCGATGACACGATTGAGGCGCTGCACGACGGGCGTGCGAAATATTCTTCCATCTTTAATTATCCGACCCCGACCTGGGCCGATATCGGTGCCATTGGCTGGCTTGTGGATGGGGCCGCCATCGTTAATCAGGTGATGCTGTGCCGCTGTTCCTATGGCCCCTATGCCCGCGCGATGGAGCGGATTTGTAAGGAAGAGAGTTTCCACCAGCGCCAAGGCTATGAAATCATCACCACCATGGCCAAAGGCACACCGATTCAAAAGAAGATGGTGCAGGATGCACTGAACCGCTGGTGGTGGCCGTCGTTGATGATGTTCGGCCCCCATGACAGCGAGTCGACCCATGGCAATCAAAGCACGGAATGGAAGATCAAGCGGCGCTCCAATGACGAGTTGCGCCAGCACTTTGTTGATATGACCGTGCCCCAGGCGGAAATCCTGGGCCTGAGCGTCCCAGACCCGGATTTGAAATGGAATGAGGACCGTGGCCATTACGATTTTGGTCCGATCGATTGGGACGAATTCAAACGGGTGCTGAAAGGCGGCGGCCCGGTTGGCAGAGAACGTATCGCCGCACGCCGCAAGGCCTGGGAAGATGGGGCCTGGGTGCGCGAAGCCGCAACCGCCCATGCCGAAAAGCGCCGCCAACGGGCCCAGACCGCGCAAGCTGCCGAATAAATATAAGACAGAGGAAACATCATGTCCGCATCTTCAAGAGATTGGCCCTTGTGGGAAATCTTCATCCGCAGCCGCCAGGGCTTAAGCCATAAACATGTCGGCTCCCTGCAGGCCGTCGATGTCGAAATGGCGATCCAGAATGCCCGCGACGTCTATACCCGCCGCCGCGAGGGGGAGAGCATCTGGGTCGTGAAATCCAGCGATATCCATGCTTCCCAACCCGAAGAGCGTGGCCCCTTCTTTGACCCCGCAGATGACAAGATTTTCCGCCACCCGACCTTCTATACGGTGCCAGACGGCGTGGAGAATATGTAAGCCATGGCAACAGATACCAAAATCGACCGCAAAACCCTGACCGAGTATTTACTGCGTTTGGGCGATACCAGCCTGATCCTGGGCCACCGCCTGAGTGAATGGTGTGGTCATGGCCCGGTGCTGGAAGAAGACATCGCCCTCTCCAACATCGCGCTGGACCTGATCGGTCAGGCACGCCTGATCTATGATTATGCCGGACAGGTTGAAGGCGAAGGCCGGGATGAAGATGCGCTGGCCTTTACCCGCGATGTCACCGATTGGCGCAATCTGCTGCTGGTAGAACAGCCCAATGGCGATTTTGCGGTCACCATGGCACGGCAATTCCTGATCGACTGCCTGAATGTCGAACTGTTCGCAGCACTGAGCAAAAGCAGTGATGCGCAACTGGCTGCCATCGCCGCAAAAAGCCTGAAAGAAGTGACCTATCACCGCCGCCATTCCGGGGAATGGGTCATCCGCCTGGGCGACGGCACAGACGAAAGCCACAACCGCATTCAGCAGGCCTTTGATCATCTGTGGATCTTTGTCGAAGAACTGTTCGAAGAAGATGCGGTGGATGCCGCCATTATTCAGGCCGGGATCGGCCCGTCGGTAAAAAGCCTGCGCCCCGCCTGGGACACAATGGTTGACCGGGTGTTTGCAGAGGCTGGACTGACCCGCCCGACCAGCGATTTCCCGCGCTCAGGCGGCCATAAGGGCGAACATTCCGAATATCTGGGCTATATCCTGGCGGAACTGCAATTCATGCAGCGCGCCTATCCGGGGATGACCTGGTAATGACCCGCGTTACCGCCCTGGATGACCACCGCCCCTCCCCCGCAGAAGCCGCAATCTGGCATCTGCTTGAGGAGGTGCCGGACCCTGAAGTCCCCGCCCTGACCGTTCTGGACCTGGGCGTCGTGCGCATGGTTAGCGTGGGGGATAGGGGCCAGGTGTCTCTGGACGTGACGCCAACCTATTCCGGCTGTCCGGCGACCGCAGCGATCAATATGGCGATCCGCGACCGGCTGTTGCAGGCGGGTTATGAGGATGTGCAGATCAAGACCGTGCTATCCCCCGCCTGGACCAGCGATTGGATCAGTGCGGCGGGCAAGGAAAAGCTGCGAGCCTATGGTATTGCGCCGCCGGTTGGAACCGCTGCGGGCGAAGGCGCTGGGCGCGGCATCCTGTTTGGTGCAGACCCTAATGTCCCCTGCCCCCATTGCGGCAGCGTCCAGACCCAACGGGTCAGTGAATTCGGCTCCACGGCCTGCAAGGCACAATATCGCTGTACCGACTGCCTGGAACCCTTCGAATACTTCAAGTGCATTTAGCTCAGGAGCCCCTTGAATGGTCGCGTTTCACCCTCTTACCGTGATTGATATCCGCCGCGAAACCGAAGAGGCGGTCTCCATCCTGTTTTCCGTTCCGCCTGCACTGCGGGACGCCTATCGCTTTGCGCCGGGCCAATATCTGACTCTGCGCACCCGGATTGAGGGCGAGGAACTCCGCCGCAGCTATTCCATATGCAGCGGTATCAACGACAATGAATTGCGTGTCGCGGTGAAGACGGTGCCAGAGGGCAAATTCTCCCATTTCGCCAACGCGCATCTGGCCGTCGGCGATACGCTGGATGTCATGACACCCGACGGTCGCTTCACCGCCCCCATCGAACCGGAGAAGGCCAAGCGCTATCTGATGATCGCCGCGGGCAGTGGCATCACCCCGATCCTGTCGCTGGCGAAAACCTATTTGCACGCAGAGCCAAAGAGCCAGGTTACCCTGATCTATGGCAATAAATCTGCGGCCTCTATCCTGTTTCTGGAAGACTTGCAGGGGTTAAAAGACACCTACCCGACCCGGTTCAGCCTGATCCATATTCTCAGCCGCCAGCCGCGCGAAGTCCCGCTGTTCAATGGCCGCATTGACCGGGAAAAGTGCCGGGCCCTGTTCACCGGACCCGCCGCACCGGTAGACCCGGTCCAGGCCGATGAAGTGTTCCTCTGTGGCCCCCAGGGCATGGTGGACGACGCTACCGCCGCCCTGTCCGAAGCGGGCGTTGCGCTAAAGAAAATCCACACTGAACTTTTCACCCCCGCCGATGGCGGTGCCGCCATTGCCAAAGCCCGCGCCCAGCGCGCAGAGCGCCTGAGCACAGAAGACCGCGCCAAACTGCGCCATGTCACGGTGATCTATGACGGTATCGAAATCGAACTGGATCTCGCCTCAGACGGCATCCCCATCCTGGACGCCGCCATGGAACGCAGCGCAGATATCCCCTATTCCTGCAAAGGTGGCATGTGCTGCACCTGTCGCTGCAAAGTCCTGGTCGGCGACGTTGCCATGGACGTCAACTACGCCCTGACCAAGCAAGAAACCGACGCCGGCTTCGTCCTCGCCTGCCAGTCCCACCCTATGACCGACGAGGTGGTACTGGATTTTGATGTGAAGTGAGGGGGTTAAAACCTAGATAAATGCCTATACCGCTCTAAATCAGTCGGATCAATTTCAGAGGCGGAAACTAACTTATAGTGGCGCTCGTCTAGAACCTTTACCATATCATCGTCTACAGCCAATTCAAATAGGGCGACATGATCGTTCGATATAAACTGCGCAGAAATTGCGCGGCAAACTAATTGAGGAAACTTTTCTTTACAGCACTCAATATCTTGTTTTGTTTGAACAACCGACAACTGATCTGACCCACCCTTCGCCTGAACAGGCAACACAAACTGAGTGCCATTTCTATCTATGCCAACATAAATCTCGTCTATTTCAATTTGACCAATTTGCTTTACGGTTGTTCTTAAATGATTCTGCAAAGAGTATGTCGTTAACCCAAGAAAGATATCGATTAAACGATTATATCGAACAACTGCTAACAACGCCTGCTCATCAGATAAAGAATGAATTCTTATTAACTCAGGCGTAGAATCAGGAATCTTTATAGACATTAAAGAATCGTTGGGAATAATCCTATTAACTTTTACGAGTTTAAATTTGTACTCAGCTCTGCCAGCTCCTTCAATTATCCATTCAAAGCCAAATTCTGCTGTTTTCAGGATTTCAAACGGTAATTCCCGTCTATATCGGAATGAATAAATAACATCTCCTAAGTTCTTAGGAAGAGCGTGACCCAAAATCTTTGCTGTCTCGGCGACATCTTCTCTAGAAAATGTGACCTCTCTATCTCCATCATTATAACGATCTAAAAAAACTCTCTCAATAACGGTACTATAGACATCACCTTTTCTTGAGACATGACCTGTCTTTGGAATTCTCATTTTATTCCCCAACCTAAAAATATTTTTCGTTTTCGATATCTACTTGTCTTCTTTTTCTATTCCCACTTTTCATATTTCGATTTGCGATAGGGACATCAATTCCCCAGTATTTTGACGATTGTTTCATATCCATACTTAGTAAACTCTCATCCTGACAAAAAAACTGTTTTGAGGATCTTATAGGCAGATTACCTGATGCTTTTAGGACCTCTCTAGCCACCGCTCGTGCTAATGGCGGAGGAACTGAGTTTCCGATCTGCCTTGCACCATGCCACTTAGTAAAATGAAATCTGAACCAATCAGGATAGCCATGCAATCGGGCCATTTCTCTTACTGTGACACAACGATTGTATTCATAATGAATTGGTCTAGGGCTAGTGAATGCCCCTCGAGCAGAATCAGTGCCGGCTCTTAACGTGTTGCTAACGCCACTTTTTGATAACTTATAAAATCGCGAAATTGGCTCTACAGTCCCAGGTTCAGTTCGCGCAAATCTACCCCGAGATATCTCGGTATGTATAGTCCTCGCACTTGATGTCAATTTGTTAGGATCCCATTCACGTACATGTCCGAAGTGCCAAGCATCATTCGATAAACACCTTAATTCTCGAGCATATTCAGAAATTGGTCTCGAACTTCTCAATCTAACAGAATCGGAATCAAGGAGCTCTTGAAATTGGTCCGCATCTTCAAGATCAGATAATGCATCCCAGCAATTCGGCACTAACGGTAAATGAATGCTGTTTTCTTTTAAAGACCGAGTAGTGGGTACTGGGTATTCAGGCAATGGAACACCGAATCTCGCTCCAATTAAAAATAATCGAAATCGATCCTGTGGAACACCATAGTTATAGGAATTTAAAACCTTCCAAGGTTGTCGAACTGAATACCCTGCATCTCCAAACTCAGAAATAAGTTCATCAAGAAATTGCCGGTGTTTTCCCAATGTCAAACCTTTAACATTTTCAAATACAAAGTAAGTTGCGCCAAGCTCTGCAACTAATCGAACAAAATCCTTCACGAGCCTATTCCTAGGATCATCCATAGCTCGTTGCCCAATCAGCGAGAACCCCTGACATGGCGCGCCACCAAAAACTAAATCAACATCACCAACGCTTAAGTCGGCCGCACGAAGAATTTCGTTACCAGAAACATCTGAAACAGATTTTGGCAAAATCGCACATTCTGGAAAATTAAACTTGTGAGTAGCGGCGTGTATGGGATCTATCTCAACCGCTGCGACAATATCATAACCCGCCTGCTCAAAGCCCAGACTCATTCCACCTGCCCCTGCGAATAAATCCACTGCTTTTGGTCTTCTCATTTTTTTTCCCTTGTGCACGAAACTAGATACAAAAAGATAACTTGGATCGAGTATGATTGATTCATCCTCCTATTGTCGAGAAACTGCGAGCAACTTGATTATTTACAAGACAATCTCGACGCACATCTAAGCGGCTTACTCGTTGAATGTCCCTCCCCCTTGCACTTTCCCGCTTCGCCCGTCATGAAAGGGCATCCTAGAAAGCAAGGTGAGTGCCCATGACGTCTGGATTTCCCCATAGCCCTACGGTGTTGACGATTGATCTGGACGCGGTGGCGTCGAATTGGCGGTATGTGCGGGATCTGACGGCGCATAAGCACTGTGCGGCGGTGGTGAAGGCCGATGGCTATGGGCTGGGGCTGGCCCCGGTGGCGCGGCGTCTGGCGGCAGAGGGATGCGATACTTTCTTTGTTGCGCATCTGGATGAGGGGATTGCGCTGGCAGCCGCTCTGGCACCGGGGCCAAACACAGCCTGGCAAACGCGGCCCCGCATCTGTGTGATGAACGGGCTGATGCCGGGTCAGGCGGCGGTCTATGCAGAACATGATATATGGCCCTGCCTGAACGACCTGGGACAGGTTGAGGGCTGGCAGCGTTTCTGTGGGGATCAGGGGAAGGCTCTGCCCGCCGTGCTGCATATCGATACGGGCATGAGCCGCACCGGGCTGGACCGGCTGGAAGCCCGGGTGCTGATGGAGCAGCCATCGCGACTCGATGGGATAAATCTGCGCTTTATCATGTCCCACATGGCCTGTGCCGATACGCCAGACGACCCGATGAATCGACGCCAGCAACAATACTTCGCCACCTGCCTGAAACATCTGCCAAAGGCGGCGGAAGGCGGTATGCTGGCGGCGTCCAGCGCCTCATTTCTGGGGCCGGACTGGCATTTCGACTGGATCCGTCCGGGCGTTGCCCTGTATGGCGTGCGCCCCAATAGGGTCGCGCCCAACCCGCTGAAACCGACGATCTCTCTGGATGCCAGAATCCTGCAAATCCGTCAGATTGACGCCCCGGAAAGCGTCGGATACGGTGCCAGCCATCGGGTTCAGGGACCGACCCGGATTGCCACCCTCGCGGTCGGCTATGCGGATGGGTTTCTGCGCTCCCTCAGCAACAATGCCTCTGCCTGGACAGGAGATATCGAAATGCCGATTGTCGGTCGAGTCTCCATGGATCTGATCACAGTCGATATCACCGCCGCGCCCCAAATCGGCCCGGGCGACAGCCTGAACCTGATCGGCCCGCATCAGGATGTCGATGCGGTTGCAGACAAAGCGGGCACGATCGGCTATGAAATCTTAACCTCTTTGGGCCAGCGCTATGCGCGTCACTATCTTGGCCAATCAGATGGAGAGACTGCATGAATCCGGTCCGGGCGCTGGGCGCCGGTTTTCTGAAATTCCTGGCGTCGACCGGGCGGTTGACCGTTTTTGCCCTGACCGGGATAAGCCATTGCGTGCGCCCGCCCTTCTATCCGCGCCTGATTCTGCGCCAGATCATTGATATCGGATATTATTCCCTGCCGGTGGTTGGTTTGACGACGCTGTTTGCCGGCATGGTTTTGGCCCTGCAGAGCCATACCGGCTTTGCCCGGTTTTCTGCCGAAGCGGCGATTCCTTCCGTTGTTGCGCTGTCGATTACGCGGGAATTATCGCCGGTTCTGGCGGGCCTGATGATCGCCGGGCGGATCGGGGCGGCCATGGCGGCAGAATTGGGCACGATGCGCGTCACGGAACAGGTCGATGCGCTGGAAACCCTGTCGACCAACCCGATGAAATATCTGATTGTGCCGCGCCTTCTGGCCGGGGTGACAATGCTGCCCTTCCTGGTGCTGATCGGCGATATCATGGGGATTTTCGGCGGCTATGTCGTCAGCGTGTTCAAGCTGGGCTTTAATGAACAGACCTATCTGATCAACACCTGGAACTTTATCGAGGCGCAGGACGTTATCTCCGGCCTGGTTAAGGCGGCCGTGTTCGGGTTTCTGGTGGCGCTGATGGGCTGTTATCATGGCTTTAACAGCCGCGGCGGGGCTCAGGGCGTCGGGGCGGCGACAACCAATGCTGTGGTCAGCGCCTCCATCCTGATCCTGATCGCGAATTACCTGATTACGGAGATGTTCTTCGCACAATGACCCAGGCCCCAGAAACCACCCCAAAGATCCGATTGACCGATGTGCATAAAAGCTTTGGGCAGAAGCGCATTCTGCAGGGATTCACGCTGGATGTGATGCCCCAGGAATCGGTTGTGATTATTGGCGGGTCCGGGACGGGAAAGTCGGTCATGCTGAAATGCATCCTGGGCCTGATGGAGCCGGAACAGGGGGAAATAGAAATCGATGGTCAGCCCGTCACCCATCTGTCCAAAGGGGACCGGGAAAAGGTCAATGCCAGGATTGGCATGCTGTTTCAGAATGCCGCCCTGTTTGACAGCCTGCCGGTCTGGGAAAATGTCGCTTTCGGCCTGATCCAGGGTAAAGGCATGCGGCGCGGACCGGCGAAAGAGGTTGCGATTGAAAAGCTGGCCCAGGTTGGCCTTACCGCCGATGTCGGGGCCCTGTCCCCGGCGGAACTGTCTGGCGGGATGCGCAAACGTGTCGGGCTGGCGCGCGCCATTGCCGGTGACCCCGATATCATCTTCTTTGACGAGCCGACGACGGGCCTGGACCCGATCATGGGCCATGTGATTGACGAACTGATCGTTAAATGTGTGAAACAGGTCGGCGCGACGGCGATCACCATCACCCATGACATGGCCAGCGCCAGACGCATCGCCGACCGCATGGCGATGCTGTATCAGGGCAAGGTGATCTGGGACGGCCCGGTCGCGAATATCGACCATTCTGGCAATCCCTATGTTGACCAATTCATCACCGGCAGCGCCGAAGGTCCGATCAAGATGGAACTGCGAAAACTATAGCCATGGCAGCGATGCACAAAGCGAACGATGTCGCCCTCTACCGTGCTCCCGGAGGTAATCCGGCGTCCATCACGGCTCGTGGCATTTTGTGCGATTGGCCAAGGCGTCGCGCCTGCGCGGAGATGCCAACAAGAGTTGAAGAGTTGATCCCTCTCCCCTTAAAGGGGGGAGCCTCATATCTTACCCCTCCCCCCTTGAGGGGGGGAGCCCCATATTTTACCCCTCCCCCCTTGAGGGGGGGAGCCCCATATCTTACCCCTCCCCCCTTGAGGGGGGGAGCCCCATATTTTACCCCTCCCCCCTTGAGGGGGGGAGCCCCATATCTTACCCCTCCCCCCTTGAGGGGGGGAGCCCCATATTTTACCCCTCCCCCCTTGAGGGGGGGAGCCCCATATCTTACCCCTCCCCCCTTGAGGGGGGGAGCCCCATATTTTACCCCTCCCCCCTTGAGGGGGGTGTAGCGCGCCTCGAGGTTTTGCAGTGGCGGACAGGAGTTTCTGCAGCACAATTTTTCATTCCTTAGTGGCCTTTTAGAATGCTCTGTGGGGGTATTCAGAGCAGTCTTAGAGGGCTCGTTCAATCTCTAAATTGGTCGGCATGGCGCTTGAACTCCTCAGCAAAGGCAATGTGGAGAGTGCTGTAAGCGTAAGCGATCTGAAGCGGGACCACTCCTTTGCCGAGGCCGTGAAGTTGGTCGACCCTATCGGCCAGCCCATCAGCATCTCGACAAATCGCGGGTTCAAGATCCCTGGCCTGTTCGAGGATCGAGAGCCAGGCCGCATGTTCAGAAGGTCCAGGAGCAAAGAGTGGCAGGGACAGCCCTGCGCCGGCATCGGGTGCAATCCCTTGTTCCATGCCTGGTAATAGGCCGTCCTGGGGGCACCCGATGATCCCTCTCCGGAACAGGCTCGTGGTGTCGGCCAGTCTGCGATCGATGCTTTCAGATTTGCTCCACCGGAACCCCGTTTCGCCTTTGCGGTCTGACCCTCCGCCCCACCGGTCAACGTGGTTGGCGTCGGCCAATTCCAGGCCGAGGCTTCGTCGGTCAGGTTCCGGCACCCCCCGCCGCCGCGCCCTGCACGGACCCGATCTGGATTGCCGATCCCGATGTCGTGCGTCTGCGGCGTTGGCCAATAGTGCGCTACGTGGTTCGGCAGCTGCTGACCGATCACCTTGTTTCGTCCACGACGCTTCTGGCTTTCGCTGGAATTTGGCGGTCGCCAGTCCCGTGCTGCCGGCGTCGGCCAGTTCACCACTTGATCCGGGAGCCTCCCTGGCCGCTTTGGATTGACCTGCCCATAACCGTTGTTCGTGCCTACAGTCGGGGTGGCCCAACTGCATCCACCAGCCATGCTGTCTGGCCAGCACAATGAGTCGTTTTCTCTCGTGGCGCGCGCCTGTTTCAGCCGCGCTGAACAGTCCCGCCTTAACCCGATAGCCCATGTCCTGTAGGCAGGTCGCGACCTCCTGAAAGCCCAGGGACAAGTGCCCGGCGACATTTTCGAGTATGATTTCGACAGGCTGGACCTCTGCGATGATGCGGGCAATGTCCGGCCAGAGATACCGTTCGTCGCGCTTCCCGCGTCGCAATCCTGCCTGGCTGAAAGGCTGACAGGGATAACCTGCAGTGATGCAATGAACGCGGTCGCGCCACGGGTGACCGTCGAAGGATCCAACGTCGTCCCAGACAGGTGCCTTATGATGGGTTCGCGTCTCTTCCATCCGCGCCACGAGGCGGGCTGCCGCCGTGATTTCCCGCTCGACATAACATACAGGTCGAAACGCGGTGTCAGGGGCGATCCAGCCGTTGCTGGCAAGCCATCGGACGCCGAGTCCGACACCTTCTTCGAGCATTCCAAATCCGGCACATAGAGCCAAGGCATTCCAATCCCTCCTGTTCATTTGCGGCCGCCCTGGATGATCAGTTCCTTGGCGGCTGTGTCTTTGGCAGATCCGTTGATTGAATAGGTCGTTGTCGCCTCCTCCATCTCGAAGGCCTGGAAGATGTCGCGGATCTGGGGCGTGTCGTTGATCGATAGGATGAACCGGCCTTTCAGGTCGCCGAGGATCTGCGCCAGGCGCTGAAAATCATCCTTAGTGAACATTCCCCGGCCATAGTCGGTCTCGGAGTCCCAATAGGGCGGGTCGAGATAGAACAGCGTCTCCGGCCGGTCATAGCGTTGAATGAATTCGTGATAGGGCAGGCATTCAATGACCACGCGCGATAAGCGGCCGTGAACGTCCTGGAGCATCGGGCCCAGCTTGGTCAGATCGAAGCGGGCGGCGGTCGCGGGTGAGACCCCAAAATTCCGGCTGGTGACCTTGCCGCCAAAGACGGTGCGCTGAACATACAGAAACCGCGCTGCGCGCTCCAGGTCGGTCAGCGTAGTTGGATCGATCTTGATCAGGCGTTCAAAATCGGCGCGGCTGGTCAGCTGAAATTCGATGACCTGGCGGAACTGAGGATAATGCCGCTGCAGGATCCTAAACAGGTTGGCCACGTCCTTATTCAGGTCGTTGATCACCTCTGCGGTCGGTTGGCGGGTTCGGCGGAAAAACACACCCCCCATACCTACAAAGGCCTCGCAATAGGTCCTGTGGGGGATCGCATCAATCTTTTCGACCAGGCGCGCGGCCAGGTTCCTTTTGCCGCCGATATAGGGGGCGATGGGCTTCACGGGATCGATCACGCGGGTTTGGTTGGACTCCATGGTACAAATTGCTCCATTCTGACCCTGCCGCTCGAGCGGTGGCGGGGCGACCAACGGCCGGATGCGCAGACACGCATTCTGGCCGTTCTAAGTGAGGGGACCACTTCCCTCGGTTTGGGCGTTGGCGCGCCCGGACCCCCGCCTGTTTCGCGAGAGGCAATCACTTTGCTAACTGTCATTTTCGGCGATCCCATATGATCGGATGAACGACCGCATGCTCAGGTAAGTCAGAGACCGGCCAGGCTATGACCTTGAGACGATAGGGGTAGGCGTTTCCTGGTCGCTCCTGTATCTCGCATATCTCAAACGCCTTCCGACCGCGCGCGGATTTCACAAAGTGACCAGCCCTCGGCAATGGCCCGGTCCACCGACATCTAATAAAGCGCGGTTTGGGCATCAATCCACCTCCGGCGGCGGATCGGTGTAGACGTCGGGATGATCGACGATCAGGCGGAGCTCGACGCGCCAATTGGCGCGCGGCGCAACCCGCAGCAGTTTGGCCTTGACCGCCCAGGCATCGGCATTCGGTCCAAAGGCAAAGGGTGTGCGCTCCTTACGGCCACCGGTATAGGGCTGGCCGTCTGATTGGGTCGGGATATCGACATCTTCCAGGATCCGGATTTTCTGAGTGGTCAGCGATCCCGACGGGTCGGCGGGCTCACAGCTATAGGGCCCGACGAAGCCACCCATGCCGTTGCCAAGCGCGATATAGCCCGTCTCTGGCCCATCACTGAAAACCACCTGTTCAGACAGGGTGGCCAGCCCGCCGATCTCCTCCTGCACCCAGTCGGTGATATCACCACTTTCGCCCCAGCGCGGCAATTCATGGGAGACGGCCGCCATGTCACCATAGCCTGGCAGCAACCCTTCTGCTTCGGTTGAGAACGACACTTCGCGTCGACGCTTGGCATTGCATTGCGCGGTGTACCAGGCCCAATCGCGCGCCATGGTCCGACCGGTACAGCCAAAGAGCTTCAGGCGGGCGGGCTCTTCCGCCAGACCAACCCAGAGGGCGCGATTGGCGGCCGTATCGGTCTTTTCCTCAGCGGTCAGCCAGGCCTGATAGGGCGCGTCCAGACAGCGTACCGCAACTTCAGACGGCTTCCAGGTCTTCGGGTTGATATATTCCACGATCACCGCGTCGGCCGTCTCTCGTGTCGGCATCAGGTAATTGATCGTGAAGGAACCCTTTTGCATATTGCGCATGGAGAAAAGGGCCGTTGGCAATGTTACCGGACCATCGCGCACAACCCGCAGCCGCGTGCCATGCGGGACGGGCACGGCACGCCCTGGCAGCACGATCTGACGCAGCGCTTCGGGCACTGTCCGGACACTGTCAAAGACCGCATCGAAATATTCGCCCCGGCTGTCCCATACGGCATCCAGATCGGCCAGGCCGTCCAGATACAGGCGTTGATCTGACAGGCGGCCGCCATAGCGTGCACGGGCGGCATCCGCGAAAGCCCATGCGATGGAGCGTGTGGCAACAGGCGCGCTCCAGGTTCGGGTCACCTTGTCCCAAACGGGCAGTTTCCGGGTGGCGATCAGATTGACCTCCCGCGACGCCCGGCTGGACAAATTGTTGGTTGCCCGCGCCCGCAAGGCATACAGGGTGACATCGCCATAGTCAGGCGCTTCAATCAGGCGGGCCCGCAGGCCATGCCATTCCAGAACATCGCCCGCACGGGTCGACAGGTCCGTATTGTTGGTGCGCTGTAGCTGCACTTCATAGCGCCCATTGGGCAGGCTGGAATCGGCCAGCGAATACGCATAGCTCAGGCGCTGTGGCGTATTGGTATTCAGGGTGACGCTTTCCGTTGCCAGATCGGTCCAGGTCCCCGCGCCAACGGCCAGGCCATCATCATCAATTTCCCGCGCCTGAACCTTCCAGCTCACCGTGCGGTTATCCAGCCCACCGGAATCATTGGCATAATAGAGACCGCGCGGCAGCACCACATCGGTGTGAATGGAACTGCACACGGTCTCCGGATTGGACGCGGGGAATGGGCCAACAATTCCATCTTCCGCTTCTTCCAGCTCATTGGGCCCCTCCAGCGTCTGGCCGCCAACCTCCAGCGCTGTTGTCATGGCGGGGTCGAACAGGGTCAGGCTCTCACCAGGCGCAATGATCTCTTCCTCAATCTCCGCGAAATTATCGATATCGGTATTGCCGATGCGGCGGCTCTCGATCTCAACCTCGCCCTGTGAGACCACAAACAGCATATGCAGATATTGTTGGTTATCGACAAATTCCGCCCAGACCTGGCTGGCAAAATCCGGCACGATCTTGTGACGGCCATACAGCACGGGGATCGGCTGGCCCAGTCGCGCCTGGTTGCCCTGGCCTTGCAGCGAATAGGTTGGCGAAGGGGCGGGCGGCGCGCCCGCACCTGAAGAGAAGTCTCCATTATACGCGGCGGGCGATGGGGGCGGGACCAGCGCATTGACGATGATGGATCCGCCCAAGGAAATCAGAGCCCCGGCAATCGCCTTGCCCACGGCCAACTGGCCAACGGTCAGGCCAGACGCGATGTGACCGGCACCGAAAATACCTTCCGCCAGAACGCCGCCCAGCATCGGGGCGAAATACATTGCCGCCACCATCACCGCGATCATAAGGACAGTGCGCAGCGGGTTGGATCCGCCACCGCCACCGCCACCGCCTTGCAGCACGGGCAGGAAGGCCACGACATCATCGGGTCTAGGCACGGTTAAATGCCACGCGCCGCGCAGCAACGGGCGGCCGTTCAGCGTGCAAACAGTCGGCAGGCTGAAATCAATACCGCGCTGCTCCAGGATTTCAGCGACGGTTCGACCGGGCGCTGATCGATAGGATTCCAGGCTGGTGAACGGTTCGAACGGGTTGTGCTGGAAAACAATCCGTGGCCCAGCTTTAGGGGGACCTGCCCGATGCGCGCCAGCCCTGGGCATTCCCGCCATCAGGTTTTGCGGATCAGGCTGCATCGGGCGCTCCTTCAGGGGGCGTGTAATACCCTAAAATCTTGAAGCCTTGGACGGCCAGCATGGCGGCAGAATGGAAGCCCACGCCATGCCCGCGCGGACAATGCAGGACGCCGCCGCCATCGATTGCTAACCAGACACCAATATGATCAGCCCCCTTGCCGGGGCCCATAATAACGCCATCGCCATCTGTGGGCTGGCTGGTCTCCACCCATCCGGACACGCCGATCAGGGTTCTAAAGGCACGCTGGACCTGCAATTCGCTGGTGGCATCCGCATCGCTCATATACGGCACCGACCGATGATAAATATGGGTCTGTACCCAGCGGAACATCTCCCGGCAATCAAAGCCCCAGGTGGCGATATCGGGCTGTGTCGGGTCTGCACCCGCTGGCGCGCCGGTGCCGCCGCTGACCCAGGGAATGCCAATCAGATCTTCTGCCCAATGGCGCGGCGGGGTCTTTTGGCGCGTTGGGGCCCTATGGCGCGGCGGCGATTGTGTCGGGGATTGTATCATCGTGCCAATCCCGGATATTTCTTGGCCGTATAGCTTTCAGACGGGAAGGCTCGCTGGCCAATATCAAAAATCCGCGCACGGCCTTTGGCGGTGAAGACATCGACTTCCACCGGGCCCAGCTCGACCATCAGGGGCGGGTCCATGCGCGGCTGAGAGATGTCTGAGGAGATATAGGGCCGGTATCGCACCTCGACTGGCAGCTGGCTCAAATTGGCCGCATCCAGATGTTCGACAATTTCACGTCCAACATTGTCCAGCGTGACGTCAATCTCCTGCAACTGTTCGGCGTCTTCGGTGGGAAGCTCCAGTTGAAACGCCAGGGACAGGAAGGCAACATATTCGCCGGCATTGCGCGGCGCGTCCTCTTCCAGCCTGGCGACCAGACCGATCTGACCGACCACATCCCCATCCAGCGCATCTAGTACGGCCTGGACGGCCACCGGCTGCTGTTTCAGCCAGGTCTCAAGATGCGGCTCGTGCAACACAACGCGGATCGCCGTTGGATTGCCACTATCATCGACAAAGGCTGGATGGATCAGCTCCAGCGTCTCCAGGACAACAACATCGCTGGGCGCGCTGGCCAGCGCTTCCTTGATTGCCGCATCCCACAAATCATCGCTCATGGGGCAGTCCAGTAACTGTCATCAGTGAAATCGACGGGTATTCCTGTCGTGGCGGCCAGGGCCTGCAGCGCAAAACTGGCAGCCCAGATCGGCTGGCGAAACTGCCCGGCGGCAATCAGAATGGATTGCCACTCCACCGCCGTAACCGTCGCAGGACCGGTATCTGTCACAATGTCAATTGTGGTGGAGCCAAACCCCCCATTGATCAGTGCTTGGGCTATTTTCGTGACCTCATCCCAACCAGCCATATCCGCATCGGTCGTACCGATCCGATGCACGCCGCGCGCATCGCCGAAGTCATAATCAAACCCCAAAGCCAACCGTCGCTGCCGTTCCTGCAAAACTCGCTTTTCCAGTGACAACACCCCACCCATCTGCTTGAAACCCATCGTCTCTCTCCTATGCCACGGTTAAGGTCTGATCGGCCTGCACGGTCCAGCCATGGACAAACAGTATGCCGTCATCGGTCGTAACGACTTTGACTACGATATCGGTGCCACTCGGCTGACCGCTGACATCAACCGTCCCCCGAATGATCCGCCGACCGCCCGCCGCAATCGTCGTGGTGTCTTCCAGGGTGATCGTGGAAAATGTAGATCCGCCATCGCGGCTGGCCGACAGCACAACAGCAGGCGTGCCGGTCAGAACGCATTCGTCTATCGCCTCTATATCGACCTGGACGCGCAATTCTGTCGGGGCCGCTGCCGCCGTGATAACACCAGCATCCGATTGCAGGGTCATAGCCGCCGGATCCGCATCCATGATCTGCACCTCATACATCACAGGATTGGCCAGATTGAAGGTACCGGTCAGGCTGCCGTCGGTGCTGATCATGCGGACATAGCGCGCAGAACCGACCAGATCGATATCCTGATATGCACTTGATCCCGGATTGGTAAATGTGCCACTGCCCAGGGTGATTTCTTCCCCGGCAAAGGCCGTCGATACAGACCCTTTGATCACCACATTTGCAAAATTGTCCTGGCTGGGGACCAGATAATTTCGCAATTGCGACAGGTTCTGGACACTGCCCAGGTCAAACTGCACGTATGATCCTGCCACAAAACTGGCATCATTCGCGCTGCCCTGCCAGCTGGTGCCGGTATTGTTATCAACCAGGTTGGCAGGCGTGCCCGCATTATTGCCCATCGACGCCGTAACCGTTGCGCCAACAGCGACATTGGACCCAACGGCCAGATTGCCGAAATAACCAGCCGCGCTGTAGACCGCGTTGCTGGACGCGCCGCTATTGATCCCGGTCTGATTATTGAACGGGTCCGCCACCGCCCGCCCATAGGCCGATGGACCAAGCGTGTTTTGCACCGCGTCCAACTCCATCAACGCCTGCAACGCCCAATCCTGCGCAACAGGGTCCGACGTTGCCAGCCCGGTCAGGCCCGACCCATCGCCATCGGCCCGCAACAGATCGCCTGTGCCGCCTGTCGCCACATCCAGCATCGCCGCCGAGCCCAAACCAAGGTTCCCGCGCGCCGCTGGCACGTCCTGCACGTCAGACAGGTTATTTTCAGCCAGCATGTCGCCAACACCCGCCGCCACCGCCTTTGACGCAAAATCCCCATTCGCAACATTATCCAGGGTCTTGGTCGCCTGGTTGGATGTATCGCCGATTTCGGCAATTGCCCTGGCAACCGATTTGACCGTCCCGGCATCGGTTTCCACGGTTGACCCGTCACCACTGGCCGGACCATTGACAATGTCGGACAATGCCTCTGCGGCGGATTGCAGTTTTGTCCGCGCGGCTTCCAGATCTTCTTGAATAGTTGGCATTTGGATTTCCTTCCTGTTTGGACCTACCAGGGGCTATTGACCGCAAGGCCCTGTTGTACGGCGAGGCTTGCGGCATCTATCGCAGACAACAGGCCCTCCAGATCCTCACTCAGCGCGACGTCGATCGCCTCTTCGCTCAGCACCGGCCGGTCGCGGACTTCCAGGGTCGCATCGACGGTCCAGAACAGCTTTCCGGGCAGCGGCCGCTCCTGTTCCAGGCGCTTGAAGCGTGCCTGCATTGTGACCATGCCCATGCCGGTCAGCAGCGGGATTGCGAAATAGGCGGCCCCCTCATCGGCCTTGTGTTTGTACCAGCCCTCGAACAACGAGAGTTCGTATCGGCTGAACAGAAACTGCACCTTGATCTCATCGGTGGCCGACAGGGTGGTGCGCCGTTGTCGGGCCGATCCCCGCTCCATATCGGTGCGCGCCACGGCCTCCCCCGGCTGAATGCTGTAACCGGATTGACGGGGCGCTGGCAGCAGGCTGGGGTAGTTTTCATCAATCGCCATCACCGCCCCCTATCGCCCGATGGCGGCCGCGCCACGGGTCAAGCCGTGTTTGCGTTCCAGGACCTGGGCGAACTGGCTTTTGCCACTGCGGGCGTTCTCCGCCATGCGACCGTCGATCTCTTCAATCAACAGATCCATCTGCCAGGCACCGCCGCCGCTGCCCTGACGTGTCTGGGGACGGGCTTTTGTGCCCGGTGCCTCATAGATATTGATCACCGGCATGGCCGCCTGGCTGGGACGCGCTGCCGCACCCAAAGCGGCCGATAACAACTGGTCAGCATTTTCCATTTGGCGGGGCGTGAAAATGCCTTCTTCCTGGCGCACGATCACAGCGCGCTCTCCCGCTGACAGACCGTCATAACCCATGCCGCCAGAATGAAAGCGCGGTGCCCCAATAAACACGGCCGGATCGACCCGGCGGGACTGGCTGGGCGCATTGGCCATACCACCAGAATGAAACAGACCGCCAATAGCGCTGCTGAAATAACTAGCGATGGGGGCTGTAATGTTCTGCTGAATGGTCATTCGCGCAATATCGGCGATCATACTGTCAATCAGCGACCCGAATGAGACCTTGCCGGTTGTTGTGAATTCGACCAGGGCATCCTCCATGCCCTTAAAGGCACCGACTGTGGCCTGCTCCGCCGATGCGGCACTGTTTCGTGCAGCATCGGCATATTCCGCCAGACCCCGTGCGGCCCCATCACTGAAGGATCGACTGTCCGCGCGGGCCTGGGCCATCGCGGCCGCAACCTGACCCTGGAAAATCTGCTCCACCTGGTTGGCAAATTCCTGATAGCCCGCCTTGGTCTCATCCAGCCCGGCCAGGGTGGAATCGCGCCAGGCCTCAGCCTCAGCTATCATGCGCTGATAGGTTGGCATCAACTGGCGCTGTGCCTGGGCGATGGCTTGCAGCGTTGCAGCATGGGTCGCGTCGCGCTTATTGGCCTCGGCAACCCCCGCTTCCTTTGCTTCCAGCGCCGCCTGGGCATTGGCATATTCCGATGCCAGCAAGGCAATTTCGGTGCGCAGATCTGCAGTGATCGGCCTGCCCGCCGCCAGTGCGGCCGACAGCAGGTCGGATTCTGCCCGTGCCCGCGCGATGGCCTGGGAACCCTGATCAAAAACGGCCAGATCCCGCCGCAGATCTGCCGTGCGATCGCTGACCTGCAGAAAAGCACGAGCATAGGGATCTGCCTTGTCGCGCTCCCGGTCCTTTGGTCCCTTCAGGGCCTTTTGCAGATCTGCTTTTGCCGCCGCCTTCAGGGCCGCTTCCATCTCCGCCGCGCCCGCCACATTGTTCTGGATGGCTGTATCAATCAGTTCCAGCTGCTCCCGGTACTTAGCCCAGGCGGCTTCACCTGGATTGAGACTGCGGCGCAGATCCTCAAAGGCATTGCCAAGCTCGGTCACACGCAAATCATCAATGGCGGCCTGTAATTCCGCAATCTGTTGATTGGCGGCATCGATTTCAGGCGTGCTGACAGCCTGGTACCGGTCGCGCTGGGTGGCCGCGGCCGCATCCAGTGCTTTCTGAAAATCCGGGTTGGCCGACTGGAAAGGGCTGCGCCCTTGCGACAGGTCCGGATTGAGCGCGGCGATCATCGCATCGCGTTTGACGATGGCGTCCTGCAGCTGTCGTTCCAACTGTTCCAGATCGCTGCGACCGGCATCCAGAATTTGACCGACCGGGCTCAGACCGGACAGACGTGATGACACATTGCGTTCACGAATGGCGTCCAGGGCGTCGGCATATTTCCATAGCTTTGTCTCAGCCTTGTCCGCCGCATCCCCGGTTGCGGTCAGATAGGTAACAATCCCGCCCAGCACGGCACCGGCCGCCCCGATCACCGCCCCCCAGGGACCGAACATGGAGACCAGCTGCGTGCCCTGCTGGATCAGCGCCCGCAGGGCAGGGGTGCCACTGGCCACCTGCACGGCAAAATCACCCACCTGCAGACCCGCCTGCTGTGCGATAAACCCGGTATTTCGATAATAGGAGGAGGCGCGCCCGACGGTCGTGCCACTCCGTTTGATCTCAGCTGCAGACTGTCGAAACGATGCCGCCAGACGCTTCTCGGCGGCACTGTATTCATCCGCACTGATTGCCCCGACCCGCAGCGCCCGGTTCAGCAACTCCGATTCCTGTGTAAAACGCTGCTGCAGGGCAAAGAGCGGATTATAGCGCGCCCTTAACTGATCCAGCTCCCGCCCATACGCAGCGATATCAGAGGCCCGTGCACCGGCATTCTGACCAGACCGGTTGATGCCTGTGGCAAATTCGATCTGGGCGCGCGCATTGCTGCGCAGGGCGGTTGTGACCTTCTGATAGGCATCCGCACTGCGCTCGGTCTCACGAATGAAACCTGACGCATCGGCCTCCAATTTCGCTGAGAATACGAAATCACTCATTGTGGATCAGCCTCTTGTCGAAACGACAGATCAAGTCATGCGCTCAATCAGCGCTGGAGATATCCAGGTAATAGTGTTTGCCGACTTCAAATGTCCGGGCCGTTTCCGCAGAGACCAGACCAATCTTGAGGTCGCCATGGGGCGTGAACCTGAAGAAACTTTCGTTCTCAGGACTTCCGGATGTGACCGGCCTCATCTCAATCTGATACCCATTGAGGGTTTCCGTCTTGGCGTCACAGACAAACTTGCACCGCGTCGTCATAACCATTCTCCTTTGAAGTTACTTGTGAAACTGCTCAGTCGGCCTTTGTCGTAGACAAGGCCATCGCCCCCGCTTTTCGCAGCATCGCGTCATGCGTCGCCGGATCCGGGGCTGACAGGGCCATCACCCCGATTCCACTGAGCACCGCTTCGCGTTTCATCGGATCCGGGAGGGATTGGATCATCGTTGTAATATCCCCTGGCTGATACGTGTCACCGGGCGGATACCCACACCATTCTGCGATGGTGCTCAGATCAGATGCCGACCAATCTACTTTCATTGTTCTATACTCCTTCTGGTCCTTTTAGTGGTTCCTACTATGCGTCTAAGCGCTCTCTGAAGACCGACAGGGCCTCCAATTCCATATCCCGCAACCCATCGAAAACACCTGGCTCTACCTCAATCCCCATCAGACGGGCGGTGGGCGCGATTGCGGCATAGTCCATGCCTGTCACAGCCCCCATTGCGTCGCGACGCCACTGTGTTGTCAGCGCGAAAAACAACCGAACGGCAGGCTCATTAACTGCCAGGACCTCAGTCGCCTCATCCACGCGCGCTGTGCGCTCTGGCTCGGTCCAGCGGGCGATCTCCGCCTCATCGGCCCCAAAGGCCTGTAACGCGGTGACCAGGCTGTCGGCATCGGCGGGATTGCGCTGCGGGCCTGCACCGGCCCAATGCCTGGCCACCGCGATCAGTTTTTTCTCTCGATCCCCATCTGTGCATCTGTAAACGCCTGGATCAGGGCCAGCCGCACATAGGGCACCCGGGCCAGCATCTGGCGTGTCTCGGCGCTGTCTTCCATCATGCCATTCTCGCCTTCAATGCCATCGGGCAGACCCACAAAGACTTCGTTCAGCAGGGCAAAATCATCCCCTGCAGCCTCTTCCAGCGCGCGTGCGGCCTCGGTATCCATCATGCGAAACCGGGCACGGAATGTCTGTACGTCAAAGCCACTACCTTCTGCCGGCACACGCACACGCACGTCGCGAATAACTTCCAGGCGATCGACAAATTTGTATTTCATGACTGGGCCCTTTCCCTGTTCGGTCTGCCACTGTTCTGTCTGCCGGGACGTTGCCGGTCTATTTAACGGTCAGTTTGAATTCATCATCACCCGCATCTGTCGGTGTACAGCGCAGATCCAGCGACACGGTCGATTTGCTGTTTCGATTGCCATAGGTTGGCTTTGACAGCTGCACCTTGGGCGCGTCGATCTGGATGATGTGCCCGGCTGTTGTGCCGTGGATCAGCTGTAAAGCCGCCAGGGTCGCATTGCGCGCCTTGGTGACGAAATCGAAGTCGCCAACGGACGGCGTATCCAAGACGGCCCGGCCAGTCACAGCCCGATCCGTGCGATCCACCCGTTCGGCATTGATCAGGTCTTCATGCACGATCTGGTTGCCAAAGCTGAATTGCAGCTCCCCGGATATACCGGAATAGCCATGCAGGCTGAAGGTCGGTGTATTGGTCTTGCTGATCGGAATGGCATCCTGCCAGGCCGAAAAGTCCGGGGTCGGCAGGGCAACCGCAGAGGGCGCAACGAACAGGCCGGTAAAGCTGAAGGACAGCTTGGGCAGGCCGCTGGCATTCAGGCGCAGATCAAAGGTGCCGCGCGCGCCCGTCAGGACATGCAGATTGCCGTCCAGATTGATATACAGCGTTGCACTGTCACCAGTATCAGAAACCGGTTCATAGACCGCGCTGGTATCTTCGGTAATTGTCTCCGCCATCCCGCAGGCACGCAACAGCGGGCCATAACCAGGGGCCGTCCCTGCAGCACCGCCGCCACCCAGCTCCACATCAAAACTGACCATCTGATAGACCCCGACTGGAATGGTCGGCTGGGCCCCCAGGGCGGCGGTCTGAAAGTCCCGCGACTCCTCATTGCCTTCCAGCGGGCGGATATCAATGTTGCTGGCCTTGACCGCATTGGCGGCCACAGGCTCGCTATCCGTGCCATAGGTTGTTTCGATCTTTGACAGGATCACAGTCTTGCGAACGAATTTTGTCATCGGCTTTCCTTCCGTTTCACCGACCGCTTGGCGGCAGGTTTCTTCTTCGGTTCAACAGGCGTTTCTGACCGGCTGGCAGGGTCGCGGGTCGGCGGTGACACAAGATGGGCCGTACCGTCCTCTCCAATGCGATAGCTGCCACTGCGCTTCATCTCACGACCCCCTTAAACCCGAACCCAGATGTCGGTTTCAAAAACATCTTCCCACCACACCCGACCGTTCTCGACGGCCAGCAACCGGCCGGTCACGAACAGCATCGGCATGCGCCCCGGATCGGGCTGCCACCCGATCAGCGCGCTGCGCAGGGTCTGACGCAAGACCTCCAACTCACCTTCCGCTTGGGCGGCAGTGCGCTGGTTTTTTGCCTCCAGGGCCGTGACCACGATATAGCGTTCGACCAGGCGCTGTTGCGTCTCACCAATTCCGACCTGGTTGCTGGCGGATCGATCGCCCTGGGGGACGACATAAGCGGCCGGTGCCTTCACAGCCGCCGCGCCCCCTCGACCCTTGGCCAGGCGATCCAGATCCAGCGCGCCAGCGACCGTGCGATAGGATCCGTCCAGCGCTGTCGTCAGGTGCGTGATGATGGCGTCGGTAATCATGGCGTTGCCCCTGCGCCGCCACCGGCCAGGCCGGAGAGGTAATCCGTCAGTGTTTCGGTCACATCGGCCTGGTCACCGTCATCAAAACCCAGATAGGGGCGCGCCGGTATGGTCACCGATTTGACGGTTGCAAAGCCATCGCCGATGGGAAACCGCAGCGCCCCGCCGTTCTTGGCCTCAATCTTACCGCCCAATTGATGTATCCGCGCATAGATCAGGTTGGATCCCCATTCCACCGAATGAGTGCCGGGAATATGAGTGACGCTGGCGCGCAGATGCCCGCGCATCGTCAATGTCTTGCCACCCTCTGCCGTCGCGCGAGCGGAAGCCTTCCATTCCTGACCATCGGGCCCGGTCTCGCGCTCGAACCGGTCAATCACGTTGGACACCAGCTGCAGGCCGATTTCGTCCATGACATCGGTCATATCAGCAACGCCGGCCAACAAGGCCGCCAGCGCCGGTGACAGCGTGTCCCGGTTGATTGTGTAGCGCAGGCCGACACCATCTGCCATGATCAGAACCCTTTCAGACTGTTGGCGGAAAACAGGCGTTCGGCGCTCTGAATTTCCGCGCTTCCCGCCTGGTCAGCGGTGGGTTCATCCCCTGCAATGTCCAGGCGCGCCTTGCCGGTTGCGATATCCCGCAACAGGCCAATCGCGGCCTTATAGGCTTCGGTCACCCGCTCGTGCGGTGCGTCGGTGTAGAGATTGTAGCGCGCAATATCACAGGCGATCTTGGTCAGCTGCGCTGGCGTATCAGCCAGCGGCAGGTCATAGCGCGTGGCGATATAGGAATCGATGACGCTGGCAGCATCTGACAAGGCGGCCGCAACCAGATCTGTATCGATCGCAGCATCATCATCGCGGTCGGCAACGGCCAGCAGCTCGTCTTCCCCAAACCGATCAATCATATTTTGTTGCGTCGCGTACACGGGCAGCCCGTCCTTTGGTTAAAATCATACCCGCCGAGGATCCCGGTGCGGCGCGATCCTCGGCGGGCTTTCCGCTATGCCTCGGCGACGGCCTTCCGCACTACCGCCCGTCTACAGCCGCTCGCTCTCAGGTATTCTCTTTCTTGCCATCCTGGATTTCGGCCCAGAGTTCATCGCGTTCCTTGGAAGACACGTTTTCCAGGCCAGGCATTGCCCGCAATGTCGACAAATCAGGCAGTCCGGACTTCGTCCAATGGGCCGCATTTTCGGGATCAAGCGCCAGCATCCCGGCACGGATCGCCCCTTTCCAGATCTCCGCATCAAAGGGCGGGTTGTCAGGCGCAGCATCGGCAGGGGCCGGATCTGCATCAGGCTCCTGGGGTGCGGTTCCCTTTGCGACGATCAGCAGCGGATCTGACAGCAGTGCCTGGATCTGTTCTGCCATCAACGATGCGATTGGCACCGTTACCGGCTCATGCGGCCACCGAAGGCCCGCCCGGCGTCGGCCAGTTGGTTCAACCGCTTTTACGGTCAGGGTTTCGATCTGGGGCGTCATACGCTTGCTCCTCTCTGAAAACTGGGTTGCTGTCGGGCGTTACCTTTGCAGGGTCCGACCGGTCTTAATCAGGCTGGCTGCGATCACGCCAGCCAGGGAACGACCAGCACTTCCGCCGTGCCCTTCCAGACATTCGTCGCACCGGCCGCGTCGCGTTCGCTGTTGACGATTTCCAGGGCTGCGCCTTCCAGGCTGGGGGGTACGACCAGCAGTTTGGGCTTCAGACCCAGCGGGCGGCCATAATCGCCTTTCATGCCGGACAGCGCAGCGCGTGCATCCTTGTATGCATCCTTGTCCAGGGTCTGTTTGGATCCCCAGGCAAACTGCCAGAAGCCAAAGCCGACATTGTTGCGACCGTCGACGCCGTATTTGAATTCGCGCTTGTCGAACACATTGTCGTCTGTCGGTTTATCCTTCGCGACGAATTCAAAGCTTCGACGGCTCTGATAGATGATCGGTTTCAGGGCCCGACTGTCGTCCAGCAGGAACCACGGCGTGCCGGATCCACCATCGGTATTGGCGACGGAGGTCTCGTTGCCCTTCTCATCCAGCACGGGATGATCGGTATCGAAGAAATACTGCTTGTCATAACAGGCCGTTGAGAAACCATCCTTCAGCAGGCTGAAGCACAGCGTGTCCGGATGGGCCCCGGTGGACATCCCCATTTCGGTGAACAGCGGCGAATAGACGCCATACTGGTCATCTTCGATATCATCGCGGTCAACAGCGATGGTCAGTTCCCAGGGCTTGTTCTTGATCGTGTAGTCATGCTGACCGATGCTATTGACAACACGGTCGCCGATCCATTCGCGAACATTGGGCAGTTTGCCCAGCCAGCCATAGCTGGAAGATTGTGTGGTTGAGGGCACCATTGTGGCAACGCGGTTCCACTGCGGTGCCGCCTGGGACAGGCCACTTGCGAAGGCCGTGTTGAACGCTGTGCGCAGGAGCGCGAGATTGGCAGCATTGATAATCATGGTCAGAAACTCCGTTTCAAAAGGTCAATGGGGGATCCGGATCGGCCTATACGCCGATGCGAACCCAAACACCCTGATCGTCGACATTGACGATCGTGCCTGCTTTGGACCGGGCCGAAGAGCCATCGGTCTTGGCCACGGTTTGATCGTCCACGATGTAACAGGCCGATCCGATCTCGGCGGCGGTGATGGCATCGCTGGATGCGCTGTTGTTGAAGCGAAAGACGCCAGGGCGCACCTTGCCGGTGATCGCGCTATTGGCACCGTCCGAATTGTCGGCGCGCTCGGTAAAGATACCGACAGCGACCAGGCCGGTTGCCGTGGCACCTGGCTGTAACAGACCGGCATTCAACACCGCGATGGCACCGACATAACCAAGCACGGCAGCCTTCATTGGAAACTCGAAGAGCTGCCCGTCGATGCGAGGGGTGTTGCGGTCATTTGCAAGGGCGGTCATGGCGTGTTCTCCAATCAAATCATTAAGGGTTTAACGTCACCTGGCGCTGTTACTGGGCGGTAGCGGCGGCGTCTCGGGTTTCCTTGTACTTTTTCGGGTCCAGACCCATGGATGAGCAGATCGCAATCTCGTCGGCGCTCAGCCCATCCTTGCCAGCGCTGGGCGGTCCACTGACAATCGTGGTGCCCGGCTTCAGGATCTCTGGTTGCGCGGCGACGAAATTCTTGAACCCGTCCAGATCCTGGGTCGCATAACGGATCGCCCAGTCTTTCGTTGCGGGTGCGATCTTGCCCGCCTTCAGGGCTTCATCAACCGCACCCTGGGCGGCACCGGTTGCCGCAGCCGCCAGAAGTTGATTGACCTGTGTCTGCAGGGACTGGATGACGGTATCCTCATCACCCTGACCTGTCGTGCCCTTGCCCGGATCGATCTTCGCAGGATCTGCGACAGCAAGCTTGGCCTTCAGGTCCCTTACAACACCGTCCACGGCGCTGGCGCGGGCCGTATCATCCGCTGCCGACTGCACCGCTTTCAGTTCCAGCGGCCCGCCATTCAGTTTGGTAACAATCTGTGAGAGGATCTTGGCCTCAAGCTGGGCTGCTACGGCATCTTTTGCGGCCTGAATGGCCAATGCCTGATCGGCATCGGGCTTGAAGCCGAAAACTGCCATCATCTGCTCAAAAAACTTTTCCATGGATTCTGACTCCTGAGTTGAAGTGTCGTCGAGGGATCCCGCCGCGCTGTTCAGGGCGACAAGGTCCAGGTTTGGATGATTGGTCAGGGCAGCGCGCAACAGGCGCTTTACGGTGCCATCGGTGATCGAATGGTTATAGACGGGACTGATGAAACGATATTCACGGGCCTGGACGACGGTGCGCCCCTTCTCGGTCCACTCTACCTTGCCCCAAAGGCCATCTGATCGGGATTGCAGCTCCACGATCCATCCAGCGGCTGGTGCTGTGCCGCCAACCCGCTTGGCAACGGCAAAATCAATCTGGTGATCATAATCAATGGGCAAGGGAGCGCCTGGCGCGATGGATGCGGCAATGACTGACTCTGCATTCTTCAGCTGGTAAGGGCCATCGCCGCCCTTGCCGGAAAATTCACCTGTCGGCAGCAAATGGATCCATTCCGGCGCGCCGTCCGGAATGGGCATGGCATGTATGGCAAGGCGCACTTTCATCGACAACCGATCTCCAAACGAGCTGCCGCCCCGATGTGGTGGCGGCAATATTTGAGTCAGTGTCGCAAAGGTCACCCCAAAGCGGCATGGCGACATATGTCGCCATGCAGGGTTGGCATAACTTGGGTGGGGTGTGCTTTGGGATGATCAGATCACCATCCAGCGATCCAAACGATGCGCAGCGGAAAGCTACACCGAAGTCTCATGGAGAGTCCATGACTGTTTAAGGGGCCCATTAAGAGGCTTTAAGTGCTCTAAGAGACGCCTTGAGAGACACGCAGGGGGGATTTAGCGACAGCTACAGGCAACCGGCCTGTACGGGCACCTGTCGCTTAGAGTATCATAAAATGTCGATTGGAAGAGTATCAGGGCAATGTGGAGGGCTTTAAATCGGGGCCGATCAATCGCCGCATCGATCTCGGCGCCCAGACTTGGCGATCAGGATGCGGCCCGCACCAAGTCCTGCACGATCTAAATAACAAATCTGTGGAGAATTGCAAGGATCAATCCGCGAAGATCCGCAACCCGCTGCGCACGGATTGCAGCCGGCGGGCCGTTCCTGGGATCACTGTAAAGCCGGACCAGGTGCCACCATCCTGATCGGCAACAAGACTGAAGGCGCGGCTGGAACCAAACTCAAAAGCCCGATAGTACCGGCGACGCAAGGCAACACGACCGGAAACACGATTCTGGGCCCAGCCGATCCAGATCTCAGAGGGATCCTGGATCAAGTCAGGGATCAGCGGGAAGAATGGTTCACGCCCGCCGCGCCTGTCGGGATCCTGCAGGATGTGATCAACGATGGCCTGGCCTATGCGCGTGCGCGCGCCCAGAGGATCGACCAATACGACTTCATCGCCGCCAATGCCCGCACGCAACGCCTGGCGCAATCCCTCTTCATCTTCAGCCCGGTCGCCCAATCTGGCTGTCGTTGGTTTTGGGTCGGGTGGCGCAGGATTGGCCGGTCGATCTCCAAAGGGAGAAGCCAGTGCCGTCCAGGGGCCATGATCTTCCATCGCCACCAGATCCGGACCACGTCCAAATCCGGCAACGCCTGGATTGTAGGCAAAGCCCGCATCTATCCCGGTCGGGGCTGTAACCATCCGGTCACCGTCTGCTGATCGTATCCGGACAGGTCTGTCGCCAAAGCTGGGCAGGTCATCTTCCGGTGTGACCTCCAGCCCCTGGCGGCGCATCTGACGACCGGTCAGCACCTGGATGGTGCAGCGGCAGTTCCAGCCGTTTGGCGGCCAATGGGTCTCCCAGAACGCGTGATCAATCGGCAGGATGATATCATGCCAGGCGCGATGGGCCGGTCGGGTCCGGGAATCCAGCACCGCCAGGTAACGAATGTAAAGGGTTTCGCCTTGCGCCCGTTTGCGGGCAGCAACCCGGCTGGCCTGGCCCCAGCGTCCTGCACTTTGGGCCATGCGCAAGTTGGTGTTGTAAATGACCGCCGACCGCCAGCCCCGCTTTCCGTTGTAGCTCCAACCATGGGCGGCCACGATGCGGTCAAAATCCTCCCGGAACTGCGCCAGACTGCGCCCTTCCGAAATAGCCGCCTGCACGGCACCGTGGAAATCTTCGACCAGCGCAGCTGTGTTGGCCCCGGCGACAACAAAGGCGCGGGCATGCATGCCCTGCCACAGATCTGTCCAGGCTCCACTGGGTAAGGGAACCTTCTGGCGCAAATAGTCGATGGCTTCAACAAACGGCACACCCTGCGGCAACACCTCTGGTATTTGCGAAGTTGGGGCGTTTGGAGAGGGGGGCTTCACGTCACATACCTTCCGCCAGGGAACCGACCAGGGCGTCAATTTCCGCGCGCCCGGCCAAATCTGCAGCCAGCATGCCATCGCGCATCGCAGCGGCCAGCGCCGTCATGTCCAGGTCCGGATACACGGTCAGTATGCGCGAGGCCAGGTCGTGCAGATCGCTGGCATCCTCCATTTGCAATTTGACCTGGTCGATCAATTCGGTCAGGGCCGGGGCGGCTGCCGACTCGACCAGCGTTGTCAGCCGGTCTGCCAGATCATGTTCGGCACCCTGGCTGTGATGGGCCGTATGATCCTGGGAGAGATCCTCGCGCGGCAAGGTGGGATCTGGCATCCGTGATTTGCTGGGCGGTGTGTCTGGCGCGGGTCGACGGGCCCCCAGGACATCCAGATCATTCTCTGGTTCCTTCAGCCCCATCTTGCCGCGAATTTCGGTCTCACTGACCCGCAGGCCCAGCGGGACCAGTTTTGCCAGGGCGTCTGACAGTCCCGCAATGTCTGTTTCTTCCGCCCGGCCAATGCTGATTTTCGGATAGCGTTTCTGCGGGCCGCGATTAAGGTCAATCAGCGGCTTGATCACATCGCGCTGCAGGGTTGCCTCCAGCTCGTTGGCATCGGCACGCTCAATATCGCCGCGCACATCATTGTGTTCCTGGCCGACCGCATGCCCGCCTGCAATGGCATCCGTGGTGGCCGTCTGGCCGAGCACGAGCTTCGAGAGACTTTGATCCAGATATTTGGCCAGTTTCTCGTAGACATCTGCGCCCTTGGTGCCAGCGCCACCGCCCGCCTCGACAAATTCCAGCAGCATGCTTTGGGGGATGATCGCCGCCGCGTCGCGTCCGATATTGGCAACAGCCCGCAGCAGGGTTTTCTTTTCCTCCTCGGTTGCGCCGGGCCCGAATTTCCCGACCCGCAGCGGCTGGCCATAGATTTCAGCGAATTCCACCCAGCCCTTTAGATCAAAATTCTTGAACAGATAGGCCCAGGCAGCGGGTCGGGCCAACCCGGCCCGGATCGGCAGACCGGATTTGCCAGACGAAAAATGCCGCACAAATTTAAAGGCGGCCAGATCTTCGCCCTGTCCCGTATCGCTCAACAGCCGGGGTGTGCGCCGATCCGGTGTATCAAACACGATCCAGCGGGGATCCACCCAATCAATGCTGACAGGACGCCAGTCCCGCTCGGACATATCCCATTTGATTTCGCCGACAGCGAATCCTTTGCCAACTGCGTCGAGCAAATCAAACAGCTCTGTCTGCAGGATGTTGCGGTCGACAAAGTCCTGAATGATCTCTGAATTGGCGATGTCGTTCTTGTCATCGGAGGCGGGCGTGACAGTCACTTCCAGCTGACTGACCTGGCGCTTGCGCGTGCCCAGCACAGATCGATAATGCCAGTCCTTTTCTTCCATGCGCTCGGCCAGTGCCAGATAATCGGCCGGACTGTCCATCTCTGCGGCCAACAGCAACTGCGCCAACCGCCCTGGCGTCAAATTGCTGGACGGATCCGGTGACACGGTCTGGCGCACGCCAGTCAGGTTGGCCGTCGCCTGTTCTTCGCGCAGCGCGCTCAAATCAATCGGGCGGCCAAACTGATCATATAGGGTCGCCATTACCAGGTACCTCCATTGAAAGTATCATCATCGTCAGCCCGATCCTGCATCCGGCCAATACCGCTGGAGCCTTGTCGCCAATAGCCTTCAGATTGAGACTGGCTCCACCGATCATCGTGGCGATCCGCCGTTGTTGGCGTCTGATAACCATATTCCATGTACTCCATCTGGGTGGCGGCATGGAAATTCAGCAATGCGACACCCGCATCGCCGTGACGCTTCATGCCGTCACCACCTTCATTCCGAACGCTTGTCGGGATTTTCCCAACGCCACGCACCATCCGAAACTGGCGCAGATCGTCGGTGACATCGGCGTCGGCCGGTATCAGCATGCCGCGATCCTCAAACCCGGCGCGAAACTTTGCAGTATGCTCTCGCAGCCATTCATTATTGGGCATCAGTTCGACGATCCGCTCCGCGCCGAATTCCTGGCGCGCCTGCTGTGCCAGAGGCATACCGTTGCCGTTTGCATCCAGGATCGCACCCATTAAAGGAATTAGTCGCTGCCCGATGAATCGCAGCGCTTGCAGCTGTTGCTCATAGGGGCAATTCCAAAGTTCTAGGATGAGCGGGACATGACGCACGAGATCCTGCGCAACATAGCCAACCGCGAACACTGTGCGGTCGTGGCGCATCGCAAAATCTTCACCAAACGCCTTACGCAGGTTTGGTGGCAAGCACGCCAAGATTGGCCCAACCTGCTCCTCCAGAAACTCTGCCATCGACGCATGCCGGACGGCGGCTGGCAGATCCACGAAGTTCGTCACTTCCGGATACCAGCGCACAACCTTGTAGTCGCGCGTTGTGCAGGCCTCTATCCAGGCCAGCGGCAACAGCCGTCCTTCACCTTCGCCGGGCACGGCATCCAGCTCTTCTGCCGCATCGGCCCCATAGAATGCGCGGATATCGCTGCGCCAGGCCGCCTCCGCCTCTGGCGACCAAGTCTTGCCGGTCACGAGGCAGATACGTTCATACAGGCCGTCGAGCAGCGCCTCGTCGAATGTGACGCGAACGATCTCTCCCTTGTTCTTCCCGGCGCGGATACCCTGGATGTACTCGTTGAATGGATTGTCCTTTCCGTCATGGGTGGAGATGATCAGGATCTTCCCGCCCCAGATCAGGAAGGCCATACCTGCCTTCAGCATACCGGCCAGATCGTCGTGGAACGCGGCCTCATCGAAAATAAGGTATCCCTGCCGCCCGCGCAGACTGCGCGGCTTGGATGTCAGCGCCACGATTTCGAAACCGCTGGCGAACCGAATGCGGAACGCCTGGATCGCCTGGGCGATACCCTTCTCGTCCGTCTCGGTAAACAGAAACTCAGTGACCTCAGTTGCCAGTGGCTCAAAGGCCCTGGCCCACATGCCGCAGGTGTCGATGAACTCGCGCGCCATATCCAGGTTATACCCGATGTAAAGCACGTCCATACCACCATCAGATCGGCGGCGACCGGCATGCAGTACCGCATCAGCAGCAACGGCCCAGGTCATCCCGATCCGCCGCGATTTCTCGCAGACGACAACCTGGTTCAGCGCGGTCGTCTCCAACAACCGCTGCTGATAGGGCAGCAACACACCGCGCAGCGACGCGCCGTCCTGGACAGGTAGAGAAAACCGCGCCTGTCGGCGCAGCTTTTCCCAGTCTTCGTCGGAGATCGGGTCGCCTTCCAGGCGGTCCTTCAGCGTCGACATCGCATCCCCCTATCCAAACAGGATCTGTTTTTTGATCGCTTCGACCAGGTCGGCAGACAGTCCCGGCCCGCCTGACCGACTGGTTTCGGCCAACGCCGTATCCACCGCCGCCGCCGCCTTTTCGCGTGCTTCCTCACGGATGCGCTCCAGCAGCTTTGTGTCGCGATCCAGGTCGACTTTCGATGCGGATGTCAGCGAGTGCAGGGCTTTTGAGAGGAAGTACACCTCCTGCGGATCGAACCGCACGGCTTCGCCGGTTTCTGTCGCGGTATTCAGGCGCATGATTTGGGCGTGGAGGATCTCGATATTGGCCCGTGCCACCCGGTTGTCCGGATTTTCGCCAATCCGCTCACAGATCATTTCGGCCGCTTTCCGGCTTTCCCGCGTCATCTCCAGTATCTTGTCCAGGTTCTGGATATGGCGGCCGACGCTACTGCGCGAGACATCGACGTCGAGCTCACCCAGCTTTTCGTATATCTCGTCTATCGTGCGCCCCGCTTCACGCAGGGTTCGGACCTTATCGCGGATCTGGAGGGGCAAACGGTCGATCTTCGAAGGGCGCGCCATGATCACAACCGCCGCTTGATGCCGTCGACCACGATCCGACCGGAGTTAAAATCATCACCGCGTTCGGCAATGCGGGCGACCAGAAACAACCCGACCTTCTCGAGCGTTATCAACTCCTGCTCAGCAAGCCAACGCAGCGCAGCGCGCACTTGATCCCGACTGACATTGACGCCCTCAAGCATCGTCAATCCATCATGCAGGACGCTGTCATTGGTGTTCGTGCCATCCTTCAGCAAGCCCAAGATTGCACCACGGGCATGTTGGTTTCTGATTTCAGCAAGGCTCATCGCTTTGAGTTTCCTTCTTTGGCGGCGCGTGCCTCGGCCAGTTCATTATCGACCAATTGCTGGACAGTGGTCTGTAACGTCCCGATGCCCATCTTGATGCCATCCATGCTCGCAGATATCCCTGCTACATTCTGGCTGATCTGACTGACGCTGTTCTTGACCTCGGATACACGGTCGTGCACGCGGTTCATCTCGTCATGACCTGGCAAGTGTTCGATTCTCTCCGACGCCTGGTTGACCCGTATGTCCAGCGAGTTCAGACGTTGATCAACGACCTTGAATTCATCTTTGATTTCGTCCTCCACGGCGGAAATCCGCTCGTCTGTTTCCTTGCGGGTTGCGCGACCTCGATTTGAAAAATAGATGAACAGCGACACCAGCAGTGCGATTCCAGACAGCAGCAGAGACCCGAAATCTGCGATCGCTTTCAGAAGGTCATAATTGATCACGGTGCCCCTCGCTCTCTCTTGCACAGTCGATACAGTAAGGGGTCTTGGGCAGCGCCGCCAAGCGCGCCTCGCCAATTTCCTCGCCACAGGCCCGACACAGGCCCGCCTGGGCCAGTACCTTCTCTCGCGCGGCCATATCCGCGCCAGCCAGTGGTGTCGCAAGCCCTGCCAGGCGCGGCACCCAATCCGCATTCTGCCGATGGGCCGCCAGCGATTTATCCAGGTGGCGCTGTGCCAGGTCGTTCGCCTCGTCGATCTGATCGGCCATGGTCAGCTCTTGCCCGGGACGGCTATACGCGATGCGATTGCTTCAACAATGCCGAGCCCCGAAGATTGACCGGCCGCAAGCTTTTTATCGTCGCTGCGCTTCCAGACGGACACGCCAATCACCGACAGGCCCACTGCCCACATCGTGACCATGGCGGCGTTGACCTGACCCACAGCTGTCAGGATTTCACCGGCATTGGATGGCTGCGCCATAATCGCATACAAAATACCGCCGACTGTGCCGCAGATCTGCACCGCCCAGGTGAAGGCCATCACATAGCCAAAGGTCGGCCGCCACCGTTTGACGTATTTGTCATCGGAGGTATATTCGGCGCGCATCGTCTCATTGACTTGGCGAAGCTGCTCTGTTTCCGCTTCAATCAACTTGATTTGGATCTGTTGCGCCTGGCGCTGAAACTCGAGAACCATCTCCGGGTTCTGCTGAAGCATTGTGAGCGCTTGTTGCGGGTCTTTCGCACCGGTCACCTTCTGGGCGACATCCACAACCTCATTCGCAACAGCCTCGCCATCATCCCCGAAAATCCACTTGCCAAGTGCTGGCAATGCGAATTTTGCAATGGCAAATCCGGCAGTGATTGGATCCATGAATCAGCCCTCCCGAATGTATTTGGCAAGGCGTTCGGAACGATCCTTCTGGACGTCTTCGCGCGCCCATTTCGAGTCGAGCGCTTCATCGGCTGCACGGCCATAGGCTGCCTTTGCCTGCGGTTCGAGTCCCGAAAACTCAAAGCCATGCGCCTCTTCCAACGCCGCCCACATTTTCTTGAATTTGGACAGACGCGGCCAGCCCATGTTGAAACACATATTGACCAAGGCCAGGCGTCGATTGAAGGACAGGTCAATCCACCACGGGACATTCCGATTGAGGTCCAACACCGCGCCATCAACATCTTCGCGGGCCAGCATAAGGCTGATCTCTTGAGAGATGCCGCGATCCTGGAGGTTGCGGCCAATCGCGATGGTTGGGATACCGATGATGGTATCGCCCTGCCGCAGCGGCTTGCCGGTCGCGTCATCATAGACCGTCAGGCGAACGCCCTCGTCAACCTGCAGCTCACTCAGCAAAACTTGGATAAACGTGTCATCAGCCATGATTGCCCCACTGTCCGAAAATGACGCATCGGAGGCAGGGCCTCCGACTTCCCGGACAGTGTCGCGTGGTTTGATGGCAATCGGCATGGCGACACCTGTCGCCAGCAAGGTCAATCGATCAGATCAAAGAGGGGAAAGCTTGGCACCGTGTCATTGTCCCAGCGCTGAATGGTGCGTCTGGCGCGACACAAAACACGGGCGCGGCGCTCTTGGCTCCAGCCGCGTTGCGCCAGGGCGTTGGAGAGGACGCGCGCCGAGAGGGGAATCTCTAGCGCATTACCTGCTGCCACGTCTACTATCTTTCGCGCGGCCTCAAGCCCGATCAAGTCCTCAAGCTTGGTCCCCACAGCGCTATAGGGTACATACAGGCGGGTTCCGCCATAGGCTAGGCAGATCGTGATGGCAGCGTCTTCACCCGCTGCATCAGCCAGTACGCGGAATCCAGCCGGTATCGGACGGTTGCCGGTCATAACCGCACCACCGGCGTCTTGGCGGGATCCCCATTCGGCGCTAAACTACCTCTCAGGAGGCACTTATGACCACGGGAATCGAGGCTTACAGAGCGGAAACCAGAAGAGCGGGACATCGGGTTCTGAAAGGTTTCATGCTGATTGCTGTTTTGGCGGTGGTGGCGATTTGGATGCTGCGCGACAGCAGGCCCGACACGGTTCTGGCCTGTGAGGGGATCATCCAGGACAACCTGAAAGCCCCCGCCACCTATCGCCAGATCGAAACCCAGCACTATGGCGCTGGCAGCACGTTGGAGAGTATTTCCGTCACCTTTGAAGCACAGAACCGCATGGGGGTTCCTTTGCGCACAAAGGCTTACTGTGCGTTCGCTCCATCGACCGATGATAATCCGGCCCCGGATATCGTGACCGTCACCCTTGACGACAAACCAATCTTCGCGCCCAAGCGCTATCGCGCACGCTGGGATCAGCTCACGTCCCGGTTCTAGATTTGGGCGGCCCCGCACCATCGGATCAATTCACCTGGCTGAGATGTGGTGCTTTTTCGATCTGCGACTCAGTGGCTGCCAGGAACATCATTTGATAATTGAGTACCGTGTGAGCAACTTCCGCATTGATCCGTGTCTTGGTTAGCGGTCCTTGCATCTGCAAAACTTGAAACCGATACTTGCTCAGCATCATCAGAAAGATATCAGTCACACAGTCCGAACAGGCAACATCACCAGGGAATGCTTCGCGGCTGATCCGTGACATGAAGTCCTCGGCGATCCTATTTTTCTGTTCGGCCGTTAGCGGTGGGTGCTCAAAAGTTTTGAGATCAGTCATCACTTACTCCTTTGCATTTCGGGCAGACGCGCCCGTGTCTGTCTTTCAGATGCGGCTGTGCCTTAATCCAGCCGGTTTCATGGCCGCACGCTGTGCAGGTCATGTAGACGCACCCTTCGCCAGCATCGGTGACCTGAAGAGTGCGGACAGGTGCACCTTTGGTTTCTTCAGGGGCCAGGGCCAGCGGAGGCGGTGCATCGGGACGCTGCCAGTGGATGACGACACCCTCGAACAGGCCGTATCCATGGGTCATCACCCAGAACCGCCGCATGTATTTCAGCGGGGTTAATGAGCGCAGCATGTCCGGTTGTTTGATGCGGAACCCATCGGCGATCGCGAAATCAGTCGCCTGCTGTTCATCCAGCGGGATCCCATTCAGCATCAGGTCAAGGCCAACACGGCCGACATCGATGTCGATCTCTTCGACGCGGCTGCAGACAGGATCGGGATCCAGTATCTTGCGGCAATGGCGGGTGCGCATGGCGGTGTAGAGTTGTACCGGCTCACCCGGCCGCGCATGACGGCGGATGCGATTGCCTCGCACCGTCTGCATTTTCAACCACGCCTGGATGTCAGGAATGAATGCGGATTTGAAGCTATAGGCGACCATGGTTAGTGGCTCCCCAATAGTTTGGGCTGTGTCTCACGACCAGAAACGCCATCATGCAGTTCGTATTGACCAGCTGCCATCCGCCCATAGGCCTGTGTTGCATAGTCACTACTTCTTTTTGCTGATTGTCCTGGCGTGAGCGATGGCACTTGCTTAGCCATCAATGCTTCAGCTTTCGCACAGGCCTCAATTTGGCTTTCTGGATCGAATTTCTCTGTCACTTTTTCAGAAAGTCGGAGGCACATGCCCTCAATGAAAGCTTTTCCGGCTGCCGTCTTTGCCTTCTTTGTCCGTTTCCGTTTGTAATATGTGGTCTTTCGAAATTGCCGGAGCTCTGTATCAATGGCCGAGAGACAACGGTCGGCCATGTAAGCGGCTACATGTGGGTACGGATCCAAGCCATAGAACTTGAACACGCCTTCCACCGATCCTGATTCCCGATACACGGCACATCCCAGTCCACGAGCAATCGCGGAGATAAACCAGTCACGCGGTGTCGCCCCTTTAGGTGCTGAGCGGTGCGTCCACGCCAATGTGTAATGGATATCCTCTTCAGCTAACCCATGTTCGCGCATCAACCGGGCGGCCGCATCCATCGCGGCCTCTGCTTCGGCCTCTGTGCAGCCGCGATCAACCGTTCGATCCAGCAACTTCCGAATCTTTGCCTTTAAGTCATCTGTTGTCACAGTGCGTCCCCCGCATATTTCCAGCGGCGCTGGATTGGTTCGAGATTCAAGGTGACCTTCAGGCCATATTCCTTGGCGAGGATCTCAATCTCGTCTTCGACATTGAGTGCCTCGCTAAACTTTTTGGCTTTGACCAAGCGCTCATGTTTCGCGATCAGCATGCCCAGCGTCTGCAGCGCCTCGTTTGGAATCGACTCCAGGCCGGTATCGAATGTTGGCAATGTCATGCGGCTCTCCTGGCGCGGGGGCGGCGGGCCCAGATGGTCAGCAGGCACTGATATTGCGTGTCATAGACCACGCGATAGCGCTGTGCTTCGGACAGGTGGACGTTCAGGCGATAGCGGGTCTGGCCGGGCTGAACAAAGGTCGGTGTCATCGCCTCCAGGCGCTGCTCCAGGGCGTGCAACACCGTGTAGTCAACGGCGACCTTGCGCTGCACCAACCGCTCGACCAGGTGACGATGAATGCTGTTGCGCGCGAGGATCCGCTCCAGATCGGTCATGACGCGACCCTCCGCGCAGCACGGACCCGGCTGCCCAATTCTTCAATGACCTGGTCGAGTTGTATGTCTGAGAATGCAAACAGAGACTGAATTGAGTCTAAGCCAAGGAACCTGCACGCAAAGACCGTCTCCTTATCCGGGCTTACGACACCAGCGGCGACCAGAATTCGCCACTGCGCCTCAATGACACGACGGCGTGGATGATATTCCTTCACCACCGCACCAGATTTGATCACCCGATATTCCGACCAGTCGACATCGACCTCACGCTCAGCCATTTTCTTCAGGGCCTCAATCACCGGCTCCCAATCGCGGACCCATTCCAGCGCGCGAACGCCGGTCTGCCGTTTGACAAAATCAGCCAGGGCGGCTTCAGCCGGGTTGCGCACGACACCGAGATGGTAAAGAGAGATCCACAACGCCCGCGCCTTCGCCGCCTCGACGCCATCGGCCAGCTTGCGGGATCCCGCGCGGGCCGGGGCACGGCTTTTCGTCGGCGTCCAGCCCTGGGCTTTGAAATACCCGATCAGATCCTCCAGCTCGGCCAGAGACAGCTTGGTCGAAGACGTCTTGCCGGCATAGCGCGTCGCCAGCAGGGCGCGATAGTCCTCATCGACAATACTCAATTGCTTACAGGCAATCTTGATCTTGCCATACAGGCCTTTGCGCTGGGCGTTGACGCGGTCCTTAGAGGCCGCTGAGGGCTTGCTGAGCGGGGTCATTTTTTGCCCCCCTTTGGCCGAACCAGTTTCGGGTGGCCGCGACGGGTCGCCTCTGCATTCGCGCGAGACCAGAGATCCAGGGTGGAGGCTGGCGCATCATTGATCAGGAATCCACGGCCACCCTTGGCGCGATACACCGTGTGACCACAGTCTTTCATGTAGAGGACAGCGGGCGCATCCACGCCCCAGTCTATATCTCTCGTCGGACCTTTTTCGCGAAGGAATGCTTCGATCTGAGCGCGCTCCTCTTCTTCGTACTTTGTCATGGCGGCTGGCGCAGCAGGCACCGGCTTGGTGTCGGGCTTGGCCTGGATGGCAGGCTGAACTCTGTGTTTGATTTGAGGTTCTGCAACAGGCTTAGATGTAGCTTGCTTGGCATCCGACGTTGACGTGGACGCACGGTAATATCGATAGCCAGGACCACTCTCACGCGGGAAGCGGGCAATCGTGCCGTCCTTCACAAACTTGGAAACCTGGGCCGCGACTGAGTCGCCGGGGAGATCGGGCAGAAGATCCTTCAGGGCCTTTGTTGTGATCGCTGCATCTGCATTGGTGGGCATCTTACTGAGAACCGCATCACCCAATGTGCAATGATCGACGCTGGGCGCATCCTCTTTAACGGGCCTTGCAATGACGGCGGATTCCAATCGGCCACGGGACAGCGATACAGGAAAATCTGTCGCAGGCAGCGGGTCGGGGGCAAGACGAAACGGCGAGGCCTCCTTCTTGTCCTCAGACACCGGCCAAGAGCCCTCTGTTATGTCGCCCATTGTCAAATCATCATGCGGCTGATCCGACCAAACCCAAGCATCCGCATCCTTTGCCATTTGCACAGGATCTGCATATCCAAACTCAGCGAAAATCTTGATCAGCAACAGGCGACGGCCTGGCACACCTTCAGATATGCTCATTTGCCGATTTCCTCCTCATCAAAGAACCCGGTTTGATCCCCCCAGGCATCCCAGCCTGGTCGATTGGTGCGGCTGTTTAATTCCACGTATGGTCCAGCGCAGAGCTGCTCCAACCGCTCCAGGGCTTCGTCTGGCTTCCGGCTGTGCTCACGTTGGGGCGCGAAGATTGTCTTCCGGATCCCGCCACTCAGCCGTAACGGCGCACCATGTGTCCCCAATAGACAGATCTCAGGATTGGCCCGCGTCCAGTGCGACTGGATGATCGGGCACATCGCGTCCACCAAAGCGTCGTAAGATTCAGTGTCCAGCGCAGCCTGTATGAGGTCCAGGCGCGCAGATTGTGTGCCAAACAAGTCGTAGGTTTTCACCCAATAAAACAAGATCGTTTTGAAGGTGAAGCCCCAGGCATCCAGGACCTCAAGGCCCTGATCCAAAAACGGATCGGTCACCCACATCGCGCAGATTGCATCTGGTCGCGCCAGATCCATGATCGGCATTTTCTTTATATCGCGGGTTTCCATGGTTGTGTATTTCGGGGCCTTACCGAGACCGGCGTCGGAATAGGTTTTAAACTTCCAACCAGGATCCGCGCTGATCACACCATAGTGCAGCGGCTTAAGGTGACCCCAACACCAATCCTTGAGCTCCATCCTTCAGCCCTCCAGATCGGCGCGATGGCCGGGTTGTGATCGCGCTTCGGATTCCGCAGCATCGACGGCATGGGCCAGCCGGGACATCGTGCCCGCCTGCCACTTTTCACGCTCATAGGCGCGCCAGTCAGCGATATCCCTCCAGACAGCCTGCCGCGCGCCCTGATGCAGCGGATTCGCTGCCAGGGTCGCCGCATGCAGCGCCAGGTCTTTGAGGAGGGTATCGGCGTCGCGCATCGGTCAGTCGCTCTTCCGAGATGGATGGTTCAGCGCATCCGTGGCGGTGCGAGGATCGATCTCGGTAGGCAGGACCGCGCGGCCTTGCATGATGGTCACGCCATGCTCTTTGGCGATCTGTATTGCAGCCTTCGCACTACGCGCGATAACGGTGCAGCCTTTGCCTTCGGATCGAATGACCGCATAGACCTTGGGCGACCCGCCCTTGCCTTTGCCTTTCGACATCACGCGGCCTCCTCATCGGTAGAGACCGGCGTTGGGATCTCAGCGGAGGCCAGATCGATCGTGATCGCCTGCCAATTGGCGCCAGGATGCGGGCGCTTGTAAAAGCGGATGTATTGCTTCGACCCCATAATCCGGATCGAGTCATTCAGGGCGTCGATTGCGCGACGCCAATTGTCGTCATCGATATCTAGACGGCGCAGGCCGAAGACACTTGCACGATTGATCTGGCCCTGCTTGTCGACCTGGAAGGCATGATCGACCAGGGCACGGACCTTGTCATTCGCCCCCTCCGACCATTCCGATATGCACTCATCAAAAAGCGCTTTCGCGACCTGCAGTTCTGGGCCAAAGGTCAGGAAATCGGCAACCTGGACAACCACCTTCAGGCAGTTGTCATAGCTGGTCAGGGTCATGTTGCCCTTCGCGCCCCCCTTCTTCGCACCGTACTTCTCGGCCAAAATGTCGAGAAACGTCGCGACGTCGTCATTGGTGTGGCCTTTAAACCGCGCGATCTGGGCATTCAGATCCTTGGCATGACGCAGAATCTCGCGAACCGTCTGATCCTCCAGCGCTTCATGCGGTTTGACCATGCTGCGCGGCACATAGCGGCCCTTGCCATCCATCACATAGTCAACAGGCGGGCCCGCAACGGGCGGTGTTGTTGTTGCATCAGTCATTTACAAACACTCCTCTTGGGTTGAGAGATAAGGGTGCGGATCCAGCGCAGTTGCTGGCGAACCGCCCAGACGATTGGAAAACGGCGCTTTCTCATTCCGCCGCCTCCGCCAATTTGCGGGGCTGGGAGAGGCGCTGCGCGGCAAGTTCCAACTCCTCTAGCACCGCGAAGGGCCGCTCATCAGCGGTTGCCGCGATGATGGCAAAGACATTGTCAATCCGGTGGCGCAGCACGTCCTCTGTGTTGGCAAAGCGATTCAGAACCAGCCGGGACGCCCGCTGAAGGCGCGCGAAATCGAGTATCTGCGGCGCCAGCAAATCCCGAAGATCCTGAACCGTGTTCTGTAGCCTCGGGTCCTCGGCCATGCGGCTGTCGATGGAGGACAGCGCTGAGACGATCGTCGTGTGGTCGCGATCGCCAAATTCCCGGCCGATCACAGTCGTGGTGAAGTGCGTCAGATGCCGGACCAGCCAGATCGCGACGTGACGCGGAACAACGACAGCGCCATCGCGACGCGCACTGTCGATATCTGTGACCGAAGTGCCGAATTGCTGGGCGACCGTTTCTTTGATCAACCGGATCGGGGTGACGGTGGTCATGCTGCATCCCCCCCATCTTTCGGCTTCCAGGGCATCGAACGCAGGCTCTGCAGAACCAGATTGTCACTCTTGGCGCGGAAGCCCTTGTCGCCAAATTTAGGACGCTGCGGCAATTTCACGATTTCCGCAGAGGGCTTGTTGCCGAGCGAGTCAACATCCTCGGCGTCGAACAACAGGCCGTTCATCTGGCTCTGGAAATACGCGGTGGTCAGATTGTTTCCATCCGCCATCTCGCGAAGCGAATGCACACGCGCACGGATCCGATCTGCTATGACTTTCGGGTTGCTCGGCATGCCTCAGCCCTCCCGACGATCATTTGGGTGCAGGTCGGCCCAGACGTGACGGATCAGTTCCGGCGTAATCTTCAGCTCTTCCTCGCTGCCCTGCTGCGCAAGAGAAAGTTGCGTCATCACCATATGGATATTCCGCAATGCGCCCGGCTTTGCAGCAATACGCTTCAACTCGTCGCGTGCGCTCTCATCGGTGACATTCCAGGCAGCGATCAGTGCGCAGGCGTCCCCCTTCTTCAGGGCGGTGCGGGTTCGCCGCATCCCCATTCGAGAGCGGATCTGTGCTGTTGAATTGTCGCGCTTGCCGTCGATCGTGACCGCCAGCTTTTCGTTGCCGAGAAGCGCGATCCCAACGCCATATTTGTCATGCAGCGACCGAAGTTGATCCAATGCTGCGACATCCAGATGCTGCGCTTCATCAACGATAATCAGCGTCCCGCTGTCGCGCAGCGACCGCCCGATGGTGCGGGGCAGCTTGGCCTGGCACTTTTCATCAAGCCCCATCTCAAATGCGATCTCGGACAGCATCATTCCGGCACCGCGCGTCAGCGGCTCCATCGTGACCAGCAGTACATTGGGATGCTGGCCCTGATAATGCTTCGCCGCGCGGGTTTTTCCGATCCCCGGCACACCGACCAGAGTCGTGATCGCCGGGGTGAACTGCGCATAGCTGAGGGATAACTCCACGTCGCGCGCAGTCGGTGTCTGGACAAAGTCGGGGGCATTCGGGAGAGACCGCGCAGACCGCATCCGGGCGGGCGCATCGGCGTGCCATTTCGCCAGGGTTGAGGCGACCTTCTGGACATTACCCTGATAAGTGCCCTTCGGGTAGGTGCTGGCAAAACTCGACAGGCTCGATCCGTTGATCCCGACTTCACGTCCAAGCGATTCCCACGTTACGCCACGTCGTGTGCGTTCCGACTGCAGATAATCGAGCAGACGAGTAACATCCTCATCGGTGAAGGTTCCGTCTGTTGTGGTAATGATCGCGTTCATGTAACCTAATCTCCTTCGTGTTGGGCGGGACGGCACCTGGCGTTGCAGCGCCGCCGTCTCGCCTGTTTCAATCAAGCCGGTCGGATACCAGCTTCAATCCGCGAGCAAGACGCTCACGGAAATCGATCAGTTCCTCCGAATCCTCCGGTTGCGCCTGCGGGACCGGCATAGCCCGGCCACCGCCACCGGCGACTAGACGCACGGCTGCAGGGGCTGGTGTTTCAGGGGCTGTCGCAGGCTTTGGCATGGCCGCTGCGATGTCTGCGATTGACATCGTAACCTCGTGCTTCGCCGCAAGTTTGACGGCCTTCATGTATTCGCGCCGCTTGCGGCTGTGTTCGCGCGCAGCGTCCAGCGAGTTGAAGGCACCAACCTCCAGGCATTCGGCGAAGCCAATCTTGACGCCATCCTGGCGATAAACATGGACGCCTGCTGTGATGTCTTCAGGGTCAAATCGCACTGTGAGCCGCTGGCCGATATGGCCGGTCAGGCATTCTGACCAGAACCGACTGTCCATCAGATGCAGAGATCCGTCTGGCGCGCGGGCGGTGACCTGCTCGGCAGCCAGCATCGCCATGCAAAGCTGTTCGCCAGACGCGCGCCGGATCGGTGATTGCGCATAGGAGTCCGCAAAGACCTGGTCGAAGGACCGGCCTTTGCACACCTTCGTCCGGCGTCCTGTGCGGGCATTGGCTTCGATGATGTACTCATCCAGCACAGCAAGAAACACGTCGAGCGGTGCTGCGCTGTTACCGTAGTTTGACGGCTTGGCATCCGGGCGATTGCCGGTATAGGCACCGGCAAGGCGCGGATCCTTCGCCATATCGCCCGCCCAATCCCGAAACGCGCGCTCAATCGGTTTAGACTGGCCGTGATAGGGCGTTGTCCAGTGGACCTGCACGCCGAGCTGGGTTAAGACGCCGAGCGGCTCATCATCTTTGACCTTGAACCGGTACCTGGTCGGCGCGCCGCCCGTGATCAGCTTCGACGCAAATTCCCGACCATTGTCCAGATAGGTGTGGTCGGGGATTCCAAAGTCCCTGAAGACATCATAGAAGGCCAGCCGAACGCCCGTTGATGTCAATGATTTATCGACGCGCCAGCCGATGATCTTGTTTGAGTACAGATCCTGGACGGTGACGACTTGTGGCCGCGTGATCTCGCCATCGGGCCAGCGCACCATGACATCGCATTTATGACCATCGGCATTGACCGCTTCCAACGCGTGATAGATTGATCGATCCCGCTCCTGATACGGATAAAGCCGCTCAAGGGCCTCTGTGCCTTCGCGCATGACCACCTGAATGGCCTTCGGTACGTCACTTTCGATGCGTCGTGCCAGCGTTTTGAGCGCAGGCAGTCCGTCCTGACCATATTTTCCTTTCAGGCGGCGATAACAGGCCTCTGCTGTCGGCTGTTCGGGCCGCAGATAATCGGCCTTGAACTCTTCCCAGACGTCCGCTGGCAGGTCGATGGCACGCCCGCCGCCACGATGCTGCGGCAACAGGAACGGCAACCAGTCGCCGCGCGGCACCGCCTCGACCAGCTTGAACCAGTCATAGATGGATCGGGTTGAAACGGCCTCAGTCTGCGCGATGGTCGCCACGGCGACATTCTTTGGCTGACCAGCCCTGACCAGGGCCTCAACCGCGTTCAGGACGTTCAGGCGGGCCGTCGCCTTCGCTTTCTTATGGTCTGGCTGCGAGTCGTAGACGGTCCAGCGCTCGGCTGTGCCACGTGCCGCTGGTTTCGCTGCCACCGCCTTCTTGGCAGCAAGATCTTTGGCGACCAGGGCATGCTGCGCGCGTGTCGGCAACAGGCTGTAATGGAATTCCAGCCCGCCGCCGCGACCGTCACGCTGTTTTGCAAGCGGCAACCCCAATTCACTGAGGCGTCGATCCCAGCCTTCAGACGCGGCCCTCTTGTTGATACCCCGTTGCGAGGCGGGCATATCCGGCAGTTGGAGATCCGCAAGCTCGGATGACGTCAACCATTCCTTCATGATTTCCGCCCTCGCTGCAGATCATTGATTTTTGATTGGATGTCCTGAAGCTGCTGCTGCAGGCCTTCGGCGGTGTCGCGGGCTTCCAACTCGTCGATGGCGTATTGATAGCGCTTCGGTACCAAGGCCAGCCCGACCTCATCGGCGACCATGGTCAGCACGCGATGATCATTCGTGGCTATGATCAGCGCCAGCATTCGGGAAACGGTGATTTCATGCTCTTCGGACGAAACCGCTGCATATTTGTCCAGCACCGCCTTGGATACTGGCGTGTCCAGCCACTCGCCCATTGCCACGGCGACAGCGGCCCGGTTCAATACGTCACCGGTCGATGTTTGCGCCTCGCGCAATGTCTCGGAGATGCCCCGGCTGATGCGCGATCGCAGGGTTGCGCCACGCACGCGATCGGGCTCAAACCGCTGCACCGATTCAGGCGACCGGTAGACATCAAAAAGGGGCAGAGTGGTTGGGGCCTTTGGCTTTTTGCGCGGCGGCATCAATTGCCCTCCTCAATTTTAGCCAGGAAAGCATCTCTCGTCGCCTTTGATGCTCGGTTCCACAAATCCAGCAGACGCTGCAGGTCGCCATCGGCTTTGGATTTATCCTTGGGTTGGGGCGTGCCGCTCAATTCCCGTTGGGCTGCAGCAACCGATTGGGCCGGTCGGTCGGGGCGCGTCAGCACCCGCACAAAATTGGCCTGGATGGGCGGGCTGAATTTGGACAGAGCCTCCAGTTCCTTTTGGCTCCTGGCGAGTGCGGTTCCCCGCATCGCCGCAACCGTTTCCGGGGCCAGACGCGACCCGATCCGCGCACGCTTTTCGATGGTCGATGCCGCCCAGCCGGTACGTTTTGCGGCCTCCTCGGACCAAACCGTACCGGATACGGTTTGAAATTCATCACTGCGGCGATCTCCGCCCTTGCCCTTCGACAACAGGGCCTGAAGCCGCGCGGCAAACAGGGTCTGGTCCAACGGGCTCAGATCCTGGCGCGTGATATTTTCCAGCAGTTCATCCAGCGTCAGGTCATCAACCGCGCCAGTTCGTACGAATGCGGGGATGTTCGGGATGCCCAAGTTCTTGAATGCGGTCAGACGGTGCAGGCCTGTGACCAGTTGATATCGGTCACCACCGATTTTGGCGACCTCGATAGGCGACCGCAGGCCGCGCTCGGCGATGTCAACTTCCAGTCCAGAAACTGTATTCGCATCTGCAGGGCGGACACGACCCTCACAATCGATCAAATTCACGTCTATTTCGATTACACTGATATTGTGCATGTCTACGCCGCCTTGCTTTTTTGACATTCCACCGAGGCGGCGCTGCCGTTATAGTACGCGGTAGGTATTGGGGAGAGACGCTCTCCGCTGGGCAGATAGCGGTTTGGCCAGATCAGACTGGGCTTAACATTCAGGGTCTTGGCGATGGCGGCTTCAGCTTTGCGGTGCGGTCTGATCAGAGCCTGTCGGCACGCGCCTGCGCTTAAACCGTAACAGCGATCAATAGCGCTGAGACTAAAGATGGGAGATTTTAGACCAGCCAACGCTTGGCGGATTTTATTAGGAGACCAGTTTCTCATTCTACTCCTCGACCGCCTGCCTGGGCGGTTTATTCGATGAGAGGTTTACACGTTGCGTGTAAGATAGATCGTTTTTTATGGACATGACAACCATAAAAAAGGTGTTCCAGGTTAGTTTTGTACTTTTTTGCGGGTGGTGCTTGTTTAAATGAAAGAAAATCAAATGGATAAAGGGAACTTGGAACCAAATATCAAACATGGAACGTCAGTTCCAGGTTGGACACCGGAACTTGGAACAAGGATTTCATCCACTATTAACGAAATAGGGTCCATTAAAGCGGTTTCTGATTTATTAGAGGTCAAAGCTGAGCAAGTCTCTAAGTGGCGCGATGGACGCGCACGCATGCCGCTGCATGCGGCGGCCACAATGTGCCATACAGCGGGCTGCAGCCTGGACTGGCTGGTAACGGGCATAGAGACTGGGAAACAGGCACAGCCTGTGAATCTGGATGAGATGCAAAACGTCATTGAGATCGTCCTGACGGAATTACAATTGATGGACAAACGGCTGATGCCGCCAGAACTCGCCAGGCTCTGCACGGTTGTCTACGAATTGGTACTCACGTCGCGAGCTGAAGGCGGTGATCGCGCTCGAATCGCCCGCCAGGCCCTGAAGCTGGTCGGGAATGGCACTTGATAAATTCTATAAAAATTGAGATTGTTTTTTGGGCAATCGTTAGGGATGTATTCGGTGGGAGATTAGGTTTATGCCGCGTTCCGATTTACATAATGAAATCAAAACGATCCTTGGACATGGTCAACCTCTCGAACGATTGACAAAAATAAACGTCATTCGGGATACTGCACGTATTGAAGGTATTGAGGTGATCCTGAAAAGCTACATGCTCGATCAATACAGGACCGATAGGCTTGACGATTTGACCGATGATCAGCTTTCGCGCGTGTTTTCGTATGTCGTGACCGCCTGCAACATGCTCAGAACCGTCCAGGGTGTAGGATGATCTGTGATATCGACCCAAGTCACTTGCCGCTGGAAGGCCTTTGCCTGCAGGCGATGCAGTGGCACGCCTCGGTCGATGGTCAGTTGGATCGCACGCAGACCGACCAGCTGACGACCATCATAAACCATTCTCATCTTTCAGTTATTCGCCACGATGCATCAGCGCCGGTGCTTTTTTATGTCGGGCTGCAGAGCCCGGCCGCCCAGGTTTATGGCGCTGATTGGGCTTCATCGGCATTAGGCCAGGTTGGTATCCCCGATACAGAAGCTGAACGGACCTACAATGCCGCCTATTTCGATGTCGCGACATCACGTCAGATCCGAACGCATATCTGCAAGGGCACGTTTCAAAGCGACAATGGCGCGACAGATTTGTTCTATTTCAGAACCTTATTGCCAGTCGAGACGCGGAATTCTAGGCTAATTCTCTGCGTTGCTGACTTAATTCAATCCAGTAATTAAAGTCTGCTCTGGTCAACCAGACCAGCCAATCCTTTTCAGATATGCCCTCCGGTTCGCGGAAATATTGCGTGCCATAGGGCTGGCAATGCCAATAACCGATTTTCTGTGCATAGCCTCTCAGCACTTTGCTGTCAGATATGAAACCCCAGACAAAGTCGGGGTCCCAACGCAGATAAGCGATCAAGAGCGCCAGGCGCGACAACCTGGTTGCCAGACCATTGCCGCGCCACTGCGGTGCAATCCACAGGTCCCCATGATAGACAATGTTCCCGCTTATCAGCTCGGCTCCAGGCGCATGCCCAGCGATTTGATCCGCGTCATGACCGCAATAGAGCCGGCGATACTGCAGATCCAGGTGTCTCGCCAACGGGATCGTGATGCGCTCGCGCCGCATCGCTTCGACCGCAACGGTTTCTCCCTCAGCCACCGCCTCCAACCAGAATAAGTCGCTTGGATCTGCATCGATGAACCGGGAGTTTAGCGGCGGTGACGTCCCACCCTGGCCTGCCAGGGCTTGGTGTGCACGCTCAAACCCCTCCAGGTCATCATGTTGCCGGATGGTGAGCCCAGCGCTATCCAGCGCCTTCTCTAGCGCCACGACCAATCGCGCGGCAACAAGGTCGTTTCGCATATCGTGTACTTCTCCCCTAATTGCATTCAATTTGGGTGTATACCGATATCCTTAGCGCTTTCATAGAGTCCGCTCAGAGCTTTCTAAGTGGCCACCTTTGAAATATGCTCTACTGCAGAAACTAATGACTATTTGGGGATACTATGCCCTACTGCAGAAACACACCGACGATCGCCAAATTTTTGGGGGCCCACCGTGCATGCCGCAGAAATCCCGATATATCCCGCCTCGTCCCGCCATATCCCGGTTCCCATGCCCCACTGCAGAACCTTCTGTCCCCTTACAGGGGGGAGGTTGGGAGGGGGGTGATCTCTCCTCCGCAATCCAGTCTGATACAGGCAAAGGCCTTGCGGCCTTGTCACCCCCACCCCGACCCTCCCCCCTCAAGGGGGAGGGAAAGACAGAGCCATCCTCCCCCCTCAAGGGGGAGGGAAAACAGAGGCATCCTCCCTCCTCAAAAGAGACGGGGCATGAGCAATGGTTGCCAATTTCATGGATCCCTGACGTCAGGCGGTCGCTTCATGGCTAAACCGCAGAAAAGATTCGTCTGTCAGGAATGCGGGGCGGTGACACCGCGCTGGGCAGGCAAGTGCGATGCCTGTGAGGCGTGGAATTCCATTGTAGAGGAAACCGTTGAGGCGACCCCGATTGGCGGGGGCAAGCGATCCGGGTCCGGGGGGTCGGGTAAGGCCCTGGATTTCGTTGGCTTGAAAGGCGACAGCGAACAACGACCCCGCCTGAAATCCGGTATTGATGAACTAGATCGCGTTCTGGGGGGCGGGCTGGTTGATGGGTCCGCAACCTTGATTGGCGGAGATCCGGGCATTGGGAAATCCACCTTACTGCTGCAGGCCGCCGCAGCGTTAAGCGCCCATGCCAGCGTCGCCTATATCTCTGGCGAGGAAGCGATTGAACAGATCCGCATGCGCGCCCAGCGGCTGAATGTGTCTGACACAAAGGTGGAACTGGCAGCGGCGACCTCTGTGCGCGATATCCTGGCCTCCCTGGATCGACCCGACGGGGCGCGGGTGGCAGTCATTGATTCCATTCAGACCATGTATGTCGACCTGCTGGATTCCGCACCCGGCACGGTTGGTCAGGTTCGCGCCAGCGCCCAGGAATTGATCCGCGTGGCAAAGCGTCGTGGCACGGCAATCCTGTTGGTGGGCCATGTGACCAAAGAAGGGGCAATCGCCGGGCCTCGCGTGCTGGAACATATGGTCGATACGGTCCTGTATTTTGAAGGGGAGCGCGGCCATCCCTTCCGCATTCTGCGCGGGGTTAAGAATCGCTTTGGCCCAACAGACGAAATCGGCGTCTTTGATATGACAGAACGCGGGTTGGAAGAGGTTAAGAACCCCTCTGCCCTGTTTCTGGCGGATCGACAGGATGGCGTTGCGGGGGCAGCCGTCTTTGCGGGGATAGAGGGATCGCGCCCGATGCTGGTGGAAATCCAGGCTCTGGTGGCTCCATCTGCCTTGGGAACCCCACGCCGCGCCGTCGTTGGATGGGACAGCAACCGCCTGGCGATGCTGTTGGCTGTGTTAGAAGCGCGCGGGGGGCTGGATTTATCTGGTCGAGATGTCTATTTGAACGTCGCAGGCGGCCTGCGAATCGGCGAACCTGCTGCAGACTTGGCCGTGGCGGCGGCGATTGTGTCCTCGCTGACCGGAATTCCAGTGCCGATGCGCACGGTCGTTTTTGGCGAAGTCGGCCTGTCTGGTGAGGTTCGCGCGGTCGGTCGACCGGATGCGCGCCTTAAAGAGGCCGGAAAACTGGGCTTTACCCGCGCCATCGCGCCGAAAGGCCGGGCTGCGAAAGAAAGTAAGGCGGATGATATTGCGATCAACGCGATCAGTGATGTGTCGCAATTGATCCGTGATTTGGAATCGTCCAGCGATGGGCCAATTCGTATTCTGGACGCGGACGCCAGGCGGTAGTACCAAACGGTGTTTGTTTAACTGGGTACCTGAAACTTTTTTCCCATCCGTCTTTCATGCTTTGAAAGACGGGACTGGGCGGAGGTCTTGAATGGACAGCCTTCCCTTCACCACGACCGATATGGTGGTTCTGGGCAGCATCGCGCTGTTTGGTTTGCTGGCGGCCTATTGGGGGTTCGTTGGATTGGTCACCGGCATTGGGGCCTGGGTCGGGGCCCTGACGGTCACGGTGCTGGGCTATCCCCATGCACAGGCCTTCGCGCGGGAACAGATTTCTCAGGAATTATTCGCCGATATTGCAGCCGGTGCGGCGCTTTTTGCCGGGTCGCTGGTGATCCTGATGATCTTAAGCTCCATCCTGTCCCATGTGGCAAAAGAAAGCCCGTTGGGATCAATCAATCGCGCCTTGGGATTTGTCGCGGGGCTTGGGGTCGGGTATGTATTGGCGTGCATCATCCTGCTGGGAGCCGTCCTGATTTTTAACGAATCCTCAATCCCGCAAAGCGTAAGAGACAGCCGATCCTATACCCTGGTTCGGGTCGGCGGTGTTACGATCCTGGAATCGCTGCCAAAAGACGTTGGCGGCTATATTCTGGAAAAGCTGGAAAAAGGTCGCCAGACAGTAAACACAGTGGAAGATGTCCAACGCGTCATGCAGCCGCCCGTCGATAGCGGCAAAAAAGCGGGGGAGGCTGGTTATTCCTCATCCCAGAATGACAGTCTGCAAAATGTAATCGACAGCTCGGCCAACCAATAGGACCTGACACGATGACCCTAGACGTCAGTACGAACCCTTTCGACGATGACAAGTTCCATGAGGAATGTGCCGTCTTTGGTATCTTCGGCACCGAAGATGCCTCAAAACACACAGCGCTGGGCCTGCATGCCCTGCAGCATCGCGGACAGGAGGCGACGGGCATTGTCTCCTTTGACGGCAAAGAATTTCATGCCCACCGGGAAACCGGTCAGGTCGGTGATGTCTTTGATAAAAATCGGGGCATTGTTGAAAAGCTGAAAGGCTTTGCCGCCATCGGACATAACCGATACTCCACCACCGGCGGCGATATGGTGCGCAACATCCAGCCCCTGTTTGCGGATTTTGAATTCGGGGGCCTGGCCGTTGCCCATAATGGCAACCTGACCAACGCGCTGCGGCTGCGTAAGGAATTGGTGAAACACGGCGCAATTTTCCAATCAACGACGGATACGGAAACCCTGATCCATTTGATGGCCCATGCCCAGGGCAACCTGACCGAACGTCTGGTCGCCGCCCTGCGTCGCGTTGAAGGGGCCTATTCCCTGGTCTGCATGAGCCGTAAAAAGCTGATCGGCGTGCGCGATCCAATGGGCGTGCGCCCGCTGGTTCTGGGGAAATTAAGCGAGCCATCCAAAGACTCAACGGCCTATATTCTGGCGTCTGAAACCTGTGGCCTGGACATTATGGGGGCGGAAAAAGTCCGCGATGTCCTGCCCGGCGAATTGATCGTCATTGACGAAAAGGGCGTCCACAGCCAATTCCCCTTCCCTAAAATGGCGGAACGGTTCTGTGTATTTGAATATATCTATTTCTCACGCCCTGACAGCATTGTGGAAGGCCATTCAGTCTATACCGCGCGCAAGGCGATTGGCCGTGAACTGGCCCGGGAACATCCAGTCGAAGCGGATGTGATCGTCCCGATCCCGGATTCCGGGGTGCCCAGCGCCATCGGATATGCGGAAGAAAGCGGCGTCCCGTTCGAGTACGGCATCATTCGCAATCACTATGTCGGGCGCACCTTTATTGAGCCGACCGATGAAATCCGGCATTTGGGCGTGAAGCTGAAACACAATGCCAATCGCGCGGTGATTGAAGGCAAGCGGGTCGTGCTGATCGATGATTCCATCGTGCGCGGCACCACATCGCGCAAGATTGTCGAAATGATCCGTGCCGCCGGGGCAACGGCGGTTCATATGTGCATCGCCAGCCCGCCAACCACATACAGCTGTTACTATGGGGTCGACACGCCGGAGCGCAGCCAGTTGATGGCAGCCCGCATGAGCCATGAAGAAATGCGCCAGGCCATTGGCTGTGACACACTGACCTTTATCACCATGGATGGCCTGTATCGCGCAATGGGCCATACGGGTCGCGACCCGGCAAAGCCGGCCTATTGCGACGCCTGCTTTTCTGGTGATTACCCGATCCGCCTGACGGATTTCGGTGACAGCGGGGGTCAGCCAGCGCAGCTCTCGTTGTTGAGAGAACAGAAAGCAGGATAGTTTACATGACAAAACGCCTTGAAGGACGTCTCGCCCTCATCACCGGGGCCAGCCGAGGGCTGGGTGCTGCGGTGGCCAAGCGATTTGCTGCGGAAGGGGCGCATGTCATTCTGACCGCCCGCACGGTCGGAGGCCTGGAAGAAATTGATGACGAAATCCGCAAGGCCGGCGGAAAAGCCACTCTGGCGCCGATGGATCTATTTGAGCCAGACAATATCGACCGAATGGCAGCTTCCATTCATGAGCGGTTCGGCAAGTTGGATATCCTGGTCAGTGCGGCGGCGCAATTGGGTGTCCTGACCCCCACCCACCATCTGGACCAGAAGACCTGGGATCGCACGCTGCACCTGAACCTGACGGTCAATCAGCGGCTGATCCGCGCCTATGACCCATTGCTGCGCCTGTCCCCATCGGGTCGCGCAATATTTGTCACCTGTCAGGTCGCCAGCCAGCCCAAAGCGTTCTGGAGTGTCTATGCAGCCAGCAAGGCAGGCCTGGAAAGCCTGGTGAAATGTTATCAGTTGGAGGTTCAGAAGACCGCGCTTGGCATTCATCTGATTGACCCGGGTCCGCTGACAACCAACCTAAGGGCGGAAGCCTATCCGGGTGAGGAAAAAGGGACCCATCCTTATCCTGATGATCCCGCTATCACTGATCTTTTCGTGGATCACGCGGCAGCGCCAAGCCTGCAATAGTTCCGTTATGTTTCTGGCAGGATGCGTCCGTCTTCCATTGTGATGATGCGGTCTGCCATGTCCATAATACGGGGATCGTGGGTCACCATCAGGGTGGTTGTACCCCGTTTTTTTCCCAATCGTTTCAGCAGCGCGACAACCTCATAGCCACTGTCTTTATCCAGGGCGGCCGTTGGTTCATCCGCCAGAATCACATCAGGATTGCCAACCAGCGCACGGGCAACCGCCACGCGTTGTTTTTGTCCCCCGGACAGATTGCCCGGCAAATAATCCATCCGATCCTGCAGCCCCATCAAGATAAGGCAGCGGCTGGCTGCCGACCTCCAATCGCGCATTGCGATCGGACCATGTACTTCCAATCCCATGCGGACATTCTGCATGGCCGTCAGACTTTCATGCAGGTTATGTGCTTGAAAGATAAAGCCCAACCGTTTTCGGGACTGAATCATTAGCGCTTCATCCGCGCCTTGCAATTCATGCCCCATCAGCAGGGCGCTGCCGTCCTGAATTACACGCAGACACCCGATCAGGGTCAGCAAAGTGGTTTTCCCGGAGCCCGACGCCCCCATCAGGATAACCAACTGGCCTGTTTCAATAGTCAGGTCGATATTAAACAGAACCTGCTTACGGGCCTCTCCCTCCCCGAACCAATGGTTTAACCCCTTGATCTGAATGGATGGATACGTCTGCGCCATAGGCCCCCCTAAAACAAATCGGCCGGATCGGCGCGCACTAGACGCCTGGTCGCGATAGCGCCTGATATCGTACACATAGCGATGGTCCCGATCAGGATATAGATCGGTCGGGCCGCGGTCATATAGATTGGCAACCCCGTACCGATCTCCACCAGTTTGTACAATCCCATGGAAATCAATACGCTGGGAACAAAGCCAAACAAGGCCAGAATCAGTGCTTCTTCAAACACAATACCGATAAAGAACCAAGGACCATATCCGATCGCCTTAAAGGTTGCATATTCCCTCAAGTGATCGGCGACATCACTGGACAAAACCTGATAGACAATGATCACACCGACCAATGTTCCAATGATGATGCCGAACCCAAACACAACGCCAACCGGTTTCTGGGTGGTTTGAAAATTCTGATCTTTCTGAACCGCCTGTGCAATTGTCCGGACCTGTGTGTCCGATGCAGGCAGCACCGCCCTCAATTTCGGCAGGATATCAGCAATCACCACGCCAGAGTCCACCCGCACCAGTATAAAGTTTGGTGCCCCGGCAACACGCTGTGGAAATAGTTTCAAGAATGTCTGATCAGAGACAATAAGATGTCCATCCGCCCCGAATCCACCCCCAATGCCAAAAGTGCCATAAACTGTGATGCGGCGGCCTTTTGTTTCGAACTCATAGGGGTGTCCACTATCAATGCGGTCAAACAGATCAGCCGGCAGAACATTGCGGGTCTTGTGATCAATCAAGGCTGTATCCGAAAGCATCAGATCCGCCTGCCGCTTGTTGATATCATCAGATCGAAATACGTTCGCTGTTGGATCAATGCCAAAAACGTTTAAGGCGCGCTCTGTTCCATCGGGTTGTTTCCAATCGATCTTGCCAAGTAAAAGGGCTGTTGCCTGCGCAACTCCTGGCACGCCAAGGGCCTGATACATCCGCTGTCTGGGGACCGGGCTGCCGTCAGTCAGAGTATTTGTGTCCGACGCGCTTATCAGCAGATCTGCATCCATTTCCGTATAGGGCATCCGAATGCTTTCCAACAGCGCTCCAAAGAAGCCGATTTGCATAAAAACCAGAACATTGGCAAAGGCGACACCGGCAAGTGCGGCAGCAAAGCGCGCCCGATTATGGCGCAATTGCAACCAGCCAATTGGCAATCGTCCGAACAACGCCGTCAGCAGCGCGGTCACGGTCTTACCGCGCCGGCCGTGACCGCAATTCGCGCGGTAACCTGCAGATTTGTATAGCGCTGGGCGATAACCGACGCGTCCGGTGACAGTTTAACCGTCACCGTCACCACCCGGGCATCCGTATTTGCGGCCGGGTCACTATCGGTAACGGTTTGCGGCTTCACCTGATATCCAATTTTCTCGACGATCCCCTCCAGGGGATTGGGCAAAGCATCCGACTCAATTGTGACCGAAGCCCCCACCGCCACAGCGGCAATCATGGATTGATAGACCTCAACCTCTGCTGTCATTTGGTCAATATTACCCAGTTTCAGCAATCCTTTGGATCCGGGCCTTTCACCCACTCTGACATCCAGACTAAGAATTGTGCCCGATGAGGGGGCCCAGACGTAGGCATCGTCCAATTGCGCCTCCGAACGGCGCAATTCAGCTTGTGCTGCGGCCAGTTCCCGAGTCGCGACCACCACATCTTTCTGCATCTGTAATTCGGTGAAATCGTACCTGGATAATTTGGCTCGGGCGCTTTCCACATCCTGAACCGATTGTTCATAGGCCGTACGCTTGGCTTCAAAAACAGCCGCGGTTGCATATCCCTTTTCTTTCAGATCCCGGAACCGCTCAAAATCACTTTTCGCTGTGCTGACGGCGGCCTCTGCACGCGATAGGGCAGCCTTGGCTTCAGCCCGATTTGCCATAACGGTATCACGTATTTCCGCCAAATTCGCTTGACGGGTTTCAACTGTCGCCACGGCCGCATCGACCGCCGCCTTTAACTTCTTTTCCGTGTCCAACGTGGCCAACAGGGTTCCTGCGGTCACGCGCTCCCCCTCTATCACATGCAATTGTGCAACACGCGCATCCCCGGCCTGAGAAGGCATGGCGACAATTGTGACATCGCCATCCGGAATCAATTTCCCCAGACCGACAATCGTATCCGGCAGCGTGTCCTTCGATGGAGATTCTGGCGGTCGATCCACAGGCAGAGCAATGGGATGGGATGTACCCGCCCCCGGCTCAAGGCCTGTAATCTGCATGAATTTCTGCAATCCGGGTGGCTGGAAATACAGGCCAATAAACCCACCAATACCAATCAACAGAACGACCAGCGGGATAAACCTTAATTTTTTCAAGCCTGACAGGAAGGTCCTTCTGCGCGGTTTCTCGTGATCTTGCGCTGCACGGTCCACAGCAAGCAATGGCAGATCACCACTGTCCTTTTGGGACAATACCGCCGTCTTGTCTGGCCCACCGGGGGTATTTGGATTCGATCCGCGCTCTTTCATGCCCCCAATCCCAACCCTTCAGGTCCAATCACAAACTGATATTCCTAAAATACAAACATAAACACCATAGCGTCGAATGCGGACATTAATACGACGGTTTCAGGGACATAATATCAAAGAACTCCTTAATGAAGCATCATGCAGACTGCAGGCGATCCACCTATAAACAACGCCCCAAAAATCCAATCTGTACCCCGGCCTCGCACCTTTGAGCGCGACATCTAAGCGTCAACGCACCCAGGCCCAATCACCAATTACGGACGCTATTCAAATTTCATTCCATTCATATTGACTGACCAGTCAGTCATAGCATAGACTCTTCGCACTTTTCAAGTTCAGAGACAGGATCAAAGGGAGGAGTCAGGTTCCCTCGATGAAATGGAGGTTTTCTTGAACGGCGCGTCCCCTAAAGCCAGCCAAAAAAGACAGCGCATGACGACAGATCAACGCCGTGAAGCCATTTTAAAGGCTGGACTGGATATCTTTGCCGCAGAGGGATTTAATGCTGCAAAACTGGATACTGTGGCGCAGAGGGCTGGTGTAGCAAAAGGAACCATCTATGTGCACTTCAAAGATAAACAGGACCTGTTTGAACAAATCATTCTAGAGGCTGTTTCACCTATCATCACCAGAATAGAATCAATCACAGACCTGCCGGAGGTTCCAACCGCTGTCCTGCTCGCAACGGTGTATCAAGACTTCCAGACCGATATTCTGGAAACTGAAAAGAAACACATCATATGTCTCGTGCTGAAAGAGGGGGCTAATTTCCCCGCCATAGCAACCTTCTACCACCGGGAAGTGATCACCAAAGTCACAGCCGTTCTAAATACCGTTATAGAACGCGCCTTAAACCGTGGGGAGGCCCTGTCATCGGCAGTTCGGAATTTTCCCCACCTGATCATCGCCCCGTTGATATTGTCCCTGATTTGGGATGATCTTTTTGCAGAGATTGACCCGCTTGACGTGGGTGCCTTGTTGGAAGCCCACCAGAAACTGCTAATGCCAGACTCAGGTTAGAAACCCTTACCGCAGTTTCTTGAGTTCCCATTCGCCGCGACAATATTTGTGGGTCCACTCTCCTTGGGCAGTGTTCTTTTGGAATGTCCCGGTGAATTCAGCATCCGTGGCACCCTGGACACCCGTCAGCTTGATGCCCGCGACCGTGCCGTCTTCTGCGACAGTGCCCGTGAAGTTGCCTCGCCCCAAGGGCAGGCGCAATTCCCCATACAGCTGACCATTCTCGACCTTCACCCGCAATCCCCCGCGCGCGATATAGCAATCTTCTGTGCGGAGCGAGACACTTAACTGGCCAACCCAGGCCCCATCAAATTCTGTCGATGTAGGGGTAAACAGCCGCGTCGCATCACAGGCCGCCAAGCCAATTAGGGCCATGGCAAGTATAATTCGGACCACAAGCTGGCGGATGCTATGGAACTGATGTGAAAGCATTGTTTGCCTGATCCCCTATCGTTTCTGCGGTTGGAAGGGATTCTTGCCCTGGCGCAGATTCAACCGCAACGGCACGCCATCCATTCCAAAATCACTGCGCAATCCATTGGTTAAATACCGGATATACGCTTCCGGCAGGTTTTCCGCCTGGGACGCGAAGATCGCAAAGGTCGGCGGTCGGATTTTCACCTGGGTCATATAGCGGATCTTAATCCGACGCCCTTTTGCCAGGGGTGGCGGATGGGCCGCAACCATGCCTTCCAGCCAGGTATTCAGCTTGGCGGTAGAAATTCGCTTGTTCCAGATTTTGTGGATACGGAATGCTTCGGCCAGCAGCTTGTCCAGATTCCGGCCCTGTAACGCAGAAATCGTTACCACAGAGACGCCCTTCAACTGGGTCAGAGATGTCTGCAACCGGTCTTTCAGCTTCTGTAACTGCTCAAGGCGGTTTTCCACCGCATCCCATTTATTGGCCGCAATGATCAAGGCGCGACCTTCCTCAATCACCTGTCGCGCGATCGTCAGATCCTGCTTTTCCAGCATATCATCGGCATCCAACACCAGCACGACGACCTCTGCGAAATCAATCGTGCGGCGGGTATCGGCGGCGGATAGACGCTCAACCTTTTCAGAGACACGGGCACGCTTACGCAGGCCTGCCGTATCAACCATGCGCAGATGCTTATCCTTCCAGACCCAATCTACGGCAATCGAATCCCGGGTGATCCCGGCTTCCGGACCGGTCAACAGGCGGTCTTCACCCAGATAGCGGTTGATCAGGGTCGATTTTCCCACATTCGGGCGCCCCACAATCGCGATTTGAAGGGGGCGTTCGGGCGAGCCTGCTTCCGGTCGCTCGTCCTCTGCGGTTTCTTCAGCATCGGGGTCCAGATCAACATCCAGGTCCGGCATTTGAAGGCCCGGCAAGGATTTGGCGCGGTCCTTCACATAGGGCTTCAAGGCATCATACAGTTCTGACAACCCCTCGCCATGTTCCGCAGAAAAGGCGATCGGCTCCCCCAGCCCTAATGAGAAGGATTCCATCAGCCCAGACTGCGCGGCGCGGCCCTCGCATTTATTGGCGATCAGGATTATTGGTGTCTTGCCCTTGCGCAACAGATTGGCGAAACGCTCATCCAGCGGGGTTATGCCTGCACGGGCATCCACCATCAGCAAGGCGACATCCGCATCAACAATGGCGCGTTCCGTCTGACGGCGCATGCGCGCTTCCAGGCTGTCGTCGGTTGCGTCCTCAAACCCGGCCGTATCAAAGATACGAAAGCGCAATTCGGCCAGACTGCCATCGCCTTCGCGCCGATCACGGGTGACACCGGGCGTATCGTCTACGATCGCCAGACGCTTCCCAACCAAACGATTAAACAAAGTGGATTTGCCGACATTCGGGCGGCCCACAATGGCGACAATGGCCATGGCCGATGACTTTCTACAGGTTGCAGTTTCGCCGCGACGCCATAATCAGCGCAGCGCGATTAGATTACCAGCATCCGTCTGAACATAGACAATGCCGTTCGCCACAATCGGCGGCACATAAATCGGGTCCCCCAGATCAATCCGACCCAACGGTTTCCCGTCATAGGGAGATACGGACCACAATTCCCCAAGCGAATTACCCAATAGCAGGCGATCAGACACCAGGACCGGTCCCGCCCATGTTATCGGGTCTTCCAAATCTTCTGGATCTTCAAAATTAGGCAAGGGCGTTGCCCAGCGCACCCGACCGCCCTGACGCGTCATGCACAGAATGGTTTGATCCAGGGTGACGACATACAAAAATTCCCCGGCGATCCAGGGTGTTTGCACCCCACCTATGCGGCGATCCCAGATACGCGATCCCGATGCCAAGTCAAAGCCCACCATGCGCCCACCGTGGCTGATCGCATAAACAATGCCGCGATCCACAATCGGGCGGGCACGAATATCCGCCAAGGATGCCAAGGCATCACTGCGCCGCGCGGATACCAGACTGTCGGACCAGTTCGGTCTTCCGGTGGCAAGACGCAGGGAAAACAGTTCCCCGGATGAATAGGGGACGACGGCCGTGCGGTCCGTGATCGCCGCGCTAGCGCCACCTAACAGACCAGCCGTTTCGGCGAAACCTGCATGGAACCAGATCGACTCCCCGGTATCCGCATTATACGCGGTAACACGGTTGTCTATGGAAATCGCCAGAACCTTGCCTTCACCAACAGAAGGGGCCGCCCGGATCGGGCCCGGCGCAGTGGCATCCCAAATCAGTTGCCCGGTCTGCGCATTCAGGGCGAAAACATGCGCATATCCCGTGGTGACAAAGATCATGTGGTCGGCGTAAGAAACACCCCCACCGAACGCATCGCCATCCCGATCCGGCACTTCTGCCTCATACTCCCAGATCGGCTTCCCGGTTTCAGCATCAAACGCCCGAACCTCAAAATCGGCATCCATTGTATAGACCCGGCCTTCTGCGACAATCGGCCCAGACAGCAAGCGGCGGTTTCCATCGGACCCGCTCCCAATATCAACGCGCCACGCAACCTTCAGTTCATCACTGGATTTTAGATGATGCATCGCATGATCAGGATACCCACCGCCTTGAGGCCAGGAATCATTCATGTAAGGGGGCGGCAATTTCACACGCAAGTCCGATAGGCGCGGATCCGGCTCAGCATCAGTGTCTTGTACCATGATGGAGATACGCTTGCCCGGCAGCGGCGGTGCTTCGGAATCCCCGAACCAACTGCATCCGCCCACCGCGAATACCAGCCCAGAAAGGACGATCCATGCGGCCAGACGATGCGCTTTTCTTACTGCTTGCTGTTTCATGCCTACCTAACTTTCACATCATGGACGCAATTGGCCTGTGGAGTCAGCCTCAGGATTTGATAGCCTGAAGAATCTCTGCCGCCTGCCCACGGGCACTGGTCGGCGCGCCGTCATCATCGGCAACCTTCGTCAGATAGTCTTGAGCCAAGGCCATATCACCAGACGTTAACGCCAGAGAGGCACCAACCATGCGCGCCGTATAGCGCCAGGGTTCGCCATCCGCAGCCAAAGGTTCAATCCGCGCCAACAGCTCGTTGGAACTCCCCCCAGCAATCCCGGAATGCATGATCGCCATGACGTCTGCCAGGTCGCGATACAATTGTTCAACGGCACTGTCGCTTGCAATTGCTTCAAAAGCGGTGGCAGCAGCGGCGTGATCCCCCGCTTCGATATGCAAGCCTGCTGCCTGGAACCGCGCGACAAGACCAATGCCCTTTTCGCCCGCCTTGGCAGCAAGATCTTCAAAGGCCTTCAGGGCATCAGCATCACTGCCGGTTCTGGCTGTCTGTTGCGCAGCGCTGTATTGATCGGCCAAGGCCCGCATCTCAGATTTCTGCTGATCCTGATACCAGGTATAGGCGCCCGCCCCCAGAACCAGAACGACACAGACGGCCAAAACATATTTACCGTATTGTTTCCACCAGATCTGTGCCTTGTCCCGACGCAGTTCTTCGTCAATTTCATTAAAAATATCGGCCACGATCTATCCACTTTCCGGTTTGTACATATACATAACGCGCGCGTTGTTGCCCCTATTTAGGCGAGCCGGACGATTTTATCCATGCCCTTTAATAAAAGCGCCCCAAAAACCATCGCTTTATAGGGTGATCCAACCCCAATCGCAATCATTGCGCCCATTTCGTCGCAGGTGGCCCAAAACTTGCTTCACAGAGGTCATGATTAATCGCGCAAATGTATTGGAGTCATGATTGATGATCAGGCCGCCGCTGAAACCCCATCGCAGGTCCGCCCCTTTTGGTATTGCAGCCGCGCTTTTTCTGCCAATGGCCCTTGGTGCCTGCGGGTCCGACCTGCTGACGCCATTTGGTGTTGCGGCGGTTACCACGGCGGTGATCATCAACGAAGACAAGACCCCGTCAGACCTTATCGCCAGTGCGGTCACCGGGCAGGATTGCGATACGATCCGGAAGAGCCGCGACAAAGGCCCCCTGTGCCGGGCGCCCCGGGAAGAAGTCATTGAAGCGCCGGTTTTCTGCTATCGAACGCTTGGCAATGTAAACTGCTTCGCAGAGCCCGACCCCTATGGCTATGACCAGCAAGAGATTAATTAGAGCGACAGGCACCATGGATACGCATGACTCTGATTACCAGCCGTCGCGGGTATAACGACGGATGGGGGCAAATCGTTACCCCGGACCCTGATCCGGGGTCCAGAGCGGCAGGCACCATGGATACGCATGAACTCAAAAAGCATTCGGTATCATTACCCCGTCATCGATTTCTCATTTCTGAAATTTGACACTTCCGTGACCGGTTAAAAATGGGCTAGGCTGAGGGTTCCTTGAGGTTACGGATACGAGGCTGATGACAGAGCTGATCGATTTTTCCGAATACCGGCGGCGCGGCGGCGGGAAACAGCGCACCTATTTCGATCAAGGCGAATTGCGACAATTACTGGCGATGTATTCCGTCCGGGTTTCCACCGGCGAATGGCGCGACTATGCCATCGACTTCAATGGCCCCGTCGCCGTGTTTTCTATTTTTCGTCACACCCATGAAACGCCGCTGTTTGCCGTTGCGAAACGGCGCAATGGAAAACATTTCGAATTCATCGTCCGGTCTGGTCGACAAACCTTGAAACGATGCAGGGAGTTATCCGAAGCCCTAAAAACCTTCGATAAACCCGTGCGGCTGATACAGAATTAAGCTCGATCCGGCATACGGTTCCAGGCATCCAGGGCGGCGATCTTATAGGCTTCGGCCAGGGTCGGATAGTTGAACGTATTTTCGACGAAATATTCCAGGGTCCCTTTCAGGTTCAGCACGGCCTGTCCGATATGGATCAGTTCCGTCGCCCCCTCCCCACAGATATGAACGCCCAGCAGACGATGGGTCTTGAGGGAAAAGATCATCTTCATCATGCCTGCATCCAGCCCCATAATGTGGCCGCGCGATGTCTCCCGGAATCTGGCGATACCGCATTCATAGGGTATTCCCCGTTCCTGCACTTCCTCTTCGGTCATGCCGACGGTTGAGATTTCCGGCACGGCATAAATACCATAGGGAAAATAGTCAGGCGGGTCCTGCATCGGCTTGCCCAACGCATGACAGGCCGCGATTCGCCCCTGCTCCATCGACGTTGAGGCCAGGCTGGGAAAACCGATCACGTCGCCGGCCGCATAGATATGGGCGACCTGCGTCTGGAAGGTTATGGGATCAACTTTCAGGCGTTTGCGACTGTCAGCGGTCAAACCGGCGGCGGCCAAATTCAGGCTGTCGGTCGCCCCTTCCCGTCCGGCGGCGAATAACAGCATGTCGGATTTCACCACCCGACCGCCCTTCAAATGCGCGATGACGCTGGGGCCGGAAACCGCGACCGATTCAATAGAACAGCCCAGCCGCAGAACCATGCCCCGGTCCCGCAATTGGTGGGTAAAATCCTCAATCAACTCACGATCCACAAAATCCAGCATCGTGTCGCGCCCTTCAATCAGCGTGACAGGCACATCCAATGCAGAAAAGATCGTCGCGTATTCGACCCCAATCACACCGGCCCCGATCACCGTCAGGCTGCGCGGCACCCGGTCCACTTCAAGAATCTCATCGCTGTCCAGAACGGAGACACCGTCAAAGGGGATCGTATCCGGGCGAAAGGGGCGCGTGCCAACGGCCAGAAGAAAACGATCCCCAGAGAAAATATGGGTTTCTCCATCTTCGCCCTGAACCTCAATCTTATGGGGCTCAATGAACTTGGCGTGACCGGGAATTGTCGTCACCTTATTGCGGGCAAATTGATGTTCCAGCACTTCAACTTCGTGATCCAGGGTTTTCAGCAAACGATGGCGCAGGTCGGTCGCTGAAATCTCCTCCTTCACGCGATAGGCACGCCCATAGAATCCGCGTTCTCTCCACCCCGACAGATTTAACACCGTCTCCCGCAGGGTTTTAGAAGGAATGGTGCCTGTATGGACCGATACGCCCCCAACCCGTCGGCCCTTTTCCACCACCAGAGCATCCGCCCCGAACTTCGCTGCCTGAATGGCCGCCCGCCGCCCGGCAGGTCCGCTGCCAATGACGATCAGATCATAATGCTGCTTCATTCTGTAAAATCCCCCAAACAGCGTTCCGCACTGCAGCAAATTTGTGGCAGGAAACGCGATGCAGGGCAAGGCTATGTCTGGTCAAGAAGAGACCCGCGCCCACAGCACGTCATCCAACCGATCCGCACCCGCCAACAGCATGACCAATCGGTCAAAACCCAGTGCCATGCCGGCTGCGGGGGGCATGGTGGCGACAGCGGTCAGGAAATCTTCATCGATTGGATAGCGATGACCATAGAGATGCGCCTTCAGGTCCATATCGGCCTGAAATCTTCGTCGCTGTTCATCCGCATTAGTCAATTCGCCAAAGCCATTCGCCAGTTCCACGCCACAGGCATAAAGCTCTACCCGTTCCGCCCAGATTGGATCGTCGGGTTTCGGACGGGCCAGGGCTGCCATGCTGATGGGATAATCGATCAGGAAGCATGGGGCGCCATCCCCCAGATGCGGTTCAATCCGGGCGTCCATCAGGCGGAAGAAGACATCATCGAAACTGTCATCCCCAGCCACCCGAATCCCCAATCGATTGGCGGTTTCGATCAGGGGCGCGACAGGTGGAGATTGTGGGTTTTCTGAGATCGTCGCGGTCAGGTCATGACCACAATATTCCGTAAAGGCCTCCGCCACCGTCAGCCGGAGAAAGGGCCCCATTGGATCACTGTGTCGATTCCCCCGCCGCAGGCCAGAGACATGACAGGCCGTTGCCAGCGCACCAATCAGTGTCTGGGCATCAGACATCAACTCCTCATACCCTGCCTGCGTGCGATACCATTCCAGCATCTTGAATTCCGGGCTGTGGGTGGGGGACCCTTCGGCATTGCGATAGACAGGACAAAGCTGCCAGATCTTCTCCATCCCGCCTGCCAGCAGCTTCTTCATCGCAAATTCCGGGCTGGTATGCAGATAGTATGGCTGGCCTGGATCATCGCTGCCGTAATGGCCTGCGGCCAACAGCCGGGTTTCAAACGCAGCCAGGTGGGGTTCCAGCCCTGGGGAGATTTGTAGGGCGGGTGTTTCCACTTCTACGAATCCCGCCGATTGGAACCAGTCGGCCAGAGCCGATTTCGCCCGCCCGCGCAGCGCCAAATTGTCTCGCCGTTTTGCCAAAGAGGCCGAAGCCCACCACGGATCGGTCATAGGATGCCTTTCAACCGCGCCGTGGTTTTGCCTGGCGCGTCTCTGCGGTTGCTCAGTCCGTCCGCTGGTGATAGACAGGCGCGCGATTCGGGGCGCGTCAGTGCGCTCCATGACAAAGGAAGTGAAATCATGAAAGTCAACGCGATCAACCTTCGGCCGGGTAATGCCTTCCTGCAGGATGGCAAGCTCTTGGTCGTGATTAAGAACGAGATCAACCAGCCGGGCAAGGGCGCATCTGTCGCCCAGATCGAAGCCCGCGACGCGCGCACCGGCACCAAGACCAGCCTGCGGTATCGCACCCAGGAAGCCGTGGAAAGCGCCGACCTGTTCGAAACCGACTATACCTTCCTGTATGACGACGGCGAAAAGCTGCACTTTATGGATGGCGAAACCTTCGAACAAATGGAAGTCGAACACGCTGTGCTGGGCGATCAGGTTCCCTTTTTGCAGGAAAACATGACGGTCCAAATCAAGACCTATGAAGGGGCCCCAATCTCTGCCACGCTGCCGGGCAAGGTCACCCTGGAAGTGGTCGAAGCCGACCCGGTCGTAAAAGGCCAGACACAGTCTTCTTCCTATAAGCCCGCCAAACTGTCGAATGGCGTCAGCACCTTGGTGCCGCCGCATATCGATGCCGGCACACGTATTGTTGTTAACACATTGGACGGTTCTTACGTCGAACGCGCCAAAGACTAAGGATTTGATCTGATATGCTAATTCGCTCTGCGCATTTAAACGTAATGACCAAGGCCGCCGAAAAGGCCGGTCGCATGCTGGTGCGCGATTTCGGAGAGGTGGAGCAATTGCAGGTATCCCGCAAGGGACCGGGCGATTTCGTCTCCACCGCCGATCAAAAAGCAGAGCGGACGATCATTGAGGAACTGACCCGCGCCCGCCCGGAAGCGGGAATCCTGGCGGAAGAATCCGGTGGCAAGATCGGGGATGATCCAACAAAGCGTTTCATAATCGATCCCCTGGATGGCACGACGAATTTTCTGCATGGATTGCCCCATTGGGCGGTTTCCATCGGATACGAAGAAAACGGCGAATTGATCGCAGGCGTGGTCTATGACCCGATCAAGGATGAGCTGTTTTGGGCCGACAAAGGCAAAGGTGCCTATGTCAATGACCGGCGCATTCGTGTTTCCGCCCGCCAGAACCTGCATGACGCCGTGTTGGGGACCGGTATTCCGCATATCGGGAAAGAAACCGACGATCACATAAAATTCACACGCCATCTGCAAACCGCTATGAGTGAGACGGCTGGTGTGCGCCGATGGGGTACGGCATCCCTGGATCTGTGCTATGTCGCAGCAGGGCGCTTTGATGGGTTCTGGGAACGGGGGTTGAGCCCCTGGGACGTTGCGGCCGGTATTGTAATCGTCAAGGAAGCGGGCGGTTTCGTTACGGATATCAAGGGGCGCGCCTATACCTTCAACAGCCCGGAAATCGTCGCCAGCAATGAACAATTACAGCGCAAACTGCTGTCGATGCTGAAAAAATCATCGCCCGCGGAAGACGCCTAACGCGCTTTTGGTGTCAATTTAATCTGTTTCTGAGCGCCGGTTGCCTGTTTTGGGCGGTTGTCCCGCGCCCCCGGCTCACGCTATGGTCTTGTCGATCAGGTGACGCCCCCTCAAAAAAGAGCGGGACAGCACCATATCATTGTGCAAGAGCGACAACTGTGAGCGATCCTATGAAAGATGTCAGCCCCTGTGTGAACCGGCACGCCCTGCCCCGTTTTTGGCGTCAGCCTAAATTTTGGCGACTTTCCGGCGGGACTGTGGGATTGGCCGCGCTGATGCTGTCGACCATGCTGACATCGGCACAGGCACAGCAGGCTTATTTTCGGGGGGAAGCAAATTCAAACGACTCCGTGACCGTGAATTTGTCTGTGATCGACAAGCTTAAAGGCGGGCCAGCCCCGCTGCAGGCACCCAGCTTTGCAACCCCCGCTGCCCCCCCTGTGATCTCTCAGACAGCGCCACCAAAGCCTATGTCGACAAAACCACAACCAGCCCCGGCCGCCGGTCTGGCGCCGCCGCCTAGCCAGGCACCGCAATCGACCTTGCTGGTTCCAAATGCCCCGTCCGGGTCCGGGAATAGCGTTGCTGCAACGCCACCACCTGTGCCGTCCCTGCCCTTGCCAAAACCGGCAAAGGCCGCAACACCCGCCCCAACGCCAGCGTCACCGCCACCCAAGCCGCAGATCGCCGCAGAACCTGCGCCGAAACCCGCGGTCCCCCAGCCTGCCCCTGAAGCGCCTCCGGCCTCCACAATAGAAGCACCTCAAACCGCAGCGGTTGAACCCTCCCCTGCGCCGGCCCCCACTGCGACCCAGACCGAAGAACAGGCCGCCACGCCAGCGCCAGCTTCCCCACCGCCTGCCCCCGCAATCACGCCAGAGCCTGCCCCGGCACAATCTGCGCCGGCCCAACCTGCTGCGGCAGAAGAGCCCCAGGTGGCATCGGTTGACCTGACCGCAGTGGATTCGTCTGGCGTCATGAAAAACAATGATGGTCTGAGCGTCCTGTTCAGCCGGGATTCACAAGACCTGCCCAGTGCCGCCGAAACCGCCTTAGCGGAACTGGCTGAAGAGTTGAAAGGCAACGAAAGCCTGACATTGAAATTACTGGGATATTCTGAGCCAATCGGCGAAGCACAGAGCAAACCGCGACGCCTGTCGCTGTTCCGGGCGCTTGCCGTGCGCACCTATCTGCTGAAACAGGGCATAGACAGTCGCCGGATGACGGTTCAAGCGCTTGGGACGAAGGATGAAAGTCCCGATCGACCGAAGAATCGCGTAGACCTGATCGTATCGGGTGCTTAAGGCATTCCAGACTCAAGAATAGTGGACCCAACCGTATCTTTAGAAAGCGAGATGGCGAACAATGAGTACACCAACCCCGTTTCTTATACGTATGGGCATCTTTCTTATCATCATCGCCATCGGTGTCTTTCTGATCTATCCAACCCTGATGGATGCCTTTCTGGCAAATGCCGTGATCAATGGGGTTATTCTGGGCGTTCTGGTGATTGGTATCGTCCACGCCTTCCGAACCGTGGCCGGATTATTTGCAGAGACGAACTGGATCCAGCGCTTTCGGCTGAGCTTTGAAAATGGCTACCAGCATACCGAAGCAGCACCCCGCTTAATGGCGTCTGCCGCAACGCTGCTGACCAAGCGCAGCGAACGCGGGCAGTTGCACATTTCCGCAGGCGGGATGCAGACAATTCTGGATGGTGTCGGGGCCAGGCTGGATGAAAGTCGCGAAACCGGCCGGTATATGGTCGGACTGCTGGTCTTCCTGGGCCTGTTGGGCACATTCTGGGGCCTGTTGGACACAGTCCAAAGCGTTGGCGGCGTTATCAGTGGCCTTGATCTTGCCTCTGACAATGTTGCCGGCGCGTTTGAGAATTTGAAACAGGGCTTGCAAACACCCCTGTCTGGCATGGGCACGGCGTTTTCTTCGTCTCTGTTCGGCTTGGCCGGATCTTTGATCCTGGGCTTCCTGGCCCTACAGGCGGGACAAGCACAGAACCGTTTCTACAATGAATTGGAAGATTGGTTATCCAGCCTGACGCGCATCGGGGGTGGTTCCATCGGTGGCGATGGCGATCAATCCGTGCCGGTTTACATTCAGGCCCTGCTTGAGCAAACGGCCGACAGCCTGGAAAGCCTGCAACGCACCATGGCGCGGGCCGAAGAAAACCGCCAATCATCACAACAGGATTTCGGCCTGCTGAACGAAAAGCTGTCGACCCTGGTCGACACGATGCGCACCGAACATGACCTGATGCTGCGCCTGGCAGAGGGGCAAAAGGGCCTGAAAGATGTGCTTGTCAAACTGTCAGAAACGTCTGGCAAAGGCGCCTTTGATGCAGAATCCGGCCGCCATATCCGCAACATCGATATGCATCTGGCGCGCTTGTTGGAAGATACGGCGCGGGGTCGTGCCGAAACGGTCCAGGAATTGCGCGGTGAGTTGCGTATTCTGGCCCGCACGATTGCGGGTCTGAAGGACAGCGGTAATGCGTAATACGTCCAAACTGTTTTCCCGATATTCTGCCCGACAATCTGATGGCGTGAGGAGCCGATAGTCTATGGCATATGCCCGTCGACAACGCGCCAATCTGGATATCTGGCCCGGCTTTGTGGATGCGCTGGCCTCGCTATTGATGGTCATCATCTTTCTTTTGATGATCTTTGTCGTCTCCCAGTTTTATCTGAATGAAGAAATCATTGGCCGCGATAAGGCCCTGGACAGGCTGCAGAACCGGGTTTCGGAATTGGCCGATATGCTGGCTCTGGAGCGGGAGTCTTCTGCTGAGATCCGAACCAACCTGTCCAATGTGACCGAACAATTGCGCGCATCGCTGCAGCGTCAGGACGCGTTGGAATCCCAGATCTTTCAATTGCGCGGCGAGAATGCGTCGCTGGCATCAGAACTGGATGCCGCAAACAACAACAACCGCGACCTTCTGAGCCGCCTTACCGTTAAAAATGATGAAACGGCCGCTGTGCAAAAAGACCTGAATGAGGCGCGAACCCGGCTTGAATCCCTGGAGTCAGAGCGGGAACAGGTCTCAAAAGAACTGGAAGACGCCTATAAAATAATCGACGCCGATAAGGAAAAAATCCAGGCGCAACTGAGCGATCTGGCCAAGCTTGAGCGCGAAGTTGAAGCCCTGATCTCCCTGCGGGACGAATTGCAGGGGCGACTGGCCAATGAGGCGCTGAAACTGGATGACAAGCAAAAGGATCTGGTCGCCGCACGGGCTGAAACCGCGCTGTTGAACGACCAGATTCAGGCCTTGAATGACCAGATCGCGGAATTGAATAAGCTGCTGGAAGTCTCAGAGGCGCGCGACGCGGCGCAACAGTCACAGATCGTCGATCTGGGCAAACGTCTGAATGTCGCCCTGGCCGGAAAGGTTCAGGAACTGGCGCGCTATCGTTCTGAATTCTTTGGGAAGCTGCGCGAAATCCTGGGCAATCGCAGCGACATCCGCATCGTTGGGGACCGCTTTGTCTTCCAATCAGAAGTCCTGTTCGAACAGGGCCAGGCCGAATTGGGCCCGGCCGGTCAGGTCCAGTTGATCAGCTTTGCCGATACGCTAAAAGAAATCGCCGCACGGATCCCGTCCGATATTGACTGGGTCCTGCAAGTCAATGGTCATACCGATAAGATTCCGATCAGAACCGCGCAATTCCCGTCAAACTGGGAATTGTCGACAGCCCGGGCGATTTCAGTGGTGAAATTCCTGGAAAGCCGCGGTATCGACCCGAACAGGATGTCCGCAGCAGGCTTTGCCCAATATCAGCCCCTGGATACTGGAAACAGCGACGAAGCCCTCCGCCGCAACCGCCGCATCGAAATGAAGTTCACCAATCGCTAAGAACACGCAATTCGCTATAAATTTATGTCTGAATATGCGCCGGAAGGGCGTTATTCCCCCGACGGTATTCCCGTAAAACCGACCAAATAACCATAAAAACACCGATGATGCACAATGCTGCGGAAATGAAAACTTCACGAATTACTGCCGATTCTGCAAAAATCTGCTGAAATTCAGGCGATGAAGCTTGTGAAAGCGCTAGCCGCTTCAGAGTAAGTACCAAGCAGGTAGAGAGCATCAGCAGGGCACCAAATCCGCAGGTCTCCGGCACTGTCATCGCAGTGCTTTCGGTTTTCTTTTCAAGTAAAAAAGTAAAACTCGCCGAAACCGACCCGACGATCAGTGTAAATGGAAGAAGGTTCCACATTTCCTCTCGAAACTCCAGAAATCCTCCATGCAATAGAAAAGCTGACAATCCCAAAATTACAGCAGATAATAGTACAAATGATACGCTAGACAGGACCAGAGAAACGGCACAATCCGACCAGGACGGTCGATCAATAAACAAGCTGTCCTGAGTTTCCACATTTATCTCCATGCGCCGTAACGCGACATATACAGGAAAGAATGCGATAGAGAAAAGAAACGCAACCAAAAGCGAGGGCCAAACAATCATTGTCTTAGGCCCAATACCCTCATCAGGGATCGCGTCAACACCAAACAGACTAAGAATCGATATAACACCAACTAAAATAAAATAATACGCAATATAGGAGAAGAAAATTGAGAAGGAGACGATTTCCTTGGTGCGCTCTTTTTTTACTCTCACAACGTGATTTAATAAAATGTGCCCTTCAATCCCAACTTTACTTAAAATACTAAATACTGACTCACCGGAATTTACTAATTTTATTAAACCCGCTGAAATAATTAGCATTATTTTGTTTATTTCGTTCTGAAGTTTTTCCTCCCACTCATTAACATCCGGTGGCGGATAGTTAAATTGTTCGTGGTTGGTTAGCGCATTAGCGAAATCCATCGTCGTCGTATCATACCCTTCAGAGCATGTTTCTTGTATCTTGCTTCGGTGCGCTTCCCAAAAATCATGGAAAATGTTCGCTGAATCTTTCCAGGATTCAACAATGATAACAAACTGCGTATAGCGGCGCAAAACGCTCCCCAGTGGCTTGGATTCATCAATTGGCGTGCCGAAATGTTGACGAAGAGGCACCTTCAATCTGTCGGCTATGTCGACATCAGACCCAAGGTCGATGTTGGATGACGCTACAATTTTTCGGTACACCTGAACTTTCTTTGGAATAGCGGCAAATTGTTGGATCTTACTGCGCAACCAACGGTCAAAACCGCCCCCAAACTTCAAAACCGAAAATACAGCAACAAACGCAATTGTAGGCCCAAAAAACTCGGGCACCCTTAACGCATAAGCCAAGTATTTCCCACCTGGAACGCCTAAGTTTTCGATAAAACTGGCCCATTCGTCTGATGGGACTTTTTCGTAAAGAAGATCAGATTGTTCGAGGATGAACCGAAAACAAATCGCATAAGCTGCGAAATAGACCAAAAATGTGCCCAGATACCAATGCCGTTTCGTCCAGACATTGGTCAACATGCTAAACCATGAAAGCAACTCAACATCGCCAGAAATCTTAGCGTATCGTCTCAGCAACAACCAAAACAAGATGCCCATAAAAACTAGAAAAGCGAGCAAAGCGAGAGTGCTTTCCACACCGAAAAGATAGGAAACAAGTTCTTTCATCATGCCCCCCGAAAGGAAAACCCTCAGCACCCATCAAGGAGAAATGTACCAGAACTACTACTTTAAGTCAACGTCACGGGTAATCTGTTTCGAGCGCTCCCTGATCCAGCTAACTCAATCTGCGACTGGCGGGCAGACGATCCAGATTTGCGAGCACGTCATCATGATGCGGCATTGCGGATTGTGCGCCCTCTTTGGTGCAGCTCAGGCCAGCCCCGACAGAGCCCCATCGCAGGGCCTGTTCTATATCCATGCCCTGATCCAGCGCAACGGCGAGATTGCCGACAAAGGCATCGCCCGCGGCTGTGGTATCGATGGCGGCCACTGGCAGGCTGGGTATTGACCAGCCCCCGTCAGCCCCAAAGCATAACAGCCCGGCACCGCCCAGTGTCAGAATGCAGGTCAGCCCATAGCGGCTAGCCAATGCGCGCGGCACACGGGTCGCCTGTTCAACCCCCAGACCAACCTCTTTCGCGACGGTCTGGCCTTCCAGCTCATTGACCACCAGATAATCGACGGCTTTCAGGATTTCCTCTGGCACCATGGCGGCAGGCGCAACATTTAATAGAATGCGGGCACCCTGGGCCTTGGCGCGCTTTACCAGGGCCCAGTTTTCCGTCGGCGAAACTTCCATCTGCATCAACAGCACTGTGGACTCATTAAGAACAGCATCCGGAACCTGAGAGGCCGTTGTGGCCATATTGGCGCCGGCGCCGACGATGATGCTGTTTTCGCCGGAATCATCGACCCAGATTGTTGCACAGCCAGTATGCTGATCCACCGCTTCGCCAACATTGGCGACATCCACGCCCTGTTCATTTAATAAATCCAAAGCGAATGATCCGAAATTGTCGTTTCCAACCATTCCGATCAGATGGACCTCTGCGCCGCCTCTGGCTGCTGCCAGCGCCTGATTGGCCCCTTTTCCGCCCGGCGTCATCAGATAATCGCGCGTCAGCAAGGTCTCCCCAGGGCGCGGCAGGCGTTGCACCCGCATTTCTATGTCAATATTTACCGATCCGAAGACGACAATCACGCCTCCACCCCTTTCCGCTGTTCATACTTTTTGTTTTGCCGATCTGCGCCGACCGTATCTATCTCTTCCTTACTACGCCAATTTGACGCAGCTTGGAAGAGTGCGGATTTCCATTGCCCGATCTGGTTCAGCCGGGTTGCCGATGGTTTTTCAGGGGTATAGTATTCGCGCCTTGTGATCACATATCCAGAGCTGTTGCGCAATGATTGTCGCCACTCTGGACAAACTCGGGACTTTATCCATGTCAGACCTCGTCAACTCCCCCGCCGCCCGTGACATCAAATACGTGATGCATCCCTATACAAATATGGAGAAGCACAAGGAAATCGGGCCGTTGATCGTTGAGAAGGCGTCTGGCGTCTGGGTCACAGATGATGCGGGCAAACAGTATATCGAGGGCATGGCTGGCCTGTGGTGCACATCGCTTGGTTTTGGGGAGCAGCGCCTGGTCGATGCCGCAACGAAGCAGATGCAGGAATTGCCGTATTATCACCTGTTCACCCATAAAACGCACACCCCCGCCATCGATCTGGCAGAGCGTCTGTGCGGCATGGTGCCCGGAAATATGGACAAGGTGTTTTTCGCCAATTCCGGTTCTGAGGCCAATGATACGGCTGTAAAGCTGATCTGGTATTATCACAATGCCATCGGCAAGCCGAAGAAGAAGAAAATCCTGGCGCGCCTTAAGGGCTATCATGGCGTGACCGTCGCAACCGCCAGCCTGACCGGCCTGCCTTTCAATCATCGGGATTTCGACCTGCCGATTGAAAACATCATGCATGTCGATTGCCCGCATCACTATCGGTTCGCCCATGAAGGCGAAAGCGAAGAGGATTTCGCGACCCGACTGGCCGAAAACCTTGAAAAGCGCATTCTGGAAGAAGACCCGGAAACCGTTGCCGCCTTTTTTGCAGAACCGGTTATGGGGGCAGGTGGCGTGATTGTTCCGCCCCGCACTTATTTTCAGAAAATTCAGCCGATCCTGAAAAAGTACGACATTCTGCTGTTGGCCGATGAGGTGATCTGTGGCTTTGGGCGCACAGGCAATATGTTCGGGTCCGAAACATTTGGCATTCAGCCCGACATGATGACCGTCGCAAAGGCGCTGTCCTCTGCCTATCTGCCAATTTCCGCCTTGATGGTGAATGAGAAAATTGCGTCCGCCGTGTCACAGAATTCCAACAAGATTGGAACTTTCGGTCATGGCTATACCTATTCAGGACATCCAGCCGCCGTGGCTGTCGCGCTGGAAACCCTGAATATATATGAGGAACGCGACATCCTGACCCATATCCGGGAAGTCGGTCCCTATCTGCAAGCGCGCTTGCGTGAATTTGCCGATCATCCCTTGGTCGGCGAAGTGCGCGGTGTCGGTCTGATCGGCGCGATTGAGCTTGTGGCGGACAAGGCGAGTAAGAAAAGCTTCGAGCCCAGCCTGGCCGTTGGCGCAAAGGTGATGATGGCGGCCCAAGAGCATGGTCTGATCTTGCGCAGCATGCCAACCGATACGCTGGCCTTCTCCCCGCCATTGATTATCAGCAAGGCGGAAATCGATGAAATGCTGAGCCGCTTTGGCACAGCCTTGAATGAAGTTGAGCAATCGCTGTCAAAGGCGGCTGCCTGAGATCGGTGCACCTGCGACACCCTTACCAAGGGACTTTTGTCGGCGTAACAGTTATGTAACGCGCCTGGAGAGACTATTTGACCCCAGGCTGGGTACGATATGGCAGTGGTATCGGCCGTGTCAGCGATTAGGGAAAGGCACCCAATGGATTATGATGCATTTTTCAGTGAGAAGCTTAACGCACTGAAAGCGCGCGGTGATTACCGCATTTTCGCGGAATTGGAACGTCGTGCAGGTCATTTTCCGTCGGCGCTGAAGCACGTGTCTGGATCGCGGGACGACATCACCGTCTGGTGTTCAAATGACTATATGGGCATGGGCCAGCACCCCGATGTGATCGCCGAAATGGTGAAAGCAGTGCAGACCCATGGGACCGGCGCAGGGGGAACCCGAAACATCTCTGGCAACAATCACCTGCATGTATTGTTGGAAGAAGAACTGGCATCGCTGCACGGCAAGGATGCGGGCCTGATATTCACCTCAGGCTATGTCGCCAACATGACGGTTTTGTCGACGCTGGCGCGCAGCATTCCTGGCTGTATCATCTATTCTGATGCAAAGAACCACAATTCCATGATTGAGGGCATTCGTCACTCCAGGGCTGAAAAGCGGGTCTGGAAGCACAATGACCCCGCGGATCTGGAACGGCTGATCCTGATGGACGACCCGGCCGCCCCCAAATTGGTTGCCTTTGAATCCGTCTATTCAATGGATGGTGACATTGCCCCCATTGCCGAAATCCTGGATGTCTGTGAACGCCACAATGCTTTGAGCTTTCTGGACGAGGTCCACGCAGTTGGCATGTATGGCCCGACAGGGGCCGGTGTCGCCGAACGCGACGGCGTGATGGATCGTGTGGACATCATTCAAGGCACGTTAGGCAAGGCCTTTGGCGTTATCGGCGGTTACATTGCCGGATCTGCCGTCCTGGTGGATTTCGTCCGGTCCTTTGGCAATGGATTCATTTTCACCACGGCCCTGCCCCCCAGCGTGGCCGCTGCCGCCCGCAAAAGCATTCAGATTGTCCGGGCCTCTCAAAACCTGCGGGATCAGCATCAGGACCGCGCGGCAGCCCTGAAGGCATCCCTGTTAAAAGCTGGCTTGCCGGTTATGCCGTCTGTGACCCACATCGTTCCGGTCCTGGTTGGGGACCCTGTCGCCTGTCGACGGGCAAGCGACCTGTTGATGGAACGACACCGCCTGTATGTACAACCCATTAATCATCCAACAGTGGATCGCGGCACGGAACGTCTTCGACTGACACCAACGCCCTATCATGATGACGCTGCTATCGCCAAATTGACCGACGCTCTGGTCGATGTCTGGGGTGCGTTGGATTTGAAACGCGCCGCTTAATTAACCAAAACCGAATTGCATTTTTTTTGCGCCGCACCATAAATATACACAGATTTGACGGAATTATTAAAATATATGACGCAAAAGTTTCAATGTTCGGGAAATTAGGGCTTTTCAATTCGGTTCACAACGCGTTAGGCTTCAAGTGGTTAAGGAATGGGCAACTTTCACGATCCATTTCGTCGACAGGGATACCCCGTCCAAGGACGGGTTAAAACGACCGGAAAATATAGCAACAAATGCGTTTGCGTTTGAGTGTCGGTACGTTTGCAACAGTTTGGGGGTAGGTTTGAGCTTTGCCAAACCACACAGCAATTCAACCACTATCAACATGACCGCGTCGGTCGTGCGCGGGCCTGAGCTTCTGCGCAACTGCTACCAATTTTTGTTTTGAAGGGGTGAGGGCAGCTATGGATAAGGACGACTACATCGTTCGGTTTGAGAACGTCCAGAAAAGCTATGATGGGGAGACGCTCGTCGTAAAAAACTTCAATATTGATATTGAACGTGGCGAATTTCTTACAATGCTGGGCCCATCGGGGTCCGGAAAGACGACCTGTCTGATGATGCTGGCGGGGTTTGAGCCGGCAACGAATGGCGAAATCTATCTGAATGGCAGCCCCATCAACAATGTGCCCCCACACAAGCGCGGCATTGGTATGGTGTTCCAGAACTACGCCCTTTTCCCGCATATGAGCGTCGCTGAGAACCTGGCCTTTCCGTTGAAAGTACGCGGGATGAACAAGTCGGATTCAGACGCAAAGGTTAAGCGTGCCTTGGGAATGGTGCGATTGGATGATTTTGGTGGTCGCCGTCCTGGGCAATTGTCTGGTGGTCAACAGCAGCGCGTCGCGGTTGCGCGCGCTTTGGTGTTCGAGCCGGATCTGGTGCTGATGGATGAACCACTGGGCGCGCTGGATAAAAACCTGCGCGAAGAAATGCAGTTTGAAATCAAACACATCCATGAATCTTTGGGTGTGTCCGTGGTTTATGTAACGCATGACCAATCAGAAGCTTTGACGATGTCTAACCGGATCGCCGTTTTCAACGATGGTGTGGTGCAGCAGTTAGCAGCCCCGGAAGTCCTGTATGAAAAGCCAGAGAATGCCTTTGTTGCGCAATTCATTGGTGAGAATAACAAGCTGACCGGCAAAGTGACCGCCGTCGATGGTGATATCGCACAGGTCACGCTGGATGGCGGCGGCGACAAGGTGGCTGCATTGGCGGTCAAATGCGGTGGCGTTGGTGAGAAAAGCCAACTGTCGATCCGCCCCGAGCGCGTTATTCTGGGCGATGAAGATGTCCCCAATAAGATGTCAGGTAAGGTCGTCGAACTGATTTACCTGGGCGACCACATCCGGTGCCGGATGGAAGTGGGCGACAGCAGTGAATTTATTGTGAAAGTGGCCAACAGCCATGCTCACGCAGCCCTGAAAGTCGGAGAAGTTACCCCGATCGGATGGGTCACAGAGGATTGCCGGGCGCTGGATGTGCTCTAGGTAAAATATTTAACCGTTATCGGATTCGTCCCGTCCGAGACGAATTCGAGTTCTCGAAACTCGGACGACATGAAACAGCTAAACCAGGGAGTAATCCATGAAATCCATGTATACCCTTGCTACCGCAGCCGCGGCACTGATGGCGATGTCTTCTGCACAAGCAGAAGATATGACCATTGTGTCCTGGGGCGGAGCCTACTCTGCCTCTCAGCAGGCGGCGTATCACGATCCCTACATGAAGCTTAATCCCGATGTGAACATCATCAACGATGAAAGCTCTAACGAAGCCGTGGCCAAAATGCGCGCCATGGCGGAAGCGGGAAACATCACCTGGGACGTCGTTGACGTCGTTGCAGCGGATGCAATCCGTCTGTGCGATGAAGGCCTGGCCATTGAAATCGATCCGGACAAGGATCTGGCCCCTGCGCCAGACGGCACCCCGGCTTCTGAAGACTTTGGCGAATTGCTGGTCTCCCCCTGCTATATCCCACAGATCGTTTATTCGACGACCTTTGGCTATCGCACCGATGTCGCCGAATGGGGCGGCAAAGAGCCGGAAGACCTGTGTGCCGTTTTCGACACCAAAACCTTCCCCGGCAAACGCAGCCTGGAAAAGCGCCCGATCAACAACGTCGAATGGGCCCTGCTGTGTGACGGTGTTGCACCAGACAAGATCTATGACGTGCTGTCCACCGATGCAGGCGTTGAGCAGGCATTGGCTAAACTCGCCACGATCCGTGACGACGTGATCTGGTGGTCTGCCGGTGCAGAAACGCCCCAGCGCCTCGCCGATGGCGAAGCGGTAATCGGTTCGACCTATAACGGTCGTCTGTTCTCTGTCATCGAAGAACAGAAGCAGCCGGTTAAAATGCTGTGGGACTGGCAGGTATTTGACCTGGACGGCTGGATCGTTCCGGCTGGTCTGCCTGAAGACCGCCTGAAGCGCGCTATGGACTATATCTACTTTGCCACCGATACGCAGCGTCTTGCGGATCAGGCCAAGTATATCTCTTACGGCCCGGCGCGTAAGTCTTCGGCACCGTTGGTTGGTAAGCATGCAGAACTGGGCATCGAAATGGCCCCGCATATGCCGACCGATCCGAACAACGCCAAGAACACACTGCTGTATAACTACGAGTGGTGGGCTGATAACCGCGATGATCTGGATGCTAAATTCCAGGCATGGTTGGCTCAGTAATGCCTATTGTCGGGGGCGGAGCGCCGTCCCCGACAGTTTGTTCCTTTCAGATGATTTTTATTTTTTTGTAAATTTTGATTTTACTGAGTGTTGGTTGGGTTTGGCGTAATCGGTTCAGCGTGAATGGGGGATGACGATGAGTAACGCACAGGCAAGTAATGCCGGAGTAATTTCCGCAGATGGTGTGCCGCTGAAAGTCAGTTTAGCACGTGCGCTGCGGCGCCAGAAAATTCGCGCCCTGATGCTGATCGCCCCGCTGCTGATATTCGTTGTCATCAGCTTCATTGCGCCGATTGCGGATATGTTGTTCCGGTCTGTCGAAAACTCCATCGTACCAGATACCCTGCCGAAAACCGTTGTCGCCCTTCAGGAGTGGGATCCTGCCTCGAATGAAGCGCCAGGCGAAGCCGTGTTTGCGGCAATGCATGCCGATCTTGTTATCGCCGCTGAACAAAAAATCCACACCCGTGTGGGCCAGCGCCTGAACTATGAAGCGCCCGGCGTTTCCAGCCTGTTCCGAAAAACGGGCCGCCGGGTAGACCGGATGGAACCTGGCAATTACAAAGAACAGTTCCTCGCGATCGATAAGGACTGGGGCAATGTAGAAATCTGGCAGACGATCCATCGTTTTTCCGGCAATTACACCTCCGGGTATTTTCTGTCTGCCGCCGATGCGGAACTGACGCCAGACGGCATTGAACTGGTCCCGGAGAACGAGCGCATATATCTGACATTGTTCGTCCGCACGCTGGTCCTGTCCTTCACGATTACCCTGACCTGCGTTCTGTTAGGATATCCAATTGCCTTTTTGCTGTCGAACCTGCCGATGCGCACATCCAACATGTTGTTGATTCTGGTCCTGCTGCCGTTCTGGACATCGTTGCTGGTGCGCACATCCTCCTGGATCGTGCTGTTGCAGCAACAGGGGGTTATCAATGATCTGTTGGTTTCCATTGGAATATTGGACGATCAGAATCGACTTGAACTGATGTATAATCAGTTCGGGACGATCATTGCGATGACCCATATCCTGCTACCCTTTATGATTTTGCCACTTTATTCGGTCATGAAGACGATATCTCCCTCCTATGTCCGGGCGGCGAAATCTCTGGGGGCAAATGATTGGACGGCCTTCTGGAAAGTTTACTTCCCCAATTCAATTCCAGGAATCGGGGCGGGGGCTATTCTGGTCTTTATCCTGTCTATTGGTTACTACATCACACCGGAACTGGTTGGGGGCACCTCGGGGATCTTTATCTCAAACCGGATCGCTTACCACATTTCTTCTTCGCTGAACTGGGGACTGGCTGCAGCGCTTGGCGTTATTCTGCTGGCACTGATTCTCGTGTTCTATTGGCTCTACGATAAGATCGTGGGCATCGACAACGTGGCTCTGGGGTAAAATCAATGGCTGCTCTTCCTCCCTACGCATCATCGGCGCAAATTGCCTGGCACTACGGGTTCCGGACGATCTGTACCTTGATTTTCATCTTCCTGATGTTGCCGATCATGGTGATTGTACCGCTCAGCTTTAACGCTGAAGACTTTTTCACCTTTACCAAAGCAATGCTGGCATTGGATCCAGACGGCTATTCGTTGAAGCACTACAATGACTTCTTCACCAATTCCGATTGGCAGGGCGCATTGGGGAACAGTTTGCGCATTGCCCCAATGGCGACATTGCTGTCCACCGGTCTTGGCACCCTGGCTGCAATTGGCCTGTCACAACAGCATGTCCCATTCAAAGGGGCGATCATGGCGATCCTGATTTCGCCGATGATCGTGCCGCTGATTATCTCTGCTGCAGGCATGTATTTCTTTTATTCCCGCATCGGCCTGCAGGGCACCTATTGGGGCGTGGTTCTGGCGCATGCCGCCCTGGGAACGCCCTTTGTTATCATTACCGTCACGGCCACGCTGGTTGGTTTCGACCGAAGTCTGGTTCGGGCGGCTGCCAGTCTGGGGGCCAATCCGGTCACAACTTTCGTTAAGGTTCAGATGCCCCTGATCCTGCCCGGTGTTATCTCCGGTGGCCTGTTTGCCTTCATCACCTCCTTTGACGAGGTTGTGGTCGTGCTATTCGTTGGATCGGCAGGACAGAAAACCTTACCCTGGCAGATGTTCACGGGCCTGCGGGAGCAGATATCCCCGACCATTCTGGCCGTTGCAACCGTGCTGATCGCGATATCCATCCTGCTGCTCAGCACGCTGGAACTGTTACGTCGCCGTTCCGAGCGGTTGCGGGGCATGTCACCAGGGTAATTTGCACCGAGTAACTGCATCATAAAATGCGCTGACTGTCAGCAATCCGCATTGCTGTTCCTAAGGCATTTGGATAGCGTTCCATCGTATTGGACGCATTGCGAAAATCATTTCTGGATTTTCTGCGGCGAAGGCCTTAAGTCTGTTGCGAGCGACTCGCAACTAATAGAAAGTATGCTGATGTATGGCGATAGAAGTTTGGTCCCTGGCGAAGCGGTCCGACTGCTCGCCCTGGGCGCATTGATGGAAAAGGATTGCCGCTATGGCGATCTGGCGACTGAAATTCGTTTCTTCACCCAACGTATCGTAGGCCCCTCTCTGGATCTGTTGGGGTCCTCGCTGGAATTGTTGCGAATAGAGGGGTTGGCCGACGCAGTTGAACATGCGGAAAATGATGAACGCGCCCTTTTGCGTATTACGGAGTCCGGTCGCAGCCTTTTTGAAGACCTGATGAGTGCGCAACTGAGAGCACCGATAAATGATGTCGGGCGTTTGGTACTGCTACTGAAACTGCGGTTTCTTACCTATCTGCCAAAAGAGGCACAGGAAGACCAATTGGACCTGTTGAGTGATATCGTCCGTACCGAACGTGCCCGTGCCGCAGAGCTGGTCAAAGAATTCGGGGAACATCCCATCGCAGACTGGCTGGCAATTGACATTGAACAGGCCGACCGGCGCATCACCTGGTTAGAGTCGGCTCTTAAAAAACTCTCTGTGAGTTGATTTAACGATAATGCCGGGCGACCGTTTCTACGAAAACAGGAACGGATATAGGTTTGGACAGATAATCATCGCAGCCCGCTTTCAGAAACCGTGCTTCATCCCCTGCCATGGCAAACGCGGTAACAGCGATGATGGGAATATCTGCAAGGTCAGGATTCGCCCGAATGGCCTTCGTGCATTCCACCCCTGACATACCCGGCAGTTGGATATCCATTATAATCGCACCAGGGCGAATTTCCTTCAGCAATTCCAGGGCCTTTTCCGCATCACCGGCCTTAAAGACGGTATAGCCCAGCGCCACGAGAAGATCGCTGAACAACCTCATATTGATGATATTATCTTCAACTATCAGTATTGGTGCAGATGCTGTCATGAGCCTTAAACCTGTGCATTCTTTTCCATCACGTGCGACGATGTACCGTATCTTACAGTGCGTCTTCTTAATAAAATGGAAAGACTTTTGTCATTTTTATTCAATAGGAATGGAGGCCAGCGCAGTGAGCGCATCCCCTTCAACGCGATAGCTTAACCGATTGAGTTTGAAACTGTCCGGCGCAATCAACTCGTAAAATGCGCGGGCATGCAGATCCAGTCTATCAGCATGCCAGTCGATACGGCGATATCCCTGGTCCAGACAAATTTGCGCCAGATGCGTCATCAGGGCCTTTCCAACCCGTTTGCCACGCGCTTCCTCTGTCACATAGAGGTCCCGCAGGAAAATCCCATTTCCCACAAAGGCCGCTTCATAGACGGTCGAATACATTGCAAAGCCGAGGGGCTTCGATTGCTCTCCTGGCTGGGTCCAGGCAATAAGACAGTCATAGGCACCCGCCCCTGCCGGGCCATCCTGTTCCAGAATGGTCGCAAGTTCAGCCTCTTCAACAGGCATTGGTGTTTTATAGAAAGCCAGCATTTCGGCGACCAAAGGACCGATTTTCACCATATCGCCCGGTCCGGCAGGGACAATCTGAAATGCTGTCATAGGCTTTAGTTCTGCACAACGCCGGAAGGTGCCAGGGTCAAGGCTCCGCTGGACAGATCTTTCACAAGGCTCAACGCCTTATCCAAGGCCTCATCCACTTCCTCCGTCTCTGGATCATCCAGCACGGCAATGGTGGGTTCGATGCCCCCGTCAACCGACTTGCCACTGGGCGTATAATACAGCGCCGTCGTCAGTTTTAGACCGCCGCCGCCGCTGAATTCATAGGTCGTTTGAACAGAGCCTTTGCCATAGCTGCGCTCGCCGATCACCAGACCGCGGTCGCGATATTTGATTGCACCGGCGACAATCTCTGATGCACTGGCCGAGCCTTTATTGATCAAAACGACGACCGGCAGGCCTTCGCTGGGATCTGCATAATCGGCATCAAATTCCTGACTATCTGTCCGGCTGCGCGTGGAAACAACCAGCCCCCCTCTGAGAAAGGCTCCCGCGACATCGATACTTTCATCCAACAGGCCGCCCGGATTGCTGCGCAGGTCAACCACATAGCCTTTCAAGCCGTTCGGCCCGGCCTGTTGTTTCAACTCCGACATGGCGCGGCGCAGCGCGCTGCCTGTATCGCGCACGAAATGGGTAATGCGCAGATAGGCAATCCCATCGTCTTCAATTCTATATCGCACACGCTGAATGCGAATAACCTCCCGGGTCAGTGGCAGATCGAAATCCGCCTGGCCTTCCCGTGCGATGGTGACGGTAATCACCGATCCAGGCGGGCCGCGCAGCAGTTCAACAGAATCGCGCAAATCCATTTCCGCCAGCGAAACGCCGTCGGCATGGGTTAAGACATCGCCAGACTTCACGCCCGCGCGCATCGCTGGCGTCCCATCGATGGGGGAAATTACCGCCAGCCCTTTGGGGTCCTTCTTAATCTCAATCCCCAAACCGCCAAATGCCCCATTGATCTCCTGATTCAATTTCTGAAAGGCATCTCGGTCCATATAGACAGAATAATCGTCCAGCGAATGCATCATCCCGTTGATCGCGGCCTCGACCAAATCGGAGTCCGACGCCACCGTCGGGTCTGGGAAGCTTTCCCGCATCCCCTCCTCTGCCGATTTCATCAAATCGACATCCTCTGTCGGTCGAACATAAGCATATCGGACGCGCTGATAGGCCTGAGCGAAAAGGCGACTGTCGGCGCGATGGGGATCTTCTGGACCGATCCGCCCCCCGCGATAGGCGCTGATAAACTGATCCATTTTTGCGGCCGTATCGCGCGCGTCCGGTGCGGAGATACCGCCGCCCACGACACAGGCAACCGCAACGACACCGGCAAATCCCGCCGCAAGGAGAAGTTTGGTTCCACGTTTCATGCGCATAATTATAGTCGATCTATCCATCATTCGCCAATTCACTTGATAGGGCCGCAGGGCATTTAGCAGAAAGTACCGTAGCGCAGCTTTTAGACCGCGCAAGCATCTCGCCCAGCCAATGCTAGAACCGTGCCATTTGCACTAACGCCGCTATTGCGACCCATCACGATATTGCCGGGTAAGACGCTGGTAATGCTGTGCATCAAAGACCAGAAAGTCGGTATCTTCAGGGCGAAGATCGCGCAATTTCCGGGCAGGATTGCCTGCCCATAACTCGCCGGAAGGAATCTTCTTGTTTGGTGCGACCAAAGCGCCCGCAGCAACAAAGGCACCCTGTCCCACGACAGCCCCATCCAGCACGATGGCCCCGATCCCGACCAGGCATCCATCCTCCAGCGTGCAGCCATGCAGCCTGGCCCCATGCCCAACCGTCACATTCTGTCCGATCACAGTGGGCCCTGTATCCAGGGTGACATGAACAACCGTGCCATCCTGAACATTCGACCCATCGCCAACAGTGATGCTTTGATCATCACCGCGCAGGACACAGCCAAACCAGATACTGACGCCTGCCCCGATCGTGACATCACCAACCAGCACCGCCCCTGGGGCAATATAGGCGCTGGGATCGATCTTTGGCGTCTTCCCAGCATAGGCCAGGATGATCGGTTCAGCGGTCATGGAACGGGATCCCTATTCTGCGGCGTGTAGACCCGCAGAGTGCCCAGCCGGGTTCAATCGATCAAGCGCCAATCGGTCTGCGGCGATATGGGTCGCGATGCCTTCCTTCTTGGCCCGCTGATAGATTTCTTCCAGGGTGACCCCAATCTGCGCGATATGCGCAAAGGTCGTTTCCCGATCAAAATTCGGACCTTCGTGATAGATGTGGATCACCCCACCGGCATTAATCACATAATCGGGCGCATAGAGAATACCGCGCTGGGCGAGGCGATCCCCGTGGCGATCTTCGGCCAACTGGTTGTTGGCAGCCCCAGCCACAACACTGGCGCGCAATCGATCCACAGTCTTGTCATTGATCGACGCCCCCAGCGCACAGGGCGCATAAACATCAACATCGGCATCATAGATATCGTCCAGACCGACCACGGTTGCGTTGAATTCTGACTCTGCCTTCGCCAAGGCTGCCTGATCGATATCGGTGACGGTCAGGACAGCACCGGCCTCATGAAGCTGGCGCGCCAGATCATAGCCAACATGCCCCAGACCCTGAACGGCGACACGGATGCCTTGCAGGTCCGTTGCACCCAACCGGGCGCGCACAGTCGCCTCAAGGCCTTTGAATACGCCATAGGCGGTGCCGGGTGACGGATCAAAACCGACCCCTTTCACACCGCGCACATGAGGGGTTTCCTTAGAGACCTCCAACATATCTTCAGGACTGGTGCCAACATCTTCCGCCACGATATAGCGGCCACCCAGGCTTTCCACAAAACGCCCCATTGCGCGCATCATGGCGGGCGTCTTATCGGTCTTGGCATTCCCCATAATGACAGACTTGCCACCGCCCCAGGGCAGACCGGCCAGCGCGTTCTTGAAAGACATGCCCCGCGACAGGCGCAGCACATCGGTCAGCGCAGCTTCATCATCCACATAGTCCCACATGCGACAGCCCCCCAGGGCCGGGCCAAGGGTCGTGCTGTGCAGGGCGATAATCGCCTGCAAACCGGTTTTCGCATCACTGTGAAAGGCGACGGTTTCATGACCATCAAAGCTTTTCGACGAAAACACACTCATGGGGACTTCTCCTCTGTTTGGTGAAGTTGAAATATTATTACCCAAAATATGAGCCTGATTTTGATCGGAAAAAAGGGGGATTCTACAGGTCTTCAAAGAAAGACCGAAAATCATGAAGCAGCGCCGAAGAGACGCAATTATTGATCACAATACCCTGAAAAAGAGAAATTCTCTTAGGATGCGTGCTTCAGATCACAGGCTGGTTGCACTGCGCGCGGCCTGATCGTACAGGCCACTGAGCGCCCGCAAGGTCCTGGCCGCATCGGTAATTTCCTGAGAGTCTACACCCCCAAGGCCCTGAAAGGCATCCACCAAACACGCCTCCCGGACCTCACGATATTTCTGACAGGCATCCCGGCCCTGGTCTGAGGTTGTGTAAAAAACCTCCTTTCCCCGCTTCTCAGCAGTGACCAGATCCGCCTTTAACAGCTTCTTCAACGCGTATGTGACCGTATGGGTATCTTCCACATTCAGCGTAAAGCAAATATCCGCCAGGCGCTTGGCCCTGTTGCGGTGATTAACCGAATGCAGCACCAGAATATCCAGTGACGCCAGATCCGCATAACCAGCCGCCGCCATGCAGCGCGATACCCAGCGTTGGAAGGCATGCCAACTGACCATAAGGCCATATTCATACTCACTCAGTTCTGCGGCCTTTTCGGAAACCAGATGCGAGGAAGAGACGATACGGCTTTTGGTCATTGGCCTACTCCACCGCCTGGGCTGTTTCATCGGCCTTGCCATAGCCGCCGCCGCCCGGGGTTTCCAATACGAAGACATCGCCTGCTTCAACTGCCCGCATGTCGGTTGCGGTCATCATCTCAATGCTGCCGTCCGTGCGCTCGATCCAGTTGCGGCCAACAGCGGCGTCTCCCCCGCCTGCCATGCCATAGGGTGGCACGATGCGGTGATTGGCCAGAATAACGACATCCATCGCCTCCAGGAAGCGCACGCGCCGGCGCACTCCATCGCCCCCATGATGACGCCCGACACCGCCAGAGCCCTTACGGATTTCAAAGCTTTCCAGCAATACTGGCAGACGCCATTCCAGGATTTCCGGATCGGTCAGGCGGCTGTTGGTCATATGGGTGTGCACAGCATCGGTGCCGTCGAAATCCGGTCCGGCCCCTGATCCACCACAGACGGTTTCGTAATACTGATACCGATCATTGCCCCAGACGAAGTTATTCATCGTCCCCTGGGCTGCAGCCATCACGCCCAGCGCGCCATACAGCGCATCGGTGACGATCTGGGACGTTTCCACATTCCCGGCAATCACAGCACCGGGATAGCGGGCGTTCAGCATGCAATCTTCCGGCAGAATGATGTCGATGGGTTTCAAGCACCCCTCATTCATCGGAATATCATCTTCGACTAATGTGCGGAAGACGTACAATACCGCCGCCTTACACACCGCCGCCGGGGCATTGAAATTATTCTGACCCTGAGGGCTGGTGCCGGTGAAGTCCACCGTCGCACCGCGATTGGGTTTGTCGATGGTGATCTTGACGCGAACGGTCTGACCATTATCCATGGGATAGTCGAAACTGCCATCCTTCAGGACATCAATCACGCGGCGCACCGATTCTTCGGCATTATCCTGCACATGGCCCATATAGGCCTCAACCGTGTCCAATCCGAAATGATCGACCATCTTGCCCAATTCCTGAACGCCCTTTTCATTGGCGGCCAATTGGGCACGCAGGTCGGCCAGGTTCTGATCCGGGTTGCGGGCGGGATATTTTGCGCCCAACAGGACCTTGCGGAAATCTTCTTCCCGATAGCGGCCCTGATCGACCAGTTTGAAATTGTCGATCAACACACCTTCTTCGTCGATATGCTTTGAATCCGGCGGTGCGGAGCCTGGTGTGCGGCCACCGATATCAGAATGGTGCCCGCGGCTGGCGACAAAGAACAGAATGCGACTGCCTGCGTCATCAAAAACAGGGGTTACAACGGTAACGTCTGGCAAATGGGTCCCGCCATTATAGGGATTGTTCAGGACATAGGCGTCGCCCGGCTTGATAGCGCCTTCATTATTGCGAACAACGGCACGGACACTTTCCCCCATGGACCCCAGATGTACCGGCATATGGGGGGCATTGGCGATCAGATTACCCGAGGAATCGAAGACGGCGCAGGAGAAATCCAGACGCTCCTTGATATTGACCGAATAGGCCGTGTTTTGCAGCGTATAGCCCATCTGTTCGGCAATCGACATGAACAGATTGTTGAAGACTTCCAGCATCACCGGGTCGCTGGTCGTACCAATGGCAACCTGGCGCGGCAGGGCCTCCACGCGGGTCAGGATTAAGTTGCCAATCGCGGTCATTTCCGCTTCCCAGCCGGGCTCGACAATATTGGTGCCGGTCCGCTCCACAACGATTGCGGGGCCTTTGATCTTCTGGCCTGGGGCCATTTTATCGCGGTCATAAGCGGGCGCCTGAACCGATTTCCCAGCCATATAGGCGGTGATGGTCTCCATTGGTTCCGGCGTTGCCTGACGGGTCGCCAGATCATCCACCGACAGGTCAAAAGTCCGGCCAATTGCTTCGACGGACAGGGCGGAGGCAACCAGCCCCTTGCTGCCCATCAAGAAGCCAAACCGCGAACGATACGCTTCCTTAAAGGCCTCGGACATAGCGTCCAGGGAGCCAAAAAGTACTTCCAGCGCTGTATCAGACCCATCATAGCGGATATGAACCTTGCGCAGGATTTCCGTGCGATCGTTTGGCACGTCCTGGCGGATCAGTTCTTTCTCCGCCTCTCCGGCCATGCCATCCAATTCCGAGCTCAACCGGCTCAACAAGCCCTCATCCAAGGGCTGTTCGACAGAGCGTTCCCGCATCGCGCGGATATCAGCCAGGCCCATGCCATAGGCCGACAGAACCCCCGCAAAGGGATGGATCAGAACCTTTGTCATGCCCAATGTATCGGCGATCAGACAGGCATGCTGCCCCCCGGCCCCACCAAAGCATTGCAGCGCGTATTCGGTCACATCATAGCCGCGCTGGACGGAGATTTTCTTAATCGCATTGGCCATGTTTTCGACTGCGATTTTCAGGAAACCTTCAGCAATCTCTTCCGGGCTGCGCGCCTCACCCGTCGCGGCCTCAACCTCTTTCGCCAGGGCGGCGAATTTCTTATGCACCGCATCGGCATCCAGCGGCTCATTCTGGTTGGGGCCAAAGACGGGCGGGAAGAATTGCGGCTGTAATTTCCCCAGCATCACATTGCAATCAGTCACCGCCAAAGGACCACCGCGCCGATAGGCAGCCGGTCCTGGATTCGCACCTGCGCTTTCGGGTCCAACGCGGAATCGCGCGCCATCAAACTGACAGATCGATCCCCCACCTGCAGCCACAGTATGGATCAGCATCATCGGCGCGCGCATCCGCACACCCGCGACCAGTGTTTCAAACGCCCGCTCGTATTCGCCATTGTAATGGGCGACATCGGTCGAGGTGCCCCCCATATCGAAGGTGATGACCTGATCGAAGCCAGCCTGTTCCGCTGTCTTCACCGATCCGACGATACCGCCCGCAGGGCCGGACAGGATGGCGTCCTTACCCTGGAACAATTTCGCATCGGTCAATCCGCCATTGGATTGCATGAATTGCAGGCGCACATCGCCCAATTCACCAGCAACCTGACGCACATAGCGCCCCAGAATGGGCGACAGATAGGCATCCACCACAGTGGTATCGCCGCGCCCGACAAATTTAATCAGCGGACTGGTTTCATGGCTGGTCGAAACCTGAGTAAACCCGATTTCCCGCGCCAGATCGGCGATTTTAATTTCATGATCCGGCACGCGATAGGCATGCATCAGCACGATGGCGACAGAGCGAATGCCATCATCAAAGGCAGCCTGTAGCTTCGGGCGCAGATCGTCTAAATCCAGAGGCGTGAGAACAGCATCCCTGGCATCAATCCGCTCCACCACTTCCTCAACCCGGTCATACAGCAATTCCGGTAGGATGATATTGCGGTCGAACAGACGCGGGCGCGCCTGATAAGCAATGCGTAATTGATCGCGGAAGCCTTTCGTGACCACCAACAAAGTGCGGTCGCCCTTGCGCTCCAACAGCGCATTGGTGGCAACGGTCGTTCCCATCTTCACAGCATCGATCTTGTCAGACGGAATAGGGTCGCCCTTCTTCAGGCCCAACAGGTCACGAATGCCCTGAACCGCCGCATCAGAATAGGCTTCAGGATTTTCCGACAGCAGCTTGTGGGTCAACAGCGTACCATCCGGCTTGCGCCCCACCACATCAGTGAACGTGCCACCCCGGTCAATCCAGAACTGCCAGCCGTCCCGTTGATCCTGATTTTCTTGCGCCGTGTTGGTCATGATGCTGTCTTTCCTTATATCCGAACACAGCAACAATGATAATTTATCAATAAATTGTCAACGATGGTGCAGACATTTCACTCAAATAAATATGCGCAGTGCCACTACTGTCGCTGTGCCCAGGCAAACCGCGACGATCAGGGGCAATCGCAACGCCGCCAGAACGGTAACCAATGCGGCCACACTCTCCGCCAGGCCGGTCGTCAGGGTCATCGGGACGACCAGGGCCGTCAATACGGCGGCAGGCATTGCTTCCATTGCCACCTTCACACGACCAACCGGTGTTACATAGCGCACCAGGATATACCCACCGACCCGAAACAACAGCGTTACTGCCGCCATACCCAACAAGGTCAGCAGATGAACAGGATCAAGTGTCATGCCGATGCCCCTGCAGTCACAGTGTTACGATACAACAGGGCGACAGTGGCCATCCCTCCTAATGCACCGAGAAATATGTACCAGTATCCGGGCAACCAGAGATGCGCCACCAGCGCGCACAGCGCTGACCCAAGCACTGCGACCAAGGACGTGCGCCCCCGCCACATCCCCCGGATCAGACACAGAAACATGGCAACGAACATAAAATCCGCGCCAAACCGCGCGGGGTTTTCAATCGCGCTGCCCAGCCAGGCGCCAATCGCGCAGGAAATGGGCCAGTTCAGATAAAACAACACCGTCAAACCGATGACATAACCCGGCGTCAATTGGGCACTGCCACCGCGCTTGATCGCCAATGCCCAGGTCTCATCAGAATGGATTGCAACAAACCAGGCCTTGGTCGCGACAGGCAAGTGCCGGACATGCGGGCGCAGCGCCGCCCCCATCAGGAAATAGCGCGTATTGGCAAGGGCGGTGGCCAGCACAACGGCAAAGACCGGCACCGGTGTTGCCCAGACATCAATCGACACGAATTGCGCGCCCCCGGCATAGGTCGTGGCACACATCAAAATGACCTCCAGCGGGCTGAGGCCCTTTTGGACGGCCAATGTCCCAAACAGCAAGCCAAAGGGGACAACCCCCGCCATCAGGGGCAGAATATCCAAAAACCCCCGCCGCAATTCGGGCCAGAAACCAGGTCGGTCCATAACACACTCCCCATCTCATTGATGAGAAGGGGTCTATCAGGACCGACCCGGTCATTATTGTAGATTATTGCAAAAAGGCCGTGCGGTACTTACCGGGCGTGACACCGATGGCGCCTTTGAAGAGTCGAGTCATGTGCGCCTGATCATAAAAGCCACAGGATACGGCAACATCGACCGGCATGTGACCTTGTGCCAGAAACTCTTTGGCCCGTTTCACCCGACACCCGATAACCCAGGCATGGGGTGTCACTCCAAGCGCCAATCGAAAACTGCGGATCAATCGATAGGGGCTGAACCCGACCAGTTGGGCCAAAATGGAAAGATCCAAATCCTGATCCAGATTATCCTGAATATACTCACAAACGCGCCGAATCGCAGAGGCCTCCCGCCCGATCCCGATGACGGGTCCGCGCAATTCACCATGGCGTTTGACCAACAGTGTCGCGGCCTCAGTCAAGGCGGAATCCCGCTCCAGTGATTGTGGGGCGGTCTGCAGGGCATAATGGGCCCCGGCCAAAAGCCGCCAAACCTCATTGTCCTGAAACAGGGCATTCCTGAAATGCACCTGACCACTCGGGCGTTCCGTCACCTGCTCACTTATTCCCGATATCAAAGAGACAGAGGGATAGAACATGCGATAGCGATATCCGTTTTCACCTGGGCTTCCATCATGCACTTCACCAGGATTAACGATACACACATCGCCCGCAACCGCGCGACGATTCACCCCGTTGAGGCGATAACACTCAACACCCTGTTCTATAACGCCCATGACATAGGTATCATGGGTATGGGGTGAATAGCTGTGATTAACAAAAGTCGCATGCAGGCATTCCAGGTCCTCCCATCGCGGGTCACGCCAAAAATTGACCTGATCGCGCTTGGACAAGCTGTCCTGATTTACGGCGGCTTCTTGCGTTATCATCGACATAATGGCGTTTTCCTATCACCGAATCCAAGCACAGGCTTGTATAAAATTGCAAAAACCAGTGATACAAAATTGAACGTTGACAATTTATTGATAAATCGTGATTGTTGTTACGCCTTCACCGATATCAGCATAATTGCGGACGGGAAGATGTTGGCGGCACAGACCTGACCAGCTAAGATTGGTCAATAGACTGTGCCCTTTGGGGACCATCAGTCGCGGACTTGACCCGGATGAACTGGGCAGACCGGTGACTTCAGACAGAATAGGGATCATTATTATGAGCAAACTAACCACCGTATTGGCCGCGGCAGCGCTGGCTTTCAGCCCGGTCATTGCACAGGCCGCTGAAATCACCTGGGACATGGCGAACGAATATAACGATACGTCAATCCACGCAGAAGGCGATAAGGTCTTCTCTCAAAAATTAAATGAACTGACCAATGGTGCGATTGAAATCACGCACCATTTCGGCGGTTCCATTGGCTTTAAGTCGAAAGACCAGTTGGATGCCGTTGCCGATGGTGCATTGCCTATTGCAGACACATATGTCGGCCCCCTGGGCGGCATTGACCCAATGTTTCTGCTGCCATCATTGCCTTTCCTGGCAAAGACGCCTGCTGATTCGCGTAAGCTGTACCTGACAGCAAAGGCGGACTATGACGCAGTATTTGCAGCGAATAACCAAAAACTGCTGTGGGCCTCTCCATGGCCCCCATCAGGCATCTGGGCAAAGAAGCCAGTTGATAGCCTGGATGCTCTGGCGAACCTGAAAATCCGCACCTATGATGCCAACGGCACGATTACCCTTCAGGAAGCAGGCGCAGCCCCAATCCAGCTCAGCTGGGCGGATGTTGTACCGCAGCTTTCCACTGGTGGGATCGACGCAGTTCTGACTTCTGCAGAAGGGGGCACGAATGCAAAGTTCTGGGAGCAACTGAGCCATTTCACGGAAGTGAATTATGCCATGCCCCTGAACATGATCCACATTAATCTGGATGTCTGGAATGACCTGTCGGACGCCAATAAAGAAGCAGTCCTAACCGCAGCAAAGGCAGCGGAAGACCATGTCTGGGCTGCCCTTGAAAAGCGTGTGGAACAGAACTATGCCGAAATGAAGGCCAATGGTTTGACCGTCGTAACCGGCGTTGATGCGGGCTACCTTGAGGCGCTGAACAAAGCGGGCGAAAAGGCGCGCTCGGAATGGCTCGAGAAAACGGGGGCCAAAGGTCAGGCAATTCTCGACGCCTACCTTAAGTAAGACTAGGTTTGACACAGTAAGCTAACGACCGGGGGGGCGGCCTGATGATCGCAATGATCAATCGTGTGGTGTCGACGATCAATCGGATCGCCGGGGCCATAGCCGCCCTTCTGCTGTTTTATGTACTCGTTCACATCATTTATGAGATTATCCTGCGCACGCTGTTTTCGACATCAACCTTCGTGCTGGATGAATTTGTCGGATACGCCGTTGCGGCGATGACGTTCCTTTCCCTTGGCTATGCGCTGGAAACCGGCTCTTTGATCCGGGTCGATCTTGCAATCACCCGTCTAAAGGGCCGTCTGCGTCGGTGGGTTGAACTCTTCTGTATCTCCAGCAGCTTTGGAATGGCCGGATTCTGCGCCTGGTGGGTCGGTCGTGATGCCTTGCGCAACTGGACCCGGGGATCGGTGTCAGAAAGCATAGCAGAAGTCCCATTATGGATCCCCGTCGGGGCGGTATGGCTGGGTTTGATCTTTCTTATGCTCCAACTATTCGCATATTTCCTGCGCGTTGCGGCGGGCGGCAACCCGATTGACAGCGAAGGAACCGAATAATGGATGCGATAGTCGCAGGCTTGACCGTTCTGCTCCTGATTCTTCTCTTCCTGGGCAGCGGCGTTTGGGTTTTCATCGGGCTGCTGTTGGTATCGACCAGCGGTTTGTTCCTGGTTCTGGATTTCCCGGCGCATCGCATTGGCGCGATTCTGGGGAAGATCCTGTTCCGCAGCGCCAGTTCATGGGAATTGGCGGCCATCCCTCTGTTCATCTGGATGGGGGAGATGATTCTGCGCACGGACATATCTTCCAAACTGTTTCGGGGCCTGGCGCCGCTGGTGCGCCATATTCCCGGCGGCCTGATCCATACAAATGTTGTTGGGTCGACTTTGTTTGCCGCTGTCTCTGGATCATCAGCCGCAACCACGGCAACCGTGGGCAAGATCACATCCGTGGAACTGAAACGTCGCGGCTATGACGAAAAACTGTCCATTGGGTCGCTGGCTGGCGCGGGCAGTCTGGGCCTGTTAATCCCGCCATCGATCGTCATGATCATCTATGGTGTCCTGGCAGAAGTATCAATTTCCCAACTGTTCGCTGCAGGCGTTTTGCCCGGGCTTCTGGTTGCCTTCCTATATTCCGCGTATATTGCACTTAGATGCAAAATCAACCCGGCCCTTGCGCCCAAAAATACAGATGACGCAACCACTGTGTTTCAGTCATTCAAGGATCTAAGCCCAGTATTGGGTCTGATCATCATTGTTCTAGGGGCTATCTATTCCGGCCTGGCAACCCCATCGGAAGCCGCCGCTGTTGGTGTGCTGGGAACCCTGGTTCTGGTTATCGGCACGGGTCAGATGTCCTGGAAAATGATCACGGAAAGCCTGATGGGGGCAGTGCGGTCGTCTGCCATGGTCTGTTCCATTCTGGTTGCCGCAGCCTTCCTGTCCACTGCAATGGGCTATATGCATGTGCCCCAGGATGTCGCGACCGCGATTGCGGCCCTGGATATCGGACCCTATGGCCTGATCATGATATTGGCGGTTTTCTACATCGTCCTTGGGCTGTTCCTGGATGGCATATCGATTGTGGTGATGAGCCTGCCCATAACCCTGCCCCCGATCATCGCGATGGGATTCGACCCCATCTGGTTTGGTGTGTTTCTGGTGCTGATGGTGGAACTGGGTCAGATGACGCCGCCTGTCGGTTTTAACCTGTTCGTCTTGCAGGGCTTAACGGGGATACCGGTCAATCGTGTCGCAATTGCCGCCTTGCCTTTCTTCATTCTGATGGGAGCCGCTGTCGCGATTATCACCATCTGGCCGGAAATCGCCCTGTGGCTACCGCAGATTTTATTCAAGTAAACGCGCCGTTCAACCGTTTTACATCTTGTATTTGACTACCTGCTCGGAATACCCATATGCACAGGGGAAGTGCCGTGATGTGAGGGAGACAGCGGTACCAGATGGCGGGGGAGAAGCCCCATCTGCAAACATTACACGAGGTCTTGATCTTTTATGGACATAATATTTCTGGTCGCCGGTCTCGCCATACTTTTCGTTGGGGGCGAATTGACGGTGCGCGGCGCGGTGGGACTGGCCAGGTTTCTGGGTGTCTCTCCCGCAGTGATTGGCTTGACTGTGGTGGGGTTTGGAACATCAGCACCTGAACTGGTGGTCACAGTCCAAGCAGCCCTTGCCGGTAAAAGTGGCCTGGCGATTGGGAATGTCGTTGGCTCCAATATTTCAAATCTGCTGCTGATACTGGGTGTTGGCGCTGTCATGTGGCCGCTGACCTGTGGGCTTGCCGCGGCCAAGCGGGATGCTGGCATGATGGTTTTTTCCGCCGTTATTCTGGTTGCCCTTGGGATGTATGGCCAGATTGAATGGTGGCATGGCATCATAATGGTTGGCTTGTTGCTGATTTATCTGGGCGCGACCTATTTTAATGATAAGAAAGATCAGGCCTCACGAAAGCTGCATGAGCGAGAAGTTGAGGAACTGGAAGAGTTGGAAAGCGCCCCGACATCGGTGCCTTTGATCTTTCTGTTCACAGCGCTGGGCCTGGTTGGCCTAGTCGTTGGTGCCGATTTGATGGTCAAAGGTGCCATTGGAATCGCGGAGAGTTTCGGTGTTCCAGAAACCGTCATCGGCCTGACAATCGTTGCCCTGGGGACGTCTTTGCCCGAACTGGCAGCAACCGCCGTTGCGGCCTATCGTAAACATACCGATGTGGCGATTGCGAATGTTTTGGGCTCTTGTGTCTTTAATGTTCTCTCGATATTGGGGATTACTTCTATGGTTTCCACCCTTGTCGTGGAGCCGGATATCCGGAACATCGATCTTTGGGTGATGCTGGCGGCGACGCTTTTCGTCACTGTTATGTTGTTGAAGAATTGTAAAATCGGTCGCGCCACAGGGGCGGTATTGATACTGGCCTATGTCGCCTATATTGCCAGCCTGGCGCCAAGAGTGATGTAAATCTTAGAAATCGTCATAGGATGGCAATCAAATCATGATGGGGTGGCCTGGCTTTCGTAACCCATATGTGAATTGAGCCCCTATGAGCGCTGTCAAAAACGTCCTATTCGTGACCTTCGATCAATGGCGATGGGATTGTCTGTCGGCGATTGATCATCCGGTTTTGCGTACGCCGAATCTGGATGCCTTCTGCCAGGATGCGACCCATTTCGCGAACCACTGGTCGGTCACTTGCCCCTGTGGGCCGGGGCGCAGTGCTCTGTTAACCGGCACCTATCAGCACAAGAACCGCGCCTTGCGCAACGGCACACCACTGGACCGACGTTTCACCAATGTCGCGCTGGAAGCCCGCAAGCTGAATTTTGATCCTGTCCTGTTTGGCTACACCGACATCTCACCCGATCCACGGGGGGCGGATCACCGCGACCCCGTGTTCAATTCCTACGAAGGTGTTCTGCCAGGGATGACCCGACTATGCCGGCTGGATGAAGACTTCGGCCCCTGGTTCGCGGACCTCAAGAAAAAGGGATACACCCTGCCGCAGCGGCCTTGGGACATATTCCGACCCTCAGAAGGATATGACGATAAACCTGCCAGCTTTGCCCCCGCGCGGTTCAAGGCGGAAGACAGCAACACGGCCTTCCTGACCAATGCGGTTCTGGACTATCTGGATGCACGCCAGGGAAAGCCATTTTTTGCCCATGTGACCTATATCAGCCCGCATCCCCCCTTCATCGCGCCCGCCCCTTACAATGCGCGGTATGATGCCGATGCTGTCCCAATGCCCAACCGTGCCGTCAGCCCGGAAAAGGAAGGGGATGTTCATCCGTGGTTGAAACATCACCTGGCGACCTATGACACGAATTCCGCCCTGGTGGAAAAAATGGTGGTGGGTCAGAGAACCGCCGCAACCGCCCTGTCAGACGCCGAAATCCGTCAATTGCGCGCGACCTATTACGGCATGATCAATGAGGTGGAGGATAATTTCACCCGCATCCTGGATCGCCTGAAGGAAAGTGGCGAGTATGATCAGACCCTGATCGTCCTCACATCCGATCATGGGGAACAATCCGGCGATCATTGGCTGTTTTCCAAGACCGGTTTTTTTGACGAAAGTTATCGCGTGCCACTGATCATCCGGGACCCAAGACCGGAAGCGAAGGCCGGGCGAGGGCGCAAGGTTCAGGCCTTTACAGAATCCGTTGATGTGACACCAACCATTCTACACGCCCTTGGTGCCCCCATCCCGCGCCAGGTTGACGGCAAACCCCTATCATCATGGCTGGCAGGGCAAACACCCGAAAACTGGCGGACAGAAGCCCATATTGAATTTGATTTTGGCGATCCTGTCGCGCGAACTGCGGAACAGGCCCTGGGCCTTAGAACAGACGAATGCAGCCTGACGGTGATCCGATCGGATCGATATAAATATGTCCACTTCGCCGCCTTACCGCCCTTGTTCTATGACCTTCAAGAAGACCCATATCAATTGGTCAATCGCGCGGCTGATCCTGCCTATCAGGCGGCAATGCTGGACATGGCCCAGCGCCTTATCACCTGGCGCATGCAGACAGAAGACCGGGACTTATCCTATTTCCACATTGAAAATGGTGCCTATGAATTGCCAGATGATCGCTATGCTGATCTTCTGTAAGCAGCCATAACAGTAAGGTTCTTAAATGACATCTAATTCCACAGCCCCCCGCACGGATGTTCCCCGCATGATTGGTCATCGCGGGGCCGCAGCCCATGCCCCCGAAAATACAATTCCGGGATTAAAGAAGGCCAAAGAGCTTGGCGCGCGCTGGGTTGAATTCGACTGCATGCTGTCAATGGACGAGGTGGTCGTGCTGCATCACGACGATACGCTGGACAGGACTACAAACGGCACAGGGCTGGTGTCAGAAAAATCCTTCGTCGAATTGCGTCGGTTGGATGCGGGGGCATGGTTTGGGCCAGAATTTAAAGGGACCGCTATTCCCAGTTTTGATCAGACCATCGCAGAACTGACATCGCTGGGGCTGGGGGCGAATGTGGAAATCAAGCCCGTCACCGGTCATGAACGCCGCACCGGACAGGTCGTTGCGGCCCAAACAGCCCAATTGTGGCCAGCCAGCCTGCCGCCAGCCCTGCTCTCCTCCTTCTCTCTTGACGCCCTGGAGGAAGCAATGAAGATCGCCCCACAGGTAGACCGGGCCATCCTGTGGTGGAACATTCCCGAAGACTGGCACGACCATCACATGCGTTTAGGCGCGTCCGCTGCCCATGTCAGCGCCAAGAAGTTAAGTGACCGCCAAGCCGCTGCATTCCGGGATGCTGGCGTCCCATTTCGCGTCTATACCGTCAATGACCCAGCCGACGCGGAGCGTCTGTTCGCCCTGGGATGCGAGACGATCTTCACGGATTACCCAGATCGATTTGCTTGAGCCGGGGCGCGATGTGTTCCCGGCGCACACAAATCCAAGGAACCATCGGCGCTTTTGCATCGCGGTAAATGCCTGTAAACAGATGCAATGACCGATAGAATCCATCCCCCCACAGGTATCATTCCGGGCCTTTCTGACGAACGTCTGGCAACCATCCTGTTATTTGTCGTTCCCATCTTCTTTGCCACCAATATCCTGGTTGCAAAGGCGACGGCGGATTTCATCCCGCCGGTGCATCTCGCCTTCCTGCGCTGGGTGGCAACCTTCCTGCTGTTGCTGCCCCTTGTTGGGGGGCGGTTATGGGTGCGACGGGGTGCCATTATGCGGGAATGGAAAGACCTGCTGGTTCTGGGTGGCCTTGGTATGGGGATATGCGGGGCCTTTGTTTACATCGCAGCGGATACCACATCAGCGGTTAATATCGGCCTGATCTATTCCGCCTCTCCCGTTCTGATCACATTGCTATCGGCCTTGATTTATAAGGAACAGGTCCGCCGCCTGGGCATTGTGGGGATGATTCTGAGCCTGACCGGGGTCATGATTATTATTACCCGTGCGGATTTAAATGTCCTCCTGTCCCTATCGTTTACAGAAGGCGACATCTGGATTCTGGCCTCCATGATCAGTTGGGCGCTGTATTCAGTTCTGCTGCGCCACCGCCCCAGTGAAATGGGTCTGACAACACGCCTTGGTGCCATCGTCCTGGCCGGGATCATTATCCTGGCCCCCTTCACGGTCTGGGAAACAATGCAGGGTCAATCTCCCGACTGGGGTTGGGATGTCTTTGGATGGGTTGCGATACTGGCGGTCTTCGCCTCCTTTGGGGCCTATCAGCTGCATGGATTTGTTCAGCGGACATTGGGGGCCAGCCGCACAAGTCTGTTTTTGTACATGATGCCGCTATACAGCGCAGGTCTTGCATGGCTGTTGCTGGGTGAAGTACCCCAGATCTATCATTGGATCGGGGCCGCCTTTGTTTTACCCGGCCTGATGCTGGCCAATAGCGGGCGCGCGAAACCTGCCAAATTGTGATCTGGAAAGGGATGAATAATGACAGATCTGTTCCCTGGCTTTCGTGAAGACCGGATAACTGTTTCACACAGTCTTGCAGATAACGTGACCTTGAATTGCCGCATTGGGGGCAATGGCCCCCCCTTACTGCTGCTGCATGGCTATCCCCAGACAGGCGCGATGTGGCACAAGATTGCCGGTCCCCTGGCGCGCAATTTCACCGTCATCTGTCCGGATCTGCGCGGTTATGGTGCATCCGACACCCCAGAAACAGATGCCGATCACCTGCCCTATTCCAAACGGGCGGTTGCGGCGGATATGGTGGCCCTGATGGCGCAACTGGGTCATGACCAGTTTCAGGTCGCGGGGCATGATCGCGGGGGGCGCGTGACGCACCGGCTGTGCCTGGACCATCCTGATGCTGTGATCCGTGCAGCGGTGCTGGATATTATCCCGACGCGCACCCTGTTTAAGACCGCGACCCAGGCCGTCGCCCAGGCCTATTATCACTGGTATTTTCTGGCCCAGCCTGCACCCTATCCGGAAACCCTGATCGGTGCGGATCCGGTCTATTATTTCCGCCATAAGGCGGGCGGATTGAGCCAAAGTGGCCTGAGCTTTTTTGACCCCACCGCCCAGGCGGAATACGAAGCCGCCTTTTCCAACCCTGCCGTCATCCATGCCAGTTGCGAGGATTACCGCGCCGGGGCCGGAATTGACTTGATCCATGACGAAGCGGATCTGGACCAGAAAATCACCTGCCCCCTGCTGGTCCTATGGGGTGCGAAAGCCCCGATGCACACGCATTATGATGTCCTGGAAACTTGGCGCGACCGTGCTGTCGTCCCCGAAGGTCATGCAATCGAATCCGGCCATTTCCTGGCAGAAGAAAATCCGACCGACACCCTGGCGGCGTTTGAAAAATTCTTTAAGTGCTAGACACTCCGCAATGCCTCATGGCCGCGGACCTTAATCATGACCTGGGAATCCGGGGCTTCTGAGGGCGTGCTGCGCAGCCAACTGGTCCATCCCAGTCGTAAATCCCCGCCCAGGCGGCTGGCTGGCACCGCATCCTGTTGGGCGATCAGGCGAGCGGAAAAATTGTATTCCGGCGAAACATAGAACATGACCATGGACAAAAGCGGTCGATGACAGGCCCCGCCGGGAAGGAAGCTTTCAAAAGTTTCACGGTCCAGCGGGCCGATTTGCAACTCCAATCCGGATTGCTGGTCCCAATAGCGACTGCCCAGAAACGCCGCTGTCCCCAACGCATTGTTGCGCCCGGACAGACCGCCCAGACGCCCCCCTATGACAGTTTCCTGACCGGGTTCCAGGCGCACCCAATCACCAACGAACTGTTTCACCTTGACCGGCAGCCCATAATAATCCGCCACCATGCTTTGCAGCCCCAACGCGGTGCGGGGGCGATGCACCAATAGACCGGCATAGCGCAACAAGGAGCGATCGCTGACCGACATCCGCTCGTCCAGACCATCAGTGCCAAGGCCGATAAAGCTGCGCAGGAATTTTGCGATCAGGGTTCGATGGGGGGGGCGCGTGTCCAGCCCAATCCGATGCGCCTTGCGCACCCGCACCATCAGGGAGGCCAGACGATGGTTGAAGATATCCAGAAATGCCCGCCAGGCCGTATCTTTCTTTGAAACGCGCTGGATCAACCGTTCTGTCAGAGGGCGCGGCAAGGGTCCCATCGCCCCGGCCAGCCCCATGAACCGGATCATCATTTCATCAGGCTTGTCCAGCGATTGCGGATGGTAGGATTTAATAGAACTGGGTGGAAAAGCCAGCGAGGGGTCGGCATTGAAATGCACCGCTTCCCTGCGGGGGTCCGACCCCTCCCCCACGGGAACGAATTCGCTGTCGGGATCAATCCCGACACCGCGCATCAATTCTGTCGTCCGCACCGCCTGATAGAAATCAAAGCGATAGGGACGGTCGCGCAATTCCTCGATCAGAGGAGGAACTGATCGCCGGCTCTTGCTGGCCATTCCTTCCAGACCCCTTCTCGTTGAACGGATTGCACGGATAATTTAGAGAATGAATTGACCGAGGCATACAGCCCCAAAAACCTGTCCAGAACCGAGGCCAGCAGGATCGCGCTGGACCCGACATAGGCACGTTCATCAACCGTCAGGATGACCTCAACCCCCCGGGCAAAGCCGCGCCAGGCATCCGGTCCCATGCGGGCGACAGCGCGACGACATTGCATATCCACAATGCCGTTGATCTGTTGTTCCGTACCCGCCGTTCTGTCATTGGCATATAAACGCAATATTTCCTGTAACGCCGTCAGCGATCCTTCAAACTGACTGAGGGACAGATAGTTCAGGGACAGATGCGACACCAGGCGCCACAGGGTCTCTCCCCCAATCGGTGGCTCAATCTGGGGCGTTGGTTTGTACAATGCCGTGATGCCAGAGACCGGGGCCCCCATTTCTGTCTGCAAAATCGCACCGGGGCGCAATTGCTCAGCCAATCCACGATTGGTGCACCAGGTATGGGCAAACAGGGTCGTCGTCGCGGGCATCGTCGGGCGATAGTCCAGATCGACAAAACTTAGATAGATATCGGTGCCGGGCATATCAGACTGGCCGGTCATATCCCGCCTTGCATACCAGAAGGCACGGGAATTGCGGCTGTATGCGGCATGATTGAAGGAAAAGAACGGTTCCACCCGGAACGCATCCGCCTGTTCCTGATTGCTGGCAGTGACAGAGCGGATAGAGTGGATTTCCGTCGTCAGTTCGCGCCGACGATCCCCGACAAGTCGATATTCAGACTCCCGCCCATCAATGCGGATCGGCTCTGACGTCTTGCTGAACAGATTGACGATGGGCGTTGTGAATAGCTGAAAATTCCCCGGCTCCACCGTTACGCTGCGCGGCGGCGGCACATCCAGCAAAATCAAGATATCCAATACCTGATCCGCCTGCGCCGAGGCCAGACCATCGATATCGAAATACAGGAATTTCTCTGAGAAGGTGAAATACTCCCGCAACAAATGATAAGCTGGTTGTCCGTGACCGGGTACATCGATTACGGCTTCATCGCGTTCGAACCCGACAGGGCTGATCGCCGCAGGCCCTAGCATGACAGGCTTCTTCGTTTCCCCATCTGCGATCAGTGCGACGCCTTTTGCATTCACGAACAATAATTCATACAAACTGTCGGCCAATACCCGGTCGGCATGGATATGGAACCGCAACCGATCCATTTCCAACGCGCGCAGCGGGTCGGCCTCTGCCGTAATCCGCAATCGCAACACGGCATTCACATCCGTCTGCGCATCCAGAAAGTCATAGCGATCTGTTGATTCTATTCCGGCCTGAGTAACTGAAATGGGCCACAGTTCGACCGGATAAACCGTTCTGAAGCGACAGCTCATCCCATTTGGCGCAGTCGCATAGAGATCACTGCCTTTGGGCACATTATAGCCGCTGGTCATCTTGCCCCGCGCGCTATCGACATTGAAACGCGCAATGGTCATGGACGGAATCGGATCAACAAATTGTGGATACAGAATGCCCAACAAGGCCTGGGGGATCTGCGGAAATTCGGCATCAATGTTCTGCTGAATGCGTCCGGTCAGAAACGCGAAACTCTCAATCAAGCGCTCGACATGGGGGTCAGCGGATTCAGAGCCGCCAAATTCCAATCGACCGGCAATCTTGGGATAGGTCTCTGCAAACGCATTGCCCATGCGGCGCAGATATCCTAATTCCCGCTGATAATGCCCTAACAGGGCATCGCGTGTGGACTTACCGGCCATCAATACCCACTCCCGTCATGCCCACCGCCATCGATCTTCAAGGGGAAGGAAATCGGTTCGATCACATCACCAAATTTCAGCCCCCCTTCGATGCGCAGGCTCAGTTGGCCGGTTTCTTTTTGAATAGCTTCGACAACAACATTCACACGGGTCATCCTGGGTTCATAGGCGGCGATGGTGCGGGCCACATGGCGCGCGACCTTGTCACGATCCCGAGGGTTTGCTGTGAACAGATGAGCAAGATCAATCAGGCCATAATCTGGCACGCCCCGATTATCATAATCTATCTCTGATTCGCTCCAACCACAGCGCGTGTTCAACAGGGTGTGAATCTCGCCGCGCACGGAGTCTGCAAGCCCATCCAGGTCAAGATATCGCCGGGGCACAGGTTCATTGGGAACACCTGGATCATCGTCTGTCAGACGGTCAAACAGTGGGGCCAAGGCCCCCTTTTTCGTGCGGAGGGATCGCATGCTCTCCCCCTTTCCAGACGTCAGGCTACGATAAGGTCGTGCGCTTTAATGCGCTTCATCGACACCCCCGGATCAAGACCCGGAATGTATATTTGCAAGAAGCTGTGCGCAGAACCGGAATTACTGGACGCGTTCGCCGAAGAACCACCCATCGCGCCAAAGGACATCAATCCGGCTGACAGAGATGCAGCGCCGCCAATCCCGCCACCTCCCGCCATGGACCCAGGCTGCTTGATCGCAGCCGCCCCCAGGCCGACAGGCTCAATTTCCCCTATAAAGCCCCAAACCGGTACCCGCAGCTTTATGGCCACGGCATAGCGATCACCAACCTTCGAACCAGAATAGGCCGAAATGCCCCTGAAGATATCCCGGCGCGACTGACCGCCCGATGCCGATGCCAGTTTGTGGCGCGCATCAAAGCCTGGATCAGACTTCAGCGGCTTATACGGGGACCACAATACCGGCACACCATACTGTGCGCCATGATGGAAGTTTGCATGCTTGGACAGGGTGAAAACGGTGGTGTTCGCCTTCAACAGGATACGCCGCGCTTTTTTCCCCTTGAAGGTTCTGCGCACATTGGCTGGAACATTTCTCCACTCGACATTTTCATTTAAGGCAGCGCCCATTACCCAGTCCCATCCGTGCCTGATCGGCTAGAGCATCATGCGTTCGCATAAGCTCACACATGACACTCTAACCATTTATTTTTTCAGCAAATACGTCCTCGCAAACGATTCCGTTGTCTCGGGATTTGCTCTGGTGGGCGTTACGCATCCGCACCCTTGTTTACGGTCACATCCCATTCGGACGCGATGGACCCTGGTTCCTTCATGTCTTCCGACTGAACCTTCACTTCCCATTTGATCTTGGTATAGTTCAGGCTGACAGTTTCAACCGGCGTGTCATCGCCGCCGCCCCCGATGGAGACATTGGAGACCATGGTGTTTTCCAGCGTATAGATCATTTGAGGGACATGCGCCTTCTCACCAGAGGCGCGCAGCACCGTGAATGTCACCTGGCCCAAATTCGCGCCGATGCAGCATTTGTAATTCAGCAGGGGAGAAGACTTGTCGGCATATTTGGTGATCGTGAAATCACTGTGTTCCACACGACCACGGGCGCGCCCAACATTGGATACATCGGTATGCAGGTGATTGTGCACCGAATGACTGAAGGCCAGGCACATGATTTGCTTTTCAAAGCCTTCTAAGGTCGCCTCACCTTCGACCCCGTCGATTTTAATGACCAATACGTCCATTGCGCCTTTTCCTTATCTCATCGTGTCGATGCGGTGGCATCCGCCGCCGCGTGTCCCGGGCCAAACAACCCGATCATTCAATTAAGCAGCAGGCGGCGGCAGTTCCGCGACCAGGCGAACCGATGCGGTCAGTTCTTCCAACTGGAAATGCGGCTTCAGGAATACCGTCGCATTGTACGCCCCCGGCTTGCCCGGAATTTCGCGAACATCAACCCGCGCTTCCCGCAAGGGGAACCGTGCCTTGGTATTCTGGGGCGCATCATCGGTCAGCAGCACGTAGTTCGCGATCCAGGTGTTCAGATATTCTTCAACATTGGCTGCGGTCAGGAAGCTGCCGACCTTGTCGCGCATAATCGCCTTCATGTAATGGGCGAAGCGAGAGGCCGCCATGATGTAAGGCAGGCGTGCCGACAGGGCCGCATTGGCATTGGCGGAGTCCAGATTGTACTTCTTGGGTTTCTGAACTGTCTGACCACCAAAGAATGCGGCATAGTCCGTTCCCTTACAGTGACATAGGGCAATAAAGCCAAGATCCGACAATTCCTTTTCACTGCGATCGGTAATGGCAATTTCCGTCGGACATTTCAGGGCAATATCGCCCTCATCAGTCTTGAAGGTATGGGTCGGCAGGCCCTTGACCACACCACCGCCTTCAACACCGCGAATTGCCGCCGTCCAGCCATACAGCGAGAACGCATTGGTGATACGCTGAGCCATCGCCCAGGCGGCACTGCCCCACAGATATTTGGAATGATCGCGCCCGTCGACATCTTCTGCGAAATCGATGCCTTCAACCGGTACCGTATTGGGGCCATAGGGCAAACGCATCAGCGTATGGGGCAGCGTCAGCACCATATAGCGGCTGTCTTCGCTGTCGCGGAAGCTGCGCCATTTGATCATTTCGGCACTCTCAAAGATCTTAGAGAGATCGCGCGGCGTGCCCAGATCGGTAAAGCTGTCCATATCGAACATGCGCGGTGACGCCGAGGCGATCATTGGCGCATGCGCTGCCGCCGCGACTTCCGCCAGCTTTTCCATCAGTGCGAATTGCTGAGGGTGACGACCGAATTCAAAATCTGCCATCAGGCAGCTATAAGGATGGCCGCCAAATGTGCCATATTCTTCTTCGTAGATCATTTTGAACAAGGCGGACTGGTCAAATTCAACCGCCTTTTCCAGATCTGCCAGCAAGTCCTTGGAAGAGGTGTTCAGCACACGCAGCTTAAGCTGGGTACCGGTTTCCGTTCCCATGACCAGGAAATGCAGGCCACGCCAGCTTGCTTCCAGCTTTTGGAAGTCCGGCTGATGCATGACTTCGTTCAACTGTTCAGTGATCAGCGCATCGATTTCCGCGATCTTCTGATTGATCGACGCGACCGTGTCACTGGACACATCCGTGCCCGACTCAACAACAGAATCTATGAACTCCCCGATCAGGTCCTGGGCATAAGCCTTTTGCCCCTCGTCCCGCGCCAGCTTCCCCTCGACCATAATCTGTTCGAGTGCGTTGAGTTCCTCGGTCTTGTCCGCCATCCTAATTCCCCTTTATCGGGTCCCCTTTTCGGGTCCGGATATATCCATGCCGCCATATTGTGGCGTTAAACCCAGCTTACGAGCTTACTTGCCCTTAGAATCTTCCAGAAGCTTCTTAACTTCCTTTTGCTTGTCCGCATTCCCGACCATTTCACGCAACAGCGCTTCCAGATCGTCATTGCCATCCAGCTTGGTCAGAAGGTCGCTTAACCGCTGACGGGCCTCATACAGCTTGCGCAGTGGCTCGATCTGCTTGACGACCTGTACGGGTTCAAAATCTTCCAGCGAGCGAAAGTTTAGCTCGACATTCATCTTGCCACCGTCTTTGCTGTCTTCCTCAGCCATTTTATTATCGACCTGGAAGGCAAGGCGCGGCTTGATGCTGGCCAGAATATCGTTGAAGTTATCGCGATCAATTTCGACGAATTTGCGCTCTTTCATCTTCGGCAAAGGCTCTGACGGCTTGCCGGACAGATCAGAGATGATCCCCATGACGAAAGGCAATTCCTTCATCTGGATCGCATTGCCGATTTCCACATCATAGGTGATCTGAACGCGCGGCGGGCGGACCCGACTGATCTTGTGCTGAATACTATCGGACATCGATGTCCCCCTTCATCGGACCGCCCGGTCTTCGCCCCATCCGGGCGATTAACCAGACACTCTGCTAACGACTTCAGCTTTTGAAAGCTGCCAGTTTAAACCTTTGCGGCGCACATCGCCGGATACCCCAAATTCGAATCGGCTTCCGCGCCATGATTCGCAAGACAAGTTAAATGAAAGTCACTTACTATTGCAAGAGTTTCCATGCTCTATCTTTTTTTCGAATTATGTTACTTAAATAGCCTTATGAGCACCTAAAACGATTACTGATATAGCACCCGCTATTTCCTTAATTTTTAATTAATATATAACATATTGATAAATATAGATAAAATCATAATGTGGTGAAGTCCGGGAAATCCGTATAAACTGATCGGGATAAAAAAACCGCCTGGGAGGCATTCCTGTATGAGTGATGAAATTATTGAATTAATTGGGTCAGACAGCCCCAACGGTCACATTCGTATCCGTATTGATTTGGAATTGCCGCACGATCAGGCGATGCAGATACTTCAAACTGTTCATGATTATAAGGATCAGAAGCAAAAAGAAGAAGCTGCCAAGATGCGCCGAGACGAAGCGGAGCGCCGCAAGGCAGAGGCGGAAGCCCGCAAGGCCGCCAAGACGGAAGCGGCGAAAGCAAAGAAATCCGGCGCCGCCAAAGGCAGCAGCGACGACGCAGCCAAGGCCTGATAAGACAATTACAATCTTCCCCAGATCAGTCCCCGAGATGAGAGAGACCCATGGCAGAGAAAATTCTGGAATTTAATGGCAGCGCGACCCTTCCAACGTCCTTGAAGGTCAATATCCAAATGGAAATGCCTTACGAGTTGGCGGTGAAAATCCTGGATTTGATCCAAAAGAACATGCCGGAGGAGCCGCCGACCACCGAGGCGGAGTCCTAACCCAACTTCCGAAAATCAGTCGGACGCCTGGACCTGTTCAATCGCTGCTGCCGTTAATGTGCTAAGCGATTGATTTTGTGTGCCCTTATCATCAAAATTCTTTGGATCCAGCCAGGCCTGAAATGCCTTCTTCACCGCAGGCCATTCACGGTCCAACAGCGAGAACCAGGCCGTGTCGCGGTTGTGACCCTTAACAACCGACATCTGACGGAACGTGCCTTCATAGCTGAAGCCCAGGCGTAACGCTGCGGCCTTGGACGCGTCGTTCAGGGCATTGCATTTCCATTCATAGCGACGGTATCCCAGGTCATCAAATACATGGGACATCATCAAAAACATCGCTTCTGTGGACAGCACACTGCGCTGCATCACGGGGGAAAAATTGATATGCCCGACTTCTATGGAAGACACTTTTGGATCAATGCGCAGATAACTGGCAACGCCAACGGCTTTGTCTGTCGCCTGATCTATCACCGCATAGAACAGGGGATCCGTGCCCAGACATGCCTTTTCCATCCAGGCACGATAGTCTGCCACTGACGCAAAGGGACCATAAGGAAGATAGGTCCAATAGCGCGCATCGTCCGCCTTGCAATTGGCCGCATGGAGATCTGCGGCATGGCGGTCTGGATCAATCCGCTCCAGCCGTCCTGTCCGTCCGGTCATGACTGAAATGGTAGGCGGCTGGGGGGGTGTAAAATTCGGAACGGCGGGCCCGATGAGTTGGCCCAATTCATTCACAACCGGTTTCATTCTTTACCCTTTCAACACAGACTGTCTTATTGCCGACAGCGATACAGCGCGTTCCCGGCGAACAAAAGGGCCACTAACAAATATCACAGAGGGCCATCCAAGACCCCGTTATCCTTCCGCTGATTGCCCAAATACCACAATGAGCATGCCCAAAGCTGCCAGAGACGCGAAAACTACAGCCCTGAACCAGGATCGTTCCCTCGCGGCACTGATAGCGGCAATTCCAGCCTGAAGCGCATAATAGACGGCAAAGGCGCGGGAAGCGTAGCTGATGATATCAAACACGCCAGAAGTCCAGGTCAACGACACGCCTATCCCGGTCAACAGCGCATAGGCTTTACCGGGGGTGATGCGATGGTGCGACACTTCGGAAATCAGCCCGCCCGATCCGCTGGTATCGGCAACAGCCGCACTGAACTGCGCTGCCAGAGCCGCCGCCACCAGCAGAAATGGCAGGATCGGGGCGACAACCTTCATCATGTCGACAATGGCCGTCTCTGTAAGCACCAGCGCATCCTGTTCGAACACATACGCCAGCAATGCGATATAAATCACATAAATTCCGGTCGACACCCATTGGGCCCATCGCATGGATGTCGCGCGGATCTGACTGTTGTATTCCGCCCCCAGATACCGTGATGTCTCGAAACCCTGAACCGTAACAATCAAGCCAAAAGCTATCGTGATCCCTGCCCATCCGGTTTCCACCAGAGGATTAAAGATCAGTCCCGAATGGGTCGCCTTGTCTTCAAAAAAAATCGCCAAGCCAATCAGCAATCCTGCGATTATCGCCAGTTTTACCGAAACGGAGACATACTCCATCTGCTCAAGGGACTTGAAACCACGGGTCCATCCGACCGTGACGATCAACAGATAAACCGCCGTTGTCACAAGCTTGGCGTAGAAGGGCGCATTCAATGGCGTCAGGCTGACGGCGAAGGCACCAAACAGATTTAAGTAATAGGCCACAGAAATGATATAGGCGAAACCAAGCGCGCCGGATGCGACAGTTTCCAGTGTATCGATACCACGCCCACGGTCGACGCCCAGTGTCTCAATAACACCGATATTATAGCGGATAGCCGCCCCATAAAGATACGCCCCGGCACATAACACAGCCATTACCAGCGGCGCATACATCCCATAGGACGCGACCAGAATGGGCCCCAAAACCAGAAAGCCGCTGCCAATGATGGATGCCAGCGGGGTGGTCATCGCCCGCCAAGTCTTAGAGAGGCGAACACGGGGCATCCAAAGCATCAGCCCCGCCAGAATGACGGCGAGAATGACCGCGATATCAATCACCATTCCGCGTTACGCCCTTTTTGGAGTCTGTGCGATGAGCCTGTTTTCTTGTAACGGCTTTAAAGGGCAAGAGAAGCCCTAATCCACGATAAACAGCGTTGCGCCACGGTCACCGGTGGAGGATCGATGGGGCTCTGCCTGATCGGCAACTTGATAGCTGATACCGGGCGTCAGGACAAAGGTACGACCGTCTTCCAGTTCCGTGTGCAATTCGCCTTCCAGACACAGGAGGATATGCCCCTTCTGGCACCAATGGTCGGCGAGATAATTGGGGCTGTAGGTCACCATTCGAACGCGGATATCCCCAAAATTCTGGGTCCGCCAGGTGGCGTATCCGGTTTCCCCCGGATGTCGGGTTTCAGGAATATCAGCCCAGGTCGTAATGCCAAAAGGAATGTCCGAAAGCTTCATTCAGCGCTCTGCTCAGCCTTGCGGGGCGAAAACGATGCAATCCATTTTCTTCGCCTTGAGCATCTTGCAGGCAGCAAAGGCGCTGCGCTTATCAAAGCCAGCCACGCGGGAGCGATGAAGCTTTCCGGACGTGTCCACCACCACAACCGACCCTTCGCCCAGATCACCCAGACGGGTGACCGCCTGCTGTGCGACAGTCCGGGCAGCATCCGACCGACTAAAGGCGCCGACTTGGATCGTCCAGCGTGTGGTTTGTAATTCCGTCAGGTCCACATCCGATGCGGCATCCCCTTGGGGCACCTGATCTTCGGCGATCTGCACCTTTTGATTCGTGGGCATGTTTACCGCGACCATGTCATTGCGCGGCAGGGATTCATCCAAAATCTGCCGGAAACCGGCATCCAGTAATTTCCGCATATGCTGATCACGCGATGCGCCGGACTTGCCGCCGAAAACAACGCCAATCAACCGATGACCATTGCGCTGTACCGACGCGACCAGATTAAAACCGCTGGCCCGGATGTAGCCGGTCTTAATCCCGTCCGTCCCTTCATAGGATGACAGCAAGGTATTGTGGTTCTTGAAGGTCCGACCGGCATGTTTGAAATGGGTCGTCGCGAAATAAGCATAATAGTCTGGAAAATCCTGTCGGATGCGCAGGCCCAGCATGGCCATATCGCGCGCTGTGGACAGCTGGCGCCGATTGGGCAGGCCACTGGCATTTTTAAAGGTGGTGCGGCTCATCCCCAATTGGCGGGCGCGTTCTGTCATTTGAATCGCGAAATTGATTTCAGTGCCCCCCAGGGCTTCCGCCACAACAACCGCAACGTCATTGGCGGATTTCGTGACCAGCGCCAATATTGCGTCTTCCAGAGTGATGGTCTGGCCTGGCTTAAGGCCCAGTTTCGATGGCGCCATGCCGGATGCGCGCTTGGAAACCTGCAACCGGCTTTTCAGTGAAATCTTCCCCTGTTTCAAGGCATCAAAAGCCATGTAAAGGGTCATGATTTTGGTTAAAGATGCCGGGTAATTGCGGTCATCTTCATTTGTCGCATGTAGAACGCGGCCAGAATCAGCATCAATCACTATGGATGCATAACGTGCTTCTGCCTGATTCACAGGAACAGTTGAATAAACAAGGGCTAAGCCCAAGAGAAATGCTGCTATGACTTTCACGATGTCACCTTAGTCTTTCGGAATTCTTCCTATGTCCTAAGGGGTGACTTTCGACAAACCCCCAGTTGACCTCGAATCTTTAATACTTCAAGTAACACCCTGTGTCTATTACAAAAGTTGATTTTGTGAAAATCTATTTGCGTGCCAGAGTCACAACGACCATATGCACTGCATGACTGGGTTTACGAAATAACACCACAGAACAGGATTCAGGAATGACCAAGTTACGATCAGCCCCCATTGGATTATTGAGTCTAATCATAATCTTAACAGGCTGCACCAGTACTGGGGAGATCGACAATCCCCTGAATCGTCGCGCCACATGGTTTTCCTTTATCAGCGGCGAAGACATTGCGACCGCATGTCGCGTCGATGGGCGCGAACGGTATCGGCTGACCTATATCGCCGACAGGAATGTGCAGGTCCGCATTTATGACATTGATGCCGATGTGACACCTGTTGCGCAATTGCGCAGCCGCATCATGACCGTGGCCGCCAGCAACTGGTTCCCCTGGGAGTTTTTATCCGATCCCAGCCGACCGTTCCGCCCTTTTGACAAGGTGGAGACATTACCCGCCGATAAATTAGAGGCGATTCGACAGGATCTGCTTGCATCTGGTTGGTCCACACAGCCTGCACCGGTTGGCAAGAAAATCGCCTCAACCTCTTATGCCTGGCTGGTCGCAGGGTGCCGGAATGGCGAATTTTCTTTTCAGGCCTACGAATATCCCGATGCGGATTTTCAAGCCCTCACCTTCCCGGAAATCCTGTATGAGGTTGACCAGAACGACATCGATGTGCGTCAACCCCCAACGGACGGGGAACGCCGGACACTGACGCCAAATCAAGCGATCGGCGGCAGATCCGCAGCCGATGAGGGTGGTAACATCTATAATATGCGGGTCAATGCGAACGGTGTTTCCGTATCACATTGAGGAGAACAGGAGCGGCTAGCGCCGATCCTCGTCTTTGATCAGGGTCAGGGTGTTTGACAGCGATGCCGGTGGTAGAAGTGTCTGTGCCCAGGGACCGTCCGGCATTTTGATTGCCATCTGGCGCAAATTTTCGTTCCACCAGCGACGCACTTCCAGAACATCGTCATAGTCATACTGGGTTTCGCGCCAGATATGGTCCGAATTTGCATAGGTGATCAAATCGATAGGGAACCCAACGTCGGCCGCACTGATCCGGGTTGAGTCAAAAGACAGATAGGCCAGATTGGTCGCGGTTTTCAAATCCGTCTTGCTGGTCAATGCCCGATCCAGAATAGGCTTTCCGTAACTGGTCTCACCGATTGAAAGATAGGGGGTGCGGGTATCCACCTCGATCCAATTGCCCTCTGGATAGACCATAAAGGCCGTTGGCTCTTCATCCTCAGACATTTTTCCAGCGATAATGCTGTGCAGATTGAAACTCAGCTTTGACCGCTCCAAGTCTTCCGCATCTTCGTCATAGACTTGGCGCAGGCAATCACAATATGCCTCAACCGCGTCCAGCATTGTGGCATAGGCCTTGCCATTATCACGACGAATTGCGCGCTTCTGATAGGCCAGTGTTTTATCGCGCAGGGACCGCAGACCAGATGTCATGGTCAAGACAGAGGCGGATCGCGGCCCAATGAATTCCACTTTCCGCGCCGTTGTGACCTGTGTGCCAGCCGTTATGCGACCATCTGCCAGGCAGACCAACCCTTCTTGTACTTTAATCGCCAAGCAATATGTCATCGTAACCTCGTTCTATACATCTTATAATCTGGATCACAGGAGCGCGCCAATCGGCTAGATTACGCTGACTCTTTCGCATCGGTCCAATGGAAACTCTATGCCAAACCAACAAGGCTGGTGATCAAAAATATCAGGAAATGAGCCTTGTCAGGATAGTTTCATAATCATTTAAACACCTGTTAATTAACAAAGAATTACCAATTTTAAAAAATTTATGTTGCAGTGCACAAAAAATTCTCTTGACCTTTTAAACCATGTTTCTCATATAGCGTGTATAGAAATTGTTGCAGTGCACAAATCCCGCTGAACGACAGCGTGATTCACTGCCGATAGAAGCGCCGGAGGGTCCGGGGCTTCCCGTTGATCCCCGGATTGGCCTATTGGCCACTGGAAACACCTGAAGGAGAGTATTATGACGACCGCTAAGAAAACCACCCCGACCATTGACACCAAGCCGATGGACGATGCTGTTGCCGCTGGCAAACAGTCTGTTGAACAGGCCGTTGCCGCGACCAAGGAACAGGTCGAAAAGGCTTCAAACGCTGCCCTGAAGAGCTATGACGACTTTGCCGTTTACAACAAAGAAGCCGTCGATGCCTATGTTAAGGCTGGCAACGTGATGACCAAAGGCATGGAAGACCTGGGCAAGACACTGTTCGCCTTCGCCCAAAGCCAGGCTGAATCCAATGTCAGCGCCGCCAAGGCGATGATGACTGCCAAGACACTGAATGATGTTGTTGAAATTCAGTCTGATCTGGCCCGTTCTCAGTTCGACGCCTTCGTTGCTGAAAGCACCAAGGTTTCTGAAATGAGCCTGAAGGTTGCCAACGAAACCGTTGAGCCGATCCAGGCACAGTTCACCGTCGTCGTTGAGAAGATGATGAAGCCAATCGCCGCTTAAGGCGCATTGATCGGCATACCTGCTGAAAAGCCAGGTCTGTGGTTTAAGAGACGGGGTAGCTCAAATCGAGTTGCCCCGTTTCTATTTCACCATTGAAATGGGCCCAGACCCCGTTTCAGGGAATGCGCGGAATTTCCTTTGCGTCACAGCGGCACGATTGTTATAAGCCCGGTGAATTCCTGACACGCGTGGGGTATCTGGTTCTCGGTCTTAGGTTACCGAGACTTGGCAATAACACGGCCCCGCCGTCTAAAGACCATGGAGCATACAAACGATATGGTGAAGCTTTTGATGCCCAAGGCCACTGCGGTCTGGCTGATTGATAACAGCGGTTTAACCTTTGAACAGATTGGCGATTTCTGTGGCCTGCACGAATTGGAAGTGCAAGCGATCGCTGATGGCGAAGTCGCACCTGGCATGCACGGTATCAACCCGGTGCAAAGCGGCCAGTTGGATGCAGAAGAACTGAAGCGCTGTGAAGCGGACCCAGATGCCCGCCTACAGGTCGCCAAAAGCGATATCCCCCAGCCGGTTATTCGCCACAAAGGCCCCCGCTATACGCCCGTATCGAAGCGCGCGGACAAGCCAGACGGCATTGCCTGGCTGGTGAAGCATCATCCCGAATTGGCAGACGCCCAGATCAATCGCCTCATCGGCACGACAAAGCCCACCGTGGCAGCCGTGCGGGATCGCAGCCATTGGAATTCATCAAACATTCGTCCCCGGTCCCCCGTCGAAATCGGCCTGTGCTCTCAGCATGATTTGGCAGTGGAAATCGACAAGGCAATTCGCGCCGGTCGCAAGCCGCTGGATCAGCCGATCATGGAGCCGGTCACCGACGATCCGGATGCCGGCGGCTGGGAAGGCCTGGAATAAGCCTTTTTAAATCAGTGTGAGACTATGCAAAGCCCAATTGTCTAATAAGGACAGTTGGGCTTTCCGCAATTTGAGACACCGGTTACAGAGACAAATGACCCACAGGTCGGGCATGGTTCGGTGTCTTCTATCGCGCCCGTGTCTTTGGACGTGCCGCCGGTCTTTTCACGCACAGACTTCGCCAGCCTTTCGCCAAAGCTGCGCTCCCCCGTGCGGCGGTTTCCCTTTGCAACGCGGTCACGCCGCTCAAAATGGCGGAAGCCGAACCAAATCACGGCGACAATGACGACAAGAAGTACGGTTTTTAAGAACATGGTTCTGTCTAAGCAGCGTTTACCAGACGGTCAAGCCTGACAGTATCAGCGCGCCCCATCACTGTCCCCGGCTTACAAGCCCAGCCGTTGCCAGTGCATCTGATCTTCCAACCGATCCAGCGCTGCATCCGCAACCCCCGCACCGATAGAAGCTTCCATACCCAGAAGACGTTGTAATCGGCTTTTGGGTCGCACGGTTTGGACAAACCGGACCTTGTCCCCAAATTGCGCCCGCATCACCGCACGGCGATTGCCCAATTCGTCCACAAGCCCCAGATCCTTAGCTTCGCGCCCGGTCCAGAATGCGCCCGTGAACAGATCCTTCTTGGCATCCAAGCGGTCGCCGCGACGCTGTTTCACCCAACCGGTGAACTGGTCATGCAAATCTGCCTGAATGCGTTTCAGGATCGTAATGTCTTCTGGCTTTTCCGGTTGGAAGGGATCCAGAATGGCCTTCTCCTTACCGGCCGTATGCACCCTGCGTTCCACGCCCAGCTTCGCAATCGCTTCCACGAAACCAAAACCAGAGGAAACAACGCCAATTGACCCGACAATAGAGCCCGGCATGGCGTAAATCTTGTCCGCAGCACAGGCCAGCCAATAGCCCCCGGATGCAGCGGCATCCTCACAAAAGGCATAGACCGGGATTTTCTTCTCATCCGCCATGTCACGGATACGACCGGCGATCAGGTCACTTTGTACCGGCGACCCGCCCGGAGAATTGATTTCCAGCACGACTGCGGCACATTGCTTGATCGAAAAGGCGCGCTCAATCGGGCGCTCCAACGCCTCCAGCGTCAAGCCGCGACGGCCAACGCCCCCCTGCCCGATCACACCGGACAGGCGTATCACGGCCACGACAGGTCCTTTGCGACCGATAAAGGGAAGACGCGACAGAATACTGTCGGCGGAACGCGGTGGCTGCTTATCGGCAGCAACATCATTTGTTGTATCTATCATGCCGCCATAAGTGAGGATTGGACTGTACTCTGACAAGGGCAAAGCGCCCGAATTTTGGAAATCCGTCACATGATACGGGCATCTTCCGTCGGGTCATGCTCATCAATCACATGACGCAGAATTTTCAAACCCTGTTCAAGCCGTGCTTCCGTGCCGGGGGGGCCCAGACAGACCCGGACCGCAAAAGGGGGCCTGGCACGTCCGATAGAGAAGGAATGCGCCGCAGACAGGATCACGCCATCCTCTTTTGCGTGGGAAACAAACTGGCTGGCATGCCAGGGGTCCGGCAATTGCAGCCAGACATGCAATGCCCCATCCGGCATGGAATAATCCAATCCCTGGAAATGCCGTTGTGCGATATCCCGGCGTGTCTGATCCACCGCCCGCCGACGATCCAGCACCGCCTTTGCCGTGCCATCCAGAATCCAGCGAGAGGCAAGTTCCACCATCAACGGCACCGCCATCCAGGTACTGGCGCGCACAGCCGCCGCAACTTGGTCCCGGGCCTTTACCGGGCATTTCACAAAACCGACCCGCAAGCCAGGTGCCATCGTCTTTGACAGCGACGTGACATAATATCCCAATGTCGGCAGACGCGCGCTCAAAGGGCTGGGCGCGTGACGCGGCAACAGGCCGAACAGATCATCCTCTACCATCGGTGTGTCGAATTCTCTCAGCACCGCCGCCAAAGCATCCCGCCGTTCCTCCGACTGTGTCGCATTGGTCGGGTTTTGCAGGGTTGGCACGGTATAGACCGCATCAATGCCCCCAATGGCCAAAACAGCGCGCAAGGAGTCGGGGCACATCCCTTCCTCATCCAGCTCCACCGGCACCAGCTCAAAATTCAGCATCCGGGAAATTGCCCGCAGGCCGGGATAAACAAGGCTTTCGGTCGCAACCCGACCGCCGCTGCGGCACAGGGTGGTCAGACAGGCCAAAATCGCATTATGGGCCCCAGACGAAATAACCAATTCATCATCCGATGCCGATATACCACGATACTTCAGCCACATTCTGGCAGCGTCCAGATGCAGGGGCATCCCGGTAGGGCGTTGATAGCCCAGAAGGCGTTCAATCTGGGGGTCCTGCGACAATTCCAACAAGCCTGACCGAAAGACGTCCGATCCGACATTCCCGGGGGGATAGTTGAATTGCATGGAAATCGGCATGGAATCATCTTCGGCATTCACCGTCTCAGGACTGTACCAGTCCCCTGGCAAGGTCGACACATGCCGTCCACGATTATGCTCCGCAGGGGGGCGCACAAAGGTGCCCCGCCCCACTTCGCCGGCGACAAAGCCAAAGCTTTCCACTTCCTGATAGGCGCGCGTGATGGTGCCAACCGTCATACCCAAGGCCCAGGCCAGATCCCTGTGTGGCGGCAAACGGTCGCCCGGCTTCAGCCTGCCCGATTTGATATCGCCCATCATGGCATCTGCGACGGCGCGATATTTCGGGCCGGGATGGTCTTTCAGGTCAGGAACCCAAATGTCTTGCTTTATTGTCATGGTGACAATGTATCATTTGACGGTATCAATGAAAAGACTTTATGACATTAATCGAGACAATGTCGTCTCATCTGGGCGAAAAGGAGAAATTGTATGGGTACAATTCAACTTACGCCCGGATCGATCAGGTTCTCAACGGGCACCTTCCCGGCGGGATCGGAGCGTTCTGGGCAACAGACGGATACGCCACATTTCAAGGCTGACACAGAATTTGGCAAAATGCGCCGAAACCGGAAAATGTCTGTGCTTGGCATTGTTTGGTCCGTTCTGATCCGCTGGAACCGACATTGCCGGATGCGCCACGAATTGTTGATGATGGATGCCCATCAGTTGCGCGATATCGGCATCACGGCTCAACAGGCGCAGAAAGAAGCGAACAAGTCATTCTGGCGACTTTTCCCCTAGAGTTCGCCGGAATCGGCATCGGGTGGCCCGCTGGAAGCGCGGAAGGCAGGCCGCCCGACTGCCCTTTTACAGAATGTTCTGTTACCGTCCCTGCGATACGATATTCAGGAGGTTCCGATGATTGCCCCGACAAAAGCTGAGATGACCGAAGCATTTGACCTGGTGCATTCCGTGTTTCCGGGAACGGCGCAATATGTGTGGCCCCTGTTGGCGGAAAGATTGGGATGTGAACTATGGGTAAAGCACGAAAATCATACCCCCATCGGTGCCTTCAAAATTCGTGGCGGCCTGGTCTATATCAGTGATCGCGCGGCACGGGGCCAGAAAGGCGGCATGATCACCGCGACGCGAGGCAATCATGGACAATCCATCGCCACAGCCTGTCGTCGCTTCAATACCCCCTGCACCATCGTTGTGCCAGAAGGTAACAGCGTCGAGAAAAATGCCGCGATGCGCGCGCAGGGCGGACGCTTGATAGAAAAGGGGCACGATTTTCAGGCTTCAGCGGAATATGCGCAAGAACTGGCGCACGCGGAAGGGTTGGAGATGCTGCCCAGCTTCCATGAATTGCTGGTCCGTGGCGTCGGCAGCTATGCCATGGAACTGTTCCAGGCCGCCCCGGATCTGGAAACAGTCTATGTGCCAATCGGCCTGGGTTCTGGCATTTGCGGCGTTATTTCTGCCCGCAATGCCCTGGGCCTGAATACAAAAGTGGTCGGTGTCGTCGCCCAAGGGGCCGCCAGCTATGCCCTGAGTTTCGAGGCGGGTCACGCCCTATCAACCAACAGCGCCGATACCCTGGCCGATGGCATGGCCTGCCGCGTTCCCGTGGATGCTGCCCTGGAAATCATCCTTGGCGGCGCAGACCGCATCTTGCGGGTCAGCGACGCAGAAATCGCAGCAGCCATGCGCTGGTATTATCACGACACCCATAACATTGCTGAAGGGGCCGGTGCTGCCCCCCTGGCAGCCCTGTGGCAGGAACGAGAGAAACAGGCCGGACGGAAAGTTGCCGTCATTCTGACAGGCGGCAACATAGATCGCACGCTATACACCAGAATTCTGAATGAGGTTGATGCTGACGATAGGATTTAACATGACCCGCATGTCTGACGATTACGCCAATCTAACAGAACTGCTGAATCAGGTTGTCACGGCAACAGGTGATTTTCACAAAAGCCTGTCCGACCGCCCCGTTGGCGCGCGCAAATGGGATGTCGTATCTGATATCGAACTTCCTGCCCAAGGTGTGGGCAGCAGCGAAGCATTGCGCGAGTTTCTGGCCCGTCATGGGGCAAATCTTTCGGGCAGCGTCGGCCCTCGATTTCTGGGTTATGTCACCGGGGGAACAACACCTGCCGCGATGGCCGGGGACTGGCTGGCCGCTGCGGTGGATCAGAATGCGGCCTCTCCCGGTGATTCTGCGGCTGTCGCCGTTGCGGTACAAACGCTGGACTGGCTGAAACAATTGTTCAATTTGCCTGTCGATGCCTTTGATGGGGCCTTTACGACGGGGGCCACGGGCGCAAATTTTGCCAGCCTGCTGATCGCGCGCGAATGGGCCGGGGAACAGGTCGGCTATGATATCGCCAAACGCGGTATGGCAGGCGCGCCCCCAATTGCAATTTACAGCGCCTGCCCGCATTCCAGCTTTGTCAAAGTGACCCGATATCTTGGCCTGGGAGAGAATGCCATTCGCCCCGTGGCCCGGCTGGCAGAGACCGAGGCCATGGATCCGACATCGTTGGAAAAACTGCTAAGCGCGGCCCCTTCTGGCGAACAAAAGATTGTCTGTGCCAGCGCCGGTACGGTCACGACAAACGCTTTTGATGATCTGGTAGCCCTGTCGAGCATTTGTAAGCGGCATAATGCCTGGCTGCATGTCGATGGCGCGTTCGGACTGTTCGCCCGCACAGTACCGGAACTGGCAGATCGCACATCCGGGATTGAACGCGCCGATTCGATCACCGTGGACGCGCATAAATGGCTGAATGTGCCCTATGACAGTGGTTTTTACTTCACCCGGCGCGTCGACCTGATTGAGCGCGCAACAGGCGCCCTGCCCGCCTATCTGGATGTGGAAGGAAAGGGATTGCCCCATTACGTCAATCGCGCGCTGGAAAGCTCCCAACGGTTTCGGGCGCTGCCGATCTGGATGACACTGGCGGCCTATGGCGCGGCGGGCGTGCGCGATATTGTCCGGCGCAATTGCCAGCAGGCTAAATCTTTGGCCGACTGGATCGAAGCCAGCCCGGCTTTTGAATTGTTAGCACCCACAACCCTGAACGTTGTGTGTTTCCGGGCCATTCCACCTGCTGAGCAAGAAGATGGTGATGCCTGGAACCGGGGCTTTCTGAAAGCGCTGAACGAAACCGGTGATGTTTTCATGACACCTGGCGCCTACGCTGGAAAAACCGGTATTCGCGCGGCATTCTCCAATTGGATGACGGTGCAAGAAGACCTCGACCGTGTGACAAACGCGATGCACACTACAGCCCGGACATTTTCGGCGCGCCGACAGGAGACAGAATGACCTACCCCATCTATCAATTGGATGCCTTTACGGACCGTGTCTTCACCGGCAACCCGGCTGCCGTTATGCCTTTGGATACCTGGCTGCCAGACGAAACCCTGCAAGCCATCGCGATGGAAAACAATCTTTCCGAAACCGCCTTCTATGTCCCGTTGGCCGACACCAGAAATGCTGATTTTCACCTGCGCTGGTTTACGCCAGAGATTGAAGTGGACCTGTGTGGTCACGCCACCCTGGCCAGTGCTGCCCTTTTGTTTGATCATCTGGACTATGACCGCGATGTTGTGCGTTTTCAGACTCTGTCTGGCGTGCTGACCGCAACCGCTCAGGGCAACCGCGTTGAGTTGGATTTCCCAAGTCGCCCCGGCACGGCAACACGGGTACCAGATGGATTGGCAGCCGCCCTGGGTGGCATAGAGCCCGTCGGATTTTTGCGCGCCCATAAGAACATGGCCATTCTGATGAATGAGGAAGAGGTGCGCGCCGTCGTTCCTGACCTGAATTTTATCGCCGGGATGGAAGAGGATGGGCTGATCGTCACCGCCAAGGGCGATGAGTGTGATGTCGCCTCCCGTTACTTCGCGCCCCATGCCGGAATTCCGGAAGATCCGGTTACTGGCTCTGCCCATTGCACAATCGTCCCCTATTGGGTCGAGCGTCTGGGCAAGATGCAATTGCATTGTCGCCAGGTTTCGGCCCGTGGCGGGTCCCTGTATTGCGAAGCCGCAGGGGATCGCATCCGCATCGCGGGGCGCGCTTTGCTGTATATGAAAGGCGAAATTTATGTCTGAGCCATTGGTGGATATCCGCGAAGCCAACGAGGACGGGGATGATCTCGCCTTCATCAAGACATTGTTTGTCGAATATGCTGAAACCTTAAGCTTCCATATCTGTTTTGCGGCCTTTGATCAGGAATTGGAGGCTCTGCCTGGGTATTACAGCCGCCCGGCGGGCAATATGTGGCTGGCGCGCGTCGATGGGTCGATTGCCGGATGTGTCGCCATGCGCGCCCATGAAGGCGGAACTGCTGAGATGAAACGCCTGTATGTCCGGCCCGGCTATCGCGGACATCGATTGGGCAGTCGATTGACCAAGACGGTCCTGCGCTATGCAAAATCACAAAATTATAGCGCCGTTCGATTGGACACGATGGTCGAACGCATGCGCGAGGCACAGGCATTGTACAAACAGCTGGGTTTCCAAAGACGAGACGCCTATTATGACAATCCCCCAAAAGACCTGATATTCTATGAACGAGACCTTCAAACCCTTAACATTTAATATAAAATAACTATAAAATTTTCCCTATAAAATATAAGGACTTCAATTTTTAATATTATTTAAAAAAAGTCTGTGATTACGATGCTTATTATTTTTGGATCACTCGTTCACAATAATTTTATACCTCTAATTTTACAAAACCAGCCGGAAATCACATGCGTATCCCTTTGGGGGTTCAATGAACGACAAAGGGATTACTGAAATGAAAATCACGAAATTCGTCACCGCAGCCGTCCTTTCGCTGGGCCTGTCAGCCCAGGCCATGGCCGCAGATATTGTGGACACTGCGAAAAGCGCCGGAAGCTTCAATACCTTACTGGCCGCCGCCACAGCCGCAGGTCTGGTAGATACGCTGAAAGGGCCTGGTCCCTTGACCGTATTCGCCCCGACAGATGAGGCCTTTGCCGCCCTGCCCGCTGGAACTGTTGACGATCTGTTAAAGCCGGAAAATAAGGCAAGTCTGGTTAAGATCCTGACCTATCATGTTGTGCCCGGCAGCGTCATGGCGGCAGACCTGAAAGATGGCATGATGGCCAAAACGGTTGAAGGATCTGACGTGACCATTGATCTGGATATGGGGCCTATGGTGAATGATGCGAAAATCATCAGCGCCGATGTGAAGGCCGACAATGGTGTTATCCATGTCATCGACAAGGTGATCATGCCACCAATGTAAGAGATGGCAATCTATCACCCTTTTAAGATGATAAAGAAACCGGCCATCCAAACGGGGTGGCCGGTTTCACTGTTTCTGCAAGATGTTCAAACGCCTCAATGATCAGAAATCGGGCCGTCCTTGAACAGGAATTCTTTCAAAAACCCATCGAAATCGGTGCTGTTTCGGCGAATCCATTCCAGCACCATGGCAGCGTGCTCCATCTCTTCGCGCATATTATGCAACAGAATCTCTTTCAACACCTCGTCATCACAGTCATCAGACCGTTGACGATACCAATCAACCGCTTCCAATTCCTCCATCAGCGATACAATCGCGTGGTGAAGATGGATTGTTTCCTTGCTCAGTCTTTCGCGAGGGGCATGTAGATTATCGCTGGATGCAGCCATGGAATTCTCCTTACATTTACTGTGACAGTGGTTACACATGTTAGGGATAGATCAAAATCGTGAACGATCAATGCCTCGCGTTCACCCAGAATCCGATAGTACCTGAATTGTGTCACCGCTGCACCGAAAACTCAAAGCGTGCAAACCGCATAGAATGTTAAAATTATCCCGCAATCCATGTTGCCTATTTCCGTGGAAAGGCGCACTACTGTCCGTGCTGACGAACAGTGCAGCGGTTCAAATATAGCCCCGGACTGGAAGGCACGATTTTGAACCAAAGGATTATCCGATCCAGAAACGTAATACCCGGCTTTGCCGCAGTTAGAACGTGATCGACGCGGAGTCCATGTCAAAACAGAATATGACTTATGCCCCCTGTTAAGCGGAATTTCAGGTGGCGATGACGAAACCAGAAGGAACAAATTTACTATGGCCCGTGCCCCTCTTCAAATTGGCTCAATCTATGAAAGCGTTGGCAGTTGGCGGTTGCGTTGGCAGCTTTCAGAGATTGTCGATTCTCCAGGATTCCCGCTGCATGTCCGCCTCAGTTCTTTGGGCACATCCAAGGATGTTCGCCTGTTCGCGTCTGTCGTGCTGAACGACACCAGCCGCTTTCGCCTAATACAACAAAATGAAAATGTGGTTGAATAAAACGAGTCGCATTCCTAGGTCTGGTGAAGAGTAAAACGCATTAACAACCGACCTAGGAGAAAAACCTAATGGCTACTGCAAAAGAAAATAGTGCCGCTGATATTGAAGAACTTCGCGCGGACTTGAACAATTTACGAAATGACATGAAGCAACTGCTGAATCATTTTGGCGATAGTTCTGAATCAAGAACTGAACAGTTAAAAGAACGCCTTTCTGCTGCATCTCATCAAGCTGGCGAAAGACTTACCGCCGCAAAAACAGTTGCGGATGCGAAAGTCGCTGAAAATCCAATGAGCGCAATCGCCATCGCTTTCGGGATCGGGCTCGTCGCCGGCAAAATCCTGGACCGGCGTTAAATGAGCCTGATCATGGCACTTTTTCGCAATAAACTGCGCAACGGCGCCCTGTGGGGCGTCGTTGCCGTAACCAGTCTGGTGGGACTGGCCCTGGCGACCGTCGCTTTAGTCCTGTGGCTATCGACGGAATTAAACCCGGCTGCGGCCTTTGCCATAGCGGGTGGGCTTTGGTTTTTCCTGCCCTTAATCTTTGTCTTGGTGTTCACACAGTCACCAGAGTCAAAAACAAAATCGGAACCAACCCCGACAAAAGTTGGTGTGGGATCGATGCTGACGGCATTTTCGGCGGGAATCGCGATGTCCCAGGGACGCTCGAAGGAAGCAGCGGAAATGTTTCAGGAATTGGACCCGAAATAGGTCCCTCGCTGCCGCGGGATTGACCTTCTGTTCACATCAGCCAATTTGCGTTAGCCTTCTTTCCAAAACAGATTTTAGGGAGGAAGAAACCATGCAAACCGGTGCATCTAATGCGCAACTGTCATCAAGTGTTCTGACACAGGACCAGATTGACACTTATTGGCGCGAAGGCTTTGTTCTGGCCCGCAAGGCCCTGTCAAATGATCTGCTGGATCGCCTAACAAAGGCAACTCACGGGCTGATGGATCAGGCCAAAACCCTGACCAAATCTGATCGCCATTTCGATCTGGGACCGGAGCACAGTGCGACCCATCCTGCCCTGCGACGCATTTCCAGCCCTACCGAGTTGGATCCGGTTTTTGAAGAGGCGATCTTCGAATCCCCGGTGGGCGATGTGGTCGCAGAGCTTATGGGCTGCCCGGTCAAATTCTATCACGCGAAAATTAATTTCAAATTTCCAAGCACCGATAGCGCGATCGTGCAATGGCATCAGGATTGGACGCATTTCCCGCATACCAACAGTAATCTCGCGGCAATCAGCCTACCCATGACGCCACGGACCGTTGAAAATGGTGCCATTGCCTTTGTCCCCGGCAGCCACAAGAATGGACCGTTAAGTATTTGGAAAGACGGGAAATACGTGTTCACCTGCGAACATGATGTCGATCCACAGGTCTTGCGGGATGCGACTGTCGTGCCATGTGAACCTTGTGATGTGCTGGCTCATCATGGGCTCACAGTGCATGGATCCCCCGCCAACAATACGCAAGACACCTGTATCACGCTGACAATTCAATTCGCAGCGGCAGATGCCTTTGCCTATACCGCGCCCGTGATTGACAGCCGCCATCGCAACCGCATGGTGCGTGGCGAACCCGCCCGCTTCGCGAGACTGGAGGCGGGAATGATTGAACTGCCCCCTGATTTCAGCGCTGGATATACATCCCTGTTTTCAAATCAAGACCGCGCGAAAATGTAACCAACCCGGCAGCAGAAAAGCGATTCTGTTGCCCTGGATCAAAGCAACGGCAAATTCTCTGCGTTAGTAATTGAGTATAGAAACGGGCAGAGAAGATTATCGTTATGTTAAAAGACAAAACTCCATTCACTGTTAGGACCTTTCTCAGGCCCTTAGCAGGTCTGGCTTGCATGAGTCTGATCCTGTTTTGGGGCGATGCAAGCTATGCGCAAACCACCCAGACCACAGGCAATCCCGCTGTTGGGGAAAAAATCGTTTCCGCTTATGGATGCGCCCAATGCCATTCATCAGACGGTGCGGTCCTTAAACCCGGCGTCCCGAATCTGACCGGACAGAAAGCCGCCTTTCTGGTGCGGACCATGATGCATATGCGACTTGAAACCATTAACGATAAGGACGGGAAGCTCCTGATCCATCGCTATCATCCCGTGATGACAGAAATTTTGAACACGCTCTCCCCCTGGCAGATCCGACAGATCGCGGCCTATTATGAGCACCTACCCTGTATCGACCAATCATCCAAACAGACTGAGAGTGCGCCCCCGCGTGGGGTCGATCATTGCGTTACATGCCATGGCGGCAAAGACAGCAGTAACCCCTGGCAGGATACGCCCTATCTGGCGGGGCAGGATGAAACCTATCTGAAGCAACAAATACAGCAATTATGGGAAAGCCAGGCACATGAGCATGCTGGCCCGAAGCGATATCACCGTCTGGCAGGTATCATGTTCTTTGACGGCCATAGGCCCTATCTGGATGCCTATGCGGAATACTACGCCGGGCTTAGCTGTGCCCTGCGTAACCCTTGAGTCCTAAGGTCAGATCTTTGATTTTCTGCTAAAAACCATCTTCTGCCCGGCAAGTTTCTCTTCATCCCCGATCCATGCCCAAGCCAGAAGCGAAGGGTTTCGATCCGAAACAGTGATTCGATGGAGATGGTTCGGAGGATTGAAGATCAGGGAGCCCGGGGCAAAGACACCATGATTGTTTTCCGAAACCGCCCCAGACAGGCAAACATAGCTTTCTGAAATGCCATCATGGGCATGGGCGGGATAGGTACATCCAGGGGCAAATAGCACCAATCCCAGGATCACCTTCCGGGTGATGACTGGGCCATTTGGCCCTGCTATTTCCGTAAAACCATAGCTACGCTCCAGCCCTTTTGGTACTTTCTCATAGCCATATTGCCATGTCAGAGACGGGCTGACGGCTTCCAGTGATCGAATTAAACCCGCAAATTTTTCAGACTTTCCCTGATCCAGTGATCGACGCAGATGCTGTACCACTGGCACTGTATTTGGATCCCGTAGTTTAATCTCTGGATTATCCTGGATCGTTCGACTGATCGCTTCCCGCACCACCCGTTGATGGGCGCGTATCGGCGCGCTGCCGCCCGATGGCAGAAATCGATACAGCTCATAGTATTCACGCAACAGATAACGCCAGTTCGGGTCATTTGAAAGCCGTGTCTCGGTCATGGAAATCCCCTGGTCGCATTAAAAGGAACAAATCAGTTAAGCCTTCACACGCTCTGCCCTTGGGTCATAGAGTGCACCTAACTGAGCGGTTGCCTTGTAGCGTTTCCAAGCAATCTCAACTTCATATGTCCCCGCAGCGATCCAGTCTTTTGTAACATGGCCGCCATCTTCGTCCGGACAGGTAATATAGCCCATAGCAATGGACTTGTTCAGGCGATGCCCCCAGGCACCGCTGGTCGTGCTGCCAACGATCCTGCCATTCCGCAGGATCGGTTCTTCATGAAACATCATGGGCGCATCGATATCATCCTGGTCCAGCACCAATTGCACCAGGCGCCGCGCCGGAATGCCCGCCTGCTTCTGCCGCAACAGGACATCTCGCCCGATAAAATCAGGCTTATCCCAGTCAACGGCAAAGCCAAGACCTGCCTGAAGCGGAGAATCCTCTTCTGCAATATCATGCCCCCAATGCCGGAATCCCTTTTCCGTGCGACAGGCATTCAGGGCGAAATATCCCGCATGGGTCAGCCCATGATCCGCGCCAATTTGTGTCAGATGATCATATACATGCAGGGCAAATTCGGCGGGGATGTATATTTCCCACCCCAATTCCCCAACATAGGTGATGCGCCCGGCCTGAACCTTTGCATAGCCCAATTCAAGCTGTTGCATCGTTCCAAAGGGGAAGGCGTCATTGGATAAATCCGCCCCGGTTGCAGCCTGCAACAGCGCACGGCTGCCCGGCCCCATCAGGCCCAGCATCGGCAGACCGGATGTGATATCCATTGCAACGCATCGGGCATCTTCCGGGATATGACGTTGCAGCCAGGCGAAATCGCGGACCTGGGCGCCGCCTGCTGTAACAACCAGATAGGCGGTTTCCGAAAGGCGGGTGACGGTCAGGTCGGCCTCTATCCCGCCGCGCTCGTTCAGCCATTGCGTATAGACCATCTTGCCAATCGGCACATCGACCTGATTGGCGCAGATGCGATTTAAGACTGCGCAGGCATCCCTCCCCTCCACCCGGAACTTAGCAAAGCTGGACTGGTCGTACAGCACAACACCATCCCGTGTCGCCCGGCATTCTGCGCCAACGGCATCAAACCATCCAGGCCGCCCATAGGAATAATCGAAAACCCGGTCTTCCGCCTTACTGGCAAAAAACATCGGCCGTTCCCAGCCCGCCGTCTCCCCCCAGACAGCCCCGGCCTTTTCCAGGCGATCATGAAACGGGGTCTTGCGTATGCCACGGGACGTGGTGACCTGATAATTCGGCCAGTGCATGGCATATAGAAGACCAAGTGTTTCCGTTGTGCGGTCCCTTAGATAGGTCTTGTTGTTCTGAAAAGCCGCCATACGACGAACATCAACATCAGCCAGATCCATTGGCGGATGACGGTCGCGAATCCAATCGGCCAACACGCGCCCGACCCCACCCGAAGACTGAATACCAATGGAATTAAAGCCACAGGCAACGAACAGGTCTTTGACCTCCGGCGTTTCACCCAACAGATAGCGATCATCCGGCGTGAAGCTTTCCGGACCATTAAAGAACAATTGAATCCCGGCCTTTTGTAAGATCGGCATGCGCTCCATGGCAAATTCCAGCACCGGCTCGAAATGCTCAATGTCTTCCGGCAGCGTGTCGAATTCAAAACTGTCAGGAATGCCGCCCATGCCCCAGGGTTTGGCATTGGGTTCGAATGCGCCCAATAATATCTTTCCGGCATCTTCCTTGTAATAGGCATATTCATCAGGGATGCGCAGCACAGGAAGGTTTGCGGGAACCTCGGACATCGGCTCTGTTACAATATAAAAATGCTCCGCTGCATGAAGCGGCAGATTAACGCCGATTGCTGCGCCTAAATCGCGGGACCACATGCCGCCGGTCAGAACGACGGTTTTAGCCCGAATTTCCCCCTTATCGGTCAAAACACCAACGGCGCGCCCGCCTTCAACCAGAATGCGCTCCACCTTTGTCTGTTCAAAGATCTTCGCGCCCCGCATCCGCGCACCTTTGGCAAAGGCCTGGGTCGTGTCGATGGGATTGGTTTGTCCATCCTTTGGCAGAAATACACCGCCGACCACATCTGACGTATCAATAAGAGGATACAGCGAGCTGATCTCCTCTGCCGTCAGAAGATTTACTTCCAAGCCGAAGCTTTTTCCCATCGACGCGCCGCGTTTGAATTCTTCAAACCGCGCCTGTGTCTTTGCAACGCCAATGGAGCCATTTTGTTTAAAGCCCGTGGCCTGGCCCGTTTCCGCTTCAAGCCCGGCAAACAGTTCAGATGTGTATTTTGCCAGTTCGGTCATGTTGCGGGTGGCGCGCAATTGCCCGACCAGCCCCGCTGCATGCCAGGTCGTGCCACAGGTCAGCTGCTTGCGCTCACAAAGCACGACATCGGTAATACCGATCTTGGTCAGGTGATAGGCGATAGAACATCCGGCAATGCCACCACCAATGATGACCACCTCTGCCTGCTGCGGAAACTCTGCCATGGAACTTAACACCTTTTGAACGACTGCCTGTGGTTTCAGACACGATTTATGGCATTGCTTCGCATGGCTTGCAGCGACAATCTTCTGATCCTTGGATTATTTTCGATCCCCCTTTTCGCCGGGCTGGGGTTGCACCATCACAGGGACTCCCTAAGTTTTCTAGCATGCGCTTTTGGGCAGGCTTGGCCACCTTCAACATTGATCACAATATTGCGATTGGCCCTCAATGGGCTTTTCCTATTTAGTGGTTGCATCGCTTGGATTGAATATGATCGCTCTAAGAGACTGTGGAACAGGAAAGGACTGTGACTTATGCGTTCTAAATATTTCAAAGGACTAGCTGGCCTTGCCTTGGGCGGCATGGCGTTTTTCGCCTACCAGAGTTTTGCGGTGAATACATCTGTCACGGCAGCAGATATGATGACCGTATCCGCCGAGGAAGCGCACGAAACCCGCGAAGGGGCCATGAAGGCGATCGGTGGTCATTTGAAAGCATTGGGAGCGGTCGCCAAGGGTGAGATGGCACCGGATGCCGGCACTGTCGTGCATGCAGAAAGCCTGGCTGCGATGTCCCACACAGTGAAACTGCTCTTCGCGCAGGAACTTATTTCCGACAAAAGCCGCGCCAAGCCTGAAATCTGGTCCGACTGGGCGGGATTCAGCAAGGCCGCCGACGATCTGTCCATGGCGACCGCTGCAGTGGTTGAGGCTGCAAAGGGTGGCGATCCCGCCGCAATAGGGGCCGCTTTGGGTGATGTTGGCAAGGCTTGCGGTGGCTGTCACAAGCCTTATCGTGGACCTGAAAAGTAATCTGACCAGACGGGGCCATTCTGTTGTTTGAAGAATTGAACCGATTTGTTGCGCGGATGGCTGTGGCTTTGATTGGGTTGATCGCAGCCACAGCCTCCGCTGCGGCACAAGACAGTGTGGCGCGGGGTGAGTATCTGGTGCGGGCGGCGGGCTGTATTGCCTGTCACACTGACGAGAAATCCGGCGGTGCACAGTTTGCCGGTGGTCGCGCCCTGCCAACGCCGTTTGGCACTTTCTATTCCTCGAACATTACGCCTGATCCAGAAACCGGGATTGGGAATTGGAGCGACGCAGATTTCATCACCGCCCTGCGGGAAGGACGATCTCCAGAAGGCCATCTGCTCTATCCCGTTTTTCCCTATAGCAGCTATACCAAGATGCGCGACGAGGACATGCTGGCAATCAAGGCCTATCTGTTCGCGCAACCGCCGGTGCAACAGGAAAACAAAACTCAGGAACCGAATTTTCCGCTGGGATGGCGTTTCTTGCTGAATGGCTGGAAAGTGCTGAATTTTGAATCCGGCCCAATCGCGGATGATCCTGCCCAAAGCGAGGCCTGGAATCGCGGGCGCTATCTGGTCGAAGCCCTGGCCCATTGCAGTGAATGCCATACGCCCAGAACACTGACCGGCGGATTGGATCAGGATCTGTATCTGGCCGGCACCGCCGATGGCCCGGAAGGGGAGAAAGTCCCCAATATCACACCAGCCGAGTCCGGCATTGCAGACTGGAGCGAGACCGACATCGCCTATCTGCTCAAAGAAGGCCTGAAACCCAATTACGACAATGTTCAGGGCAGTATGGCCGAAGCGATTGACGATGGTCTGAAATACCTGACCGACGAAGATTTGAATGCCATCGCAACTTACCTTAAATCAATCCCCCCGATTGAGCATAAAGTCGGGAAATAGAGCCGCCCCGTCTTCCCCTCTCTGCAAATTCCTTCTCATCCAAACGACCTCTAATTCTGCGGATATCGTCACCCCGGACCTGATCCGGGGTCCAGAGCGGCACGCACGATGGGTGCTTGTAGCCCTGGATACCAGCCTGCGCGAGTATGACGGGGATGTAGGGTCCCATTCTCATCCTGAGGAGGCGCGATAGCGCCGTCTCGAAGGAGGGGCTGTAAGTCCGGTGCTTGCAGAGGGCTCCCCCTTCGAGACGCTACGCTCCTCAGGGTGAGGGCGCGTTTGTGTGATACATCGTCACCCCGGACGTGATCCGGGGTCCAGGGCGGCAGGCGCGATTGGTGCTTGTAGCCCTGGATACCCGCCTGCGCGAGTATGACGGGGATGCAGGGTCCCATTCTCATCCTGAGGAGGCGCGATAGCGCTGTCTCGAAGGAGGGGCTGTAAGTGCGGTGCTTGCAGAGGGCTCCCCCTTCGAGACGCTACGCTCCTCAGGGTGAGGGCTCATTTGGCTAAGTTAGCGTCACCCCGGACTTGATCCGGGGTCCAGAGCGGCACGCACGATGGGTGCTTGTAGCCCTGAGATACCCGCCTGCGCGAGTATGACGAAAAAGTCTGAATTATACCCCTGCCCCTTGAGGGGGGAGCCCCATCTTTTACCCCTCCCCCCTTGAGGGGGGGAGGTTGGGAGGGGGGTGCTCTCTCCTCCGCAATCAACCCTACTGCAGGGAAAGGCCTTGCGGCCTTGTCACCCCCACCCCAACCCTCCCCCCTCAAGGGGCAGGGCTATCGCATATGAGCGAAGAGCTTTGTGAGGAAGGCATCATCCCATCCGGCGCGTTTGATTTTGCCCTTGATGGAGCCTTTGTCGTCATTGGCTTTGATGATGTTGAGGGCGAGCTTGCG